>JABAOH010034704.1_pt1 | contig 665743 bp, 615 predicted proteins | sample 7062181 | NCBI WGS metagenome assembly JABAOH01 (sample SAMN14538630, study PRJNA623070) | marine sediment metagenome | biome: marine biome [ENVO:00000428]; feature: marine pelagic biome [ENVO:01000023]; material: deep marine sediment [ENVO:00002113]; isolation source: pool of 5 deep marine...
TGCGCCGGAAGTGGTGCGCATTATAGGCACCTGAAAACAGCCGTCAACCGTTTATTTCGGTTATGCGGGAATTAGTGTAGCCCACCTTGCCTCGCACCGAGCGAGCAGCTGGATGCGAGGCAACCTACTCAAAACAAGGTGAGCGTGTAGCTGAGAATCAGACGGTTCTCGTCGATATCGCTGCGGTAATTCGAGCGTGCGGCCACGTTGCGCAGGCGGATACCCACATTCTTGAGCGGACCGCTCTGCACCGTGTAGCCGATGTCCAGATCGCGCTCCTGCGCCGTACCTTCGAACCCCATTCCCGTGCTCACATTATCGCTGGTGATATAACGCACCGTCGCGATAAGACCAGGCCAGCCCATCGCGGCAAAATCGTAGTCGTAGCGAGCCTGCCAGGAGCGCTCGTCCCGCTCGGCGAACTCATAGGTGGGCACCTCATTGCCCAGAGGCGAGACGTTCGCGAAGACGCGGGGAAAAGCGCTGTCGCCATACATGGCCTGATAGCCGATATAGAAGGTGTGGCCGCCTCGCTTTGCCGACAGCAGCGAGTAGAAAGCCTGGTTGTCCACATTGCCGGCCAGCTTGCCGCCATCGGCCTGCGAATCGTAGTAGCCGAGGTTGGCGCCCAGAACCCAGTCGCCGAGCGGTTCGCTATGCTTCAGGCCGATGTAGCGCTGGTTATAGATGTCCTCGAGCTGCGCATACCAGAGGCCGAAAGACGTGCGCTTGGCATTGAATGCGTAATCGCCGCCGGCGTAGTTGAACGCATCGCTGAATGCTGCCTGAGGCGTTCGGCCCAGCATGGCCCGCATCCGGTCATCGCCGGCCTCGTTGCGCAGGCTGGTCGAGCGCAAACGACCGCCCTGCAGGGTCAACCCATCGACTTCACTGGAGACGATGCTGACGCCCTGATAGGTGGGCGAGAGCAGCCGAATATCACTGAAGGTCAGCACTGGCAGATTGGGTTGCAGCTCACCTACCTTCAGTTCAGTCTTCGACACCTTTGCCTTGAGTGCCACCCCCATGCGGCTGTACTCATCCGGCGCGCGGCCATCGCTCCCAACCGGGAGCAGGCCGGTACCACTGCGATCACGGCTGCTGTCGAGCTTGATTCCTAGCTGCCCGATGGCGTCGGCGCCGAAGCCTACAGCTCCAGGGGTGTAGCCCGACCTGAAGTTGAGAATAAACCCCTGCCCCCACTCCTCCGCCTTCGATTGCTGATTGGGACCGACAATGTCGGAGAAGTCCCGACTGAAATAGTAGTTGCGCGCCTGCAATGTTGCCGTGGCGTCCGTGATGAAGCCGGCGTCTGCGGCAAACGCCGGAGGAATCATGGACGTCATGCCGGCAGCCAGGGTGAGTCGGGAAATGGATACCTTCTGCATCATCTAACTCTCTTGTTGTTGTTTTCAGGGTGCACGCAGCCGCTCCCCCGGCAGCAGCCGGGGAGCGCGACGAGCTCGTCATGGGTGAGTGGTTACGATTGCCGGGGCGGTCACCGCGCCGGCTGTTCCTTGCGGCCAACAGCCGGGGGTGATGCGACCGCTGGAATTCGTTTGCGCAGGCCCAGCAACAGATGCGCGGCGATACCGAAGATCAGGCCCCAGAACGCCGCCGACAGCCCGAGGAAGGACATGCCCGATGCGGTGACCAGAAAGGTGATCAAGGCCGCCTCACGGTCGGCGGGCACGGCCATTGCCGCGCTCAATGCCCCACCGATGGCCGCGAGCAGCGCCAGGCCGGCCAGCGCGGCGATCAACGCGGCGGGGAATGCGCTGAAGATCGAAACCAGCGTCGCCCCGAAGATGCCCAGCACCAGGTAGAAGACGCCACCCGACACTCCTGCGACGTAACGCTTGGACGGATCCTCGTGCGACTCCCGGCCCGTGCAGATCGCCGCCGTGATCGCCGCCAGGTTCAATCCGTGACAGCCGAACGGCGCCAGCAGCAGCGAACCCAGAGCGCTGCTGCTGATCAGCGGACTGGCCGGCGTCTCGTAGCCGTCGTTGTGCAGCACCGCCATGCCAGGCACGAACTGTCCAGTCAGCGCCACCATCACCAGCGGAAAGGCGATATTGAGGATGACCTGCCAGCTGAACTCCGGGGCGATCCATACCGGCGTCGCCAGCCCGATGACCAGTGCATCACTGCGCAACTCACCCGAGGCGATGGTGATCGTCACACCGACCACCAGCACGGCGAGCACGGCGTAACGGGGCAAGGCACGCTTGAACAGCAGATAGGTGCCGAACATCGCCAGCACCAGCCAGGGTTGTTCCTTGACCGAGACGAACAGCCCGGTGCCGAAACGGAACAGGATGCCGGCCAGCATGCCCGCCGCGATGGCGGCCGGCAGGCGATTGATGATCCGGTCGAACGCGCCGGACAGCCCAACCAGCAGCACCACCACGCTGCTGACGATATAGGCGCCGACCGCCTCGTTCAGCGTGATATCCGGCAACATGGTTACCAGCAGCGCCGAGCCCGGTGCCGACCAGGCGATGATGATGGGAACCCGGTAGCGCACGCTGAGCAGAATGCCTAGTACGCCGCTACCGATGGAGATCGTCCATACCCAGGACGAGAGCACGTCATGCGGCAAATTCGCGGCCTTGGCCGCCTGGAAGATGATCACCAGCGGACCGGCGTAGGAAATCACAGTCGCGATAAAGCCGGCGACCACGGCGGAGAGCGAGAAGTCTTTCATCAGAGCTTTCATGTCGCCTCGCAAGACAGGCCTGGCGATCCGTGGCGGAAGCCCGGATCACTCTTGTTATGAATGAAGCGGCTGCATTACCGGTGCAGCGCCGCTGCGGTGCCCGGGAGCCCGGACACCGCAGGGACCGTCAGGCCTGCTGCAGCGCCCGTGGCCGCTTGCTGCGCTGCTCGGCTTGCGGGGCCGGCGCCTTCTGCAGTTGGAAGTCGAAATCCACTTCGGCAAAACGCCCCTGCACGCCCCGTGCTTGTGCGGCTTCGGCATCGTCGATGAAGCGGATGTCGCCGACCAGACCATCGCGCGTGGCGTAAGCGAAGTCGTCCCAGAGGTATTTGTCGCCAGCCAGGTTGATCTGCGTGGTCAGGTGACGATGGCCGGGCGCGGATATGAAGAAATGAATGTGCGCCGGCCGCTGGCCGTGACGACCGAGCATGTCGAGCACCTCCTGGGTCGGCCCGTCGGGCGAGCAGCCATAGCCGGACGGCACGATGCTGCGCGCCCGGTAATAGCCGTTCTCGTCGGTGACGATCCGCCGGCGCAGGTTGTATTCGGACTGGCTCTTGTCGAAGTAGGAATAGTTGCCCTTGGTGTTGGCGTGCCAGAGATCGACCACCGCACCGGCCAGCGGCTCGCCGGTCGGATCGAAAACACGGCCTTGCAGGAACATCACGGTGGCGACATCGTCTTCGCTACCGTCATCCATGCGCGCGATGCCCTGAGCGATTGGCGCGCCGGCGACGTACAGCGGACCTTCGATGGTGCGCGGGGTGCCGCCGACCAGTCCTTCCTGTTCGTCCTTGGCGTCCTGCAGCAGGTCGAGGTAATGCTCCAGTCCGAGTCCGGCGACCAGCAAGCCGGCTTCGTGGCGACCGCCGAGACGGTTGATGTAGTCCACCGCCTTCCAGAACTCGTCCTGGGTGATTTCCAGGTCTTCGATGATCCTTGCGGTGTCCGTCAGGACGCGGTTGATCACCGTCTTCAGGCGGCTGCTACCCGCGTCGTTGTTGAAGCCGCTGGCTTCCTTGAAGAACTGCTGCACGTCGTTGGTGTGGGAGATTTTCACAGTCATGGCTCAGGCCTCGTTTTGTAATTGTCGTTGCACGGGTTCAGCGATCGGTGCGGACCCCAGTTCGGACGGAATCAGCGGTCGTCGTCACGAATCGAGGATGGGTGGCGGCACAGCGCGTTGACCTCGATCTCCATGTAGGGGAATAGCGGCAGCTGCATCAGGGTGTCGTGCAGTTCCTGCACGCTGGCGACGTCGAACACGCTGTAGTTGGCGTACTGTCCGGCGATGCGCCAGAGGTGGCGCCACTTGCCTTCGCGCATCAGGCTCTGCGCCAGTTCCTTCTCGTCGGCCTTGAGCTTGGCGGCCTGGGCCGGATCCATGTCGACCGGCAGTTTCACGATCATCTTCACGTGGAAGAGCATCTCGGGTCCTCCTCTTACTTACGGGCGAAGAACGCCAGGCGCTCTTCATCCAGGGTCAGGCCAAGACCGGGCGTGCGCGGCACTTCCAGCTGGAAGTCGCGGTAGACCGGCGCCTGAGTGACGATTTCCTCGGTGAGCAGCAGCGGGCCGAACAGCTCGGTGCCCCAGGTCAACCTGTTAAGGGTGACGAAGGCGTGCGCCGAGGCCAGGGTGCCGATGGCGCCTTCGAGCATGGTGCCGCCATACAGCGCGACACCTGCCGCTTCGGCGATCTGCGCGGTGCGCAGCACGGCACGCGGGCCGCCGTTCTTGGCGATCTTCAACGCGAAGATGCTGGCCGCACCGTCGGCCGCCAGGCTGAAGGCATCCTCGACGCTCTCGATGGACTCGTCGGCCATGATCGGTGCCGGGCTGCGCTGATTCAGGCGCACCTGCCCGCCGCGGTTGATCCGCGAGATCGGCTGTTCGATCAGGTCGATGCCGTTGTCGCCGAGGACGCGACAGGCGCGCAGCGCCACCGACTCGTCCCAGGCCTGATTGACGTCGACGCGCACGCTGGCGCGCTCGCCGAGGGCCTGCTTGATGGCGATGACATGGTTGAGGTCGGCATTCACCTCGCCGGCGCCGATCTTCAGCTTGAAGATGCGATGGCGGCGGATATCGAGCATGCGCTCGGCCTCTTCGATGTCCTTGGCGGTATTGCCGCTAGCCAGGGTCCAGGCCACTTCCAGACTGTCGCGTACCCGGCCGCCGAGCAGCTCGCTGACCGGTAGACCAAGACGCTTGCCCTGGGCATCGAGCAATGCGCTCTCGATGCCGGACTTGGCGAAGGTGTTGCCCTTGGCCGCCTTGTCCAGGCGCAGCATGGCGGCGTTGATGTTGGCGGCCTCCTGGCCCACCAGCAGCGGGCCGAGGTGGCTGTCGATGTTCTGCTTGATGCTTTCCGGGCTCTCGTTGCCGTAGGCCAGGCCACCGATGGTGGTGGCCTCGCCGATGCCTTCGATGCCGTCGCTGCATTGCACACGGATGATCGCCAGCGTCTGTTGCTGCATGGTGTGCATCGCCAGCTTGTGCGGGCGGATGGTCGGCAGGTCGACGATGATCGTCTGGATGCGTTCGATCAGGATGGGGCTCATGGCGATATCCGTGTTGAAGGTTCAGTGATCAGGCCTTGGCCGCTGCCGTCATCACCACCGGCGCGGGCGTGCCGCTGCGCTTGCTGGAGATGGCGAAGACGGCCATGGCCAGGGCGGCGATGACACCCGGCACGGCGAAGGCGATGAAGTTCAGTTGCAGCGGCAGGTTGATGCCCAGCAACGCACCGCCAAGCAGCGGGCCGACGATGGCGCCGTTGCGGCCGATGCCCGAGGCCCAGCCAAGACCGGTGGAGCGGATCGACAGGCCATAGAACTGCGCGGCGGTCGCGTAGAGCAGGATCTGTGTGCCGATTACGGTGGCACCGGCGATGAAGATCAGCGTGTAAAGCACTGGCATCGGCGTCTTGAAGCCCAGCAGGCTGATGGAGGCCACCGACACGGCGAAGAACACCACCACCACTTTCGACAGGTTGAAGCGATCGCCCAACCAGCCGCCGAGGATGGCGCCGGCCATGCCGCCGAAGTTCAGCGCGAGCAGGAACGACAGGCTCGAACCGAGGCTGTATCCGGCGTTGGCCATCAGCTTCGGCAACCAGGAACCCAGCGCGTAAACCATCAGTAGGCAACAGAAGAACGCCAGCCACAGGGAGAAGGTGCGCACGCCACGGCCTTCGCGGAACAGCTCCAGCAACGAGGCACTCTTGCCCTTCACATCGGTCATCACCAGCTCGTCGGCAGCGCTCAGCTGGCGGCCCGGGTCGACCTTGGCCAGCAACGCCCGCGCCTGCTCGCCTCGGCCCTGGCGCACCAGGAAGCCGACCGACTCGGGCAGGTACCAGAGAATCACCGGCAACAGCAGCAGCGGCACGGCGGCGGCGAAGAACATCGCTTCCCAGCCGAAGCGAGGCAGCATGTAGATCCCGAGGCCGGCCGACAGCATGCCGCCCAGCGAATAGCCGCTGAACATGACGGCCACCAGCGTGCTGCGTAGCCGCTTGGGCGCGTACTCGTTCATCAGCGCCACCACGTTGGGCATCAGCCCGCCGCAGCCGAGCCCGGCGAGGAAGCGGAAAATGCCGAACTCGGTAGGAGTGCTGGCGAAGCCGTTGAGCACGGTGGCGCTGCTGAACAGCACGAAACAGATGGCGATGCCCTTCTTGCGGCCGATGCGGTCGGCCAGGGTGCCGAACGCCAGTGCTCCGAACATCATGCCGAACAGCGCATAGCTGCCCAGCGCGCCCGCTTCCAGCGGGGTCAGCCCCCACTCCTTCATGATCACCGGCAGCACCACGCCGTAGATGAACAGGTCGTAGCCGTCGAAGATCAGCAGCAGTGCGCAGAGGCACACCACCAGCCAGTGGAAGCGGTTGAAGCGTGCGTTATCGATGATGTCGTGAACGTCTACTTTTCGCATGGCAAGACTCTCTATTGTTTTTGTTAGTCGCGGATCGGCTGCAGCGATGGATCACCGCGCCGCCGATGTGCCTTGGCCTTGACCGGTCGAGCCGGCCCGGGTACTGCTCAACCGAGATCGCCACCACCCACCGGCAGGGTCACGCCGGTGATGTAGGAGGCCTCATCGGACGCGAGAAAAAGAATCGCGCCGGCCTGCTCGTCGATGGTTCCGTAGCGCTTCATCAACGAGGATTCCACGGTCTGATCGACGATCTGCTGGTACCAGATCTTTTCCTGCTCGCTCTGCTCGGCTGCGTTGCGTGGAATACGCCGCGGTGGCGCCTCGGTACCGCCGGGTGCGGTGGCGTTGACGCGGATGCCCCGCTGGGCGTTCTCGAAGGCCAGGCACGCGGTCAGCGCATTGACGCCACCCTTGGCCGCGCCGTAGGGCACGCGGTTGAGGCTGCGCGTGGCGATCGATGAGACGTTGACGATGACCCCGCCGCCCTGCTCCAGCATGTGCGGCAGCGCGGCGTGGCAGCACCACAGCGTGGGGAACAGCGAGCGACGCACCTCGGCCTCGATCTCATGTTCCTGGTAATGCTCGAAGGGCTTGGCCCAGATGGTTCCACCGACGTTGTTGACGAGGATGTCGAGACGGCCGAAACGCTCTTTCGCGGCATCCATCACCCGATGGCAGTCGGCGAACTGCTCGAGATCGGCGGTCAGGGTCAGTACCTCGGCGCCCTGCCCCAGTTGATCGGCCAGTTCATGGACCAGCTCGGAACGGTCCACGGCCACCAGCCGGCCACCTTCCTCGACGAATCGCTCGGCGACACGGCGACCGATGCCCTGGGCCGCGCCGGTGATCACCGCGACCTTGTTCTGAAATCGTGTGTTCATCTACCCAACCTCTGGAATGGCGAGGATTCGGTGGGCAATGCGGCGCAGTTGCCCACCCTGCGACCGGTGGATCAGGCGCTGGCGGCAAACTTCTCGTAGTAGAAGTTGGCCGGCTGCAGGCCTTGCTCACGAATGAACTGGTTGACCGACTCGACCATGGGCGGCGGACCGCACAGGTAGATGTCCACCTCGCCATCGTTGAGGTGTTTGGGTTCGATGTGCTGGGTCACGTAGCCCTTGTGCGGGTACTGGCTGTCGGAGCTGGACACGCAGGCGCTGTAGGTGAAGTTCGAAATGCGCACAGCGAAGTCTTCGAGTCGGTCCATCTCCACCAGATCGAAATCGTTGGAGACGCCGTAGATCAGGTGCAGCGGATGCGCGCTGCCCTGCTCGGCGATCTTCTCCAGCATCGCAGTGAAAGGCGCCAGGCCCGTGCCGCCGGCCAGCAAGAGCAGCGGCCGCTTGATCTCGCGCAGATAGAAGCTGCCCAACGGGCCGGCCAGGGTGAGGCTGTCGCCGGCCTTGGCCATGCCGCTCAAGAAGCTGCTCATCAGCCCGCCCGGCACGTTGCGGATCAGGAAGCTGACCTCACCGCCCTTCTGCAGCGAGCTGAACGAGTAGGCGCGGGTCTGGTCGGTGCCCGGCACCTGCAGGTTGACGTACTGCCCAGGCAGGAAGGCCAGCTGGCTCAGCGACTCGCCCTTGATCGACAGCGCAATGGTGCTCTGCGACAGCTGGCGCACGTTGCTGATGGTCGCCTGGTAATTGGCCTGCGTGGTCTTGCAGACATCCGAGGATGCCGGCACGCGGATCACGCAGTCGCTTTCGGCATGCATCTGGCAGGTCAGCACATAGCCTTGCGCAGCTTCGTCCTCGCTCAGCGCGTCCTCGATGTATTCCTCGCCGAGGTCATAGCTCCCGGCTTCGGCGAGGCACTTGCAGGCCCCGCAGGCACCGTCGCGACAGTCCAGCGGGATGTTGATGCCCTGGCGGTAGGCCGCGTCAGCGACGGTTTCGCCAAGATTGGCTTCGATGAAGCGGGTCACCCCGTCCTCGAAATTCAATGCGATCTGGTGAGTCATGGCCTTGCCCTCACAGGTGATAGACGTCGATCAGCTGGCGGATGTAGTCGTTCTTCAGCACGACCTTCTTGTGCTTGATCAGCGGACTCTCGCCACGGGTGTCGAGCATGTAGAAGCTGGTGCCGTAGAAGTGGTCGACGGTCTTGTAGCGAAAGCTCATCGTGTGCCAGTTGAAGCGCAGCTTGCAGAAGCCCTCGCCCTGCTCGATCAGCTCCAGGTTGCTGATGTTGTGCGAGGTGCGTGTATCCGGGATCGTGGCGCTGGAGCGCTCGGTGCGGATGCGGAACACACGGTCTTCCAGGCCGCCACGGTTGCCGTACCAGATCAGCGAGATTTCCCGCTGCGGATCTTCGGTGAGCTGGTCGGCGTCGTCCCAGGCCGGCATCCAGAAGGTGGCGTCGGCGGCATACAGTTCCAGCCAGCTGTCCCAGTCCTTGTCGTCGAGGTAGCGCGCTTCGCGGTAGAGGAAGTCACGCGCGGTTTCGTAGGCGATGCTCATTTTTATGCACCCTCCACGTGAATCAGCTGTTCCTGCTCGGCCTTCACGGCCTTGATCATCTGCTGTTGCCAGTAGTGGTGCTGCAGCACGAACAGGCCCTCGTCCTCGGTGCGCGCACCGCTCATCATCGGCTGCAGGTCGATGCTGCGGGCGCCATCGTCCGCTCCCTCGATCCAGTGCTTGGCACCGCGGGACATGTCGTTCCATTCCATGGCGCGACCGGCAAAGCCCTGCTGGCAGGCGCGGAACTCTTCAAGATCATCCGGCGTGGCCATGCCGCTGACATTGAAGAAGTCTTCGTACTGGCGAATGCGCCGCGCCCGCGCTTCGGCACTCTCGCCCTTGGGTGCGATGCAGTAGATGGTGACTTCGGTCTTGTCCACCGACAGCGGCTTGGCGATGCGCAGCTGCGAGCCGAACTGATCCATCAGGTACAGGTTCGGGTAGAGGCACAGGTTGCGCGAGTTCTCGATCATCCAGTCGGTACGGGCCTGGCCGAACTCGGCGACCATCTCCTCGCGACGGGCATACAACGGGCGATCTTCCGGGTTGTCCCAGCGAGTCCAGAGCAGTAGATGGCCGTTCTCGAAGGAATAGAAACCACCGCCCTTCTTGCCCCAGCCGCCGGCGCTCATCGCACGGATGTCGTCGCCGGCTTCCTTGAGCTTGCGCTGCTGCTGGGTGGCGGCGTAGTTCCAGTGCACGGCGGTGACGTGGTAGCCATCGGCGCCGTTCTCGGCCTGCAGCTTCCAGTTGCCTTCATAGACATAGGTGGACGAGCCGCGCAGCACTTCGATGCCATCCGGCGATTGATCGACCACCATGTCGATGATCTTGCGTGACTCGCCAAGGAATTCCTCAAGCGGGGCGACGTCCTCGCGCAGGCTGCCGAAGAGGAAGCCGCGGTAGGACTCGAAGCGGGCGACCTTCTTCAAGTCATGGGAGCCGTCGCAGTTGAAGCTGTCGGGGTAGCCGGCTTCCTTGGGGTCCTTGACCTTGAGCAGCTTGCCCGAGTTGTTGAAGGTCCAGCCATGGAACGGACAGGTGTAGGTCGCCTTGTTGCCGCTCTTGAAGCGGCAGAGCATGGCACCGCGGTGGCTGCAGGCGTTGATGAAGGCGTTGAGTTCACCCTCCTTGTTGCGCGCGATGAAGATCGGCTGACGCCCCATCTGGGTGGTGTAGTAGTCGTTCTTCTCGGGGATCTGGCTCTCGTGAGCGAGGTAGATCCAGTTGCCCTCGAAGATGTGCTTCATCTCCAGATCGAACAACCGAGGGTCGGTGAACATCTCCCGCTTGCAGCGAAAGATGCCCTTCTCTTTGTCGTCTTCGAGCAGCGAATCAAGGTAGTCGATTCCCAGGGACATGGCCGGGGCCTCCATTGTTATTGTTTCCACGTGATGAAGGCTACGGCGGGGGGAACGGCATCAATATCCGTTTTCTGCAGCATCTCTATCCGTTTTCTGCAACACGCAGGCAGACGGATGCCGCGCCTGCAGCGACGCGCTGAGGGCGATCAGCGAAGGGAGGAATGGGCGTAGCGGATGCGGCCGCCGTCAGGCTGGCGGCCGCCGAAGCGGATCAGTGATGGCGGCGCAGGGTGTCCGACGGCAGCTCGCCGAAGGTGCTCTTGTAGCTTTCCGAGAAGCGCCCCAGATGCATGAAGCCGTAGTCCATGGCGATCTCGGTGATGTTGCGTACCCTAGCCGAAGGGTCGCTCAGCCGGCCATGGATCTGCTCCAGCTTGCGCTGGCGGATGTAGGACTTGGGCGTGGTGCCGACCTTGCGCTCGAACAGCAGGTACAGCGAGCGCAGGCTCATGTTGGCCAGTTCGGCCAACTGCTCGACGGAGATATCCTGTTTCAGATGCTCGTCGATGTAGTCGGTCAGCCGACCGAACGACGGGCAGCTGTCACCGAACGGATCGCGCTGGATATTGCTGGCAAGGCTGCAGAGCAGCTTGCTGGCGATAATCCGGCTGTACTGCTCCTGAATCTGCGGGATGCTCTGCTCGGAGCCCGCCTCGCGGCAGACCAGCCCGAGCAGGCTGTCGAAGCCGTCCATTTCGCCGAGCGCATGGCGATTGGCACTGAACCGGATGCCACCGGAGGGGGCACGCCATTGGTTCTCGCTGCAGGCCTGTTCGAGGAAGGAGGCCGGCAGCTTGACGATCAGCTTTTCGCAGTCGTCCGAGTAGGTCAGGTCAACCGGATCGTCAGGGTTGATCAGCAGCAGCTCACCGGGGGTGAAATAGTGCTCCTGGCCCCGTCCGCGCCACAGGCAATGGCCACGCTGCAGCAGCTGCAGGTGATAGATGGTTTCCAGGGCTGGCGAGGTGACATGAACGCTGCCGCCATAACTGATCTGGCAAAGGTCGAGCTTGCCGAACTTGCAGTGGCTGAGGCTGGCCTGAGGCGTGCCGGTACGAGGCAGACGAATGCAGTGCACGCCTACATGCTGATTGACGTAGTCCGACACCGCATGCGGATCAGCACGCTCGAAGATCCTGCTTTTTTCATTCAGCAGTCGTTCCATCACCCGGCACTCGGTTGTTTTTATAGTTGGCCGGCGCTTGGTGGCCGGCTTGGTCGGTATCACGCAGATCGAGAATATTGATCTGCGTCAAGAATATCGACTGATCGAAGCATAGGAGATTCGACCAACGGCGGACACCCCGCCGTTCGGTGACCGAACAGTTTTTGCACAAGCGCGCCATCGTTCACATATGGGCACGATTGCGGCGGAACGCTCGGCGCCTCTTCGCACTCTGAGTGCAGATCGCACAAAACGGATAGGTCGTTGGGCGACGCCGAGCATCGGCGGCCCTGCGACCCAGCACAAGAAGGTGTGCCCTGCATGAAGATTTCCCTCTTCCCCATCCCCCTGCTGGCACTGCTCTGCAGCGGCACCAGCGCCGCATCCGCGGTCACAGAACCGGCCCACGACGGATTGGCTGCGCTGGAGGTCGTACGCCCGAGCCGCCCCTGCTCGTCATTGCTCACGCTCGACCTCGCATCGATCGGCGGAAGCGGTAGTCGCGTCACGTCCGCATCGGTACAGGACACTGATCAGGGCGCCACCGTATGCAATGTCGAAGGTACGCTGGCACCGAGCATCGGCTTTCGCGTGCAACTGCCGCTGGATGGCTGGACCCAGCGCTACCTGCAGGTCGGCTGCGGCGGGTTGTGCGGCCGCATTTCTCTGAGACCGGACGCAGTCGCAGGCTGCGTACCGTTCGAAAGCGGCCGCTTCGTCGTAGCCAGTACCGACATGGGTCATCAGGGCAATGGCGGGACCTTCGGTGCCAATCCGCAGCAGCGCGCCGATTTCGCCCATCGCGGTGTGCATCTCACCGCACGGGCCGCGAAGGCATTGATCAAAACCTTCTACGACCGGGCTCCGGCGTATTCCTATTTCAGTGGGTGCTCGGATGGCGGGCGCGAAGCCCTGATCGAGGCGCAACGCTATCCGGACGACTTCGACGGCATCGTCGCCGGCGCGCCGGCAATGAATTTCCAGGTGCAGAACTCGCTGCTGCACGCCTGGCAGGCGCGGGTGAACCGCGCCCCGGATGGTCGCAGCGTGCTGGTCGCCTCACAGCTGCCTCTTCTGCACCGAGCCGTGCTTGAACAGTGTGACGGCCTGGATGGCCAGCTCGACGGGCTGCTCAGCGACCCACGAATCTGCCGATTCGACCCGGCAACGATCCAGTGCCCCGCTGGCCAGGACAGCGACCAGTGCCTGACTGCCGCACAGGTGCAAGCGGCAAGGCGCATATATGACGGACCGCGCGACGAGCGTACCGGTGAGCGATTGGCCGTCGGCGGTCCGCAGCCCGGCTCTGAGCTCGCATGGGGCGGCGTGTTCGTGCCCGAACGCGCACACGGCCCGCTGTTCAGCGAAACCATCGCCCTCGAGGCACTGCGCTATCTGGTCTTCGAACAGGCACCGCAGCCTGGCTATCGGCTGGAGCAGCTGCGCTTCGACGCCGAGACCTTCGATCGCCTGCGCGCCCGCCATCCTCTGTTCGATGCGACCGACCCCGACCTCTCCGCCTTCGCCGACAAAGGCGGCAAGCTGATTCTCTGGCATGGCTGGTCCGATCATCATATCTCGCCGATCAATACCATCGCCTACCACGAGGCCCTGCAGCGCCACCTGGGCAAGCCAGAAGTCGAGCGCTTCGTGCGCATGTACCTTGTGCCGGGCATGTACCACTGCCACGGCGGACAGGGGCCGAGCGAACTGGACCTGCTGACGCCGCTGATGCGCTGGGTCGAATCCGGCCAGGCTGCTGACGAGATCAAGGTGTATCAGGCGAGCCGATCCGGCCTGCCGCTCTCGCCGAAGAGCAGGCGTGCCAAGACCGGGCGAACCCCGGAGTACCGGCCGGTCTACCCCTACCCGGCCGTGGCGCGCCTCGTCAGTGATGGCCAAGGAGAACGCTATACCCGCGGCGAACCCCTGACCGATATGCCGACGCCAGCCTGGCGAGGCGCGGACTTCTACCAGCCCTACCGCCCGCGCGAGCGCTGAGTGATGGCCGACTATTTCCCGTTATGGCTGACTTTCAGGCTGCGCTTTCTGGAGCTGGCTTCGGCGGTTCAAGGTCGCACGAATGGGCTTCATGGCGCCCTCACCGACGTAGGCCTGAGATTGCTCGCGCGCCGTACGGTGCCGACGGAGCGGAACACAAACCAAGGGCGATTATCGAACAGATTCGCTCGTTTACTGCGCCACTCGGTTGCGATGCAACCGGCGAGGTTGCTTCTATACGGAGGCGTTCACCGTCTCGGCGACTCGCGTGTAGCGGGGCTGCCGGAGCGGAACATCCGCGGGGCAGCCGGTTGCACGCGCAATTACAACAACAAAAGGGAATACCCCATGTCGAAATTGCCCAAGGCCTTGCTGGCACTTGCCTGCGTCAGTTGTCTGAGCCTGTCCGCCTACGCTCAGGAAGCGGTCGTGACGCTCAAGGTTCATCATTTTCTTCCCGCCCATTCGTTGACCCAGGCGAACCTGCTCAAGCCGTGGGCGGACGAGATCACCGAAGCCTCCGACGGCCGTATCCAGTTCCAGTTCTATCCCTCGATGCAGCTGGGCGGCACACCACCGCAGCTGGTGGACCAGGTGCGTGACGGCGTTGCCGATATCGTCTGGACGCTGCCGGGTTACAACAGCGGGCGCTTCCCGCTCATCTCGGTCTTCGAGCAGCCATTCATGAGCCGCTCCGCCGAGGCGACCAGCCAGGCGATGTGGGAGTTCGTCGCCAAGCACGGCGAGAAGGAATTCGCCGGCATGCACCTGCTTGCGACCCATACCACGGACGGTGCGCTGATCCACACCGGGAAGAAACCCATCAACAGGATGGCCGACTTCCGCGGCAAGAAAATCCGCGCCGCCAACCGCACCTCCACCAAACTGATCTCCCTGCTCGGCGGGACCCCCGTCGCCATGCCGGTCCCGCAGATTCCCGAGGCCCTGTCCAAGGGCGTGGTCGACGGTGCGATCGTGCCCTGGGACGTGGTACCAGCGCTCAAGTTGCACGAGCTGGTCGGCCACCACACGGAAATGGCCGAGGGGAAGCCGGCACTGATGTACACGGTGATGATTCTCGCCATGAACCCGGCTACCTATGAGGGGTTGCCCGAAGACCTGCGCAAGATCATCGACGAGCGCAGCGGCGCGGTGCTGTCGCGTCGAGCGGGCCAGCTGTTCGACGAGATCGCCGTGCAGAATGGCCATCGTCTGGCCGAAAGCCGCGGCAACAAGATTCACCAGCTGTCCGAAGACGAACAGCAGAAGTGGATGAAGGTGGCCGAGCGCCTCGACCAGGACTGGATCAAGGAAGTCGAGGGCAAAGGCTATGCGAATGGTGCCGCCCTGCTCGAGGACGCACGCCAGCTGATCCAGCAGCACAGCGACACCGCTACCCACTGATCGACCCCGGCGCCAGTTCACTCGGCGCCCTGCTCCGGAGACGTTCATGAGCGAACCTGACGTTCGGACCGCGACCGTGCCTGCCGATCCGATGGGCCGCGTGCTCGATCGGCTGTCACGGCTGCTGGCCTTCGTCGGCGGCCTGCTACTGGTGGCCATGACGCTGATGGCGACCTACAGCATCGCCATGCGCACCCTCTTCGACGAACCGCTGCTCGGCGACGTCGAACTGGTGCAGATGGGTTGTGGCATCGCCATCGTGTTCTTTCTGCCGCTGTGCCAGCTCCGCCGCGGGAATGTCATCGTCGATGTATTCACCTTGCGCGCCTCGCCTCGCGTGCGCAGCGCGCTGGATGGCCTGGGCAGCGTGCTGATGGCGTTGGCTGCTGCGCTGCTGGCCTGGCGTTCACTGGTGGGCACGCTGGACGCCTACGGCACCGGCGAGGAATCGATCATCCTGGGCGTGCCGATCTGGTGGTCGATGAGCGCCTTCGCACCGGGCTTTGCGCTATTGGCGGTGGTGGCGTTGTACACCGCCTGGCAGGACTTTCGTGGTGAGGGCAAGCCCGCATGAGCAGTGTCGAAATCGGCGGGCTGTTCCTAGCCGCCCTCCTCGTTTTGCTGGTGGTGCGCATCCCGATCGCCATCGCCATGCTGCTCACCGGCGTCGGCGGCTACGTGGCGATTTCCGGTTGGTCGCCGCTGCTCAGCTATCTGAAGACCGTCGCCTATGCGCGCTATACGGTCTACGACCTCTCGGTCATTCCGCTTTTCCTGCTGATGGGGCAGTTCGCCTCCCGCGGTGGCCTGGCGACCGGCCTGTTCCGAGCCGCAGCGGCCATGATCGGGCACTGGCGCGGCGGTCTGGCGATGTCGGCCGTTGGTTCCTGTGCTGCCTTTGGCGCCGTCTGCGGCTCATCCATCGCCACCGCGGCGACCATGGGCCAGGTCGCGCTGCCGGAGCTGAAGAAATACAACTACTCGGGCCCGCTTGCGGTGGGCAGCCTGGCCGCCGGGGGCACCCTGGGCATCCTGATTCCGCCGTCGGTGGTGCTGGTGATCTATGCCATCCTCGCCCAGGAAAACATCTCCGCGCTGTTCATGGCCGCATTCATCCCCGGCGTGCTGGCGGCAATCGGCTACATGATCGCGATCGCCATTTACGTGCGGATGAACCCGGACGCCGGCCCGGCGCAACCGAAGCTGACCTGGCGCGAGCGGCTGGCCGCGCAGCGTGGCGTCTGGCCGGTGTTCCTGATCTTCCTGCTGGTACTTGGTGGTATCTATGCCGGCTGGTTCACACCGACCGAAGCGGCGGCCATTGGAACCGTGGGCACCGGCCTCTTCGCCGTCGTGCTCGGCGGCATGCGCTGGGCCCAGTTCAAGGAAGTGCTGTTCGGCACCGCGGTCACCACCGGGATGATCTTCATGATCCTGCTCGGCGCCGATGTCATGAACGCCTTCCTCGCCGTGTCGCAGCTCCCGGTGGCGTTGGCCGAGGCGATCAACAATGCAGGCGTGGGGCCCTTCGTGGTGCTCGCCGGTATCCTGATCCTGTACCTGATCCTCGGCTGCGTGATGGACACCATGTCGATGATCCTGCTGACCATCCCGATCTTCTTCCCGCTGATCATGGGGCTGGACTTCTACGGCCTGGATCAGACCGAGAAGGCCATCTGGTTCGGCATCCTCGCACTGATGGTGGTGGAGATCGGCATGATCACCCCGCCGGTGGGCATGAACGTCTACGTGATCAGCAGCATGGCCCGTGACGTACCCCTACGCGACGCCTTCCGCGGCGTGGTGCCCTTCCTGATCTCCGACGTCGTGCGCGTCGTGGTACTGGTGCTCTTCCCCTCGATCACGCTGTGCCTGGTGCGGTGGCTGACATGACTGCCGCGTCCAACTGATCCGATTGCCGCGCCTCCCTCTCCTCGATGCTCCACTTTCGCCCGCCAGCTAACGGGGCATTTTTTCCGGGTTGCGTGCTTGTGCGCCAACCCGTTACCCACCGCTCGGCGTCCGCCATCGAATTCGCTTATCGGGACAGCAGCCACCACCATGCTCAGGCCAGGGTGCGCCTGATAGAATGCGCGGCCGCGATCCAGACCCGACCCCGTCCGTATGACTCTCGACCAAACGCCCTCTGCCACAAAACCGGTGCTGTCCCGCCGCTTCTCCGTCGCGCCGATGATGGACTGGACCGACCGCCACTGCCGGTTCTTCCTGCGCCAGCTTTCCAAGCACGCCCTGCTCTACACCGAAATGGTGACGACCGGCGCGCTGCTGCATGGCGATACGGCGCGGTTTCTGCGTTACGACGAGAGCGAACATCCGCTGGCGCTGCAGCTGGGTGGCAGTGTGCCGGGCGATCTGGCGGCGTGCGCGAAGCTCGCCGAGGTCGCGGGTTACGACGAGGTGAATCTCAACGTCGGCTGCCCCAGCGATCGGGTGCAGAACAACATGATCGGCGCCTGCCTGATGGGCCATCCGCAGCTGGTCGCCGACTGCGTGAAGGCCATGCGCGACGCGGTGGGCGTCGAGGTCACCGTCAAGCACCGCATCGGCATCAACGGGCGCGACAGCTATTCCCAGTTGTGCGACTTCGTCGGTCAGGTGCGCGAGGCCGGCTGCCGCAGCTTCACGGTGCATGCTCGCATCGCTATCCTCGAAGGGCTGTCACCCAAGCAGAACCGTGAAGTGCCACCGCTGCGCTACGACGTCGCCGCGCAGCTCAAACGGGATTTCCCGGACCTCGAGATCATCCTCAACGGCGGCATCAAGACGCTGGAAGAATGCCGCGAGCATCTGCAGACCTTCGATGGGGTGATGCTCGGCCGCGAGGCCTACCACAACCCCTATCTGCTGGCGCAGGTCGACAGCAGCCTGTTCGGCAGCAACGCACCGGTGATCAGCCGTGCGCAGGCGCTACGCAACATGCGCCCGTACATCGAACGGCATCTGGCCGAGGGTGGCGCCATGCACCATGTCACCCGCCACGTGCTCGGCCTGGGCCAGGGTTTCCCCGGCGCGCGGCGCTTCCGTCAGCTGCTTTCGGTGGACATTCACAAGACCGACGAGCCGCTGGCGCTGCTCGATCAGGCGACGGCATTGCTCGAGGGCCACTGAAGTCCCGCGGCAAGGAACGCTACCGAGACTATCGGATCAAAGGCCAGGCGCATCCGGGTCCATGCGCTCGTTGAGCGGGCAGACGGGCTCGGGTAAGGTCATGCCACTCACAGGACGGAGCCCTCCTTTATATGACTTCCAAGCTGGAACAACTCAAGCAGTTCACCACCGTTGTCGCCGATACCGGCGATATCGACGCCATTGCCCGCCTGAAGCCCGTGGATGCGACCACTAATCCGTCGCTGCTGCTCAAGGCCGCGGCCATGCCGCGCTACGCCGAGCATCTCGGCAACGCGATGAAGCAATGCCAGGGCGATATCGGCCTGGCCTGCGACCTGTTCGCGGTCGCTGTCGGCAAGCAGATCCTCGAACTCATCCCCGGACGCATTTCCACCGAGGTCGACGCGCGCCTTTCCTTCGACACCCAGGCCATGGTCCAGCGCGGCGAGCGCCTGATCGGTCTGTACGAGCAGGCCGGCATCAGCCGCGAGCGCGTGCTGATCAAGATCGCGTCCACCTGGGAAGGCATCCGCGCCGCCGAGCAACTCGAAAAGGCCGGCATCCAGACCAACCTCACTCTGCTGTTCTCCTTCACCCAGGCGGTGGCCTGTGCCGAGGCCGGCGTGTTTCTGATCTCCCCCTTTGTCGGCCGCATCTACGACTGGTACAAGAAGCATGAAGGCCGCGACTATCAGGGCGCGGAAGATCCGGGCGTGCAGTCGGTCAGCCGCATCTACGACTACTACAAGACGCACGGCTACAAGACGGTGGTGATGGGCGCGAGCTTCCGCAACGTTGGCCAGATCGAGGCGCTGGCTGGCTGCGACCGGCTGACCATCAGCCCAGAACTGCTCGGCCAGCTCGCCGACGCCAGCGGCACGCTGGAGCGCAAGCTGGAGCCGGGCCGCGAATCCGAACCGCGCATCAGCCTGGATGAGAAGAGCTTCCGCTGGGGGCTGAACGAGGATGCGATGGCGACCGAAAAACTCGCCGAAGGCATCCGTCAGTTCGCAAGGGATCAGGAGAAGCTCGAGGCGCTACTGGCGCAGCTGGCCTGAGTTCCGCTCAGGAGCGCTCCAGCGCGGTGACGAGGTCATGGAAGGCCTCGCGGTTGGATTCGTTGAGGCTCATCAGGATACGGTGAGCCTCCAGCACCTTGGCCTTCACCACGTCCTCGGACTGGTCCTGCGAAGGCAGGTCGGCCAGACACTCCGGGCACGGCAGCGGCGTGTCGACGATGTTGAACACCTGATCGAAGCCCATCGACTGCAACAGTCGAGTGATGTCCGGATGGGTGGTGACCAGGGTCGGCAACATGCCGACCTTCTGCCGCGACAGGATCGACAGCTTGGCCAGCAGGCCCAGCGTGGTGCTGTCGATGCTTCGGCTCTCGGTCAGATCGATGACGATGGAAGAGAAATTCAGCGACGAGAAGATCTTCTCGATCGTCGCATCCAGCGCCGAACAGAGCGTCAAACGGATCTCACCAATGAACTTCAGAACAAAGGTGCCATCCATCTCGGCGAACTGGATTCTACCAGTACTCATGCAAGGTTCCTGCTCAACACCAGCAAGGCGATATCGTCGGGCATGTCAGCCAGTTCGGCCAACCCGAAGACTCGACGTAAACCGTCCAGCGTGCCACCGGCGTCCGAGATCAGACCGGGCAACGCAGACTCTTTTTCTTTGAGTGTCTCGCCAGGCAAAAGGTCCAGAATGCCATCGGAGAGCAAGGTCAGGCTGAAGGTCTCCGGCAGCTTCAGCTCGAAATCCTGATAGGTCGCTTCGACGAACAGGCCGACCGGCAGACCGCGTCCTTCCAGGTAGTGGGCGCCCTCGCCCGTATAGAGCACCGGCATCGGCAGATGGCCACCGATGCTGTAGTGCAGCACGTCACGCTCCTGGTCGATCACCCCACCCAGCATGGTCACGTGCTTGCCCAGCTTGCAGTTGATCAGCCCGCGGTTGATATGGTCGAGCACTTCCGAGGGCTTGAACTCGCGCAGCGTACCGCCGCGGCGCGACTCGTATAGCAGGCGGGTGGTCATGAACTTGAGCAGCACGGTGACGAATGCCGACGACGCACCGTGGCCGGACACGTCGGCCAGATAGAAGCCGATGCGGCGCTCGTCCACGCGGAAATAGTCGACGAAGTCGCCGGACAGGTACAGCGAGGGGATGATCTGGTGCGCAAAATCGAAGCCGTCAACGCTCCAGGGCGTTACCGGCAGCATGTTCATCTGAACCTGGCGCCCGGCGTCCTGATCTTCCTGCAATAGATGCAGGCTGGCCTGCAGGTCGCGGTTGGCGGTCTCCAGTTGCTCCCGATAGCGACGATTCTCCAGGCGCAGACGAGAGCGATCCAGCGCGCGGCGAACCGAGTGTTCGAGCATCGCCAGATCTTCGAGCGGCTTGATCAGATAGTCGGCGGCGCCCAAACGCAACGCCTCCACGGCATCGCTCATAACACCGGCACCCGAGACCACGATGACCGGCAGGTCGATCTGGCGCTCACTGATCTGGCGGATCAGTTCCAGGCCGTCCATCTGCGGCATGCGCAGGTCGCAGATCACGAGGTCGGGCTGCTCGGATTCGAAGAGCTCCATACCCTGCGGCCCATTGGCGGCCTGCAGCACACGGAAACCACTGTCATCCAGATAGGCAGCCAGGCTGGCTCGAACCACATCGTCGTCGTCTATGATCAGCAGCGTCGCGCTTGGTTTATGCATGTTCCTACCAGGCGGTGTCGCCAGGATGGTTGGCGAATACATTGGCCCGGCGTGATGCGGGGCATAGGTTCGATTCAAGGCGCAGACGGTACTCCCATACGATCGGGGTTTCAAGCCGACCGGCAGGCGCCTTTACAGGTCGAATTGAGGGGCGCTATAAGAATCCCGCTAGCCATATATAAAAGGTAGAACCATGAGCCAGAAAGACCGCGATTACAGCGAAAAACGCGATTTCATCCGGATGCAGATCGAAACCACCGTCGCGCTGGAACATGGCGACACAAAACTGAGCGGCGTCTGCATCGACCTTTCCAGTACCGGCATGCAGATCCTGGCCAGGACGAACCTGAGCATGGGCGACAAGCTGCGTGTGCTGATCCCTTCCGAGCACAGCGAACTCAAGGGGCTGGATGCGCAGACCGAAGTAGTGCGCATCAGCCAGCTCGACGATGGCCGTCAGAGCCTGGGCCTGGCCATTCTTTCCATGTCCTGACCCCACCGCCCCGCTCCGGCATTGGCCGCAGCACCTGCGGCCAATATCAGAAATCGTCCTCGACCTCGCCGTCCTTCACCCGGAACTCACGGTTCTGCAGGTAGGCGTTGCGCACGAAGATGTAGCGATCGCCACGAATCATCTTTTCCGCCGACAGCAGGCTGGCACGCGTATCCACCAGATCCACGCCGCGCGTCACGTTGCGCGTCGGCACGTGACTCATGTGCGGATAGGGCTCGAGGAAGGCATCGGGCACGCGGCCGATCGCATCGCGCACGGTGCTCGGCCCCAGCAACGGCAGCACCACATACGGCCCGCTGTCCACCCCCCAGGCGCCCAGGGTCTGGCCGAAATCCTCGTCGTTCTTGTGCAGCCCCATGCGGGTCGCCACATCGAAGAAGCCGAGCACGCCGAACGTGGTGTTGAACAGAATGCGACTGGTGTCGATACCGGCATCGCGGACCTTGCCCTGCAACAGATCGTTGGTCAGGACGATCACATCGCCGAGATTGCTGAACACGTTACCGATGCCGTCCTCGACGAACTCCGGGGTCACCTTCTGATAGCCCTTGGCCAAAGGCTTGAGCGTGTAGGTGTCGACGGTATCGTTGAAGCGGAACACCGCGCGGTTGACGCCTTCCCACGGATCTTCTTCGGCGGCCAGCGCAGGGGCTGCCGCAAGCATGGCGGCGGCAGCGACGAAACTGGCCTTGAGCACGGCGATCCAGGCCGTTGCGATCTTGGGCATTGCTTTTATCTCCCTAGGTTTTTGGTGCATGCGGCGCACCGACGCAGACCGCGCAGTATAGAGCGAACACCCGTTTTGCGGCAGTCAGCCGGACACGCGGCCTGCCCTGCCCCCGCCCACCGATGCAAAGGCACGACAACGCCAGGCCGCTGGTTTAACCTTCGGGTATCGAGGCTTTTACCCGTCGCCCGTAAACCCATGAGAGGGAAGCAAAATGCCGGAACATGATCTGCAGTCGCAGCTCGAAGAACTGCGTAGTCAACTGGCCCAGGACACGCCGCTGACCGATGAGGAGCGCGCTTCGTTGCAGGCGATCGCTCAGGATATCGAAGCGCGACTGGCGACCGAGGGCACGACCGAATACAACGACTCGCTGGTGGATGGCGTAAACCTCGCGGTCGAACGCTTCGAGGTCAGCCACCCGGGCATGGCCATGACCCTACGCAACATCATGCAGACCCTGGCCAATATGGGCATCTGAAAACCACTTGCGGGTCGCGCCATGCGACCCGCTGCGTCACTGGCGCACCAGGCGGCGGTTGTCCACCACCAGCGCCTCGGTGCTGCGGTACGGGTTGATATCCAGCCCGCCACGGCGCACATAGCGCGCGTAGACGGTGAGCTTCTCGGGCCGCAGCAGACGCTGCAGGTCGAGGAAGATGCGCTCCACGCACTGCTCGTGGAAATCGGCGTGCTGGCGAAAGCTCACCAGATAGGCCAGCAGACTCTCCGGCAGCAGCGCCGCACCGCGATACTCCACCACCACACTGCCCCAGTCCGGCTGGCCGGTGACCGGGCAGTTGGATTTGAGCAGGTGGCTGTGCAGTGATTCCTCGACCACCCGACCGGCATCGCACGCCAGCAGCTCGGGCCGCGGATGGTCATAGTCCTGAATGGCGACATCCAGTTCGTCGATGCAACGCCCTGGCAGCGTCGCGACGCCATCGGCGGTGACTTCGTCCAGCGTGCGCAGGCGCACCCTGACCGGCTTGCCGGCAGCGGCCGACAGATCGCCGGTCATCACTTCCAGCAGCGCGTCCCGTGATTCGAACACCGATTGGTTCAGCGAATTGAGGTAGAGCTTGAACGACTTGGACTCGATGATGTTCGGCGAGTCCGCCGGAATCTCGAATTCGCCGATCGCCACCACCGGCTTGCCGGACGGCAGCAGCCAGGACAGCTCGTAGCAATTCCACAGATCCACGCCCTGATAGGGCAGCGTTTCTGCGGTCAGCCCGAGCTCGGCCCACTTCGGCGCGCGCGGAATCGGGAACAGCAGCCCCGGGCTGTAGGTGGCGACGTAGTCGCTGGACTTGCCCAGCGGAGAATGTTCGGCGGGATGCTGCATCGGAAGGGAACCTGAACGGAAAACGCCGCGAAGTTTAGCGCTTCGCGGCGTTCTTTTCAGCGCCATCGACGCTGCGGGCGGACGAAGCGACTGTTATTGCCTCATGCCTCGCCCACTCTTGAGCAGGTGCACGGATACCAGATAGAGCACCGCCACCGCTACCAGCATGAAGCTGATCGCAACCCCGATGCGGATATCCGAAACGCCGAGAATGCCGTAGCGGAAGGCATTGACCATGTGCAGCACCGGGTTGGCCAGCGACAGCGTCTGCCAGAACGGCGACAGCAGGTTGATCGAATAGAACACACCGCCCAGGTAGGTCAGCGGCGTCAGCACGAACGTCGGGATGATCGAGATATCGTCGAAGTTGCGCGCGAACACGGCGTTGATGAAGCCGCCCAAGGCGAAGATGCTCGCGGTCAGGGTGATGACCAGCACCGTCACGCCGAGGTGGTGCACCTGCAGCGAAGTGAAGAACATCGACAGCAGCGTGACGATCACCGCCACCGCCAGCCCGCGGGTGATCCCGCCCAGGGCGAAGCCGATGACAATGACGTGCGGCGACACCGGCGAGACCAGCAGTTCCTCGATGGAGCGCTGAAACTTGGTGCTGAAGAAGCTCGATACCACGTTGCTGTAGGAGTTTGTGATCACCGACATCATGATCAGCCCGGGCACGATGTAGTCCATGTAACTAAAGCCATCCATGCCACCGATCCGCGCGCCGATCAGGCTGCCGAAGATGACGAAGTACAGCACCATGGTGATCGCCGGGGGCAGCAGCGTCTGTGGCCAGATGCGCGTGTAGCGACGGATCTCGCGCTGCACGATGGTCTGCAGCGCGACCAGGTTGGGACGCAGTTCGCCGCTCATGACTTCACCTTCAGGTTGTTCTCCACCAGCGACACGAACAGCTCCTCCAGCCGGTTGGTCTTGTTGCGCAGGCTCAGCACCTCGATGCCCTGGGCGCCGAGCAGACGGAACAGCTCGGTGACACCCTGGCTTTTCTCCACCTGCACTTCGAGGGTGTGATGGTCGATCAGCCGCGACGGATAGTTGCCCAGTTCAGGCGCCACCAGTTGCGACTCCTTGAGATCGAGCAGGAAGGTTTCCACGTGCAGCTGCTTGAGCAGCTCGCGCATGCTGGTGTTCTTGACGATCTGGCCGTGATCGATGATGCCGATGTTGCGGCACAGCTGCTCGGCCTCTTCCAGGTAGTGAGTGGTGAGGATGATGGTGATCCCCTCGCGGTTGAGTTCGGTGAGGAACGACCACATCGACCTGCGCAGCTCGATGTCCACGCCGGCGGTGGGCTCATCGAGAATCAACAGGCGCGGCTGATGGATCAGCGCCCGGGCGATCATCAGACGACGCTTCATGCCGCCGGAGAGCATGCGCGAGGACACGTCACGCTTGTCCCACAGGCCCAGCTGGTTCAGGTAGCGCTCCGCGCGCTCCTTGGCGATCTTCGCCGGAATGCCGTAATACCCGGCCTGGGTGACCAAGATGTCGAAGGCCTTCTCGAACTGGTTGAAGTTGAATTCCTGCGGCACCACGCCCAGGCAGCGCTTGAGCCCGGACGGGTCGCGATCCAGGTCGTGGCCGAACACGTTGACCGTGCCGCCACTCTTGTTCACCAGGGTCGAGAGGATGCCGATGGTGGTGGACTTGCCGGCGCCATTGGGGCCGAGCAACGCGAAAAAGTCGCCTTCGGCGACATCGAGATCGATGCCCTTGAGGGCCTGGAAGCCGTTGCCGTAGGTCTTGGTCAACTGCCGGATGGACAGAGCAGTACTCATAAGAAGGTGCACACAACGCAGGAGGAGTGAAGCTAGATAAGGGCGCGAGCAGCCAATTGCAACCGCGCATTTCCCGGCGCGGGTATCACTGCCCTGCCTCGAGCCGCTCCAGCGGCACGACGATCAGCGCGGCACGCTGGCCTTCGGCGACGTCGGCCATGGGAAACAGAATGCGGGCGCCCGGTTCGTCGACCACCCAGCGCGCCGCCTCATCCTCGGCCAGCAAGCTGCCGAGCGGCAGCGGTGTGAAGTTCTCGATATCCGGCGGCAGACACAGCCGGAACCGCGGGCTGCGCTTGATGATCTCGCGAGAAATCTGCAGCAGCTGCAGCTCGGCCCCGGAACCGACCGGCAGCGTTCGCCCCTCGATCATTGCGATCAATCCGGTTTCGAACGCCAGCACGGCAGGGTGCACGGCCTCCACCCCGCTTTCGGCGAGTTCGAGGGTGAAGGCCTCGGCGCCATGTCGCATGGCAGTCAGCGCGGTGAAGGTGGACGTGGCCTGACGCTGCAACAGGACGCCATTGATGGCCAGCCCCTGCAGCCGGGCCAGCGCCTCGGCGGGCGCCTGTTGGTCTTCGCGCCAGGGACAGATGGCGAACTGGGGCAGGCGCGACGGACGCATCGCCGAGTGCAGATCATAGTGCCGGCGCTGGCGCCCGGAACCACCGAAGAAGCTGCTGACCAATGCTTCCAGCTCCGCCGCACGAATGGCCTCGCTGCCCCAGACATCGGCATGCGCGCCCCGGAACAGGCGATTGAGGTCATGGTCGACCTGCCGCAGCGTCCGCCGCATCGCCGCCGGGTTGGCGAACAGCAGCAACAGGCGTGCACGGGTCCTGATCTCGCCACGGGCGAGCGCTCGGATCAGGTGATCCAGCACATGGATGGGGACGAGTTCGTTGCCATGAACGCCTGCAGAGATCAGCAGGTCGAGGCCGAGGTCGGTGCTGGCGGGCGGAGAAACGAGCAGCGCGCCCTCGGCCAGCCAGTGCAGCTTCACCCCATGCGGGGTGAGCTGGATCTTCTCGCAGGGCTCACGGCCGGCGAGGGTCAGCTCCAGCAGCTTGCCGAGGGCGAGCATGCCGGGCCGCGGTCAGTGGTTGCAGTCGGGGCCGTGGACGTGCTCGTCGTCATCGGCCTCGACCGGCTCCATTTCCAGCTGCAGGCTGACCAGGTTGGTCGCCAGCGGGCGCAGCACCAGATTGGCGTATTCGGTATCGCCATCCTCGACATCCACCCCGATCATCAGCTGGCCGTTGCCGACCTGTTGAATCCATACCTCGCGCCCCTGCCAGACGACCGCGAAGCGGGTGCAGGAGGTTTCCAGTTGGGTTCCGTCGACGTCTTCCAGAACCAGTTGCAGGCTATCGCTCATTGAGTGTGCTCTCGTTTGGTAGAGGCGCGATGCCCTTCGGCACCGCGCAGGATTGATCAGGCCTGGGTCAGCGTCGCGATGGCGCGCTCGAAACGATCCAGCCCCTCGTCTATGTCAGCTTCGTCGATGATCAGACTCGGCGCCAGGCGAACCACGTCCGGCCCTGCCTGCAGCACCATCAGCGCCTCCTTCTCCGCCGCGGCCCAGAATGCACCGGCCTTGCCTTTCCAGGCATCCGAGAGCACGCAGCCGATCAACAGGCCGCGGCCGCGGACCTGGCTGAACACGCCGTAGCGCTCACCGATCTGCAACAGCCTGGCCTTGAAGCGCTCGTGGCGGGCCTTGACGCCCTCCAGCACCTCCGGGGTGTTGACGATATCCAGCACCGTCTCGGCCACCGCGCAGGCCAGCGGATTGCCGCCGTACGTGGTGCCGTGGGTACCGACGCTGAAATGGGCGGCGATCTCGTTGGTGGTCAGCATCGCACCGATCGGGAAGCCGCCACCAAGGCTCTTGGCGTTGGTCAGAATGTCCGGCGTGACGCCATAGTGCATGTAGGCGAACAGCTCACCGGTACGGCCCAGACCGGTCTGCACCTCATCGAAGATCAGCAGCGCGTTGTGCTCGTTGCACAGCTGGCGTGCGCCTTCCAGGTACGCCTGTTCGCCCGGCAGGATGCCGCTCTCGCCCTGGATCGGTTCGAGCACCACGGCACAGGTCTTGTCGGAGATCGCCGCCTTCAGCGCTTTGAGGTCGTTGTAAGGCACGTGAGTAATGCCTTCGATCTTCGGCCCGAAGCCATCGGAGTACTTCGACTGCCCGCCCACCGTGACGGTGAACAGGGTGCGGCCGTGAAAGCTGTTGAACGCCGAGATGATCTCGAATTTCTGCGGGCCGTACACATCATGGGCGTAGCGACGGGCCAGTTTGAACGCCGCCTCGTTGGCCTCTGCACCGGAATTGCAGAAGAAGGCGCGGTCGGCGAAGGTCGCCGCCACCAGCTTCTTGGCCAGGCGCAGCGCCGGCTCGTTGGTATAGATGTTGGAGATGTGCCAGAGCTTGCCAGCCTGCTCCGTCAGTGCCGCGATCATGGCCGGATGGGCATGGCCCAGGGCGTTGACCGCGATGCCGCCAGCGAAGTCCACCAGTTCTCGACCGCTCTGATCCCATACTCGCGAGCCCAGACCACGCACCGGCACGAAGGCGGCGGGGGCGAAAGTGGGAACAATGACCTGGTCGAAATCGGCGCGTTCTACCGGGGTGTGCGGGGCGGACATCGGGGCTCTCCTGCGAGGCGACACTGAATGAGAAATGAAAACGCCCCGCCATCGGCGGGGCGTCACTTGCGCAGTGTAAACGCAGGGCCGGCCCTCGTGCGCACTCGAACGGAAATTCTCTCGCGCAGTGGGCCTGCCGGGTCAGCCGAAGTGCTGCTGATCCAGGGCGATCGCCTGGTCCAGCGTCTCCAGCAGCGCCTTGCGCACTTTCAGCTTGGTGTTCTTGTGCGCCACCATGTTGATCTTTTTCAGCTGCTCGGCAGCCGCCTTAGCCACCGCCAGCAGCTCACCGGCTGGCACTACCTTGTCGAGGAAGCCGGCATCCACTGCGCCTGCCGGGTCGAACATCTCGCCATTGATCACCGAGCGATGGAATGCCGACTTGCGCAGGCGATCACGTGCCAGCTCGATACCAGCGTGGTGCATGGTCATGCCGATCTGCACCTCGTTGAGGCCGATATGGAAAGGGCCCTCGACCCCGATGCGGTAATCCGACGACAAGAGCAGGAAGGCGCCCTTCGCGATGGCGTGCCCCGGGCAGGCGACGATGATCGGGAATGGATGCGCCAGCATGCGGCGGGAGAAGGTCGAGCCGGTGGCGACCAGTGCCATGGCATTCTGCGGGCTAGAGGTCATGACCTTGAGGTCGTAGCCACCGGAAAGGATGCCGGGCTGGCCGGTGAGGATGACGATGGCCCGGTCCTGCTCGGCGCGATCCAGCGCCGCATTGAGCGCCTCGAATACCGCAGGCGAGAGCGCGTTGACCTTGCCGTTACAGAGCGTCAGCGTGGCGACGCCGTCTTCGAATTGGTAGGAGACCAGCTCAGTCATGACGAGATTCCTTGTTCTTGAAGTGCGCAGACGTTACCCAGCACCCGGGTTCAGGTAAAGCACGATGACCGACCGGCCGGTCACGCTTTGCGCCTGGAAACGGCGGCGCAGGCGGTCGGTGCCAGGGCTCAGGCGTCCAGTTCGAAGTCGGCCAGGGCCTGCGGATGCAAAATCGACTGCAACTCCGGATCGGCGATATGCAAACCGAAGGAGCCATCGGGCAGCCCACCGCAGATGCGATAAGGCGTGCCCTCCTCGTCCACGGTGATCCGCGCCAGGTCCAGATAACGCGGCGTGCAGCGCTGCTTTGCCGAATCGCGCAGCACCACGACCCGCGGGCGCAGCTGCAGCTGCTCGTGCTTTTCGACCACCACCGCCACTTCGCCGGTGTGCAGTTCGACCAGCGTGCCGACCGGGAAGGCGCCGAGCCAACGGATGAATTCGCGCACCAGCTCCTCGTCGAATTGCCGGCCACTGGCGCTGCGCAGGATCTCGAACGCCGACTGCACCGGTCGCGCGTAGTCGTAGGCGCGATGACTGGTGATGGCATCGAACGCATCGACGATGGTGATGATGCGCGTCATGTAGGGAATCTGTGACGGCCCGGAGCCAAGCGGATAGCCAGTGCCATCGAGCCGTTCGTGATGACCGTAGGCGGCCTGCAGCGCCACCTGGGGTATGCCCGGCTGCGCCTGTAGCGCCTCCAGCCCGAACGCCGGGTGGCGCTTGATCAGGTCGAATTCCTCGGCGGTGAGTTTGCCCGGCTTGTTGAGAATCTCGGGATCGATGCGCATCTTGCCGACGTCATGCAGCAGTCCGGCCATGCCCAGCAGCTGCAGCTTGTCATCCGCCAGGCCGAGGTGATTGCCGAACCCCATCGCCATGATCGAAACGGACAGGCAATGCAGGCTGGTATACAGGTCCTTGCTCTTCAGCCGGATCAGCCAGAGCATCGCGCTTTCATTGCGCAGCATGCTCGCCAGGTTGCGCTTGACCACGCCATGGCAGGCCCGCGTGTCGATCACTCGGCCATGCTGCACGTCGGCGAGAACCTGTTCGATCAGCTCGGAGCCGTCCCGATAAGCCGCGCGAGCCTCTTCTATCTCGCTGGCCAGTGGCTGCTGCGGCCGCTGCGGGGTCTTGCGTTCGCGCGGCGCCACGGCGGCGGGTGCACCGTGCTGTAACCGAACCCGCCGCGTATCGTCGACATACACATACAGGCAGCACTCGCGCACGGCACGCATCTCGTCGGGCGTGAGCAGTGGAAATCCCTGAAAGGCGAAATTCGTTTCGCTCCATGGACGGTCCAGCTCACAGACGAACATGCCCAGTTCCAAGTTGGCCACCGCCACCCGACGTCGGGTAGGCACCACCAAGGTATCGGGATGGTTGTCTGACTCGCTTGTCAGTCTCATGGGACAGCCGCGCTCCATTCGCTTGCCTTCAACATAACCCAAGCGAACGCCGAGGTTGCAACTCAGTCTAGCGGAACGTGCAGCCCATCACCCGAGCGAAGCGGATTTGTTAAGCGCATGAATAAGTTAAAAAAGTTTTTGCCAAAGGCCATTCGTTCGATTACATTAGCGCGCCTCGACGGACATGAACCTCCGTCGATCCGGTGAGGTGTCCGAGCGGTTGAAGGAGCACGCCTGGAAAGTGTGTATACGAGAAATCGTATCGAGGGTTCGAATCCCTCCCTCACCGCCAGATCGAAGAAAAGCCCCTGACTTCCAAGAAGTCAGGGGCTTTTTCGTTTCGGGGTGCCTGTCGTCATGGCTGCCTCGCACTCAATGACTGGCGACCACCCCGCCGCATGTCCAGCAGCCGTTGCCAGCCCCCGCCACCTGTAGCATGTTCAAGGCGTTGCTTCACGACGGGATGCCTTGCCCATGAACGACCCATTTGATCTGCAGCGCTTTGTCGATGCCCAGCGCGACCACTACGAACAGGCGCTGCAGGAGCTGCGCGCCGGGCGAAAACGGACGCACTGGATGTGGTACGTATTCCCGCAACTGCATGGGCTGGGCCGTAGCGCCATGGCGCAGCGCTACGCCATTTCCGGGCGGGACGAAGCCCTCGCCTATCTGCAACACCCTTTGCTCGGGCCCCGCCTGCAGGCCTGCACCCAGGCAATGCTCGAACACCGGGCCACCAGCGCGCACCGGATTCTGGGCAGCCCGGACGATCTCAAGTTCCACTCCTGCATGACCTTGTTCGCCCGTACCGCGCAGCAGCCAGCCTTGTTCGAAGACGCCCTGCAGGCCTTTTTCGACGGCCAGCCGGACAGGGCGACGCTGGAACGCCTGGACGGCTGCTGATCAGGAAAGCGCCAGCGCCAATCAAGGCTGCCCGGCCGCACCGCCAGTCGGGCCACCGGTGGCCGCACCGCCACTGCTGGATCCGGCAGCACCGTTACCGTCATCTGTTCCCAATCCACCCGGCGGGGTGACGCCGCCCGGGCTGGCGTTTCCATTGGCACCACCTGGCGTGCCCGGGGTCTGGGTTGCGCCGGGTGCAGGGGCAGTCCCGGCACCACCACTGGGCTGCTGCATATTGTCCTGGGTGCTGGGCAAGCCGGTCCCGGCCGGCGGGTTGGCGGTACCTGGAACGTTCGGCTGCGGATTGACCGCATCGCTCTGCACGCCGCCGCGATTGATGCCCTGCGTCTGATTCTGCGAGGCATCCGACTCGCGGATTCGGTTGATATCCCGGCCGATCTGCTGGCGATTGTCCTCCAAATCGGCGCCTATCTGATCACGCTCCTGCTGCAGCGTCATGTCCTGCTGCTGGGCGAAGGCGGCGGTGGATGCGGCACTGAGCAGCACCAACAGCGATAGCATTGGCTTGTTCATCGGTAGCCCTCCAGTTCTGTCTACTCATGGAAGACAACCTGAAGATGCGCTTGGCTCCCTTCTTCAGCCCGATTGCTGGTGTGGAACTTGCTTGCATCTTTCCGCCAGGGCCGAATGATCAGCGCGTCTCGTTTTCGCAGAGAGCTTTCTGGAAACAGCGGGCCGCGTGCCGTCTCAGCCATCGCGACAAGGCGACAATCCGCTACACAAAAGAATAAAAGGCCATGTCATGCTCAAGCAGAAGAAATTTCGTCAGGCGACACTGATCGTGATCGCCACGGCAGTGATCCTGATCCTGCCAAACCTGTCCCGCATATTCAGCTGAGCGCGCCCCACAGCGCGCCGCGAGGAGTCCGAAAATGCGCGCTCTCACCCTACTGCTGCTCGGCGCTCTCGGCTTCGGCGCCAACGCCGGCGAGATTGACCAGGCCGCCGCCCTCAAGCTCCTGCAGCAACCGGAAACCGTTCTGATCGATGTTCGAACCGCGGACGAGGTCGCCGAAGGCGCCCTGCCCGGTGCGGTTCGCATCGAGACGCCGGACCTGGCCCGACACATCGGCGCCCTGGCGCCCGCCAAAGACACGCCCATCGTCGTCTATTGCCGTAGCGGCCGACGCTCTTCGGCCGCCCAGGACGTTCTCGAGGGGCTCGGCTACAGCCGCGTCGTCAACGCCGGCGCTTACGAAACGCTCGCCCCGGCGTTCAGTCCCGACTGATCCTGCCCTCACGCCGCACTAGGCGCCCCACCTTCGGCAGACCACCGACAAGGGAACTTCTGCGCAGCGAGGACCACTGAAAAACGTGGTCTTCGCCGCATTCATGCGCACCCTTACCGGAGGATTGGATGAACTGGGACGCCCTGCTAAACGAGACTTTCTGGATCAACCTGGCCATCGTGCTGGGCATCACCATCGTCAGCTTTCTGGTCCTGCGCACCATTCTAGGCATCGTGACCCGACGCCTGAGCAAGCTGGCGACCGGAGCGAAGACCAAGTTTCTCGGCATCGCAGCTGAACTGCTTTCACGCACCAGCAACCTGCTGATCCTGGCTTTCTCACTGCTCATCGCCCTGAAGACGGTCGAATTGTCGCCACGCTGGGAATCGACCATGTCCCATGGCTGGTTCATCGCCCTGGCGTTCCAGATCGCCCTGTGGATGGATACCGGCGTGCGCCTGTGGATGGAGAGCCTGACCCGCGACGGCAAGGCGCGTAATCCGGTGACCACGACCATCATCGGCATCATGATCCGCATCGTGGTCTGGACCATGATGCTGCTGTCGATCCTGGCCAACCTGGGCGTCGACATCACCGCCATGATCGCCAGCCTCGGCGTCGGCGGTATCGCCATCGCGCTGGCCGTGCAGACGCTGCTCAGCGACATCTTCGCCTCGCTGTCCATCGGCGTGGACAAGCCCTTCGAGATCGGCGACTTCGTGGTGTTCGGCGCGGTGGCCGGCAACATCGAGCATATCGGCCTGAAGACAACCCGCATCCGCGCCCTGAGCGGCGAGCAGGTGGTAATCGCCAACGCCGACCTGCTGCGCCAGATCGTGCACAACTACAAGCGCATGAACACGCGGCGGATCGTCTTCAAGTTCGGCATCACCTACAACACGCCGACCGAGAAGGTGAAGGAAGTCGCTGCCCTGGTGAAACGCATCATCGAGGGCATCGAGGTGGCCAAGTTCGATCGCGCGCATTTCCTGGGGTTCGACGACAGCCAGCTGACCTTCGAAGTCGTCTACATCATGCAGGTATCGGACTACAACCGGTACATGGACACCCAGCAGGCGATCAACCTGGCTCTGCTCGAAGGCCTGCGCGAAATGGACGTACAGTTTGCCTTCCCGACCCGCAGCGTCGAGTTCATTGGCGGGCGACTGCCCGAGGTCAGCGTGGCCGGCGTGCCGCAGGAGAAAGCGGCCAACCAGCCCGCCGGCGATGCCGAAAGCCAACCGCGCGGGATCCAGCCCAGCACCTGATGAATCACCCGCCGCAGGCCGACGGCCTGCGGCGACACCGCGTCCCACGCCCGCTCGGCCGCGAGCGCCTATGCTGAAGACGGAAGCATTTCACCCATAAAGGACAAGACTCATGACGCTGCTCTGGCTGTTGGTACTCCTGCTCGGCATCGCCGTGCTCGCCCACCTGCGCGTAGCGCCCCGGCTGGCACTGGCGATCGTCGCCACCTACCTGATCTTCATGACCGCGGCGGAAACCTCCGGGGTGGTGGTGTTCCTGCTCTGGCTGGTGCTGATCGCCGTGGCCGTGCCACTGCTCGTCGCCGATGTGCGCCTGCGCTATTTCAGCGGCCCTATGTTCGACTGGTTCAAGAAAGTCCTACCGCCGATTTCCGCCACCGAGCGCGACGCCATCGACGCCGGCACCGTCTGGTGGGATGGCGAGCTGTTCAGCGGCCGCCCGGATTGGGACACCCTGCTCGGCTATCCGAAGGCGCGTCTCACGAATGAAGAACAGGCCTTCCTCGACGGCCCAACCGAAACCCTCTGTGCGCTGGCCAGCGAATGGGACATCGCCCAACGGATGGACCTGCCGCCCGCCGCCTGGGACTACATCAAGGCCGAAGGCTTCTTTGCCCTGATCATCCCCAAGGAATATGGCGGCAAGGGCTTCTCCGCCTATGCCCATTCGCAGATCGTGATGAAGCTCGCCACCCGCAGCGGCGACCTTGCCAGCACCGTGATGGTGCCCAACTCCCTCGGCCCGGCCGAGCTGCTGATGCACTACGGCACCGAGGAGCAACGCAATCACTATCTGCCGCGCCTGGCCAACGGCACCGACATCCCCTGCTTCGCCCTCACCGGCCCCTACGCCGGGAGCGATGCCGGCGCCATGAACGACAGCGGCGTGATCTGCCGCGGCCAATGGCAAGGCGAGGAAGTGCTCGGCCTGCGCCTGAACTGGGAGAAGCGCTACATCACCCTCGGCCCGGTGGCGACGCTGCTCGGCGTGGCCTTCAAGACCTACGACCCGGACCACTTGCTGGGCGATGAAGAAGAGCTCGGCATCAGCCTGGCACTGATCCCCACCGACACGCCCGGCGTTGAGATCGGCCGTCGCCATCTGCCACTGGGCGCAGCCTTCATGAATGGGCCGAACTGGGGCAAGGACGTCTTCGTGCCACTGGAAGCCATCATCGGCGGCCGCGACATGATCGGCAAAGGCTGGATGATGCTGATGAACTGCCTGTCGGTCGGCCGCTCGATCTCCCTGCCGGCGACCGGCACCAGCGCCGCCAAGGTCTGCAGCTACGTGAGCGGTCGCTATGCGCAGGTCCGCGAGCAGTTCAACGTGCCGCTCGCCGCCTTCGAAGGCATCCAGGAACCGCTGGCGCGCATCGGCGGCAACGCCTGGCTGATGGACGCGGCACGTATCCTCACCGCCAACGCCGTCGACCTGGGCGAAAAGCCCTCGGTGCTGTCGGCCATTCTCAAGTACCACCTCACCGAACGCGGCCGCGCCTGCATCACCGACGCCATGGATATCCACGGCGGAAAGGGCATCATCCTCGGCCCGAACAACTACCTCGGCCGGATGTGGCTGTCGGCGCCGATCTCCATCACCGTGGAAGGTGCCAATATCCTCTCGCGCAACCTGATGATCTTTGGCCAGGGCGCGATCCGCTGCCATCCGTTCGTGCTGCGGGAAATGGAGCTGGTCCATGAGCCGGACCGCGACGCCGCGGTGAACAAGTTCGACGCCCTGCTGATGCAGCACATCGGCTTCGCCGTCAGCAACACGGCCAGCACCCTGCTGCTGGGCCTGAGCTTCGGCCTGATGGGGCGAGTGCCCGGCACCGCCGTGACGCAGCCCTACTTTCGCGCGCTCAACCGCATCGCCGCAGCCTTCGCCATGCTGGCCGATCTGTCGATGATGCTGCTGGGCGGCGAGCTCAAGCGTCGCGAACGGCTGTCCGCGCGTCTGGGCGACGTGCTCAGTCATCTCTACCTCGCCTCGGCTGCGCTCAAGCAGTTCAACGACCTCGGCCACCCGGCCGAACAGGAGCCGCTGCTGCGCTGGGCGCTGGAGGACTGCCTGGAGAAAGCCGAAAACGCGCTGCAGGAAGTGCTGGCCAACTTCCCCAACCGCATCCTCGGGCACCTGCTGCATGCCCTGGTGTTCCCCTTCGGTGCACGGCACAAGGGGCCGTCCGACGCGCTGGATGCCGAAGTCGCCGCTCTGCTCGGCCGCCCCGAGGGCGATCCGGCGCTGGAGCGCATCCTCGACGGCATGTATCGCCCGCAGGACCCCGAGCAGCCTCTGGGCGCGCTGAAGCATGCCTTCGACGCCCTGGCCGCCAGCCAGGGTGCGGCGAAGAAGCTGGCCAAGGCGATGAAAGGCGGCACGCTGCGGCCGTTGCCCGGCGAACATCCGATCGATGCAGCGCTGACCGCCGGCGCGCTCGATCCGGCCGAAGCCGAACAGCTGCGCATGGCCGAGCTGGCGCGCCGCAAGGTGATCGATGTGGATGACTTCGCCAAGGAAGAACTGACGCTGGATGAAGGCCGGATTCGTTGATGGAGACTGGGGCGCGGGCACTACGTAGCATTCGCGTAGGGTGGGCTTCAGCCCACCAGCCCTCCCCTCGCCACAGCTTCCAGCGGACTGAAGCCCGCCCTGCCGCAGCTGTGGGAACGTCAGCTCAATCCACGTGCTGCCGCGGCCAGACCAGACTGAAACGTGCGCCACCGAGCTCGCTGTGCCCGACCTGGGAACGGCCGCCATGCCAGTAGATGATGCGTCGCACGATGGACAGGCCCAGCCCGTGCCCGCCCGACGCACGGGTGCGGCTGTCGTCCAGACGTAGGAATGGCGTGAAGACCTTTTCCCAGTCCGCTTCCGGCACACCGGGGCCGTCGTCGTCCACATCCAGCCGCGCCGTTTGCCCATTGATGGTGAAGCTGACCCGCACCTGCCGCTCGGCATGGCGCATGGCATTGGTGATCAGATTGCTCAGCGCGCGGCGCAGGTATTGAGGCTCGGCATCGGCCCAACCGCTGCCGTCTTCGGCGACCACGCACTCGCCGCGGTCGACGCTGACATCCGGGCGCAAGGGCGCCAGTTCGCCGATCACCTGATCGACCAACGCCCCCAGCTCCACCTGCTGGAAACTCAGGTTCGGCGAACCGCGCTCCAGCCGTGAATACACCAGCATCTCGTCCACTAGCGCATCGAGGTCATCGATGTCGCCATCCATGCCGGCCAGGTATTTCTGCCGCGCCTCGTCGGTCCGGGCCTCGGCGGTCATCTCCAGGCCGAAGCGCAGGCGCGCGACAGGAGTGCGCAGCTCGTGGGCGACGGCGCTGACCATCTCCCGCTGTACTGCCAGCAAGCGCTGCAGATGCTTGGCCATGCCATTGAAGGCCGCCGCCAGTCGGCCCACCGAGTCGGTGCCGACATCCGGCACGCGGGTTTCCAGGTTGCCCGCCGCGATGCGCGTGGCTGCGCTTTCCAGCACGCTCAGGCGCTGCTCGAGCTGGCGCACCAGCAGATAGACCGTCAGGCCAATCAGCGACAGCCCGAGCACACCGATCAGTACCAGCAGCTGCGGCGGATAGGGATTCATCTGATGCAGCGGGCCGAGCTGCATGATCCAGCGCGTACCGGCGATGGCGGCGAACACGCGCACGGCATCACCGCCGCGGGCCAGGGCCATCACGGTATCGCCTTCGTCCAGGCGCCTGCGCTGATCGTCGTCGAGGTTGGCATTGTCGCGGGTCAGCAGCTCCAGATCGAAGCCGAAGCCGCGCGCCTGCTTCAGCTCGGCGAGCCGCCTGGGCTGCTCCGCTTCGGGATAGCGGATCAGCTCGTCGATCAGCAGATAGATGGTGGCGCGCGCCAGCTGCTCGCTCAGCTGCTCCACCTCGCCGGTGAGCACCAGCCGATCGCGGGCGCTGACCAGGCTGAATACCGTGGTGCTGCGCGGCCGGATCTGCTCGACCAACACCTGCCCGCGTAGAAGGCGCGCCTCCAGCCGGCTATCCAGGCTGACATCGTCCAGCGTCCGCACCCGCAGCGGAATGCCCAGCAGCCGCCCCCAGAGATTGGCGGCCTGGCGCCGCTCGACGGGCGTCATGCTGCTCATGTTGTGCGCCATCAGGCGGAAGGTGCCGCTGGCCAGGCGCTCGCGGTGATCGTCGGCGCGAAACTGGTTGAGCAGATGCAGCCCGCCGGCGCCGAGCAGCGCGACCAGCACCAGCACGCCGAGCATGCCGCCGTAGATGCGCAGGAAGATCGAATTCATGGAGAACGGCGCTACACCAGCGCCGCAGCCGCTTCGGAAACGAACAGATAGCCCTTGCCGCGCACCGTCTTGATCAGCCTGGGGTGATCCGGGTCATCACCGATCTTCGGGCGGATACGCGAAATACGCACATCGATGGAGCGGTCCTGGCCGTCGTATTCGATGCCGCGCAACTGGGCGAAGATTTCTTCACGGGAGAGGATGCGCCCGGGGTTGGACGTGAGCAGCCAGAGCAGATCGAACTCGGCGCCGGTCAGCTCGATCTGGTGTTCGCGCAACCAGGCCTCGCGCAGGGCGCTGTCGATCACCAGCGGGCCGAACTGCAGGCGCTTGGCGCTGGCCGGCACTTCCGCCTCTCGGCGCCGCAGCAGGGCGCGGATGCGCGCCAGCAGCAGCCGCGGCCGCACCGGCTTACAGACGTAATCGTCGGCGCCGGTTTCCAGCCCCAGCACCTGATCGAGATCATCGGCCCGCGCGGTGAGCATGAGGATCGGCCCATCGTAGCGGTCGCGCACCCGTCGGCAGATCGACAGGCCGTCTTCGCCAGGCAGCATCAGATCGAGCACCACCAGGTCCGGACGCTCCTCGATGATGCGCTCGACCGCACAGGCGCCGTCCGACTCGATCGACACCTCGAAGCCGCCATTGCCGTGCAGATACTCCTGCGTCAGCTCGGCCAGTCGCCGATCGTCCTCGACGATGAGAATACGCCACGTCTCTTGTTCCATCCCCGCCCCCTGTCTAGCGTCAGGCCACAAACCGAACAGCGCGCATTGTACCCAACGCCTGCCCGCGCACGATGCACAAAAAACGTGCAGGGGCAAACACAACATCTAGTGTCGGCCCAATCCGTGAAAATGCGCCCGGCGGTGCGTATTTCGTCGGCTTTCGCGCAGGCGCCGAAGCCATGCGGGCTGTGGCCGGGCGCTGTGCTTTAACCCACAAAGGGCTCACACCTTATCCACAGCTTATCCCCGGAGGCGGTCTTGCATTGGCCCCGAGCCAGCATTATCTTGTCGCCTCTGCGCGTTCCAGCCCCTAGATGTTGGGTTCTGGCACGTGAAACGACACAAGTGAAGAAATATCGAGCCGGGCGCGCAGCCCTCCTCCCAATCAGTTCTGCAACATTGTTCGGCGCCTCAGGTCAAGCGCAACAGCAAGACCGCAAGGCCGCCATGACGACTTCCAGCCCGGATCTAGCAGCTGTGCTCGGAGCCACGACAAAACACAACATATTGTGTTGACAGTTCCTCCAGCCTGACTATCCTTCCGGACACCGACTCCGCCAGCGAATGGCCAGGGTCACGTTTTCCTTGCGACACACATGCGCCCGCCATGCGGGGCATGGCTTATGCAACAGACAACGCCGTGCTCAATCGAGCCCGCAGACAGATAGAACCGCGACCAGAAGAGAATCCGGAGCCCCCATGCAAAACCAATCCACTCGCGAGAACCCGCTATCAGCCGATGCACCGGATCTGGCGGCTACCGCCCCGGGCCAGCTGCGCGTGATCAAGCGCAACGGTACCGTCGTCCCCTACACCGACGACAAGATCACCGTCGCCATCACCAAGGCCTTTCTCGCAGTGGAAGGCGGTAACGCTGCCGCTTCCTCGCGCATCCATGACACCGTCGCGCGCCTGACCGAGCAGGTCACCGCCACCTTCCGCCGTCGCATGCCCTCCGGCGGCACCATTCATATCGAAGAAATCCAGGACCAGGTCGAACTGGCCCTGATGCGTGCCGGCGAGCAGAAGGTCGCCCGTGACTACGTGATCTACCGCGAAGCCCAGGCCGTCAAGCGCAAAAGCGCCAGCGGCAGCAGCGACATCGCCCAGCCGCACCCGAGCATCCGCGTCACCCGCGCCGATGGCAGCCAGCAGCCGCTGGACATGGGCCGCCTGCAGACCATCATCACCGAGGCCTGCGAAGGCCTGGCCGAAGTCGATGGCGCGCTGATCGAGCGCGAAACCCTGAAGAACCTCTACGACGGCGTGGCCGAGAAGGACGTCAACACCGCGCTGGTGATGACCGCCCGCACCCTGGTCGAGCGTGAGCCGAACTACAGCCAGGTCACCGCGCGCCTGCTGATGGACACCCTGCGTGCCGAAGCCCTGGGCTTCCTCGGCGTAGCCGAGTCCGCCACTCACCACGAGATGGCCGATCTCTACGCCAAGGCCCTGCCGGCCTACATCGAGAAAGGTGTCGAGTTCGAACTGCTCGATTCCAAGCTCAAGAGCTACGACCTGGCCAAGCTGGGCGCCGCGCTCAACCATGAGCGTGACCAGCAGTTCACTTACCTCGGCCTGCAGACCCTGTACGACCGCTACTTCATCCACAAGGACAACGTCCGCTTCGAGCTGCCGCAGATCTTCTTCATGCGCGTAGCCATGGGCCTGGCCATCGAGGAAGAGCAGAAAGAAGCCCGCGCCATCGAGTTCTACAACCTGTTGTCGTCCTTCGACTACATGGCCTCGACGCCGACCCTGTTCAACGCCGGCACCCTGCGTCCGCAGCTGTCCTCGTGCTACCTGACCACCGTGCCGGACGACCTGGGCGGCATCTACGACTCCATCCGCGACAACGCCCTGCTGTCCAAATTCGCCGGCGGCCTGGGCAACGACTGGACCCCGGTACGCGCGCTGGGCGCCTACATCAAGGGCACCAACGGCAAGAGCCAGGGCGTCGTGCCGTTCCTGAAAGTGGTCAACGACACCGCGGTGGCGGTCAACCAGGGCGGCAAGCGCAAGGGCGCGGTGTGCGCCTACCTCGAAACCTGGCACCTGGACATCGAGGAATTCCTCGAGCTGCGCAAGAACACCGGCGACGACCGGCGCCGCACCCACGACATGAACACCGCCAACTGGATTCCGGACCTGTTCATGAAGCGCGTGTTCGAGGACGGCCACTGGACCCTGTTCTCCCCGTCCGACGTCCCCGACCTGCACGACCTCACCGGCCGCGCCTTCGAGGAACGTTACGAGTACTACGAGGAGCTGACCAAATACGGCAAGATCAAGCTGTTCAAGACCCTGCCGGCCAAAGACCTGTGGCGCAAGATGCTCTCGATGCTGTTCGAGACCGGCCACCCGTGGATGACCTTCAAGGACCCGTGCAACCTGCGCAGCCCGCAGCAGCACGTTGGCGTAGTGCACAGCTCCAACCTGTGCACCGAGATCACCCTGAACACCAACAAGGACGAGATCGCCGTCTGCAACCTGGGCTCGATCAACCTGGTCAACCACATCGTCGACGGCAAGCTCGACGCGGCCAAGCTGGAGCGCACCGTGCGCACCGCGGTGCGCATGCTCGACAACGTCATCGACATCAACTACTACAGCGTGCCGCAGGCGCAGAACGCCAACTTCAAGCACCGTCCGGTGGGCCTGGGCATCATGGGTTTCCAGGACGCCCTGTACCTGCAGCACATCGCCTACGGCTCCGATGCCGCCATCGACTTCGCCGACAAGTCCATGGAAGCCATCAGCTACTTCGCCATCCAGGCCTCCTGTGACCTGGCCGACGAGCGTGGCGCCTACTCCAGCTTCGAAGGCTCGCTGTGGTCCAAGGGCATCCTGCCGCTGGATTCCCAGCAGATCCTCATCGAGGCCCGTGGCCAGAAGTACATCGACGTCGACCTGTCCGAATCGCTGGACTGGGCGCCGGTGCGCGAGCGCGTCAAGAAAGGCATCCGCAACTCCAACATCATGGCCATCGCCCCGACCGCGACCATCTCCAACATCGTTGGCGTGTCGCAGTCCATCGAGCCGACGTACCAGAACCTGTACGTCAAATCGAACCTGTCCGGCGAGTTCACCGTGATCAACCCGTACCTGGTCCACGACCTCAAGGCCCGCGGCCTGTGGGACCCGGTGATGGTCAACGACCTCAAGTACTACGACGGCTCCGTACAGCAGATCGAGCGCATTCCGCAGGATCTGAAAGACCTGTACGCCACCGCCTTCGAAGTGGAAACCAAGTGGATCGTCGACGCCGCCAGCCGCCGCCAGAAGTGGATCGACCAGGCCCAGTCGCTGAACCTCTACATCGCCGGCGCCTCGGGCAAGAAGCTCGACGTGACCTACCGCATGGCCTGGTACCGTGGTCTGAAAACCACCTACTACCTCCGTGCCCTGGCCGCGACCAGCACCGAGAAGTCCACCATCAACACCGGCAAACTGAATGCCGTGTCCAGTGGTGGCAGCGAGGCGGCGAACTCCGCCAGCGCCGCGCCGGCTGCAGAGCCGAAGCCGGCTCCGGTGCCGCTGGCTTGCAGTATTGATAACCCCGACTGCGAAGCCTGCCAGTAACAAAGGGAGGCGGACGCATCTGGACGGCGATCGCCGCGTTGCCTGCCGAGCCGGACCCCATCACGTACAGCTGTACGCTCAGGGGTTCCGACTCGACAGGCGCCTTGCGCTCACTCGCCCAGCTCCGCCCTCGCACCGAGTGGGCTGATTCGTAGGGTGGATGTCGCTTTCCACATCCACCGTTACCCCACTCGATGGCGCGCAACACCAAACCAGATTCCGCGCTTTTGCGTGCACAACCAAAAGCCACCCATACATCCGACCGGCCAAGCCCCGGTCCCCGATCAGGAGCAATCGCACATGCTGAGCTGGGACGAATTCGACGAAGAAGAAACCACCACCGCCGCGCCGGCCACCGCTGCCGCACAGCCGGCGAGCCAGGCCACCGCCAAGCTGGACAACGAAGCCGCCGGCTCCGTGGAAGAAGCCCGCGCCGTTGCCGCTGACGACTCCGACGCCATCGCCCGCGCCAAGCGCGCGCTGGACGAGCTGGACGTGCGCGAAGGCCTCAACGAACTGGAAGGCGAAGCCGCCCGCGTGCGCGTCGACGAGAAGCGCATGATCAACGCCCGCGCCGACCTCAACCAGCTCGTCCCCTTCAAGTACGACTGGGCCTGGCAGAAGTATCTGGATGGTTGCGCCAACCACTGGATGCCGCAGGAAGTGAACATGAACGCCGACATTGCCCTGTGGAAGAGCAAGGACGGCCTCAGCGAAGACGAGCGCCGCATCGTCAAGCGCAACCTCGGCTTCTTCTCCACCGCCGACACCCTGGTCGCCAACAACCTCGTGCTGGCCATCTACCGCCTGATCACCAACCCCGAGTGCCGCCAGTACCTGCTGCGCCAGGCCTTCGAAGAGGCGATCCACACCCACGCCTACCAGTACTGCATCGAATCGCTGGGCATGGATGAAGGCGAGATCTTCAACATGTATCACGAGATCCCGAGCGTCGCGAAAAAGGCCAGCTGGGGCCTCAAGTACACCCGCTCCATCTCCGACCCGACCTTCCAGACCGGCACCCCGGAGACCGACAAGCAGTTCCTGAAGAACCTCATCGCCTACTACTGCGTGCTCGAAGGCATCTTCTTCTACTGCGGCTTCACCCAGATCCTCTCCATGGGCCGCCGCAACAAGATGACCGGCACCGCCGAGCAGTTCCAGTACATCCTGCGTGACGAATCCATGCACCTGAACTTCGGCATCGACGTGATCAACCAGATCAAGATCGAGAACCCGCACCTGTGGGACGCCGACATGAAGGACGAAGCGACCCAGATGATCCTCCAGGGCACCCAACTGGAAATCGAATACGCCCGCGACACCATGCCCCGTGGCGTGCTCGGCATGAACGCCGCAATGATGGAGGACTACCTCAAGTTCATCGCCAACCGTCGCCTGACGCAGATCGGGCTGAAGGAAGAGTATCCGGGCACCACCAATCCGTTCCCATGGATGAGCGAGATCATGGACCTGAAGAAGGAGAAGAACTTCTTTGAGACGCGGGTTATTGAGTATCAGACTGGTGGGGCGTTGAGCTGGGATTGAGCATTCTCCCTCAACATATTCCCATCATCAATTCCAAGAGCCCCGCCTGCCGGGGCTTTTTTTTACGAAGAAGAAAAATGAGCACACTAGAAGCAAAACCAACTTGCTTTGTAATACAAACTTTTGACGGAAAGTACGACCTTCGCTACAAAGAAACCATTCGACCCGCGTTAATCAAAGCGAATGTTGAACCCCAGCGGGCCGACGAAATACTTGGTCTAACTCCAATTATTGACAAGATCCAATCGTCGATTGAGGCGGCCTCCATTTGCATTGCAGAGGTTAGCGAGGACAATCCGAATGTATGGTTTGAGCTTGGCTACGCCCTAGCCCTCAACAGACCAACAATAATTTTATGTGAAAAATCAATCCGTCCCAAGCTGCCGTTCGACATCCAGCATAGACCGGTTATCTTTTACAGAACAGACTCCAGAAGTGGATACGACGACCTTGAAGGCAACATAATAAAATGGATAAACAACGAACTAAGTACCGCCAATAGAACAAAAAACATAAGCACTTTGAAACCGGGTAGCGAAGAAAGAACAGATCTTGAAGACTACGAGGTTGCCACTCTATCGGCAGCCTTCGCATTCTGGCCGACCCCTGACGGCGGAATAAGCCAGTGGCAGCTTACTCAAAAGCTAAAAGAGCTCGGCTTTTCAGAGATAGCGTTAGCCTTAGCGGTTTCAGGCCTCATGGAGAAAGGTCTACTAAATGAAAAGCTACTAATAGACCGGGAGTATGACAACTCAGAATACAAATCTTACTTCGTCACAAAAGACGGAATCAAGTGGATCCAGAACAACAAAAATATACTATCAGTTAAAGAGGAAAATAAAACCAACGATATCTCTTACGATACATTTGATGACGATATTCCGTTCTGAGCGACGCCTAGAAGTAACGCGAGGATCCGTTCGCCGTTCGCCGTTCGCCGCCAGCGTGTAGCCTGGAAGCAAAAGGGGAGATTTATTTTCCAGTGCCGGCTCGCCGCTCGGCGTTCCCCGCTATGCTTTCCCCGGCCCCACCGACAGGTTTCGCCTTGCACGGCGAGTCACTTTCTCTTGTCTGGCCAAGAGAAAGTAACCAAAGAGAAGGCCACCCCGGCATCCGGGTCTGACCTGCGGCCAGACTTCCCTCGCTCCGGCGCTGCTCCGGGGGCCGGCTTACAAGGGCCATCCTTGGCCCTTTAAGCCTCTCGCCGCATCCATGCGGCTCGTCCCCCTACGCAACACCTCCACTCGGCCTCCTGACAGGGATCGGAGTCCGAGTCGCCCGAGAGTCCTTTGGATTATTTATTTCTTCTGTACGGACCGGCAGGCGACACCAACCGCCCCTTCAGGAGGGTGAGCGCAATCGCCGTGGAAGGGGTTGAGCGGCATGGATGCCGCGAGAGCCGCGATGGGCCAGGGATGGCCCTTCGCGGCGTACCCCTGGAATGGCGATGGAGCGAACGAACCCGGAGCGAAGCGCAGGGCCGGATGTAGGGGCAAGACCTTTTGGGGCGACTGCCAAAAGGAATCCGCCCAGCAGGGCGGAATCAATGCTTGAACCAGCTCGGAAATGGCAGCGGCAGGATCAATAGGAAGTGGCGCGTGGAGCAGAGACTTCAACATTTCCACACTACAGAATTGCTCGCAGCATCAGAAGTGCAAGAACACGAAACGAGATTCAGGAATAACGAATTTATCCCGCACCCTCCACAAAAGAGGCGAGAAAAATATGTAGTGAGCTGCAAGACAAGCTGACGGACTCCGCAGAAGCCGCATTTAAATCTCCAACACTTTGTCACTACTCTATAAAGTAGGAAAATCCTTTTTCTTGGGAAAAATATTGAACCTCCAAAGTTAAAGGATTCATTGCAGCGCAATTCCTAGAACCACAGGCTAGCAATATATATCCGATTTCCTTTCCGGGTATTTCGACTGTAGCATTGGCCACCGGCTTTCCGCGCTTAACTTCACCCATTAAGTCCTCAGCCTGGTCTCTACCTTTATTTTCCATTGCAGCCAAAAATATCAAAACAAGCAATAGCAGGACCACAACAACACCAAAACTAATGACCATCTTTTTTGCATCCTTTTCGGCTTGGGTATCCTTCCTCTTCCCAGACCAAAACCGCTTTAGCCTTATTAGCTTTCTTTTACGCTCAAATGACCCGCGAGCATAATCTATATATAGCGGCAACAAAGCATTCGCATAAAAAAATACGGCCAAACCAATAACAAAAGCGATTACCAACACTGGCAGATACGAATTTATTAGCCCACTATAAAGAATGGCAGCAGTATCAACTCCCAACACGTCAGCATTGAGCCCAAGCGTCATAAAATATCCGTGTCTTTTAGCCGATCCAGCAGAAAAAAGAAGCCCACTTAGCAAAGCCAAAATTAAAGCGCCGTCCAATAGCCTTCTTAACATATAAAGCTACCTCAAAATTTTTAAGCTATCTATTCCAATGAGGCAAACCTCAGTAGCAACTTTAGTATATTACCGTCGAATTCGGTAAAAATAGCTGCATGAAACCTCAACACCTTTTAAAAAGAAAGGAAACTACACCAGAGTGCAGCCAACACACATTGTACTTAGCCCTCAATTCACCACGCCGCACAACCCACCCGGCACCTTCATCACCCACTCCCTCACCGCCCGAACCGTCGGGTCATCCCGACGGCTCTCGGGATATGCGAGATGAAACGGCTTGCCCTCCATCTCCGGCCCGAACGGTTGCACCAGCCGTCCTTCCCTCAGTTCATCTTCGATCAGCTGCCGACTCATCAGCGCCACACCCTGCGCGCCGATGGCGGCGGAGATGGCGTGGGTCTCGTCGGAGAAAACCAGCCCGGCGCTCACATCCAGCCCCGGTACATTGGCAAGTTTCTGCCACGACGCCCAATGAATCGGCGCGGACAAGGCGGCTTGCGCACGGAAGTGGATCAACGGGTGTTTGGGCAGCTCGGCTACATCACGCAAGCCGAGGTGCGGGCTGCAGACCGGGACGAAGGTGTTGTCGAACAGTTTCTCCGCCACCAGCCCCGGCCAGCGGCCGTCGCCGTAGCGGATCGCGATGTCCGCCGTGACGCCATCCAGCGCGACCGGCTCATGGGAAGTGTGGAAGCGCAGGTCGATATCCGGATGGGAATCGCGCAGCAGGCAGACCCAGGGCACCAGCCAGCGCACCGCGATGGCCGGTGTGGTGCTGAGGGTGATCGCCTGGCGGCAGGGCTTTGCGCTCAGGCGTTCGACCGTGGCGCTGATGCTGTCGAACGCGGCTTCCAGCGTCTGTTGCAGCTCGCGCCCCGGGTCGGTCAATTCCAGCTTTCGCGGTTTACGCAGGAACAGCGCCACACCGAGGGATTCCTCCAGCGAGCGAATCTGGTGGCTGATCGCCGTGGCCGTGACGGACAGCTCCTCCGCAGCCTGTTTGGCGCTCTCGTGGCGAGCGGCGGCTTCGAAGGCTCGCAGCGCAGAAAGCGAAGGCAAGCGGCGGTGCGCCATGGCTGAGTTTCTCTCATCTGTAGTTGGAAGAAATGGTCGTTTGTCGCTCGTACAGCCTAGCCCTAGGCTGGATTTACCGCGAACGACAGATGAACTCAATCACAGGAGAACTGCCATGACACATCTTCTGCACCTCGACGCCAGTGCCCGCCCCGGCCTTGCCGGCAAGGACGAACACGGTTCCCACAGCCGCAACCTCAGCCAGCGCTTTATCAGTCAATGGTTGGCGCGTCGTCCGCAGGATGGCGTGACCTACCGGGACATCGGCCAGAACCCGCCCTCTTTCGTCAGCCACGACTGGATCGCGTCGGCCTTCACGCCAGAGGAGCGTCAACAACCCTGGATGAAGGATGCCCTGGCCGAAAGCGACAGGCTGGTGGACGAACTGCTGGCCGCCGATGTGCTGGTCATCGGCACGCCGCTCTACAACTTCGGCATGCCGGCGGCGCTCAAGGCCTGGATCGATCAGGTGGTGCGCCTGAATCGCACGGTCGGGCTGGACGAGAGCAACCCGCTTGATCCCTACGTGCCCATGTTGGCGGATCGGGAGCGGCACGCGGTCATCCTCACCGCCCGGGGCGGGGTAGGCTTCGGCCCCGGAGGGGCGATGGCGCACATGAACCATCTGGAGCCGAACCTGGCGACCGCGCTGGGGTTCATTGGCATCACCCGCCTCCACCAGATCGCCATCGAGGGCCAGGAGGTGGGGGGCGAGCTGCTGGCCAATTCGGTAGCCGAGGCGCTGCGTCAGGTGGATGCGCTGGTGACGGAGCTGCAGAGCACCATCGCCGCGCCACGCCCCCGCGTCAGCCAGCGCCAGGCCGAAGCGAGCTAGCGAGCCTGTATGGCGGCCGGACGACGCGAGCGAAGCGGCGTTCGGTCGCCGCGACTGGGCGGAGCATCCCGCTCATTGGGGCGATACGGAACCGACTTCCCTCTCCCCTGCCTGCCCCTGGGCCTTACAATGCCGCCTTTGCCGCACCGCCCCGGAGCCCCCATGTTCACCCTCGCCCATCTGGAAACCCCGCCGCCGGAAGCGCTGAAAGGCCAGCTGCTGCAGATGGTGGTGGACTACCTCGGCGACATCAGCGCCGTCTCGCTCACGCCGAGCAACCTGCTGTACCCGCTGTATCAGTACGTGGTGGGGCTCGAGGTGCATCGCTATCTCGACAGCATGGACGGTGCGCAGCCCGGCAAACCGGAGTTGATCATGGCGCTGGATGCGGAAGATCCGGCGACGCTGCTCGGCTTCGCACTTTACCTGCCCTATGTGGACGACCCCGAGGCCTGCGCCCTGGTCTACCTGGCCGTGACCGCGGAGCAGCGCCGGCAGGGCATCGGCCGGGCGATGGTCGAACGGATGCTGTCGCGCTACCCCCACGCGGAGGTGGCGTGCGTGGCGGGCAAGGCCGGGTACTTCGAGGCGCAGGGCTTCATGCCGCTGGCAGCGCGCGGCCCGCAGGTGCTGATGAACACGCGGAGCCAGGCTTCAGACGGCGCGGCGGCGGTGCAGGATCTGCAGCCCATCTTCCAGTCCAGGGAGGTCCGGCAAATCTACAGCTACCTGGTCAAGCAGCACGGTCAGAGCGCCATGAAGGCAGCCGAGAAACAGCGCGACCTGCTGCTCGACGAGCTGGCCCGACAGGCCGATCAGCTGATCGGGCTGCGCACCTCGGCCAAGCGGCTGCACTGAGCGCGCTAGCTGCGTGCACGCCGATCAGCGCTTCACGCAGGCGAAGATGGCGTTGCCGGACGCCGTGTCCCACGGAGCGATCTTCTGGTAGTCGTGCTCGAGCACATGCACCTCGAAATACGGTGCCAGCAGCGTGATCAGTTCAGCGAAGCTCACCGCCACCATCGGATGCTCGTCCTGCCAGACCTGACTGGCTCCGGCCAGCGTCTTCTCGATGCGCAACCGCAGCAATTGCCGCTCGCCCTCACCGCTGTAGTACCAGCCGGAACTGAAGCCGAACAGGCCATCGGCATGGTGAGCGGTGTGAGACACGTACGAGCGGTTGTCGATCCGCTGCTTGTCCACGGCGTTGAAGCAGAAGAGCCCCTGGTCGGCCAGCGCGGCGTGCACATGGGCGATACAGGCGGCGAGCCGCTCGAGCCCGGCGCTGTAATGGATCGAGTACAGGAAGCAGGTGATCAGGTCGACCGGCCGATCCAGGCTGAAGCTGCACATGTCCTGCAGCGAGAAGCGCGCCTCCGGGCAACGCAGCGTGGCCCGGTCCAGCATCGGCTGATTGATGTCCAGCCCGCTGCTGTCGTAGCCCGCATCGATGAAATGGCGCACGTGCGGCCCGGTTCCGCAGGCGAGATCCAGATGCCGTCTTCCACCATTGCCAAACAATTGCTGCAGCCGCTGGACGGCACTGCTCTGGGCGCCGTAGTCGATATCGGCGCACATGAGGTCGTAGTAACCCGACAGGTCGGTATAGATGGCGGTGCCGGGCATGCTGGTCTCTGCTGAGCGAGGCGCTGGGGGCGCGCATCATAGCCGGGCCGCAGGAAAATCGCGCGGCAAACCTGTGGCGCAGGCACTTGCCGGTCAGGCTTGAAAGCAACGGCGGCGCCCCGCAGGACGCCGCCGTGGCACTTAGGCCGACAGTTTCTGGCTGAACTGATCGGCGGGTTTGCCGATGTCCATCCGGTCGGCGTTCATCACCTTGTCCCACGCCTTGGCGAAGTCGCGCACGAACTTCTCGTTGCCGTCGGCCATGCCGTACACCTCGGCCTGGGCGCGCAGCTCCGATTGCGAGCCGAAGATGAGGTCCACGCGGGTCGCCGTCCAGGTGGGCTGGCGGGTCTTGCGGTCCAGTCCCTGGAAGCGGTTCTTGTGCTCGGTGGCCGTCCACTCGTTCTTCATGTCCAGCAGGTTGACGAAGAAGTCGTTGGACAACACGCCGACGCGGTGGGTGAACACACCGTCCTGACTGCCGCCGGCATTGGCGCCCAGCACGCGCATGCCGCCGACCAGCACGGTCATCTCCGGTGCGCTCAGGCGCAACAGGTGCGCCTTGTCCACCAGCGCTTCCTCGGGCGCCATGAAGTGGGACTCGTGGTAGTAGTTGCGGAAGCCGTCGGCCACCGGGCGCAGCGCCTCGAAGGACTGCGCGTCGGTCCATTCCTCCAGCGCATCCATCCGCCCTGGGGTGAAAGGTACGGCGACATTCACGCCGCCATCCTGCGCGGCCTTCTCGATGGCCGCACAGCCGGCCAGCACGATCAGGTCGGCCATGGAAACCTTCTTGCCACCGGTGGCCGAGCCGTTGAAGTCACTCTGTATCTCGCCGAGCTTCTGCAGCACCTGCGCCAGCAACGGCGGGTTGTTGATTTCCCAGTCCTTCTGCGGAGCGAAGCGAATGCGCGCGCCATTGGCTCCGCCACGCTTGTCCGAACCGCGGTAGGTCGCCGCCGAGGCCCAGGCCACCGACACCAGGTCCGATACGGAAAAGCCCAGGCCGAGGATCTTCTGCTTGAGCGACGCGATGTCGGCGTCGTCGATCACCGGGTGGTCGCGCTCGGGAATCGGGTCCTGCCAGATCAGCTGCTCCTTCGGCACCAGCGGGCCGAGATAGCGCGCGATGGGGCCCATGTCGCGGTGGGTCAGCTTGAACCAGGCGCGGGCGAAGGCGTCCGCGAATTCGTCCGGGTTCTCGAGGAAGTGGCGTGAGATCGGCTCGTAGATCGGGTCGAAACGCAACGACAGATCGGTCGTCAGCATCGTCGGCTTGCGTTTCTTGTTCGGGTCGAAGGGATCGGGAATGATTTCTGGGGCATCCTTGGCCACCCACTGGTGCGCACCGGCCGGGCTCTTGGTCAATTCCCATTCGAAATTGAACAGGTTCTCGAAGAAGTAGTTGGACCATTTGACCGGCGTCTGACTCCAGATGACTTCCAGCCCCGATGTGATGGCGTCCGGTCCGATGCCGGTCTGGAACTTGCTGCGCCAGCCCAGCCCCTGATCTTCGATCAGCGCGCCTTCCGGCTCCGGCCCGATGAATGAGGGATCGCCCGCACCGTGGGTCTTGCCAAAGGTGTGGCCGCCGGCGATCAGCGCCACGGTCTCGTAGTCGTTCATGGCCATGCGGGCGAAGGTTTCGCGGATGTCGACGGCCGCCGCCATCGGGTCCGGGTTGCCGTTGGGGCCTTCGGGGTTCACGTAGATCAGGCCCATCTGCACCGCACCCAGGCCTGGGTGCAGCTGGCGTTCGCCGCTGTAGCGCTCGTCACCCAGCCAGGTGCCTTCAGGCCCCCAGAAGAGCTCTTCCGGCTCCCAGGTGTCGGCACGGCCGCCGCCGAAGCCGAAGGTCTTGAAACCCATGGATTCGAGCGCGACGTTGCCGGTGAGCACGAACAGGTCTGCCCAGGACAACTTGCGTCCGTATTTCTGCTTGATCGGCCAGAGCAGGCGTCGCGCCTTGTCCAGCGAGGCGTTGTCCGGCCAGCTGTTGAGCGGAGCGAAGCGCTGCTGCCCGCCGCCCGCGCCGCCGCGGCCGTCGGTGATGCGGTAGGTCCCGGCGCTGTGCCAGGCCATGCGGATAAAGAGGCCGCCGTAATGGCCGAAATCGGCCGGCCACCAGTCCTGCGAATCGGTCATCACCTTGTGCAGGTCGGCGATCACCGCATCGAGATCAAGGGAGTTGAATTCGGCGGCGTAGTCGAAATCGCCCCCGTAGGGATTGGAGCGTGGCGAGTGCTGGTTGAGCGATGTCAGGCTCAGTGCTTCAGGCCACCAATCGCGATTGCTCGGGCGTTTGCGCGGTGCGCCGGCGCCATGACCGAGTGGGCAGCCGCCCCCGGCATTTTCTCCAGATTCGGCGTTCATGTTGCATTCCTCACGTGGTTGTCGTTAGCGGCCAGGCACCGCTCAGGAAACCCTAGCACCCGGTCCGCTCGGCGTAGGGCACCGCACGCTGCCAGCGGGGCCGATCTGCCGTGCCGACAATCGCCAAAGAGGCTGAAAGACCCTGGCTAGAGCGGCTGCCCAGAGGCGAAGCAGCGCTTGCGAGCGGCCATGAATAATCCCTATCGCTCCGATAGAAGTTTTTCCGCGTGTAAACGCGCCCACAGCTGAGCGTGGACAACGCTTCGCTTGTTCGCCGAAGATGTCGCACGGCACTGGCGCGTCCGTCGTCGAACCGCCGGTAGTGCGCGCACCCTCGTTATCAAGAGCACAGCATGAAAGCACTTTCGATTACGGGCCTGGCCCTCGCCCTTCTGATTCCCGCAGCCCAGGCTCAGGAGCTGCAGGTCACGCTCAGCGGGCTGCAGCATGACCGCGGCCAGGTGGCCGTAGCGGTGTTTGCCGATGCCAAGAGCTTCCGCAAGGATGACCAGGCCTTCGCCGCGCAGAAGGCCAAAGCCGAAGCCGGTACGGTAACCGTGACGTTCGACGATGTGCCGCCCGGCCGCTACGCGGTGCTGGCCTACCACGACGAGAACGATAACGGCCGACTGGACCTGCGCTTCGGCATGATTCCGGTCGAAGGCTACGGGCTATCGAACAACCCCAAGGTGATGGGCCCACCGTCCTACGAGGACAGCGCCTTCGAGGTGACCGCCGACGAGCCCGCGCGGATCGAGCTGAAGATGCGTTACTAGTCGCGCTTCCACGCGGCCTTGCGATAACAGACGGGCACCAACGAGACGGCGACACGACCGAAACTCCCGGCCGGCGCCGGTGCACTGACCAGCCCCGGCTGGAAGAACCCGCGCCGCGTACGGTCCAGCTCGCCTTCAACAGAACCGGTTCAGGGTTCTCGGCATCTTCATCCTGATCCGAGCGGTCGTAGCGACACGCGAATACCGATCCGTACGAAACAGCTCACAAAAATATCGCCAGCGTAATGGCATTTAGCCCGTATCATCTCGGCTGCCAAGGACGGCGGAAAGACTCCAACTTCAGAGAGTAGCTGCACGTCGTTCGCGGCCTGCCAACCCGTAGAACATCAAGGAAGTACCATGACCCCCTTCAAATATCTGGTCGCCGGCCTGTTCAGCCTGGCGCTGACCGGTTGCGTCTCGTTCACCCCCACTGGCCCCATTGGGCTGCCCTCCCAGGCGATGGCGCAATCCGTCCCGGTTGGCGCTTTGCTAAAGGACGTCGAGGTTAGCGACCCGCAGCTGAACGAGACCCAACGCCGCAACATCAGCAATGTGCTGACCACCCAGATTGCGCAACATATCGATCGTGGCGAGTACTTCGAACGCATGATCAGCTTCCCCGCCAAGCTGGACGAGCGAGACGTTGAGCTGCGCTTCAACTTCACCTCCCTCAAGGGCAAGCGCACACCGCACCCAGGATATTTCCCGGGTGCGCTGCTGACGCTGACCATGTGGATCTGGGTGAACGGCCCCATCTACGTCGACAAGTACGATCTTCGCGGCGAGCTGACCATCGACGATGCCGCCGGTAAGCAAGTGGCACATGTAGAGAAGGTCCTGGTGCTGAATCAGAACACGGGACTATGGGATGCCGATTACTTCAATGCGTCCGGCTCGCAGCAACTGACTCAGCTGGTTGAGCAGTTGCTTAAAGACGGCACGCAGCAGCTCGCTCACTGACAGGGATGCCAAACATGAAAAAACTGATGACCATCGTTGCCGCCCTGGCGTGCCTGACCCTTACGGGATGCATGACCTACTCCCACAAGTCACTGCCCGAAGTGAGTCAATGGCCACTCGAATCGGTACAGAAGAAACCGAGCGCCTACATCAAAGTACAAACCGAGTATTCGTTTAACGGCACACCGAAGGCGAGCAATCCCAACATCGCCCGGCTTGAAGAGCTGATCAGAAAGGAGTTCGTCGACAGTGGTCGCTTCTCCCGTGTGAGCACCGAACAAGAAGCCTCGGATGTCTACGTGACCGTAACCTTGCGCAACCAGGAAACCGGCAATCTCGGTCTGGCGGTGATCACCGGCGCGACGTTCTTTCTGATCCCGGGCACCTTCGACAACACGCTGATCATGGACATGACATTCCGCGACGGCGAAGGCAGGAAAGTCGGCCAGGTACAAAAGCAGGAGACCCTGACAACCTGGATGCACCTGTTCCTCCTCTTCGCTCTGCCCTTCAACGGTTCGGGCGAGGAGATCCTCGGTGAACTGGCCAAGAGCAACCTTGAAGCAGCGGCGCAGAAGAACCTGATCTGACCGGTTGGCCCCGCCGGCGACGCGCGGGGCCAACCGTCTGCTCTGCGCGCAGCTCCGCGCTCCGATGGGAACAGGGTTCGACCACCCTCAACCATCGGAGCCGATCACGTGAATGCAGAGCCCCTCAGCGCCCGGCGCCACTTCGGGCCGCAGCGTCAGCGCCGGAATCTCGTAATCCCCACCGTTCTGCTTGCGGTACCCAATCGGCTCAGTGCGCCACAGGTTGTCGAGGCGCTCACCCAGTTGATCGCGGATGTCGGCAAAGCGCGCCTCATCGATGCGGCTGGTACGGTACACCACGAACGGCGGCAGTACATCGAAGCCGGGGTAATGCAGGATGCCGTGCTGGATCGGAAACAGCAGATCGTCAATCGGCCCGTTGATACCGCGCGGACCGTAGTGCGATGCCCAACCACCGGTGGTAACGATAAGCATGGCCCGCTTGCCGACCATCGTGCCTTCGCCGTAACGATCACCCCAGCGCGCATCCGAGTGCTCGCCTACACCGTAGGCGAAGCCGTAGGCATAAACCCGATCGACCCAGCCCTTGAGGATGGCCGGCATCGAGAACCACCAGAGCGGGAACTGCAGGATCAGCGCATCGGCCCAGCGCAGTTTGTCCTGTTCGGCGGCGATGTCCGGGCTCTGCCGGCCGCTGGCGAACGCACGGCGCGAATCCTGCGAGGGGTCGAAGCGGCTTTCCAGGTCGTGATCCAGGCTGTCTCGGGCGTCGACGGGGGCCTTCCAGCCCATGGCGTACAGATCGGACAGCTGCACGGCGTGGCCAGCAGTGCGTAGCCGCTGGACAGTGAAATCCTTCAGGGCGCCGTTCAGGGAACGCGGTTCGGGATGGGCGTAGACGATCAGAACATTCATGGCAGGTCTCCGGTTGCAGGACACGCGCAGGATGCCGAGCGCACCAGGTATATTGGAAATGAATAACCAAGATTCCTGGTATGTGCATGAATAATCTCAGACGTCTGGACCTGAACCTGCTGGTGACCCTCGATGTGCTGCTGGCCGAGCACAACGTTACCCGCGCTGCCGAGCGGCTGAACTTCTCCCAGCCTTCGGTGAGCGTCCATCTGGCCAAACTGCGCGAGATATTCGGCGACCCCCTGCTGCTACCCGGTCCCCGCGGCATGCGCCCGACGGCACGTGCCGAGGAGTTGCGCGAGCCGCTGCGCCAGGCCTTGCAGGCGCTGGAACGCGCGGTCGCGCCGGCCAGCCCGTTCGACCCGGCCGCGGCGCAGGATGTCTGGCGGGTCGCTGCGACAGATTACGGTGAATCGGCCATCGTGTTGCCAGTGCTGAGCCGGCTACGCAGTACGGCGCCCGGCACTCGCCTGGCAGTGGTCGAAATGGTGCCGGCACGCATCGCTCGTCAGGCGGAACAGGGCGATATCGACCTCGCCTTTCATACCGCAGAGGGTTCGCCGCCCGGTCTTCGCCGGCGTACGCTGTTCACCGAGCGCTACGTACTCGCCGGTCGCGTCGGCCACCCCCAGCTGAAGCGGCGGCCGACGCTCGAACGGTTCTGCACGCTCGAGCAGGTCATTGTCTCGCCGGACGGCGGTGGGTTTCAGGGGGCAACCGACGAGGCCCTCGCGCAGCGAGACATGCAGCGGCGGGTCGTATTGTCGGTGCCGCATTTTCTGTTCTTGCGATCGGTGCTGGAGAGCACCGATCTGGTGGCCATGCTTCCCGAACGGCTGGTGCGCGGCAGCAGCGCGCTACAGGTGGTCGAGGCGCCGCTGGAAGTGCCAGGTTACGAGATGGCCATGCTCTGGCACGAGCGTTCGCACCGCGATCCCGCGCATCAATGGCTGCGTGAGCAGATCGCCAAAGCCGTGTAGGAGGCGGATCAGGCGGCACCCCCGTGGGGCCATGGCTAGCGGCAATTGCCGGCGCAACCGCCACGCGCGCAGGCCGGGGCTTCAGGGTTCTTCAGCACCCGGCTGCTCACCACTCCGGCGGCGGTCAGCAGCCGGGTCACCGGCGCATCATCCGCAATGGTGGCATCTTCAGCCAGCGCGCCGGCCACACGCAGCTCACCCCAGGTCTTGGGGCGCAGCGCCATGGCATGGCGCACTTCATAAACCTGGCCGTTGGCTGCACAGCGATAGTCGTAGGTCGGCATGGCGATTCCTCTTGAGTAGACGGGCCTGGCCGTTGGATGGAAGAAAGCGCGATTGTACGAGCGAAAGAGCCGTTCGTTCAGCCCCGACTCCACATCAGGAGTCGACCCGGCGCGGCGGACTGGCGGGCATGAGCTTGCGGGCCGTATCCACGAATGGCATCAGGATCAGGCTGTAGAGCGTCAGGTAGCGGTGCGAGTCTTGCTCCGCGGTACCGAAGCGCAGCGTCTCGGGGCTGGCGCTGGTGACGTAGAGGGTGCCGAACATCCAGTCCCAGATGGACAGATTGGTCCCGAAGTTCTTGTGGAAATGTCGTGGCGCATCGCTGTGGTGGATTTGGTGCTGCGCCGGGCTATTGAGAATGTGCTCCAGACGTGGCCCGAACGACAGCCAGACGTGGCTATGTCGCAGGTTTGAAGCCAGCGCGTTGAAGATGAAGACCAGATAGGTCACCCCGAACAGCGTGTAGCGGCTGATCTCACCGCCGCAGGCGTACCAGAAGATGCCGGCGTAGGCGCCAAGCAGCACCAGGTCCACCAGCCGGCCGACGATCTTCTCCAGAAAGTGCACGCGGCTGGCCGTCAGCGGAACCATCACCGGTGCCGAATGGTGCACCTTGTGAAATTCCCACAGCCAGCCGCAGTGGAACGCCCGGTGCACCCAGTAGCCGGCGAAATCACTGATGATGAACACGCCGAACCCGTAGAGCAGCGCCAGCGAAAGGTTCTGCCCGACTTGCGGCCGCGCACCCCAGAGGTTCTCGAAAAAGGCGATGTAGTCGCCCGAACGCAGGATGTATGGATCGACGAGCGCCACGATCGGCACCACCAGCGCGACCTTCAGCACGCCCCGCACGAAGTAGTAGCGGTAGTCCAGGCGCGCCGAAGGATGCCAGTGCACGCGCCAGCCTCCGAGAAAGGCCCAGAACGACATCGCCTGCGTCAGCCCATGCTGTCGTCGGTAGCGAAATAGCAGATAGGCGACGGCATAAGACACGCCGAGAAACAGCAGGCCCAGGCGACCGTTGAGGTCGAACAGGCTGGTGAACTGCTGTACGAAAGGATCGATCAGGTACCGCTGGAAGGAGTCGGAAACGCCCATGCCTGGCCGCCTCGGAAAAAAAGTGGCGGATTATAGAGGCAGGCGAAACGCTTCGTATATGCGAATGCTTATCATACGATAGTTGCAGGCCTTCCCTGCTCCGCTACGAACAGGCACGCACGCAGGCCGCAGGAGCGGCGTACGGCCCGCACCGGACTGCTGAAAATCATGTTGTAGTACAACTAGACAACGCCACACTCTCGCAACACCCTAATTTATCTACCCAAAACACTTACGGCTTCGCCTATGTTTTTTGACATATTGCAAGTCGTCATACCTCTACTATGATTCGTTCGCGGTCCCCCTCCGATTTCGAACAAGGGTCCCTCAAAATGGACGAACAAGAACAACACTCAGCACCCGGTTCCCGCCGCCGCTTTCTAAAGCAATCCGTTGCCTGCTCCACCGCGTTGCTGGCCACCGGCATGGCGCTGCCGCGGCTCGCTCAATCAGCTGAGCCACTCAGCAGGCGTTACCCCGATCCATCCCTGGAAGTACTGGATGAAAGCTTTCTGCAATTGCGCCTGTTCAACGCCAGCGTCGAGAAGATCGCCGACGGTCTGCGCTGGGCCGAAGGTCCAGTATGGGTTGGCGACGGGCGCTACCTGCTGCTCAGCGACATTCCCAACAACCGCATCATGCGCTGGGACGAGATCAGCCAGTCGCTGGGCGTATTTCGCGAGCAGGCAAACTTCTCCAATGGCCTGACCCGCGACCGCGAGGGCCGGCTAGTGGTCTGCGAAGGCTCCACGACGCATGAACTGGGTCGGCGCGTGACCCGTACCGAGCACAACGGTGCGATCACCGTGCTGGCCGACAACTATCAGGGCAAGCGCTTCAATTCGCCGAACGACGTGGTGGTCAAGCGCGATGGGTCCATCTGGTTCAGCGATCCGCCCTTCCAGGCTGGCAACTATTACGAGGGGCACAAGATTCAAACCGAGCTGCCGGACGCGGTCTACCGCATCGATGGCAGCACGCTGGAGGTGACCCGGGTTATCGAGGGCATCGCCGGCCCCAATGGTCTGTGCTTCTCGCCCGACGAGAGCACGCTCTATGTGGTCGAGGGCCGCGCCAAGCCCAACCGCCTGGTGTGGGCCTATGCGGTGAACGGCGACGGCACGCTGGGTGAGCGCAGCCGGCATATCGAGGCGACCGGCCATGGTGCACTGGACGGCATCAAGTGCGACGAGGCCGGCAACCTCTGGTGCGGCTGGGGCAGCTCCGGCTCGCCGGAAGCCAACCCGGAAGGCCTGGACGGCGTACGGGTTTTCAATCCACAGGGCGAGGCGATCGGCCATATTCACTTGCCGGAACGCTGCGCCAACCTGTGCTTCGGCGGTGTGCAGGGCAACCGCCTGTTCATGGCCAGCAGCCACGCCCTCTATGCGCTGTACGTGAACGCGAGAGGCGCCACCTCCACCTGACCCAGAATCGGCGTGGCGCCTGTGGCGCCCGCCGCTTCATCTGGGGCCGCAGGAGCCAGCCGGCTCGAAACTAGATTGCGGTCGCCCCACCATCCACTGCCAGGGCGTGGCCCGTGGTGAACGCGGCGCCGTCGCTGCACAGATAGAGCACAGCCGCGGCGATCTCCTCCACCTTGCCGATGCGCCCGACCGGGTGCATGGCGGCCGCGAACTCCGCTTTGCGCGGGTCGGCTTCATAGGCGCGGCGGAACATGTCGGTATCGATCACGGCCGGGCAGATGGCGTTCACGCGAATCTGCTTCTTAGCGTACTCGATCGCCGCCGACTTGGTCAGGCCGATCACCGCATGCTTGGACGCCGCATAGATGCTCATCTTCGGCGCGGCACCGAGTCCTGCGACCGATGCGGTGTTGACGATCGCGCCGCCGCCCTGGGCGAGCATGACCGGCAGCTGATGCTTCATGCACAGCCAGACACCCTTGACGTTGACGCCCATGATCGCGTCGAACTCCGCTTCGCTGCCCTCGGCCAGACGCCCCTGCTCGATCTCGATGCCGGCGTTGTTGAATGCATAATCAAGGCGGCCGTACTGCGCCAGTGTCTGCTCGATCAGCGCCTTGACCTGCTCGTCGCGCGTCACGTCACAACGAACGGCGATCGCCTCGCCACCCGCGGCGCGAATGACCTCGGCGCCGTCGCGGATGCCAGCCTCGTCGATGTCCGCCAGTACCACCTTGAGCCCCTGCTGGGCGAATGCGAGCGCCGTGGCGCGACCGATGCCGGCCGCCGCGCCCGTCACCAGGGCGACCTGGCCGGAGAATGTCATGCTCATGATTGTTCTTCCCGAAGATTTTCGACTCGCTTTGTGCCTGAAATGACCACGCCAGGCGTCCCGGTCAGACTTATACCCTCATGCGTACGGGCATTTCACCGCCGCCGCGGTCATATCACCGAAGTGGATGCCTGTGCATTCCAGCGCTCCGACGTCCCTTGCAGCTGCGCGCCGGGCGAGCTACACCAAACCTTTCGCAACTACGAGGCAAACGTTCATGACCCTGCTCAACCAGCAATTCCTGCTCGCCCAGCGACCTGTCGGTGCACCGACCCGCGAGACCTTCGAGTTCGTCGAGAAACCGCTGGGCGAGCCTGGACCGAATCTGATTCTGGTCAAGGTCGAGTATCTGTCCATCGATCCGGCCATGCGTGGCTGGATGAACGACGCCAAGTCCTACATCCCGCCGGTGGGCATCGGCGAGGTGATGCGTGCACTGGGCGTGGGCAAGGTGATCGCCTCGCAGCATCCCGATTACAAGGAAGGTGATTACGTCAACGGCGCCCTGGGCGTGCAAGCGTACTACCTTGGCGAGCCGAAGGGCTTCTACAAGGTCGATCCGCAACAGGCACCACTGCCGCGCTATCTCTCGGCGTTGGGCATGACCGGCATGACCGCCTACTTCGCGCTGCTGTCGGTCGGCCAGCCGAAGGCCGGCGAGACCGTGGTGATTTCCGGGGCCGCCGGCGCGGTCGGCAGCATTGCCGGGCAGATCGCGAAGATCAAGGGCTGCCGCGTGGTCGGCATCGCTGGCGGCGCGGACAAGTGCCGGTTCCTCACCGAGAAGCTCGGCTTCGATGGCGCCATCGACTACAAGAACGAGGACCTGGCCGCGGCGCTCAAGCGTGAGTGCCCGAAAGGCGTGGACGTGTACTTCGACAACGTCGGTGGCGACATCCTCGACACGGTGCTGCAGCGCCTCAGCGTCGGCGCGCGGGTAGTGATCTGCGGCGCCATCAGCCAGTACAACAACAAGGAAGCGGTGAAGGGCCCGTCCAACTATCTGTCGCTGCTGGTCAACCGCGCACGGATGGAGGGCATGGTGGTCACCGACTACGTTTCGCGCTACCCCGAAGCGATGCGCGACATGGCCGAGTGGCTGGCCAGCGGCAAGCTCAAGAGCAAGGAGGACGTCATCGAGGGCCTGCAGACCTTCCCCGAAACACTGATGAAGCTGTTCACCGGCGGCAACTTCGGCAAGCTGGTCCTTAAGGTCAGCTGAGCGTAACGAGGTGAAATCAAAGGCCGAGCCTAGTGGCTCGGCCTTCCCGTTCGCGCTTACGCCAGCTCGGCTACCACGTTGGCCAGCGCGCTCGCCGGGTCCGCGGCCTGGCTGATCGGGCGACCGATCACCAGATAATCGGACCCCGCCGCCATGGCCTGAGCCGGAGTCAGAATCCGGCGCTGATCGTCCTGGGCACTGCCCGCAGGCCGGATACCCGGTGTAACCAGTTGCAGCGCCGGGAACTGCGCTTTCAGCGGCACGGCTTCCTGGGCCGAACACACCAGTCCGTCCAGCCCCGCCTGGGCGGCCAGACCGGCCAGACGCAGTACCTGCTCCTGCGGGGCGACGTCCAGCCCGATGCCGGCCAGATCGTCCTGCTCCATGCTGGTCAGCACGGTGACGCCAATCAGCAGCGGCGCGGGGCCGGACATGCCGGCCAGTGTCTCGCGACAGGCCGCCATCATCCGCAGGCCACCGGAGCAATGCACGTTGACCATCCACACACCCAGCTCGGCAGCGGCTTTCACCGCCATCGCCGTGGTGTTGGGGATGTCATGGAATTTGAGGTCGAGGAAGACTTCGAAATCCATTGCCTGCAACGCCTCGACGATCGCCGGGCCGCAGCGAGTGAACAGCTCCTTGCCGACCTTCACCCGACACAGCCGCGGATCGAGCTGCCTGGCCAATGCCAGTGCGGCATCGCGGGAGGGGAAGTCGAGCGCTACGATAATCGGAGTCTGGCAGGTCATGGCATGTCCTCGGGAAATTCGGCGCGCATTGTCGCAGAAAATGTCCCATGCGACGAAAGCCTCGGCGCAGGGTCCAAACAGGCATGATCAGCAAAACGGTGACCGCTCGGGCGCACCCAAGTAAAGTGCGTAAACCGCTCGCCTGTCTGGAGGAACCCATGCCCTGGTATTTCTGGCTGATTCTGGTCGTCGCGCTTGGCTCGATCGTCGGCAGTCTGTTGATGTTGCGCTCCACGGCCCGGAAAATTCCGCTCACCGACGAGCAGAAGAAGCGTATTGCCCAGCGCAATGCCGAGGCCGACGCACAGGAGTCGCGCGACCGCTGAGCGCCGACCGATGCCGGGCGCAGGTACCGGCAGACGTTTACAGATGCCCGCCGCACTCAATAGTGGCACTATGCCCGTTTGCCGCGATCATGCAGTTCTGGCAGGACTTTCTTAATGCAATCTCCCCTCCCCGTTGACGGCCCGACCAACCCGAAGGCCAAGGCGATCTTTGCCCGTCGCATTCTCCCCGGCATGGTCGCGCTGCTGGTGGCGGCAATCGTCGCGGCCGCTTTCGCGGTCGTTCATATCGCCCGCAAGATCGACCAAGACGCCCTGCAACAGAGCCGTTTTCTCGCTGGCAAGGCGCTGCAGGCACAGCACGAATGGATGAACCGCTCCATCGTCGACTACGCCTTCTGGGGCGACGCGTACGTGCACCTCAATCAGCAGGTCGATGTGAACTGGGCATTCACGCAGGCCAATCTTGGCCCTTCGCTGTACAAGGATTTCGACTACGAGGCGGTATTGGTGATCACCCCGACGGGCGAAACCCCGTACGCCGTCATCCAGGGCAAGCTGCAGTCGGTGGATGCGTTCCAGTATCTGCAACACGGCTTGCCCGAGCTGCTGACGCGGGCCCGTGCTGCGGCTGAGAATGACGCTGGCGCTTCGACCCTGCTCTGGGTCGACGGGCAACCCGCGGTGGTCGCGGCTGCGTCGCTGGCCACGGGTGGGGCAGATATCGAAGAGCACGAAGGACCACCATCCACGCTCGTCTTCGTCGATGTGCTCGACACGGCGCGGTTGGAAGCTATCGGCGGGCAGTACGCTGTGGAGCAGTTGCGATTGCTCGTCGACCCGTCGGACCAGACCGGGCCGATCATCAGCCAGGCGCTGGAGGATGGAACAGCCGTCCACTTCACCTGGACGGCGCCACAGCCGGGGCGCCTGTTGCTTCTGGTCACCCTGCCCGTTCTCGCCGCCGTGGCGCTCGGCCTTGGGCTGCTGGCCTGGCTGCTGGTGCGCCATGCGCTGCGCGTGATGCACCTGCTCGACGTCAGTTACGCACGACTCGCCTCCAGCCGCTCAGCGCTGGCCGAGAGCGAGGAGCGCTTCCGCGATGTGGCGGAAGCGGCCTCCGACTGGATCTGGGAGACCGACGAACAAGCCCGCCTGACCTTCCTTTCCAACCGTTTCCGGCAGATCACCGGCCACGAACCGGCACAGTGGCTGGGCCGCCCGCTGCTGGAGCTGCTGATCACCGACAGCGCGGCGCTGCAAAATTGGCTCGAGGCGCCCCACAGCGCACCGCTGCGCAGCAGCTACCGCGCCGCCGATGGCTGCGAGCGCTATTGCCGGCTGGCTGCGCGCACCATCCAGCACGACGGCAAGCTGCTCGGCTACCGCGGCACCGCCAGCGACGTGACCGAGGAGACCCGGGCACAGGCGCGGGTTCAATACCTGTCGCAGCATGACGCACTGACCGGGCTGCCCAACCGCAGCCGCCTGCGTGACTACCTCGAGCAGAACCTGGCCTCGCTGCGTAGCGGCTCGACCCTGACGCTGCTGTATATCGACCTCGACCGCTTCAAACCGGTGAACGACACCCTTGGCCATGCGGCTGGCGACGAAGTGCTGATCGGCGTCGCGTCACGTCTGCGCGAGCGCACCCGCGATGGCGACCTGGTGGCGCGCCTGGGCGGCGACGAGTTCGTCGTCGTGCTCCATCGCATGGGCGAAGACAACGATATCGATCGGCTGTGCAACCGAATCATCGATGCGCTGAGCGCTCCGTTCATCTACGAGGATCAGCAGATCAGCATCGGCGCCAGCATCGGCGTGGCGCTGGCGCCGACCGACGCCAACCAGGCCAATGAACTGTTGCGCTGCGCCGACATCGCGCTTTACCAGGCCAAGGACGCCGGCAGAGGCACCTGGCGCGCCTACGGCCGGGAGATGGATCAGCGCCTGCATGAGAGGCTGCGCCGCGAAGAGGAATTGCGCGTGGCGATCACCGAGCAGCAGCTCGAGGTGCATTACCAGCCGCGTTACCAGAGCCAGGGCCTGTACATCATTGGCGCTGAGGCACTGGTGCGCTGGGATCATCCGCAACGCGGCATGCTGTTGCCCGAGCAGTTCATCCCGCTGGCCGAGGAAACCGGGCTGATCATCCCGCTCGGCCGCTGGGTGTTGCGTCAGGCCTGCCAGCAGGCGGCGCGCTGGCCGGGCGACACGGTGGTATCGGTCAATCTCTCACCGCTTCAGCTGCATGATGATCGGCTGCTGGAAGAGATCACCCAGGCACTGGCGGACAATGGCCTTGCCGGCGACCGCTTGGAACTGGAGGTGACCGAGAGCGCACTGCTGCGCGAAACCCAGAACACCCTGGAGTTGCTCAAGCGCATCAAGGCGCTGGGTGTTCGCCTCGCGGTGGACGACTTCGGCACCGGCTATTCGTCCCTGACCACCTTGCGGCACTACCCCTTCGACGTGATCAAGATCGACAACAGCTTTGTCGCCGGCATCGGCCAGTCCATCGAAGATCACTCCATTGTCCGCGCCCTGATCGAGCTGGGCCGTGGCCTGCGGATGCGGGTGACGGCCGAGGGCGTGGAAACCGAAGAACAGCTGCGCCTGCTGACCGACGACGGCTGCACAGAAGTGCAAGGTTTCCACATGAGCCATCCGCTGCCTGCGCAGGACCTATGGTCGATGTTGCATGCAGCGGAGCGCCAGAGCTAGGCGCGCCGATGGAGCAGCATCAGCGCTTGAATTCGAACTGGATTTCCGCACCTTCGATCAGCGATTCGTCATCGTCTTCGCCCGAGATCAGGCGACCGCCGATCTGCATCGAGCGTGACGGTTTCGCCGCGTCGAAAAGCGGCGGCAGCAGGCGGATGGATTCGCTGCTTGGCGCAGGCATCAACTCTTCGGCCAGCTCGTCCGGCAGGCGTAGGTCGAGCACCGGCTCGACGAGCTCGACTCCGGCCGGCTTCTCCGGCTGCTTGGCTGGCGCGGGGCGCGGTCGAGCCGCGGGCTGAGGTTCGGGCTCCGGAATGCTGATCTGCACAGGCGGTGGCTCGGTTTCCGCTGCCTGCTCCACCGGCGCCACCTCGATATCCAGATCAGGCGGCGCCTGTGCCTCGTCAACGGGCTCCGCTGCCGGTTGCTGCGACTGTGGCGTTTGCCGTTCGGCATCCCGAGGTTGCTCCTCGCGCTCGCATCCACCGAGCAAGGCCAACAACAGCAACAACAGGGGCGGCCTCGGCATCGGCATCTTTCCTCACGACGAACGACTCAGGTGCGTCTATTGTGCGTCCCGGCACAGCTCCGACGCCAGTTGCCCGAGCGTACGCAGCGCCCGCTCGGTTTCATGATTCCACGGCAGGCCACAGTTGAGCCGTATGCAGTGATTGAACTGCTCGGTGTTGCTAAAGATCAGACCCGGCGCGATGCTGATACCCTGCTCCAGCGCCCTCACGTGCAGTTCCTGAGTATTGACCCGCACCGGCAGACTGACCCAGAGAATGAAGTTGCCCTTGGGCCGCGTCATCTGCGTGCCTTCCGGGAAATAGCGCTGCACCGCCAGCTGGAAAGCGCTGAGGTTCTTGCGGTACTCCTGGCGGATGGCCCGCAGGTGTCGATCATAGCCACCATTCTCCAGGTACGCGGCCACCGCCATCTGCGTCACGCTGCAGGCCGAATGGGTACTGAAGGTCTGCAGGCGCTCGATCTCCGGTTGATGGCGTCCGGCGATGACCCAGCCGATACGCACACCGGGTGACAGGGTCTTGGAAAAACTCGAGCAATAGATGACCCGCCCGTCCCGGTCGTTGGACTTCAGCGCCTTGTACTGGTCCTGCTCGAACATCAGCTCACCATAGATATCGTCCTCTACGATCTGGATGTCGAACCGGGCCGCGAGGTTCAGCAATTGCTTCTGCCGGTGGTCGGGCATGCTCACACCCAGCGGGTTGCTCAGCCGCGCCGTGAGCACCAGCGCCTTGATCGGCCATTGCCCGGCTGCCAGCTGCAGCGCCTCGAGGCTCATGCCAGTATCAGGATCGCTGGGAATTTCGATGACCTTGAGTCCCAGCAGGTCCGCCAGTTGCAGCAGGCCGTAATAGGTTGGCGATTCGGCGGCGATCAGATCACCGGGCCGGGTCAACACCCGCAGCGACATTTGCAGTGCATCGACGCAACCATGGGTGATGACAATCTCGCCGGGATCGACCACCACGCCGGCGTCGCGCATGCGGATCGCCACCTGACGACGCAACGGCTCGTAGCCGGGACTGAACATGTAGCTGAACGCCCGTGGGCTCTGGAAGCGCGTGACCTTGGCAAGTTGCTGGTGCAAAGCCCTGACCGGCAGATAATCCACATGCGGCACGGCGGCACCCAGCGGAATCAGCCCTTCGCGACGGGACTCGCTGAGCACCTGGTTGATGATGCTGCTGCGCGTGACCAGCGTGGGCCGCTCGACCCGCGCGATATCGGGTGTCGGCGCGGTGAGGACCGGCGTCTGGTGGACATAGAAGCCGGACTGCGGACGCGCCCGGATCATGCCCTGATCCTCCAGGTTGGCGTAGGCCTGCAGCACCGTCGCGTGACTGACGCTCAGCTGCCGGCTCATCTTGCGCACCGAAGGTACACGTTCGCCAGGCCGATACACTCCCCGCCGGATGTCCTCGGCGAGCTGCTGGGCAATGCGTTGATAGAGCAACAGATTGGTCATCTCGCCGGTCTCCCGCCAACTGAACCGTAACAGTAGCTCAGCGGACCACCTGCGGACCAATACAGTTACGCAGCATGTGGGCGAAACAGTCTATCCAGACGGGGCGCTAGCGGTCCGGGCCGAGATTGCCCGCTGCATCGGAAAACAGTATTTCCACGCGCCGATTCTGCGCGCGCCCGCGTGCAGAGGCGTTCTCGGCGATCGGAAAGTGCTCGCCGTAGCCGCGCACCTCGACGCGCTCGGCTTCGATGCCCAGGCTGATGAGCAGGTCGGCCACCGTTTGCGCCCGCGCGCGCGATAGTTCGAGATTGGCTTGCGGATCGCCACGGCTGTCGCTGTAGCCTTCGATGCGCACCTTGCGCTGCGGGTTGAGCTGAAGAAAGTGCACCAGCTTGAGCAAGGTTCGGTTGGCCGAGTTACCAAGCTCGGCACTGTCAGGGTGGAAAAGCACGTCCCCCAGGGTCATCACCAGACCTCGGTCGGTCTCGCTGGCGGCCAGGCTCATCATCTGGTCTTCCAGCCAGCGCCCCTGCTGTTCAGCGGTCATCAACTGGGCATCCTGCAGCATGCGCCGCAGTCGGTCGCGCTCCATCTCCAGACGCGCCACCTGCTCCTGATGCTGCAACAGTTCGCCCTGCTGCGCGGCGATCTCGCTGTAGCGTCGGCTCAGGTAAGCGTAATGACGAGCGTCTTCGGCTCCTCCCCAGTAGTCATTGAAGCGTTCGGCGCGCTGCAGGGTCTCCAGCGCTCGCTGCAGGTCCTTCGGCGCACCGCGCTGAACCATGCCGTCAGCCTGAATGCGCTCCAGCGCGGCCGACGCCTGGGCGAGCTCATGCTCAGTGTCCTGGCTCGAGCAGCCGGCCAGTGCCAGCGCGGCCATGACGAGGAAGAAACGCATGTTCACCGGACCTCTCCCAACTGCTGGCGTAGACGCTGGATGCGTCGATTCAGATCGTCGATCTGTGCCTGGCGCTGATCCTTCAGCACACGCGCCTCCGCCAGGCGGGCATCCAGCTCCGCCTGCTCGGCCAGCATGCGGGCCTGACGATTGTCACCGGCTTGCAGCGCTGCACGCGCAGCGTTCAGCTTGCTTTCGGCCAGTGCCAGTTCCTCATGGGCCCTGGAGGCCTCCATGGAGCGGGCCTGCGCCACGGCCTGCTCGCTCAGCTGCAGCTGAGCGGTCGGTGCGGGATCGCTGGCACATCCGGCCAGCATGAAGAAGGCCAGTGATGCGCTGGGGAAGAGACGTTTCAACACGCTGAATCCTACTTTTTCGAAGCCTTTGGCCGCTCCGCCTGCTGGTTTTTCCAGACGGTCAGGTTGTGCGCCACCAGCTGTTCCGGCACACCCGCGGCGCGCAATTCTGTCATTTTCCGCGCCAGTTGTCCGCGCAGCCAGGGATCGTTGCAGGCCGAATCGTGCGAGATGGCCAGGTGCATGGCACGCCCGACCACTGGCGGATCAAGCCGCTGAATCTTGTCCAGCAAGCCCAATGCATCCGCCGCGGCAACCGTGCTGTAGCGCTCGTGCAACAGGTAATCACTGCCGCCGGCGACGAGTCTCTGCAAGCCCTGGTCGAGGCTGTTGACCTGCTGCAACTGCAGGCTGCTCTTGGCGAAGGCATCGAACTCGCTGCCGAAACGCCCGGCGCCAACGGTCAGCCCGCCGTGCCCCTTCAGGTCCTCCCGGCTGGCATAGAAGAAGCCCGGCTCGTTGCGTACCCAGGCGGCGGTCTGCAATTGGATGATCGCCGGGTGCACGAAATCCAGCTCTTCCAGGCGCTGCACGCTGAGGGTCGCATCGGCCAGCACATCGACCCGACCGCTGCGTACCTCGTCGAGCGCCTTCGCTCGATCGCCCGTGTAGAGCAGATCCAGCTTCAGTCCGAGGGAATCGGCAATCTGCCCGAGCAGATCGGCATTGGCACCGATCAGCCGTTTGGGGTTCTGCGGATCCCGCCAGAGAAACGGCGGGTTGTCCGCGGCACCGGTTGCCACCAGGCGATCACATTTTCCCGCGGCCGTTGCCGTGAGCGGCGCCGCCAGGGTCAACGCGATCAAGGCCGATTTCAACGCAAAGGCGAAACGCATGAAAATCCTCTTAGTGCGGTTGAGCGGGTGCGAAACGGTTGCGCCGATGGTACACCGACGAACCCGCTGACCGCCCATGAAAAAACCCGCTACATGAGCGGGTTCTTTCGACAGCGATCAGCTTCAGACGAGCCGTTCCAGCTCCGGAATGATCTCGAACAGATCGCCAACCAGGCCATAGTCGGCAACCTGGAAGATCGGGGCTTCCTCGTCCTTGTTGATCGCAACGATCACCTTGGAGTCCTTCATGCCGGCCAGGTGCTGGATGGCACCGGAGATACCGACGGCGATGTACAGCTCCGGTGCGACGATCTTGCCGGTCTGGCCGACCTGCATGTCGTTCGGCACGAAGCCGGCATCGACCGCGGCGCGGGACGCGCCCACCGCGGCGCCGAGCTTGTCGGCCAGTGAGTACAGGTGCTTGAAGTTGTCACCGTTCTGCATGCCGCGGCCGCCGGAAACGACGATCTTGGCAGCGGTCAGTTCGGGACGGTCGGACTTGGCCAGCTCTTCGCCTACGAACGCGGACTTGCCCGCATCGCCAGTACCGGAGATCTGCTCAACCGCAGCCGAGCCACCGGTGGCGTTCACGGCATCGAAACCGGTCGAACGCACGGTGATCACCTTGATCGGCGCGCTGGATTGCACGGTGGCGATGGCGTTACCAGCGTAGATCGGGCGCTTGAAGGTGTCCGGGCTTTCCACCGAGATGATCTCGGAGATCTGGTCGACGTCCAGTTGCGCGGCAACGCGCGGCAGGAAATTCTTGCCGTTGGTGGTGGCAGCGGCCAGTACATGACTGTAGTTCTTGGCCAGATCAGCGATCAGCGGCGCGACGTTCTCGGGCAGCTGGTTGGTGTAAGCCGCATCGTCGGCGACCAGTACCTTGGCTACGCCTTCGATCTGTGCGGCTGCTTCGCCGATGGCAGCGCAGCCGCTGCCGGCTACCAGCACGTGGATGTCGCCACCGATGGCCTGGGCGGCAATCCGCTTGGCGGCGGCGACGGTGTTCAGGGTAGCGGCCGCGAGGACGGCGTTGTTGTGTTCAGCGATAACCAGGATAGTCATTTAGATTACCTTCGCCTCGTTCTTCAGTTTCTCGACCAGTTCAGCCACGGACTTGACCTTGATGCCGGCGCTGCGAGCAGCCGGTGCTTCGACTTTCAGGGTCTTCACGGTGGACGTGGTGGCGACGCCCAGCGCATCCGGGGTCAGCACTTCCAGCGGCTTCTTCTTGGCCTTCATGATGTTCGGCAGCGACGCGTAGCGCGGCTCGTTCAGGCGCAGGTCGGTGGTGACGATCGCCGGCAGGTTCAGCGCGACGGTCTGCAGGCCGCCGTCGATTTCGCGGGTGACGTTGACCTTGTCGCCAGCCACTTCCACCTTGGAGGCGAAGGTGCCCTGGGCATAGCCGGTCAGCGCGCCGAGCATCTGGCCGGTCTGGTTGTTGTCGCCGTCGATCGCCTGCTTGCCGAGGATCACCAGTTGCGGCTGCTCCTTGTCGACCACGGCCTTGAGCAGCTTGGCAACCGCCAGGGAGTTCAGTTCGTCGTTGGACTCGACCAGCACGGCACGGTCGGCGCCCAGCGCCAGTGCGGTGCGCAGCTGCTCCTGGGCAGCGGTCGGGCCGATGGAGACGACAACGATTTCGCTCGCCACGCCCTTCTCTTTCAGGCGAACCGCTTCTTCCACGGCGATCTCGCAGAAGGGGTTCATCGACATCTTGACGTTGGCGAGGTCAACGCCGGAGTTGTCCGCCTTGACGCGAACCTTGACGTTGTAATCGACCACTCGTTTGACAGCTACAAGAACCTTCATGGATTCCTCGTTACTCTCCGGTGAATAGAATTCCGCCGAGGCGAACCGAGCCTTGCTCGTGGCTTGGGGTTTCGATAGCCGCTGCCCTGTTCGGCGAGTGCAAACCGTCCGTATCTTGACCGCAGGCCGCAGACGGGGTCAACAACGCATATGACCCGTCATAACCTCGCGGTTCGGCCGATTCTAACAGGCTTCCAGAAAATTCAAACAAACGTTTGTATTGGACCGATTCGAGCGTCTATATATAATGCGCCGGCCCGGCTCGGTCAGGGGCCGATCACAGCCCTCCACCACTTATATAACAACCAAGCCCTGAGTAGGAGAAAGCCTAATGGAACGCGAATACATGGAATTCGACGTTGTCATCGTCGGCGCCGGCCCTGCAGGCCTATCCGCAGCCTGCCGCCTGAAGCAAAAAGCCGCCGACGCTGGTCAGGAAATCAGTGTATGCGTCGTCGAGAAAGGCTCCGAAGTAGGTGCCCATATCCTGTCCGGCGCGGTCTTCGAACCTCGCGCGCTGAACGAACTGTTCCCCGACTGGAAAGAACTCGGCGCCCCGCTCAACACGCCGGTCAAGCGTGACGACATCTATCTGCTGAAGACCGCCGAAGCGGCCAGCAAGCTGCCCAATGCGCTGGTCCCCAAGACCATGCACAACGAAGGCAATTACATCATCTCCCTGGGCAACCTGTGCCGCTGGCTGGCCCAGCAGGCCGAGAACCTGGGTGTCGAGATCTACCCGGGCTTCGCCGCCCAGGAAGCGCTGATCGACGAAAACGGCATCGTGCGCGGTATCGTCACCGGTGACCTGGGCGTCGATCGCGAAGGCAACCCGAAAGAAGGCATGTACACCCCAGGCATGGAGCTGCGTGCCAAGTACACGCTGTTCGCCGAAGGCTGCCGCGGACATATCGGCAAGCAGCTGATCAACCGCTTCCAGCTCAACGCCAATGTCGACCCGCAGCACTATGCCATTGGCATCAAGGAACTGTGGGACATCGACCCCGCCAAGCACGAGCAAGGTCTGGTCGTGCACACCGCGGGCTGGCCGCTGAACGACGAGAACACTGGCGGCTCGTTCCTCTATCACCTGGAAAACAATCAGGTCGTGGTCGGCCTGATCGTCGATCTGTCCTACAGCAACCCGCACCTGTCGCCGTTCGACGAGTTCCAGCGCTACAAGCACCACCCGGTGATCAAGCAGTACCTGGAGGGAGGCAAACGCGTTTCCTACGGCGCCCGCGCCATCGCCAAAGGTGGCCTGAACTGCCTGCCGAAGATGGTCTTCAACGGCGGCGCACTGATCGGCTGCGACGCCGGTACCCTGAACTTCGCCAAGATCAAGGGCAGCCACACCGCGATGAAGTCCGGCATGCTGGCCGCCGAAGCTGCGGCGGACGCGCTGCTGGCCGGTCGCGAAGGTGGTGACGAGCTGAGCGCCTACGAAGAAGGCTTCAAGAACAGCTGGCTGTACGACGAGCTGTACAAGAGCCGCAACTTCGGCGCTGCCATTCACAAGTGGGGCGCAATCAAGGGTGGCGCGTTCAACTTCATCGACCAGAACATCTTCGGCGGTAAGATTCCCTTCACGCTGCACGACACAAAGCCGGACTACGCGTGCCTCAAGCCGGCCGCCGAGTCGAAGAAGATCGAGTATCCGAAGCCGGACGGCAAACTGAGCTTCGACAAGCTCAGCTCGGTGTTCCTCTCGAACACCAACCATGAGGAAGACCAGCCGGTTCACCTTAAGCTGACCGACCCAAGCATCCCGATCGACAAGAACCTGCCGCTGTACGACGAGCCGGCTCAGCGCTACTGCCCGGCAGGCGTCTACGAAGTGGTCAGCAACGACGATGGCAGCAAGCGCTTCCAGATCAACGCGCAGAACTGCGTGCACTGCAAGACCTGCGACATCAAGGACCCGGCCCAGAACATCACCTGGGTCGCGCCGGAAGGTACCGGTGGGCCGAACTACCCCAACATGTAAGCAACGAAAAAGGCTCCCTCGGGAGCCTTTTTTATGCCGTTGAAACCGGTATACCGCGACGCTACTCGGTACGTCCTATGGGAAAAAACACACCGCCGCTCCACACGCCGAGCCAGCTCTCGCCGTCCACATCACCCGGCACGGCCAGATCCACCAGCTGATAGAACACGTTGCGATGAACCAGCGCCTCGAGATTGGCGCGCACGTGAATGTACGGCGATGGTTCCTGAGTCTGCGGGTCGAGGCTGACGCGCAGCGGATGCTCCTGACCGGCCTCCACCACATCGTCGACATTGGTGACGAAACGCAACAACTGCGCTTCGCCCTCCCCGCTCACGTCCAGCCGCACCGCGACGAAGGGCGCATCTTCGACCTGGATCCCGACCTTTTCCACCGGCGTAACCAGAAAGTAATCATCGCCGTCGCGTCGAATCACCGTGGAGAACAGACGAACCATCGCCGGACGCCCGATGGGCGTGCCCTGGTAAAACCAGGTACCGTCTCGTGCGATACGCATGTCGAGGTCGCCGCAGAATGGCGGGTTCCACAAATGCACCGGCGGCAGCCCCTTCTTCTCGCCCGCCGAGAGCTGGGCCAGCAGGTCTCCCGCCTTGCCTGTCTCGTTCATCCCGTTCTCCTCGCTTCGCAGCTATGTCGGCTTCGATACTGCCACATCCCTCAGCGTGACAGACCCAGTAACCGACGAGCATAGTCCTGCAAAGGCGGCCGCAGGAGATGCTCGGGTCTGGCATCGTAAATGCCGAGCAGCCCGCCACGGCTGCGAATGCGCGCGGTATCGACCAGATAGTGCGTGCCGGTTTCGATCAGCATCAGTTGCACCACGCCGGAATCCACGCCAAGCCGATCCAGTGCGCGCTGCTCGTTCAGCTCGTCGAAGCTGCCGATGCGATCGTCCGCCGCTGCGTAGCGCAGATACAGAAGGTAATGGGCGCCGACCGCAGAGGCCTGCGTCATGGCTTCCTCCAGCCCGGCCGGCTCGCGAGCGCGGCGCACCAGCGGGAAGTATTCGACGAAGCCGTTGAAGGCCTCCTCCGCCACGACATTCGGCCGCGGATAGACATCACCCGGGGGTACGAAATGGCCCTGCGCGATATAGATGAAGGAATCCGGCTGCAGACGCCATGAACTGGCCCGGCGTGTCTCGCTGTGATCGAGAATACCGGCATCCCTCAGGTGGTAGCGGGTACCCTCGGCCATGTCGCTGACTTTCATGCAGCCAGCCAGGGCAAGCAATGCCAGCAAACCTTGCACGCCTAATGGAAAACGCATGGATTTCACCCTCCAGAGGCCGGTGTCGGAAAACCGGCAATCGCACCGGCAATGCAGCATCCACGCCAGATCGGCCGGCCGATGGTGCTGGTACCAGTTCGTCTGCCGCTCACAGCCCGCGCTGCCACTCCTGGCGCAAAGGCGCGGCACGGGGATCGTCGATCGCCTCGCGCAGTTGGCGCATCAGGCGCGGCTTGTCGGCTCCCAGCGTGCCTTTGAGCACCAGATAGTTGGAGGCGTGGTCGCTGCGGAACACCGTGTCACGCAACTGAAGATCACCCAGCAGCCTTTCCAGCTCAACAAGCAGGTCGGAAAGCGGTAGCGGCTCGAAGTCTTCATATCCCTGGCGAAAACGCCCATCACCCTGCGGGAAACTGACCACCAGCGTGGAAAGAAACTCGGGCTGCGCTGCGTTCATCAGGCGTGCCGAATTGCGCGCATGCTGCCGGCTCAGCGCCCGCCCGCCAAGGCCATTGAGGATCATCACCGAACGGGTGATTCCCGCCTGGCCAAGCTTGTCCAGCGCGCTCAGGGTCGACTCGTAGGTTTCGCCCTTGTTGACCCGCGCCAGCACCTCGTCGTCACCGGACTCCGCGCCAACGTAGGCCATGCCAAGCCCGGCGTCCGCCAGCTCACGCAGCTCCTGGACCGACTTCTTGCGCAAATTGCGTGGCAGGCAGTAGCTGGACACGCGCTGCACCTCCGGCAGGCACTGGCGAATCTGCTCCAGGATCTTCAGCAGCCTGCGAGTCGGCAGCACCAGCGCATCGCCATCGGCCAGAAACACCCGCTGAACGATCAGCTGCTCGCCGCAGCGGCGAATCTCTTCGAGCACTTCCACCTCATCGCGGGCGCGGAATTTCTTCTGCGGCGCGGTGTACATCTCGCAGAACGTGCAGGCGTTCCACGAACAGCCGTTGGTCACCGGCAGGATCAGTGAATGCGCTTCGCTCGGCGGCCGGAAAACCGGCTCGATATAGCGGACGGGAAACTCGCTCATGCTCATTGTGCTTCACCTGCGCCGACGTCAATCACGCTTGCGCTTGTTGCCCATGCGCACACCGATATCCATCAGGAACTGGAAGAATCCGTCCTGATCCTCCAGCACATTGCTCCAGAACGGCGAGTGATACAGCGCGACCGCGCCGTGCACCAGAGCCCAGGCGGCGCAGTAATGGAAATACGGTGGCACGTCTTCGAGCTTGCCCTCGGCGATACGCCCCTTGATCAGCTGGGTCAGGTGTTCGAAGTTGGATGCGCGGATGCTGTGCAGCTGCTCGACCATCTCCGGGACCTGGTTGCCCTTGACCACTTTCTCCTCGAGGCGGTCGAACAGACGGTAACGCTGCGGGTCGCGCATGCGGAACTCGAAATAGGCGCGCGAAAGCGCTTCCTTGTCGCGATCAAGATCCGGGGAATGCAGCAGCTGATTCAGGTCGCGCTCGTAGTCGAGCATCAGCCGCAGGTAGATTTCGGCCTTGGACTTGAAGTGCTTGTAGATGGTGCCTTTGCCGATGCCCACCGCATCGGCAATCATCTCGACCGTGACGCTATCCTCTCCCTGGTCGAGAAAGAGCTGCAAGGCAGTATCGAGGATTTCCTGTTCGCGGCGACGAAATTCGCGGACCTTACGGGGTTCATTCTGCATATGAGGCTGCTTAGATGAAGAAATCGAGGCGGTCATTATGCCTAACCGGTCATCAAATGCACGGGGCATCCAGCGATGATTCACATAAATGACGAATTTCCGCAAATAGTCGGTTTGCGATATCTCAACCATGCTGCCGTCGCGCCCTGGCCTCGGCGAGCCGCCAGTGCCGTCACTGCCTTTGCCGAGCAGAACGCCACCCTCGGCGCACGTGACTATCCACAATGGCTTACGGTCGAGCGCAGCCTGCGCCAGCGCCTTACGCGCCTGCTCAACGCACCGAGCAGCGCCGACGTGGCACTGGTCAAGAACACGTCCGAAGCACTGTCGTTTGTCGCCTTTGGCCTGGACTGGAAAAGCGGTGATCGCATCGTCATCAGCGATGAAGAATTTCCATCCAACCGTGTCGTCTGGGAGGCGCTGCAGCCATTCGGCGTGGAGGTCGTTCAGGTCAGCCTTAAGGGTGTCGATCCGGAAGGCGACCTGCTGGCGGCCTGCGGGCCGCGGGTACGACTGATGGCGATCAGCGCGGTGCAGTACGCCAGCGGCCTGCGCCTGGATCTTGCACGTCTGGGCGAAGGCTGCGAGCAGCGCGGTGTGCTGCTGTGCATTGATGCGATCCAGCAGCTTGGCGCCCTGCCCTTCGATGTCCAGCAGAATCGCTGCGCTTTCGCCATGGCCGACGGCCACAAGTGGATGCTCGGCCCCGAGGGGCTCGGCGTCTTCTATTGCCGGAGCGACCGGCGCGAGCAGCTGAAGCTGCACGAGTACGGCTGGCACATGCTGGAACACGCCGGCGATTACGATCGCACGGACTGGGAACCGGCCCGCAGCGCACGACGCTTCGAATGTGGCAGTCCCAACCTGCTCGGGGCGATGGCGCTCGAGGCCAGTCTTTCCCTGCTGGAGGAAGTGGGCATGGAGCAGGTCGCCGCAGCCCTCGACGAACGCGTCGAATGGCTGTGTCGGGGATTAGGCGATCTGGGCGGGGTCGACATCCTGTCGCCGACAACAGCCAAGCGTCGGGCCGGCATCCTCACCTTCCGCCTGCATGGCTGGGACAGTGCAGCGCTCTTCGAGCGGCTGAAGGCGGCGCAAGTCGTCTGCGCCTTGCGTGGCGGCGGCATTCGCTTCTCTCCGCACTTCTACACGCCGCAGCCCGTCATTGATGAAACGCTGGCGCTACTGCATGAGCTGGCAAGTCACTGACGGCGATCAGCCAGCGAGACATGTATTCCAAATGCGTTTAAAAAGCGCAGAAATCCGCCAGCAGACCGCTAATGCAGCGTTAATACTTGAGTCACTGGCTAGGCAATCCCCCCACTGCCTGACCAGATGAGGTCGCCTGGATTGCGATTTCATACTCCTAATGGTCTTGGCCCGGTTTCTCAGGAATCCGGGTTTTTTTTGCGCGCTCGTAAGCCGATCAAGTCGACGCAGCACCGACGCGCGCCCGCAACCGGAAACACAGCCAGAGGAAGCCGACCCAGAACGGAATGGCGAATACCGACAGACGAATGCCGGGAATCCACAGCATGATCACCAGGATACCGCTGACGAAGGCCAGGCACAGGTAATTGCTGAGCGGGAACCAGAACGCCTTGAAGCTCGGTACCACACCCTTGCGCTGCATTGCCCGTCGGAATTTCAGGTGGGCCAGGCTGATCATCGCCCAGTTGATCACCAGCGCGGCAACCACCAGCGACATCAACAACTCCAGCGCGCCCCGTGGCAGCAGATAGTTCACCAGCACGCAGAGCAGCGTCACCACCGCCGAGACGCCGATGGCGAGCACCGGCACACCACGGGCGTTGATCTTCATCAGACTGCGCGGCGCATCGCCCTGTTCGGCCAGGCCGTAGAGCATGCGGCTGTTGCAATACACGCCACTGTTGTAGACCGACAGCGCGGCGGTGAGCACCACGAAATTGAGCAGATGCGCGGCCGTATCGCTGCCGATCAGCGAGAAGATCTGGACGAAGGGACTGCCGCTGTAGGGATCACCCGCCGCCCCCAACGTCTGCAGCAGCGCATCCCACGGATAGAGCGCTAGCAGCACGGTCAGAGCACCGATATAGAAGATCAGGATGCGGTAGACGACCTGATTGATCGCCTTCGGTATCACCGTCTTCGGATCGGCCGCCTCTGCCGCCGTGATGCCGACCAGCTCCAGACCACCGAAGGAGAACATGATGATCGCCAGCGCCAGCACCATGCCGCTGAAACCGTTGGGAAAGAACCCGCCGTGGCTCCAGAGATTGCTGATGCTCGCTTGCTCGCCGCCCTGCCCGCTCACCAGCAGGAACAATCCGAGCAGGATCATACCGATGATGGCGGCGACCTTGATGATGGCGAACCAGAACTCGGTTTCACCAAACGCCTTCACGTTGCTCAGGTTGATCAGATTGATCAGCACGAAGAACGCCGCGGCAGTCGCCCAGGTGGGCACGTCCGGCCACCAGAACTGCACGTACTTGCCCACCGCGGTCAACTCTGCCATGCCCACCAGCACATAAAGCACCCAGTAGTTCCAGCCGGACAGAAAGCCTGCGTAGCCTCCCCAGTACTTGTGCGCGAAATGGCTGAAGGAACCGGCTACCGGTTCTTCGACGATCATTTCCCCCAGCTGACGCATGATCAGAAAGGCGATGAAGCCGCCGATGGCGTAGCCCAGGATCATGGACGGGCCGGCGCTCTTCAGCACCCCGGCGGAACCCAGGAACAAGCCGGTGCCGATCGCCCCGCCGAGGGCAATCAGCTGGATATGGCGGTTTTTCAGGCCTCGTTGCAACGGCCCGGTGTGCAGCGTCTCAGCGGTCATTACGCCACCTTGCGGATAAAGTACGAAGTGCGCAGCGCGCGGCAGATCAGGCAGGCTGCAAGCACGGAAACCGCGACCTTTCAGCCGCGAACCCGGGCAAGCGGAAAAAGCGACCTGAAGTTGGCAGTGGTCTGCTCCGCCAGCTGTTCGAAGGAAACACCCCGCAGCTGCGCCAGGAACTCGGCCACCTCGCGCACGTACTGCGGCAGATTGGCCTTGCCACGGTGGGGAATCGGTGCGAGATAGGGCGAATCGGTCTCCACCAGCAGGCGATCGGCAGGGACCTGCCGGGCGACGTCACGCAGCGCGTCGGCATTACGGAAGGTGACGATGCCCGAAAGCGAGATGTAGAAACCAAGATCCAGAGCGGCCCTGGCCATCTCCCAATCCTCAGTGAAGCAATGCAGCACCCCGGCCTTGGGCAAGCTGGCTTCACGCAACAGCGCTAGGGTGTCCGCGCGCGCCTCGCGGGTGTGCACGATGACCGGCTTGCCGGTCAGCCGGGCAGCCTCCAGATGCAGGCGGAACGACTGCTGCTGGAGTTCGGCCGCCTCGGGCTCGTAGTGGTAGTCCAGCCCGGTCTCGCCGATGGCAACGGCATGCGGATGCTGCAGCTCGCTCAGCAGCCAGTCCAATGCCGGCTGACTGGTCGGCTCCAGATCGAGCGGGTGTACACCGATGGAACAGTCGACATCGGCGTAACGCTCGGTCAGCGATTTGACCGCCGACGCGTTGTCGGCGCTGACCCCGATGCACAGGAAGTGTCCGACCCCTCGCGCTCGGGCAGCATCGAGCGCTGCATCGAGCGACCCGTCATGGGCGGTCAGGTCGAGTCGGTCAAGGTGACAGTGGGAATCTACCAGCATGGAGGGCGCAACTTGCTATCGCGGAAAGGGGGCGATTGTAGAGCAAATGGCGGGGAATCAGAAAAGGTAGGCGGTACAACGACGCCTGACGTACGGCACCGGGACGCCGACCCTCACATGGTATGGGTAGGACGATCGGACTTCAGCGCGCCGGCCAGATAGGTTTCGATCTTGTTGCGCGCGGTGTTGTCACCCTCGTTGAACTGCACGCCGATGCCTGCGGCACGACTGCCCTGGGCGCCCTTGGGGGTGATCCAGACCACCTTGCCAGCCACCGGAATCTTCTCCGGCTCATCCATCAGGTTCAGCAGCATGAACACTTCGTCGCCGAGCTTGTAGCTCTTGTTGGTCGGAATGAACAACCCGCCATTCTTGATGAAGGGCATGAACGCGGCATAGAGCACCGACTTGTCCTTGATGGTCAGGGACAGGATGCCGTTACGCGGACCAAGATTTGCTGGCAGGCTCATGCGGTGTTCCTAACGAAAGTTCCGGTCGATTCTAGCCCGCGCCGGGCAGCGTTGCCCACTGCACCAGCAGCGCTTCGAGAAGCAACACACGGTTGAGGTTGGCTTTGCCCAGCACTTTCTGCCGATGCTCGAGCAACCAGTCCTGCAGGGCGATCACTTTTTGCTGCGAGGATTTCTGCGCGAGATACTGCAGCACCTTCTGCATATCGGCAGCGCCCAGCTCGGCTTCATCGCCGGCCATCTGGTAACGCAGGATCAGATGCGCCCATTCGCAGAACCAGTCGAAGAGCAGGATCAGTGGTAACGCGTTCCAGCCCTCGGCGAGCTGACTGGCCGATTGCTGTTGCTTGAGCAGTTTCTTCACCCCGTCGACCACCTGGGCGCGCAATTCCAGCACCTTCTGCTCGTGCAACTTCAGCGCCGCCAGCGGCGACCCGGCGGCGAGCGTCAGCAACTGTTCGCGAAGCTCCGGGCCAAGCTCGGGTAGGCGCGCGGCGAGCCAGTCGAGGCTTTGCTGGCGACCTGGCAACGGGCAGGCCTGCTGGACGCAGCGGCTCTTGATCGTCGGCAGCAGACGGCTGGGCTGATGACTGATCAACAGAAGCACCGTGTCACCGGACGGTTCCTCCAGGCTTTTCAGCAAGGCATTGGCCGCATTCAGGTTCATTGCCTCGGCGGGCTCCAGGAGGATCACCTTGCGCCCACCCAGCTGCGCCGTCTGGGTAACGAAACCGACCAGATCGCGGACCTGATCGACCCGGATGGCCTTGTCGACTTCCTCGGGCTCGAGGACGTAGTGATCCGGATGGGTCTGTGCGGCAAGCAGCTGGCAGGCCTTGCATTCGCCGCAGGCGCGGGCCTCGACCGGCCGCTGGCAGAGCAGCAGCGCCATCAGCTGCTCCGCCAGCAGCCGTTTGCCGATGCCGGCGGGACCATGCAGCAGGTAGGCATGCGCATGCTGGGCGCGCCCCGCCAGCTGCCGCCAAAGATCGACCTGCCAGGGAAGCACGTCAGTCATCGAGGCGCACCAACAGCTCAGGGATTAGCGCCTCGACATCGCACTGAACCGCATTGAGCGCTTGGCCCGCGTCGATCACCCGATAGCGCGAAGGTGCCGCTTCCGCGCGCTGAAGATAGGCGCTGCGCACCGCTTCGAAGAAGCGCATGCCTTCCTGCTCGAAACGATCCAGACGTCCTCGCGCAGCGGCTCGGGCCAACCCCACGTCCACCGGAAGATCGAAGATCAGGGTCAGATCAGGGCGCAGATCGCCCTGCACGAAGGTCTCCAGCTGAGCGATCCGCTCGAGCGACAGCCCGCGACCGCCACCCTGATAGGCATAGGTGGCATCAGTGAAGCGATCGCACAACACCACCGCCCCTCGTGCCAGCGCAGGACGGATGACCTGCGCCAAGTGTTGCGCACGCGCGGCGAACACCAGCAACAGCTCGGTATCCACTGCCATCGGCTCGTCCGCTGGCGTCAGCAACAGTTCACGAATGCGCTCGGCCAGTGGCGTGCCCCCGGGCTCTCGGGTCAGCACCACATCCAGCCCCCGTGCCCGCAGGCGTTCGGCGAGGTACTCGCGATTGGTACTCTTACCCGCGCCTTCGGGGCCTTCCAGAGTGACGAAGAGTCCTTTCATTGAGCGTTCTCGCTATTGACCGGGGCCTGCCGGGGCGGCGGACTGGAGCGGTAGTCGGCGCGGCGCTTGAGCTGATACTCGCGCACCGCACGGTTATGTTGCTCGAGGGTGTCGCTGAAGACGTGGCTGCCATCGCCCCGGGCGACGAAATACAGGCTGGAGCCATCGACCGGGTTCAGCGCGGCGCGAATCGCCTCGCGTCCGACCATGGCGATCGGCGTCGGCGGCAGCCCTGCGTTGGTATAGGTGTTGTATGGGGTTGGCGTGCGCAGGTCGGTACGGGTGATACGCCCCTTGTAGGCTTCACCCATGCCATAGATCACCGTCGGGTCTGTCTGCAGAAGCATGCCACGCGCCAGTCGACGGACGAAGACGCCGGAGATCTCGCCCCGCTCCTCCGGCACTCCCGTTTCCTTCTCGATGATCGAGGCCATGATCAGGGCCTGATAGGCATCCTTGTATGGCAACCCTTGCGCACGTTGCTGCCATTCTTCCTCGAGCACCTGCTCGAGGCGCGTGAAGGCACGGCGCAGCAGGTCCAGGTCGGACGTTCCGCGGGTAAATCGGTAGGTATCGGGGAAGAACCGCCCTTCCGGATGTAGCTCCGGCGCGCCGAGCTTCGCCATGATGTCAGCATCGGACAGGCCATCCAGCGTCTGTTCCAGCTTGGTCTGGTTTTGCAACGCGCTGCGCAGCTGGCGGAAGTTCCATCCTTCAACCAGGGTCAGGCTGTACTGCACGACTTCGCCCCGCTGCCAGAGCCCGATCATGTCCCGCGCAGTCATGCCCGGCGCGAGACGATACTCACCGCTGTGCAAGCTCTGCCCGGACAGATTCAGGCGCCAGTAGAGGCGCAGCCAGAATGCGTCATCCAGCACGCCCTCCGCTTCCAGCCGTTGAAACACACCGCTGGGCGTATCGCCGGGCCTCACCTCGAGCAGAAGAGCCTCATCGGTGACAGCCAAGGGCTGTTCCAGCGCAGCATGCTGTTTCCAGGCGAACAGCCCGAGCGCAATCGCTGCCAACACGAACAGCGTCAGCAGCAAGGCAAGAAGTTTACGGATCACGAATCACTCAACAGGTCGGCAACAACGGTCTGCAGTTTACGGGTCAGCGGACCGACCGACCAGACGCGCTCGGCCAAACCCGTGACCGGCCAGATGCCGTAGAGGCTATTGCACACAAAAACCTCATCGGCCTGCAGCAGTTCCGAGTAGCTGATATCGCACTCGCTGACTGGCAGCGCAAGGCCGGCGGCGCGCGCCATGATCTCGGCGCGCATTACGCCGGCGACACCGCAGCGAGAAAGCGAGGCCGTTCGCAAGTGGCCTTCGGTAACCAGGAACAAATTGCTGAAGACACCCTCGATCACGCGCCCGGACAGGTCCCGCATCAGCCCTTCGGCAAAAGCCGGATCCTGCCACTCGGCACGCGCCAGCACTTGCTCGAGACGATTCAGATGCTTGATCCCCGCAAGCCGCGGCTGCTCGGCCAGCCGTGTGTCACAAGGGAAGAGCCGAATGCCGCATTCGGCATGCTGCGCTGGGTAGGCCGGAAGCGGCGAGCCGAGCAGCAGACGCTCCGGCCGACACGGCAGTGGCAGTGCATAGCCACGCTGGCCGGTGCCACGGGTGACGATCAGCTTGGCGACGCCCTGGCCGAGCGCCTGGCAGAACTGCAGCAGCTCAGTGCGCATCTCATCGATGTCGAGAGGAATGGCGAGGCGTTGCGCGCCTTCGGCCAGGCGCTGGACATGGCGCTCCAGCAGACGCGCCCGGCCGCCCGTCACGCAGATCGTTTCAAACAACCCGTCGCCATAGGCCAGTCCGCGATCGTGAACGGGCAGTCCATCGGCGGGCTGCCCGTTCAACCAGCTCAACGTCACTCGGCGAACCGGCGGAACACCAGCGAACCGTTGGTTCCGCCGAACCCGAACGAGTTGGAGACGACCACATCGATCGGCCGCGGCTTGGCCTGGTTCGGCACGAAGTCCAGGTCACAGCCCTCGTCCGGCTCCTCCAGGTTGATGGTCGGCGGCGCCACCTGGTCCTGAATGGCCAGTACGCTGAAGATTGCTTCCACGGCACCGGCTGCACCGAGCAGGTGACCGACCATCGATTTGGTCGAGCTCACCGACAGCTCGTAGGCGTGGTCACCGAACACACTGCGAATGGCCGCCGCCTCGGCCTTGTCGCCGGCTGGCGTCGAGGTACCGTGGGCATTGATGTACTGCACCTGTTCGACGTTCAGCTGAGCGTCGTTCAGCGCATTGCGGATGCAACGCGCAGCACCGGCGCCGTCATCGGGCGGCGAGGTCATGTGAAACGCGTCGGCGCTCATGCCGAAGCCGATCAACTCGGCATAGATGCGGGCGCCACGCGCCTTGGCATGCTCGAGCTCCTCGAGCACCAGCGCACCGGCACCATCGGACAGCACAAATCCGTCGCGCCCCTTGTCCCAGGGACGGCTCGCGGCGGCCGGGTCATCGTTGCGAGTGGACAACGCACGCGCCGCGGCGAAGCCACCGATACCGAGCCCGCAGGCAGCCATCTCGGAACCACCGGCAACCATCACGTCGGCTTCACCGTAGGCAATGTTGCGTGCCGCCATGCCGATGCAATGGGTGCCCGTGGTACAGGCGGTGGCGATCGCATAGTTGGGGCCTTGCAAACCCAGGTGAATCGACAGGAAACCGGACACCATATTGATGATGGAGCCAGGCACAAAGAACGGCGAAATGCGCCGCGGCCCTTGCTCGATCAGCGCCTTGCAGCTGTTCTCGATATTGGTCAGGCCGCCGATGCCGGAGCCCATCGCTACGCCGATGCGCTCACGATTGGCGTCGGTGATCTCCAGGCCCGAGTCACGCACGGCCTGGAAGCTGGCAGCGAGGCCGTATTGAATGAAGAGGTCGAGCTTGCGAGCTTCCTTCGCGGGCAGATACTGCTCGACATCGAAACCTTTGATCGACCCGCCAAAACGAGTGGAGTAGGCAGAAAGATCCATGTGCTCGATCAGGCCGATGCCACTGCGACCAGCAAGAATACCCTGCCAGCTGCTTGGCACATCGTTACCCAGAGGCGAAAGCATGCCCATCCCGGTGACTACGACGCGTCTACGCGACACAGCAATTACTCCTATACCTAAACGTACTTGGCTCAGTCCTGCCGCGACAGGAACGGTTCGAGCGCAAGGCAAGCGCCCGCAGCCTCGATAAAATCCCTCTCAAAGAAAAGCCGCACTACCCGATCAAGGCAGTGCGGCTTTCTTGATTCCGAGCGGATTACAACTTACTGCGCGTGCGCGTTGATGTAATCGATGGCTTCCTGAACGGTGGTGATCTTCTCAGCCTGCTCGTCCGGGATCTCGGTCTCGAATTCCTCTTCCAGAGCCATCACCAGCTCAACGGTGTCAAGAGAGTCGGCACCCAGGTCTTCGACGAAGGAAGCGCTGTTGGTTACTTCCTCTTCTTTAACGCCAAGTTGCTCGGCAACGATTTTCTTGACGCGTTCTTCGATGGTGCTCATACCTTGTTTTCACTCCTATGGAAAAATCAGGCAGCTGGTCTGCGCGGTAGTGTATAGAAAGCGTTTTCCGCATTTCAAGTTGGAAGCAGGCAAGCATGGCCTGCCCTTCAACCATCTGTCTATAAACCAGCTGCAGTTTTATAGCTAATTTAAAGACAGCCGTTTGACTGTCCTCCTGCGTTTGGCGTCACACTCAGCTCATGTACATGCCGCCGTTCACCGGCACGGTTGCACCAGTGACATAGGCAGCACCATCCGATGCAAGAAACGCGACGACCTTGGCAATCTCTTCGGCCTGACCGAGACGTCCCAGGGGAATCTGCCCCAGGAGCGCATCACGCTGGGCTTCCGGCAACTCGCGAGTCATGTCGGTATCGATGAAACCAGGCGCCACGGAGTTCACCGTGATACCACGCGAACCGACCTCACGAGCCAATGCACGGCTGAAACCCTCCAGACCGGCCTTGGCTGCGGCGTAGTTTACCTGCCCGGCGTTACCCATGGCACCAACCACCGAACCGATATTGATGATCCGCCCCCAACGCGCCTTGGTCATGCCACGCAGCACGGCCTTGGAAAGGCGATACAGACTGTTCAGATTGGTATTGATGACGTCATACCATTCATCATCTTTCATACGCAGCATCAGGTTATCGCGTGTGATCCCGGCATTGTTGACCAGGATCGCCGGCTGCCCGAGATGCTGCTGAATGTGCTCCAGGGTGCTGCTGACGGATTCGTCGTTACCGACGTCGAGCACCAGACCGGCACCTTCGATGCCGTTGTTCTTCAGCGTTTCGGCGATGCGCTCAGCACCAGACGATGTGGTTGCAGTGCCGATCACGATTGCGCCCTGACGACCTAGCTCAAGGGCAATGGCCTGGCCGATCCCGCGGCTCGCGCCAGTTACCAGCGCCACCTTACCTTGCAGATTCATAGCATTCTCCTTGTTCAAGCCAATGCGTCACGAGTCGCGGCAAAGGCTTCGGGGGTATCGAGATTGTAGGTGCTGACGCCCTTAACGCAGCGCTTGTTGAGACCGGACAGAACCTTGCCGGGGCCGCACTCGACCAGCGAAGTCACTCCGCGGTCACCTAGGGCCGCCATGGATTCGACCCAGCGCACCGGGCTGTACAGCTGCGCCAGCAGATCGCGCTTGAGCGTATCCAGATCGGCCACCACGGCCGCGCTGACGTTCTGCACCAGCGGAATCTGCGGCGCCTGCCAGGCGATTGCCTCGACCGACGCGGCGAAGCGCTCGGCCGCTGGGCGCATGAGATCACAATGCGACGGTACACTGACCGGCAGCGCCATTGCGCGCTTGGCCCCCTTGGCCTTGCACGCCTCGATGGCGCGCTCCACGGCCGCAGCACTACCAGCGATCACTACCTGACCCGGCGCGTTGAAGTTGACCGCACTGACCACCTCACCCTGTGCGGCTTCGGCGCATGCGGCCAATACATCGGCGTCTTCGAGGCCAAGGATCGCTGCCATACCGCCCTGGCCGGCCGGCACCGCCTGCTGCATCAGCTGCCCGCGCAGCTCGACCAGCTTGACTGCATCGGCGAACGGCAGGCTACCGGCAGCTACCAGCGCCGAATACTCGCCGAGGCTATGCCCGGCAACGAAGGCAGGTCGCGGACCACCCTCTGCCTGCCACAGGCGCCAGAGCGCGACAGAGGCTGCAAGAATAGCCGGCTGGGTCTTGTCGGTCTGATTGAGCTGCTCTTCCGGCCCCTGCTGAGTCAGCGCCCAGAGGTCATAACCCAGCGCAGCGGACGCTTCGGCGAAGGTGTCGATGATGACGTGCTGCTGAGCACCAAGCTCGGCCAGCATGCCGAGCGATTGCGAACCCTGACCGGGAAAGACGAAAGCGAGTGATGCGGACATGAAACGGCTCTCTTATGGTTCTGTTCGTCTGAAGAACACGCCCATGCAGGCGTACCGAATTTCAGTTGGATGGCCAGCCATCTCGAGCGGTCACATCATCCGTCCCACCGGATGACCCATCGACTCTGAAAAACTGCCCGAGACGGTCTCGTAGCTGCGCGGGAAGATCATGCTCGACATCCTGCGCTGCGCGGCGAATGGCCGCCTTGAATCCATCAGCGCCAGCACTGCCGTGACTCTTGACCACGATTCCCTGCAGGCCCAGAAAACTAGCACCGTTGTACTGCGCCGGATTGAGCTCCGCGCGCAATCGACGCAACAGCGGCAACGCAACAGCACCAACGATACGTGCTGCAATCGAGCGCCTGAACAGCGCCTCGACCTTGGCGACCAGCATGCCAGCCAGACCCTCGCTGGATTTGAGCAAGATGTTACCGACGAAACCATCGCATACCACGACGTCTGCTTCGCCGCGATACAGCCCATCGCCCTCGATGAAACCACGATAGTTGAGGCCAGCCGCCTGCTGCAGCAACGCAGCCGCGAGCTTGACCTGCTGATTGCCCTTGATTTCTTCGGTGCCGACATTCAACAGCGCGACCCGAGGCTGCTGCCTGCCCAGGGATTCCGCCGCCACGGCCCCCATCACCGCGAACTGATAGAGCTGCTTGGCCGGACAGTCGACATTTGCACCGAGGTCCAGCAACAGGCACGGAGCACCCCGCGTCGGAAGTGCGGTCACCATGGCCGGACGGTCGATACCTGGAAGGGTTTTCAGCACCTGGCGCGCCAACGCCATCAGCGCGCCGGTATTGCCGGCACTCACGCAGGCTTGCGCACCACCGTCACGCACCTGCTCGAGCGCTACACGCATCGAGGAACGTGGTTTGCCGCGCAAGGCCTGAGCGGGCCGCTCGTCCATCGTAACCATTTCGGGCGCATCGACGATCTTCAGGCGCGCACGATCGACACCGGAATGCTTGGCGACCAGCTGTTCGAGTAGAGAGGATTGGCCGACGAGGACCAGATGCAGCGAGGGGTTTTCAGCCAGGCAGGAAAGGCTGGCCGGAACAATGCAGTGGGGACCGAAGTCCCCACCCATTGCGTCGATCGCGATGACCGGAGCGGACAAGGATTACTCGTCAGCGCCCTTGTCGATCACCTTGCGACCACGGTAGAAACCGTCCGGGGAAACGTGGTGACGCAGGTGAACTTCACCGGTGCTCTTTTCCACGGACAGAGCGTTCGGCTCGAGCGCGTCGTGCGAACGACGCATGTCACGGGCGGAACGGGATTTTTTGTTCTGCTGAACAGCCATTTGGATCAACTCCTAAACGTTTGGGTCACGCTTTAACTGCGCCAGTACGCTGAACGGGTTGGACCGCGTTACCTCGTCCTCACTCGGCTCAGGCTCATCTGGCCCAACCGGCGGCTGGCAAATTTCAGGGTCATGGAGTGGAACAATCGGCAGAGCAAGCAACAGCTCGTCTTCGACCAGCGCCAGCAGATCCAGAGGATCCTCTCCCACTTCCAGCACGTCGTAGCCCTTAGGCAGGTGCAGGCTGCTCGCGCCTTCATTCACAACGGCATAATCGCACTCGCTGTGAATTGGCAGAACAACCGGCTCCAGACAACGCTGGCAGATCATCTTGACCTCAACGTCGAGCTGACTGTGGATAACCACAGTACGCTGCTCGTCGCGCCCGAAGGCAAAACTGGCGCGCACCACACCCTGATCATCTTCGAGAGGATCGGTGAGCCGCTTGAGCTGCGACAACTGCAGCGCACCCTCAAGAGTGGCCGCTCGGTCTGCGAGCTTGCGCGGATCTACGTGCGGAGGTATCGGTCCTTTCAACATAAGCGCGGCATTCTAGGGACGTGCCTGTCACCTGTCAAAGGAATTCCGCCCAGCTTCACGACGCAGCGCATACAATGCCAGCCGCTATATATAAAGGAGGAAACATGCGCCCCCTGCTTCTCGCATCCAGCTCTCGTTATCGCCGGGAACTGCTGTCCCGCCTGCAACTGCCCTTCACCAGCTGCGCACCGGACATCGACGAATCTCCGTTACCAGACGAGACAGCCGAGCAATTGGTGCGCCGACTTGCCGAGCACAAGGCCAGAGCACTGGCCGAGCACTACCCCGGCCATCTCATCATTGGCTCCGATCAGGCTGCGGTATTGGGCAGGGACATTCTCGGCAAAACGCACACATTCGAACGCGCGAAGCTGCAATTACAGGCCGCCAGTGGCAGCAAGGTAACCTTTCTCACCGGACTGGCATTGCTCAACAGCGAAACCGGAACCATCCAGACCGACTGCGTGCCTTTTACCGTGCACTTCCGGACGCTCGACGAGGCACGCATCGAACGCTACCTGAAAGCAGAACAACCCTTCGACTGCGCGGGCAGCTTCAAGGCCGAAGGACTGGGCATCAGCCTTTTCCGCTCAACCGAAGGCGAGGACGTCACCAGCCTGGTGGGACTGCCGCTGATTCGCCTGGTAGACATGCTGCTGAACGAAGGCATCGACATTCCCTGACGACGCCCATCGACAGCTAGCGCAGCGCCGGCCCCTGCAGCCCAGCAAGAATCGCCAGACGCTCGGCGACGCTGGTTCCTAGTTTCTTGGTGAAACGATCGAATGGCGACTCCTTCACCGTGAAATCAACGATCTCCGGCTCGCCGACGACCTCGCGTGCGACGTAGGCGGTACTGCCCAGACCGTCGACCAACCCCAACTCCAGTGCCTGCTCGCCGGACCAGATCAACCCTGAGAACAACTCCGGATGCTGCGCATCCTGGAGACGCTCACCGCGCCCACGCTTGACGCTATCGATAAACTGCTGATGAGTGGTCGCCAGAACACTTCGCCAGAACCGGGTCTCCTCCGGCTTTTCTGGCTGAAACGGGTCCAGAAACGCCTTGTGCTCGCCCGCGGTATACACACGACGCTCGACACCGAGCTTCTCCATGGTATCGACAAAACCGAAGGTGGCTGCGGTCACTCCGATTGAGCCGACCAGACTGGACTTGTCCGCGTAGATCTCATCGGCCGCACTGGCGATGTAATAGGCGCCCGAAGCACCCAGATCGGTGATCACCGCATAGACCTTGATGGCCGGATACTCGCCGCGCAAGCGACGAATCTCGTCATAGATGTAGCCCGACTGAACCGGACTGCCGCCAGGGCTGTTGATGCGCAGGATCACACCCTTCGTATTGGCATCCTCGAAGGCCGCACGCAAGGCGCCCACGATGTTATCCGCACTCGCGGATTCCTCATCGGCAATCATTCCGCGCACGTTGATCACCGCGGTATGGCTCTCCCGCGCAGCCTTGCCTTTCCCTAGCTGCAGCGCCGGCGAAAACAGCGCAAGCGCTCCGAACAAGTAGATGAAAGTCAAAAGCTTGAAGAATATTCCCCAGCGCCGAGCACGCCGCTGCTCCTGAACGCCCGCAAGCAGGGTCTTTTCCAGCAACTTCCAGCTGCTGCGATCGCCCTTGGACTCATCCACCGGAGCTTTCCATTCATCCGACATATGCATTCACCTCAGAACCAGCCATGGAGCGCAGCCAACTGCCGAGCTCCGAAAAATGATCGATCCCCAGGCGCGGCTCGAACTGCTGCAGGACATGCAGCGGCTGCGCACCGTAGCCAACCGCAACGCTGTCCACCCCAGCGCGATGAGCCATCTGCAAATCGAACACCGAATCCCCGATCATCAACGCCCGCTCCGGGCGGACACCGCAGTGCGCGAGGATCTCGTGAATCATCAGAGGATCAGGCTTGCTTGCCGTTTCATCCGCGCAACGCGTGATATCGAACAAGTCTTCCCACCCCTGCCCCGCCAGGACGCGATCAAGCCCACGACGCCCTTTGCCGGTCGCCACCGCGAGCAGATAACCGGCCTCGCGGAACTCCGACAGCGCTTCGGTGACACCTGGGTACGGCATGGAAGGCTGAGCTTCCAACCCCAGGTAATGTTCACCGTAATGGTGGCGAAACGCCTCGACCCGCGCCGTATCGACCTGTCCCGGGTACAGCACCTCGACGGCCTCAGGTAGCGCCAGCCCGATGATGCCCTTGACCGCCGTGTCGTCGACTTGCGGCAGGCCACAGGACCGAGCTGCAACATGGATCGATTCGACGATACGCCCGATCGAATCGACCAAGGTGCCATCCCAATCGAATATCAGAACCTTGTAGTTACTCACCGAGACGCTCCAGCGTGCGAGCCCACACCTCGTCGACCGGTGCCTCCAGCGACAGCTCCCCGCCATCCGGCAGGGGCACCTTCAGCGCATAGGCATGCAGAAACAGACGTCTGCCACCCAACTCGCGAACCTCGCGAGTGAAGTCCTCGTCACCATACTTGCTGTCCCCGGCGATACTGTGCCCCGCATGGCGTGCATGCACACGAATCTGGTGTGTACGCCCGGTCACCGGCTTGGCCTCGACCAGCGTCGCGAAATCACCGAAACGACGCAGCACACGAAACAGCGTCAGCGCCTCTTTGCCGTCCTCGGTCACTTCCACCATGCGCTCTCCGGAACGCAGGGTATTCTTCAGAAGCGGCGCACTGACCTGCTTCTTCGAGGTATCCCAGCGGCCGCGCACCAGCGCCATGTAACGCTTGTCCACACCGTCGCCACGAAGCGCCTGATGCAAATGGCGCAGCATGCTGCGCTTCTTGGCAACCATCAGCAGGCCGGACGTATCCCGATCGAGGCGATGGACCAGTTCAAGCTCCTTGGCGTCCGGGCGGAGCTGGCGCAACGCCTCGATCACGCCATAGGACAGCCCGCTGCCGCCGTGCACGGCGATGCCGGCCGGCTTGTTCAGCACGATGAGCGCCTTGTCCTCGTAGACGATGGCACTCTCCAGCCGCTCCAGCAGCCCCTGGGCCAGCGGCTCGGGCTCGTCTCGCTCGGCCAGACGCAACGGCGGCACGCGCACGAGATCGCCGGCCTGCAGCTTGTACTCGGGTTTGATCCGCCCCTTGTTCACCCGCACCTCGCCTTTGCGCAGGATGCGGTAGATCAGCGTCTTGGGAACGCCTCTGAGCTGGGTACGAAGGAAGTTGTCGATGCGCTGGCCGGCAAGTTCCGGCGCGACCTCGAGTATTTGCACACCGGAGGTCTGGGAGGGGGTATTGGTCATCGCGGCATCATACCAATTTTCATGGAATTGAAGCACTTAAACATTGCTGTTATAGTCGCGAACGCCGCCAAAAGCGGCCAGGTCACGGGAGGCCAATGATACGCCCGCCCTGACTGGCAAAAATGTTCGAGGACGTGAGGCCGTCCGACGGAGCTTCCCTCAAGTAGCGGTGAAGTTGCGAAACAAGCCTTGAAGACATGATGCGTGCCCCCACTGGGGAATCGCGATAACAACCCGCTCCCCGGATTCTGCGAGCGGCACCCGATTTTCAAAGTATGCGTGTTGGGTGGAGATGCACAGCATCGGATTGCGTAGCAAAGGCTTTCACAGACGCTCCATTCCGTCCGCTACCGATGCCTGATTCCTCCTCCCGAACCATTGCTTCTGTTCCGACAGCAAGCAGGAGACGTCGTCGCGACGCCGGCCCATTTGGCCGCACATCGCTGGACACTGGAGTGCCTTACAACCATTCCTGACTCACCTGACACCGACCGCGAGAGTCGTGTGTGCCGAACGCCGTTTCCGGATGCCACGGAAACCGACGGTACTACATGAAAAGAATGCTAATTAACGCAACTCAGCCCGAAGAGTTGCGTGTCGCACTGGTCGACGGCCAACGCCTGTTTGATCTGGACATCGAATCCGGTGCCCGCGAACAGAAAAAAGCCAACATCTACAAGGGCAAGATCACCCGCGTCGAGCCCAGTCTCGAAGCCGCCTTCGTTGACTTCGGTGCCGAGCGGCACGGCTTCCTCCCCCTCAAGGAAATCTCCCGCGAGTACTTCAGCAAATCGCCTGAAGGCCGCGTGAACATCAAAGACGTCCTGCGCGAAGGCCAGGAAGTCATCGTCCAGGTCGAAAAGGAAGAACGTGGCAACAAGGGCGCGGCCCTGACCACCTTCATCAGCCTTGCCGGCCGCTATCTGGTGCTGATGCCGAACAACCCACGAGCCGGTGGTATCTCCCGCCGCATCGAGGGCGAAGAGCGCAATGAGCTGCGCGAAGCGCTCAATGGCCTGAACATTCCAGCCGACATGGGCCTCATCGTACGCACGGCCGGTCTGGGTCGCTCCAGCGAAGAACTGCAGTGCGATCTCGACTACCTGCTGCAGCTCTGGACCGCGGTGAAAGACGCCTCCCAGGATCGCGCAGCGCCATTCCTGATCTATCAGGAATCCAACGTCATCATTCGCGCCATCCGCGACTACCTGCGCCAGGACATCGGCGAAGTGCTGATCGACAGCGTCGAGGCGCAGGACGAGGCGCTGAGCTTCATCCAGCAGGTGATGCCGCAGTACGCCAGCAAGATCAAGCTGTACGAAGACAGCGTGCCGCTGTTCAACCGCTTCCAGATCGAAAGCCAGATCGAAACGGCCTTCCAGCGTGAAGTGAAACTGCCTTCCGGCGGCTCCATCGTCATCGACCCGACCGAAGCCCTGGTGTCCATCGACATCAACTCGGCGCGCGCCACTAAAGGCGGCGACATCGAAGAGACCGCGCTGCAGACCAACCTGGAAGCGGCCGAGGAAATCGCCCGCCAGCTGCGCCTGCGCGACATCGGCGGTCTGATCGTGATCGACTTCATCGACATGACCCCGGCCAAGAACCAGCGCGCCGTCGAAGAAAAGATGCGCGAAGCGTTGGAAGCCGACCGCGCGCGCATTCAGGTCGGCCGCATTTCGCGTTTCGGCCTGCTGGAAATGTCCCGCCAGCGCCTGCGCCCTTCCCTGGGCGAAACCAGCGGCATCGTCTGCCCGCGCTGTAACGGCCAGGGCATCATCCGCGACGTCGAATCGCTGTCACTGGCGATCCTGCGCCTGATCGAAGAAGAGGCCCTCAAGGATCGCACCGCCGAAGTCCGCGCCCGCGTGCCCTTCCAGGTCGCAGCGTTCCTGCTCAATGAAAAGCGCAACGCCATCACCAAGATCGAACTGCGCACCCGCGCGCGCATCTTCATCCTGCCGGACGACCACCTGGAAACGCCGCACTTCGAAGTTCAGCGCCTGCGTGACGACAGCCCGGAGATCGTCGCCGGCCAGGCCAGCTACGAGATGAGCCAGAGCGAGGCCGAAGAAGTCCAGCCGGTCAGTTCGACTCGCACCCTGGTTCGCCAGGAGGCCGCGGTCAAGACCGCACCGCAGCGTAGCGCACCCGCCACCAGCGCCGCTCCGGCGCCTGCGGAAGCGCCCGTGGCTACGCCCGCGCAGGAACCAAGCCTGTTCAAGGGTCTGATCAAATCGCTGGTTGGTCTGTTCGCGGGCAAGGCCGAAGAGCCCCAGGCCGCGGCGCAAGTGGAGAAGAAGCCGGCATCCGCCCGTCCGCAGCGAAACGACGAGCGCCGCAGCGGCCGTCAACAGAATCGCCGCCGCGATTCCCGCAATGGGCGTGACGAGGAGCGCAAACCGCGTGAAGAGCGTCAGCCGCGTGAAGAACGGCAACCCCGCGAGGAGCGACAGGCTCGTGAAGAACGTCAGCCGCGTGAAGAGCGCCAGCCACGCCCGCCGCGCGAGGAGCGCAAGCCCCGCGAGCAGGCAGAGGCCGCTGAAGCCCAGCCACGTCGCGAGCGTGCTCCGCGAGAAGAGCGCAAGCCCCGCGAAGAGCGCAAGCGTGAACTGCGTGCTCCTATCGACGAAGCACCGACAGTAGCGCAGGAGGAGCAGGCCGAGCGCCAGCCCCGCGCGCCGCGCGAAGAACGCAAGCCGCGCGCCGAACAGCAGGCTGCGCCTGCGGATGAACTGCTGCAGCAGGCCCTGGAAATCGGCGAGACCGAAGATGCCCAGGAAGCCAACGAAGGCGCGGAAGGCAACGACAGCGAGCGACCACGTCGTCGCTCCCGTGGTCAGCGTCGTCGCAGCAATCGTCGCGAACGCCAGCGCGATGCCAACGGCAACGAGATCGAAGACGCCGACGAGAGCAACGCCCCGGTGAAGACCGAGGAAATCGCTATCGCCGCTACTGCCGCCGCCCTCGCCGCGAACACCGCCGACACCGAAGCCGCGCCCCAGGCGACGCTGGCCGAAGACACGGTAATCCAGACCAGCAGCGAAGGCGTCGCTACGATCGTCGAACACGCGCCAGTCGCCCAGCCTGCTGCGAGCGAAGGCATCGACGAGCGCAAAGCCAGCGAAGAACCTGCACCAGCCGAGGCGCCGACCGATATTCCGGTACAGCCGGCCGAGGAAGCGCCGCAAGAGGTAGCGCAGGTCGCCCAGCCGGAAGCAGCGCCCCAGCCCGCCCCGGAGCCGATTGTCGAGAAGCCCGAAGCGACACTGGCTGCCACCCCGACGCTGACGCCGAGCGGCCGCGCACCGAACGATCCGCGCGAGGTTCGTCGCCGTCAACGCGAAGCCGAGCGCCTGGCCAAGGAGGCAGCTGAAGCCGAAGCCAAGGCGACAGCGGAGCAACCGCTGGCGAGTCCTGAGATCGTCGCCAGCGAGCCGGTCGTGGACACGCAGCCGGAGCAGCCCCTCGCTGAGCAGGCAGCAGACGCTCAGCCCGAGCAGACGATAGAGCCTGTGCCTGCCCAGCAGCTGCCCGCAGTGGAGCAACAGTCGGCCGGACTGATTGCCGAGCAAGGGCCTGCCGACGATACAAGCGAGCACAAGCCGGTAGCGCCGGCATTCGACGAGGCGCCTCAGCCTGCTGCCGAGGAATCGGAGCAGCCTGCTCAAGGCTCCGAACCGGACAACCGTGAGAAGCCGCAAGGCTAAACGGCACGGGTGTTGAAAAAGGGATGCTTCGGCATCCCTTTTTTGTTTTCGTCCAACCCTGAGAATGCGTTGCATCTAGCTCTAGCGCAGCGGAGCTCCGGCGAGCGTAGCGGCAGATACAAGAACGCCCGATGCATTGCATCGGGCGTCGGGTACCGCTATCTCATTGGGACCGGCGAACGTTGCCTATCCTGGCCAGTTCTAGGCCATCGACCACCGATCAGAGCACGTTCGGCTCGATTTCCAGGGAGACATCGAAGCGTTCGAGCACGTCGGCCTGGATCCGTCGCGCCAGCTCCAGCAGCTGCTCGCCGGTAGCCTGTCCATGGTTCACCAGCACCAGTGCCTGCAGCCGATGAACGCCGGCGTCGCCATCGCGAAATCCCTTCCAGCCAGCTCTTTCGATCAGCCAGCCAGCAGCCAGCTTTACCAAGCCAGCGTCCTGCGGATAGGCGACCAGATCGGGATAAGCCGCGCGAAGTGCGTGCGCCGTCTCGGCGCTCACCAGCGGATTCTTGAAGAAACTCCCGGCATTGCCCAGCTCCCGCGGGTCCGGCAGCTTTTCACTGCGAATGGCGCAGACCGCACGGCTGACATCCACAGCCGTGGGCTCGACGACCCCCTGCTCCGCCAGCCGTTGGCGGATCGGGCCGTATTCGAGATGCAACGGGGCCTGGCGGCGCAGAGCGAAACGCACCCGCAGGATCAGATAGCGCCCCGGCATCTGCTTGAAAACGCTGTCGCGATAGGCGAATGCGCAGTCGGCCAGCGCGAAGTCCCGAAGCGCCCCGGTTTCGATATCCAGCGCCGTGAGACCGGAGAAGACATCCTTGATCTCGACCCCATAGGCACCGATGTTCTGAATCGGTGAAGCGCCAACGGTCCCGGGGATCAGGCTCAGGTTTTCCAGCCCCATCAGGCCCTGCTCCAGACTCCAGAGCACGAAGGGATGCCAGGGCTCCCCGGCCTCCACCTCGACGATCACCTGAGCGGCCGACTCGTCGATGATCCGCTTGCCTCGACTGGCCATGTGCAGCACCAGGGCCGGCACATCGCGAGTCAGTAGCAGGTTGCTTCCGCCACCGAGCGGCAGAAGCGGCACCCCAAGCTGGCGCGCACGGGCAATCGCCTCATACACATCGGCATCACTGTGCGCCTCGGCGAAATATTGGGCACGCTGGTCTACGGCAAAGGTGTTGAATGGCTTGAGGGAGCGGTTTGCTTCTATGGTAAGGCTCACAGTCGCCCCTTTATCTCGGCGAGCAGCGCATCACTGGCCTCTTCGATGAGATTCAGCACGTTGTCGAAGCCGTCTGCTTCGCCATAGTAAGGGTCGGGCACTACGTCGCAGCCAAGCCCGTAGCGACGCAGCAGCAGGTCGACTTCCGCCTTGGCGCCGTGTTTCGGGCGCAGAGCCTGCAGCCGTGCCAGATTGTCGTGATCCATTGCCAGGATGAGATCGAAGCGCTGGAAGTCCGCAATGGAAACCTGCCGGGCGCGCAAGGCGTCGAGCGTGTAACCACGCCGTCTCGCCGCCTCGCACGCCCGCTGGTCTGGCGCCTTGCCGACATGCCAGTCGCCGGTTCCGGCGGAATCGATCTCGACTCGCGCGCCAAGGCCGGCCTGCTCGATCCGCTGGCGAAACACACCCTCGGCCGTGGGCGAACGGCAGATATTGCCCATGCAGACGAACAGCACCTTCATGTCAGCCACCCAGCAAACGGCGAACCCGATCCAGGTCCTCAGCCGTGTCGACCCCGGCGGGAGGAGCTTCGACGGCATCGGCCACATGGATGCGCCGCCCATGCCAGAGCGCACGCAGCTGCTCCAGACACTCCGTATCCTCCAGCCAGCACGGGCCCCAGGACACGAAGTCGGCCAGGAATCCAGCACGGTAGGCATAGATGCCGATGTGCCGCCGGTAAGGGACTCCGGGCGGTAGCTGGCTGCGGTCCACGGCAAAGCTGTCACGCGCCCAGGGCAGCGGCGCTCGGCTGAAGGTCAGCGCCAGGCCGTTGATATCCGAGAGCACCTTGACAACATTGGGATTGAACAGCGCCTGAGCATCCGCCAAAGGTTCGGCCAGCGTAGCGATGGCAGCCTCCGGATGGTCCGCCAGATTGGCGGCGACCTGGTCGATTACAGCCGGCGGAATCATCGGCTCGTCGCCCTGCACGTTGACCACGATGGCATCGCCAGGCAGCCCGAGCTGCTCGGCCACCTCGGCCAAACGATCGGTGCCGGAGTTATGCTCGGCGCGGGTCAGCACGACCTCTGCGCCAAACGCTGTGCAGGCATCGACGATGCGCTGATCATCAGTGGCAATCACTACACGCTGAGCCGCGCTCTTGCGCGCCTGCTCCCAGACGTGTCGGATCATCGGCTTGCCGGCGATGTCCTGCAGCGGCTTGCCGGGCAATCGGGTCGATGCGTAGCGGGCCGGAATGACGACGGTATAGGCGGTGCTCATTTGTCCAGACGCTCATCCACATCCAGAGTACGCGCTTCGCTCTCGAGCATTACCGGGATGCCGTCACGCACGGGAAAGGCCAGGCCATCGGCCTTGCAGATCAGTTCCGACTTGTCCTCGGCGAGCTTCAACGGCCCCTTGCATAGTGGGCAGGCCAGAATGTCGAGCAGTTTGGTATCCATGCGCAGTCCTTGGAAGCGATCGACCGCGGCGGCAGGTCGAGCGGCTTAAGAGAGATCGGGCAGCAATCGCGCCAGCTGATCGTCGAACCAGGTTACGAACGCCGTGGAGGGCACGGCCTGCACCTGCAGATACGACCAACCCGGGGGTGCGAACGCCCGGCATTTCACCGCGTCCTTCTCCGTCATCACCAGTGGCAGCTCGGGGCTGAACTTCAGCTGCTCCGGGCTGTAATCGGCGTGATCGGCGAAGGCGTGCGGAATCGGTCGCCAGTGTAGCGTCTCGAGCGTGTCGAAGAAACGCTGCGGGTTGCCGATACCCGCCACCGCATGCAACTGCTGGCCGGCCGGGTAGTGATCCAGCGGCCAACGTCGACCGGTACTCAGCTCGACCAGGCCAACCGGCTGAAGGCTGAACGCATACCCTTCGACGGTATCGGCGGCGGCGCCGTTGAACAGTACGGCATCCACCTCGCCAAGCCGCTCAGGCGGCTCACGCAGGGGGCCAGCCGGCAGGCAGCGGCCGTTGCCAAGCCCACGCGCGGCATCGATCAGCACCAGTTCGAGGTCGCGCGCCAGACGGTAGTGCTGCAGGCCGTCGTCGGAGAGGATCAGATCGAGCGGCTCCTGCTCGAGCAGAGCACGAACGGCGCGCGCGCGATCAGGATCGATCATCAACGGAACCCCCGTACGCTGAACGATCAGCAGAGGCTCATCGCCGCAGTGCTGTGCCGGGTGCTCGGCGCGAACCCGCCACGGCAGCGTCGGGGGCTCGGCAGCATAGCCACGGCTGACGACCCCGACACGCAGCCCGCGACGTTGAAAGTGCTCGATCAACCAGAGGATCAGCGGCGTCTTGCCCGTGCCACCGACGGTGATGTTGCCGACGACGACAACCGGAACAGGAGCACGATAGGAGGTGTTCGGATCTTCGAGGAAACGCCGGCGCCTGGCTTCGACCACTCGCCGGTACAGCAGCTCCAGGGGCGCCAGCAGACACAAAGCCGGATGCCCCTGATACCAGGCACGTTGCAGGCGCTCGGCGACGGACATCAGGGCGACGCCTGCGCCTCGACCGTGGTGATCCGCAGCTGGGCGAAGCCGAGCTTGCCTGCGGCATCCATCGCCGTGATGACCGCCTGGTGCGGCGTCTTGCCGTCGGCGCTGATGACCATCGGCAACCGGTTATCGCCACCGGACTCCTTGCTCAGCGCGGCCATCAGCGAATTCAGATCGCTCTTGAGCAGCGCCTTGCCATTGAGCGAATAATTGCCAGCCACATCGATCAGCACTTCCAGCTGGCGAACCTCGGCATCCTGAGGCGGTGTGCCGCTGGCCGCTTCTGGCAGGTCGACCTTGAGCTGCGTTTCACGGGTGAAGGTGGTGGTGACCACGAAGAACAGGAGCAGGATGAACACCACGTCGATCAGCGGTGCGAGTCCGATCTCCACGTTCTCCCGGGGTTTGCGACGGAATTTCACGCCTTCTCCTCACCGAGATCGACATCGCGGTCGCCCTGCACCACTTCCACCAGCTTGATCGCCTCCTGCTCCATGCCAACGACGAGTTCGTCGACGCGACGCTGCAGGAAACGATGGAAGAACAGCGCGGGGATACCGACCATCAAGCCCGCAGCGGTGGTGATCAGCGCCTTGGCGATGCCTCCTGCGAGAAGCGGTGCGTTGGCCATGCCCGAGCCCATGAAGGCGCTGAAGATCTCGATCATGCCCAGCACGGTCCCCAGCAGACCGAGCAAGGGTGCAATGCCGGCGATGGTGCCCAGGGCGTTGAGATAGCGCTCCAGGTCGTGAACGACGCGGGCGGCGGCCTCCTCGATGCACTCCTTCATGATCTCGCGACCACGCTTGGAATTGCTCAGGCCGGCGGCGAGGATCTCACCCAGCGGGGAGTCGGCGCGCAGCTCCTTGAGTTTCTGGTTGCTGAGCTTCTTGTCCTTGATCCACTTCCAGACCTGGCCTAGCAGGTGCGGAGGTGTGACACGGCTCGGACGCAGCGTCCATAGGCGCTCGGCGATGATGCCGGCGGCTGCGATGGAACACAGGATGATTGGCAGCATTATCCAGCCGCCTGCTTTGACCAGCTCCCACACGAGATGAATCCCCCTCGAAAAAGTGGCGCCACTCTAGCATAGGGTCACCGGGTCGCCGACGGCCGCCGTTCTCATTTTTCCCGCCAGAATCGTCGCTGCGAACGTTGTAGCCGAGGAGGCGAAAAGCTTCCCAGCTCTATGCGGATTGCGCCATGCAAGGCGGTGTCGTAGGCCTGGATATCGAGGGTCTCGAGCCGCTCGATCACGCTTGGGTGTGGGTGGCCGAAGGCATTGTGCAGGCTGCGCGAGATCAGCGCGGCATGGGAGGCGACACCGCGCAGAAACGGTTCTGACGACGAGCTGCGGCTGCCATGGTGGGGCAGCAACAGCCAGTGCGATGGGGTGCGCTGTTCGCTTGCCAGCCATGCCCGCTCCGCGGCCTGGTCGATGTCGCCGGTGAGCAGGATCCGCTCACCATTGGCCTCGATTTGCAGCACGCAGGACTGCTGATTGCTGTCGCGTGCCATCTGCCATTGCCACAGACTGAAGCGCACATTGTTCCACTGCCAGCTGCGACCGCTTTCGCAATGTTCGGCGCCCAGATCAGGCGCAAGGCGCGACGGCTCGCCACTGACCACCCGATCAACCCTCAGCAACCGCTGAACCGCGTCCGCACCGCCCGAATGATCATTATCGGCATGACTCAGCAACAGCAGGTCCAACCGAGTCACGCCAAGGGTCCGGAGCGAAGGGACGACCACCCGCTCGCCCGTATCGAAGTCGCCCTGCTTCGGCCCGGCATCGTAGAGCAGTGCATACTCGCGAGTGCGTACAAGCACCGCCAGGCCCTGCCCGACATCCAATACCCAGACCTGCGCCCGGCCGTCTGGCACCTCCACACGAGGCGGGAATACCAGCGGCAATAGCAGCAGCAAACCCAGCGAACGCAGCGGAATACCCGCGGGCAGCAACAGCAACAGGACGCCCAGCCCGATTAACGCCAGCGCCCAGACGGGCAGGCCGACCGCAATCCAGGCGGGTTGCCAATTGGCTATCGCCGCCAGGACGTCGAACAGCAATGCCAGCGAATAGCCGACCACCGACAGCAGCGCTTCGCCAACCCCGGCCAGGGGCAGCAGGAGCGTACCGAGCAACGCAAAGGGCACGGTCAGACTCACCCAGGGTACGGCAAGCAGATTGGCCAGCGGCCCGCTCGCACTTACCGGCAATCCGAGGGCCAGCAACAGCGGAAGCAGACCAAGGGTGGCCGCCCACTGCGCCCGGGTCAGGGCCATCCACCAGCGCCATGAGCCGAGCCGCCCCGAGAACGCCAATGCCAGAACCGCCACCGCTCCAAACGACAGCCAGAACCCCGGCTGCAATGTGACCAGGGGATCGAACAGCAGGACACCATCGAGCGCCAGCAGCAGCGGCAACCAGACACCCAGATGGCGAAAGCGCAATCGCCAGACAAGCACCACCGTCACCATCAGGCAGGCACGACGCACCGGTACATCGAAACCGGCCAGCCAGCCATAGGCCAGCGCACCGCTTAACGCCAGCCCGCACGCCCAGGGCAACCAGGGCAACCGCCGCGGCCACGCACCCAGGCGAGCCAGCAATGCGACCAGACCATAGAGCAGCCCCGCCAGCATGCCGATGTGCTGTCCGGAGATGACCATCAGGTGGACGGTGCCGGTGTCCTGCAAAACCTGCCAGTCGCCGCGGCTCAAACCGGAATCGTCACCCACCACCAGTGCCGCGATGGCGCCCTGCCGATCGGATGCCGGAACGGCCATGAGCCGCGCCCGAAGCTGATCGCGCCATCCGTCGCTTGCCGCCGACGCCGTCAGGCGCTCGCCCGCCTTTATCGTGCCCGTGGCGCCGATGCGTCGCGCCAGCAACCAGGCTTCGTAATCGAAGGCGTGGGGATTGACCATGCCATGCGGTCGCTTCAGTCGCGCCGCCAGGCGCCAGCGCTCGCCGGCTTGCAGCAGCGGACCGTCATACCAGGACAGCCGCACCTTCGATGGCAACCCGGCATGGCGCGATTGGATGTCGTCGAGCTCGAAGCGCACCACATTGCCGATACGGCTGGGCAACCCCACTACCCGCCCCTCGATCCAGAACGTGCGACCGTCCATGGACGCCGCCAAGCGGTCGTCGATGGCGCTCTGGCTCTGGTAGCAGGCCCAGCTCAAACCCAGCAGAAACAAGCCCGGCGCCACCCAGCGGTGACGCAGCAGGAGCAGCAGTCCGACAGCCGCCAGCGCCGCACAGAACCACTGCGCGGGCAAGGCAGGAAGGAAGCGTGGCAGGACCAGACCCGCGGCGAGCGCAAGCATCCATGTGCGCATTTTTCAGTCTCCAGAAATCCTTTCCGGACCGTTATCGAAGCGGGGCAATCTGTCGCAGGCGTAGACGTAATGTCACAAAACTACTGTCAGCGTCGCACCGCGATTCAAGGCATAATCGCCCGGCTGCTGCCTTCAGAGAACCTTCATGCCGCGTCGTTTTTTCAAACGCTACATGCCGCACCCCGATCGCATCAAGACTAACAAGTCCCTGCGTTTTCTCGGCGCGCTGATTCACGATCCCAATCTCTGGCATCTCAATCGACATTCGGTATCCCGCGCGATGGCGATCGGCTTGTTCTGGGCCATGATCCCGATGCCGATGCAGATGCTCGCGGCGGCCGTCTGCGCCCTGCCCTCCAGAGCCAATCTGCCGATCGCGGTGGGGCTGGTCTGGCTGACCAACCCGCTGACCATGCCGCCGGTCTTCTATTGCAACTACAAGATCGGCACCTGGCTGCTGGACACCCCGGCCTCCAGCATGCCGGCAGAACTGAGCCTGGCCTGGGTACGCTACATGCTGCAGCACAACTGGCAGCCGCTGTACCTGGGCTCCCTGGTCAGCGGGCTGGTGCTGGCGGTGCTCGGTTATGTATTCACCCAAGCCTACTGGCGGTGGTGGGTTGGCCGCAGCTGGCGGCGGCGGCAGAACGGCCGTCGTTGACGGCCGAGCCGGTCATTCGTAGCGCAGGGCCTCGGCAGGCTGGGTCTGCGCGGCGCGCCAGGCCGGGTAGATCGTGGCGAGAAAGCTCAGGGTAAGCGCCGCCAGCGATACCAGCACCACGTCATCCAGACGCAGTTCCGAAGGCAGCGTACTGATGAAATAGACGTCGGAGCTGAAGATGTGCTGTCCGGAGAGCCGTTCCAGCCAGGTCACCAGGTCGCTGACGTTCAGCGCGCCGAGCACACCCAGGATCACGCCGATCACGGTGCCGCTGAAGCCGATGATGCTGCCCTGGACCATGAAGATCGCCATGATCTGCCGCGGCGTCGCCCCCAGCGTCCGCAGAATGGCGATGTCGGCACGCTTGTCGGCGACCACCATGATCAGGGTGGCGATGATATTGAACGCCGCTACCGCGACGATCAGCATCAGGAGCAGGCCGATCATGGTCTTTTCCATCTTCATCGCGCTGAACAGGCTGCCCTGGGTGTAGGACCAGTCCTCCACGCGGTAGCCTTTGCCCAGCGTGGCCTGTACCTGTGCGGCCACCTCCGGCGCACGGTAGAGGTCGTCAAGCTTGAGCCGCACGCCCTGAACCTGTTGCGGCATCCAGCGATGGATCTGCGCGGCGTCGGCGCGATGGATCATCCCCAGACTGCCGTCCAGATCGGCGCCCACCTTGAACACCCCGACCACGTTCAGCCGCTGCATACGCGGCGTGACGCCACCGGGAGACGAACTGACCTCAGGGACGATCAACGTCAGCTTGTCGCCCAGCTTCAGCCCGAACCGGCGCGCGGTCATCAGACCGATGATCACACCGTACTCGCCAGGCTTGAGCGCATCCAGGCTGCCGCCGACCAGACGCTCGCCAACGATGGACACCTGCGCCTCCGCCTGTGGATCAATGCCGCTGATCTGGATCGGTTGCATGCTGCCCTTGAACGACAGCATGCCTTCGAGCTGCGTCACCGGCGCCATGCCGACGATCTGCGGGTGTGCCGACAGACGCGCGGCAACCGCCTGCCAGTCATCCAGCGGCTGCTCACCGATGACCGTCGCGTGGGGCACCATCCCGAGAATCCGCGCGCTCATTTCACGCTGGAAGCCATTCATCACCGACAGGACCATGATCATCGCCAGCACACCCAGCGCCAGGCCAATCAACGAGGTCAGCGAGATGAACGAAATGAAATGATTGCGCCGCTTGGCACGGGTGTAGCGGCTGCCGATGAAAACGCTGATAGGCCTGAACATCATTCGGCCACCAGGCGCCCGTCTTCCAGCCGCAGCACCTGGTCCATCTGGGCGGCAAGCTGGCGGTCGTGGGTAACCACGAGAAAAGCGGTATGCAGCGAGGTGCTGAGTTCGAGCATCAGATCCTGAATGCCTTGCGCGGTGTGATGGTCCAGGTTGCCGGTTGGCTCATCGAGCAATACCAGTGCCGGCTCGTTGACCAATGCCCGAGCGATGGCCACGCGCTGTCGCTCGCCACCGGACAGCTCCGCAGGCTTGTGCTCCAGGCGATGGCCGAGGCCGACCCGCTGCAGCAGAGCCGACGCTCGCTGCCGCGCTTCCGGGATCGGCGTGCGCCCGATCAGCAGCGGCATGCAAACGTTCTCCAGCGCGGTGAACTCGGCAAGCAGGTGATGGAACTGATAGACGAAGCCCAATGCGCGGTTGCGCAGCAGCCCACGATCCTTCTCGTTCAACGCCGACAACTCCTCGCCGGCCAGCCAGACGCTGCCCTCGCTCGGCGTATCGAGCCCACCGAGCAGGTTCAGCAGCGTGCTCTTGCCCGAGCCGGAGCTGCCGACGATGGCCACGCGCTGCCCGGGGAACAGTTCAAGTTGCAGCCCGGACAGGACCTCCACCGATTCGGGGCCCTGCTCGTAGCGCTTGCCCAGGTTGCGGCAACTCAGCACCGCCTGCTTTTGCGAAGACAGCTCGTTCATAACCCGCTCACTCATAACGTAGCGCCTCTGCCGGCTGGGTGCGCGCGGCACGCCAGGCCGGATACAGGGTCGCGAGGAAACTCAGGATCAGCGCGGCGACGCAGACCTGGATCACATCGGCCGCCATCAGCTGGGACGGCAGGTAGTCAATGAAATACACGTCGGCACTCAGAAACTTGTGCCCGATCAGCCGCTCCAGCGCGGCGATCCAGCTGCTGACATTGACGGCAGCGAACATGCCGAGCAGTGCGCCGACCAAGGTGCCGACCACGCCGATCACCGTACCCTGGACCATGAAGATCGCCATGATCTGCTTCGGCGTAGCGCCCAGCGTGCGCAGGATGGCGATGTCGCCGCGCTTGTCGGTCACCACCATCACCAGCGTGGAGATAATGTTGAAGGCCGCGACCGCGACGATCAGCAGCAGCAGCAGCCCGATCATGGCCTTCTCCATGCGGATCGCCTGGTAGAGGTTGCCGTGGGTGCGGGTCCAGTCGCGGGAATAGAAGTCGTCACCGAGCTGACCGGCCAATTCCCAGGCGATACGCGGCGCCTGGAACAGATCGGCGAAGCGCAGGCGCAGCCCCTGCACCTGATCCGGCTGCCAGCGTTGCAAGCGAGCCATGTCGGCAATGTTGGCCAGGGCGACGTAACCGTCGATCTCGCCGGCACCGACATGGAAGATGCCGGTGACCGTGAACCGCTTCATGCGCGGAAACATGCCCGCGGGGGTCACGGTCACTTCCGGGGCGACGAAGGTGATCTTGTCGCCGACCGCAACGCCGAGCTTGGCGGCTGCCTTGTCGCCAATGACGATGCCGAACTCGCCGGGCTTGAGATCATCCAGCGAGCCTTCGCGGAAGAACTGGTCGATGATCGACACCTGTCGCTCCGCTTGGGGCTCGACCGCATTGATCAGGATCTTGGTCACCTGGCCCTGATGGGTGAGCAGCCCCTGGCTCTGGATGAAGGGCGCGGAGGCCAGCACCTGGGCATGCTGTTCGAGGCGTGCGCCCAGTGCCTGCCAATCGTTGATCGGCGTCGGGCTTTCGATGGTCGCGTGGGGCACCATGCCCAGCACGCGAGTGCGCATCTCATGATCGAAGCCATTCATCACCGACAGCACGACGATCATCACCAGCACGCCAAGTGCGAGCCCGATCATGGATGTCAGGGAAATGAAGGAGACGAAGAGACTGCGACGTCTGGCGCGTGTATAGCGCGCCCCGATGTACACGGACAGCGGTCTGAACATAGATCGACGGGTTCGCTGGCGGGGAAAACAACATGCAGCTGACGCCACCGCGGGGCCTGATACACTCTGGCCATCAACGCTACCCGGGTATCGCCATGCCGACACAAGACACTGAAGAACGCCGCGAATACTACCGTATCGAGGATCGCGTGGCACTGGAAATCATCCCGGCGAGCCACGACCACCCCGCCGGAAGCGAGCCTCTGCCTGCGCTGTTCAGCCTGCTCGGGGAGCTTCACCAGCTGGATTTCGAAGCACAGCACTTGTTACGCCAGATTGCCGAGAGCAACCGCGCGCTGGCCAATTACCTCAAGGTACAGAACAAGCGAATCGAGCTGCTGGGGCAGGCATTGGCGCAGGACCTGCTGAAGGATCAGAGCGCACCGCAGCCGGTGGTGCTTTCCGAAGGCGGCATCAGCTTCGTCAGCAAACAGCCATTGGCGGAAGGCGAGGTCGTCACGCTGAAGCTGGTCCTGCTGCCGCAAGGGCTCGGCCTGCTGTTGCCGGCACGGGTGATCTACAGCACCGCGATGCAGGACGGGCGCTACGACATCGGCACCGAGTTCGAAGCGTTGACTGATGCACAGCGACAATTGCTTGCTCGGCATATCCTGCAGAAACAGGCGCTGGAGAGGCGCCTGGCCCTGGAAAGCCTGCAAGGAGATTGACCAATGCGCCGCCTGGCGACCCTGCTGTTCACACTGACATTCAGCCCGTCGCTGTTCGCCGAAGAAATTCGCATACCCGTCGGCCAGCAAGGCCAGCCCGAGATGGCGATGCCTGCGCGTGGCGACTCCAAGATCAAGGTCCTGGACCGTTTCGGGCTCGCCGACGAGGAGCACCCGGCCGTTGGCCAGCCGCCGATCACCCGCTGGGATTATCGGGAATTCTCCGTCTATTTCGAACGCGACCGAGTCATCAACAGCGTCCGACACCACCAGCGCGCTCAACCACCCGTGAAGGAAGATCAACAACCGTGACACTCATCTACGGCCACCGCGGCGCCAAGGGCGAAGCTCCGGAGAACACCCTGGCGAGCTTCGAGCAATGCCTGCAGCATGGCGTACGCCGCTGCGAGCTGGACCTGCACCTATCCCGCGATGGCGAGTTGATGGTCATCCATGATCCGACGCTCAAGCGCACCACCGGTCGCCGAGGCAAGGTTGCCCAGCACGATGCCGCAGAACTGGTGAAGTACGACGCCCGCCAGGGCGGCCCGGGTTGGAAGACGCCCTGCCCCATTCCACGGCTGAGCGAGCTGTTCGAGAAGTGCGATTTCGAGCACTGGCAGCTCGAAGTCAAGAGTGCTTCGCGGGTTCGCGCCGCACGCACGGTACTGGCGATCAAAGAGCTGGCCGAGCGTTATCAGCTCAAGGAGCGAATCACGGTCACCTCCAGTTCACGGGAGGTCCTGCGAGCTCTGAATCGACTGGCACCGGAAATCTCACGCGGACTGGTCGCAGAATACAACTGGCTCGACCCGCTCAAGGTGGCCCGTCAGCATGGTTGTGATCTGTTGGCACTGAAGTGGACGCTGTGCACCCCGGAACGCCTGGACAAGGCAAGAAAGCAGCGCTTGCATGTTTCGGTCTGGACGGTGAACGAACCGGCGCTGATGCGGCGCCTGGCGGACTTCGGCGTGGACAGCCTGATCACCGACTATCCGGGCCTGGCGGTGAGCACACTGGCGCAGGCCTGACCGTTAGACCTGCGCCTGCGGCGACTCGGCAGCACAGGCGCTGCCGGATCGTCTCACCTGATCAGAAGCTCTCCCGGTTCGGCCAGTGCCAATCCCGGGAGTCCCAGCCCTCTCCAGCCGGCTCAGGCCGCCGGCCGGAGCCGCTCAAAAAAGCCGGTTGAGCCCGTCGAACGCCGCCACCCGATAGGCTTCCGCCATGGTCGGGTAGTTGAAAGTGGTGTTGACGAAGTACTTGATGCTGTTGGCAGGGCCCTTCTGATTCATGATCGCCTGACCGATGTGGACGATCTCCGACGCCTGGTAACCGAAGCAGTGCACACCCAGCACTTCAAGGGTTTCGCGATGGAACAGGATCTTCAGCATCCCCACCGGCTCGAAGGAAATCTGCGCCCGCGCCATGCTCTTGAAGAATGCCTTGCCCACTTCGTAGGGAATCTTCGCCTGGGTCAGCTCACGCTCGTTCTTGCCGATCGAGCTGATCTCCGGAATGGTGTAGATGCCCGTCGGCACGTCATCGACGAAACGCCATGAATCGTTCTCGACGATGCTCCCCGCGGCCGAGCGACCCTGGTCGTAGGCGGCGCTTGCCAGCGATGGCCAGCCGATCACGTCACCGGCCGCATAGATGTTGCCGATCTCGGTGCGATAGTGCTCGTCGACCTGCACCTGGCCGCGGCTGTTGGCCTTCAGACCGATATTCTCCAGGCCGAGCTTGTCGGTATTGCCGGTACGCCCGTTGCTCCAGAGGAAGGCGTCTGCCTTGATCTTCTTGCCAGACTTGAGGTGCAGGATCACGCCGTTCTCCAGCCCCTCGACCCGCTCGTACTCTTCGTTGTGGCGAATCAGCACGTTGTTGTTACGCAAGTGGTAGCTCAGCGCATCGGAAATCTCGTCGTCGAGGAAGCTGAGCAGCTGCTCGCGGTTGTCGATCAGATCGACCAGTACACCCAGGCCGCTGAAGATCGATGCGTACTCGCAACCGATGACACCGGCACCGTAGATGATCATCCGACGCGGCGTGTGGCTCAGAGTCAGGATGGTATCGCTGTCGTAGATGCGCGGATGGTTGAAATCGATATCGGCCGGCCGGTAGGGGCGCGAGCCGGTGGCGATGACGAACTGGTTTGCGACCAGCTTTTCCACCATGCCGTTGAGGCAGACCACTTCCACGCTCTGCTCGTCGGAGAAGCTGGCAGTACCGAAGAAGGTGTCGATGCGATTGCGCGCGTAATAGCTGGTACGGGAGGTGACCTGCTTGCTGATGACCTTTTCGGCGCTTTTCAGAACATCTGGAAAGGAGAACCAGCGCGGCTCGCCGATCTGGCGAAACAACGGGTTGGTGTTGTACTGCATGATCTGCCGCACCGAATGGCGCAGCGCCTTGGACGGGATGGTGCCCAGGTGCGTGCAGTTGCCTCCGACCAGCGGGCGGTTGTCTACCACGGCGACCTTGCGTCCCGCCTTGACGGCGTTCATCGCCGCGCCCTCCCCGGCTGGACCAGAACCCAGTACCACCACATCGTAGTTATAGACCGCCATATACACTCCTGAAAACGCAGCGAGGTACGCCGCTGCTGTCAACAAATTCGCCGAAGCCGAAACGCAAAAAGGTTCTGCGCGCTGTCAGTCGTCTCGCCGCGGCCACCGCCCCGCCTGGGCGGTCAGCTCGCGGCGACACAGAGTTCAGCGTTTGGTGGCGTCATAGGCGAGGTCAGTGGTGGCCGAGCGCTTCGCTTCGTTCACCTCCTCGCATTTCTCGCGGCTTCCACCGCAGATCGAACATTCCTTCTCGATGCCCAGATTGGCGATACCACCGCACGACCCTGCGATGGGCTTGCGCCCCATGATCACGCCGATGGCCATGCCGGCCACGACAAGTACCATTACCAGGAAAACCAGTAACCAGGTCATTGCTCTACTCCCGCACCGAACAGCTCATCGAAAGCCTTGGTGCTAGTTGTTGCGAAACCCTGTCCTTCACGGACGACGAAAAACGCGGCGATGGCGTTACGCTCAGCCAGCGCCAGACCCTGCTCGGGGCCTAATACCATCAGCGCGGTAGACAACCCATCCGCGCGCAAGGTCGACCTGTCGATCACCGTGACCGCAGCCAGGTGATGCTCGATCGGCCGGCCGCTCAGCGGGTTCAGCGTATGCGAATAGCGCCGCCCTTCCAGCTCGAAATAGTTGCGATAGTCGCCGGAAGTCGAGACGCCCATTCCGTCGAGCTCGATGATCTTCTGCGCTACGCGCTGATCGTCCCGGGGGGCCTCGATGGCGACGCGCCAGGGCGATCCGTCGGGTTTGCGGCCTTCGGCCTTGAGCTCTCCGGTGATCTCCACCAGATAGCTGCGCACGCCCAGTTCTTTCAGGCGATCGATCACACGGTCCACCGCATATCCCGCGGCAATGCTGTTGAAGTCCAGTTGCAGCGCGACCGACTTGCACAACTGATCGCCTTCGATACGCAGATGCCGATGGCCAGTCAGCGCTCGCGCCTCGGCAATCTCTTCCTCCGACGGAACACGCTCGCTGCGCCCCTGCGGGCCAAAGCCCCAAAGGTTGAGCAAGGGCTCGAGTGTAAGGTCGAATGCGCCGTCGCTGTCCGCCGACAGCTGGTCGCCCGCTGCGACCAATTCGCGCACCGCCTGCGGCATCGGCTCACAGGCCCCACCCGGCAAGGCATTGAAACGCTCGACGTCGGAATCACTGCGATAGGTGGACAACTGCTTGTCGAGGTCGGCGAGGATGGCCTCGACCTCGCCATGCAGGACTTCCTTGGCCGGAACATTGCCGCTGCGCACGTACTTGATCGTATAGGTACTGCCCATGGTCGGCCCGGTGAAGGCTTCGACCTTGTCCTGAAATAGACAGCCCGTCAGGGCTGTCGCGAGAGCGACAGCGATGACGGGCTGGAGAGACGCGACAGCAATGGATCTGAGTGAAGCTCGGATCATGCTAGCCGCCGAAGTCGTCGAGCAGGATGTTCTCCGGCTCCACACCCAGGTCAGTGAGCATCTTGATGACCGAGGCGTTCATCATGGGCGGGCCGCACATGTAGAACTCGCAATCCTCCGGGGCCGGATGGTCCTTCAGATAGTTCTCGTACAGCACGTTGTGGATGAAGCCGGTCGGGCCGTCCCAGTTGTCTTCCGGCAGCGGATCGGACAGCGCCAGATGCCACTCGAAGTTCGGGTTCTCGGCCTGCAGCTGATCGAAGTCCTCGACGTAGAAGGCCTCGCGCAGGCTGCGCGCGCCGTACCAGAAGCTCATCTTGCGCTTGGACTTCAGACGCTTGAGCTGATCGAAGATGTGCGAACGCATCGGCGCCATGCCGGCACCGCCACCGATGAAGACCATCTCGGCGTCGGTGTCCTTGGCGAAGAACTCGCCGAAGGGTCCGGAGACGGTGACCTTGTCGCCCGGCTTGAGGCTGAACACGTAGGACGACATCTTGCCCGGCGGCACATCGTCACGCCCCGGCGGCGGCGAGGCGATACGGATGTTGAACTTCACCAGACCGCGCTCTTCCGGATAGTTGGCCATGGAGTAGGCACGAATGACGGTCTCGTCGCACTTCGATACGTACTTCCACTGATCGAACTTGTCCCAGTCGCCGCGATACTCCTCCTGGATGTCGAAATCCCGATAACGCACTTCGTGCGGCGGGCACTCCAGCTGGACGTAGCCGCCTGCGCGGAAGTCGACGTTCTCGCCTTCCGGCAGACGAAGCGTCAGCTCCTTGATGAAGGTGGCCACGTTGGGATTGGACTCCACCGTGCACTCCCACTTCTTCACGCCGAAGACTTCTTCCGGGACCTCGATCTTCATGTCCGCCTTGACCGGGGTCTGGCAGGACAGACGCCATCCCTCACCGGCCTCACGACGGGTGAAGTGCGACTCCTCGGTGGGCAGCATCTCGCCGCCACCGCTCTCGACGATGCACTTGCACTGCGCGCAGGTACCGCCGCCGCCACAGGCGGACGAGAGGAAGATGTTGTTGGCAGCCAGCGTCTGCAGCAGCTTGCCGCCGGCCGGCACGGTGATGGTTCGCTCACCGTTGATTTCGATGGACACGTCGCCGCTGGACACCAGCTTGGCGCGCGCAGCCAGGATGATCACCACCAGCGCAAGCACGATGGCGGTGAACATACCGATGGCGAGGAAAATTTCGTAACTCATCAGTTCGTCCCGTCCTTACAGCTGTACGCCAGAGAAAGACATGAAGCCCAGCGACATCAGTCCGATGGTGATGAAGGTGATGCCAAGCCCCTGCAGACCATCCGGCACGTCGCTGTACTTGAGCTTCTCGCGAATACCCGCCAGCAGCGCGATCGCAAGCGCCCAGGACAGGCCGGAGCCCATGCCGTACACCACGCTCTCGCCGAGGTTGTAGTCGCGCTCGACCATGAACAGCGTGCCACCCATGATGGCGCAGTTCACGGTGATCAGCGGCAGGAACACGCCCAGCGCGTTGTACAGGCTGGGTACGTACTTATCGAGCGTCATCTCGAGAATCTGCACGATGGCCGCGATCACACCGATGTAGCTCAGCAGACCCAGGAAGCTCAGGTCCACTTCAGGCAGGCCGGCCCAGGCCAGCGCACCGCTCTTGAGCAGGTAGGTGTAGATCAGGTTGTTGGCCGGCACGGTGATGGTCTGCACCACGATGACCGCGATACCCAGACCGATGGCGGTTTCCACCTTCTTCGAGATCGCGATGAAGGTACACATGCCGAGGAAGAACGCCAGGGCCATGTTCTCGATGAACACGGCGCGGACGAACAGGCTGATGTAATGCTCCATTAGTAAGCCTCCTTGCTGGAGACTTGCGGCGCCATCTTGAAGGCAGGCTTCTCGACCTGCTCCTTCTTCCAGGCACGGATGCCCCAGATGAACAGGCCGATCAGGAAGAACGCCGAGGGCGGCAGCAGCATCATGCCGTTGGGCAGGTACCAGCCACCGTCATTGACGGCCGGCAGAATGGTGTAGCCCATCAGCTTGCCGGCGCCGGTCAGCTCGCGAATGATGCCCAGGGCGATCAGCATCGCGCTGTAGCCCAGGCCGTTGCCGATACCGTCGAAGAACGACAGCAACGGGGGGTTCTGCATGGCGAAGGCCTCGGCGCGGCCCATCACGATGCAGTTGGTGATGATCAGGCCAACGAACACCGACAGCTGCTTGGACAGCGAGAAGGCATAGGCCTTGAGCACCTGGTCAACCAGGATAACCAGCGAGGCGATGATCACCATCTGCACGATCATGCGGATCGAGTTCGGGATCTGGCTGCGGATCATCGAGATGAACAGGTTCGAGAAGGCACAGACCAGGGTCAGCGCCACCGACATGACCAACGCGGTGTTGAGGTTGGAGGTCACCGCCAGTGCCGAACAGATCCCGAGGATCTGCAGGCCAATGGGGTTGTTGTTGAAGATCGGGTTGAGCAGTACTTCTTTCACAGTGGGTTGCGACATGATCAAGCCTCCCCAGCGCGCAGATTAGCGATAAATGGACCGAAGCCGTTCTCGCCCAGCCAGAACCGCAACAGGCTGTTGACACCGTTGCTGGTCAGGGTCGCGCCGGCCAGGCCGTCGACCTGATGATTGGCACGCGGGCTCTGCGGGTCGACCCCGCCCTTGACGATCTGTACGGCCAGCTTGCCGTTGTCGTCGAACAGTTCCTTGCCCGGCCACTGGCCGCGCCACTTCGGATTGTCGACCTCACCACCGAGGCCGGGCGTTTCGCCGTGCTGATAGAAGCCGAAGCCCGCCACGGTATCCAGATCACCCTTGACGGCCATGAAGCCATAGAGGGTGGACCACAGACCGTAACCGCGCACTGGCAGGATCAGCGTATCGATCTCGCCTTCGCCCTGGCCTTCGACGATATAGACAGTGCTGTAACGCTCACGACGCTTGATCGAGGCGATGTCCTGCTCGCCTGGCAGGGCCTTGGACAGCGCAGGGTCCTTGGCCGCGACCAGCGGATCGAAGGTCTTGGCGTCGAACTCGTCGCTGAACTTGCCGGTTTCCAGATCGACCAGACGCGCAACGATACGCTCGTTGAACAGCTGCTTGACCTTGTTCGCGGACATGCCGGCCTCACCCAGGCCGGCAATGGCCAGAATGCTGCGCTGCTTGTCCAGCAGGCGGTTTTCCTGCTGGGTCGGACGCAATGCCACGGCGGCACCGGCCACGAAGATGGAGCACACCAGGCAGACCAACAGGGCTACCGTCAGCGTGCGAACGGTGGATTCTTTCTGACTAGACATTACGAGCCAGCCTCCGCTTGATATTGGCCTGAATGACGAAATGGTCAATCAGCGGCGCAAACAGGTTGGCGAACAGGATCGCCAGCATCATGCCTTCCGGGAAGGCGGGGTTGACCACGCGGATCAGCACGACCATGACGCCGATGAGGATGCCGAACACCCACTTGCCGGTATTGGTCATGGAGGCCGACACCGGGTCGGTCGCCATGAAGATCATGCCGAAGGCGAAGCCACCGAGGACCAGGTGCCAGTACCAGGGCATGGCGAACAGCGGGTTGGTCTCGGAGCCGATCAGGTTGAACAGCGTGCTCAGCGCAATCATGCCCAGCATCACGCCGGTGACGATGCGCCAGGAGGCAATCTTGCTGCCGATCAGGACGACGCCGCCGATGAAGATGGCCAGGGTGCTGGTTTCACCGATCGAGCCGTGAATGGTGCCGACGAAGGCGTCCATCCAGGTGATGCCGCTGCTGATCACATTCTCGATGCCACCTGCGAAGCCCAGGCTCAGCGCGGTTGCACCGGCATAGCCATCGACCGCGGTCCACACGGCATCACCGGACATCTGTGCCGGATAGGCGAAGAACAGGAAGGCCCGCGCGGTCAGCGCCGGGTTGAGGAAGTTCTTGCCGGTGCCGCCGAAGATCTCCTTGCCGATCACCACGCCGAAGCTGATGCCCAGCGCGACCTGCCACAGCGGGATGGTCGGAGGCAGGATCAGGGCGAACAGCACGGAGGTCACGAAGAAACCTTCGTTGACTTCATGCTTGCGGATCGAGGCGAACAGCACTTCCCAGAAGCCACCGACGATGAATGTCACCGCGTAGATGGGCAGGAAGTAGGCCGCGCCCTGGATGAAGTTGTCCCACAGGCTGTTGGGATCGAAGCCGGCAAAAGCACCGATCAGCGCAAAACGCCAGCCTTCCTGGGCAGCCAGCAGGTCGGGGCTTTGCGCATAGATCAGGTTGGCCTGGTAGCCGGTGTTCCACATGCCGAAGAACATCGCCGGGAAGGTGCACAGCCAGACGGTGATCATCATGCGCTTGAGGTCGATGCCGTCGCGCACGTGAGCGGTGGTCTTGGTGACGCTACCGGGACGATAGAGGAAGGTGTCGGCCGCTTCGTACAGTGCATACCACTTTTCGTACTTGCCGCCTTTTTCGAAGTGATGCTCGATCTTGTCGAGGAATGCGCGAATGCCCATGCCTTAACCCTCCTTCTCGATGCGGGTCAGATTGTCCCGCAGGATCGGGCCGTATTCGTACTTGCCGGCACAGACGTAGGTGCACAGCGCCAGATCTTCTTCATCCAGCTCAAGGCAGCCAAGCTTTTGCGCCACCTCGGTGTCGCCCACGATCAAGGCACGCAGCAGCTGGGTCGGCAGCACGTCCAGAGGCATGACCTCCTCGTAGTTGCCCACCGGCACCATGGCGCGCGGACTGCCGTTGGTGGATGTGGAGAACGCGAACTTCTTGCCGCCCATCAGCTTGGAGATATAGATGTTGAGGATGGAGTGCTTCTCCACGCCGGCACGCATGTAGTGCAGCATCTCGCGCTCCTTGCCCTCGCGCAGGCACGATACCTGCTGGTGGTAGCGACCGAGATAGGCGAACGCGCCATGGGCGGTACGACCGCCCAGCAACGAGCCGGATACGACGCGATTGGCGCCAGGCTGCAGTTCGCCGGCAGTCAGCTCGTCGAGGTTGGCACCGAGGCGGGTGCGAACCAGGCGAGGATTCTCGACGACCGGGCCGCCCAGAGCGACAACGCGTTCGACCCACAGGCGTCCGCTGGTGAACAGCTTGCCGACGGCGATCACATCCTGATAACCGATGGTCCAGACGCTCTTGCTTGCACTCACCGGATCAAGGAAATGGATATGGGTACCGGCCAGGCCCGCCGGATGCGGGCCACTGAAGGCCTCGACCTGCACCTTGGCCAGGGATTCGCCGGGCAGCGACGCGCCTGGGGCCTTGCACAGGAACACTTTGGCCAGGTTGCCCAGCACCTTGAGGCCTGCCTCGAAGGCTTCTGCCTGTTCGGCGATGATCACCGCAGGATCGGCCGCCAAGGGATGCGTATCGATGGCTGTCACGAAGATGGAGTTAGGCACCGCATCGACCGCCGGCACCTTGCTGAACGGACGCGTGCGCAGTGCGGTCCACAGGCCGGACTGCTGCAGGTTCTCGCGCACCTGTTCGCTGCTCAGGCCTTCCAGCTGGTCGGACGAGTAGCTCGCGAAGGTGATTTCGTCATCGCCCTCGAGGTCGATGACCACCGACTGCAGCACGCGCTTTTCACCGCGGTGCACTGCACTGACGACGCCAGCACCGGGCGCCGTGTAGTGAACGCCTTCGGACTTCTTGTCGGAAAAAAGGATCTGCCCCAGCTTGACCCGATCACCGACCTGCACAGCCATGGTGGGCTTCATGGTCGGATAGTCGAAGCCGATGACGGCGACGCTGCGTACGGGCCTTCCGGCCTCGATACGCTGCGTCGGCGCGCCGACTATGGGCAAGTCAAGCCCTCGTTTTATATTGATCATCGGTTTGCCTAACCACTGATTTTAGAAAGCTTTTTTTGGCAGGCCCGGCGGCATGGCGCAAAGTAGGATTGCACTGCGCGCACCAATACGTTATTGGCGCGACACCATGTCGCGGACCCAGGTAAAAAATCCGCCCGATTATAGAGGTCGTATGCCTTGACTGACCACCCAGGTATTGCGGATTTTTGACTCGAGACAAGAGAAGCAAAATTATCTCGACCGCACCCGGCCCCTGATCACCGGCCGCTCAACCTCGCAGGATTTACGCTCGAACCGGTGCGCCAGAAACGCGAAACGGGAGCCAGGGCTCCCGTTTCTGCTTGCCACCGCGACGCTTAGCGCGGGAAGGCCGGCGGGTTGACCCCTGCCATGTCTTCCATTACACGCACCACCTGGCAGCTGTAACCGAACTCGTTGTCGTACCAGACGTACAGCACGACGCGGTTGTCATTGCAGATGGTCGCCTCGGCGTCCACTACGCCAGCATGGCGAGAACCAACGAAATCAGTGGATACAACTTCCTGCGAGTTGACGAAATCGATCTGCTTCTGCAGGTCAGAGTGCATGGCCATCTGGCGCAGGTACTCGTTGATCTCGTCGCGGCTGGTGGCCTTCTCCAGGTTCAGGTTGAGGATGGCCATGGACACGTTCGGCGTCGGCACGCGGATCGCGTTGCCGGTCAGCTTGCCCTTGAGCACCGGCAGCGCCTTGGCAGCTGCAGTGGCGGCGCCGGTCTCGGTGATGACCATGTTCAGCGCAGCGCTGCGGCCACGGCGGCTGCCCTTGTGGTAGTTGTCGATCAGGTTCTGGTCGTTGGTGTAGGAGTGCACGGTTTCGACGTGGCCGTTGACGATGCCGTACTGATCGTTCACCGCCTTGAGCACCGGCACGATGGCATTGGTGGTGCAGGACGCCGCGGAGATGATCTTGTCATCGGCAGTGATGTCGCCATGGTTGATGCCATGCACGATGTTCTTCAGCTCGCCCTTGCCCGGCGCAGTGAGCACCACACGAGCGACGCCCGGACACTTGAGGTGCTGCCCCAGACCTTCGGCGTCACGCCACTTGCCGGTGTTGTCCACCAGCAGAGCGTTCTCGATGCCGTACTGGGTGTAGTCCACCGAGGCCGGATCGTTGGAGTAGATCACCTGGATCAGGTTGCCATTGGCGGTGATGGTGTTGTTCGCCTCATCGATGGTGATGGTGCCATCGAAGGGACCATGCACCGAGTCGCGACGCAGCAGGCTGGCGCGCTTGACCAGATCGTTGTCGGAACCCTTGCGCACGACGATGGCGCGCAGGCGCAGGCCGTCGCCACCACCGGTCTTCTCGATCAGGATGCGCGCCAGCAGGCGGCCGATGCGGCCGAAACCGTACAGCACGACGTCAGTACCCTTGTGCCCGGTAGCAGCGTGACGCTTGTCGGCGACCTCGGCCAGCTCTTCGCGCACGAACTGCTCGAGGCTGCGGCCATTGCCGGCGTCCTTGTACTTGGCGACCAGCTTGCCGAGATCAACCGAGGCGGCGCCGAGGTTCATCTCGCTCATGGTCTTGAGGATCTGGAAGGTGTCGTGCACCGACAGCTCGGTCTCGTCGGCGATGCGGTGACGGGCGAAACGGTGCGCCTTGAGGATGGCGATCACCGAACGGTTGATCAGGCCACGGCCGTAGATCGAAGTCACCACGTTGTTGTTGCGATACAGCTGACCAATCAGCGGAATCATCGCTTCGGCGAGGGCTTCGCGGTCAATCCATTCACCAAGACACTGGTCGGGCTTCTGAGTCACGGGCAGTTCCTTCCAACATGTAGGGGCTGAGAAAAGGGGCTACATTATGACGGCGCACCCTAGCGCCGGCAATCTGCAGCGGACGAAACACTGACAGCCAAGCGCCTCGATAGTTACAATCCCGGCGGCCTATTTTTTCCATCGGAGCCACGCCCACTCGTGTCCGTCTTGCGCCTTCCCCCTCTGCCTGCCGCCAGCGGCAAGCAACATTGGGGCAATCTTCCAGGAGCCGCGCTGAGCCTGGCGATTGCCGAAGCAGCCAGCAACGCCAAACGCTTCACGCTCCTCCTCACCGCCGACAGCCAGAGCGCCGAGCGCCTGCAGGAAGAACTCGCCTTCTTCGCTCCGGATCTGCCGGTTCTGCATTTTCCGGATTGGGAAACGCTGCCCTACGACCTGTTCTCGCCGCACCAGGACATCGTTTCCCAGCGTATCGCCACGCTCTACCAGCTGCCTGAACTGAGCCATGGCGTGCTGGTAGTGCCGATCACCACCGCCCTACACAGGCTGGCGCCCAAGCGCTTTCTGCTCGGTTCGAGCCTGGTGCTGGATGTTGGGCAGAAGCTGGATGTCGAGCAGATGCGCCTGCGTCTGGAAGCGGCCGGCTATCGCTGCGTGGACACGGTCTACGAACATGGCGAGTTCGCCGTGCGTGGCGCGTTGATCGATCTGTTCCCCATGGGCAGCGCCCTGCCCTACCGTATCGACCTGTTCGATGACGAGATCGAAACCCTGCGCACTTTCGATCCGGAGAATCAGCGCTCCATCGACAAGGTGGAGTCGATCCGTCTGCTGCCAGCACGGGAATTCCCGCTGAAAAAGGAAGCCGTCACTGGCTTCCGCGCACGTTTCCGCGAGCGTTTCGACGTCGACTTCCGTCGCTGCCCGATCTACCAGGACCTGTCCACCGGCATCACGCCCGCCGGTATCGAATACTACCTGCCGCTTTTCTATGAGGAGACGGCAACCCTCTTCGACTATCTGCCCGAAGACAGCCAGGTGTTCTCCCTGCCCGGCATCGAGCAGGCCGCCGAGCAGTTCTGGAATGACGTGCGCAATCGCTACGAGGAGCGCCGCGTCGACCCCGAGCGCCCGCTGCTGCCGCCGGCCGAGCTGTTCATGCCGGTGGAAGACTGCTTCGCCCGACTCAAGCTGTGGCCGCGCGTGGTTGCCAGCCAGCAGGACGTGGAGCCGGGCATCGGCCGCGAGCGCTTCCCTGCGCAGCGCCTGCCGGAACTGGCGATCGAATCCAAGGCCAGCGAGCCATTGGGCAAGCTGCGCCAGTTCCTCGACGGTTTCCCGGGGCGCGTGTTGTTCACCGCCGAATCCGCGGGGCGCCGCGAAGTGCTGCTGGAGCTGCTGGCGCGCCTGAAGCTGCGCCCGCAAGAAGTCGAAGGCTGGGGCGGGTTCCTCGCCAGCGAGGAGCGCTTGGCGATCGCCATCGCACCGCTCGACGAAGGCTTGCTGCTGGACGAAGTCGCCCTGGTCGCGGAAAGCCCGCTGTTCGGCCAGCGCGTCATGCAACGCCGGCGGCGCGAGAAGAGTCGCGACGGCGGCGACAACGTCATCAAGAACCTCACCGAGCTGCGCGAAGGCGCGCCGGTGGTGCATATCGATCATGGGGTCGGCCGCTATCAGGGGCTGGTCACCCTCGAAATCGAAGGCCAGGCGCAGGAATTCCTCCTGCTGCAGTACGCTGACGAGGCCAAACTCTACGTGCCGGTCGCCAACCTGCATCTGATCGCCCGCTATACCGGCAGCGACGACGCCCTGGCGCCACTGCACAAGCTCGGCTCGGAAACCTGGCAGAAAGCCAAGCGCAAGGCCGCCGAGCAGGTGCGCGACGTGGCTGCAGAACTGCTCGACATCTACGCCCGCCGCGCCGCGCGCCAGGGCTATGCCTTCAAGGACCCGCAGGTCGACTACGAAACCTTCGCCGCCGGCTTCCCCTTCGAGGAGACGCCGGACCAGCAGGCCGCCATCGACGCGGTGCGCGAGGACCTGCTTTCCGCCAAGCCGATGGACCGCCTCGTGTGTGGCGATGTCGGCTTCGGCAAGACCGAAGTCGCCATGCGCGCCGCCTTTATTGCCGTGCACGGCGGCAAGCAGGTGGCGGTACTGGTGCCCACCACCCTGCTCGCCCAGCAGCACTACCAGAGCTTCCGCGACCGCTTCGCCGACTGGCCGGTGCGGGTCGAGGTGATGAGCCGTTTCAAGTCCGCCAAGGAAGTGCAGAACGCCATTACCGAGTTGGCCGACGGCAAGATCGACATCCTCATCGGCACCCACAAGCTGCTGCAGGACGACGTCAAGTTCAGCAACCTGGGCCTGGTCATCATCGACGAGGAACACCGCTTCGGTGTGCGCCAGAAGGAGCAGCTCAAGGCGCTGCGCAGCGAGGTGGACATCCTCACCCTGACCGCCACGCCGATTCCGCGCACCCTGAACATGTCCATCGCCGGCATGCGCGACCTGTCGATCATCGCCACGCCACCGGCGCGCCGGCTGTCGGTGCGCACCTTCGTCATGGAGGCCAACAACCCGACCATCAAGGAAGCGCTGCTGCGCGAGCTGCTGCGTGGCGGCCAGGTCTATTACCTGCACAACGACGTGAAGACCATCGAGAAGTGCGCCGCCGACCTGCAGACACTGGTACCCGAGGCACGCATCGCCATCGGCCACGGACAGATGCGCGAACGCGACCTCGAGCAGGTGATGAGCGATTTCTACCACAAGCGCTTCAACGTGCTGGTGGCCTCGACCATCATCGAAACCGGCATCGACGTGCCCAGCGCCAACACCATCATCATCGAGCGCGCCGACAAGTTCGGCCTGGCCCAGCTGCACCAGCTGCGCGGCCGCGTCGGCCGTAGCCATCACCAGGCCTATGCCTATCTGCTCACCCCGCCGCGCAAGGCCATGACCGATGATGCGCAGAAGCGTCTGGAAGCCATCGCCAACGCCCAGGACCTCGGTGCCGGCTTTGTCCTGGCCACCCACGACCTCGAAATCCGCGGTGCCGGCGAGCTGCTCGGCGAAGGCCAGAGCGGGCAGATCCAGGCCGTCGGCTTCACCCTGTACATGGAAATGCTCGAGCGTGCGGTCAAGGCCATCCGCAAGGGCGAACAACCAAACCTGGAGCAGCCGCTCGGTGGCGGCCCGGAGATCAACCTGCGCCTGCCGGCATTGATCCCCGAGGACTATCTGCCGGACGTGCACGCGCGCCTGATTCTCTACAAGCGCATCGCCAACGCCGCCGACGAGGACGGCCTGAAGGAACTGCAGGTAGAGATGATCGACCGCTTCGGCCTGTTGCCCGAACCGACCAAGAACCTGGTGCGCCTGACCCTGCTCAAGCTGCAGGCCGAAAAGCTGGGCATCACCAAGATCGACGCCGGCCCGCAGGGCGGACGCATCGAGTTCTCGGCCGACACTTCGGTTGACCCGATGGTGCTGATCAAGCTGATCCAGAGCCAGCCGAACCGCTACAAGTTCGAAGGCGCCACGCTGTTCAAATTCCAGGTGCCCATGGAGCGTCCCGAGGAGCGCTTCAACACCCTGGAAGCGCTGCTTGAGCGGCTGGCGCCCAACGAGCAAGGTTCCTAGATGCCGCGTCGCTATCTGGCCCTGTTGTTATTGTGGCTGTCGCCGCAGGTGCACGCCGAGGCGCTGTATCGCGTGGAGCTGATCCTGTTCCGCCACGCCACGCCGCTGGAGGCCAGCCGGCACGCGCCTTACGACTGGGCGCGGCAAGCCCTGCCGCTGGAGCGCCGCGCCGAGCGGCAGCCGGCGCTGGAGCACATCGCCGCCCGGCTGACCCCGGAGCAGGGTTATCAGGTGCTGCTGCACCGCGCCTGGCAGCAGCCGGTCAGCGACGACGGCCCGGCCATCGCCATTCACCAGGGCCAGCGCCACTTCGAACACTATCCGATCCAGGGCACGCTGAAGCTGCGACCGGGCCGCTACATGCAGACGGACATGACGTTCTGGGTCAACCGCTTCGGCGAGTACGGCCAGCTGCTCGCCAGCGAACGCCTGACGCAGCGGGTCCGCCTGGTACCCGGCCGGCTGACCTACATCGATCACGACAGCCTCGGGCTGCTGATCGAGCTCAGACGGCTATGAGCCTGTCGCCTTTGCGCCCCCGGCGGGGGCATCGCATCCCTGCAGCGGGGGCCTGAACCGTGGCCCCAGCACTGCCTTCGCGCCCGGAGCGGCGGATCGACGATCTCGCACCGGTGCCGCTGCTCAGCCTGGGCAGCCATCTGGCGACCAACTACCAACCCGGCAACCGGCGCATGGTCAGCGAATACCAGCACCGGGCGGGCCTGGCGTTTCTCTATGGCTCAGCGCGCGTGCATGGCAAGCGCGACGGCGAGCGCATTCGCCATCCGGCGGACGACGAGCTCCAGCTCATCGCCCGCCAGCCGCAGGCCGAGCAGGCATTGCGCAAGCAGCTGGAGCAGCTGGGCTTCCGTCCCGCGTTGCGCCAGAGCCTGGCCTTGCCGAAGGAGTCGGCGGAGATGTTCCAGCTGCCCGGCGAAGAAGCCTGGATCAGGTTCGTCCAGCAGCAGCTGCCGGAGCTGCGTCGCCAGGGCTGGCAGATCGACATTCACCCGGGCTTCGCCTATGACCTGACCGCCATCGACGCCTGGTACGCCGAGATCGACGAGTCCGCGGCGGACGACTGGTTCGACCTCGACCTCGGTGTCGTCGTCGATGGCCAGCGCATCGGCATACTGCCCGTGCTCCTGCGCCTGATCCGCCAGAGCCCTCAGCTGCTCACGCCGCGAGCACTGGCCCAGCGGGGCGATGACGAGCAGCTGCGCGTGCAGCTGGAGCGACGCGACGGGCAACCGCTGCAGGTGGCCCTGCCCTTCTCCCGCATCAAGCCGATCCTGGCGACGCTTGGCGAACTCTATATGCGCGAGCCGATGGATGGCCCCGCGCTGCGTCTGAGCAAGGCCGACGGCGCGCGCCTGGCCGGCCTGGAAGGCCTGGCGCCGCACTGGCGCGGGGGCGAGCAGCTGCGTGCATTCGCTCGACGCCTGCACAGCCCTGGCACCCAGCCCGGCCAGCCACCCGCCTCGCTGAACGCCACCCTGCGGCCCTACCAGCTGCAGGGCCTGGCCTGGATGCAGACCCTGCGCGAACTGGGCGCCGGCGGCATCCTCGGTGATGACATGGGCCTCGGCAAGACACTGCAGAGCCTGGCACACATCCTCGCCGAAAAGCAGGCCGGACGCCTGGACCGCCCCGCGCTGGTGGTGATGCCCACCAGCCTGATCCCCAACTGGCAGGACGAAGCCAGCCGTTTCGCCCCGCACCTGCGCGTGCTGACGCTCACTGGCAGTGGTCGGCAGAAGCACTTCGCCGGGATCGCCGATCACGACCTGCTGCTGACCAGCTACGCCTTGCTGACACGCGACATCGCCGTGCTGCGCGAGCAACCGCTGCATCTGCTGATCCTCGACGAGGCGCAGCACATCAAGAATCCCTCCAGCAAGGCCGCCCAGGCGGTGCGCGAACTGCAGACCCGGCAACGGCTGTGCCTGACCGGCACGCCATTGGAAAACCACCTGGGCGAGCTATGGTCGCTGTTCCACTTCCTCATGCCCGGCTGGCTCGGCGATGCGCGGCGCTTCACCCAGGATTACCGCAACCCCATCGAGAAGCATGGCGACGAGGCCCGTCTGGCACATCTGCGCGCGCGCCTGCGGCCGTTCCTGCTGCGCCGCACCAAGGAACAGGTGGCCACCGAGCTGCCGGCCAAGAACGAGTTCGTCCACTGGGTCGAGCTGTCGCCCGCCCAGCGCGAACGCTACGAGACGCTACGCCTGGCCATGGACCGCAAGGTCCGCGATGAAATCGAGCGCAAGGGCCTGGCGCGCAGCCAGATGGTCATCCTCGAGGCGCTGCTCAAGCTGCGTCAGGTCTGCTGCGATCTGCGCCTGCTCAAGGGCGATGCCGTTGCGACGTCTCGCGGCAGCAGCTCGGGCAAGCTGGACAGCCTGCTGGACATGCTCGACGAGCTGATGAGCGAAGGACGCCGCGTGCTGCTGTTTTCCCAGTTCACCTCGATGCTGGCTCTGATCGAACAGGCGCTGCTCAAGCGCGGCATCACCTACGTCAAGCTGACCGGCGAGACCGACGATCGACGCACGCCGGTCGAACGCTTCCAGGCCGGCGAAGTGCCGCTGTTTCTCATCAGCCTGAAGGCCGGCGGCACCGGACTGAACCTGACGGCCGCCGACACGGTGATCCATTACGATCCCTGGTGGAACCCCGCTGCCGAGAACCAGGCTACCGACCGCGCCTATCGCATCGGGCAGGACAAGCCGGTGTTCGTCTATCGTCTGATCACCCGCGGCACCGTCGAGGAACGTATCCGCGAGCTGCAGGCGCGCAAGGCCGAGCTGGCCGCCGGCGTGCTGGAGGGCAGCGGTGAAGGCGGCTGGCAGCTGGCCGAGCAGGACATCGAAGCGCTCTTTGCGCCGCTGCCTTGAGCCATGCCTGGCGAAGTTGTGACGCCGACAAGCGCAGCATTTCGCGCTTTGCCAGATCATCGCCACCTCGTTTAACTTCTCACCAGACGACGGCATGGCCGTCCCCACCCGCCAGCGCTACAAGGAGCAACCCATGAGCCTCTACGAGATTGCCTTTTCCGGCCAGCTGCTCCCCGGCGCGAAGCTCGAACAGGTCGAAGCCAACCTGACCAGGCTGTTCCAGGCCGATGCCCAGCGCATCGCGCTGCTGTTCTCCGGTCGCCGCATCGTGATCAAGCAGAACCTGGACTTCGCTGCGGTGGAAAAATACCGCCAGGCCATGGAGCGCGCCGGTGCCCAGGTCGAGGTCAAACCGATGCCGGTGGATGTCGAGGAAATCGAGCTGGCGCCGCCACCACCCGCCACGCCTGTCGCTACCCCTGCGAGCACCGCACCTGCAACGGCTCGGCCCGGTGAGACACCTGGCGCACTGAAGGTGACGCCGCGGGATGAATACATGGCCGCCTTCAGCGACGTCGAGGCGCCGGACTTCGGTATCGCACCGGTTGGCGTCGACCTGCAGGACGCCCGTCCCGAACCCGAGGCCCCGCGCGTGGACCTCTCGCAATTCAGCCTGGCTCCGGTGGGCAGCGACATGGGCGAGATGCCGCGCGCCGTCGACGGGCCCAAGCCGGACATATCGCACCTCAAGCTGGCGGACTGATCGCAGCCCACCGCAAGAAACAGCCGCCCGGCCATTTACAGCGACCGGTAGGGTGGGCTTCGGCCCACCTCGCGCTGATCGGGCGAACTCGCAGCGCTGCGCCATGCTCCAAACCTACAAGCCCGCAAAGCGCCTGTACTCATGGATCTTGTCGTTGCCCGCCCCGAAGGGCTGTATTGCCCGCCCGGTGATTTCTATATCGACCCCTGGCGGCCGGTCGATCGCGCCGTCATAACCCACGCCCATGGCGACCACGCACGCTGGGGGATGGGCCATTACCTGGCTTCCAGCGACAGCGAAGGCATCCTGCGTTCGCGCATCGCCGCGGATATGCCGCTGCAGACACTGGCCTATGGCGAATCCATCGAGCATCACGGCGTAAAGCTCAGCTTTCATCCCGCTGGTCATGTACTCGGCTCGGCCCAGGTGCGCCTGGAATACAAGGGCGAAGTCTGGGTCGCTTCGGGCGACTACAAGGTCGAGCCGGACGGCACCTGTGCGCCGTTCGAGCCGGTGCGCTGCCATACCTTCATCACCGAATCGACCTTCGGCCTGCCGATCTACAAGTGGCCGGCGCAAACCGAGGTCTTCCGCGAGATCAACGATTGGTGGCGCGCCAACGCCGCGGCCGGGCGCGCCAGCGTGCTGTTCTGCTATGCCTTCGGCAAGGCGCAGCGCATCCTGCACGGCCTGGATGAAAGCATCGGCACCATCGTCGTGCATGGCGCGGTAGAGCCGCTGAACAAGGTCTATCGCGAGGGCGGCATCCACCTGCCGCCGACGGTGTATGCCGGTGACCTGAAGAAGGGTGATCCGCGCCTGAAGCAGGCCATCATCCTCGCCCCGCCCTCGGCTGGCGGCAGCACATGGATGCGCCGCTTCGGTGACTATGCCGACGCCTTCGCCAGCGGCTGGATGATGCTGCGCGGCACCCGCCGTCGCCGCGGCGTCGACCGCGGCTTCGTGCTTTCCGACCATGCCGACTGGCCAGGCCTGCTCTGGGCCATCGAGCAGACCGGCGCCGAACGGGTAATGGTCACCCACGGCTCCGTTGCGGTGCTGGTGCGCTACCTGCGCGAAATGCGCGGCCTTGATGCCCAGGCCTTCGCCACCGAATACGGCGAAGAGGACGATGCCGCGACGGAGGGCACCGCATGATCGAAGGCCACGCCGCTTTCCCGTGGCGCGGCGACCGCCGAAGCGGAGGCGCCGCATGAAAGCCTTCGCCACGCTCTACAGTCGCCTGGACGCCACCACGTCGAGCAATGCCAAACTGGCCGCGATGCGCGACTACTTTCGCGAGGCCGATCCGTCCGACGCTGCCTGGGCGGTCTACTTCCTGGCCGGCGGTCGCCCGCGTCAACTGGTCCCGACCCGCGCCCTGCGCGAAACCGCCATGCAGGCGGCGGGCCTGCCCGAATGGCTGTTCGAGGAAAGCTACCAGGCCGTTGGCGACATGGCCGAGACCATCTCGCTGCTGATGTCCGAGGCCGAACACAGCTCCGAGGACGGGCTGGCCGTGTGGATGCAGGACCGACTGCTACCGCTGCGCGGCCTGCCGCCGGAGGAGCTGGCCGAACGCTTGCCGGCGCTCTGGGCACAGCTGGATCGGCTCAGCCTGATGGTCTGCATCAAGCTGATCACCGGCGCCTTTCGCGTCGGCGTGTCGAAGCTGCTAGTCACTCGCGCGCTGGCCTCGCTGGCCGACCTCGACCCCAAGCGCGTCGCGCAGCGCCTGGTCGGCTACACCGACCTGTCCCATCGGCCCAGCGCCGAGGGCTATCGCGCGCTGATCGCCGAAGAATCCGAGCATGAGCATGCCCAGCGTGGTGGCCAGCCCTACCCGTTCTTTCTCGCTCATGCGCTGCAGGCCCCGGTGGACACGTTCGACACGCTGCTTGGCGCGCCGGACAACTGGTTCATCGAATGGAAGTGGGATGGCATCCGCGCCCAGCTGGTCAAGCGCGACGGGCAGATCTGGGTCTGGTCGCGCGGTGAGGAGCTGGTCAGCGAGCGTTTTCCCGAGCTGTGCGAACTGGCCCGCTGCCTGCCCGACGGCACGGTGATCGATGGCGAGATCCTGGTCTGGAAGCATGCCCCGGAGACCCCGGCCGGCGAGCTGTTCGACGCCGCCAGCACCGGCGAGCCCAGCGCCGATGGCTTCGGCGTACAGCCCTTCGCCCTGCTGCAACAGCGCATCGGCCGCAAGAACCTGACCGCCAAGGTGCTGCAGGATGCGCCGGTGGCGGTGCTCGCCTACGACCTGCTGGAATGGCAGGGCGACGACTGGCGGCAGCGCGAGCACCGCGAACGCCGCCAGCAGCTCGAGGCGGTCGTGGGCCAATGCCCCAGCCCGCAGCTGATGCTTTCACCACTCGTAAGCGGAGCGGATTGGCAGGATCTGGCCCGCCAGCGCGAAGCCTCACGCGCGCTGGGCGTGGAAGGCATGATGATCAAGGCGCGCGCGGCCCAGTATGGCGTCGGTCGGACCAAGGACGTCGGCGTCTGGTGGAAATGGAAGATCGACCCCTACTCCGTCGATGCGGTGCTGATCTATGCCCAGCGCGGTCACGGCCGCCGCGCCAGCCTCTACACCGACTACACCTTTGCCGTCTGGGACGGCGAGCCGGGCGACCCTGAGCGCAAGCTCGTGCCCTTCGCCAAGGCCTATTCCGGCCTCACCGACGAGGAAATGCGCAAGGTGGACGCCATCGTGCGCAAGACCACCGTGGAGAAGTTCGGCCCGGTGCGCAGCGTCACGCCGACCCTGGTGTTCGAACTCGGCTTCGAAGGCATTGCCGCCAGCAGCCGCCACAAGAGCGGCATCGCCGTGCGCTTCCCACGCATGCTGCGCTGGCGCCTCGACAAGCCGGTGGAGGAAGCCGATACCCTGGCCACCCTGCGGGAATTGCTGGGATGAAACCAAAGCACCCGGCAGCCGCTCGGCGCTCATCACAACCCCCTCCCAAGAGCCGAGCCGAGCAGCCACACGATCACGACCCACTCCCTCAAGAAGAGGGGCCGGGGGTGGGGGACGGGGCCGAGAGCCTCGCTGCCGGCTGGTTTGCCAGCCGTGCCTGGCAACCCTTCCCGTTCCAGCAGGAGGTCTGGCAAGCGATAGGCGATGGCGAATCGGGCCTGCTGCACGCCACCACCGGCTCCGGCAAGACCTACGCCGTCTGGCTCGGAGCCCTGAATCGCTTTGCGACCAAGGCACCCTCTCCCACCGCGACGGACAAGCCGGCGCCTTTGACGGTGCTCTGGATCACCCCGATGCGCGCCCTGGCCGCCGACACCGCCCGCGCCCTGCAGGCGCCGCTGGAGGACCTCGGCATCGGCTGGAGCATCGGCCTGCGCACCGGCGATACCAGCGGTGCCGAGCGTGCGCGGCAAGGACGGCGTCTGCCCAGCGCGCTGGTCACCACGCCGGAAAGCCTGACCCTGCTGCTGACCCGCGCCGATGCACGCCAGGCCTTCGCCGGTTTGCGCATGCTGGTGGTGGACGAATGGCACGAGCTCTTGGGCAACAAGCGCGGCGTGCAACTGCAACTGGCCCTGGCGCGCCTGCGTCAGTGGATGCCGGAGCTGATCGTCTGGGGCCTCTCCGCCACCCTCGGCAACCAGCCCCACGCGCTGGACGTGCTGCTGCACCCCGGCAGCGGCAGGCTGGTGCAGGGCAAGGTGGACAAGGACCTGCGCGTCGACACCCTGCTGCCGCCGAGCATCGAGCGCTTCCCCTGGGCCGGTCATCTCGGCCTGCGCATGCTGCCGCAGGTGGTCGAAGAGATCGATTCCGCCGCGACTACCCTGGTGTTCACCAATACCCGCTCGCAGTCGGAAATCTGGTATCAGGCGCTGCTGGATGCGCGGCCGGACTGGGCCGGATTGATCGCCCTGCACCACGGCTCACTCGCACGCGAGGTGCGCGACTGGGTCGAACTGGGCCTCAAGCAGGGCGCGCTCAAGGCCGTGGTCTGCACCTCCAGCCTGGATCTGGGCGTGGACTTCCTGCCGGTCGAGCGAGTTTTGCAGATCGGCTCGCCCAAGGGCGTGGCGCGGCTGATGCAGCGCGCCGGCCGCTCCGGACACGCGCCGGGGCGAACCTCGCGGGTCACCCTGGTGCCCACCCATAGCGTGGAGGTGGTGGAAGCCGCGGCCGCCCAGGTGGCCATCGCCGAGCGCCGCATCGAGGCCCGCAGCGCACCGCATCGCCCGCTCGACGTGCTGGTGCAGCACCTGGTGAGCATGGCCCTGGGCGGCGGCTTCCGCCCGGATGAGCTGCTCGCCGAGGTGCGCCAGGCCTGGTCCTACCGGGAGCTGACCGACGAGCACTGGCAATGGGCGCTGGCCTTCGTCCGTCATGGCGGGCATTCGCTGACGGCCTACCCCGACTATCAGCGGGTCGAGCCGGACGAAACCGGCCTCTGGAAAGTACCCAGTCGCCGCGTGGCGCTGCGCCATCGCATGAGTATCGGCACCATCGTCAGCGACGCCAGCCTGACGGTGAAGTTCTGGGCCAAGGGCGGCAGCGGGCGTTCGCTGGGCAGCATCGAGGAAGGTTTCATCGCGCGCCTGCGCCCCGGCGACAACTTCCTCTTCGGCGGCCGCCTGCTGGAGCTGGTGCGGGTCGAGAACATGACCGCCTACGTCAGCCGCGCGACGGGCAAGAAGGCTGCCGTGCCGCGCTGGAACGGCGGTCGCATGCCGCTATCCAGCGAGCTGGCCGATGCTGTGGTCGAGCAGCTCGGGGCTGCCTCGCGCGAGCAGTTCACCACCCCCGAAATGCGCCTGGTCGAACCGCTGCTTCGCGTCCAGATGGACTGGTCGGCGCTGCCCACCAAGACCACCTTGCTGGCCGAGGTGATGAAGTCCCGCGAAGGCTGGCACCTGTTCCTCTACCCCTTCGCCGGGCGCCATGTGCACCTGGGTCTGGCCAGTCTGCTGGCCTGGCGCATGGGCCAGCGTCAACCGCTGACCTTCTCCATTGCGGTCAACGACTATGGCTTCGAACTGCTTTCGGCCACCGAGGTGGACTGGCTGCACTGGCTGACGCCGGAGCTTTTCAGCGAAAACGACCTGCTGCACGACGTGCTCGCCAGCCTCAATGCCAGTGAGCTGGCGCGCCGCCGTTTTCGCGAGATCGCGCGCATCGCCGGGCTGGTGTTCTCCGGCTACCCGGGTGCGCAGAAGAGCGCGCGTCAGCTGCAGGCTTCCAGTGGCCTGTTCTTCGATGTGTTCCGCCAGTACGATCCAGGCAATCTGCTGCTGACCCAGGCCGAGGAAGAGGTGCTGCGCCAGGAGCTGGAAGTCGAGCGCTTGCAGCAGACGTTGCAACGCCTGCAACAGCGCCGTCTGGACGTCCATCAGGTGCGACGCGCGACCCCGCTGGCCTTTCCGCTGATGGTCGAGCGCTTTCGCGAAAGCATGACTTCGGAGAAGCTCGCCGACCGCATCCGCCGCATGGTGGCGGAGCTGGACAAGGCTGCTGGTCCCGGCGGCTACCAGCCCGAGCCACAATCGACGATCACCATCGAGCGCGACGCCCCGCGACCACGCAAGCCCCGCGCACGCAAGGACGGCACGCCGCGCACGAGGAAGGCCAAACCCGCCTGATGAACCGAGCCACAGGACGAACCGACGGATCATGAACGCCTACCAGCCCATCGAACTGGCCGGCGCCACACTCTGGCTGCTGGCGGAAAAGGCGATCTACTGGCCCGCACAGCAGGCTCTGTTGGTGGCCGACATCCATTTCGGCAAGGCCGCAGCCTATCGTCGCCTCGGTCAGCCTGTGCCCCATGGCACCACCGATGCCAACCTGCGCCAGCTGGACGGCCTGCTGGCCCGATACTGCTGCCGCCAGCTGATCTTTCTCGGCGACTTCCTGCACGCACCCGAATCCCATGCGCCGGCCACACTTGCGTGCCTGGCCGAATGGCGCTCGCGCCATCCCCAGCTGGCCATCACCCTGGTGCGCGGCAACCACGACCGCCGTGCAGGAGACCCGCCGGCCCAGCTCGGCATCGACGTAGTGAACGAGCCACTGCTGCTCGGCCCGTACGCGCTGCAGCACGAACCGCAGCCGCACCCCAGCCACCACGTGCTGGCGGGCCACGTTCACCCTGCCTTCCCGCTACAGGGGCGCGGGCGCCAGCGCCTGCGCCTGCCCTGCTTCTGCATCGGCGAACGACTCAGCCTGCTGCCAGCCTTCGGCAGCTTCACCGGCACGATGACGGTGGCAACCGAAGACAGCTGGCGAATCTATGTGGTGGGGGATGGAGAGGTGTGGCCGGTGGCGCACTCGGCGCCGGTCAGGCCTGGGATATACCGGTGATGGTGATGCCGTAGCGTTCGGCAAGGCGTGTGGCGGGAGTGTCCTCGAGATCGGGGTCGTGCTCGTGCTCGCTTTCCTGATCCGGATAGAGCTCCTCCGCCTTGCGCGTCACCAGTTCGACCGCATCGTCGATGTCGGGCTGGTGTTCAGAGTCGATCTTCAGCATCGAAGTGTTGCCGTCTTTGTTGTACGCAATGATCCAGGTCGTCATGGAATGCCCCTCGCCTTAAAGAAACCCGTGTGAACGTAATAACGCCCATTTTGGTTTTTGTAAGTTTTTAGACCCATCCGGCGTCGGCAGTTCGGTCCCTCACCTCAAAGTTAGCAGCTTTAATTGCAGGACGAGGAACAACCCTCCGGATGGCCAGTCATCCGTGGTGTCCTTGTTCGACGAGAAGAATGAGTCCGACCCCATGAGCGCCTCCCGTGCACTTTCATCCGAGCCATCCGAGGATCAGCTGGTCGCCCTGCTGCGCCAGCATGCCGAGCCCCTACCCGCCCTCGACGAGCCGCGCTTCGCCGACGCCTTCGAGCGCTACGCCGACGCGCGGGTCGTGCTGATCGGTGAGGCCAGCCACGGCACTTCCGAGTTCTATCGGGCCCGCGCCGCAATCACCCGGCGGCTGATCGAACAGCACGGGTTCTCCATCGTCGCGGTCGAGGCGGACTGGCCCGATGCCGCGCGCATCGACTGCCATTGTCGGCAGCGCGAGCCCGTCGCCTGGGCCGAAAATGCCTTCAAGCGCTTCCCGAGCTGGATGTGGCGCAATCGCGAGGTCGACGGCTTCGTGCGCTGGCTGCGTGAGCACAATGCCGCGCTGACCGCCGAGCAGCGCGTCGAGTTTCGCGGCCTGGACGTCTACAGCCTCGGCAGCTCGATGCGCGAAGTGCTGGATTATCTGGATCGCACCGATTCGGCGGCCGCCGCCGCTGCCCGGCGGCGCTATGGTTGCCTGAGCCCCTGGCAGGAAGATCCGGCCGACTACGGCCGCAACGTCATGCTCGGCCAGCCTTCCTGCGAAAACGCCGTCATTGAACAGCTGCAGGCTCTGCTCACCCAGCGCCTGGCGTACATCGACCAGGACGGCGAGCGCTTCTTCAATGCCGAACGCAACGCGCGGGTGGTGCTTGCCGCGGAGCACTACTATCGGGCGATGTACCGCGGCTCGACGGAGTCCTGGAATCTGCGCGACCGGCACATGTTCGATACGCTGCGTGCCCTGCTCGATCATCGCGGCGCGGATGCCAAGGCAGTGGTCTGGGCGCACAACTCGCACATCGGCAATGCCGCGGCGACCTCGATGGGCTGGGGTGGCGAGTTCAATATCGGCGAACTCTGCCGCACGGCCTTCGGCCGCGACGCGGTGCTGATCGGCATGGCGACCGACCGCGGCGAGGTCGCCGCGGCGGACAACTGGGACGAGCCGATGCGGCGCAAGCAGGTCATCCCGTCGCGGCCCGACAGTTGGGAGCAGCTGTTTCTGCGGGCCGGCGTGCCGGCATCACTGACCGATTGGCGGGATGATCAGGGCAAGCTGCGCGAGGCACTCAGCCATCCACGACTGGAGCGTGCGATCGGCGTCATCTACCGTCCTCTGACGGAGCGGCAGAGTCATTACTTTCGCGCCATCCTGGCCGAGCAGTTCGACGCGCTGATCTGGCTGGAGCAGACGCAGGCGGTGACGCCCATCGGCCCGCAGGACATCGACGCGAGCGTCGTCCCGGATACCTACCCGTTCGGGGAGTAAGCCTGCGTCGCGGCACCGGAGCGCTGCGACGCAGTCATGCATGAAGAGACTAACAGCCGGCTTATGCCACCGGCGCGGGTGGTGGTTGATCCGGCACGGTGGGCTCACCAGGCTCAGATGGCTGGGTCGGCACTCCCGGCTCCTCCGGATCGCCCGGCACGCCGGCGGCGCGCCAGTACTGGCTGTCAGCATTGGGGGTATAACGAAGCGATTGAGCGGGCATGATGTCCTCCACTGCATGCACCCGCGGCAGCGGGCAGGTCTGTAGTAGAGGGCCGGGCGAGGCGTTTCTATCCCACCTTCCGTCGGAGGCCACGCCCACCCGCGGCGCTTACCACATCAGGTCGTCGGGAACCTGATAGGCGGCGTATGGATCGTCGGCATCCGGTTCTTCGGTGCGGATGTTGAGCTGCACCACGCGCTGCGGGTCACGCTCCTGGATTTTCAGTGCCGCTTCGCGCGGAATGACCTCGTAGCCGCCGCCGTGCCGCACGATGGCCAGCGAGCCACTGGCCAGCTTGTCACGCATCAGCTTGTTGACCGAAAGGCGCTTGACCTTCTTGTCGTCGACGAAATTGTAGTAGTCCTCAGTGGTCAGCTTCGGCAGGCGGCTGGTCTCGATCAGCTGTTTGATCTGCGCGGCGCGGGCCTTCTGCTCCGCCTTCTCCTGCTGCTGACGGTTGAGCTCCTGGTCGCGGGCGAGCTTCTCGGCCTGGGCCTGCAACGCGGCCTGGCGCTGGGAGTCGTCCTTCTCGACCTGCCCCTTTTTCTCCAGGCGCTGCTGCTTCTGCTTCTGCTTGACGGCCTGCTTGGCCTGCTTTTCGTTGACCAGCCCGGCTTTGAGCAGCTGGTCACGGAGGGAAAGACTCATGTTTCGGCTCGTCTTTTGGGTGAATTCAAATGGGCGCGGTGGCTGCGAATCCTCGCGGCGCCGAGCGGCATTGTGGTGGATGCGCAAGACGACATCCACCTCTGCACGCCGTCTTCAGCCGCAGGACGGCGACCGCTCGGCCTTCTTGGCTTCGCCCCAGAGGGCGTCCAGCTCTTCGAGGTCGCAATTCTCGATGGGTCGTCCCGCGTCCCGCAAGGCCTGTTCGATGAAGCGGAAGCGCCGCTCGAACTTGCCGTTGGCCGCACGCAGGGCGTTTTCCGGATCGACCTTGAGGTGACGCGCCAGGTTGACCACCACGAACAGCAGGTCACCCAGCTCTTCGGCGATGGCCTGCGGATCGCTTTCGCTCATCGCCTCCAACACTTCGTCCAGTTCTTCGCGCACCTTGTCCACCACCGGCAGCGCTTCGGGCCAGTCGAAGCCCACCTGGGCGGCGCGCTTCTGCAACTTCGCCGCGCGACTGAGCGCCGGCAATGCGCTGGGAACGTCATCGAGAAGAGACAGCTGCTCGGGCGCGGCGGCTTTCTCGGCCCGCTCCTCGGCCTTGATCTCCTCCCAGCGCCGCTTGATCGCCGCCTCGTCGAGCCGCGGCAGTTCCGGCGAGCCGTACAGGTCACCATCCGGAAAGACATGCGGGTGTCGGCGCACCAGCTTGCGGGTAATGGCATCGACCACCGTGGCGAAGTCGAAGCGCCCCTCCTCCCGGGCCAATTGGCTGTAGTAGACGACCTGAAACAGCAGATCGCCCAGCTCGCCGGGCAGGTGCTCGAAGTCGCCACTTTCGATGGCGTCGGCCACCTCGTAGGCCTCCTCCAGCGTGTGCGGGACGATACTCGCGTAGTCCTGTTGCAGATCCCAGGGGCACCCGTGCTGCGGATCGCGCAGCCGGGCCATCAGGTGCAGCAAGTCGGGGAGTTGGTACATGGGATTCCTCAAGGAGACTTGGCTGTCGACGGTCGCTCAGCACCGGGCGCCGCGAGCGAAGAGCCGGCTAGGCGAACGCCTGCCGAAAAGCGGAGTTGGCTATTGCCAATGCGCACTTTTCGGTAGGCCTTCAACTACGCCGGATCGAGCGCAGCCGTTCGGAAAGATCAGGAAGCGCGCTGACGCTTGGCCTCGATGATATTCGGCAGCTGCGAAATACGGCTGAGCAGACGCCCCAAGGCATTCAACCCCGGGATCTCGATGGTCAGCGTCATCTGGGCGGTGCTGTCTTCCTTGTTCGAACGGGTGTTCATCGACAGCACGTTGATGCGTTCATTGAGCAGCATCTGCGAGATATCACGCAGCAGACCGGCACGGTCGTACGCGCGGATCATGATCTCGACCGGATAGGTCTTCTCCGGCACCGGGCCCCAGCTGACCTGGATGATCCGCTCCGGCTCGCGACCGGCCAGCTGCAGCACCGACGGGCAGTCCTGGCGGTGGATGCTGACACCGCGGCCCTGAGTGATGTAGCCGACGATCGGGTCGCCCGGCAGCGGCTGGCAGCAGCCGGCCATCTGCGTCAGCAGGTTGCCGACGCCTTGGATCTGCACATCGCCACGCTTGCCGGGCTTGTGTGGCGCGGAACGCCGCGGGATCAGCTCCAGCTGATCGTAACCGCGCTCCGGCTCGACCAGCTGCTGGGCCATGTTGACCAGATGCGCCAGGCGCAGGTCGCCGGCGCCAAGGGCGGCGAACATGTCCTCGGCGTTCTTCAGGTTGGCCTTCTCGGCCAGCTTGTCGAAATCCACCGGCGGCAGGTCCAGGCGGCTCAGCTCGCGCTCCAGCAGCGCCTTGCCGGCGGCGACGTTCTGGTCGCGCGCCTGCAGCTTGAACCAGTGAACGATCTTTGCCCGCGAACGTGACGTGGTGATGTAACCCAGGTTGGGGTTCAGCCAGTCGCGGCTCGGCGAGCCGTGCTTGCTGGTGATGATCTCCACCTGCTCACCGGTCTGCAGGCTGTAGTTGAGCGGGACGATGCGGCCGTTGACCTTCGCCCCGCGGCAGTTGTGGCCGATCTCGGTGTGCACCCGGTAGGCGAAATCCAGCGGTGTCGCGCCCTTGGGCAGGTCGATGGCATGGCCATCCGGAGTGAACACATAGACGCGATCAGGCTCGATGTCGACGCGCAACTGGTCGGCCAGGCCGCCGATGTCGCCCAGCTCTTCGTGCCATTCGAGCACCTGACGCAGCCAGGCGATCTTTTCCTCGTAGTGGTCCGAACCGGAATTGACGTCGGTACCCTTGTAGCGCCAGTGCGCGCAGACCCCCAGTTCGGCCTCCTCGTGCATGGCGTGGGTGCGGATCTGCACCTCCAGCACCTTGCCCTCGGGGCCGATCACCGCGGTATGCAGCGAGCGATAGCCATTCTCCTTGGGGTTGGCGATGTAATCGTCGAATTCCTTGGGAATGTGCCGCCACAGGGTGTGCACGATCCCCAGCGCGGTGTAGCAGTCGCGGACTTCCGGCACCAGTACGCGAACGGCGCGAACGTCGTAGATCTGGCTGAACTGCAGGCCCTTCTTCTGCATTTTCCGCCAGATGGAATAGATGTGCTTGGCGCGCCCATCGATCTCCGGCTGGATGCCGGCCGCGGTCAGTTCGTCCTTGAGCTGCTGGACGACATTGGTGATGTACTGCTCGCGATCGAGCCGACGCTCGTGCAGCAGCTGGGCGATCTGCTTGTACTGCTCGGGCTCGAGGTAGCGGAAGGACAGATCCTCCAGCTCCCACTTGATGTGGCCGATGCCGAGGCGGTGGGCCAGCGGTGCGTAGATGTCGAAGACCTCGCGGGCGACACGCTGGCGCTTCTCGTCGTCGGCCAGCTTCACCGCGCGGATGGCGCAGGTGCGCTCGGCCAACTTGATCAGCGCGACGCGGACGTCGTCGACCATGGCCACCAGCATCTTGCGCAGGTTTTCCACCTGCGCCTGGGACCCGAGCACCAGCGATTCGCGCGGGTTGAGGCTGGCGCTGATCGCCGCCATGCGCAGCACACCTTCGATGAGCTTGGCCACCACCGGCCCGAAGCGCTGGTGCACATCGGCCAGCTGAATCTTGCCCTCACGCACGCCGCGGTAGATGACCGCAGCGACCAGGCTGTCCTGATCCAGTTTGAGGTCAGCGAGGATCTCGGCGATCTCCAGGCCGATCTGATAGCTGGAGGTGCCTTCGCTCCAGAGGTTCTGCGCGGCATTGGCCTGCTGTTCCGCTTCGCGGGCGAACTCGCAGGCCTCCTTCAGCGCCGCACGGTCGAGTGCCGGGTCCATCCCCAACACATGATCGAGCCAGCCATCCAGGTTGATGCTGCCGTCCGTATTGATCGGCTGAACCGCTCTGACCTGTACCATCTACCTTCCCTTCTGCGCAGCATCTGCGCCATGAACGCCGGCATTCTGCGTGCCGGTCGGTTGAACCACAGGCCAGTCGCCTGTCAAAAAATACTGCGCCGAGCGTCAATCCCGCTCGAACAACGCCATGGCCTCGGCGTGGGCCGTCTGCGGGAACATGTCCAGCAGCCCGGCACGCTTGAGGCGGAAGCCCTGGCTGGCCAACTCGCGCGCATCGCGCGCCAGGGTGGCCGGATTGCATGAAACATAGACCACGCGGCGCGCCTGGAGCGGCGTCATCTGCCGGACGATTTCCAGCGCACCGTCACGGGGCGGATCAAGTAGCACGGCATCGAACCCGCTGCGCGCCCAGGGTGCATCGGCAAGCGGCTTCGACAAGTCCGCCCGATAAAAGTGCACCTGTTCGAGGCCGTTGCGCTGCGCGTTGTCCTGCGCCCGCGCCACCATCGCCTCGACACCTTCCACCCCCACCACCTGCGCGCCCTGACGCGCCAGCGGCAGGCTGAAATTGCCCAGCCCGCAGAACAGGTCCAGCACCCGCTCCCCCGCGCTGGCGCCCAACCAGCTCAGCGCCTGGGCGACCATCGCCTCGTTCACCGGCGCATTGACCTGAACGAAATCTCCCGGCCGCCAGGCCAGCTCCAGGTCCCAGGCCTCAAGGCGGTAGCCCAGCGCCTGCCCGGGCACATCGGCTTGCGGCTCGCCCTCGCCCTGCAACCAGAGCTGTGCCTGATGGGCGCGGGCAAAGGCCCGCAGGCGCGCCAGGTCGATCTCCGGCAGCGGCGCGGTATGGCGGATCAGCACAGCCTCGGCGGTGCCGCTGAACAGCTCCACATGGCCGATGGCCTGCGGCTTAGTCAGCCCATGCAAGGCCTCGAGCAACCCCGGCAGCAGCGTCTGCAAGGGCTGTACCAGAACCGGGCACTGGTCGATGGCGACGATGTCCTGGCTGGCCGTGGCACGAAAGCCCACCTCCAGGCGCTTGTCCCTGGTGTGCCAGCGCACCGCCAGCCGGGCTCGACGTCGATAGCCGAAAGCCGGACCGGTCAGCGGCTCGGCCCAGCGTTCCGGCTCGAGCTCGGCCAGGCGAGCGAGCTGCTCGCCCAGGGTGCGTTGCTTGAGTGCCAGCTGATCGTCAATGGCGGCATGCTGCAGGGTGCAGCCGCCACAACGGCGAGCGAAGGGGCATGGCTCGTGCTGGCGCACCGCACTGGGTTCGAACACCCGCTCACAGCGGGCATCGACGATCTGGCTGCGCGCGTTCAACACGCGCGCCTCGACGGTTTCACCAGGCAATGCGCCTTCGACGAACCAGGTGCGCCCCTCGACGAAGGCGATGCCACGGCCGTCATGGGCGAGCCGCTCGATGCTCAGCCGTTGCTTCTTGCCAACCGGCACCTGGGGCTTGCGCTCGCCGCCGCTGGGTTGAAAGCGCAGAGCGCCGCTACGTTTGGCCATCAGCGGCCCCCTGCGTTATGGGAATGCCGGCCAGCAAGCCGTTCAATTGGGTGCGTCATAAACGCCGGTCGACAGATAGCGGTCACCGCGATCGCAGATGATCGCCACGATCACCGCGTTCTCCACCTCCTGCGACAGACGCAGAGCCGCGGCCACCGCGCCGCCGGAGGACACACCGCAGAAGATGCCCTCCTCGCGCGCCAGGCGGCGCATGGTCTGCTCAGCCTCGTCCTGGGACATGTCGACGACGCGATCGACCCGCTCGGCCTGATAGATCTTCGGCAGGTATTCCTGCGGCCAACGGCGGATGCCGGGGATCGCCGCGCCTTCCATCGGCTGCAAGCCGACGATCTGCACCGCCGGGTTCTGCTCCTTGAGGTAGCGGGACACGCCCATGATGGTGCCGGTGGTGCCCATCGAGCTGACGAAATGGGTGATGCTGCCAGCGGTCTGCTGCCAGATCTCCGGGCCGGTGCTGCTGTAGTGGGCTTCCGGGTTGTCGCCGTTGGCGAACTGATCGAGCACCTTGCCGCGTCCCTCGGCCTGCATCTGCAGCGCCAGGTCGCGGGCGCCTTCCATGCCCTGCTCCTTTGTCACCAGGATCAGCTCGGCGCCATAGGCGGTCATCGCCGCCTTGCGCTCGGCGCTGGAGTTGTCCGGCATGATCAGGATCATCCGATAGCCCTTGATCGCGGCCGCCATGGCCAGGGCGATACCGGTGTTGCCGGAGGTCGCCTCGATCAGCGTATCGCCCGGCTGGATATCACCGCGCAGCTCCGCCCGGTTGATCATCGACAGTGCCGGGCGGTCCTTGACCGAGCCGGCCGGGTTGTTGCCCTCGAGCTTGACCAGGATGGTGTTGCTGGTCTTACCCGGCATCCGCTGCAGGCGAACCAGCGGGGTGTTGCCGATGCAGTCGGCAATGGTCGGATAGTGTGTAGTCATGGCGTCGCACGGCATCTGAGAAGGTCGACATGATACCGGCAACACTCGACGACGGGCAGACGTATCGGCCACGCGGCGTCGCGCCCGCAACAGACGAACCCGCTCAGGGTCGCGCCAGGATCTTCGGCGCCGCCTCGATGATCTGCCGCGACAGGTGTTCCATTCGCGGCGATTGCACCTTCCAGGTATGCCAGTAGAGCGCGATCTCCAGCGGTTCGTCGGCAGCCAGATCGACCACCTCGCCAGCGCGTAGCGCCTCATGCAGCAACAGTTCGGGAACCATGCCGTAGCCCAGGCCGTAGCGGATCGCGCTGAAGTGGGGCTCGGCACCCGGTACGTAATGACAGGGATAGGCACCTTCGGGCAGGCCGAAGCGACGCAGCAGGAACGACGACTGCAGGGTGTCCTTGCGCGTGTAGGCCACCACCGGCGCCTTGCGCGCAGCGTTGCGGGTCAGCCCGTTGGCGAAGTGCTTCTGGCGAAACTCGCTGGAGGCCACCAGGCGGTAGCGCATGCTGCCCAGCGGGCTGGCGCTGCAGCCGCGCATCGGTTTGGGCTCGGTGCTGATGCAGCCGATCGCCAGGCCTGTCTCCAGCAGGCTGTAGGTGTGATCCTGGTCCTCCACCGTCAGGTCCAGCAGCACCCGCTCGCGGATCAGCACCTCGGCGAGGGCCGGGAAGAACCAGGTACCCAGGCTGTCGGCATTGAGCGCCGCGACCACCACCAGCGGGGCATCGCTGCGTTCGGCCAGATCGGCCAGCAGGTCGGCTTCCAGCAACGAGGCACGTTTGAGGTACTGCAGCAGACGCTGCCCAGTTTCGGTGGGCCGACATGGCCGGCTGCGCACCACCAGCGCGCTGCCGAGCGCGCTCTCCAGCGCGCGAACCCGCTGCGAGATGGCCGGCGGGGTCAGGTGCAGACGCTGCGCTGCCTGCTCGAAGCTGCCGGTACGGATGACGCTGCGAAACGCCTCGGTCTGCTTTGGGTCGAGATTCATGCCGTCCCCCAGATAAGAAAATGTTTGTATGGCCTAAAAATACTTAGCTACGACAAATAACGCCATGCTTGCCCCATAATCGCGCACATCGAGCTGCCCCGCCCCAACCGCGGGCAGCGTAGCCTCGGAGAGTCGTCGTGGACCTGCTGCACACCATCTACCTGATCGCCATCACGGCTGAAGCCATGTCCGGAGCCATCATGGGCATGCGCCGCGGCATGGACCTGTTCGGCATCTGCCTGCTCGGCACGGTGACGGCACTGGGTGGCGGGACGGCGCGCGACGTACTGCTCGGCCACTACCCGGTCGGCTGGATCGCACACCCGGAGTACCTCACCTTCACCATCGGCGCGGCGATCGTCACCGGCTTCATCGCGCGCCACCTGCATCACCTGCGCATGGTCTTCCTGCTGGTCGACGGTCTGGGCCTGGTGGCATTCACCGTGATCGGCTGCGATGTCGCCATGGGCATGGGCGCGCATCCGTCCATCGTGGTACTGGCCGGCGTGATCACCGGCATCTTCGGCGGCCTGATGCGCGACGTGCTCTGCAACCAGGTGCCGATGGTGCTGCAACGCGAGCTGTATGCCACCGTGGCGCTGTTCACCGGGGTGTTCTATGTCGGCATGCTCTGGCTGGAGATCAACACCACCTTGGCCACCCTCGCCGCGCTGGGCAGTGGCTTCCTGTTCCGCGTGCTGGCGATGACGTTCAGCTGGAAGCTGCCGGACTTCAACGGCAAGGACATCCGCGGCCTTGAATGATCGAAGGTGCGGCGACCGGGCTTGATCGCACCAGCAGATTCGCCACGTCCGAGCCGCTACACTAGCGCGCTCGCAATCCCGGATCGGTGAATGGATGTGCTGAAAGACCTAGGAATTCGTGGCCGCGTGCTGATGCTCACGCTGCTGCCCAGCACCCTGCTGGCAGTGGTGCTCGGCGCCTACTTCACCTGGATGCAATTGTCGGAAATGCGCCACCAGCTCGACGAGCGTGGCCAACTGATTGCCGAGCAGCTCGCGCCGCTTGCCGCCCCGGCGATGAACCTGGGCTACGACAAACGCCTGCAGCGCATCCTGACCCAGGTGCTGGACCAGGCCGACGTTCGCGCAGTGACCATCCTCGACCCCGAGCGCGTACAGCGGGTGCATGCCGGGCCGCGCATGCTGACCCCGCCGCCACCGGGCGATCCGGAAGGGCTGACCCGCGTCAGCAGCATGGACCATACGCGCATCCTGATGCCGGTGCTCAGCCGTCACCTCAACCTCGCCGACGAAGCCCGCGGGCCGGAAGAAAAGCTCATCGGCTGGCTGGAGCTGGAACTGTCACACCACAACACCCTGCTGCGCGGCTATCGCAGCCTGCTGACCAGCCTGTTCCTGGTCGGCGCGGGGCTGATCATCACCGCGCTGCTCGCGCTGCGCATGAGCCGCGCCATCAGCCTGCCGCTGCAGCGCGTCAAGGCCGCGGTCGCCCAACTCAAGGACGGCCATCTGGAAACCCGCCTGCCGCCGTTGGGCAGCCATGAAATGGATGAGCTGGCGTCCGGCATCAACCGCATGGCCGAGGCGCTGCTCAGCGCCCGCGAAGAACTGCAGCAGAGCATCGACCAGGCCACCGAGGACGTGCAGCAGAACCTCGAAACCATCGAGATCCAGAACATCGAGCTGGACCTGGCACGCAAGGAGGCGCTGGAGGCCAGCCGTATCAAGTCCGAGTTCCTGGCCAACATGAGCCACGAGATTCGCACCCCACTCAATGGCATCCTCGGCTTCACCCAGCTGCTGCAGAAGAGCGACCTGACGCCGCGCCAGCAGGATTACCTGGGCACCATCGAGAAATCCGCCGACAGCCTGCTCGGGATCATCAACGACATTCTCGACTTCTCCAAGATCGAGGCCGGCAAGCTGGTACTGGATACCATTCCGTTCAACCTGCGCGACCTGATCGAGGACACCCTGACCATCCTCGCACCAGCGGCACATACCAAGCAGCTGGAGCTGGTCAGCCTGGTCTATCGCGACACGCCGCTGTCGCTGGTCGGCGACCCGCTGCGCCTCAAGCAGGTGCTGACCAACCTGATCAGCAACGCCATCAAGTTCACCAACGAAGGCACCATCGCCGTGCGCGCCATGGTCGAGGACGACAATGCCGAGCGGGCCCAGCTGCGCATCAGCGTGCAGGACACCGGCATCGGCCTGACCGATCAGGACCTGCGCGCGCTGTTCCAGGCCTTCAGTCAGGCGGACAACTCCATGTCGCGCCAGCCCGGCGGCACCGGCCTCGGCCTGGTCATCTCCAAGCGACTGATCGAGCAGATGGGTGGCGAGATCGGTGTCGACAGCATCCCGGACGAGGGCTCCGAATTCTGGATCAGCCTCAGCCTGCCCAAGGCCCGCGATGATGCCGAAGACCTGCCCCACCCCGCCCTCCAGGGACGCCGCATCGCCCTGCTGGAGCAGCACCCACTGGCTCGTCAGGCCCTGCAGCACCAGCTGCACAGCCTAGGCCTCGAGGTGCAGACCTTCGACACGCTCGACCAGATGCAGAGCACCATCAGCGCACGCCGCCAGAGCAGTGAACTGATCGATCTGGCCGTGCTTGGTGTTACCAACCGCGAGATCGAGCCGCAAGCGCTCAGCCGCCGACTGGCGGAGATCGAGGCGCTCGGCTGCAAATGCGTGGTGCTCTGCCCGACTACCGAACAGGCCAGCTATCACGATGCGCTGCCCGAAGCGCACAGCTACACCCAGCTGCAGGGCAAGCCGGCCTGCACACGCAAGCTGCAGCGCGTGCTGGTGGAACTGGTGCGGCCCAACCAGGCCTACGCCGAGCCCGCCGCTGCCGCGCCCAGCCGCGCCGCCCAGGTGCTCTGCGTCGACGACAATCCGGCCAACCTCCTACTGGTCAAGACTCTGCTCGGCGACATGGGTGCCGACGTGGTGGCGGTGGACAACGGCCCTGCCGCGCTGGAGGCGGTCAAGCAACACAGCTTCGATCTGGTATTGATGGACGTGCAGATGCCGGGCATGGACGGTCGCCAGACCACCGAAGCCATTCGCCAATGGGAGCAGGCCAGCAGCAGCACGCCGCTGCCGATCGTCGCGTTGACCGCCCATGCCCTGGCCAACGAGAAGCGCTCGCTGCTGCAGAGCGGCCTCGACGACTACCTGACCAAGCCCATCAGCGATCGCCAGCTGGCGCAGGTCGTGCTCAAGTGGACCGGCCTGGCCCTGCGCAGTCAGCCGCAGCGCATCGCCGAGGCATCGCCAACAGCGGAGCAGAGCCTCAAGGTGCTCGATCAGGAGGAAGGTCTGCGCCTGGCCGCGGGCAAGGCAGACCTCGCAGACGACATGCTCGGCATGCTGCTGCAGTCGCTGGAAGGCGATCGCCGCACGATCCGCGAGGCGCGACTGGCCGGTGACCGCCAGGCTCTGATCGAGCGCGTGCACCGCCTGCATGGCGCGACGCGCTATTGCGGCGTCCCGCAGCTGCGCAACGCCTGTCAGCAGAGCGAAACGCTGCTCAAGCAGAACCATCCTGACAGCGAGGCGGCGCTGGATGAACTCGACGCTGCCATCGGCCGGCTGGAGCAGGAAATCCACGCCAACGGCTGACCGACCGGGCCGGGCATCGTCCGGCCCTTCTCCTTTCGCGCCGCCCCTGACCGATCAGGAACCACGATGAACGATCACCCCGCCCAAGACGCCTTCCAGCACGCCGAGCTCGACTGGGACGAGAACGGCCTGCCGCAGTCCCGCCACTATGGCGATGTGTATTTCTCCCGCGCCAGCGGGCTGGCCGAGACCGAGCACGTATTCCTGGCGCAGAACGATCTGCCCCGCCGCTTCGCCGCCATGCAGCCCGACGAGTGTCTGGTCATCGGTGAAACCGGCTTCGGCACAGGGCTGAATTTCCTCTGCGCCTGGCAACTGTTCGAACGCAGCGCCAGTGCCCGGGCGCGGCTGCATTTCGTAAGCGTCGAAAAGCACCCGCTGACCTTCGCCGACATGCAGCGCGCGCTGGCCCTGTGGCCGGAGCTGCAGGCCCAGTCCGAGCAACTGCTCGAACAATACGTCGCGCTCAATCCGGGCTATCAGCGCCTGGTCTTCGCTGGCGGGCGAGTGGTGCTGACCCTGCTGATCGGCGACGTGCTGGAATGTCTGCCCAGCCTGGACGCACGCATCGATGCATGGTTTCTCGACGGCTTCGCGCCGGCGAAGAATCCGCAGATGTGGCAACCGGCACTGTTCAGCGAAATGGCCCGGCTATCCGCACCGGGCGCCACTCTGGGCACCTTTACCAGCGCCGGTTTCGTGCGTCGCGGTCTGATCGAGGCTGGCTTCGACATGCAGCGTGTGCCGGGATACGGCCACAAGCGCGAAATCCTGCGCGGCCGCCTGCAATCGAGCACTGCGCAGGTGGCAGACAAGCCCTGGTTCGCCCGGCCACGCCGTACCGTCCGCGAACGCCGTGCCGTGGTGATCGGCGCCGGCCTGGCCGGTTGCGCCACGGCTGCCGCGCTGGCCGCCCGTGGCTGGCGGGTCAGCGTTCTGGAACGCCATGCCGACGCCGCGCAGGAGGGCTCCGGCAATCCGCAGGGGGTGCTCTACCTCAAGCTGTCGGCTCACGGCACCGCGCTGTCGAAGCTGGTGGTCGGTGGCTTCAGCTATACCCGCCGACTGCTCGGCCACCTGCAGCAGGGCCAGGACTGGCAAGCCTGTGGTGTGCTGCAACTGATCTACGACGACAAGGAACGCCAACGCCAGGCTGAGCTGGCGGAGGCTTTTCCGCCCTCACTGGTTCATCCGCTCGAACGCGACGCCGCCGAAGCACTGGCCGGCGTGGCCCTGACCGAAGGTGGCTTGTTCTATCCCGATGCCGGCTGGGCCCATCCACCCGCGCTGTGCCGCTGGCTGCTGCAGCAACCGGGTATCGAGCTGCTGCGGCATCGGGAGGCCCTCGATCTGCGCCGCCACGGCGAGGCCTGGCAGGTGCTCGGCGGCGAGGGCGTGCTGGCCGAGGCGCCGGTCGTGGTGCTCGCTGGCGCAGCCGATGCGGCGCGCTTCGAGCAGAGCGCCTGGCTACCGCTCAAACGTATCCGCGGGCAGATTTCTGCCCTCCCCGCCACGGCCCGCAGCAGCCAGTTGCGCACCGTGCTGTGCGCCAAGGGCTACGTTGCACCGCCACGAGACGGCACCCATACCCTGGGCGCGAGCTTCAATTTCCAGCAGACCGACGACGCCCCCAGTGTCGCCGAACACCAGGCGAACCTGGAGATGCTCGAGCAGATCTCGACTGACCTCTACCAACGCCTGCAGGCCGATCCGCAGCGCACCGAAGCCCTGCAGGGCCGCGTCGCGTTTCGGTGCACCAGCCCGGACTACCTGCCGCTGATCGGGCCGCTGGCCGACCCGCAGCGCTTCGCCGAAGCCTACGCGGCGTTGGCCAGGAACGCGCGGCAGTCCGTGCAGGCCGTCTGCCCCTGGCTGGACGGCCTCTATGTGAACACCGCCCACGGCTCGCGCGGCATGATCAGCGCGCCGCTCTCCGGCGAGCTGCTTGCCGCCTGGCTGGATGACGAGCCGCTACCATTGCCACGGGAAGTGGCAGAAGCCTGCCATCCCAACCGCTTCCTGCTACGCAAGCTGATTCGCGGCACCTGAACGAGCAGACAGCGCAAGCCGTCACCCTGCCGGTGACGGCTTGCATCGAGCCGCGCGCCGAAAGATACTCCCCCCACTATACAAAGCAACCGGCGTAGGTCCCATGAAAACCCTGTCTCTGCTCGCTCTCGGCTTGTTTTCCCTCAGCACCCAAGCGGCCCCTGCGGCCGATCCGGAGCAACTGCGCGTCGAGGCCGTCGGCCTGATCGCCCCGTTCCAGCAACAGCTGCTCGGCACCGTCAAACAGGCGATGGCCGATGGCGGCCCGGCGCAGGCGGTCGAAGCCTGTCAGTCCCTGGCGCCGAGCATTGCCGCCCAGCACAGCCAGGCGCCCTGGACCGTCGGCCGCACCGCCCTCAAATTGCGCAATCCGGACAACGCACCGGATGCCTGGGAGCATCGTGTGCTGGAGCAGTTCGCCCAGCGCGCCGCTGCCGGTGAGCCTGTTCAACAGCTCAGCCATGGCGAAGTGGTTGCCGGCGAATATCGCTACATGCAGGCAATCGGTACCGCCGAGGCCTGCCTGGGTTGCCATGGCGAGAACATCAAACCGGAACTGCTGCAGCTGCTCGACAAGCACTACCCGCAGGACCAGGCGCGCGGCTTCCGCGAAGGCGATCTGCGTGGCGCATTCACCCTGAGCCGTGCCCTGGCGCCCTGATAGGCTTTACACTCCGCGGGCGGTCGCGCACCGCCACGGCCCGTCATCCTCGTGGGGAACGCTCATCAAAGCGGACGTACCAACGATGGAGACGAGCGCTCACGATGGAGTATTCATGCAGCCAGCTACCACCCCCCACATTGCTTCCCTTTCGGCCGTTTGCGCCTGATGGATGTACTGCTGCTCGAAGCGCTGGGCATCGGCCTGATTCTCGGGCTGCTGCTCGGCCTGACCGGCGCCGGCGGCTCTCTGGTGGCGCTGCCGCTGCTGCTAAGCCTGCACCTGCCGCTGCGCGATGCCATCGGCGTCAGCCTCGGCGCCGTGGCGATGTCTGCACTCATCGGCGCCATTCCGCGGGCGCGGCTGGGCCAGGTGGCCTGGCGCCCGGTGGTGTTGCTGGCGCTCTGCGGCCTGCCCGGCAATGCCGCCGGCCAATGGCTGGGCCAGTTCATTCCCGAGCGCACACTGATCATCGGCTTTTGCCTCTTGGTGCTCTGGTCGGCCTGGCGGATGTGGCGCGGTGCCAGCCTGCCGGCCAAGGAAAACGCCGAGGACCGCTACCCGGCACTGCTCGGCATAGGCCTGGGTGTCGGTCTGTTGTCGGGCCTGATGGGTGTCGGGGGCGGCTTCCTCATCGTCCCGGCACTGCTCTGGTTCACCTCGTTGTCGCTGCTCAGCGCGATGGCGACATCCATGGCCGTGATCGCTGTCGTCAGCGGCGGCGGCTTTCTGCTCTACCTGACCGATGCCGAGCCGCCGCTGGCATTGCTGGGAGGGCTGGCCCTGGGTGGCGCGTTCGGCGTGCTGTCCGGCAATCGCCTTGCGCAGTACCTCAACAGCAGCCTGCTGCAACGGCTGTTCGCACTGATGCTGGTGCTTGTCAGTCTGTCGTTGGGGATACAGAAGCTGCTGCTGGGCCATTGAGTTCGGCTCTAGCGCGGTTCATCCCAGAACGGCCGGCTGGCCTCCCACTCGATGTCGGCACGACTGCGGCCGATGTCCTTGAGCATCTCGTCGCTCAGACTGGCCAGCTGCCGCCGCTGCCGTGCAAGCTCGTGCCAGCGCCGCAGCTTCAACCAGCCCTGCTTCAGCAACGCAGGTCCGGCAATCCGAGCGGCTTCGGGTAGATGAAGCCTGTGCGAAACGATCTTCTGCATATTCATCACAGCGCCCTCCTGTTTGGATTGGCGCCAGTCTCGCGCGGCGATTATGATCAATCCAACGAATGTTTCTGATGCCTGGCATCTTGAGGATTGATGAATGGCGAGCTACCCGAACATCGATACCGAACTGCTGCGCAGCTTTGTCGCCATTGCCGATCACGGCGGCTTTACGCGGGCCGCAGCCGCGGTCAACCGCACCCAGTCAGCGATCAGCATGCAGATGAAGCGCCTGGAAGAAGATGTGCTCGAACGACCGCTGTTCGAACGCAGCGGCCGCCAGGTCAGATTGACTGCCGAGGGGCAGATCCTGCTGGGCTATGCCCGGCGCATTCTCAAGCTGCATGGCGAGGTCATGACCACGCTGCGTCAGCCGCACATGGTCGGCGCGGTCCGGATCGGCACGCCGGACGACTATGTGATGCGCTTTCTGCCGGGCATCCTGGCCCGCTTCGCCCAGGCCTACCCGCTGGTCCAGGTGGAGGTGCACTGCGAGCCGTCGAGCCAGCTGCTGCAGCGCCGCGATCTGGACCTGAGCATCATCACTCGTGAGCCGGGTACGGAGATCGGCCAGCTGCTGCGTCAGGAGTACGTGGTGTGGGCGGCTGCTCCGGGCTTCAACCTGGACGACCAGCGCCCATTGCCGCTGGCCACTTTCAATACCGACTGCTTCTGCCGCGCCTGGGTGTGCAACGCGCTGGACGCCCGCGAGATCGATTACCGGATCGCCTATAGCAGCCCCAGCCTCGCGGCCATCATGGCCATCGTCGGCGCCGGGCTGGCGCTCACCGCCCAACTGCAAAGCCTGATTCCGGCGGACCTGCGCATTCTGGGCGAGGCGGATGGGCTGCCGGCGCTACCGCAAACCAGCATCGTGCTGCTGCGCAACCCGCAGCAGCGTTCGCCGGTCAGCGAGACCCTCGCCGAGTACATCGTCGAGGGTTTCCGTCTGTAGCGGGCTCAGGACTGCGTAGCGGCCAGCTCGTCGAACACTTCCGGTACCAGGGCGGCCTCGCCCTTGTCGGCCAGCCGTTGGCGGGCTCCTGCGGTCTGCGGGTCGTCGAGCATCCCCAGCAGCCGCTCTCCGCGCTCGGTCAGCACGAAGTTCTCGCCATTGCCGCCCTGCTCTTCCGGGCGCGCCACGATGAAGCCGCCTTCGAACAACAGGCTTTCGTAGTCGGCGGCCTCGGCACGTAGGCTGTCCAGATTCGGCATCGGTTTGCCCTCGCTTTCCAGCTGTGCGGCATGCTCTTCGGCGTAGCGACGTGGTTTGAAGGTGTCGTTGGCGCTGGCCTGGACTTCGTGCAGCAGGCGCTGGATCAGATCCCAGTTGTAGCTCATGGCCTTTCCTCCCGTGACAGGTATCCGCTCTCGAACGAGGCGTCTAAGCATTCCGACCCTTCCCGGCGGCAGGCGGTTCGCCGCTGAACTAAAGCGGCTGCGCTGCGATCCACCGTTCAGACCGTTTGAGGAGGATCGAGCCATGAAATTGCTGACGATGACCCTGACCGCAGCCTTGCTGGCCAGCCCGGCCGTGCACGCGGCCTGCACAACCGACGAGGTGAACGCCAAGGCGGACGAGCTGGCCAAGCGCGTCAACCAGCTGACCGAGAGCAATCCGGAGCGCGCCAAGGAAATCAACGAGGAAATCCGTCAGATGGACGCCAAGCGCAGCGCCGATCAGCTCGGCGACGAGTGCGAGGCTTATGACAAACGTCTGCAGCAGATCGAGCAAGCGGAGCGCGAAGCCGACATCCCGCCGGCCGACACGCAACGCTAGGTGAATCAGCCGAGGGTCACTCGGCTGCGGGCTTCTTGCGCTTGAGCGGCGCCATGCCGTCCTGGCTGACCACGGGTGATGGCGCCTCCCGCTTGGCACCGTTCGGGCGCTTGCCGGCAGGCTTGGACTTCTTTTCCACGCCTTTCTTCTTGTCGACCTTTTTCTTCTTGCTGCCAGCGGCCTTGCCTGAGGCCTTGAGGTTCTTCGGACCCTGATAAGTGCCTTTCAGCCCCTTGATCACCCGTTTCTCGAAGCGCTGTTTGAGGTAGCGCTCGATGCTGGACATCAGGTTCCAGTCGTTGTGGCAGATCAGCGAGATCGCCAGCCCTTCGGCGCCGGCGCGCCCGGTACGGCCGATGCGGTGCACGTACTCGTCACCCGAACGCGGCATGTCGAAGTTGATCACCAGGTCCATGCCTTCGATATCGAGGCCACGGGCCGCCACATCGGTGGCCACCAGCACCTTCACGCCGCCCTGCTTGAGCCGCTCGATGGCCAGTTTGCGCTCCTTCTGGTCCTTCTCCCCGTGCAGCACGAAGACCTTGATGTCGCTGGCCACCAGGTGCCCGTACAGGCGGTCGGCCTGGGCGCGGGTATTGGTGAAGATGACCGCCTTCTGGTAGCTCTCGTTGGCCAGCAGCCAGTGCACCAGCTTTTCCTTATGTGCCACATCGTCGGCGGTGATGATCTGCTGCCGGGTCGCCTCGTTCAGTTCGCTGACCCGGTTGAGCTGCAGGTGCAACGGATCGCGCAGCACCTTGGCGACCATCTCGCGCAGCCCGGCGCCCCCGCTGGTGGCAGAGAACAGCAGGGTCTGCTGGCGCTTTTGGCACTCGCCCACCAGGCGCTGCATGTCTTCGGCAAAGCCCATGTCGAGCATGCGATCGGCCTCGTCGATCACCAGAATCTCGACATCCTTGAGGATCAGACTGCCGGCATTGAGATGCTCGATCAGCCGGCCCGGCGTGCCGATCAGCACGTCTGGCACCTTGCGCAGCATCGCGGCCTGGACCTTGAAGTCCTCGCCACCGGTGATCAGACCGGACTTGATGAAGGTGAACTGCGAGAAGCGTTCGACTTCCTTGAGGGTCTGCTGGGCCAGCTCGCGGGTCGGCAACAGGATCAGCGCGCGTACATCGACCCGCGGCTGGGCATCGCCGATCAGCCGGTTGAGCATTGGCAGCACGAACGCAGCCGTCTTGCCACTGCCGGTCTGGGCGGTCACACGCAGATCGCGCCCTTCCAGCGCCGGCGGAATCGCCGCCACCTGCACCGGGGTCGGCTCGACGAATTTGAGTTCGGCGACGGCCTTGAGCAGGCGTTCGTGCAGGGCGAATTGGTCAAACAAGGGAGCTACCTCGGAGGTCGAAAAAACGAATGGCATAGGTTAACCCGTCTGCCGGGCAAAGGCGCGTTCTGTAACCACCGGCATGTTTTCCCCCGCCAACAACGGCTAAGCTGACAGAAGCGAAGCGGCTTAATGCCTCAGGAGGTTCGCATGAATTCGACGAAGCGGATCGCGCTGCTCACCGGCGCGCTTTCACTGGCACTCTCGGCGGTGACAGCGACGGCGCAGCCGAACGACCACCCCGGCAACAGCAAGAACAAGGCTGAACGCGGGCAGGCGCCAGCGCAGCAGTACCATCGTCACCATGGCCCGTCCGTGGACATCGGAGCGGTGCGCATCACCCTGCGCAACCACCGTGATCTGCTCGCGCCGGCCTCTTCCCTGCCGCCGGGCATTCAGAAGAACCTGGCGCGTGGCAAGCCATTGCCGCCGGGCATTGCCAAGAACCTGGACAATCGCCTGCTCGGCCATCTGCCACGCTACGAAGGCTATGAATGGAAGCAGCTGGGGCGTGACGTGATCCTGGTGGCCATCGCCACAGGCATCGTTTACGAAATCCTGGAGAACGTACTGGATTGATGCCGGACGGCCGGGGTCGGGGCGGTTGCCTTGGCCCGCCGAGCTACTTCGGCTCGCAGGTCAGCTTGATGCGCAGCCGGATCACGTCGCGCTTGAATTTCGACGTCAGCGCCTTGCGCTCACCGGGTTGCAGCTCCGTGCGTCGGGTGCGCGGTGCTTCCGGGCCGTTCTGGAACACGGCCGTACACACGGCCGCCGTCTCCCCGTAGTTATGCAGCAGCAGGCCGGCCAGATCGCGGTCGATGACCTGCGGCGTTACGGTGACTTCGGCGCCGTTGAGCTGCTGATCGATGTCCACGGGATAGGTGGCGGCGCTGGCCGCGACTGGCAACAGGGCAAAGAGCAGGTAACCGATTGTTTTCATTTGACGGGGCTCCTCGACAGAAGGGCCAGCGTAACAGACCTTGCTAAAGGAACCGAAGGAATGAAAGTGCCCCGTGTGACCCTCGATCAGTGGCGCACTCTGCAGGCGGTCATCGACCACGGCGGCTTCGCCCAGGCGGCCGAAGCGCTGCATCGTTCGCAATCGTCGGTCAGCTACACCGTGGCGCGCATGCAGGAGCAGCTCGGCGTGCCGCTGCTACGCATCGACGGGCGCAAGGCGGTGCTGACCGAGGCCGGTGAGGTGCTGCTGCGCCGCTCGCGACAGCTGGTCACCCAGGCCAGCCAGCTGGAAGAGCTGGCGCACCACATGGAGCAGGGTTGGGAAGCCGAGGTGCGGCTGGTGGTCGACGCCGCCTACCCCAGCGCCAAGCTGATCCGCGCCCTCAGCGACTTCATGCCCAAGAGCCGTGGCTGCCGGGTTCGGCTGCGCGAGGAGGTATTGTCCGGCGTGGAAGAAGTGCTCAAGGACGGCACGGCGGATCTGGCCATCAGCGGCCTGGACATCACTGGCTATCTGGGCAGCGAGCTCAGCACCGTGGAGTTCGTCGCCGTCGCCCATGCCGACCACGCCCTGCATCAACTGGGACGCAAGCTCAGCGTGCAGGACCTGCAGAGTCAGATGCAGATCGTGGTGCGCGACAGCGGCCTGCGGCAGCCGCGCGACGCCGGCTGGCTGGGCGCCGAGCAGCGCTGGACGGTGGGCAGCCTCGCCACCTCCGTGGCATTCGTCAGCAGTGGTCTGGGCTTCGCCTGGCTGCCGCGTCACCTGATCGGCCGCGAGCTGGCCGAAGGCGTGCTCAAGCCGCTGCCACTGGTCCAAGGCAGCATTCGCCGGCCGTTGTTCTATCTCTACACTAACCACGACAAACCGCTCGGCCCGGCCACCCGGATTCTCATCGAGCTGATCAAGACGTACGATGCCGGACAGGCCAACTCGCTGGCCGGCTGACAGCTTCCCCAACATCAGGAAAACATCATGTTGAAACGCATCGCCCTCGCCGCCTGTTCCGTACTGCTGGCCAGCAACCTGTTCGCTGCCGAAAATCCTCGCGTGCTGCTGACCACCAGCCTGGGTGAAATCGAACTGGAACTCGAGGCGGAAAAGGCACCGATCAGCGTCGAGAACTTCATCGCCTACGTCGATAGCGGTTTCTACGACGGCACCGTGTTTCACCGCGTCATCCCAGGCTTCATGATCCAGGGTGGCGGCTTCGGCGAAGGGCTGAACCAGAAGCCCACCAAGGCGCCGATCAAGAACGAGGCCGACAACGGCCTGCACAACGTGCGCGGCACCGTGGCCATGGCCCGTACGCAGAACGTCAACTCGGCAACCAGCCAGTTCTTCATCAACCACCGCGACAACGACTTCCTCGACCACGGCAGCCGCGATTTCGGCTACGCGGTGTTCGGCAAGGTGGTGCGCGGCATGGAGGTCGTCGACCAGATCGCCCAGGTCCCCACAGGCAACCGCGCCATGATGCAGAACGTGCCACTGACTCCGGTGAAGATCATCACCGCGAAGAAGCTCTGATCCCCGAAGGGCCGGTTCACCGGCCCTTTTCATTTCTGCCGGCACATACCCGGCTGCCGCCAGCGTGCGAAACCCTCAACCGACAGGAGATCGCGACATGACCGAACCACAAAGCCCACTGAACACCCCGGAAGGCGAAGCCCAGCTGCTGCAGGACCTGCTCAGCGCCGAACGCGCGGGCGCCAAGGTTGCCGGCGAATCGCTGCAACAGGCCACTGACCCGGAACAGCGGCAGCTGCTCGAGCAGATTCGCCAGGGCGAGATCGAGAGCTGCAAGCTGCTGCTCAACTGCCTTCAGCATCTGGGCGTGGAGCCCAACAAGGACACCGGCGCCTTCTACGGCAAGGCGATGGCGATCGAGTCGCTGGATGAACGTCTGCCGTTCATCGACAAGGGTCAGCAATGGGTGATCCGTAAGCTGCGCGAGTATCTGCCAGGCTGCCAGGATCCGCTGCTGCGCAGCGAATTGCAGCGCATGCTGGATATCCACGAGGAAAACAGCGCCGCGTCCCACGCCTGACGCAAGTGGCTAGCTGCCGGCCTGCCGGTACGGCAGCGCCTGCCGCGCCGCCTCGGCATAGGCCAGCACACCGACGCGCTCCTGCTGCAGAAAATCCGTCACCGCGGCTCGCAAACCGGGGTGCTGCAGGTAATGCCAGGAGCGCGTGATCACCGGTTCGAAGCCCCGGATCAGCTTGTGCTCGCCCTGCGCGCCGGCATCGAAGCGCTGCAGGCCGTCCGCAATGGCCTGGTCGATGCCCTGGTAAAAACAGGTCTCGAAGTGCAGACGGTCAAACTCCGCCAGGCAGCCCCAGTATCGGCCGTATAGTCCGCTGTCGTCACACAGGCTGAACGCCATGGCGACAGGCCTTACGCCCTGAACAGCCAATACGACGCGGATCGCCTCTGGCATGCGCTCGGCCAGCAGGCTGAAGAAAATACGCGTGAGGTACGGCGTCTGGCCGCGTACGTGGTAAGTATTGGCGTAACAGGCATACACGAAATCCCATTCCGCCTCGCTGAGCTCGTGCCCTTCTCGCCATTCGAACGAGATGCCTTGAGCCGTGACCTGCTCTCGCTCCTTGCGCATCTGCTTGCGTTTGCGCGACGTCAGCGCATCGAGGAAGTCCTGAAAATCACGATAGCCGCGGTTGTGCCAGTGAAACTGACAGCCGATGCGTTCCAGCCAGCCTTCCCGGCCTGCGACAAGACGGTCGGCGGCAGGCTCGGTGAAGTTGATGTGCAATCCAGACGTTTCGTTTCGATCCAGTCCCTCGGTGAGCGCATCGATCAAGAGGCCCGCTCCTTCCGCGTCGCCCAGCAGGCGACCACCGGCGACTGGCGTGAACGGCACTGCACAGAGCAACTTCGGGTAATAACCGATACCGGCGCGCTGGCATGCGTCAGCCCAGGCCCAGTCGAAAACATACTCACCGTACGAGTGGCTCTTGCGGTACAGCGGAAGTGCTGCGCGCAATTCGCCGTGCGGGTCGCGTAGGACCAAATGCGCTGGCTGCCAGCCGCTGCGCCCTCCCACACTGCCACTATCTTCCAGGGTGGATAAAAAGGCGTGACGGACAAAGGGTTGAGTGTCGGACAGCATGGCGTCCCATGCTATGGAAGCAAGCTCGGCGATTCTGGAAATGGTCTGAATGTGCATGCCGACCAGTCTGGCTCACCTGCGCTATGAAAAAAAGCGCATAAAAAACCCCGTCAAGCGACGGGGCAAAGGAGCATACACACGGGAATTTACCGGATGCACGTTTCAGACGGGTTACCTGCGAACCTGCTCTGTAAGTGCAAATGCACGCACTCGGCTTACTGCTGAGTCCAGTCGAGGAATGCCTTACGGCTTTCCGGGCTTAGCATCAGCCACAATTGCTGCAGTGTGTTGAGCGTCGCGTCGCTGTGAGGCAAGGTCTGGGACGGTGCTGCTCGAGATGGGACAGGTACGCCAACATTCGAGTGGGTCTGCGCGCTATCGAGCGGCTCGACAGTGGTCTGCGCAACCGCGCTGGAGTTACCGCCCAGAAGCTGGTTCACAGCGGAAGTCGGTTCTGCTCCGACTGTCGTCTCGATGCGTTCGCCGGTGAGCTGGTTCTTCGACCAGCCGGCGAAAGTGTCCTTCATCGCGCGAGCTTCTTGCAAGTTGGCCGGCTCGTTGTATTCCAGCTTCCAGACGTCACCAGCACGACCATCCAGGCTGTACACCGCTCCGCGCGTGCGGACGATTTCGTGACTCAGGCCTCCGCCGATATCAAAGCCGTTCTTGTAGTAGGCATTGATACGATATTTACCGGGCTGCAGATGCAGCGTTTTGTTCTTTGTGCCGAACCGCGAGTTAGCCAAAGGCAGCTCTTGGCCATTGATGCTCATCACTTCAAGAGTATCGGGTACTTCAACCACCACTACTTGCGCCTTTGGCAGCTCGGAGCCGGGGTACAACTTCACGTGGGACTGTTGTGCACAACCCGATAACAGGCCGACAACGGCAACCCAGAAAATACAACGCATGGAGACTCCTTGAACAGAATAAGCGGGCTAAGCTGGTTATCCACCAGAGCTGGCAACCCTGCGACACTGCAGGTAGAGAGCCACAGTAGAAGTGAAATATCTCACTTTGATTACAAAAAAACCGGGGCACCCTAAACTGAGCGTCCCGGCTTAATATTTCCGATCTTATAGAAGATTAGAAGTCGTAACGCAGACCGACAGAAAGTCCGGACGCTTTTTCGCCGAGGGCTTCGTTCACGCCATCGTTGATAGACTGACCAGTCGGATTGGCGGAGCGAGCCTGGCTCCATGGAGTCAGCGCGACATTGTCGTCATTATCAAGGACGGCGTAGTTGGCATAGACACGAACAGCCTTGTCCAACTTGTGCTCTACGCCGACTACCCACATATCGGCGTCATAGTTGGATGCATCGGCGTCTCGAGTCATCCACATGGCCTTGAGAGCTGTATTGGAGGCAACCTTAAATTCGCCACCCAGACCATAGGTCTTCGAAGAGAGCTGGTCACGCAGGGCTGCGGAGGTACCTTCGAAGCCATCGTAGTCGACGGTCTGATAGAAGCCGACGAGTTTGAATTCGTCGGTCAACTTGTAGGCAGCGGCAGCACGAATGCCATCACGCTCGCCACGGGAGGTGTCTTCCTCCACGGTTTCATACGCCAGGGATGCCTCGAGCGGACCACCAACGTAGTTCAGCGCAACGCTGATGCCGTCGGAATCTTCGTTTTCTTCGACCCACTGCCCTTCATGTACGGAATAGGCGAGCACTGCGTTGAAGCCGCCAAAACTCGGTGTGGTGTACTGAACTGTGTTGTCATATCGCTCGTCGAATCGGGCATTGCCAACACGAGTCAGGTTGCGCATGTCACCGACCTGATCACCGAAGAGGTTGGCCGGACCGCGCGCCACTTTGAAAGGACTATCGAAACGTCCCAGCTGTACGGAGCCAAAATCACCTGCCAAACCTACGAATGTATCGCGAGTGGCGAAGTTGGTACTGTCAGAATCTCCGCTACCGGTAGTGAAGTTGATCTGCTGCTCCACCTGGAAGAATGCTTTCAGGTCAGGATTGATCTGATGATCACCCTTGAAACCCAGGCGCGAAGAGTTACTTGAAATATTGGTCTCGGAGTAGTCGGCACCATCGTCCAGGAAGTCGGTGGAAACATGCACACGACCGTAGATATTGACGTCTGCCGCAGCCAGAACAGGCATTACGGCCGCAGCACTCACAACAACCGCAATCAACTTCTTCTTCATCAGAAAGCTCCAGAGCTCCATTGGGATTTAATCAACGCCGTTTACAAGTGACGTAAGCTTGGTTGGTTTGATCGAAGCGGAGTATGGGAGCCCCGCATTACAGAGCGCTTGCTGTTTTATTAATATTTTAAGTCAACGGAACTTCCTGCAACCCGAGTGCTAGACACGCCGCAGGCACATAAGACAAGCCGAAAAATCGAACCAGGCGCGCCCTATCAGAACTATCGCCGACAGGAATGACGAACTTCCGTCAGATGCGAATTCGAGAAAGTCAGGAGGTAGCAGTGCTGAAACCGGCGCCTGACACAACTAGGGGCCAGCAGAATTAGCTGTCATGGCTAACACATTACGTTCGCTCGGCCGACGTGCACCGGCGACCAGCTTGTCGACCGCCTTCGCCGCCGCCACCATGCCGAAACTAGCAGTGACCATGGTGACCGCACCGAACCCTCCAGCGCAGTCGAGCTTGACGCCTTCGCCAACGAAACTCTTGCTCTGGCAGACGCCGCCGTCCGGCTTCGGGTAGCGCAACTGCTCCGTGGAGAACACACAGGGCACGCTGTAGGTGCGCCCCGGCGTGCGCGAGAAGTTGTATTCGCGACGCAGCAGCGAGCGCACCTTGGCCGCCAGCGGATCGTTGAAGGTCTTGTTCAGATCGGCGACCTGAATCTGCGTCGGGTCCACCTGCCCGCCCGCCCCGCCGGTCGCGATGATCTGGATCTTGCGGCGCTTGCACCAGGCGATCAGCGCCGCCTTGGCCGGCACGCTGTCGATGCAGTCGATGACGCAGTCCAAGCCTTCTGTGATGTACTCGGCCATGGTTTCGCGGGTGACGAAGTCGGGCACGGCATGAACCCGACATGCCGGGTTGATGGCACGGATGCGCGCGGCCATTTCGTCCACCTTCGGCTTGCCCACCGCACCCTCCAGCGCATGGATCTGCCGGTTGGTGTTGGTGATACACACATCGTCCAGGTCGAACAGGCTGATCTCGCCGACGCCGCTGCGTGCCAGCGCCTCGGCCGCCCACGAGCCGACACCGCCGATGCCGACCACCGCCACATGAGCCGCCGCCAGCCGCTCCAGACCGAGCCGGCCATACAGACGGGCAATGCCGCCGAAACGCTGTTCATCGATAGACATGCCGACTCCCCGGAGAAAAACCTGGCGATTATAAGACCTCGCCGCGTGCCGACCACTGCATCCGGCCGTCACCGCAGCCCCGGCTTTGCTTTAATATGGCGCCCTTTCCCCGCCGTACCGGAGCCGTGATGACCGCCCCCGCCCTCTCCCCGACCCTCGAACTGGCCTGCGAGCTGATCAACCGCCCCTCCGTGACGCCGCTGGACGAAGGCTGCCAGCAGCTGATGAGCCAGCGCCTGGCGGCTTGCGGCTTCGCCATCGAGCCGATGCACATCGAGGACGTGGAGAACTTCTGGGCCATTCGCGGCAACGAAGGCCCGGTGCTGTGCTTCGCCGGCCATACCGACGTGGTTCCCACCGGCCCGCTGCAGGCCTGGCAGAACCCGCCGTTCAGTGCGCGCATCGACGAGCAGGGCATTCTCCACGGTCGCGGCGCGGCAGACATGAAAGGCAGCCTGGCCGCCATGGTCGTGGCAGTGGAACGCTTCACCGCCGACCATCCGGACCACAAGGGACAGATCGCCTTTCTGATCACCAGCGATGAGGAAGGCCCGGCGCACCACGGTACCAAGGCGGTGGTCGAACGCCTGCGCGAGCGCGGCCAGCGCCTGGACTGGTGCATCGTCGGCGAACCCTCGAGCACCAGCCTGGTGGGCGACGTGGTGAAGAACGGTCGCCGCGGCTCGCTGGGCGGGACGCTCACCGTTCGCGGTCAGCAGGGCCATGTGGCCTACCCTCATCTGGCGAAAAACCCGATCCACCTGGCCGCGCCGGCACTGGCAGAGCTGGCTGCCGAACACTGGGACGATGGCAATGCGTTCTTCCCGCCGACCAGCTTCCAGATCTCCAACCTGAACGCCGGCACCGGTGCCACCAACGTCATCCCCGGCACGCTGGAAGCGGTATTCAACTTCCGCTTCTCCACCGAGTCGACCGTCGAAGGCTTGCAGCAACGCACCGCGGCGATCCTCGACAAGCACGGTCTGGACTGGAGCATCGACTGGGCGCTGTCCGGCCTGCCGTTCCTCACCGAGCCGGGTGACCTGCTCGATGGCGTGGCCAAGGCGATCCGCAGCGTCACCGGCCGCGAAACCACGCCGTCCACCAGCGGCGGCACCTCGGACGGACGCTTTATCGCCACCCTGGGTACCCAGGTGGTCGAGCTCGGCCCGGTCAATGCCACCATCCACCAGGTCGACGAGCACATCCTGGCCAGCGATCTCGATGTGCTGACCGACATCTACTACCAGACCCTGGTGAACCTGCTGGCATGCTGATCTGCCCGATCTGCCAGGCGCCGCTCAGCGCGGTGGAAAACGGCGTGGCCTGCCCGGCCAACCACCGTTTCGACCGCGCGCGCCAGGGCTACCTGAACCTGCTTCCCGTGCAGCACAAGAACAGCCGCGATCCGGGCGACAACCAGGCGATGGTCGAGGCGCGCCGGCGCTTTCTCGATGGCGGTCACTATGCGCCGCTGGCCCGGCGCCTCGCCGAGCTGGCCGCCGAGCGCACGCCGCAACGCTGGCTGGACATCGGCTGTGGCGAGGGCTACTACACCGCCCAACTGGCCGCCGCGCTGCCGGATGCAGAAGGCTATGCACTGGACATCTCCCGCGAGGCGATCAAGCGCGCCTGCAAACGCGCCCCGCAACTCGAGTGGCTGGTGGCGAGCATGGCCCGCGTGCCGCTGGCCGATGCCAGCTGCGACCTGCTAGCCAGCGTGTTCAGCCCGCTGGACTGGCAGGAAGCGCGCCGCCTGCTCTCGCCCGGCGGCGGACTGCTGCGCATGGGGCCGACCCGCGAGCACCTTTGGGAGCTGCGCGCGCGGCTCTACGACGAGGTACGCGACTACGACGACGAAAAACACCTGTCGCTCATTCCGGACGGCATGCGCCTGACCCACAGCGAAACCCTCAGCTATGAACTGCAGCTGGACGACGCCCAGGCCCGCGCCGACCTCCTGGCGATGACCCCGCACGGCTGGCGCGCCAGCGCCGAGCGGCGCGCCGCCGTCATCGACACGCCGCTGGTGGTGCGGGTTGCGATACGCTACGACTGGATCGAACGAATTTCCTAAGGCAAACGCCTCGATAGCATGCGAGGCAGGCCAAGGCACAACACAGAAGGCAGTCGCCCATGCGTCAACCCGATATCGAGATCTACCTCAGGGATGCCAGCCAGGAAGCCGTCAGCGAGTGGCTGACCGAGGCCATCGGCCCCTGCTCCGCCTGGCAGCAGAAAGGCCAGACCTTCAAGTGCAACGCCGCCGGGATTCCCGTGACCTGGCTGCCCAAGGCGGTCGGCAAATGGCACTGCCTGCTCTTGGAAAGCGATGCCACGCCCTGGGCCGATGACCTGGCCTGTGCACGCGCGGCGCATCAGGCGCTGGGCGTGGAAATCCGTTGCGCCCCGGGCGGCTGGCAGGAAGAGGAAGCCGAGGAAGAGGCCGACCGCTGGATACGCGTCAGTGCCGACGGCGAGGAAGAGATCGTCTGGCGCACGGGTTGATCGCACCCGGGTCGTGGAACACCCACCAGGAACCAGCAGATTGGCCCCTTGGTGGCCTGCAGCGGAGCGTCGCCAGCTCAAAAAACAAAGCCCGTCATCAGGACGGGCTTCGTTGTTCTGCGACCGGAGTCAGAGGCCGGCGACGTCCTCGGCCTGCAGGCCCTTCTGGCCCTGGATCACCGAGAATTCCACCTGCTGCCCCTCGGCCAGCGAGCGATGGCCGTCGCCACGAATGGCGCGGTAATGCACGAACACGTCGGCGCCATTACCCCGCTGAATGAATCCATAGCCTTTTGCATCGTTGAACCACTTGACGGTCCCGGTTTCGCGCTCAGCCATTACCACTTCTCCAACTCGCTTTTTGTTATTCCTCGGAAGAGGGTTTCCACAGCCTGACCCTCGTGCATTCGTCAGCTTGCGAATGCGACTCGAAAGCAGCCGTCGCCGGAGTATAAGCCAAGGATTTCTGCTGTCAGCCCCTTTTCCGCCTCGCGTCGTCTGCCCTGCACGGCAGCCATGGCTGCCGTGCAGGGCCAGCATCAGGCGCTACGGCGGCGCCGCCACAGCCACAGCGCGAGCACGCCCAGCGTCAGTACCAGCGGTACCAGGGCGATGTTGACGAATTTCAGTGTGCGCCCCAGCGCCTCGATATCGGCGTTGAGCTGGTAGCGTACCTCGCGCAGCTCTTTGCGGATGCGCACCTTTTCCTGCAGGAACTGGCGCAACGCCTGCTCCTGCTCGCCGGAGAGCTCCAATGCCTGTTCGGGGTCCGGGCTCTGCAGCTCGGCCAGCTTCTGCTCGGTATCGGCCAGGCGCTGTTGCAGCACCTCCTCCTTCTCGCGGAAGCGGTTCTCGGCCTGACGCTGCAGCGCTTCGACCACCACGAACGGCCGGGTGAAGCGCCCGCGCGAGCGCACGCTGATCAGCGCATCGGTGCCGGAGAGGTTGTCCAGCGCATTGATCACGAAGGCGCCGTTGTCGGCCCAGGGCTGGGGCACGCGCTGACCGAAAAAGTCCTGCACCTGCACCCACATGCGGTCGGCCAGCATGTCGGTATCAGCCACCGCGATGACGTTGATGTTCTGGCTCTCCTGGATGCCCTTCTCGCGCCCTTCGATACCATTGGGGAATGCCGTCTTGGCCGGGCCCTGAATGCGCGCTGCCAGGGTATAGCGCTCGCCGGTGGGCTCGAAGCCGAGCAGCAGGGTCTCCGGGTTATCCAGTGTGGCGAAGCGTTCGGCATCCACCGGCATGGCGTATTCGGAGCTGCGCATCAGCGGGGTGAAACGCGTGGTCGCCCCTTCCAGCGGCTCGAGAATGCCGGCACTGCCAAGCGTGATGTTCTCCAGCGCGGCGATGCTCACGTCATCCTGGTCCAGCGCGGCGCGCGGCAGGCTCAGCCAACCGGCATGCCGAACCGGCCGGCGCTCGGCGCCCATGCCCACCGACATGCCGTAAGCGGCATCGGCCAGCGCCTTCTTCGGCAGCATGCGCACGCCCCAGGCCTTGAACAGCGGTTCCAGGTCAGAGACACGCTCCTCGCCGAACTCGCCCGGGCCGATGCCCATGCCCGGATCGATCTCGCTATGCGGATCGAGGAACACCAGGAGCTTGCCACCGCGCAGCACGAACTGGTCGATGGCGAACAGCGTCTGCTCGGGCAGATCCTTCGGATGGATCAGCAGCAGCACCGATACATTGGTGGGGATCAGATCGACATCGCGCTGCAGGCTCTCGATATGGAACAGCTGGCGGACTTCCTCCAGCACCATCCACGGCGGCGTCGCCTGCTGCGTACGCATGTCGAAGCCCCCGGTCAGCTGCAGGCCGGAAAGCACACCCACTACCGGCAGCTCGGCAGTCGCCAGGCTCTGAACCAGGCGGCTGACCTCGTACTCGAGAAACTCCTCCTGATCCAGCGGGAAGAACGGGATGATCTGCGTATTGCCCTCGGCATTGGTGCCGGCCAGCCCGAAGTAGACCTTGTCACCGCCCTGGTTGAGCGGTACCGCCTGCAGGCCGAACTCGGCGGCGCGGTCTTCTTCCTCAGAGAACGGCTGCGGATCGATCACGTGCAGCTTGAGCTTGCCGCCAGAGGCGCGCTGATAGGCACGCAACATCTCCTCGACCCGACGCGCGTAGTTGCGCAGCGCGACCAGGTCCTTGGCGGTCTCGTCCGAATAGAAGAAATGCAGCTCGATGGGTGACTGCAGCCCCTCGAGGATGCGCTCGGTACCTTCGGAAATGGTGTAGAGCTTCTGCTCGGTCAGGTCCAGCCGGGCATTGGTCAGCAGCGTGCCGGTCAGCCCGTTGAACAGCAGGAATGCCAGCGCGATCAGCAGCAGCCCGGCACCGGAATAGATGACTCGTTTCATGGTGACTCCTCAGGCGGCTTTCTTCAGGTCGACGACCACGGCGGTGGCCGCCAGCCAGGCGACGATCAACGTGACGAAATACAGCAGGTCACGCAGGTCGATCACGCCCTTGCTGATGGAGTCGAAACGGATCAGGAAGCTCAGCGAAGCCACCGCGTCGATCAGCCACTGCGGCGCCCAGGCGAGAGCGTCGAGCACCATCGGCAGACCGCTGACGATGAACAGGAAGCACACCGCCACCGAGAGGATGAAGGCGATCACCTGGTTTTTCGCCAGCGCCGACATGCACGAGCCAATGGCCAGGAAGGCGCCGGCCAGCAGCCAGCTGCCGAGATAGCCGGCGACGATCACGCCATTGTCCGGCTCACCCAGGTAATTGACGGTGATGACCATCGGGAAGGTCAGCAGCAGCGCGATCCCGGCAAAAACCCAGGCGGCGAGGAACTTACCGGCGACCGCCTCGAAGCGGGTGATCGGCAGCGTCATCAGCAGCTCGATGGAACCGGACTTGCGCTCCTCAGCCCACAGGCGCATGGCGATAGCGGGTACCAGGAACAGGTAGAGCCAGGTATGAAAGCTGAAGAAGGGCGTCAGGTCCGCCTGGCCGCGCTCGTAGAAACCGCCCAGGTAGAAGGTAAATACCCCGGACAGCACCAGGAAGATCACGATGAACACATAGGCGAGCGGCGTGGCGAAATAGCTGCCCAGCTCGCGCTTGAAGATGACCGGCAACTGGCTCATAGCGCTTCCCCTCGCGTCAGGTTACGGAACACCTCATCCAGCCGGCCGCGCTCCACGTCCAGCTCGGTGACGGCCCAGCCCTGCTGGGCGATCAGCGCGTTGACCTGCGGGAAGATCACGTGCCCGGGCTGCGCCAGTACGGTCAGGCTGTGCTCGCGCTCGTTGCGCTCGACACCGGCGACACCCGGCAAGGCCGCCAGGGCGACTTCGTCCAGCGGCGCATCACTGACCAGCGTGACCGCCTGGTGATGCTTCGAGCGGCTTTCCAGCTCCAGCGGCGTGCCATCGGCCACCAGCCGGCCATTGGCGATCACCACCGCGCGGGTGCAGACCGCACTCACCTCTTCGAGAATATGGGTGGAAATGATGACGATCTTGTCCTGCGCCAGCCCCTGGATCAGCTGGCGCACCTGATGCTTCTGGTTCGGATCGAGCCCGTCGGTGGGCTCGTCGAGGATCAGCACGTCCGGGTCGTGCAGGATCGCCTGGGCCAGACCGACACGCCGCTTGAAGCCCTTGGACAGCGTCTCGATGCTCTGCCCCAGCACCTTCTGCAATTCCACCTGGGCGACAGCTGCATCGACCCGCTGACGCTTGTCCGCACCGCGAAAACCACGCACTTCGGCGATGAACTCGAGAAAGCCACGCACCGTCATGTCGCCATAGCAAGGTGCGCCTTCGGGCAGATAGCCGATCAGCCGCTGGGCCTGGAGGGTCTGGGTGCGGATGTCGTGACCGAGGATGCGGGCAGTGCCGGATGTCGGCGCGAGAAAGCCGGTCAGCATCTTCATCGTGGTGGACTTGCCGGCCCCATTGGGGCCGAGGAACCCCAGCACCTCTCCGCGCTGGACCTGGAACGACAGGTCGTCGACCGCGGTGTGCTGGGCAAAACGCTTGGTCAGGTTGCTTATTTCGATCATGGGCTCTCACCAGTGCGCACAAGGCCTGGCGTGCCGCCGCGCGACCCGAGCCAGGCCCTGCAAAAATGCCGGCGGAACTATAAGAACAGCTACTGGACGAATGCAACCACGCGGCTTGGCGGCAACGTTTGCCGGACGTTGCCGCCAAGCCTCCAAGCGATGCAATGGACCCCGCACAGCGCTTGAAGTACGTTCTCGAATCCATGGAAAGCGGCGATCGATCTGCCTGATCACGCCGCCTCTCAAGGTGGTTACCGACACATGTCCCTACGCTTCGGAGAAATTCCTGCCTCACTGGCGCCAATGGAGCTGTTGCTGCTCGCCGATCCTTCGCCGAGCAAGGTGCGCTCGTATCTGGCGGACTCGACGTGCTTCGCCGCATCGCTCGACGGAACGGTCGTCGGCATCGGTGTCGTGCGGCCGATCGGCGAAGGCGCGCATGAGCTGATGAATATCGCGGTACGACCCACCCGGCAGAAAGCGGGCTACGGCACGGCACTGCTGGAATGGATCATCGAGCACTACCGCAGGCTCGGCGCCGGCCGGCTCGAAGTGGGCACGGGGTCGTTCGGCTATCAACTGGCGTTCTATCAACGCCAGGGCTTTCGCGTAACGCGAATAGAACGAGACTTCTTCGTCGACCACTACTCCGAGCCGATCATCGAGGTCGGGATCCGCCACCTGGACATGCTGCGCCTAACGCTCAGCTATTCAGGTGATTCCGGTTAGCCGCGGCCAAGTCGCCGCCCTTGCTGCAAACGGAGCTGCGAGCAACAGCCTCCTCCTTTGATCCGAGAGCACTGCAATGCCGAACCCGATCGAATTCGAAACCGAACGCCTGTTCATGCGGCAATGGCGCCCGAGCGACCGGGCGCCCTTTGCCGAACTGAACGCAGACCCGCGGGTCATGGAGTATTTCCCTGCCCCGCTCGAGCGCGACGAGAGCGATGCGCTGGCCGATCGCTGCCAGGCGCTGATCGAGCAGCGAGGATGGGGCTTCTGGGCCGTGGAGCTGAAGGCATCCGCCGAGTTCATCGGCTTCCTCGGCCTGCATGTACCAATCGCCGAGCTGCCCTTTTCGCCCTGCGTGGAGGTCGGCTGGCGCCTGGCCTTCCAGCACTGGCACAAAGGTTTGGCAACGGAGGCCGCGCGCGGTGCGCTCGAGGTGGGCTTCGACAGGCTGGATTTGGCGGAAATCGTCTCTTTCACCACGCTCGGCAATCAGCGTTCGCGCGCGGTCATGCAACGAATCGGCATGCGCGAGGCGAGCCGCTTCGAGCATCCGAGCATACCCATCGGTCATCCACTTCGCGCACACTGCCTGTACCGTCTTTCGCAGGTGGACTATCGGGCGCAGCGGATTGCAGGCGACTGAGCCCCGTCCGAACACGCTCCCACCTACAACCTGGTCCTGGTCATGCCCGTCCTGTTGCTCTCGCTGTTACTGCTCGCTGCTCCCGGCTTCGCCCATGCGGAGGACGGGGCAATTTCCCGTCTGTTCGAACGCGCGGGGGTCGAGGGGACACTGGTCATCGAGTCCGTCGCCACGGGCCAGCGCTTCGTCCACAACGATGAACGCGCCGGCACGGCTTTTCCCGCAGCGTCCACGTTCAAGGTGCTGAACACTCTGATCGCACTGGAGGAAGGCGCCATCGCCGGGGCGGACGAGATCATCCCCTGGGACGGCACCCGTTACGAGATAGAGGACTGGAACCGCGACCAGACCTTGAAGAGCGCATTCAGGGTCAGCTGCGTCTGGTGCTACCAGAGGCTGGCCCGGCGGGTGGGCGCGGCGGCCTATCTGCGCCACATCCGCCAGGCGCATTACGGGCAGCTGCACGACCCTGTCAATGTCACCGAGTTCTGGCTCGATGGCTCGCTGCGCGTCAGCGCCGAACAACAGGTGGGTCTGCTGCGCCAGGTGGTCGCACGCAGCCTGCCGTACCGGGCGAACAGCTACGCCCCCCTCAGGACCATCATGCGCGTCGACAGCACGCCGGCTTATAGCCTGTATGCCAAGACCGGTTGGGCGGCTCGCGACAATCCTGGCATCGGCTGGTACATCGGCTATGTTGAAGCCGGCGCCGACACCTGGCTGTTCGCGCTGAATCTGGACACCCGCGATGCGACCGATCTGCCCCTGCGCCAGCGGATCGCGCTGGATGCGCTGCGGGCGAAGGGCATACTCCCGGCCCAGTGATTCTTCCAATGGTCCGCCGCAGCAACCCGGCGACGCCGCGTTCCACACCACACCAAACGGAGCCGCCATGCGCAGCGACGAGATCAAAGCGGTATTCGATCAACAGGCCGCCAGCTACGACGAGCGCTGGGCCAGAACCGCGCCCATTCGCAACGCCCTGCATTTTCTTCTGGAGGCGGTGTTCGCGCCGCTGCCGGCCGAGGCGCGGGTACTGTGCATCGGCGCCGGCACCGGCGAGGAAATTCTGCACCTGGCCCAGTGCCGACCTGGCTGGACCTTCACCGCAGTGGAGCCATCGGGCGCGATGCTGCACGTCCTTCGCGACAAGGCAACCCGAGCCGGAATCGAACAGCGCTGCCAGTTCCATGAGGGCTACCTGGAGACACTGCCTGAGCAGGCCCCCTTCGACGCGGCAACCTCCCTGCTGGTATCCCAGTTCATTCTCGAGCGCGACGTACGCATCGGCTTCTTTCGTGACATAGCCGCCCGACTCGGCCCGGGAGCGCTATTGGCCAGCTCTGACCTGGCAGCGGACGTCACCACGCCGGCATATGCGGCGCTGCTGGAAACCTGGCTGAACATGATGACCCTCGCCGGCATTCCCGCGGCAGGCCTTGAGCAGATGCGTGCCGCCTATGACCGTGACGTGGCGATACGGCCCCCGGAGCAGGTCGCGTCCATCATCGAGGCCGGCGGCTTTGCCTGCCCCGTGCCGTTTTACCAGGCCGGGCTGATCCATGCGTGGTACGCGCGGCGAGCCGATGCGCCCTAGCGCCCGGCCGGTCGTGCAGGCGCTGCTGATCGCCTCTCTCGCCGGCGCTTTCATCTGGGCATTGTCGCCCTGGGGCAGTGGTCAGACCGAACCCTGGGACGGCGACGGCCTGTACTACAGTGGTGCGCTGTTTACAGCAGGCGTGCTGGCCGGTTTCATCGTGCCGCGACCACGCTGGGCACTGTACCTTGGGGTCGTCGTCGGCCAGGTGCTGTACCTGCTCCTGTTCCTGCCCCTCAGCCCGCTGCTCGCCGTGGGCTTCGCGTTTCTGCTGCTCTGGTCGCTGCTGTTTGCGGCCGGGGCCTGTGCCGGCGCTCGCCTTCGTGCCCGTTGACGCGCCGGCGTGGCTCATCCGGGCAACCCACGTGTCGAACGGGACACCGGAATCCCGCAACGGAGGCTTTCAATGACCCCGCCAGAACTGGCCAGCATTTACCGCGCCTATATCGCCTGCCTCAATGCCCGGGACTGGCCCGAGCTCGGACGTTTCGTGCATGACCAGGTCCGGCATAACGGCAACCGCATCGGTCTGGCCGGCTATCGACAGATGCTGGAAAACGATTACGCCACCATTCCGGACCTGCATTTCGAGATCGAACTGCTGGTCAGCGAGCCACCGCATGTCGCGAGCCGGCTGCGCTTCAACTGCTCGCCGGCGGGCCGTTTTCTCGACCTGGACATCGAAGGGCGGAAGGTCTCGTTCGCCGAGAACGTCTTCTATGAATTCAGGGACCGGAAGATCGTCGAAGTCCATTCGGTGATCGACAAGCCCGCCATCGAGGCTCAACTGTCGGCACGAGCGCAACCGCACGGGCTTTGACCGATTTCGCCCGAGCTCTGACGGCAGCCATACGCCGGTGTGGATCAGGCACCGACAGAGCAGCGCAGGTTTTGCCCGGCCACCTCGCTTGGGGCACACTTGCCGCCTTCGAGGGCTCCGCCCCTTCCACAGTCGAATCCGCCGTATGACCCGCTCCCCCGTTCGCCGCCTGATCTTCTCCCTGGTGCGCCGTGTGCTGTACACCTGGGTGCGCTCGGAGACCATCAACCAGTCCGCCTTCACCCTCAAGCTGGATCGCAGCAAGCCGGTGTTCTATGTACTGCAGCAACCCTCGCTGAGCGATCTCGCCGTGCTCGATGCCGAGTGCAGCAAGGCCGGACTGCCACGCCCGGTGGCCGATGTGGCGGTGGGCGAACTGGTGGAGCCGGCCGCCTTCTTCTTCCTCAATCCGGCACCCAGCTGGTTCGGCCGGCGTACCCGTCTGGTCGCACCACCGGCGCTGGTGCGGCTGGTCGGCGCGCTGGAGCACAACGCGGTAGAGAACGCGCAGATCGTTCCGGTCAGCGTGTTCTGGGGGCAGTCGCCGAATCGCGAGACCAGCGCCTGGAAGCTGCTGTTCGCCGACAGCTGGGCGGTCACCGGGCGCCTGCGCAAGCTGCTCAGCATCCTGGTGCTGGGGCGCAAGACGCGCGTGCAGTTCTCCGCGCCGATCCAGCTCAACGAACTCATCGCCCAGAACAAGGGGCACGAGCGCACACTGCGCATGGTCCATCGCATGCTGCGGGTGCACTTCCGCAACCAGAAGACCGCGGTGATCGGCCCGGACCTGTCGCACCGGCGCAATCTGGTGAAGGGCCTGGTGCACGCACCGCAGGTCCGCCAGGCGATTCGCGAGGAAGCCGAACGCGAGAAGATCACCATCGAGAAGGCCGAGGCCAAGGCGCTGCGCTATGGCAACGAGATCGCCTCGGACTACGCCTACACGGCGGTGCGCTTTCTCGAGGTGGTGCTGTCCTGGTTCTGGAACAAGATCTACGACGGCATCCGCGTCAACCATATCGAGCCGTTGCAGGACGCCGTCCGCGGCTACGAAGTGATCTACGTGCCCTGCCACCGTAGCCACATCGATTACCTGCTGCTCTCCTACCTGCTGTTTCGCAACGGCCTGACCCCGCCGCACATCGCCGCCGGCATCAACCTCAACATGCCGGTGATCGGCAGCCTGCTGCGCCGCGGCGGCGCCTTCTTCATGCGCCGCTCGTTCAAGGGCAACCCGCTGTACACCTCGGTGTTCAACGAATACCTGCACAACCTGTTCACCCGCGGCTTCCCGGTCGAGTACTTCGTGGAAGGCGGGCGCTCGCGTACCGGCCGCATGCTGCAACCCAAGACCGGCATGCTGGCGCTGACCCTGCGCAGCTACCTGCGCTCGTCGCGCCTGCCGATCCTCTTCGTGCCGGTTTACATCGGCTACGAGCGGGTGCTGGAGGGCCGCACCTACCTCGGCGAATTGCGCGGCGCGGCGAAGAAGAAGGAGTCGATCTTCGACATCTTCAAGGTCATCGGCGCCCTCAAGCAGCGCTTTGGGCAGGTCTGGGTAAACTTCGGCGAGCCGCTCAAGCTCAACGAATTCCTCGAGCAGGAGCAACCCGGCTGGCGCCAGCAGGCCTATGCGCCGGACTATCGCCCGCAGTGGCTGAACGACGCCACCAACCACCTGGCCGAGCGCATCGCCCAGCGCCTCAACGAGGCGGCGGCCGTCAACCCGGTCAACCTGGTGGCGCTGGCGATGCTCTCCACCAGCCGTCAGGCGCTGGACCAGCAATCCCTGGCACGCATCCTCGATCTCTACCAGGCGCTGTTGCGCGCAGTGCCCTATTCGCCGCACACCACGCTGCCGGAGGGAGACGGCAACGCACTGATCGCCTACGTGAAGAGCCTCGACCTGCTCGCCGAGCAGAAGGACGCACTGGGCAACATCCTCTATCTGGACGAGCAGAACGCCGTCCTGATGACCTACTACCGCAACAACGTGATGCATATCTTCGCCCTGCCCGCACTGCTGGCGAGCTTCTTCCAGAGCAGCTCACGCATCAGCCGCGAGCAGATTCAGCGTTTCACCGAGGCGCTGTACCCCTATCTGCGTGCCGAGCTGTTCATGCGCTGGGAGGTCGAGGAGCTGGAAGCGGTGGTCGATCAGTGGCTGGCGGCCTTCGTCGAGCACGGCCTGCTCAAGGTGGACGGCAACCACTACGTGCGCCCGGCGCCAAGTTCGCGGCAGTTCGTTCTGCTCACCCTGCTGGCGCGGGTGGTGATGCAGACCCTGCAGCGCTTCTACATGGCCACCTCGCTGCTGCTCAACAGCGGCCAGCACAGCCTGAGCGCCGAGGAGCTGGAGAATCTCTGCACGGTCATGGCCCAACGCCTGTCGATACTCCACGGGCTCAACGCGCCCGAGTTCTTCGACAAGACGCTGTTCCGCCACTTCATTCAGAGCATGCAGGAACAGGGTGTGGTCAGCACGGATGCCAACGGCCGCCTGGGCTACCACGAAAAGCTCGCGGAGCTGGCCGAGGGTGCCGCCAAGCGCGTGCTACCGGCGGAGATTCGGCTGTCGATCCGGCAGGTCGCACTGGAGCGCCATCAGGACGACAGCGAGGCGACGCCGCTGTCGACCGACGCCTGACGCTGCCAGGTCATCAGGCGTTCCGGGTGGCCGGTGTGTGCGTCCAGTTGCTCGCCTGCGACCTGGAAGCCGTGGCGACGATAGAAGGCGATGCTGGCGTTGTTGGCGGCGTAGACGGTCAGGCTCAGCTGCTCGCGCAGGCGCTTGGCGTGCTCGAGCAGGGCCGAGCCGATTCCTGCGCCCTGCTCCGCTGGTGCCACGAAGATCGCCGCCAGGATGTCATCGAGCAGCGACACGAAGCCGACCAGCGTGCCATCCCGCTCGTAGACCCAGGTCTGCGCAGCGGGCAGATAGAGGTTGCGCATGTCATCCAGCCGCGCCTCCCAGAAACTGCGCGCGACGAAGTCATGGGCCCGGCTGGATGCCTCGAGCCATATGCTCAGCAGCGTTTCCAGGTCATCGGGGCGGTAGGGGCGGATCATGTGAAACGTCTCCAGAACTGCGGGGGCACGACGGTAGCGCATCGTCGCCTGGATGTCGCGCCGCCGGGAATCCACTAGCATCAACGTCAGTATCCACCGGCGCTCTAACGCCAGACACGCCCCATCTGCCAGCAAGGTAACCACCATGTATCGCATCACCACTCTCGTCGCCGGCCTGGCCCTCTCCGCCAGTGCCTTCGCCCTGTCGCTCGCCGACCTGACCCAACGCGATGCCAGCGCCGGCCTCAAGGATGCCCTCAGCCAGGGCGCCAAGGTCGCGGTGCAGCAGCTCGGACGCCCGGGCGGCTTCAGCAGCGACCCGAACGTGCGCATCGAGCTGCCGGGCAACATCGGCAAGGCCTCGCGGATGCTGAAGATGGTCGGCATGGGGGCCCAGGTCGAGCAGCTGGAAAACAGCATGAACCTGGCCGCCGAGAAGGCCGTGCCGCAGGCTCAGCAATTGCTGCTCGATGCCGTGCGCAAGATGACCGTCCAGGACGCCAAGGCAATTCTCGCCGGCGGTGACGATTCGGCTACCCAGTACCTGAACAAGTCCAGCCGCGAACAGATCCGCGCCAGGTTCCTGCCCATCGTCAAGCAGGCCACCGACCAGGTCGGCCTGGCGCAGCAGTACAACGCGGTGGCGGCCAAGGTTCCGGCGGGCCTGAACGGCAACTACGCCAATATCGAAAGCTATGTGACCGAACAGGCGCTGAACGGCCTGTTCACGGTGATCGCCGAGCAGGAAGCGAGCATTCGCAAGAACCCGGCCGCGGCAGCCACCAGCCTGGCGAAGAAGGTCTTCGGCGCACTCTGACGCACGGGCGCGCGTCAGCGCAGCTGGCGGCGGGCCGGAGCGGAACGCCCCCGCCGGGGGGCGCGTGAATCGTTGAGAGCGGCTTCAGGCCAGGGACTGGCGTCAGCGCGGCCCCAGGATGGTTTCCAGCGCCTCGGGGCGTGGCGCGCCCTGATGCTGCTGCAGCCGATCGTTGTCGTCGAGATAGAAGATCGCCGGCGTTGCCTGGGCGCCCAGTTCACTCATCAGCATCAGGTTGTCGGTGAGCTGTTTTTCCAGCGCTGCCGGGATCTGCTCCAGCGCCTTGAGTTTGCTCGCCTTGCCGGCCGCCTCGTGCGCGTTGAGCGCCGCCTGAGGATCCTTGGCGCTGAGCAACGCGGCGGACTTGCCGGCACTGTCGGCGCGCAGCATGCCGACCATGATGTGACGCAGCTGTACCTTGCCCGCCTCCACCCAGGGCCGCGCCTGCTTCCAGAACATGTTGCAGTACGGGCAGTTCGGGTCGCTGAACAGGTAGACGATACGTGGCGCGTCGCCCCTGCCATCGGCGATCCAGCTGCTGCCCGCCATGCGCGCCCACATCTCCTTGCCCAGCGGTTCGTACACCAGTTTTTCCAGCTGTCCGCGGGTCAGGTCCTCGCCCTTGGCGTCGAGCAGGCTGCCGATCAGCACGTGCTCGCCATCCGGCGTGAGGTACAGCGCCATGCCCTGCCCGTTGTAGCGCGCCGCGAACCCCTCAAGACCACCCGGCGCATCGAAGCGGCCGACGATCTCGGCGCCGCGCGCTTCGACGGCCTTGATCGCCGCTGGCAGCTCTTCGGCCTGGACGGCGGGAAATGCGAGCAGGCTGATGCCGGCCAGCAGGCAGGATATTGGCTTGGTTCGAATCACTGCGTAGATGCCTCTTTCAGAGTTTCCAGCGCACGCGCCAGGCTGGCGTGCGAGAGTTCGCCGAGATGGCTGCCGACCTGGCGCCCCTCGGCGTTGTAGAACAGCGTGGTGGGCAGCGCCGTGGAGCCGACGTGCTGGCCGAGCCGGCCGCCGCTGTCGAGCAGCACGTTGTCCAGTTCCAGCCCGGCCTGCTCCATGAAACGATTGATTTCGCCCTCCCCCTCGCCCTGGTTGACGAACAGGAACAGGGTATCGCTTTCCCGCGCCTGGGCCTCGGCGAGCACCGGCATTTCACGCCGGCACGGCGGGCACCAGGTTGCCCAGAGGTTGATCACCAGTGGTTGGCCGGCGTAGTCCTCCAGCGCAACCGGCCGTCCCTGACTGTCGCGCAGGGCCATTTCCGGCAGGCGGGTGCCCTGCTCGAAGGAATACCAGGCCAGGTTGCCGAAGCCCCAGCTCAGCACGCCGACCGTCAGCGCGATGCCCAACGGCTTGCGCAGTCCGCTGTCACGCCAGCCCCACCAGATGCCCAGCGCCAGCGCAGCGACCAGCCCTGGCCAGGCAATGAAGCCGCCGTCGCGGATATCGATGACGCTCAGCCAGTCGTCGCGGTAGTACGCCCAATAGGTGGCGACGAAGGCCAACCGGGCCACCAGCACGGCGACCAGCAGGAGGCGAAACAGCTGCCGCTCGGGATTACGACCGCTGCGCCGGCCGACCCGCCAGCCGAGCAGACTGGCCAGCAGCAGGCTGCCGAGCAGGATCACATGGGGCATGGCCAGGGTCAGCGGGCCGATATTCAGTGTCAGCATCTACTCTCCGATGGTTGATTCGTGTCGGTCCGGGCCGCTCGGAACATCAGGCGCGACATCAGACGGGAAACTGCAGACAGAAGGTTGTCCACCCTTGTTCCGAACGGCAGCTGATGTCGCCACGGTGTGCCTGGATGATGGAACGGGTGATCGCCAGCCCCAGCCCGGCGTTACTCGGGCTGCCTTCACGACGTGCCGGGTCGACCCGGTAGAAGCGGTCGAACAGCCGCTCCAGGTGCTCGGGCGCGATGGTCACCCCCGGGTTGGTCACCGCCAGCGTCACGCATTCAGCGCGGCGCTCGATGGTGACCCTGACCAGCTCGCCGTCCGGCGTGTAGCACAGCGCATTGGACAGCAGGTTGGACAGCGCGCGGCGCAGCATCGCCAGGTCGCCCTGGATGGTACCGGCACCGGTCAGCTCGAAGCGCACACCGCGCTCGTCCGCCGGCAGCTGGTAATAGTCGAGCAGTTGCGTACAGAGCTGCTCCAGCGCAACCGGCTTGGCATCGGGGACGATCAGGCCGTTGTCGGCCTTGGCGAGGAACAGCATGTCGTCGATCATCCGCGACATGCGCTGCAGTTCCTCAAGGTTGGAATGCAGGTTGTCCTGGTACTGCTCCAGCGAACGCCCGCGCGTCAACGCCACCTCGGTGTGGGTCATCAGGTTGCTCAGTGGCGTGCGCAGCTCGTGGGCGATGTCGGCCGAAAAGTTCGACAGCCGCACGAAGGCGTCTTCCAGACGCGCCAGCATCGCGTTGAAGGCCTGTACCAGCTGTTGCAGCTCTTCCGGCGTCGAGTCATCGGGGATGCGCTCGCGCAGCGACTTGGCCGAGACCGAGGCCGCCACCTGGGTGACCTCGCGCAGCGGCCGCAGCCCGCTGCGCACCAGGAGCCAGCCGAGCAGCCCGCTGAGCAGTGCGCACAGCACCAGCGCCGCCCAGAGCCAGCCGCTGAAGGTATGGAAGAAGGCCTTGTGCGCGGTCACATCGAGCATGACCAGCAGCGTCAGGCGCCGCCCTCCCACCTCGACATGCCCCGCTTCGCCCCGCCAGACGCGGCCCTCCAGCGTCAGTTCACCCTCGTTCTCGCCGATCAGCATGAGCAGCGACGGCTCCGCCGCCTGCTGCTCCGGTAGGGGGAAGAGCTGTGTGCCGGCCTCGTCGAAAACGAAGCCGCGCATCTCGCTATGGCCGTCCAACAGCACTTGCAGCTGCGGCCGCACGCGCTCGAAGTGCTCCAGGTCGTCCAGGCCGGTCAGCAGACGTCGGCTCGCCTCGAGTTTCTCGTGCAGCGTGTGGCGGTCCAGCTCATCGAAGTGATGCTCGCTGAGCTGGCCGAAGAAATAGCCGGCCGCCGCCAGCACGCCGGTGACCGCAAGCATGAACATCAGGCTCAGCCGCGCGGTGAGCGACAGCCGGATCATGGCGCGTCCGGCTCGTCGAGCATGTAGCCCATGCCGCGCGCGGTATGGATCAGCTTGGGTTCGAAGCCGTCGTCGATCTTCGCCCGTAGCCGGCGGATCGCCACCTCGATAACGTTGGTGTCGCTGTCGAAGTTCATGTCCCACACCTGCGAGGCGATCAGCGATTTGGGCAGCACCTCGCCGCGCCGGCGCAACAGCAGTTCCAGCAGGGCGAACTCCTTGGCGGTCAGGTCGATGCGCTGACCGGCGCGCGTGGCGCGGCGCTTGAGCAGGTCGACCTGCAGGTCGGCCACCTGCAGCTGGGTCTGTAGCGCCGTCGCATTGCCGCGCCGCAGCAGGGTGCGTACCCGCGCCAGCAGCTCGGAAAAGGCGAATGGCTTGACCAGGTAGTCATCCGCGCCCAGCTCCAACCCCTTGACCCGGTCCTCGACACGATCCCGCGCGGTGAGGAACAGCACCGGCACCTCGTTGCCCGAGGCACGCACCAGTCGCAGCACTTCCCAGCCGTCCAGACCCGGCATCATCACATCAAGGATCAGCAGGTCGTAGGGCACGCTCAACACGTGCTGCAGCGCATCGGTGCCGCTGGTGACGCGGTCGACGGTGAAGCCGGCCTCGCTCAGCCCCTGCTGCAGGTAGGTGCCGGTTTTCGGCTCGTCTTCGGCGACCAGCAGTTTCATGCGGATATTCCATCGGTGGTGGACGGTGCAAGTGTGGCAGCGCCGCACACCGCTGCGCCACGAAGCTGACAGAAAAGTAATCTTGCGCTCAGCCTCCCGTCAGGCCGCTCGCGTTAGCGTGAGGCCCAGCACATCAGGCTTGACCTTGCCATGGCGTCAAGGTCGAGCATCGCGCCAGCTCCCTGGAACTGGCAAGCGAGGAACCACCCATGAACAGTATTCGACTCAAGGTCACCGGCATGAGCTGCGGTGGCTGCGTCAGGCATGTCACCGCGGCGCTGCAGGCGCTGGAGGGTGTCGAACGCGTCGAAGTGGACCTGGCCGGCGGCCTGGTTCGGATCGACGGCAGTGCCGATGACGCGAACCTGGTCGCAGCGTTCGCCGAAGCCGGATACCCCGCCGAAACCCTCGACCGTCGCAGCGCCTCGGCCGCACGCACCGGTGGATGTAGCGGCGGTTGCTGCTGCAGCTGAACTCAGATCTGGAGAAACGCATGAAACCTCATCTCACCGTACTCGCCGCACTGCTGATGTCCGGGGCGGCTCAGGCCGCCGAGGTCATCGATGTACACCGGGACGCCAACTGCGGCTGCTGCAAGGACTGGATCAAGTATCTGGAAACCAATGGGTTCGAGGTGCGCGACCATGTGGAAGTCAACATGTTGCCGGTCAAGGAGCGCCTCGGCGTGCCACCGCGCCTGGGCTCGTGCCATACCGGCGTGATTGGCGGCAAGTTCGTCGAAGGCCACGTGCCGGTGGCGGCGATCCGCGAGCTGCAGCAGCGCGACGATCTGGCCGGAGTCGCCGTACCGGGCATGCCAGCCGGCTCGCCGGGCATGGACTACGGTCAACCGCACCAGCGCTATCAGGTGATCGGGCTGACCAGTCAGGGCCATGACCTGGCGCTGGGCGACTATCTCGGCAGCCAGCCACTTCGCTGAAAGAAGCTCGCCTGGCAGGCGGCAGCACACGGGCCGACCCTCGGCAGGCACCCTGCCTGCCGCCATCCGGGCGCAGGTGTCGTCGCCAGGCGCGGTGACAGACCAAACGGCCCGCTCGCTTACCCTGTCAAGCTGCCGTCAAAAGCCTCCCGGCCAGCAAGCTGACAGAACCGTAATGTTCGGCTCAGCTTGTCGTCAGATGCGCCGCGCTATGGTGAGCGACAGGACTGCTGCGACTGTTTGTCCAGCGCAGCCACATCGCACATGAACAGGACCAGCATGCACTCGACCAGCTCTCGGCGCACCTTCGTCAAAAGCCTCGCCGCCGGCGGCGCCTTCGCCGGACTCGGGCTGTGGCGCCAGCCCGTCTGGGCGCTGACCAGCCCCGGCCAGCCGACGGTACTCAGCGGCAGCCAATTCGACCTGACCATCGACTCCATGAGCGTCGACTTCACCGGCCGCCGGCGCACCGCCATGGCCATCAATGGCAGCATTCCCGGCCCGCTGCTGCGCTGGCGCGAGGGTGACACCGTGACCCTGCGCGTGCGCAACCGCCTGCCGCAGGAGACCTCGATCCACTGGCACGGCATCCTGCTGCCGGCCAACATGGACGGCGTGCCCGGCTTCAGCTTCGCCGGCATCGCGCCGGACGGCATGTACGAGTACCGCTTCAAGGTCAAGCAGAGCGGGACCTACTGGTATCACAGCCACTCGGGCTTCCAGGAGCAGCTCGGCGTCTACGGCCCGCTGATCATCGATCCCGAGGAGCCGGAGCCGTTCGCCTACGAGCGAGACTATGTGGTGTTTCTCTCCGACTGGACCGACGAGAGCCCGGCGCGCGTGCTGGCCAAGCTGAAGAAGCAGGCCGACTACTACAACCAGGGCCGTCGCACCGTCGGCGATTTCATCAACGATGTCGCCGACCAGGGCTGGCGCAAGACCTTCAGCGACCGCTGGGCCTGGGCGATGATGAACATGTCGCCCACCGATCTCGCCGACGTCAGCGGCGCGACCTACACCTACCTGCTCAACGGCCAGGCCCCGGATGCCAACTGGACCGGCTTGTTCCGGCCCGGCGAGCGCATCCGCCTGCGCCTGATCAACGGCTCGGCGATGAGCTACTTCGACTTCCGTATCCCCGGCCTCAAGCTCACCGTGGTCGCCGCGGACGGGCAGAACATCGAGCCGGTAACGGTCGACGAGATTCGCCTGGCGGTGGCGGAAACCTATGACGTGATCGTCGAGCCGGACGGCAGCCAGCACGCCTACACCCTCTTCGCCCAGGCCATGGACCGCAGCGGCTACGCCCGCGGCACGCTGGCCGTGCGCGAAGGCCTGCAGGCCCCGGTGCCCAACCCCGATCCGCGCCCCGAACTGACCATGGACGACATGGGTCATGGCGATCACGCCGCCCATGGCCAGGCTGCCGCAACGCCCGCGCAGGACCATGGCGCCCACGCCGGACACGGCGGCCATGGCGCGATGGATCACGGCCAGATGAACCATGCCGCCATGGGCCACGGCTCGGATGGCAGCGGGATGCAGGCACATCCGGCCAGCGAGACCAACAACCCTCTGGTGGACATGCAGACCATGATGCCGGTGGCCAAGCTGGACGACGCAGGCATCGGCCTGCGCGACAACGGCCGGCGGGTGCTGACCTATGCCGACTTGCGCAGCGCCTTCGCCGACCCGGATGGCCGCGAACCGGGCCGCACCATCGAACTGCACCTGACCGGCCACATGGAGCGCTTCTCCTGGTCGTTCGACGGTATTCCCTTCGCCGACGCCGAGCCGATCCGCCTCCGGTACGGCGAGCGGGTGCGCTTCGTACTGGTCAACGACACCATGATGCACCACCCCATTCACCTGCACGGGCTGTGGAGCGACCTGGAGGACGAACACGGCGACTTCCTGGTGCGCAAGCACACCATCGACATGCCGCCGGGCTCGAAACGCAGCTACCGCGTCACAGCAGACGCCCTCGGCCGCTGGGCCTACCACTGCCACATGCTGATGCACATGGACCTCGGAATGTTCCGTGAAGTCCGCGTAGAGGAATGACGGAGAAGCCTATGAAAACCCTCAAGCACACCACCCTGCTCGTCCTCGGCCTGGCCGCCTCCCTCGGCCTGAACGCGGTCCAGGCGCAGCAGAGCGAACATGACGGTCATCATGCCGAGAACGACCCGGTCGAACAGGCCACCCCGCAGACCACGCAGCCCAAGACGCAACAGGGCGGCATGATGCAGGGCATGGACCACGACAAGATGAAGGACATGCACGAGCAGCACATGGGCAACGGCCACATGGATCATGGCGGCATGGGCGGCGGATCGGTGGACAAGGACATGCCCAAGGACGCCGAGCAGGGCAATCCGCATGCGCATTAAGCCGCTACCCGTCGCCGTCGCGCTGAGTCTGGTCACGGCGGCGAGCCAGGCGCAGCAGAACATGGACCACTCCGGCCATGCCGGCCACGCTGCGCCGGCAGCGCACGAGCAAAGGGATCATGGGCGAACCGATCACGGCCACATGGACCACGGCTCGATGGCGCACCCGCCGAGACAGGAGCCGCGCACGCCCATCCCAGCCATCAGCGATGCGGATCGCGCCGCGGCGTTCCCCAGCCTGCCGGCCCATCACATGCACCAGGGCGGGACGAATTTCCTGTTTCTCGCCGACCAGCTGGAGTGGCAGGACGCCGACGAGGGCAGCGCGCTGGCCTGGGACATTTCCGGTTGGGTCGGTGGCGACATCGACCGCCTGGCGTTCCGCTCGGAGGGCGAGCGTACCAATGGCCACACCGAGGAAGCGGAACTGCAGCTGCTGTGGAGCCACGCCATCGGTCCCTGGTGGGAAACCGTCGCCGGCGTGCGCCAGGACTTCAAACCCGGCTCGCCGCAGACCTGGGCGGCCTTCGGCGTGCAGGGCATGCCGTTGTTCGGCCTGGAAACCGAGGCGACCGCCTTCATCGGCGAAGGCGGCCAGAGCGCACTGCGTCTGGAGGCCGAGTACGACATCCTGCTGACCCAGCGCTGGGTGCTGCAGCCCACTGCCGAGCTCAACCTGCACGGGCGCAACGACGAGGCGCGCGGCGTCGGCGCAGGGTTCAGCGACGCCAGTCTAGGGCTGCGCCTGCGCTACGAGATCAGCCGCCAGTTTGCGCCTTATATCGGCGTGACCTGGAACCGTGCCTACGGCAACACCGCCGACCTGCTGCGTGCCGAAGGCGAGGATGTCAGCGACACCCGCCTGGTGGCCGGCATCCGCTACTGGTTCTGAGGGGTACGGCATGAGAACAGTCCTGGCGACGCTGGCGCTGAGTGCCCTGGCGGTGGTGACCGGCGCGGCGCTGGTGCTGTACTCCGGCATCATCGACGTCGGCGCTGACGACCCGCACAGCGCACCGCTGCATGCCGTGCTGGAGACGGCCCGCGAACGCGCCGTAGCCGTCCGCGCCCGTGACATCGAGGTGCCGCCGCTGGGCTCGGCGGAACAGATGCGCTCCGGCGCGGGCAACTACGCGGCGATGTGCGTCGGTTGTCACCTGGCGCCGGGCGTCGCGCCAACCGAGCTGAGCCAGGGCCTCTACCCCGCCCCACCAGCGCTGGCCGAAGCCACCCGCGACGGCGACCCGGCCGCGACCTTCTGGGTCATCAAGCATGGGCTCAAGTCCACCGGCATGCCGGCGTGGGGCCGATTCATGGAGGATCACTACATCTGGTCGCTGGTCGCCTTTGTCGAGCAGCTGCCGTCACTCACTCCCATGGAATACCAGGCGCTGGTGGCCTCCAGCGACGGCCACCAGCACGGCGGCGGCGAAACGGACATGCATGATCACAGCGGCCAGCATTCCAGCCAGACCGGCGATCACCACGGCGCTTCCGAGCAGGGCGAGACAGATGCGAAGGTGCATCGGCATTCCGACGGCAGTCGTCACCAGCACTGACGCACACCTGGCTCAGCGTTTCGCCTCGACCTGCCGACCCGTTCGAGCCACTCGGACTCGAGCCGGTTCTGTTCGATGTCCATGCCCAGCGCCTCCATCGCCTCGCGGTGACGGTCGATTTCGGCGACCGAATCACTGAGCCCGGTGAGATTGCCATCGAGCTGGTGCATCTGCGTCAGCCCAAGATGATAGAAGCGCAGCAGCTTGATTGCCGCGGGATCGCCCGCGCTCACGCCGGCCCTGACCTGATGCATCATGTTGGTCACCCGCATCAGACTGCGCTTGAGCCGCCAGCCATAGGCCGCCGAAGCCATCCACTGCTGTTGCCAGTACAGCAGCCGCACCAGCGCGACGGTCAGTGCCAGCCCCGCGACGACCCCGCCAATGTTCAGCCGCAGGTTGTCGCCGCCCGGCTCGCCGAACAGCGCGACCGCCAGCCCCGACAGGCCCATGGCCAGAATGGCGAAGGTGGCCGCGACGATCAGCGTGCTGCGGCGGGTCTCGCGACGGTAGGTTTCGGGGCTGCGCGGAACGATCTCGAATAGCACCACGGGGCGTTGTCCTCGGCTGAAATGGATGGCAGGCGCCGCGCATTATCACCCCATTGGCCCACGCGCGGCTGACGCAGCGCAGCGCTTCGCACGCTCTCGCGAATCGCCCTACGCCAGACATCGCCCCGTCGCCGGTTCAGCCGCTATGCTGCAGCCACCGCCCCACGGGAACTGTCCATGCGCCGCCTCGCCATACCCGCCGACCAGCAACGGGTCTACGACATCTACATGCACCCGGATGTGGTGCCCTACCTCGGTTTCGACCCCATGCCACGTGAAGCTTTCGGCAAGGTGTTCGAGCCGCTGTTCGAAAGCGGCAGCTTCTACGTGTTCGAGGAGCATGGGCAGGTACAGGGCTTCTACAAGGTGCAGCGGCACCTCGGTCGCGCGGCTCATGTCGCCTACCTGGGCACGCTGGCGGTCGCACCGCAGGCCAAGGGCAGCGGACTGGCCCGACGGATGATGCAGGACGCCCTCGACCGGCTGGCCGCCAGCGGCATCCGCCGCGTGGAGCTCAGCGTGGAGGCCGACAATCCGCGGGCGATCGCCTTCTACCAGCGCTTCGGCTTCGTGCACGAGGGAACGCAGCGGGCGGCCTACAAGCGCGCCGGCGAGGATGGCTACGTCGATGAACTGATGTACGGCCTGCTGCTGGAGGCCTGACGGGATGCCGGACGGCGGACGCCGTCCGGCCGGGGGATCAGCCGGCGAGCTTGCTGGTGATCTTCGCCACATGCTCGCCCTGGAAGCGCGCGATGGCCAGTTCCTTCTCCGATGGCTGACGCGAGCCGTCGCCGCCCGCGATGGTCGAGGCGCCATAAGGCGTGCCGCCGTTGGTCTCGGAGATGTCGAAGAACTCGCTGATACCGTAGCCGGTCGGCACTATGACCATGCCGTGGTGCGCCAGGGTGGTCCAGGTGGAGGTGATGGTCATTTCCTGCCCGCCACCGGTGCCCGTGGAGGTGAATACGCTCGCGACCTTGCCGTGCAGTGCGCCCTTGGCCCACAGGCCGCCGGTGCGGTCGAGGAAGTTGCGCATCTGTCCGGACATGTTGCCGAAGCGGGTCGGCGTGCCGAAGATGATCGCATCGTAGTTCGGCAATTCGTTCGGATCGGCGATATCAGCTACCTGATCGACCTTGCCGCCAGCGTTGCGGAAGGCATCTTCCGGCATGGTCTCCGGTACGCGCTTGATGACCACCTCGGCGCCCGGCACACGACGGGCGCCTTCTGCCACCGCGTTGGCCATGGTTTCGATATGGCCGTACATCGAGTGATACAGCACGAGAATCTTCGCCATCTTGTCTTTCCTCTTTTGGTGAATGTGTGCGGGTAAACCTTGGGTTGTGATAGCCGAGCGTCGGCGGCGTTCAGCGCGACTCGACCAGCACGACTTCGCTGTTCTCCAGCGCGCGGACGGTCAGCCGTGCCTCATCGCGCACGGCCACGCCATCCCCGGCGGAGACGGTGACACCGTTGACCTCGATCTGCCCGCTCGCGGGCACCAGGTAGACGCGGCGCCCTTCGGCGATCTGGTAATCGGCGCTCTGCCCCTGTTCAAGCGTAGCCGCTGCCAGACGGGCCTCGGCACGAATCGGCAAGGCCTCGTCGTCGCCCGGCAGGCCGCTGGCCAGGGTGACGAACGCCCCGGCACGCTCGCCGCTGGGGAATCTGCGGGTGCCCCAGGTCGGCGGCAGACCGGTCTGCTGCGGGTGAATCCAGATCTGGAAGATGCGTGTCTCCTCGTCTTCCAGGTTGTACTCGCTGTGGACGATGCCGCTGCCGGCGCTCATCACCTGCACGTCGCCGGCAACGGTGCGCCCGCGATTGCCCAGGCTGTCTTCGTGAGTGATCGCGCCCTGGCGCACGTAGGTGATGATTTCCATGTCGCGATGCCCGTGGGGCTCGAAGCCCGAATGCGGGGCGATACTGTCGTCGTTCCAGACACGCAGCCGGCCCCAGCGCATGCGCTGGGCATCGTGATACTCGGCAAAGGAAAAGTGATGACGGGCGTTCAGCCAACCGTGCCGGGCGTGGCCGAGTTCTGCATGGGGACGACGTTCGATCATCTAAGCCTCCGAGTGAATGGGTCGGCCGGGCTGGCCGGCGGAACCGAATGAGCCCGATAATCTATTGATTCTTCATCGGCATGTACGCAAATTTGCGCCAATAAAAATCGAATTAATCGATCTATCTCGCTGCACTCCTGCAACGCGCGCCTTGCACTCACGCAAGCGGTTGCGCGCAATCGGTTTACCTGCCAAAACGGCGCCCTGTTTCAACTAACCAGGGCGGAACATGAACCAGGAACTGCAAATCGAGGACGTGCGACTCGGCGAAGGCAAGGCGGTCGTAAAAGGCGCGCTCATCACGACGCAATACCGCGGCACGCTGAGCGACGGCACGGAGTTCGACAGCTCCTACACGCGCGGCAAGCCGTTCCAGTGCGTGATAGGCACCGGGCGCGTGATCAAGGGCTGGGATATCGGCCTGATGAGAATGAAAGTCGGCGGTAAGCGCAGGCTCTTCGTGCCGGCTCATCTGGGCTATGGCGAGCGGCAGATCGGCGCGCACATTCCGCCGAATTCGGACCTTCACTTCGAGATCGAGCTGCTCGAAGTGCTGACCCGGGACGACTGATCAGCAGCGCCATGCGGCTTGCGCACCGCATGGCGCTGCGATTTCAGCTCGCGCTGGTCGGCGCCTGGTGAGGAACGCCTTGGGGATACTCCTCCCGATAGCGCGCCAGCCAGTTGGCACCTGCCGGGTCGTCCCACACATGGCGGTGCAGCAACGCCATGCCATCGGGATCGTTGAGCAGGCGCCAGCGCGCCGCCTCGCCCTTCGCAGCTGCCGGCCCCGCCGCCAGTACCTCCGCCAGACGCTGCTCGCGCAGGTGCTCCGCGGCCGGCACCACCTTGGCGTGACGAGCGCGCGCCATGGCGCAGACCAGGGCGTTGTACAGCGGGTCGACGACGGCGACGAGGAAGCCCTCGCGCAGCGCGTTCGCCTGATTCTGCTGCTGGTAGCGGTCGGTGTTGGCCAGCTCGGTAGGCGGCGCGTACTCCTCGGGAATCAGGAACAGCTTGCACCGCCGGGCGGCCAGGCCCAGGCCGGTACGGCTGGTGATCACCGACACCGGCGCCGAGAGGATCAGCGACACCACGATCGGCGCCAGCCACCAGAGGAAGGCCGCATCCAGCCAGGCGACCAGTGCCGTCCAGAGCACGCCGATGACGATCTGCGAACCATGCCGGCGCAGCGCCTCACCCCAGGGCGTGGCGTCATCGCCGCGCTGCGGCGATTTCCACTGCACCGACCAGCCGAGGAATGCCGCGGTGACGAACACGCTGTGAAAGAGCATGCGCACCGGCGCCAACAGCACCGAAAACAGCGTCTCGATCAGCATCGACAGCACCACCCGCAACCGACCGCCATAGGCCTGCGCGCCCTGGATGCAGACCAGCAGCACGCTAAGCAGCTTGGGCAGGAACAGCAGCGTCATGGTCGCCGAGAACAGCGCGATGGCCTCCTCCGGATGCCAGCGTGGCCACAATGGATAGAGCTGGTTGGGCTGCAGGAAATACTCCGGTTCCATCAGCGTATGGATGGCCAGCAGGCCGGTGGACAGCAGCAGGAAGAGGAACCATAGCGGCGCCGACAGGTAGGACATCACCCCGGTCAGAAACACCAGACGATGCACCGTATGCACGCCGCGCACCATGAACAGACGGAAGTTCATCAGGTTGCCATGGCACCAGCGGCGGTCGCGCTTGAGCTCGTCGAGCAGGTTGGGCGGCAGCTCTTCGTAACTGCCCGGCAGATCGTAGGCGATCCACACGCCCCAGCCGGCACGTCGCATCAGCGCCGCCTCGACGAAATCGTGCGAGAGGATCGCGCCGGCGAAGGAGCCGGTGCCAGGCAGCGGCGCCAGCGCACAATGCTCGATGAAGGGTTTGACCCGGATGATCGCGTTGTGACCCCAGTAGTGCGACTCGCCCAACTGCCAGAAATTGAGCCCGGCGGTGAACAGCGGCCCGTAGACGCGGGTAGCGAACTGCTGCAGGCGCGCATAGAGGGTGTCCATGCCCGAGGCCTTGGGGGCGGTCTGGATGATGCCGGCGTTGGGGTTGGCCTCCATCAGCCGCACCAGGCTGGTCAGGCATTCGCCACTCATCACGCTGTCGGCATCGAGCACCACCATGTAGCGGTAGCTGCTGCCCCAGCGCCGGCAGAAGTCGTCGATGTTGCCGCTCTTGCGCTTCACCCGACGCCGGCGGCGGCGATAGAAGATATGGCCGAAACCATCCACCGCGCGACACAGCTCGACCCAGGCCTGCTGCTCGGCGACACAGGTGTCCGGGTCGTTGCTGTCGCTGAGCACGAAGATATCGAAATGCTCCAGCTCACCGGTGGCCTTGAGCGACTCGTAAGTCGCGCGCAGACCGGCGAACACCCGCGGCACGTCCTCGTTGGCGATCGGCATCACCAGCGCGGTGCGCGCCTCGGCTGGAATCGGCTCGTTGCCCGGACTGCTGGCCGAGATGCTATAGCGGTCCTTGCCACGCAGCAGCTGGAAGAAGCCCATCAGCGCGGTCCAGAAGCCCACCGATACCCAGCAGAACAGCAGCGCGAACAGCAGCAGGATGCTGGTCTGTACCACATAGGGCAGGATCTGCCGTGCCGATTCGGCCAGCGGCTGCACGAAAACGTCCTGCAGGTCCACCAGCGACCAGCCCTGGTACGGCAGCACCGCCTTCATCTGCCAGGTGGCGAACGCGGTCTGGCCGAGCATCAGAATCAGCAATGCGCTGCGCCGCAGCGCCGCGACGCGCCGCCAGCGTGCTTCGTCGAGCGGCTGCGGGCTGGGTTCGAAGGTGCGCCTCGGAGTCTTGCGCCCCAGCAGCCGGCGCCAACCGCGACGCAGGATGTTGGTGTGCCAGGGCTCCGGCACCATCCGCGTGCGAACGATCGGCGGGGTGGATTGCAGATAGGGGCGGCCCTGATGGTCCTCACGGATGATGCCGGCGCGGTCGAACAGATCGCCCCAGCCCATGCGCAGCCGGGTCACCACGGAGTCCAGCAGACGCCGCGACGGGCCGCGCTCGGCGGTCGTCGCGGCGGACATTTCGTCATGCAGGGCGAGCAGACCGCCCTGCTCCGCGGCCTGCCGGTATCTGGCCGGGTCCTCGACGTCGTTCAGCGCCAGGCCATCGCAATAGCCTTCAGCCATGCGGTTCATTGCGTCCTGCTCATTCATGGGGAGGAATCTGGTAGGTCCAGGTTTCGGAAAGGGTCTTTTCACCATCGACCAGCGCCGCACGCATTTCCACCGGCCGGCGCGGATCACGCACCTTGAGCCGCAGAGTCATGCGCCAGCCCTTGCTGACCGGGTTGTAGCGCAGGTTGTTCTCCACCAGCTCGGCGTTGTCATCGACGCTGACGCGGGTGGTGACCGGCGCATCCTCGGGCAGCTTGGCCAGCACCGGCCCGACGAAGTCCACCACCAGAGCGGTGCTGCCATCGGCCTGGCGAATCAGGTTGGCCTGCTTGACGTCCCCGGCCGACACGCGGGTCTGCTGTGCCCAGGCCAGTTGCGGATCGTGAAGACTCGGTTCGTCCATGGAGAAATGCAGGCGATATTCCAGGTCCAGCGGCTGACCAGGCTCCGGCTGCTTCTCGGGCGACCAGAAGGCGACGATGTTGTCGTTGGTTTCGTCGGGCGTCGGGATCTCCACCAGCTCGACATGCCCCTTGCCCCAGTCACCGCGCGTCTCCACCCAGCCACTCGGGCGCAGCTCGTAGCGGTCGTCCAAGTCCTCGTAGCGGTTGAACTCCCGGGTGCGCTGCATCAGGCCGAAGCCACGCGGGTTCTCCACGCTGAACGCGCTGACCGCCAGGCGACGCGGGTTGTTCAGCGGGCGCCAGAGCCACTCGCCGTTGCCGGCGTGGATCGCCAGCCCCTCGGAGTCGTGCAGCTGCGGGCGGAAATTCAGCGAATCGCTGGGTTGGTTCGCTCCGAACAGGTACATGCTGGTCAGCGGTGCGATGCCCAGCTTGCCCACCGGCTCGCGCAGGTACACCCGAGCCTGCACGTCCAGCGTGCTGTCCTTGCCCGGCGTCAGCACCATGCGGTAGGCGCCGGTGGCACGCGGCGAGTCGAGCAGCGCGTAGATGACCAGGTTGCGCCGGTCGGGCTGCGGCCGTTCCACCCAGAACTCGCGGAAGCGGGGAAACTCCTCACCCACCGGCAGCGCCGTGTCGATCGCCAGCCCGCGTGCGGACAGGCCATACCACTGGCCCTTGCCAACGATGCGGAAATAGCTCGCACCGAGCAGCGTCATCACCTCGTCCTGCTTGTCCTTCTTGTTCAGCGGATAGAGCACCTTGAAACCGGCGAAGCCCAGACCTTCCAGCGCGGCGGGATCGACCTCGACGCCGTCGAACTGGAACATGGCCGGGTCATAGCGGATCTCGCGGACGTCCGTTGCGGTGATCTCGTTGATGCGTACCGGCGTGTCGAAGTGCATGCCCTGATGGTAGAACTGCAGGTGGAACGGTGTATCGGCATCCTTCCAGTAGGCATGTTCGGGGTCGAAGCGCAGCCGTTGGTAATCGGCAAAGGCCATTCGGCGAAACTCTTCCGGCAGGTTGCTCGCCGGTTCCTCATAGCCGCGGGACGCCAGTTCCTGCGCCTGCTTGGCCACATCATCCAGGCTGAACGCCAGCGCACTGCCGGCCATCAGCATGTACAACCCACCTGCCAGCCCCGCCAGCATGCGCGCCGGATGGGTACCCGTCTTCCGTTGAAAAATGCGTAACACACCGCCTCCGAATTACACGTTTGTGCAGAGTTCGCTCTGCTTCGCTGTGGTGAACCACCCGAGCCCAGCCGCTGTGCCGCGCGCGACAGGTGCGGCGGCGTTGCCGGACTGCAGGCGTTTCTCCATACAGAAATTTTCTTACAACAGCTCGAAGCGCTCGCTCTGCACGGCTCGCGAATCGAGCCCCAGCTGCACTTCGAATTCACCTGGCTCGGCCACGTAGTCGAGCCGGGCGTCGTGGAACCTGAGGTCGTCCTCGCCCAGAGTGAAGCGCACCACCCGCGTCTCGCCCGGCTCGAGCCGGATTTTTTCGAAGCGTTTGAGCTCCTTCACCGGTCGCACACTGGAGCCGACCAGGTCCTGCAGATAAAGCTGCACGACGGTCGCGCCGGCGCGCGCTCCACTGTTCTTTACCGTTACGCTGACCTCCAGGCGCTGCCCACGTTTCAATTCGCGCTGGGAAAGTTGCGGTTTGGACAGCTCGAACTCGGTATAGCTCAGGCCGTAGCCGAATGGGTACAGCGCGCCGTTGGGCTCTTCGAAATATTGCGAGGTGTAGTTGCCCGGACGCCCCTCGACATAGGGGCGGCCCAACCGTGGATGGTTGTAGTAGGTGGGAATCTGCCCCACCGAACGCGGAAAGGAGATCGGCAACTTGCCCGAAGGGTTGTGCGCGCCGAACAGCACATCGGCGATGGCATTGCCGCCCTCAGTTCCGGTGAACCAGGTTTCCAGCAGCGCATCGGCATGCTCTCTGACCCACCCCAGCTGCAGCGGGCGACCATTCATCAGCACCACCACCAGTGGCTTGCCGGTGGCGACCAGGGCTTCGAGCAGCGCCTGCTGGCTGGCCGGCAAGGTCAGACTGGTCCGGCTGGACGATTCGTGGGACATGCCACGGGCCTCGCCCAGAGCCGCGACGATCACATCGGCCTCGCGCGCCGCACGCACCGCTTCGTCGATCATCGCCTGCGGCGGACGCGGGTCCTGGACCACCTCCGGGCGGTCCCAGTTGAGGAAGTTCAGGTACTTGATCATGCCGGCATCGTCGGTGACATTGGCGCCGCGCGCGTGGATGATCCGGCCGTCCTTGCCAAGCGCTCGTTCGACGCCCTGGCGCAGCGTCACGGCCTGCGCTGCCACGCCGGCTGCCGACCAGCTGCCGAGCATGTCGACGGGGGAATCGGCCAGCGGCCCGACCAGCGCGATGCGTGCATCCCTGCGCAGTGGCAGCGTCTGCCCGCGGTTTTCCAGCAGCACCAGGGACTCGCGCGCGACCTGGCGTGCCGCCTCGCGGTGCAGGCGGCTTTCGGCGTTGACCTCCGCGGGGTCGTCCACCGCCCGGCCGATGCGGCGATAGGGATCATGGAACAGACCCAGGTCGTACTTGGCGCCGAGCACACGGCCGACCGCCTGGTCGATCAGCTCGAGGGGCACTTCGCCGCGTTCGACCAGGCCGGGCAGTTCCTGCAGATAGAGCGAGTCGTGCATGCTCAGGTCGATGCCGGCCTCGATCGCCAGGCGCGCGGCCTCGCGGCCATCGCGGGCCACGCCATGGCGCAGCAGTTCATCGATGGCGCCGTGATCGCTGATGTTCAGCCCGCGGAAGCCCCAGTCGTCGCGCAGCAGGTCACGCAACAGCCAGCGGTTGGCACTGGCCGGCACGCCGTTGACGGTGTTCAGCGCCACCATCACGCCACCGGCGCCGGCGTCCACCGCCGCACGGTAGGGCGGCAGGTAATCCTGGTACATGCGCTGCGGGCTCATGTCGACCACGTTGTAATCACGCCCGCCCTCCACCGCACCGTACAGGGCGAAGTGCTTGACGCTGGCCATCACGCTGTCCGCGGCGCTCAGGCGCTCGCCCTGATAGGCGCGCACCAGCGTGCCGGCGATCTGCGAGACCAGGTACGGATCTTCGCCGAAGCCCTCGGACGTCCGTCCCCAGCGCGGGTCGCGGGTGATGTCCACCATGGGCGCGAAGGTCAGATCGAGGCCGTCGGCACTGGCCTCGATGGCCGAAACCCGACCGCTCAGGGCAATAGCGTCGAGGTCCCAGCTTGAAGCCAGGGCCAGGCTGATGGGGAAGATGGTGCGATGGCCATGAACCACGTCATAGGCGAAGAAGATCGGAATGCCCAGTCGGCTGCGCAACGCCGCGTCCTGCATGGGGCGGTTGTCGGCTCGGGTCACCGAATTGAAAGTGGCACCGATGCGGCCGGCCGCGATCTCCTCGACGATGCGCTCGCGCGGCATGTCGCCACCAATGCTGATCAGCCGCAGCTGGCCGATCTTCTCCGCCAGGGTCATGCGCTCGAGCAGGGTCTCGATCAGTGCCTGTCGGTCGTCCAGCGGCAGGGCCGGCGGCGCCGCGCAGGCGAACGGACTCATCGCGCCGGCAAGCAGGACAAACGGCAACAGCCTTTTCATCATCACAACCCCATTCTCGTTTCAACCGACCAGCCACACACAGGCACACCCATCGCGCAGGTCACGGACCGTACGCAATGCGCCCTTGAATTCGTCTTAGAGTTCGATGGTGCCGTCGAGGTAGAGCACCGCCTGCCCGGCCACCATCACACGATCCGCTTCGACCCGGCAGTGCAGGATGCCCATGCGCGCCGATGCCTGCAGCGCCACCAGTTCGTTGCGCCCCAGCCGCTCGGCCCAGTACGGCGCGAGCCCGGCATGGATGGAACCGGTGACCGGGTCCTCGGCGCCGCCATTGGCCGGCCAGAAATAGCGGGAGGCGAAATCCTGCTCGCGCCCTGGCGCGGTCACCACCACATCCAGCGGTGCCAGCGTGCGCAACGCCTGCAGATCTGGCGCCAGAGCGCGCACCTGCTGCTCGTCGCGGTAGACGGCGAACCATGCCTGGCGATTGCGCAGCACCGCTTCCGGCGCGAGCCCGAGCCCCTGCAGCAACGCGGCCGGCGCCTCGGCGACCGGCTCCGGCGCGCGATTGGGAAAACTCATTTCCAGCAGCCCGTCAGCACGCCGCTGCACGGCCAGATCGCCCACGGCAGCGGCACGAAAGGTCAGCGGCGCGCGGGCCAGCCCCTGTTCCAGCAGCACGAAGGCGCTGGCCAGCGTGGCATGGCCACAGAAATCGATTTCGGTGAGCGGCGAGAACCAGCGGATGTGAAAGGCCCCGTCCGCCTCGCGAACGAAAAAGGCCGTCTCGGAAAGGTTGTTTTCGGCGGCGATGGCTTGCATCAGCTCGTCCGGCAGCCAGGCTTGCAAGGGTATCACCGCCGCGGGATTGCCCCGGAAACGTTCAGCGGTGAAAGCATCGACCTGGAACATCCGCAATTTCATGGTTTGCACCCTGTGCACGGTCAAGCGACCGCCGCCTACTCTAACGGGTCTGACGGGGTGCTAGCCAGTGGCGCGTGAGGGTCGCAACGCCGCCACCGCCGCGGCCTGCACGGGAATGCCCGGCAGGCGGCGTCAACCGAGGGCGAACGGCAGCAGCAACGCGATCAGAATGCCCAGCAGGCTCATGCCTAGCGCAGCGAAGGCGCCGCACTCATCACCCTCCTCCAGCGCCCTTGCGGTACCGATGGCATGGGCGTTGAGGCCGTAACTCAGGCCCCGCGCCGCGGGATGCTCGACCCCGGCCCAGCGCAGCAGCAGCGGTCCCAACGCGGTGCCGATGACGCCGGTCAGCATGACGAACACTGCCGCCAGTGAAGCCAGGCCGCCGAGCTGCTCGGCCACCAGCATGGCGATGGGCATGGTCGCGGACTTCGGCGCCAGGCTCATCAGCACCGGCAGCTGCGCGCCCAATGCCCAGGCGATCGCCAGCGTCAGAACCACACTGAGCACGCCGCCGACCGCCAAGGTGATGACGATCGGCCAGAACAGCTGCTGGATACGCTTGAGATGTCGATGCAGCGGCACCGCCAGCGCCACGGTGGCAGGCCCCAGCAGCATGGCGACCAGCGCAGCGCCGTCGCGGTAGCGCGCATAGTCGAGGTCCACCAGGGTCAGTGTGCCGACCACCAGCAGCATGCCCACCATGACCGGTTGCAGCACCAGCCAGCCGCTGCGGCGATACAGCATCAGCGCCAGCTGAAAGGCGATCAAAGTCAGCGCCACGGCAAACAGCGGATGGACCACCACCGCCGCCCAGGCGGTGCGCCAATCGAGTACGGTCATGCCTGATCCTCCCGCTGGCGATCGAGTCGGCGGATCAGCCGCTGCATCAGCCAGCCGCAGAACGGCACCGTGATCAGCAGCGACAACACCAGTCCGGCGGCGATCGCTGGCAGATCATCCAGCAGTGCGCCAGCGCTGGTCATGATGCCGGCGGCCGGCACGATCAGCAGCAGCGGCAGATACTGCAGCAGCAAGGCCGCGGTCTTCTCCAGAGACTCCGGAATGCTGCGGCGCAGCAGCAGCAGGCCGAACAGCAACAGCATGCCGATGATCGGCCCCGGCAATGCCGGCAGCAGCACCAGGTTGATCAGATTGCCGAGCAGCTGCAGCAGCACGAGCCAGGTCAGGCCTTGGAGAATCATCGGCGATGCTCCCTCGGCAGCATTGGATGAATCATGCGTTGGCTCCTCTTCATTCGGCAAAAGGCCTCGACTATCGCCGGCCTGGCGGCAACAGAACAGCATCAGATGCAGACAAAAAAAGCGGATCAGCCGATCCCGACAGCTTCCGCTGATGCAGGTCAAGGCCTAGCGGCACCTGCGTTCTGACAGCGCTGCCGCACCCGATCTGATCCGTATTTAGCCGCCACATCTGAGTCTGTTATGCATGAGCCTCGACGGGGATCATCCGCCTCGCCTGAACTGCCTATGGGGCGAAAGCTAAATGACCGACCGCATACCCGCACGGATCATCGAAACCGTTGATCCCAGCCAGCCGATCCGCCTGACGCCCGCCCAGAGCGGCGGGCCCATCCACACGCGCAGTTTCAGCGGACGTTTCCGCAACCTGCGCCTGTTGGGCGGCGCCCTGCTGATGCTGCTCTACTTCGGCACCGTCTGGCTGAATTGGAACGGGCGTCAGGCGGTGCTGTGGGACCTGGACCGGCAGCAGTTCCACATCTTCGGCGCGACCTTTTGGCCGCAGGATTTCATCCTGCTCTCGGCGATCCTGATCATCGCCGCGTTCGGCCTGTTCTTTATCACCGTGCTGGCCGGGCGCATCTGGTGCGGCTACGCCTGCCCGCAGAGCACCTGGACCTGGATGTTCATGTGGGTGGAAAAGATCACCGAAGGCGACCGCCTGCAGCGCATCAAGCTCGATGCTGCACCCTGGTCCGCCGCCAAGCTGCTGCGCCGTGCCGCCAAGCACACGCTGTGGCTGGCCATCAGCCTGGCCACGGCGCTGGCCTTCGTCGGCTATTTCACCCCGGTACGCGAACTGGTGGCCGGCCTTGCCCGCTTCGAGATCGGTGCCACCACCGCCTTCTGGCTGCTGTTCTTCACCGCCGCGACCTACATCAATGCCGGCTGGCTGCGTGAACAGGTGTGCCTGCACATGTGCCCCTACTCGCGCTTCCAGAGCGTGATGTTCGACGCCGACACCCTTCTCGTCTCCTACGACACAGCCCGCGGCGAGAACCGCGGCGCGCGGCGCAAGGGCAGTGATCCGCGAGCCCAGGGCCTCGGTGACTGCGTCGACTGCACGCTGTGCGTGCAGGTCTGCCCCACCGGCATCGACATCCGCGACGGCCTGCAGCTGGACTGCATCAGCTGCGGCGCCTGCATCGACGTTTGCGACAGCGTCATGGACCGGATGGGTTACGCCCGCGGCCTGCTGCGCTACACCTCCGAACGTGCGCTCAAGGGCGGCGCCACCCGCCTCTTGCGCCCGCGCCTGATCGGTTATGCGGTGGCGATGACGGCGATGATCGCCGCCTTCATCTGGGCACTGGACGTGCGGCCGCAGCTGCAGCTGGACGTCACCCGCGACCGCACGCTGTACCGCGAGAACATGCAGGGCCAGATCGAGAACATGTATCGCCTCAAGCTGATCAACAAGACGCAGCAGCCGCGCCGCTACGCGCTGGCATTGGATGGCGGCCCCTTCGAGCTGCAGGGCCCGCGCGAGATCAGCCTGGCACCGGGCGAGATCGCCGATCTGCCGGTCAGCGTGGCACTGCTCGACAACGCCCGCGACTTCAGCCACGAGCTGCGCTTCGAGGTCAGCGACCTGGCCGAGCCGGACAATCGGGTGAGTACACCGAGCACCTTCGTCGCCCCCATCGCGGCGCTACGCCAGTAGACTGGCCATGCTCAACCGCCACGGCCCGGACACGATGAAGCGTTACGAGAAATTCGCCGATGAGATTGCCGAACTGATCCGCAGCGGCGTACTCGCCCCCGGGGAAAAGGTGCCCTCGGTGCGCCACGCCAGCCGCACCTATGGCGTCAGCCCGTCCACCGTGTTCCAGGCCTACTACCTGCTGGAAGACCGCGGGCTGATCCAGGCGCGGGCGCGTTCGGGCTATTTCGTTCGCGAACATGCCAAGCGCCCGCTGCACGAACCAGACATCAGCACCCGCCCGGCGGAAACCACCGAGGTGGGCGTCAGCGAACTGGTCTTCTCCGTGCTCGCCTCGCTGCGTGATCCGGCCACCGTACCCTTCGGTTCGGCCTTTCCCAGCCCCGAGCTGTTTCCCCTGCAACGCCTGGCGCGCTCGATGGCGCAAAGCGTGCGCGACATGCCGGCACGCGAAGTGATCGCCGAGATGACCGCGGGCAACCCGGACCTGCGCCGGCAGATCGCCCTGCGCTACATGGTCAGCGGCGTGATGCTGCCGATGGACGAGCTGGTGATCACCACAGGTGCGATGGAAGCGCTGAACCTCTGCCTGCAGGTGGTGACGGAGCCGGGTGACCTGGTGGCGATCGAGTCGCCGGCGTTCTACGCCACGCTGCAGGTGCTGGAACGGCTCAAGCTCAAAGCGGTGGAGATTCCCGTCCACCCGCGCGAAGGCATCGATCTGGAAATTCTCGCCGATCGCCTGGCGCACCTGCCGATCAAGGCCTGCTGGTTCATGAGCAGCCTGCAGAACCCCCTGGGCGCGAGCATGGGCGAGGCGAAGAAGCAGCAGCTCTACGATCTGCTGCAGCGCCATCAGGTGCCTCTGATCGAGGACGACGTCTACGCCGAGCTGTACTTCACCCGCGAGCCGCCCAAGCCGGTGAAGAGCCATGATCGCGAAGGCCTGGTGATGCATTGCGGTTCGTTTTCCAAGAGCCTGGCGCCCGGCTACCGGGTCGGCTGGGTCGCCGGCGGCCGCTACGCCGAACAGATCACCCGGCTGAAGCTGATGACCACCATTTCCCCTTCCGTGCCGGCCCAAGCCGCCATTGCCGACTATCTGCAGCATGGCGGCTACGACCGCCACTTGCGCAAGCTGCGCCACGCACTGGAGATGCAGCAGGGCGCGATGCTCGCCTCCGCCGCGCGCCATTTCCCGGCGAGCACGCGGGTTACGCGCCCTTCTGGGGGCTACTTCCTCTGGTTCGAATTTCCCGAGCAGGTGGACTCGCTGCAGTTGCTGCAACTGGCGCTGGCCCAGGGCATCAGCCTGGCGCCGGGGCCGATCTTCTCGGCCACCCAGCGCTTTCGCAACTGCGCGCGGCTGAACCATGGCCATCCATGGGACACCCGCAGTGAGCAAGCGATGGAGCTGCTGGGCAGGATGCTGAAGTCCTTCTGAGCTTCCAACTCAGGCGCAATCCACCGGTAGCTGCCCGCGGCCGCTCTTCATCAGGTACATGCGCTCATCGGCCTGCTTGAGCAGCTGCGCCTCCACTTCGCCGTCCTCCGGGTAGAGGGCGATACCAATGCTCATGCCGATCTCCAGGCTGTGTCCGGCAATCGGCAACGGCGCCTCGAAGGCGCCGCGGATCTTGGCCACCACCCGCTGGGCGTCCTCCGCGTCGATGATGCTTTCCAGCAATACCACGAACTCGTCACCGCCCAGCCGCGCCACCGTATCGGTGTCCCGCACGCAACCGCCGAGGCGTTCGGCGACGGTCTGCAGCAGCTGATCACCGCCGCCATGCCCGTAGGTGTCGTTGACCTGCTTGAACCGGTCCAGGTCCAGGTAGAGCAAGGAGATGCGCCCGCCGTTGCGCCGCACCCGTGCCAGCGCCGTGCTCAGTCGATCGCGGAAGCACGCGCGGTTCGGCAGACCGGTGAGCTCGTCGTACTGCGCCATGCGCTCCAGACGCGCATAGAGCTGCTTGCGCTCGATTGCCGTGACCACCTGGGTGGAAACGAACTGCAACAGCTCCTGATCCTTCTCGGTGTAGGGCGCCGCGGTGCTCTTGAGCAACAGGACGCCGATCACGCCCTCGCTAGAGTTGAGCGGCACACCCAACCACCAGGCGTGGAGATCCCCGTCACCGAGCGGGAGCGCCAGCGCACGCATTGAGTCGGCGTTGAAGCGCAACGCTTGTGCGCCATGCAGAACGGAAAAGCACAGAGACGCCGCAGGCTCCGCCGGCAGAGCAGTCGCGTCGAGCGCCAGCGCCTGGTAGGGATAGGCGAGTTCGCCGCTGGCAGTATTGCGGATGGCGACGATGAAATCGTCCACCGGCAGCAGTTGCGCAATGGTCTGATGAATCTGCTGATACAGCGCGGCCAGATCTTTCGCGCCATGCGCCGCTTCGGAAATGGAATAGAGCGCCGCCTGCATCGCTTCGGATTGCCTGCGCTGGGTGATGTCGCGCGCCACGCCGATGCGCAGTTTGTTATCGGTCGACCAGCAGGCCGACCACATGATGTGCACTACGCCGCCGTCCTTGCGCACGTAACGGTTCTCGAAGTGCAGCAGCGGCTGATCGGCCATGACCGAGCGGGCCGCGGCCATGGTCCGTTCACGGTCTTCGGGATAGACCATCTCGATCATCCGCTTGCCGAGCATCTCCTGCGGCGTATAGCCGAAAATGCGTTCACACGCGGCGCTGGCGTAAACGAAGTTGCCTTGCGCATCGACGACGCAGATCGCGTCCAGCAGCAGATCGACGACACTTGCCAGGGGCGCGCAGCTATCTGTCTTCACGGCGGCGAACCTACTCGGCCATTGGGCACGGGCCGGGCGATCGACACTTCGTGAATCGAGTGATCGCCCATTGCCCTGCTTCAAGCATCGCCCATATTTCCCCTGGCCGTGCTGATTTTTTTTTCAGCCCTCCATCTCACTGCACCCAGTGCGGGTAGTAGCCGAGCGATGCCAGGGTGTCGGCATCGCGCAACGTCGCAATGCCTTGCGCACCGCCGACATCCTGCTCGGGGCGGTCGCCGCGGAAGAAAAAGCGACGACCATCGGCAAGGGTCAGGTACAGGCCAACCGCGCCGTGTCCGGCCAGCGGTACCAGCACCAGCTGTCCGTCGCCGAACAGGTCCAGGCTCTGCGCGTGCCCGAAATAAGGCCGTGGATCGAACTGCAGGGGCTGCCAGTCGATCGGATGGCGGAACTGGCTCGGCAGTACCGCTGGTGGCGTCGCCGTCTGCAGGTAGTCGAGACTGTCCGGACTGGCGAGCACCGGCACGCCCGGAAAGTCGACCAATCCGGAGGCATGCTCCCAGCGCACGCAGCCCAGCACGATGCGGTCGATCGCCAGCCCATCCCGCTCCAGCTGGTCGCGTACCGGCTGTACCTCGCCGTAGCGCTTGGTTCGCCACGGCAGTTCGGCGCCCAGCTGCTCGTCGATCTGCCGCCCCAACCCGGTGCCGAACAGCAGACGGGTACCTCGATGTTCGATCAGGATGGCGATGTGCTGGGTCTGTGGCTGAGGCTGCCAACCGCCGCGGCGCAGCAGGAAGTCGCCACTCTCGCTCTGCGCCGTCCTCACCAGACTGAAGCGCAACCCTTCCGCTACGGCGTTGGCCGACGCCACCGTCCCCAGCAACGCAAGGAACAGCAATGCGCCGAGCCGCCGGATGCGCCCACCGGGCGTCCACACCCTATGTGCGTTCATGGCGGCTACAACCCCGGCATGCCGGCATAGCCGGGCAACGCGCGAATGCGCCCGAACCACGCCTGCAGCGCCGGATATGCCTGCAGATCGAGCCCGCCATCGCCTCCGAGCGCAACGTTCGGGTAGACGGCGATATCGGCGATGGTCGGCGCGCTCGTCTGCGCCAGCCAGGCGTGCTGCGCGAGATGCCGTTCGAGCAAGCGCAAGGCGCTGGCGGCACGCGCCTGGGCCAGCGACTCGTCGATGGGCCGGCCGAACAGCTTGCCCAGACGCAGGGTAGCCGGACCGTGCTGCACCTCGTTGGCAGCGAAGCTCAGCCAACTGGCGATGCGGCCCTGGGTCTCGGCGTCCTGCGGGTACCAATCAGGGGCATAACGCTGGGCCAGATAGACCAGGATCGCCTGGGAGTCTCCCAGTCGAAATTCGCCGTCTTCGAGCACCGGAATCTGCCCGCGCGGGTTGATCTCGCGAAACGCCGGCTGCTTGTGCTCGCCGGCCAACAGGTTCACCGGCACCCGCTCGACCGGCTGGCCGATCAGGCTCAGGAACAGGCGAACCTTGTGGCAATTGCCGGACAGCGTCAGGTCATGGAGCTTCATAGTGTTGCCCTCTGCGATGGGTGTGACTGGATAATAGACAGACCTGTCTGTACACTGCAAGCACCACGAAGGAACGACAGCTGGAGCGAGCGACGAGCGCTCCCGCATAATGGTCGAACCGCAGGAGGTATCCATGGCATCGAACAAGCGCGACCAGCTGCTCAACACCGCAGAGAATCTGTTCTATCGCGAGGGTTATCACGCCACCGGCATCGACCGCATCCTGGCCGAGTCCGGCGTGGCCAAGATGACCCTGTACAAGCACTTCAAGTCCAAGGACGAGCTGATTCTCGCCGTGCTGGACGCCCGTCACGAACTGATGCTGACGCGCCTGCGGGAACGGGCCGCCAGGCTGCCGCCGCGCGAAGCGCTACTGGGCATTTTCGATGGGCTGCACGGGATGATTCACGGCAACGATGCGTTCTGCGGCTGCCTGTTCATCAACGCTGCGGCGGAGTATCACGATCGGGATCATCCGATCCATCGTCGCTCGTCAGCCTACAAGGCAGAGTTGCTCGCCTACCTGCGCGAGCTGCTGGAACGTCTGAACGCGCCGCAGCCGCTGCAGCTGGCGCGGCAGCTGCAGTACCTGCTCGAAGGGGCGTTGAGCATGGCGCACATCGAGGGGCCCGGCGAGCAGGCCCTGAACGCCAAGGCCGCCGCCGAATGCCTGCTGAACGCCACAGGCATCTGAGCGCGCCTGTCGGGCGCGCCCGATAGGCGCCGTCAGTGGGCGCTGGCCTCGCCTTCGCGAACCCGGAACCAGGCCGCGTACAGCGCCGGCAGGAAGAGCAGCGTCAGCGCGGTGGCGACAATCAGCCCGCCCATGATCGCCACCGCCATCGGCCCGAAGAAGATGCTGCGCGATAACGGGATCATCGCCAGTACCGACGCCAGCGCGGTGAGCACAATCGGCCGGAAGCGGCGCACGGTGGCCTCGACGATGGCGCTGAAGCGCGCCTGCCCGGCACCGATGTCCTGCTCGATCTGATCCACCAGGATCACCGAGTTGCGCATGATCATTCCCGACAGAGCGATGGTACCGAGCATCGCCACGAAGCCGAACGGCTGGCCGAACAGCAGCAGGAACAATGCAACACCGATGATGCCCAGCGGCGCGGTGAGAAAGACCATGGCCGAGCGCGAGAAGCTTTTGAGCTGCGCCATCAGCAGGGTCATCACGACGATGACGAACAGCGGCAGGCCGGCGTTCACCGAACGCTGGCCGCGCTCGGAATCCTCCACCGTGCCGCCGACCTCCAACAGATAGCCGCCAGGCAACTGCGCACGGACGTCCGCCAGGGTCGGCTCGATCTGACGCACCAGTGCCGCCGGCTGCTCGTCGCCGTAGACGTCGGCGCGCACGGTGACCGTCGGCAGGCGGTTGCGGTGCCAGATCACACCTTCCTCGAAGCCGTACTCCAGCGTCGCCACCTGCGACAGCGGTACGCTGCGGCCGCTCTCGGTGGGAATCGCCAGACTCGGCAGCATGGACAGCTCGAGCCGTTCACGCTCAGTGCCCCGCAGGAGGATCTCGATCAGCTCGTTGTCTTCACGGAACTGGCTGACACTGTTGCCGATGAAGGTTCGCCGCAGGAAGCCGGACAGCTCCGCGGTGCTCACGCCCAGCGCACGGGCGCGATCCTGATCGACGTTCAGGCGCACCATCTTGCTTGGCTCCTGCCAGTCCAGATGGACGTTGGCCACGTGCGGGTTCTCGCCGACCTTGGCGGCGACCTGCCGCGCCAGCCCGCGCACCACATCGATGTGCTCGCCGGTGACACGGAACTGCACCGGGTAACCCACCGGCGGGCCGTTCTCCAGCCGCGTCACGCGGCCGCGCAGGCTTGGGAAGTCCTCGCGCATGCGCTTGATCAGCCAGCTGCGCAATGCCTCGCGGGACTCGATGCTGTCGGCCAGCACGACGAACTGGGCGAAGCTGGTCGCCGGTAGCTGCTGATCCAGCGGCAAATAGAAACGCGGCGAGCCGGTGCCGACATAGGCCACGTAGTTGTCGATGCCGGCCCGTTCCTTGAGCATCTGCTCCAGCCGCGCCACCTCCGCTTCGGTCGCCTTCAGCGAGGCGCCTTCAGCCAGCTTGAGGTCCACCATCAGCTCCAGACGGCCGGACGCGGGGAAGAACTGTTGCGGCACCAGGCGGAACAGCACCACGGCGGCGGCAAAGATCACCAGGGTGAGCAGGATGACGGTCTTGCGGCGGCGCACGCAGAACGTCACCACGCGCCGCACGCGCTGGTAGAACGGTGTGGCGTACGGATCGTGGCCGTCGCCGCCGCTCTGCTTGTGCGCCTTGGCCATGTCCGGCAGCAGCTTCTCCCCGATCAGCGGCACGAACATCACTGCAGCGATCCAGGAGGCGATCAGCGAGATCGCCACGACCTGGAAGATCGAACGGGTGTACTCGCCAGTACTGGAGTTGGCGGTGGCGATGGGCAGGAAACCGGCGGCGGTGATCAGCGTGCCGGTCAGCATCGGGAACGCCGTGCTGGTCCAGGCGAAGCTGGCGGCGCGGAGCCGGTCATAGCCCTGCTCCATCTTGATGGCCATCATCTCCACCGCGATGATCGCGTCGTCCACCATCAACCCCAGCGCCAGCACCAGCGCGCCGAGGGAAATCTTGTGCAGGCCGATGTCGAGGTAGTTCATGGCGGCGAAGGTCATGGCCAGCACCAGCGGAATCGACAGCGCCACCACCAGACCGGTGCGCACCCCGAGCGAGAAGAAACTCACCAGCAGTACGATCACCAGCGCCTCGATCAGCACCTTGACGAACTCGCCGACGCTGGTCTTCACCGCCGCGGGCTGGTCCGAGACCTTGCGCAGCTGCATGCCGGCCGGCAGTTCCTGCTGCAGCCGGGCGAATTCCTGCTGCAGCGCCTCGCCCAGTATCAGGATGTCACCGCCACTCTTCATCGACACCGCCAGGCCGATGGCCGGCTCGCCCATGAAGCGCATCCGCGGCGCAGGCGGGTCGTTGAAACCGCGATGCACCTCGGCCACATCACCGATGCGGAACGTGCGACCGGCGACGCGAATGGGGAAGTCGCGAATCTCCTTGGCCGTCTCGAAACTACCAGTCACGCGCAATTGCACCCGGTCGCTGATGGTCTCGACGAAACCGGCGGCGCTGACCGCGTTCTGGGCCTCCAGCGCCTGACGCACGGCTTCCAGCGGAACGCCGAGGGTGGCCAGCTTGACGTTGGAAAGCTCGATCCAGATCTTCTCGTCCTGCAGACCGATCAGCTCGACCTTGCCGACGTTCTTCACCCGCTGCAGTTGCAGCTGAATGCGGTCGGCATAGTCCTTGAGGATCGCGTAATCGAACCCTTCGCCAGTTAGCGCGTAGATGTTGCCGAAGGTAGTGCCGAACTCGTCATTGAAGAACGGTCCCTGTACGCCCGGGGGCAGCGTGTGGCGAATGTCGCCGATCTTCTTGCGTATCTGGTACCAGAGGTCGGGAATGTCCTTCGAGCGCATCGAGTCGCGCGCCATGAAGGTGACGTTGGACTCGCCCGGCCGTGAGAAGGAGACGATGCGCTCGTACTCGCCGGTCTCCATCAGCTTCTTCTCGATGCGTTCGGTGACCTGGCGTGAAACCTCTTCGGCCGTCGCGCCAGGCCACTGAGTCTGGATGACCATGGCCTTGAAGGTGAACGGCGGATCCTCGCTCTGCCCGAGCTTGCTGTAGGACAGCGCACCGACGAGGGCCAGCAGCAGCATCAGGTAGACGACGATCTGTCGGTTCTGCAGCGCCCAGGCGGAAAGATTGAAGCGCATCGCGGTTACTCCTGGGCAGCCAGCTCGACGGGGCGGTTGTGGCGATCGACCGGCCGCACCGGCTGGTTGTCGCTGAGCATCTGCCCTCCGGCCAGCACGATCCAGTCATCGGCAGCGAGCCCTTCAAGCACCGGCACCAGCTGCTCGCCGAACGCACCGGTACGGACCTCGACACGCTCCACGGTGGAGTCGGGTCTGAGCCGCCAGACGTACGCCCTGCCCTGTTCGGCGCTGAGTGCGGAGAGCGGCACCGCCAGCGCAACGTCGCCGTCACGGCGGATGCTCACCAGCGCGCTCTGCCCCAGCTCGGCGGGCACTTCCTGTTCGGTAAAGGCGACGCGGGCGGAATAGGTCCGCGACTGCGCGTCGGCCGCCGGTGAAAGCTCGCGAATCTGGCCGCGGTATTGCCGGCCCGGCTGCGACCAGAGTTCGACCTCCACTTCCTGACCGACCCGGTAGCGCTCCAGAGACTGCTCCGGCAGGTCGATGGCGACCTCGCGCTCACCATCGGCCGCCAGCACGAAGGCCGTCTGACCGGCCGCCACCACCTGGCCGACCTCGATGCGGCGCTGGGCGATCAGCCCATCGCGGGTGGCACGCAGCACCGCATAATCGACCTGGTTGCTGGCCACGTCGAACTCAGCCCGCGCCTGCTGCAGTCGGGCGGTCGCGGCGCGGTAGGCATTGTCGGCATTGTCGAACTGCGACTGGCTGACCAGCTGACGACCGAGCAGCGCCTGATAGCGGTCGTACTCCGCCTTGGCCACCCGCAGGTTGGCTTCCGCTGCGGCCACCTGGGCACGCATGCCGTCCAGCTGCAGGCGCACGTCCTGCGGATCGAGGCGTGCCAGAGGCTGGTCCTTGCGCACACGGTCACCCGCTTCGACCAGGCGTTCGACGACCTTGCCCCCGATGCGGAAGGCCAGTTCAGGCTCGTAGCGCGCGTGCACTTCGCCGGGGTAGCTCTCGCGCGCTTCGCTGGCCGGTTGCGGATGCACGACCATGACCGGCCGCGGCAGTTGCTGCGGCGGCTCGCCGTTACCACAGGCGGTCAGAGTGAGCGCTAAGCCAAGCACGGAGGCGAAGGACAGGACATGTCGGAACACGATGAAGGTCTCTCTGTCGCGAAACGGATTGGAATACTTATACTGCGCGGTATAGTAAAAATAGCGTACCAGCCAGTCCAGTATTAAAACGCCCATGATAGAGAATCATTCACCCTCGCCCGGCCCCGGCCGCCCGAAGGACCCTGCCAAGCGCGAGGCGATCCTCGCTGCGGCGCAGGTTTTGTTCCTCGGCAACGGCTACGAAGGCAGCAGCATGGAGGCCATCGCCAGTGAAGCCGGTGTCTCCAAGCTCACGCTGTACAGTCATTTCAAGGACAAGGAAGCGCTGTTCTGCGCCGCGGTGAAAGCCACCTGCGAAACGCGACTGCCGAGGCGCCTGTTTCAGGTGGAGGCCGATTGCGACATCGAGAAGCTGCTGCTGGAGATCGGTCGTGCCTTCCATGAGCTGGTCAACAGCCCCGAATCCATTGGCCTGCATCGGGTGATGGTGGCCATGGCGACGCAGAACGCAGGCCTGGTGAAGATGTTCTTCGACGCCGGTCCGCAGCAGCTGCTATTGGATTTGCAGCAGCTGTTCGGCCAGGCCGACAGCCTGGGCCTGCTGCGCATCGACGACCCGCTGCGCGCCGCCGAACACTACTGTTCGCTGATCAAGGGCGCGCAACATTTCCGCCTGCTGATCGGCTATGCCGAGGTACCGAGCCAGGCGGAAAGCGATCAGCATGTGGCGGATGCGGTGGGCCTCTTTCTGCGCGCCTACCGCGGCTGAATCCGGCGCTGCGTCATCTGCTCACCGGGGTCAGGCCTGCAGCTTCTTCTTCGGGTAGATGTCGTAGCGACTGGACTTGCCTTCCAAGCTGTAGCCGGGCTTGCTGCCGTCGATGGCCGGCGCCTTGCGTGGCCGCTTGACCACCACCCGATGGCTGGCCAGTTCCAGGGCAGCGGAGAGCAACGCCGGCGCATCCAGATCGTCGCCGACAAAGGGACGGAAAAGGCGCATCTCCTTCTTCACCAGCGCGCTCTTGTCGCGGTGCGGGAACATCGGGTCGAGATAGATCACCTGGGGCGGCTCGCCCCGCCACTGCTGCATCAGCTCGATGGCGTTGCCCTCGAGCAGCCTCATCCGCGCGGCGATGGCGGCCACGTCGGCGTCCGCCGCCGCGCGGCTGAGGCCGTCGTCCAGCAGCGCCGCGATCAACGGTTGACGCTCGATCAGACTGACCTCGCAGCCCAGCGTCGCCAGTACGAAAGCATCGCGCCCGAGCCCGGCGGTGGCGTCCAGCACCCGCGGTCGGATACCGGGCTGAATGCCCACTGCCTTGGCGATCATCTGCCCGCTGCCCCCACCGAACTGGCGCCGATGCGCCGCCGCACCCTCTACGAAGTCCACCCGCACCGGCCCCGGCGCCTGTGCCTCGAGCAGCTGCAGCTGCAGACCGGCCTCGCCCACCTGCAGCGCGAACTCGGCCTCGGCCAGCTCCTGCGGCAAACCCAGGCGCTGCGCCCATTGGCCAGCGACTGCGGCGAATGACGGCGCGAGCGGCTCGACCCGAACCAGAGGATTGCTTGCGGACATGGGGCACCCGAGATCGATTCAAAGCGGCGCATTGTGCCAGAGCAGGCCGGTGGACGTCCGGGCTGGCACACCTAACGGCACATGCCGAAACCGCCCATATCCACATGGAAGTGATCGTGATGGGCCGCGTTGTATTCCGGCCCCAGCGTCACGTTGAAGGCCTTGCAGGCCGCATCGCGCACCTGACGCAGGAAACGCGCCTTGTCGCCCTCGCCCTGCCAGTCCCTGGCCACCGTGATACGCGTGCCGTCCTGCAGATGAAAGCCGGCCAGGTCAAGCGCATTGGCGCTGGCGTGCTGGCTGCGACGATTGCTGCGGGCGATGTTGCGGCAGGCGAAGCTACCGAAATGATCGATACGCACCACCGGCTGGCCGAACACAGCCTGCGCGGCCGGCTGCAGACCATGCATCTCGAACATCGCATAGGCGGCCGCCAGTGGACAGGTCGCCAGAAACGGCCCGTTGAAACGCACGTCCGAACCCTGCACCCGCACACTGTTCTCCACCGGGCAGCCAGGTTCCGGCGTACTGTCCGGCACAGCGGTGTAACGCAGCGGTGCCGTGGCCAGCGCCTGTTCGCAGAGGGAGCGATCCTGTTGCAGGCGGCGAAGCTTGAGCGAGGTCAGCAGGTTCGGCGGCTCGCGAATATCCAGCGGTGCCCAGGGATTCCAGCGCGGCGGGATATCGATCAGTTCCTGCCGCACCGCCAGCACGAAGCCGGCCAGCAGCATCAGCAGAACAAGGAAGAATCGGCCGAAGGTCATACCCTATGGGCAACGACGCAGCGGCGAAGTTGAACGCGGTGTTTTACAAAACTGGTCAGGCGGCCCGTTCAGTCCAACAGCGACAGCTGCGGCGCCTGACGGACGGCGGCAAGCGCTGGCATGCCGGGCAGCCGCTCGCTCAGCAGCTGGTGGAAGCGCATGGCCAGTTCCGGTGCGCGGTGGTTGTCCGGCGTATGCAGATAGACGTGCGGCGTCTTGCCCGCCTCGATCCAGTCCGCCACCTTGTCCAGCCAGGGTGCGAGAAAGGGATCGTTGGCTTCCAGCTGCGGATGCCCCACGAACCGCAGCTGCGGCGAATCGCTGAACGCCACCGGCCGCACCGGCAGACGCGGCTTCTTGCTCTGCGCATGCAACAGCGCCGGATCGCTTGAGCGACAGCTGAACAGCGCCCGACTGTCGAGACAGATGCGCTCCACGCCACGATCACGCAGCAGCCGATTGAGCGCCCGCTCGCCATCGCCCTTGTCGAAGAAGGCCGGATGGCGCACCTCGATGGCCAGCGGCGCCGCGAAGCCTTCGATGAAGGCGGCCAGTTCTGCAAGCCTGGCCGGACCCACGCTGGCCGGCAGCTGCAGCCAGAACGGCGTCACCCGCCGCCCAAGCGGCTGCAGCAGGCGCTGGAACGCCTGCGCCGCATCCAGCGCCGCGGGCAAATTCTCGGCCTGGCTGATTTCTCGGGGAAACTTGGCGCAGAAGCGAAAGTCGTCCGGCATCTGGCTGGCCCAGCGCTGGACCTTGTCGTCCGATGGCCAGGCATAAAGCGTGGTATTGCCTTCGACCGTATTGAATACCGCGCAATAGCCGGCCAGGAACTCGGACGCCGGCGTACCCGGCGGGTAGAGCGAGCCGAGCCAGGCACTCTCGTTCCAGGAAGGGCAACCGAGAAAATAGGGAAACTGCGGCAGAAGAAAGCGCCTCAGGCGTAAAGGTCGAGCCCGAGCACCTCGGTGCCGTCGAGATCCACGGGCATGCTGGCGGTGCTGGTATAGCTCGCCAGGGCCAGGGCAACCCGACTGGAAAGCGGCCGCTCGGGCTGCGGCTCGTCATAGCGGAAGGCGGCGTAGCGCTCCACCAGCGCACTGGAGTTGACCCGCTGTTGCGGGCGATCGGCCTGGGGCTGATAGTCTTGCCCGGCGCGCGAATCGACGCCGCGCTGAGCCTGCGCCAAGCGCTGGGTTTCGCCATAGCTGTCCGCCGCCCTGCCGGTACGGGCAGAACGATCCGTTGCATAGGGGACAGGGAAGAAGCTATCGACGCGCATCATTGGACTCGATCAGAGGCCCGGCGACTCTAACGGGCGGCCATGGCTTTGGCAACGGCTCGCGTCATTTGATTCCTTTCGGCGTCGCGACGTTGTCGCGCAGGTAAACCGGCTGGGCCTGATCGGCCTCCAGTGCCTCGCCGCGCTGCCAGGCAAACGCGGCCAGGCGCAGCAGGTCGTCGGCATGGGGCAACAAGGCGGCGTCGCAGCCCTGCACCGCCACCGGCATGCGCTCGGCATAGCCCCATCCCGTGCCGGCGCCGAACCAGTCGCCGCCGGCAACGCGCGGCAGAACGACCTGCTCGGGCGGAAGCACGGCCTCGCTACCGACCAGCTGCATCTCACCGCCGTGCTCGCGATAGCAGCCCCAGTAGACCTCGTCCATGCGAGCGTCGATGGCGGAAGCGACCTGCGTCGCGCCCTGTTCGCGCCAGGCCCGCTGCGCGATGGTCGCCAGGGTGGACACCGGCAACACCGGGCGCTGCAGGGCGAACGCCAGCCCTTGCACCACCCCGATGGCAATGCGTACGCCAGTGAAGGCGCCCGGCCCGCGGCCAAAGGCGATGGCATCCACAGCCGACAGCGCGACGCCGGCTTCGCCGAGCAACGCCTGCACCATCGGCAGCAGACGCTGGGCGTGCAGGCGCGGGATCACCTCGTAGTGACTCGCTACCTTGCCGTCATGCAAAAGCGCGACTGAGCAGGCTTCGGTGGCGGTATCCAGGGCCAGCAGAGTGGTCATCAGGGCGTTCCGGTCGGTGAAAAAGGCGCCGATTCTAACGTATTCACGCACCGGGTTGCGTCACGCAGCCGGAAACGAAAATGCCCGTATCCGGGGATACGGGCATCATCGACGCGTGTCGCTCGAAATGATCAGCTCAGGGCAGCGAACACCTTGGCGGTGATCTCTTCCACGGAGCCGACACCTTCGATACGGCTGTACTTCGGCGTGCCTTCGGCGGCGGCCAGGCTCTGGTAGAAGTCCACCAGCGGCTTGGTCTGCGCATGGTAGACGGACAGGCGATGACGCACGGTCTCTTCCTTGTCGTCTTCGCGCTGGATCAGCTCTTCGCCGGTCTCATCGTCCTTGCCGGCAACCTTCGGCGGGTTGTGCTCGGTGTGATAGACGCGACCCGAGGCCGGGTGTACACGACGACCGGCGATACGGCCGACGATTTCCTCGTCATCGACGGCGATCTCGATCACGTTGTCGATGCGCACGCCCGCTTCCTTCAGCGCCTCGGCCTGGGGAATGGTGCGCGGGAAACCGTCGAAGAGGAAACCGTTGGCGCAATCGGGCTGCGCGATGCGCTCCTTGACCAGGTTGATGATCAGGTCATCGGATACCAGTCCACCTGCATCCATCACGCTCTTGGCCTTGAGGCCGAGTTCGGTGCCAGCCTTGACAGCCGCACGCAGCATGTCGCCCGTGGAGATCTGCGGAATACCGAATTTTTTGGTAATGAAGCCTGCCTGGGTACCTTTGCCGGCACCGGGCGCTCCCAGCAGAATCACACGCATGGATGAATCCTCGAGTTTCTTGGAAGGGGCGATTGCCAGCGGGCCGTTCCGGCTCGTCGCTGGCGAATCAAAAATTCTGGTTTGCCGCCATGCGACAAAAGGTTGAACACGATACACAGCGCACCGGGGCGGCACAAGCCGTCCCGAAAAGGTCTATCGGCCCTCATAAATGCGGCGATTCGACGCGAGTTGCGCACAACGGCGGCGTGCAATGACGCCGCCGTCAGCGCCCGTTGCTGCGCTCAGCCGGTATTGCGCAGACCGGCCGCGATGCCCGCCACGCTGACCAGCAGGGCCTGCTCGAGGGGGCTCTCCGCCGGGCCTTGCCGCTGCCTGGAACGCGCCAGCAACTCGATCTGCATCAGGTGCAGCGGGTCCAGGTAGGTATTGCGCAAACTGAATGCCTCCTGGGTCTTGGGGCTGTGATCGAGCAGATCCGACTGGCCGGTCAGGCTCAACACCGCCTCGATGACCTGCGACAATCGGTCACGCAAATCGCTACCCAGCGAAAGCAGCTCAGGCTGCACCAGACGCTCGTCGTAGCGCCGCGCGATGTCGGCGTCAGCCTTGGCCAGCACCATCTCCAGCATGTCGATGCGCGTACTGAAGAATGGCCAGCGCGCACGCATCTCAGCCAGCCGCTCGCCCTCCCCGCGCTGCAGCGCCCCGTGCAGCGCCTGCTCCCAGCCCAGCCAAGCCGGCAACATCAGGCGAGTCTGGGTCCAGGCGAAGATCCAGGGAATCGCCCGCAGGCTCTCGACGCCGCCTTCGCGGCGCTTGGCCGGCCGGCTGCCCAGCGGCAGGCGCCCCAACTCCAGCTCCGGTGTCGCCTGCCGGAAGTAGTCGACGAACAGCGGATGCTCGCGCACCACGCCGCGGTAGGCCGCAACACCCTCGGCGGCAAGCCGGTCCATCGTCTCGCGCCAGCCGGGTTCAGGGAGCGGTGGCGGCAGCAGCGTCGCTTCGAGCACCGCCGCGAGGTACAGGTTGAGGTTCTGCTCGGCGATATCCGGCAGGCCGAACTTGAAGCGGATCATCTCGCCCTGCTCGGTGGTGCGGAAGCGCCCGGCGACCGAGCCCGGCGGCTGCGACAGGATCGCTGCATGGGCAGGACCGCCGCCGCGCCCGACGGTGCCGCCGCGGCCGTGGAACAGCAGCAGTTCGACGCCGTGCTCGCGACAGACCTCCACCAGTTGTTCCTGGGCCCGGTACTGGGCCCAGGCGGCCGCCGTGGTGCCGGCGTCCTTCGCTGAATCGGAGTAGCCAATCATCACTTCCTGGGGGCCATGCAGGCGCTGGCGATAGCCCGGCAGGGAAAGCAGACGGTCGATGGTCGGTGCCGCGTTGTTCAGGTCATCGAGGGTCTCGAACAGCGGCACCACGCGCATCGGTCGCTGCAGGCCGGCCTCCTTGAGCAACAGTTGCACGGCGAGCACATCGGAGGCCGCGTGAGCCATGGAGATGACGTAGGAACCCAGCGACGCCGCTGGCGCTTCGGCGATCACCGCACAGGTGGCGAGCACTTCGGCGGTATCGGCGGATGGGTGGTAATGCGCCGGCAGCAGCGGGCGCCGATTGGCCAGCTCGTGCTGTAGCCAGTCCAGGCGCTTCTGCTCATCCCACTGCTGATAGTCGCCTAGCCCGAGGTAATCGGTGATCTCGGCCAGCGCGGCGGCATGACGGGCCGCATCCTGGCGAATGTCCAGCCGCACCAGGAACAGGCCGAACACGGCCAGGCGACGCAGGCAGTCGAGCAGAGCGCCATCAGCGATCACCCCCATGCCGCAAGCGTGCAGGGAGCGGTAGCACAGCTCCAGCGGACGACGCAGCTCGGCGCAATCCTGCAGGACTTCCGCCGGCGCTGGCTGGCCGTGCTCGATGGCCGCGCGGGCCCACTCACGTGTCGCCCGCAGGCGCTGGCGCAGCGGCTTGAGCAAGACGCGATAGGGCTCGGCCGAGTCGCCGCTCTGGCGCAGCAGTTCATCACTGGCCTCGCGCATGGACAGCGCGGTAATCAGCCCTTCTATCTCGCGCAGGTAGAGATCGGCGGCCACCCAACGGGCGGTCAGCAGCACCTCGCGCGATACCATCGCGGTGACGTTCGGGTTACCGTCGCGGTCGCCCCCCATCCAGGAGGCGAAGCGGATCGGCGCGGCCTCCAATGGCAGGTGCAGGCCGGTGAGGCGGTGCAGGGTCGCGTCGGTCTGGCGCAGCACGTTGGGCACCGCCTTCCACAGCGAATTCTCGATGGCAGCGAAACCCCATTTGGCCTCCTCCACCGGGGTCGGCCGGTTGCGACGTATCTCCTCGGTGTGCCACACCTCGGCGATCAGGCGCTGCAGGCTCAACTCGATGCTCGCCCGCTCGGCGTCGGAGAGATCGGTGTGATCCCGTGCCGCCAGCTGCTGGGCGATGGCGTCGTACTTCTGGATCAGCGTGCGGCGCGATACCTCGGTGGGATGCGCGGTGAGCACCAGTTCGATTTCCAGGCGGCTGACCTGCCGCGCGATGAACTCGTTGTCGTGCCCGGCCGCCTTGAGACGCTCGATGAGATCGGCGAACACCCCGATCTCGAACGGCGCCGGCTCGCCTGCGGCGCGCCGGCGCACCTGATGGTACTGCTCGGCGATATTGGCCAGATTGAGAAACTGGTTGAACGCCCGGGTCATGGGCAGCAGTTCGCTCTCGTCGAGACTGTCGAGCGTTTCGGCCAGTAGCTGTGCGCCCTCTGCCGAGCCCTTGCGGGCAGCCTTGGCGCCCTTGCGGATGCGCTCGATCTTGTCGAAGAACTGATCGCCATGCTGCGCGCGGATGGTATTGCCCAGCAGTTCGCCGAGCAGGTGTACGTTGTCGCGCAGGCGCGCATCGATGATTTTCGCCATGACCTTTGCTCCTCCCGCCAGTAGCCCATGAGTTTCGCGAGCCTCGCCAGGCTTGCACGACCGTTTCGCCGCTATGCATCAGACGCTTCGCTGGGCAAACGATCCTGAACGGCTACGCTGAAATTATCTCCAACCAGAGTGCCCACCGCGCACCGCCATGACAAGGCATCGATGGCTAACGCGCGTGGGCAGCGGCACGCAAGCCACAGTCATCACCGCCATCACCGCTCGTGTGCGCGGGCATTAAGGAGTAACCATGAGAATTTCCGAGCTTGTCAGCCATTGGGAACGCGACGCCAAGGGCCGCATGAGCCATACCACCTACAGCATCCCGCTGGATGTCGAAAGCGCGGCACGGCTGGCCGCCCTGGCCGAGATGTACCCCAAGCGCAGCACCGAGGCGCTGCTCGGCGAACTGGTCGGCGCCGCTCTCGAAGCAGTCGAAACCAGCCTGCCCTACGTGCGCGGCACACACGTGATCGCGACCGACGAACAGGGCGATCCGGTTTATGAAGACGTGGGACCCACCCCGCGCTTTCTCGAGCTGTCGCGCAAGCACCTCAAGCGCATGCTGGACGAGCCAGACGCCGCCAGCTGAGTCATCGCCCGCCACTATCGACCGCGGGCGGGCAGCGCCGACGGTGCCCGCCCTACCCTTATCGTGATGCCGCGCGGAATTCCGCGTGGCACTGCCCTCGCTGCGTCCTCGCTTCCCCTCCGTTTCGCTGACGACCGCTCTAGCCCGCCATTTCGACGGAACGTTTGGCGCCGTCCGGCCTCACAAAAATATGTCCCGACATCGGTAGTGCCCTAATCAGCCCACTGCCCGGCCAGGGACGGTAGCTATCCGTTAAGCAATTCGAACTGGAGACTGACCATGAACAAAGCTGTCGCAACCCACGCTTCGAGATTCCAGCTACCCAAGCTTGCAGCCATCGCACTGGGCGGCCTGCTGCTGACGGCCTGTGCGGGCAACCCACCGACCGAGCAGTTTGCGGTGACCGAATCGGCTGTGCGCAGCGCGGTCAGCGCGGGCGGCCCCGAGTACGCCGCCGTGGAGATGCGTGCCGCGCAGGAAAAATGGAAAGAGGCCGAACTGGCCATGCAAAAGGAAAACTACGAACAAGCCCGCAAGCTGGCCGAACAGGCCGAATGGGATGCCCGCGTCGCCGAGCGCAAGGCCGAAGCGGCCAAGGCGCAGAAGGCCGTCGAGGACGCACAGCAGGGAATCCGTGAGCTGCGCGAAGAAGGCATGCGCAACGTTCGCTGAGCCCGCATCAGGTTCGACATTCCATTTATTGCACAAAGGATGAATTCGTCATGCACAAGCTCGTAACCCTACCGACTCTTCTGGCTCTGAGCATTGGCCTGGTGGCCTGCGCCAACCAGCCCAATCAGAACCTCGAAGACGCTCGCAGCAGCTACTCCGCACTGCAGGCTGACTCTCGCGCCAGCAAGCTGGCCGCGCTGGAGACCCAGGACGCCGGCAACATGCTGGACAAGGCCAACAAGGCCTATCTGAACGATGCCGACGAGAAGACGGTGGACCAACTGGCCTACCTGACCAAGCGCCGCATCGAGCTGGCCGAACAGACCATTGCCCTGCGCAGCGCCGAAGAGGAACTGGGCAAGACCTCGGCACAGCGCGCCGAGGCGCGTCTGGAAGCGCGCGAGGCGCAGATCCGCAAGTTGCAGGAAGACATGCAGGCCAAGCAGACCGAACGCGGCACCCTGGTGACCTTTGGCGACGTGCTGTTCGACTACGACCGCGCCGAGCTCAAGCCTGGCGGCATGCGCAGCGTGCAGAAGCTCGCCGACTTCCTCAACGACAACCCGGAGCGCAAGGTGATCGTCGAGGGCTACACCGACAGTACCGGTTCGGCCGAGTACAACCAGCGTCTGTCCGAGCGCCGTGCCGATGCGGTTCGCATGGCGCTGGTGAAGATGGGTGTGGACCCGCAGCGCATCGTCTCCCAGGGCTACGGCAAGGAGTATCCGGTGGCCAGCAACAGCGATTCGGCCGGTCGTGCCATGAACCGCCGGGTCGAGGTGACGATCTCCGACGACAACAAGCCGGTGGCGCCCCGCTCGTCGATGCGCTGATCAGCCCCGCGTAACGAACGCTCCCGACGCAGCGCTGCGTCGGGAGCGTTTTCTTATGCCCGCGCCCGCGGGCAGAGCCGTCCGCTCAGCGCAGCAGCCCGCCAGGCACCGGCTCTTCCATGCAGCGCACCGCGCGCTTCTTGTTGTCCACCAGGACGCCGGTCAGCCCCTTCTGCTCGGTATCGAACAGCACCAGCACGCCGTCGATGCACTGCGCCACTTGCGATGCTGGCTGCAACGACACGCGGTAATCCTCACCGGGAACGGTCTTGAGCATGGTGTAGTCGGCGAGCAGCAGTGCGTCCTCCGGCTTGGCGATATGCAGATAGCCGTAGTACGACAGCACGGCGACCGTGCCGACGACGCTGCCGATGGCGGTGAGGATGAGCGGAATGGGATTGCGTTCGGACATGGACGATCTCATCAGGGCAAAGAGCGCCATTGTGGCAAATTCGACGGCGACGCAGGCGGCTCATTTGCCGCCGGCACGGGTTTCGCCGCGAGCCTGGTAGGTCGCCTCGTAGACCCGTTCGGCCAGCCGTGAGAACGGCAGGCTCTGGATCCAGACGCTGCCGGTGCCCTTCAGCGTCGTCAACAGCAGTCCTTCGCCGCCGAACAGCATGCTGCGCAGCCCACCGGCCAGCTGGATGTCGTAGTCGATGCCCGGCGTGAAGGCCACCAGGCAGCCGGTATCCAGGCGCAGGGTTTCGTTGTTCAGCTCCTTGCGGATCACCGTGCCGCCGGCATGAATGAAGGCCAGGCCATCGCCCTGCAGACGCTGCAGAATGAAGCCCTCGCCACCGAAGAAGCCGGCGCCGATACGCTTGCTGAAACTGATGCCGATCCGTGTGCCGTAGGCCGCGCAAAGAAAGGCGTCCTTCTGGCAGATCAGCTCGCCGCCCAGCCTGGCAAGGTCCACTGGCACCACGGTACCGGGATAGGGCGCAGCAAAGGCAACCCGCGCGCGGCCCTTGCCCTGGTTGGTGAAATGGGTGAGGAACAGCGATTCGCCGGTGATCATCCGCTTGCCCATGCCCCACAGCTTGCCGAGCACACCGCTCGCCGAGCCATCGCCCATGCGTGCTTCGAAGCGCACGCCATCGGTCATGTAGTTCATCGCACCAGCCTCGGCGATCACCGTCTCGCCGGGATCGAGGATGATTTCCACGCTCTGCGCGGACTGTCCGAGGATTTCGTATTCGAGTTCGTGACTGGCCACGGCGAGCTCCTGATCCTGTGATTGCAGCGCGGCGACAGCGGCCTCAGCTGCCCTCGCCTACTTGCGCCCGAGAATGCGCAGGATACGCAGGAACAGGTTGATGATGTCCATATAGAGCGCGGCCGCACTGTCGATGGCGTTGTCCAGCGTCTTGGGAATCTGGTTAGCCCGCCCCCAGTCGACGCCCACATAGCCGCAGAAGATCAGCACCACGATCCAGTCGATGACGCCGTGGTGGATGCCGAGGATGAACACCTCGACCAGCTCGACGACGATCACCAGCAGCAACGCGATCGTCAGTGCGCTGGCGATGCTGGCGAAAAAGCGCGGAAACAGCGTGCCGAGCAGCATCATGCCGAGGGTGACCAGTGCGGTGATGCGGATCGCCTCGTACACCAGCGCGCTGTCGTAGCGGCTGACCACCAGGTTGACGATCAGCCCGAACGGCACCACCACCAGGTTGTAGCCGAGAAAGCTCACCCAGGGCTTGTCAGAGCTGTGGAACAGCCAGGCACCGGTCAGGCAGCTGGCAAAGTAGCCGCCAACGAACAACCAGGGATGGATGCTGCGAATGGACTCGACCGGGATGTTTCCCACCATCCACCAGTTGATCCAGAAGCCCCAGCAGAGGGTCAGACCGATGACGAGGTTGTAGACGCCAGCCGAAAGGGTGCGGTCCAGCGGGCTGGACCGGCGGGCAAAGACGGGGTTTTGCATGTCGATACGCTTCCTTGCGTGAGGTATATCAGGTTGTTCGGGATCAGAGAATATTGGCGTAATCGGCTTCGATGCGATCCAGGCTCAGGTGATTGAGGAAGTTGGAGAAGCACATCCAGGCCGACAGCGCGTTGAGGTCCTGGAACTGCGGTGGCAGGTACTTGGGCGGCACCACCATGCCCTCGTCCACCAGCTGGCGCAGGGTGCGCATGTCTTCCAGGGTGGTCTTGCCGCAGAACAGCAGCGGGATCTGTTCGAGCTGGCCCTTGCGCACGGCAAGCTGGATGTAGTTGTAGATCATGATGAAGCCCTTCAGGTAGGACAGGTCCTTGGTGAAAGGCAGGCCAGCGGGCGTCGAGCCACGGAACACGCGGCTGGCGTTGCTGTAGCTCTCGTCGTCGCCATAGCCCTGCTCGCGGAAGAAGGCAAACACCTCCAGGAAGTCGGCGCCCTCCTCGGCCATGTGAATCGCGCGGGTGCGGTTGGTCAGCTTGCGCAGACGTGTCGGATAGGAGGCGAAGGCGATCACCTCCATCAGGATTGCCAGGCCTTCCTGGGTGACCGTGGAGGACGGCGGCCCCTTGGCGAGGAAGGTGCAGATCGGCTGGTTCTGGCCGTTGAGGGTGGTGCCGACATGCACCAGCCCTTCGTGGACCTCCAGCGCGCGCACGTCACGCTCGTTGAACAGCGCGTCGCTGCGGATCTTGATGTAGTCGGCACCGGCGGCCGCATCGGCGAGGATGCCGTCGGACTCGAAGACGCGGATCACGCCCTCGCCTTCGCCAAACACCACGTCCAGGCGCTTTTGCAGCAGCTCGACGGCCTGCGGCGCGGTGAGATTCTTCGGCTCGTCGCGCAGGTCACCGCGATCGGCAATGTTGTTCAGGTAGTCGGAGAGCATCAGGCCAAGGTCGGCCAGGGTTGGGTCGCCTGCATGGAAAGCGTCGGACGCCGCGCCGTAGAGCTCCTGGGAGATCATGCCGAAATCCGGCGTACCACGCGCCTCGAGCATGCGGATGACCATGCGGTATTCCTTGCACATGCGCCGCATGATCTGCCCGACCGGGTTGAACTGGCCGAGCTGACGAGTGATGTCGCGCTCGATGTCCTGGAATTCCTGCTTCTTCGCACTGGAGTCGAAGGCCAGCGGACGGCCTTCGTAGTAGGCGCGGTCGATCTGGGGCAGCTCGCGGCCCTTGGCGGCGAAGAACGCCTGGCGGGTCGCGTCGTCCCACTTCACCGCGTCCAGCACGCGCACCGGCGTCTGCGCCTCGACGATGCGGTCGGACAGCCCGCGTACGATGGTCTGATACTCGTCCAGATTGTTACGGCTGTTCATCAGTCCCTCTTCACGGATGCCCCGTACCCTTGAGGTTATACCCGCAACAGCCGCAGTCGGCACGCGGCGGGTGGGTCGAGGCTCAGTGGATCAGAGTTCCGGGCGCATGTGCGGGAAGAGGATCACGTCGCGGATCGACGGCGAGTCGGTCAGCAGCATCACCAGCCGGTCGATGCCGATGCCCTCGCCGGCGGTCGGCGGCATGCCGTATTCCAGCGCACGAACGAAGTCGGCGTCGAAGTGCATGGCCTCGTCATCGCCGGCGTCCTTGTCGGCCACCTGGGCGTGGAAGCGCTCGGCCTGATCCTCGGCATCGTTGAGCTCGGAATAGGCGTTGGCGATCTCGCGGCCACCAATGAACAGCTCGAAGCGGTCGGTTACGTTGGGGTTGCGATCGTTGCGCCGGGCCAGCGGCGAGACCTCGAACGGATACTCGGTGATGAAGGTCGGCTGTTCCAGCTTGTGCTCGACCAGCTCCTCGAAAATCATCACCTGCAGCTTGCCCAGGCCTTCGTGACCGAGCAGCTTGGCGCCCGCCTTCTTGGCGATGGCACGGGCCTTCTCCAGATCATTGAGATCGGCGGCCGAGATTTCCGGGTTGAACTTGAGGATGGAGTCGAACACCGACAGGCGCGCAAAGGGCTCGCCGAAGTGGAACACCTTGTCGCCATAGGGCACGTCGGTGCTGCCGAGCACGGCCTGGGCCAGCTCGCGGAACAGCTCCTCGGTCAGGTCCATGATGTCTTCGTAGTCGGCATAGGCCTGGTAGAACTCGAGCATGGTGAACTCGGGGTTGTGCCGGGTCGAGACGCCTTCGTTACGGAAGTTGCGGTTGATCTCGAACACGCGTTCGAAGCCGCCGACCACCAGACGCTTGAGGTAGAGCTCCGGCGCGATGCGCAGGAACAGCGGCATGTCCAGCGCGTTGTGGTGGGTTTCGAACGGCTTGGCCGCGGCGCCGCCAGGGATGGTCTGCAGCATCGGCGTTTCCACTTCGAGGAAGTCACGCTCGGCGAGGAACTTGCGGATGTGGGCGATGACCTTCGAGCGCACGCGGAACGTTTCGCGCACCTCCTCGTTCACCATCAGGTCGACGTAGCGCTGGCGATAGCGCTGCTCGGTGTCGGTCAGGCCGTGGAACTTGTCCGGCAGCGGGCGCAGCGACTTGGTCAGCAGCCGCACGTTGTTCATGTAGACGTACAGGTCACCCTTGCCGGAGCGCGCCAGGGTACCCTCGGCGGCGATGATGTCGCCCAGGTCGAAGTGCTTGACCGCCTCGACCTGCTCGGCCGGCAGCATCTTGCGATCGACATAGACCTGGATGCGCCCGCTCATGTCCTGCAGCACCATGAACGGCCCGCGGTTGAGCATGATGCGCCCGGCGACCTTGACCGGAATGGCGGCCGCTTCCAGCTCCTCCTTGGTCTTCTCGGCGTACTGTTTCTGCAGATCGCCTGCATAGCTGTCACGACGGAAGTCGTTGGGGAAGGCATTGCCCTGCTCGCGCACGGCGGCAAGCTTTTCCTTGCGCTGGGCGATCAGCTTGTTTTCTTCCTCTTGGATGGCGTGCTGGTTCAGCGGTTGTTCGCTCATTGCGGGTCGTCCCGGTCAAATCGGTTCAATAGGGTGCTTGAGGCTTGAGGCTTGCAGCTGCTCTCAGAGCCCCTGTTTGAGGCTGGCTTCGAGGTACCCGTCGAGGTCGCCGTCGAGCACCTTCTGGCAATCGCTGCGTTCCACGCCGGTACGCAGATCCTTGATGCGCGAGTCGTCGAGCACGTAGGAACGGATCTGGTGGCCCCAGCCGATGTCCGACTTGCTGTCTTCCAGCGCCTGAGAGGCGGCGTTGCGCTTCTGCATTTCCAGCTCGTACAACTTGGCCCGCAGCATCTTCATGGCGGTGTCCTTGTTCGCGTGCTGGGAACGTTCGTTCTGGCAGGCCACCACGGTATTGGTCGGCACGTGGGTGATACGCACTGCCGAATCGGTGGTGTTGACGTGCTGACCACCGGCACCAGAGGAGCGGTAGGTGTCGATGCGCAGGTCGGCCGGGTTGATCTCGATCTCCACCTTGTCGTCGATCTCGGGCGATACGAATACCGCCGAGAACGAGGTGTGGCGACGGGCGCCGGAGTCGAACGGACTCTTGCGCACCAGGCGGTGCACGCCGGTCTCGGTGCGCAGCCAGCCGAAGGCGTATTCGCCCTTGATGTGTACGGTGGCGCCCTTGATGCCGGCGACCTCACCCTCGGACAGCTCGACGATCTCGGCGCTGAAGCCGCGCTTGTCGGCCCAGCGCAGGTACATGCGCAGCAGGATGTTGGCCCAATCCTGGGCCTCGGTACCGCCGGAGCCAGCCTGGATATCGAGGTAGCAGTTGTTGGGGTCCATCTCGTGGCTGAACATGCGGCGGAACTCGAGCTTCTCGAGAATTTCGCGCAGGCGCTCGACTTCGGCCACGATGTCGTTCACGGCGCCTTCGTCGTTTTCTTCGGCGGCCATTTCCAGCAGGTCGCGCGAATCGGCCAGGCTACCGGTCAGGTCGTCGATGGTTTCGACGATCTGCGCCAGGGTAGCGCGTTCACGGCCCAGGCTCTGGGCGTATTCGGGCTTGTTCCAGACGTTCGGGTCTTCGAGTTCGCGGTTTACTTCGACGAGACGATCATGCTTCTGATCGTAGTCAAAGATACCCCCGAATTGACTGGGTGCGCTCGGACAGGTCCTTGATGCTGTTGAGGATCGGGTTGATTTCCATAGGTAGGCAGCTCTCAATCGGACGGTGCAAAAGCCGGCGATTATAACTCAGCCAACCCGTGCTGACAGCCCGCTGGGCGTGCCGGCGGACGGTCAGGAAACGGATTTGCCCTCATGATGGCTGGTCAGGCACTGACACCACGTACCTGGCTTTCCAGTTCGCCTTTGAGTTGCGGATCGAGCTGCAGGCAGCGAGCCAGTTCGTCGAGGTAGGCACGCTCCATGAAATGCTCCTCGTCGACCATCAGTACGCTGGCCAAGTACATCTCGGCAGCCATCTCCGGGGTGCTGGCGGCACTGGCCACGTCGGCCGGGTCCAGCGGCTTGTTCAGTTCGGCCTCCAGCCACTGCTGCAGATCAGCATCGGCCAGCTTGCCCAGCTCCGCCTCGATCAGCTGACGCTCGCGGGCATCGACATGGCCGTCGGCCTTGGCTGCTGCCACCAGTGCCTTGAGAATGCCCTCGCTGTGCACCTCGACCTCGGCCGGCGGCAGCCGATCGATGGTCTGCGGCGTCTGCTGCGCCGCCGCGCCCTGCTGCGCCTGCCAATTGCTGTAAGCCTTGTAGGCGAGCACGCCGAGTGCCGCCAGCCCACCGTAGGTCACCGCCTTGCCGCCCATCTTGCGCATCTTGCGATTGCCCAGCAGCAGGCCCATGGCGCCGGCGGCCAGCGCGCTGTTGCCACTACCGGAAAGCGCCTTGCCGAGCGAACCGCCGCCGACACCGGAGAGCAGGTCACTCAAACCCCCACCGCCGGGTTTGCCGCCCATGCCGGATTGCTGCTTCTGCAGCAGGTCCTGTCCTGACTTGAGCAGCTGATCGAGAAGGCCACTGGTTTTCATCGGATTCTCTCCACACGAAGGACGTAAAGGATTGCTAGTCGAACGACTCGGGCACCTGGCGGATCGGCGTGTCGCGATGGGCGGCACGTACGTACTGAGCCGGCCAGGCCACGGACCCGTCGCGCAGGTATTCGGCGGCATGCAGCGGCCAGTACGGGTCACGCAGCAGTTCGCGGGCGAGCAGGATCAGGTCGGCCTGGCCGGTACGCAGGATGTGTTCGGCCTGCACCGCCTCGGTGATCATCCCGACCGTACCGGTGGCGATACCCGCCTCCTTGCGCACGCGTTCAGCAAACTGCGTCTGGTAGCCCGGCCCGACCGGAATATCGGCGTTGGCCGCAGTGCCACCAGATGAGACGTCGATCAGGTCGACGCCGACATCCTTGAGCCGCCGTGCAAGCTCGACCGTTTCGTCTGCATTCCAGCCATCATCGACCCAGTCGGTCGCCGAGAGGCGGACGAACAGCGGCAACTCCTCGGGCCAGACCTGGCGCACCGCAGCGGTGACCTCCAGCAGCAGACGGATGCGATTGTCGAACGAGCCGCCATAGCGATCCTGACGCTGGTTGGAGAGCGGTGAAAGAAACTGATGCAGCAGGTAGCCATGGGCCGCATGCACTTCGGCGATCTTGAAACCGGCAGCCAATGAGCGCTCGGCCGCCTCGACGAACGCCTGCACGACCGCCGCGATACCGGCATCGTCCAGCGCAGTGGGCACGGCATGCTCCGGCGAGAAGGCGATGGCGGACGGCCCCACCGGCGTCCAGCCGCCGGCAGCGATCGGCACGCTGCCATGCTTGCCGAGCCAGGGCCGCCAGGTGCTCGCCTTGCGGCCGGCATGGGCCAGCTGCACGCCGGCCACCGAGCCCTGCGCCTCGATGAAGCGGGTGATGCGGCGCAGCGGCTCGACATGCTCGTCGGACCAGATGCCCAGGTCTTCCGGCGAGATCCGCCCGTCCGGGCTGACTGCTGTCGCCTCGACGATCACCAGCCCGGCGCCGCCGACGGCGCGGCTGCCCAGGTGCACCAGGTGCCAGTCGTTGGCCATTCCGTCCTTGGCCGAGTACTGGCACATCGGCGACACGGCGATGCGGTTGGGCAAGGTGAGCTGGCGCAGGCTGAGCGGCTGGAAGAGCTGGGACATGACGGCCTCTACTGTCGTGGATGCGGGTTGGACACCCGTCAGTAGAGACCGTTTCCGCGGCCATGCCCAGCCCGCGGCGGGCAGAGTCGCTGGTCAGGCGGCGCTGACCTGCACCGTCACGCCGTTGAGCGCCGCGTTGCCGGAGACGTCCAGCTGACGCTCGTCGGTCAGGTCGTTGCAACTCGCGCCCGGCTGCTGCCGCGCGATATCCAGCTGCACGCCCGGCCGCGCATGGCCCCAGCCGTGCGGCAGGCTGACCACGCCGGGCATCATCTCCTCGCTGGCCAGCGCCTCCACCTCGACCACGCCGACCCGCGAATGCACCCGCACCCGCTGGCCATCATGCAGCGCCCGCGCCGCCATGTCGGTTGGGTGCATCAGCAACTGATGACGCGGCTTACCCTTCACCAGGCGCTGGTAGTTGTGCATCCAGGAGTTGTTGCTGCGCACGTGGCGGCGGCCGATCAGCAATAGCTCGTCGGCACCCGCCTGGGGCTGCGCAGCGAAACGCTGCAGATCGTCCAGCATCAGCGCCGGCGCGGCCTGGATGCGCTTGTTCGGCGTTTTCAAGCGCCGCGCCAGATTCGGCTTGAGCGGCCCGAGATCCAGCCCGTGGGGATAATCCTCCAGCGCTGCCAGGCTCAGCTTGCGCTCGGACTTGTCACCATAGGGCCCATGGCGCAGCGCCAGGTCCATCATCTGTTGCGGCGGCATGGTCGGCTTGAGCTCGACGCCCACCCGCCCAGCGTAGGCCTCGGCCAGGCCGATAAAGATTTCCCAGTCATGCAGCGCGCCCTCGGGCTTGGGCAGCACCGGCAGGTTGAAGCGGGTGACGTTGCGCACGGCGAGCAGATTGAATGTCGCGTCGTAATGGTCGTGCTCCAGCGGTGCGGTCGGCGGCAGGATCACATCGGCATAGCGGGTCGTCTCGTTGATGTAGAAGTCCACGCTGAGCATGAACTCCAGTCCATCCAGCGCCTGCTCCAGCTTGCGCCCGTTGGGTGTGGAAAGCACCGGGTTGCCGGCCACCGTGATCAGCGCACGCACCTGCCCTTCCCCAGGCTCGAGCATCTCTTCGGCCAATGCCGCTACCGGTAGTTCGCCGCCATATTCGGGCAGTTGCGACACCCGACTACGCCAGGCGTCAAAATGGCCGCCCTTGGTGGTCTCCACCAGATCCACCGCCGGCTCGGTGCACAGCGCGCCGCCGACCCGGTCGAGGTTGCCGGTGACCAGGTTGATCAGCTGCACCAGCCACTGGCAGAGCGTGCCGAAGGCCTGGGTCGAAACGCCCATGCGTCCGTAGCAGACCGCCCTGTCCGCCGCCGCGAAGTCCCGCGCCAACTGGCGGATCTGCTCGGCCGGAACACCGCAACGGGCGCTCATCGCCTCGGCGCTGAAGGCGGCGATCGCCGTGCGCACCTCCTCGATGCCGTCCAGCGGCAGTTCGCTGGCACGCGTCAGCCCTTCCTCGAACAGGGTGTTGAGCAGGCCGAACAACAGCGCGGCGTCCTGTCCGGGGCGCACGAACAGATGTTGATCGGCGATGGCGGCGGTCTCGCTGCGCCGCGGGTCGACCACCACCAGTTTGCCGCCGCGGGCGCGGATCGCCTTCAGCCGCTTCTCCACATCGGGCACGGTCATGATGCTGCCATTGGAGGCCAGCGGATTGCCGCCGAGGATCAGCATGAAATCGGTGTGATCGATGTCCGGCACCGGCAGCAGCAGACCATGGCCGTACATCAGGTGGCTGGTCAGGTGGTGCGGCAGCTGGTCGACCGACGTGGCCGAGAAGCGGTTGCGCGTCTTCAGCAGACCGAGGAAGTAATTGCTGTGGGTCGTCAGCCCGTAGTTATGCACACTCGGGTTGCCTTGGTAGATCGCCACGGCATTACTACCGTGGCGCTCGCGGATCTCAGCCAGGCGCTCGGCGACCAGTTCGTAGGCCTCCTCCCAGCTGATGGCCTGCCACTCATCGCCGCAGCGGCGCATCGGGTGGCGCAGGCGATCGGGGTCGTTCTGGATGTCCTGCAGCGCCACTGCCTTCGGACAGATATGGCCGCGGCTGAAGCTGTCGAGGTGGTCGCCCTTGATCGAAAGGATGCGCTCGCCTTCGGTCTGGATGGTCAGGCCGCAGATGGCTTCGCACAGGTGACAGGCACGGTGATGGACGCTGATGTCGCTCATTTCGGGTTCCCGCATGGCGCTGTTGTTGTCCCGCCACTCTAGGCGCCGCGGCCGCAGGCAACAATCGAACGTTCCGCCGGGGAATGCCAGCCGATTCAGCCAGCCTATCGTCGGCCGGCATGCATCGGTCAGCGCGGGGCGATATGCGCCACCATCAGCTGCACGCTTTCCTGGCCGCGATACTCGTTGACGTCGAGCTTGTAGGCCAGCTCCGCCCAGCGCACCGTCGGGTTCGGCCAGATTTCGCGGTCGACGTTGAAGGCGATACCGTCCAGCGTCAGCGATCCGCATTCGCTCTTGAGCACAAGCTTGAGATGGCGCTCGCCGACGATACGTTGCTGCATCAACTGGAACACGCCATGGAACATCGGCTCGGGAAAATGCTGGCCCCAGGGCCCGGCGTTGCGCAGCGCACGCGCCAGCTCCAGATGGAATTCCTCGACGCTGAGCTGGCCGTCGGTGAGTAGCCGGCCGGTGAGATCGTCCTCGCACAGCTGGCGGCGCACTTCGGCATCGAAGGCCGCGGCGAAGGCGCCGAAGTTCGCTTGTGGCAGCGACAGCCCGGCCGCCATGGCGTGCCCGCCGAACTTGCTGATCAGGCCGGGATGCCTGGCGGCAACCGCGTCCAGCGCATCGCGGATATGAAAGCCCGGCACCGAGCGCGCCGACCCTTTGAGCAGCCCGTCGCCAGCATCGGCGAAGGCGATGGTCGGGCGGTGGTAGCGCTCCTTGAGGCGCGAGGCGAGGATGCCGATCACGCCCTGGTGCCAGTCCGGCTCGAACAGGCACAGGCCGAACGGCAGGTCCTCCAGTGGCAGGTCCTTGAGCTGCGCCAGCGCCTCGCGTTGCATGCCCTGTTCGATGGCCTTGCGATCCTTGTTCAGCTCGTCGAGTTGGGTCGCCATGTCGCGCGCCAGCGACTCGTCCTCGCAGAGCAGGCATTCGATGCCCAGCGACATGTCATCCAGCCGACCGGCCGCGTTCAATCGAGGGCCGAGGATGAAGCCCAGGTCGGTGGAGGTGATGCGGCGATGATCGCGCCCGGCAACCTCGAGAATCGCCCGCAGCCCCGGCCGAGCCCGCCCCGCACGAATTCGCGCCAGGCCCTGGTGCACCAGAATGCGGTTGTTGGCGTCCAGCGGCACCACGTCGGCGACAGTGCCCAGCGCCACCAGATCGAGCAGCTCGGCCAGATTCGGCTCGGGCCAGCCCTGACGGGCGAACCAGCCGAGGTCACGCAGCCGTGCGCGCAGGGCCAGCAGCACGTAGAAGATCACCCCGACACCGGCGATGCACTTGCTCGGGAAGGTACATTCCGGCTGGTTGGGATTGACGATGGCATCGGCCGCCGGCAGCTCGTGACCGGGCAGGTGATGGTCGGTGACCAGCACCCGCAACCCGGCCGCCTTGGCTGCCGCGACGCCATCGACGCTGGAGATGCCGTTGTCGACGGTCACCAGCAGGTCGGGTTCGCGCTGCAAGGCGACGGCAACGATTTCGGGCGTCAGCCCGTAGCCGTACTCGAAGCGATTGGGCACCAGATAATCGACATGCGCCGCCCCCAGCTGACGCAGGCCGAGCACGCCGACGCTGCTCGCGGTGGCACCGTCGGCATCGAAGTCGCCGACGAACAGGATGCGCTGGCGCTTTTCCAGCGCCTCGACCAGCAGCTCGACCGCGGCATCGATGCCCTTGAGCTGCTTATAAGGAATCAACCGCGCCAACCCCTTGTCCAGCTCCTCCGCGCAAGTCACGCCACGGGCCGCGTATAGGCGCTGCAGCAGCGGCGGCAGCTCGCCGAGGTTGGGCAGCTGCTCAGGCAGGGGGCGGGGTTCGATACGCATGGAATTCCGGGCTCGGTGAAGGTCGTTTACAGGGAGGTGGCGGCGCGAGCGGCCTGGTCGTACAGCCCGGACATGGCACGCAGCATGCCGGCCAGACGATGGATTTCATCGGGGTCGATGTTGAGGTTCTCGAACGAGGCGATCAGGCATTCGCGGCGGATGTCGGCGTACTCCTGACAGAGCGCGCGCCCCTTGTCAGTGGTGCGATAGAACATTTCCTTGCCCTGCTTGGCGCCTTCCACCAGACCCAGCTTGCCGAGCTTCTTCAGGGCATAGGTGACCGTGTGAGTATCTTCCACGTTGAGCAGCAGGCAGATATCCGCCTGTCGCTTGGCCCGCCCCCGGCTGGTGAGGTTGTGCAGCACCATGACGTCCAGTGCATTCATTTCTACCGTGCCGCACGCCTGCATGCAGCGCTCCATCCAGCGCATCAGCGCGGCGCTGGCGACGATGATGCCGTACTCGAGCTCGGACAGCTCCTGGGACTGCTCGGCAAGATGCGCCGAGGCGACGATCGAGGATCGCAACGGACGGGAGCTTTTGGCGTCAACCATTCTGAGTTCCTGATTGAAGAAGCGGCAGTCGATCGTATCGAGGTGGGCGGCAAGGATACAGCAATGTCCGCGCGGTCACTTCGGCGGTCGACAGGAAAAATACGTTGATAATTTATCGATACTTTATCAGTGTATCGACTTCGACCGCCGCACCGGCCCATCTCGAAAGGAGCAGCCATCGTGAGTCGTCTGTTACTCAATTGCGACATAGGGGAAAGCTTCGGCGCCTGGACCATGGGCCTGGACGCCGAGGTGATGCCGTTCATCGACTGCGCCAATATCGCCTGTGGCTTCCATGCCTCCGATCCGCAGATCATGCGGCGCACCGTCGCGCTGGCGCGCCAGCACGACGTGCGCATCGGCGCGCACCCGGCCTATCCGGACCTGGTCGGCTTCGGTCGGCGCTCCATGGCCTGCAGCCCGGCCGAAGTGGAGAACATGCTGCTCTATCAGATCGGTGCGCTCGACGGCATCTGCCGCGCCGAAGGCACGCAGGTCCGCTACGTCAAACCCCACGGCGCGCTCTACAACGACATGATGCGCCAGCCACAGCTGCTGCGCGCGGTCATGACCGCCGTAAAGGCCTACAGTGCCAGCCTGCCGCTGATGCTCATGTCTACCCGCGACAACAGCGAAAGCCAGGCGATGGCGGCGGAAATCGGCATCACCCTGTGGTTCGAGGTGTTCGCCGACCGCGCCTACGACGCCGCCGGCATGCTGGTCTCGCGCAACCTGCCGGGTGCCGTGCACCACGATGCCGAAACGGTGGCCGACCAGGCCCTGCGCCTGGCCAAGGGGGAAGCATTGACCGCCAGCGATGGCAGCGCGCTGATCCTGCAGGCCGATACGCTCTGCGTGCACGGCGACAACGCTGGCTCCATCGCCGCTGTGCAGCGCATTCGTCAGGCACTGCAGGCGCTTCCCGCATGACGCCGCGGATCGAGGTGGTCGGCATCGATAGCCTGGTGCTGCGCCTGTTCGATCAGATCGACGAGGACAATATGTCGTGGATGCTGGCCGCCACTCAGCGTGTGCGGGATGCGTTCGGTGCTGCACTCATCGATCTGGTGCCCTCCTACACGACCCTGCTGGTGCAGTACGACCTGGCGCAACTGGACGATCACCAGGCCCGCCAGTATGTACGGCAGGCTCTCGATGGGCTGGAACCGGCAGCGGCGACGAGTGCCCGTCAGCACGACATACCGGTGTGGTACGACCCGAGCGTCGGCCCGGAACTGCAAGCGCTGGGCGAGCGCAGCGGCCTCGGTGTCGCGGGGGTCATCGAGCGACACAGCACGCACATCTATCAAGTCTTCGCCCTCGGCTTCGCACCCGGCTTCGCCTTTCTCGGGCTGGTCGACGAGCGCCTCGCCAGCCCACGCCTGGCGACGCCGCGCAAGCAGGTGCCGGCCGGCAGTCTGGGCATAGCAGACCGCCAGACCGCCATCTATCCGCTGGTGTCACCGGGCGGCTGGAACCTGATCGGCCGCAGCCCGGTTCGCCTGTTCGACCGCGAACTGGACGGCTTCAGCCTCTGGCAACCCGGCGACCGCGTGCGCTTCGTGCCCATCGAGCGGGCCGAGTTCATCCGTCTCGGCGGCGACGACACGCCCTTCCAGGAGGCCTCCGCATGAGCCTGCTGATCGAACAGGCCGGAGCCCTGGCCACTCTGCAGGACGCCGGCCGCTGCGGCGTTCGCCACCTCGGCGTGACCCAGGGCGGTGCCGTTGACTGGCTGTCCCACGGCTGGGCCAACTGGCTGCTGGGCAACCCGCTGCAGGCCCCCACGGTGGAGATCACCCTCGGCAATTTCAGCCTGCGCGCTCAGACCGATGCCTGCCTTGCACTCTGCGGCGCCGATCTCGGCGCGACGCTCGATGGCGAGCCTCTCATGCCCGGGCGCGCCTTTCGCATCCGGGAAGGTCACACACTGATCTTCAGTCAACCGCGCCAGGGTGTTCGTGCCTATCTCGCCGCACCCGGCGGTTTCAGCGCACCGGCCGTGCTGGGCAGCTGTGCCACGGTACGCCGTGAGCAGCTCGGTGGGCTGAACGGCGACGGCCAGCCGCTGGCCAAGGGCGACCTACTGCACTGGCGCGGCCACGCCACGACGATGCGCAACCTGCCCGAGCAGGCGCTGGTGCCGCTGCCCGGCGCCGGGCTATCGGTGGTACTGGGGGCGCAGATCGGCGATTTCACCGGGCAGAGCCTGTTCGATGCGTTCAACAGCGACTGGACCGTCGATCAGCGCGCCGACCGCATGGGTGTTCGCCTGCTGGGACCGACCCTGCGCTGCGCGCGCTCGGCCATGATCTCCGAAGGCGTGCCGCTGGGTGCTATTCAGGTTCCGGCGGACGGTCAGCCGATCATCCTGCTCAATGACCGCCAGACCATCGGCGGTTACCCGCGCCTTGGCGCACTCACGCCATTGGCAGTCGCGCAGCTGGCCCAATGCATGCCCGGCACCGTGTTGCGCCTGAAGCCGGTGGCGTTGGAACGCGCACAACGCGAGCAGCGGCGGCTGCTCGCCAGCTGGCAACGGACCACGACGGAGTGATGGATATGAACCTGACCGCCTACCGAGACCTGTCCCCCGCGGCATTGCGCGAGCGGATTCGCCAGGGCGAATTCGACGGCCCGACCGCCGGCCTGGCCAATGGCTACGCACAGGCCAATCTCATGATCGTGCGGCGTGAGCTGGCTTACGACTTCTTGCTGTTCTGCCAGCGCAACCCCAAACCCTGCCCGCTGCTGGACGTCACCGACCCGGGGAGCTTCGAGCCACGGCACGCGGCGCCAGGCGCCGATATCCGCACGGACTTCCCGCGCTACCGCATCTACCGCAATGGCGAGCTCGATCAGGAGGTGCAGGACATCACGCCCTTCTGGGAGGACGACATGGTGGCCTTCCTCATCGGCTGCAGCTTCAGTTTCGAGGCTGCACTGCTGGCCAATGGCGTGCCAGTCACGCACATCGAGGACGGCCACAACGTCCCGATGTATCGCACCACCATCGCCTGCCAGCCCGCCGGCCGCCTGAGCGGGCCGATGGTGGTGAGCATGCGGCCGATGCCTGCGAACAAGGTGGTGCGCGCCGTGCAGGTCACATCGCGATTTCCCTCCGTGCATGGCGCCCCCGTGCATGTCGGCGACCCGCGACTGCTGGGCATCGCAGACCTGGCCAAACCGGATTTCGGTGAGCCATCGGAGCTGCGCGAAGGCGAGGTCCCGGTGTTCTGGGCCTGTGGCGTGACGCCCCAGGCGGTGGCGATGCAGGCCCGGCCGGAGCTGGTCATCACCCACGCGCCAGGGCACATGTTCATCACCGACCTGCGCGACGAACAGCTGGGGGTGATCTGACCCGACACGGTTTTGCGCATCACCAAACAACAACAATCTTGCCGGGCACTCGCTGCACGGCTGCATTTCCCTACCTGCCCCAACGCCAAGAAAAAAGAAGGTATCCAATGCAACCTACGCAAGCCGAACGAGCCACACCCTCCCAGCGCAACGTGCTTCGCGGCGCCATCTTCATCATGGCGACGTCGTCCATCGGGCCGGCCTTTCTGACCCAGACCTCGCTGTTCACCGAGAAATACCTGGCGAGCTTCGCCTTTGCCATTCTGGTCTCGCTGCTGATCGATATCGGCGCCCAGCTCAACATCTGGCGGATCATCACCGTTGCCAACCTGCGCGGCCAGGATGTCGCCAACCGGGTGATCCCCGGCGTCGGCCACCTGATCTCGGCCTTCATCGTGCTTGGCGGCATCGCTTTCAACATCGGCAACATCGGCGGTGCCGGGCTGGCCATGAACGTCATCTTCGGCATCCCGCCGGTGATCGGCTCGCTGATCGCCGCGGTGCTGATCATCGGCATCTTCCTGCTGCGCAATGCCAAGGGCGTAATGGATTCGGTGATGCAGGTGCTGGGACTGGTGATGCTCTGCATGATCGGCTACGCCATGCTGCAGTCGAGCCCGCCGCTGCTCGAGGCGGTCAATCGCAGCTTCAACCCGGACGATCCGCTGATCCTGTTGCTGCCGATCGTGACACTGGTGGGCGGTACTGTTGGCGGCTACATCTCGTTCTCCGGCGGGCACCGGCTGGTGGAAGCCGGCATCACTGGCGTCGAGAACGTCAGGCTGGTCACCCGAGCGGCGGTCACCGGCATCGCCACCACCGGCGTTGTGCGCATCTGCCTGTTCCTGGCCGCGCTCGGAGTCGTCAGCCAGGGGCTCAGCCTCGACCCGAGCAACCCTGCCGCTTCGGTGTTCTCCCACTCGATGGGCACGGTCGGCTACAAGATCTTCGGCGTGGTACTGCTAGCCGCCTCGGTGTCATCGGTGATCGGCGCCGCCTACACCAGCGTCACCTTCATGTACTCGTTGCACGACAGCATCCGCCGCCACAACCAGCGTATGGTGATCGGCTTCATCGCCTGCTCGACGCTCATCTACAGCCTGGTCGGACAGCCGGTGAAGGTTCTGGTGGTGGCGGGCACGCTGAATGCCCTGGTGCTGCCGCTGGCGCTGGGGTGCGTGCTGCTGGCGTCGCGCAAGCCGGCAATCGTCGGCGACCGGTATCGCCACCCAACCTGGATGCTGGTGTTCGGCCTGCTGGCGATGGTGGCCACGGCGGTCGGGGTGGTGATGTCGTTCAACGCCCTGCTGGAATTCTGGCAGTCCTGACCGCCACGTACGCGAGCGCGATCAGCGCTCGCCGAGCAGCCAGCCGAGCGATACCTCGAACTGGCCGCGTTCGTCGGTGATGAACAAGGTGCCGTCGCTGATCATCACGCCCCACTGCAGGCTACGCGGCAGGTCCTTGACCAGCGCGGCCAGCGCCTCGGAGTCGATGCTGGCGATGGACAGGTTCTTCAGCCCCTTCACCGCATCGATCACCTTGCTCTGCCAGACCCGCAGGTTGCCGTACGCCAGCAGGCTGACGCGCTCGGCACGTCGCGAACACCAGGTCAGACGCTCGGCATCCGGCTGGCCGACCTCGATCCAGTGGAGGATGCGGCCATCCAGGCTCTTCTCCCACAGTGCCGGCTCATCCACATCGGACAACCCGCGGCCGAACGCCAACTGCTCGCTGTACCACAATGCATAGGCGATCAGACGCACACCCAGACGCTCCTCGGTTTCCGAGGGGTGCCTGGCTACCGTGAAGCGCAGGTTTTCATAGACGCCACGGTCCAGGTCCGTGAGATTCAACTCGACTTTGTAGGGTGTCGCTTGCAGGGCCATGAGGCGGGGCTTCTTGGTCGGAAAAAAGGCAGGCAGTCTAACTCAAAGCCCGAACCCGGGCGCACCGCGGGTAAGCGCTGCGCCGTCCTGGGCCTCGGCGTCACCATTCGCCAGGCGAGTGCAGTTGCGCCCGGCCGCCTTGGCGGCATAGAGCGCCCGGTCCGCCTGCGCCATCAGCTCGTCGAGTTCGTAGCGGGCGATGGTGGTCGCCACGCCGATGCTGACACTCAGCTGCCCCTGCTCGGCGAAGGGCATGGCGGCGAACTCGCCGCGAATACGCTCGGCCACCTCGCGGCCGACAAGCGCATCGGCATCGGCCAGCAGACAGGCGAATTCCTCTCCGCCGATCCGCCCGAACACGTCCTGACGTCGCATTCGCCGGGCGATCACCTGGCCGAAGTCGATCAGCGCACGATCGCCGGCCTGATGACCGAAGGTGTCGTTGAGCCGCTTGAAGAAGTCCAGATCGCAGAGCAGCAGCGTCACCGGCTCGCCGCGCACATGACAGCGCTGCAGCAGGGCCTGCCCGGCATCGATGAAAGAGCGTCGGTTGCCGATGCCGGTGAGCGGATCGCTGAGCGAGGCGTGCCGATACTGCTGCTCGGCGCGCTCGCGAACCATCGCCAGGGTGACGAAGGAAATACCGATGGCATAGAGCAACGTCTCGAAGATCACGAAGGCAAAGAAGCTCACCTGATCGGCGTCACCGAACGGCTGACCGCGGTCAACCACCATGCGCAGCAGATAGAACGATACGTGAAGCAGCATCAGGCCCATGGCCGGCCGCAGCGAAACCGATAGTCGCTGCCGGCTGCGCCAGAGCTCGGACATCGCAAGCAGGGTGTAGACGACCGTCAGCGCCGAAGCCAGCAACAGTCGCGCGGTCAGGGATGAATAAAACGCAGGCACCAGGCACAGCCCGCCCCATAGCAGCGCCCCGGCCAATATTCCGGGCAGGTGCGGCGGTCGACCGACGAACGTGCGCATCGCCGTCCAGTTCATGGCCAGCGCGAGTTGGAGCGCGATGTTGCCGAGCACGATCGGCACCACGTCGATCCCCATTCCGCGCAGGCAGCCGAGCACGGTTGAAACCGTCCCGAACAGCAGCATCAGGCAGGTGAAGCCCAGCGTCGCATCACGCTGCCCGCTGCGCCAGGCGAAGAACATCAGCACGCCAAGCAGGAGCAGCACATATATATCCACCAGCGTCAGGGTGGGAACGCTCAGATGCACAGCGCGGCTCCGTAGGGACGGCCTTGTCCCGCGTCAGGCGCGGGCAACAGGCAGGTTCAGAAAGGCAGGCAGTTTACGCCCCCGCCCTACGCGGAGCCAGCTGACGCCGACGGACGCCGGCCCTCGCAGAGCATGGCAATCGCGGCGGCGGCACATTGTTCGAATGCCTGTCATCGGCCAGCCGACGAACGATCTTTGACAATTATTCTCATTCTGATTAGCATCACTTCCGTCAACGAATTCAACGGGTAGTGCTCTATGTACGTCTGTCTTTGCCAGGGTGTCACCGACGGCCAGATTCGCGATGCCATCTACGAGGGCTGCTGCAGCTATCGTGAGGTTCGCGAAGCGACCGGCGTCGCCACCCAGTGCGGCAAATGCGCATGCGTCGCCAAGCAGGTCGTTCGCGAAACGCTCAGCGACGTGCAGAACGCCCAGGCGGCCCTGGCCTACCCCGCGAGCTTTGTTCAGGCTTGACAGACTGAAGCCTTGAAAGCCGGGCTCTGCCCGGCTTTTTTTTTGCCTGCAAATCAGCTAGTTGCCCACCAGGATGCAGAACGCAACCATTCTCACTAGATTTAGGCTTTTGCATTCAAGGACTTAGGTTTGACAGCTCGCCCGACGCTGGCCAGACTGCATCCATCACCACCGCTCCAGGCAGGCTAACTTCATGAAAGGCGACAAGCTGGTCATTCAGCATCTCAACAAGATCCTCGGCAACGAGCTGGTAGCCATCAACCAGTATTTCCTGCATGCGCGCATGTATGAAGACTGGGGTCTCGGCAAGCTCGGCAAGCACGAGTACGACGAATCCATCGACGAGATGAAGCATGCCGACAAGCTGATCGAGCGCATCCTGTTCCTTGAAGGCCTGCCGAACCTGCAGGATCTCGGCAAGCTGCTGATCGGCGAGAATACCCGCGAAATGCTTGAGTGCGACCTCAAGCTGGAACAGGGTGGCGTACAGGACCTGAAGGTGGCCATCGCCTACTGCGAGAGCGTCGGTGACTACGGCAGCCGTGAGCTGCTGGAAGACATCCTCGAGTCCGAGGAAGAGCACATCGACTGGCTGGAAACGCAGCTGGGCCTGATCGACAAGGTGGGCCTGGAGAACTACCTGCAGTCGCAGATGGACGACTGATCCGCCGGAAACCGACGCAAAGCAAAACGCCCCGATCAGATCGGGGCGTTTTCGTTTCCAGCGGTTCCGTTTATTGCTGCTCGGCGGCCTCGGCAGGCTGCTCGGCTTCGTCGCCCTTGATATCCAGCAGCTCGAGATCGAACACCAGCACCGAATTCGCCGGAATCAGCGGGCTCGGGCTCTGCTCGCCGTAAGCCAGCTCGCTCGGGATGTACAGCTTGAACTTTTCCCCGACGTGCATCAGCTGCAGGCCTTCGACCCAGCCAGGAATCACGCCGCCAACCGGCAGATCGATCGGACTGCCGCGCTTGATCGAACTGTCGAAGACGGTGCCATCGGTCAGACTGCCTTCGTAGTGAACGGTCACCACGTCGTTCTCGGTCGGCTGACGACCTTCGGCCGACTTGACGACTTCGTACTGCAGGCCGGACTCGGTGGTTTTCACGCCTTCGCGCTTGGCGTTCTCCTCGAGGAACTTCTTGCCCGCCTCGACCGCCTTGGCATTCATCTCGGCCATGCGCTCTTCAGCGCGGGTCTGCAGGAAGGTGAAGGCCTCCATCAGCTGCTCGTCGGTCAGCTTCTGCTCCTTGTTACCGATGGCATCTTCGATGCCCTGCGCCACAGCCTTGGAATCGAGATCATCCATGCCCTCCTGCGCAAGGCTCTTGCCCATGTTCAGGCCGATGCCGTAGGACGCCTTCTGCGCCGGAGTGTCCAGTTTGACACTGGTCTGCGAGTCGCAGCCGGCCAGTACCAGGCCGACCAGGGCGATCGCAGGTGCCAAACGTTGATGTCTCAGTCTCATGCTGTTTCCTTAATTACGCAGTTGGGACTTACCGAAAGCGGATGGCCGAGCTTAGCAGCGCATCCAGGCACTGGCTACCGCGCCTCCCGACCAGGATCGTAAAGAGATGGCAAAGAAAGGAAGCGCGTAGCATTTTGCCGCAGGGGGGCATGAACAGGGACGGCGTGGCATCCCGGAAAAACAGGCAAAAAAAAACGGCCTATAAGGCCGTTTTCTTCGGTGCTTCAGGGCGTTCAGTGTTCCCGTGAAGCTAATATGGCGCAGCGGACGGGACTCGAACCCGCGACCCCCGGCGTGACAGGCCGGTATTCTAACCGACTGAACTACCGCTGCGCTAAACCTCGAGTGGTGGGTGATGACGGGATCGAACCGCCGACCCTCTGCTTGTAAGGCAGATGCTCTCCCAGCTGAGCTAATCACCCGTTTGCTCTCGAAGTGGGGCGCATTCTAGAGAGGGTTCCGAACCTTGGCAACCCCCTTTTGAAAAAAAATTTGCAGAAGTTCCAAGGACTTAGGAAAACCCTGGTTTGCCAGCCATTTTATCCGGCCCGCTGCGCATTAACTTGCTTCAGGGTTGGCCTCAGCCAGCCAGGCAGGAATAATGCCCTCCTTTGTTTCCCCGGAGATCTACCCCGCCATGTGGTTTCGCAATCTGCTCGTATACCGTCTCACCCAGAACGTCGCTCTAGATGCCGAGACTCTCGAAGCTGCACTGGCCGCCAAACCCGCCCGCCCCTGCGCCAGCCAGGAACTGAGCACCTATGGTTTCGTCGCGCCGTTCGGCAAGGGTGACGACGCCCCGCTGGTGCACGCCAGCCAGGGCTTTCTGCTGATCGCCACGCGCAAGGAAGAACGTATCCTGCCCGGCAGCGTGGTCAAGGATGCAGTGAAGGAGAAGGTCGACGAAATCGAGGCCGAGCAGATGCGCAAGGTCTACAAGAAGGAACGCGACCAGATCAAGGACGAGATCATCCAGGCCTTCCTTCCGCGTGCCTTCATCCGCAAGTCCGGCACCTTTGCCGCGATCGATGCCGAGCGCGGTCTGATCCTGGTCAACTCGGCCAGCCCGAAGAAGGCCGAAGACCTACTGTCCACCCTGCGTGAAGCGATCGGCTCGCTGCCGGTGCGCCCGCTGACGGTGAAGATCGCGCCCAGCGCCACGCTTACCGACTGGGTGAAGACTCAGAAGGCCGCGGACGACTTCTTCGTGCTGGACGAATGCGAACTGCGTGACACCCACGAAGACGGCGGTGTGGTGCGCTGCAAGCGCCAGGACTTGACCAGCGACGAGATCCAGCAGCATATGGAAGCCGGCAAGCAGGTCACCCAGCTGTCCCTGGCATGGCAGGACAAGCTGTCCTTCGTACTGGACGATAAGCTGATCATCAAGCGCCTGCGCTTCGAGGAACTGCTGCAGGACCAGGCCGAACAGGACGGTGGCGACGACGCGCTCGCCCAGCAGGACGCCAGTTTCCTGCTGATGATGATGACCTTCCGCGAGTTCCTGCCGGCGCTGTTCGAGGCCTTCGGCGGCGAAGAGGTTCCGCAGGGCATCTGACCGCACGGGGCGCCGCGCGGCGCCCCTCCCCCCTTCCGCCTCAGCGCAGGCCGATCTGTGTCAGCAGGATCCCGCCCAGCCGCTGGCCCAGCGCCCAGAGCAGGAAGCGCTCGATGAACTCCGGTGCATCGATGAACAGCGCACCGCAGACCAGCACGCTGAGCAGCGAGACGACCAGAAACAGCTGCGGTATCGACAGTTTCAGCACGACCAGCAGCACGATCGCGATGATCGCCGAGCCGACCATGAACAGCGCGTTGAGAATATTGTTCGCCGCCACCACCCGCGAACGCTCGTGCGCCACGCTGCGCGACTGAATCAGCGCATACAGCGGGACGATGTACAGGCCGCCGAAGATTCCCAGCCCGAGGATGTCCATCAATACCCACCAGGCCGACGGCTCGCCCAGCAGTGCCAGCCAGTCCACACTCGCTGCAGGCAGTGGATGCGCGCCGGCATGCCACCAGAGCAGCCCACCACACAGGCTCAGGCCGATCGCTCCGAACGGAACCAGGCCGATTTCAACGTGATGCCGTGACAGCCGCTCGCACAGCAGGGAGCCCAGCGCGATGCCTACCGAGAACAGGGTGAGGATCAGCGTCACCACGCTTTCATCGCCACCCAGGTAGTCCTTGGAGAAGGCCGGGATCTGGGTCAGGTAGGTGGCACCGAGAAACCAGAACCAGGAATTGCCCAGCATGGCCCGTGACACGGCGCGCTGCTGGCCGAAGCCCAGCCGCAGAATCCGCCACGACTGGCGCAGCACGCGCCAGTCCATATGCAAGGTTGGCAAGGCGGCCGTCGCGGCGGGAATCGCTAGACTGGCCAGGTACCCGACCAGGGCGATCAGCACCACGCTGAGTGCCACCCACTCGGCATAGGCGTCGCTCGCCATCAGCACACCCGCACCGATGGTGCCGCCGAGAATGGCCAGGAACGTCCCCATTTCAACCAGCGCGTTGCCGCCGATCAGTTCGTCCTCCGTCAGTTGCTGCGGCAGTATCGAATACTTGACCGGGCCGAACAGCGCCGACTGGGTGCCCATGCAGAACAGCACCACCAGCAGCAGCGGCAGGTTGCCCAGCAGCATCCCCAGGGCACCGGCCAGCATGATGAGGATTTCGGCGAACTTGATCCGACGGATCAGCACGGCCTTCTCGAAGCGTTCACCCAACTGCCCGCCCAGCGCGGAAAAGAGAAAGAACGGCAGAATGAACAGCAGAGCACAGAGATTGATCAGCAGGCTCTTGTCGGCGGTTGTACCGAGCTTGAACAGAATCGCCAGGATCAGGGCTTGCTTGAACACGTTGTCGTTGAATGCGCCCAGCAGCTGGGTACAGAAGAACGGCAGAAACCGGCGCTTGCCAAGCAGACGGAACTGCGAGCGTGGCGCCTGGGCACTTCCGACCGGCGCCGTTCGCGCAGCAGTTCTCGACGACTCGCCGCTCATATCGGCAACTGCCCGAGCGCCCAGCGCAGCGCGAAGAAGCTCAGCAGACCGCCGGCAATGGTCGCCAGTAGGTTGCGACTGACCGCGGCGATGGCGATAGCCAGCAGCCCGGCCAGCAGGTAAGCGTTGTTCCAGCTCAGTGCCCACTGCCCGTCCGGCAGCAGCATTCCGGGCACCACGATGGCGGTCAGTACCGCCACCGGCACGTAATGCAGGCCCTGTTCGATGGCGCGCGGAAAGCGCAGATCAGGCCAGGCGAAGAAGCTGTAGCGGATCACGAAGGTGATTGCCAGCATGCCGAGGATCAGCAGCCAGGTATTCATAGCGCCCCCTGCAGTCGCGCAGCGGTTTCAGCCCGGCGCTCCAGCCATACACCGATGACGATTCCCGCCAGCGCGGCGGCTATAAGCCCTAGCTTGTAGGGCAGTTCCCAGGTCAGCAGCGCCACGCCGCCAGCGACCACTGCCGACGCCACCTGTGGGCGCGTTCGCATCATCGGCACAGCGATGCCAATGAAGGTGGCGATCATGGCGAAGTCCAGTCCCCAACGGGCGATATCCGGCACGGCCTGGCCGAAGGCGACGCCGACCAGTGTGGAAAGCTGCCAGTTGAGATACATCGTCAGCGCGGCGCCGAGAAAGTACCAGTGCTTGTACGGCGACGCATCGTCCCTGGCATAGCGGTTCTGCACCACGGCGAACGCTTCGTCCGTCAGCCAGAAGGCCAGGGGCACGCGCCAACGCCCAGGCAGGTGCCTCACGAACGGCTGCAGCGCCGCGCTGTACAGCGCATGCCGCAGGTTCACCACGAAGGTCGTCAGCAGCACCACCGCCGCACCGACCCCACCGGTGATCAGGGTAATGGCGATGAACTGCGCCGAGCCGGCGAAGACCAGCGCCGACATGCCCATGGTCTGCCAGCCGGACAGGCCGGCGCCCACCGCCAGGGTGCCGAAGATGATGCCGAACGGGATCGCACCGAGGATCAAGGGCAATATGTCACGGCAACCATGGACGAACTCTTGCGAGCGGGACATCGGAACTCCTGTAGACCTCATCGCGAGAATCCTACACACCTCGTCAGACGACGGCATGACAGCCAAGGAGCCCCGCATGATTCGAGCCGCTGTGCGGCAAAGCAGCGCACGATAACCGAACTGATGGCGCCAGGCGAAGCTCCGCCCGGGCAGTCAGTCGGCCGCCAGGCGCTGCCGGACCTGCGGCCAGTCGCGGTCGGTGATGCTGTACAGCACGGTGTCATCCAGCCGACCGTCGGCCAGCCGCCGATGGTTGCGCAGCAGCCCCTCGCGCTCGGCACCGAGCTTCTCGATGGCCCGCTGCGAGCGCAGGTTGCTGGCGGCGGTCTTCAGCTGCAGACGCACCAGCTGCCACTCCTCGAAGGCGTGCCGCAGCAGGAGGAACTTGATCGAGGTGTTCAGGCCGGTGCCATGCTCCGCCTGGTCCAGCCAGGTCCAGCCCAGCTCGGCGGCTGGCAGGCCGATGTTGAAGTCGGCGAAGCGCGTGGTGCCGATCAGTCGGTCAGCCATCCGCACGCTGAACACCACCGCTCGCCCCTCACGCTGCTCGGCCAGCGCGTGGCGATACCAGTCCGGGCGCAACGGCCCGTTCATGTAAACCAGCTCTGCACGGTTGCGTTCTGCCAGCGCGACGAGTTCAGGGATATCCGCCTCCATCAGCGGCTCCAGGCGCAGCGCACCACGCTGCAGGGTTACCGGGCGCGGGGTAAGCATGACATTCTCCTGTGATCGGTAGGTACGGACCGGCGATGCCGAGACAGTAACCCAAGGTGGACGCGATGCCGTGGCCGGCGGACAGCCGGTGATGGTGCTGGCAGGCCCGTGCTAGACACATGCGACCTTGGTCGCAACCCTGCACACGGGGCGTGCCATTGCTGCGAAACTTCGCCAATCCTCATATTAAAGAGTCGCCAGAGCTGATTGAATTCGGCGCCTTACCGGCCAACCGAAGCCATCCTCCTGGCATCTACCTTCGCTTTCTGGAGTTTGCATGACGCTGTCAGGCGGGCTGATCGCCGCGGTCGCCCTCGTCTATATGGCCATTCTGTTCGCCATCGCCTTCTATGGTGACCGTAACAGCGCCTCCATGTCGCCGCGCCTGCGGCCCTGGGTCTACAGCCTCTCTCTGGCGGTGTACTGCACCAGCTGGACCTTCTTCGGTGCCGTCGGCCAGTCCACCGAGCAGCTGTGGGCGTTCCTGCCGATCTATCTGGGTCCGATCCTGCTCATGCTGTTCGCGCCGCACGTGATCCAGAAGATGATCATGATCAGCAAGCAGGAAAACATCACCTCCATCGCCGACTTCATCGCTGCGCGCTACGGCAAGTCGCAGCTGCTGGCGGTAGTGGTCACGCTGATCTGCCTGGTCGGTGTGTTGCCGTACATCGCGCTGCAGCTCAAGGGCATCGTGCTCGGGGTGAACGTGCTGAGCGGCATCAACATCGAGGCGGCCGGCACCGGCACCCGGGACACGGCCTTGATCGTCTCGATCGTCCTGGCACTGTTCACCATTCTCTTCGGCACGCGCAATCTCGACGTCACCGAGCACCACCGCGGCATGGTCCTGGCGATCGCCTTCGAATCGCTGATCAAGCTGCTGGCCTTTCTCGCGGTCGGCGCATTCGTCACCTTCGGCCTGTACAACGGCTTCGGCGACCTGTTCAACCGCGCCCACGACGCGCCCGAACTCGCCGATTTCTGGAGCGAGAACGTCAACTGGGCAGCGATGCTGGTTCAGACCACCGTGGCGATGATGGCGATCGTCTGCCTGCCGCGGCAGTTCCACGTCGCGGTAGTGGAAAACATCGAGCCGCGCGACTTCCGCCTGGCTCGCTGGGTGTTCCCTCTATATCTCGTGCTGGCCGCCGTGTTCGTCGTACCGATCGCCCTCGCCGGTCAGATGCTGCTGCCGGCGGGCGTCACTCCGGACTCGTTCGTCATCAGCCTGCCGCTGGCCGAGCTGCATCCCTGGCTCGCGCTGCTGGCCTTCATCGGCGGTGCTTCGGCGGCGACCGGCATGGTGATCGTCGCCAGCGTGGCGCTTTCCACCATGGTTTCCAACGACATGCTGCTGCCGTGGCTGCTGCGCCGCCAGGAAGCCGAACGCCCCTTCGAGGCCTTCCGCCACTGGATGCTCTCGGTACGCCGCATCACCATCGTGGCGATCCTCCTGCTGGCCTACGTCAGCTACCGCCTGCTCGGTTCCACCGCCTCCCTGGCCACCATCGGCCAGATCGCCTTCGCCGCCATCACCCAGCTGGCGCCGGCCATGGTCGGCGCGCTGTACTGGAAACAGGCCAACCGCCGTGGCGTGTTCGCCGGCCTCACCGCCGGTGCGGCGATCTGGTTCTACACGCTGATCCTGCCGTTGCTCGGCTGGCCGCTGGACATGTTCCCGGGCCTGAGCTGGATGTACAACGGCGGCCTCGGATTCGGCCTAAGCGGCCTGACCCTCGGGGTCACCCTGTCACTGATCGGCAACGCCACGCTGTTCTTCTGGGTCTCGATCCTGACTCAGACCCACGTGGCGGAGCACTGGCAGGCCAGCCGCTTCATCGGCCAGGAAATCACCTCCCCCACCGGCGCGCGGCGCCTGCTCGCCGTGCGCGTCGAGGACCTGCTGACCCTGGCGTCGCGCTTCGTCGGCGCCGAGCGCGCCGAGCAGAGCTTCCAGCGTTTCGCCCGCCGCCATGGCCAGGACTTCTCGCCCAAGCTGCAAGCCGACGGCCAGTGGATCGCGCATACCGAGCGCCTGCTCGCCGGCGTGCTCGGCGCGTCCTCCACGCGCGCGGTAGTCAAAGCGGCGCTGGAAGGCCGCGACATGCAGGTCGACGACGTCGTGCGTATCGTCGGCGAGGCCTCCGAGGTGCTGCAGTTCAACCGAGCGTTGCTGCAAGGCGCGATCGAAAACATCACCCAGGGCATCAGCGTGGTCGACCAGTCGCTGCGCCTGGTGGCCTGGAACCACCGTTATCTCGAACTCTTCGAATACCCGGACGGACTGGTCTATATCGGCCGGCCGATCGCCGACATCATCCGCTACAACGCCGAGCGCGGCCTGTGCGGCCCCGGCGACCCCGATACCCATGTGGCCAAGCGCCTGTACTGGATGCGCCAGGGCCGTGCCCACACCTCCGAGCGGCTGTTCCCCAACGGCCGGGTCGTCGAGCTGATCGGCAACCCGATGCCCGGCGGCGGCTTCGTCATGAGTTTCAGTGACATCACCGCGTACCGCGAGGCCGAACGGGCCCTGAAGGACGCCAACGAAGGCCTGGAACAACGCGTCAGCGAACGCACCCAGGAGCTGTCGCAACTGAATCAGGCACTGATCGAGGCCAAGAGCACCGCCGAGGCGGCGAACCAGTCCAAGACCCGCTTCCTCGCCGCGGTCAGCCATGACCTGATGCAGCCGCTCAACGCGGCTCGCCTTTTCTCCGCCGCGTTGTCGCACCAGCAGAGCGCCCTGCCCAAGGAAGCCCAGGAACTGGTACAGCACCTGGACAGCGCGCTGCGTTCGGCCGAGGACCTCATCACCGACCTGCTGGACATCTCGCGCCTGGAAAGCGGCCGGGTCACCCCGGATCGCAACCCCTTCCCGCTGGCGACGCTGTTCGACACCCTCGGCACCGAGTTCACCGCACTGGCCCGCGAACAGGGCGTCAACTTCCGCGTGCACGGCAGCAAGCTGCGCGTGGACAGTGACATCCGCCTGTTGCGCCGGGTACTGCAGAACTTCCTTACCAACGCCTTCCGCTATGCCAAGGGCCGAGTGGTGCTCGGTGTGCGCCGGCAGGGCTCCTCGCTGCGCCTGGAGGTGTGGGACCGCGGCCCGGGCATTCCGCATGACAAGCTCAAGGTCATCTTCGAAGAGTTCAAGCGCCTGGACAGCCACCAGACCCGCGCCGAAAAGGGCCTGGGGCTGGGCCTGGCCATCGCCGACGGCCTCTGCCACGTCCTCGACCACCCACTGGAGGTGCGTTCCTGGCCGGGCAAGGGCAGCGTCTTCAGTGTCACGGTGCCGATCGCCCGCGCCGTCAGCCAGCCACGCCCGGCGGTCAAGCGTGGCGAGGCGCAGCACAGCGCTCTGACCGGCACCCAGGTGCTGTGCATCGACAACGAGGACAGCATCCTGGTGGGCATGAACAGCCTGCTCACGCGCTGGGGCTGCCAGGTCTGGACCGCCAGCAACCGCGCCGAATGCGAAGCGCTGCTGGCCGAGGACATTCGCCCGCAACTGGTGCTGGTCGACTATCACCTGGACGAGGGCCAGACCGGCACCGAGCTGATGGCCTGGCTGCGTACCCGCCTCGGTGAACCGGTGCCAGGTGTGGTGATCAGCGCCGACGCGCGCCCCGAGCTGGTGGCGGCCATTCACGCCAGCGGCCTGGACTTCCTCGCCAAGCCGGTGAAGCCTGCGGCGTTGCGAGCGTTGATGAGCCGCCATCTGACGTTGAGGTAATGGCCTCGGGCCTTATTGGCAGGCAGGCTCTGCTTGCCGGGTGACCTTCTCTTTCGCGCCGGCCAGCGAGCCGGGGCGAAGGGAAAAGCGGCTCGCCCGGGACGCCGAAGCGCGGGACATCAGCACGCCTGGCGAGCCCTGCTCACCAAGCGGCCGGCCCGGACCGATGCCAGCGACACAAAGCAGCCAGTCCGGTATGAAGACCTGGGGACGAATCAGCTGCTCCAAGCCAACCGTCGCGCGGCGACACCGTTAAACTGATGGCCAACTGCACCCTTCACCATGGTGGCCAATGACCCTGGACTTTTTTCTCAACCTCGCCACGGCGCTGGGCCTCGGGCTGCTGATCGGCACCGAGCGTAGCTGGAGCGGGCGTGAAAGCCCCGGCCAGGAGCTGGTGGCCGGCATCCGCACCTTCGGCCTGGCGGGCCTGTTCGGCGGTCTTGCTGCGGTGAGCGTCACCCATCTCGGCGCGTTTGCCTGGGTCGCGATGTTCATCGTGCTGGGTCTGCTGGTGATCGCCGGCTACCTGATTGATGCGCGGCGCAGCGGCGATCATGGCATGACCACCGAGGTCGCCCTGCTGCTGACCTTCCTGCTCGGCAGCCTGGCGATTGCGGAGAGCCGTCAGCTGGCAGCCGCCTGCGCCATCGTGGTGGCGCTGCTGCTGAGCCTCAAGACCCGCCTGCACCAGGCGCTGAAGCGCCTCAGCGAAGCCGAACTGGGCGGCGCGTTGAAGATGCTGTTCATCTCGGTGGTGCTATTGCCGGCGCTTCCCAATCAGGGCTACGGCCCCTGGCAGGCGCTCAACCCCTACACCACCTGGATGATGGTGGTGCTGATCGCCGGCATTGGCTTCGCCGCCTACGTGGCCATCCGCGCTTTCGGTGCGCGCCATGGGCTGCTGGTGACGGCGCTGCTCGGCGGCATCGTTTCGTCCACCGCGATGACCATCACCCTGGCCCGACTGAATGCGCCACAGCTGCGCGCCGCACTGGCGGCCGGCCTGCTGGCGACCTCGGCGCTGATGTTCCCGCGCGTGCTGCTGGAGGTGGGCATCGTCAATCCTGCCCTGCTGCCTGGGCTGAGCCTGCCCCTGGCCGCAGCCGGTGCGATCTACGCGGCCGGCGCGTTGTTTTACTACCTGCGCGCTGCCTGCGCTGCCGACAGCGATGCCGAGCCCCTGCTGAAGAACCCGTTCGAGCTGGGCCCGGCGCTTCGCTTCGCCGCGCTGCTGGTGCTGATTCTCCTGCTGGTGGAAGGCGCGCGACGCTGGTTCGGCGACGCCGGTATCTATCTGGTTTCGCTGCTGGCGGGCCTGACCGACGTCGATGCCATCACCCTGTCGCTGGCCAGCAAGGCCCGTGACGGCCTGGCCCATGAGGTGGCGGCACGCGGCATCGTCTTCGCCGCACTGAGCAACAGCCTGGTCAAGGCGATGCTGATCGTCCTGATCGGCGGCCGTGAGCTGGCGCTACGCACGCTGCCGATCATGTTTGCCGGCCTGCTGACCGGGCTTGCGCTGCTGCTGTTGCGTTAACCGTGCAGCCGCGCGTCACTCGCCGGCTTCGCTGAAGGCTTCGGCCCCTGCCCGCTCCAGCCAGTCACCCGGCAGTCGCTTGCTGGCTCGCGCGCCGAGGGACTTCAACTGCTCGGCGCGGCCGACCAGGTTGCCACGCCCGTCACTGAGCTTGTTGCGCGCAGAAAGGTAGGCCCGATCCACCTGCTGCAAGCGATTGCCGATCTCGTCGAGGTCCTGGATGAATGCGACGAACTTGTCGTAAAGCGCACCGGCCTTTTCCGCGATCTCCCGAGCGTTCTGGCTTTGCCGTTCCTGCCGCCAGAGGCTGTCGATGACCCGCAGCGTGGCCAACAGCGTGGTCGGGCTGACGATCACGATGTGCCGACCGTAGGCCTCCTGGAAAAGCTCGGGATCGGCCTGCAGGGCCGCCGCGAATGCCGCTTCGATGGGTACGAACAGCAGTACGAAATCGAGGCTCTGCAGCCCCTCCAGATGCTGGTAGTCCTTGAGCGAAAGCCCCTTGAGGTGATTGCGCAGCGATTGCACATGCTGCTTGAGCGCCAGCGCACGGCTGCCTTCGTCCTCGGCGCAGGTCAGCGCCTGGTAAGCGGTCAGGCTGACCTTCGCATCGACCACGACCTGCTTGTCGCCCGGCAGGTGAATGAGCACGTCCGGCTGGAAGCGCACGCCGTCGGCACTCTTGAGACTCACCTGGGTGTGGTATTCGCGGCCTTTCTCCAGACCGGCATGCTCCAGAACCTTCTCCAGTACCAGTTCGCCCCAGTTGCCCTGGGTCTTCTGGCCCTGCAGGGCACGGGTCAGATTGGTCGCTTCGTCGCCCAGACGCTGGTTCAGCTGTTGCAGCCGCTCCAGCTCCCGGGCCAGGGAAAAGCGCTCGCGAGCCTCGTGCTGATAGCTTTCTTCGACGCGCTTCTCGAAGGCCTGGATGCGCTCTTTCAACGGCTCGAGCAGCTGTCCCAGCCGCTCATGGCTGGACTCGCTGAAGCGTTGCTCACGCTCGTCGAAGATCCGGCCGGCGAGCTCGGCGAATTGCGCGCGCAGTTCGTCGCGCGCGGCCTGAAGGTCGGAGAGGCGCTGCTGATGGGCGTTGTGCTGCTCGCGCAGCTCGGCGTCCAGCGCGGCATGGGCGGCGCTCAGCCGGCGTAGCTCCGCCTGTTGCGCGTCGCGCTCGGCCTGCAGATCGGCAATGGTTTCGGTGTCGTGGCCACGCTGCGTGCGCAGCAGCTCGGTCTCGCGTCGCAGCGCGGCCAGTTCGGCCTGCTGCTCGGACTTGATACCGCTCAGCTCTGCGAGCTCGATCCGATAGCCGTCCAGCTGTGCGGTCAGGCCTTGCTGCGCCGAAATCGCCTGCCTGAGCCGTTCTTCGAGCAGAGCCTGCTCGGCCTCGCCAGTGACCAGGCGGCGCTGGAGATAAAGGCACAGCCCTGCCAGGGCGATCAGGCCGACTGCCAGACCGATCAATAGATGGAGGGGATCAAGGGACATGAAAGGCTCCGGCGAAGTTGCCGGGCAGTATAGCGACCCGCTGTACGCCGGTCAGGCAGGGATGCCGGTCAGCCCCGGACCTGCCGCAGAACCCGTGCCGCCTCATGCGAACCCTGCGCCGCGGCCTGCTCCAGCCAGAGCCGTGCCTTCGCCGGCTCGGGGTGATCCGGTTCACCGCACAGGCGGCCGAGCTCCAGCTGCGCCTGGCTATCACCTGCCCGGGCCGCCTGGCGAAGCAGCTCGAATCCGATGCGACGGTCGCGCTGGCTGTCGCACTCGCAGCACAGCAGGCGGCCAAGGCGGCTCTGCGCTTCGACCACACCCTCGCGCGCAGGCTGCTTGAGGAGGCGTCCGGCAATCCGCTTGACGCCCTGGTTCCGGCCCAGGTGCTGGCTGTCCAGCAACCACAGCGCCATGCGCAAGGGCAGGCGCGCCGTTGGAGTCGAGGTGGCAAATGAGGCGGGAGCCGGAGTACGCGTTCTCATGCACATCAAGGGGGCTGGTGAATAAGGTCGCGCACTCTACTCCTTTTTTCCGAGAGTTAAAGTCTTGTCAAAAGCGAAAAAATTAGATCTGAATCACACCAGACAGTAATCCACAGAAGCTGTGGATAAGTCAGTGGACAAACAGCAGACAAATCGTCGAATGCCACGTCCCATGGGGGCTGCGCTTAAACTGGCGGTTTTTTCGCCAATGCCAAAAATGCTTATTTTTCAATTGGTTAGTAACGATCTATGGGATTCGTTGGTTTGCGACTGTTTGTCATAAGCCCTTGACAGAGCCATTGCGAAAATGTGCACAAGTTCGGCGCACGGGTCGCAAAGTGCATGGCCACAAGGGCTGGCGCGGAGTTCCGGTGAACTTCGAAGCAACTCTGCTGTCGTGCATCGCATCTCCCTGGCGCACGTCGCCCAGGCCCGTTCTACGGCTATGCTGTAGCCCTCGCTTTATGGACGCAGCCATGACCAAACCGTGGAGAACCGTTTCCGTGCTGGCCGCCGGGCTGCTCGCCCTGCTGATGGTGCTGAGTGCCGTTGCCTGGAGCCAGTGGCAAGGGTTCAAGCATGAGCAGGGCATCGAACTACTGGAATGGCAGGGGCTACGGCTTTCCTCAGGCGGTATCTCGGCAGAGCGCGTGCGCTATGCGCAGAACCCGGAGAACGGCCTCCATCTGGCTGCTAGTGCCTCCGGCATCACCCTGCGGTTACCCAGCTTTTTTCGCCCGTTGCCGCCTCGTTCGCTGCAAATCGACCAGCTTGAGCTGGAGATTCGCTCGTATCCGCCCGCCGGCGACAGCGAGCCGCCAGCAACGGATCTGGAACAGTACGAACGGTGGGCCGCCTGGCTCCCGCAGCGCCTGACCATAGCCGATCTGCGGATCAGCCTGCCCTGCGCCAAGGGACGCTGCGACGAACGGGGGGCGCTGAGGTTCGAGCGGAAGGGCGAATCGTTGCTGCCGCTGGACGGCCGCCTGGACCTGCGACGCAACGAGCACAGGCTGTCACTGACCATCGACGCGCAGGGTTCCGCGCTCGGCGAAAGCCTCGTACAGGCCACGCTGGCTATCGACGAACAACCACGACTGGAAACCCGCCACCAGCTGGAACATTCCGACAGGACGCTGCGCTGGAATGGCACGCTTTCCATGGGCAGCCTGCCGGAGGCGCCCTGGCTGCTGGCTTGGCTCGGCGAGTGGACGGCCACCCCAACCGCCGCCCTCCCCGACATGCCTACGGACATGCGCATCGGCGCAGGCTGGGCACTGACCCTGATGCAGAACGATGACGGCGCTTATGCCTGGCGCAACGCTGCGGGCGAACTGCGCCTCTCCGCCCACATTCCTGCCGCCTGGCCGGTCATAGGTCTCGGGGAGCTGCAGGGCGACCTCGACCTGGCCGCTCGAGGGCAGGATGGACTGTGGTTGCCCACGGAGCTGAAAGCAAACCTACAACTGCGTCCATCGTCCACCCTGCTGACGGACGTGCCGGCCGCGCTACGCCCGAGTCAGCTGAATATAAGCGTCGAGCCGGTAGCCACTCAGATGACGCCTGGGCAGCTACCCGCGCAACTTCGCGTGGAGGCCCAGGGCGGCACGCCGTCCAGCCTGCAGGCGCGCATGCGACTGGCGACCTCCCCCCCTTATGCACTGGACATCGAACAGGCCCGTGTGCAGACACGCAGCACGCGCTTGCAGCTGGACGGCCTGACGCTGCAGAACCTCGACGCCAGACTGGATTTCTCCGGACGCGCCGACCTCCGGAAACTCGAACTGCAGCTGCAGCCGTCATCCCGTGTCAGCCTGGCACGCCTTGCCACCGGCGATATCCTCGCCAGTCAGCTGAGCGTGGCGTTGCCGCGCACACTGGCACTGCAGATCGAGCGCAACGTCGAGCAGCCAACTGCCTGGCGTACCGAAGGGCCGCTGGAACTGCGCCTGGGTCGCCTCGAGCATCCGCAGCTGCTCAGCCAAGGCTGGCGCTGGAACGGCCAGCTCAAAGCCGACGCTACAGCTCTGAACGCCACCGGCCCCGCAAGCAATGACGTCGGGCTGACGCTTGCGCTGAACGTCGAGCAGCACTGGAACGGGCCTTTGCACNNGCAGGAAATCTTCCTGCGCGCCGGCAATCCGCTCGCCCGCAGCCTCTCCGCATGGCCCGCGGCGCTTGAGCTCAGCAGTGGGCGCCTGTCGGGCGAAGGCAAGTTGGCGCTGCCCGCCGGCGGCGGCACCCCGACGGCGAGCCTGACACTCGATGCGCGGGGCCTGGCCGGCATCTTCGACCGCAGCGAGATATCCGGCCTCGACGCACGCCTGACGGCCGGCCTGCAGCGCGACCGCCTTCGTCTGGACATCGGCGAGCTGCGGCTGGCCGAGATCAATCCCGGCTTCACCTTTGGCCCGCTGCTGCTGCGCGGTCACTACGAGGCAGCCGTCGACCAGCCGACACAGGGACGCCTGACCTGGCAGACCGCCGAAACCCGGATTCTTGGCGGGCGATTCTGGTTGCCGGCCGGCACCCTTGACCTCGCGGCGCCACAGCAACGGCTCAGCGCCCGGCTGGAAGGCGTGCAGCTGGGCGATGTGCTCGCCGCCTATCCGACCGAAGGCCTCAGCGGCAGTGGCCTGATCGATGGCAGCTTCGACGTGCAGCGCAGCGCCGCAGGGCTGAGCGTGCAGGATGGCAAGCTCGCCGCGCGAGGACCGGGCGGCGTGCTGCGCTTTCGTTCGCCGAAGATCGAGGCCCTCGGCCAGGCGAATCCGGCCATGAAGATCGTCACCGAAGCCCTGCACAATTTTCACTATGATCTGCTCACCAGCGACGTCCGCTATGATGAGCGCGGCAAGCTGAACCTCGGGCTGCGTCTGAACGGCCGCAACCCGGCCCTGGAAGGTGGTCGGCCGATCAACTTCTCGATCAATCTGGAAGAGGACATTCCGGCGCTGTTGACCAGCTTGCAGCTGAGCGACCGGGTAAGCGAAACCATTCAACGGCGGGTGCAGGAACGCCTCAGATAAGGCGATGCAGCCGCGAAATCGACACAGGAGAAACCGCCATGCGGTTGCGCCATACGCTGACCATCGTGTTGCTGGGTCTCTTCGCCAGCGCCTGTACACCGCGGGTGGAACTGGCCGTGCCGAACGAGCCGATCAACATCAACCTGAACGTGAAGATCGAACACGAGATTTATATCCGCGTGGACAAGCAGCTCGACTCGATCATCAACCAAGACAGCGGACTGTTCTGAGGACGACCATGAAAGCCTATCTGAAACTGACCAGCCTGCTCCTGGCACTCCTGCTGGCCCTGCCCGCCGCAGCGATGACCCTCAACGAAGCCATGTCCGCCCTGGGTGAAGCCAAGGCCAGCGGCATGCTCGGCGAGAAGCCCGACGGCTATCTGGGCGTGGTTCGCTCCAGCAAGAACGCCGAGGAGATTGCCAGCCAGATCAACCAGGCTCGCCGCGCCGAGTACCACCGTGTTGCCAAGCAGAACGGCATCAGCGTCAGCGACGTCGAAGCCATCGCCGGCAAGAAGGCCATCGAAAAGACGCCGCCCGGCCAGATCATCCAGCTCAACGGCAACTGGGTCCGCAAGTGACCTGAGGCGATGGTCGGGCCTGCCTGACCATCGCGCCCACCGACCCATTAGCGCCTACAACAGCGTCAGGCCGTGCGCCCTGACCACCAGCGACTTCTGCCGAAACCTGCACTCCAGATCGACGCGATACTGCGCCCACCAGTCCCGCTCCAGCTCTTCTACCATCACTTCGTAGACCACCGTCTCGTCCCGCACCGCGTTCTCGCCGTCCTCCAGCCAGTAGCCATTGGCCGGCGCACGGCTGTAAGTGGTCAAACCGCCGAAGCGCTCGATCAGCTCCTCGCTCACGGTGCGAAAGAGCGACCTCGGCAACGCCTGCTGATCGTTGTCGTAAAGCGGCAACAGCAACTGGACAAGGAACATACGCGACCTCGGCGAGGAAAGTGGGAGCAAGCATTCGACCCCGCACTGCCGGAGATGACGCCCGCCTGGCGGTCAGAACAGCCCCAGCTGCCCGTCGATCAGCGAGGCGAAGTCGTCGCCGACAAAGGGCAGGATCGCGTCCGCCACTGGCTGCAGCTGGCGCGTCACGTAGTGGTCGTAGTCGACGGCAGAGGTGCGCGCCTCCAGTGGCTCAGGGCCGGCGACGGTGATCAGGTAGCTGATCCAGCCGCCGTTCTGATACTGCCGCGGACGACCAAGGCGGTCATTGCACTCGTCGGCCAGGCGCGCCGCCCGCACATGCGGCGGCACGTTGCGCTGGTAGTCGTCCAGCCGGCGACGCAGGCGCTTGCGGTAAACCAGCAGCTCGTCGAACTCGCCAGCCAGAGTTCGGCGCACATACTCACGCACGTAATCCTGGTGCGGCTGGCGGTGGAAGATGCGCAGGTACAGCTCCTGCTGAAAGCGCTGCGCCAGCGGCGACCAGTCCGTGCGCACGGTTTCCAGCCCCTTGAACACCATGCCGTCGCTACCATCCGCGCGCGTGACCAGGCCGGCATAACGCTTCTTGCTACCCTCCTCGGCGCCGCGGATCGTCGGCATCAGGAAGCGCCGGAAGTGCGTTTCGTACTGCAGCTCCAAGGCACTGCTCAGGCCGTACTCGTCACGCAGATGCCCACGCCACCATTCGTTGATCCGCTGTACCAGGTCGCGACCGATGCGTTCGGCCGCCTCGTCCGAATGCGCCCGGCCCAGCCAGACGAACGTCGAGTCGGTGTCGCCGTAGATCACCACATGGCCCTGGGCCTCTATCAGTTCCCGCGTGCGGCGCATGATCTCGTGGCCACGCAGAGTGATCGAGGATGCCAGCCGGGGGTCGAAGAAGCGGCAACCACTGGAGCCGAGCACCCCGTAGAAGGCATTCATGATGATTTTCAGCGCCTGTGACAACGGCTTGTTGTGCTCGCGCTTCGCCGCCTCGCGGCCTTCCCAGACGCGTTCAACGATGGCCGGCAGGCAATGCCGGGTGCGCGAGAAGCGCGCCCCGCGAAAGCCTGCAACGGATGCGTCATCGGTCGGCTGGCGCAGCCCCTCGATCAGCCCCACGGGGTCGATGAGGAAGGTGCGGATGATCGACGGGTACAGGCTCTTGTAATCCAGCACCAGCACCGATTCGTACAACCCCGGCTGCGAGTCCATGACGAAACCGCCCGGGCTCGCCTCGGCCTGGCGCTCGCCCAGATTAGGCGCAACGAAGCCCTGTCGGTGCATCAAAGGCAGATAGAGATGCTCGAACGCTGCCACCGAACCACCGCTGCGGTCAGCCGCTAGACCGGTGACAGTGGCCCGCTCGAGGAGAAAGGTCAGCAGCTCGGTATGGGCGAAGATGCGCGTCACCAGCTCGCAATCCTTGAGGTTGTATCGGGCCAGCGCCGGCTTGTCCTCGGCGAACATGCGGTCGATCTCCGCCATGCGCTGGTAGGGGTTGTCGATCGCCTTGCCCTCCCCCAGCAAGGTCTGGGCGACATTCTCCAGACTGAACGAGGAAAAGCTCCAGGTCGCCGAGCGTAGCGCCTCGATACCGTCGATGATCAGCCGGCCCTCGGCCGCGGCGAAAAAGTGATTGCTGCGAGCGCCATGCTCGCGCCATTCCATCGTCGCCCCGGTGCGCCCCAGGCGCAGCGGCACCTGCAAGCGCTGCGCATGTTCATGCAGTACACGCAGGTCGAACTGCACCAGATTCCAGCCGATGATCGCGTCCGGGTCGTGCTCGGCGAACCAGGCGTTCAGCCGTTCCAGCAGTTGCCCTCGGCTTTCGCAGTACTCCAGGGAAAAATCGACGGCCGAAGCATCGCCGTTTTCCGGACCGAGCATATAGACCTGACGCTGGCCGCAGCCCTCCAGAGCAATGGAATACAGATCGCCGCGGGCCGTGGTCTCGATGTCCAGCGAGACCAGCCTGAGCCTCGGACGATAGTCCGCCGCGGGTTTGAGCTGCACGAACGAGGCGCCACTGTGCTCGGCGCCATCGACGAAGCACACCGGTGCGGTGATGAAGCGCTCCATGAGGTAACGCTCGGGCGGCCTGATATCCGCCTCGTAGACATCCACGCCGACATCGCGCAGCCGCCGCGCGCAGTCCATCAGTCGGCGATGCGACCGGCAGTACAGCCCCATGACCGGGCGATGATGGAAGTCGTGCAGGTCGAGCGGCCGCAGCTCGACGTCAGGCTCCTGTCGCAGCAAGGACTCGACGAAAGCGCGCCGCTCCTGCGCAAAGAAGGCGACCGAATGCCGGTAAGGCACGCACACCCGCCGCGGCCCATTGTCGGTGGCGAGCCAGAAACTCACCTCGGTACCCGCAGGCGTCTCTCGCCAGTGGCGGGTCAGGATAAAACCCTGCTGCAGCTGCGACATCAGCCTCCCCGGCACCTGAATGAACAGCAAGCCCGTCCTCTCCCGGGCAGGCCGTATCGCATACCGATGCACCGCACGGTAAACGCCAACCCAGAAAAGCAAAAACCCCCGCACTCTCGCGAGTACAGGGGTTCAGGCTATATGTAATGGCGGAGAGATAGGGATTTGAACCCTAGGTACCCGCGAAGGTACAACGGATTTCGAATCCGTCCCGTTCGGCCACTCCGGCATCTCTCCAGCGGCGCGCATCATAGCAGCTGGATCGGCTTTGTCGAACCCCAACTGCACAGATTTTTTACCGTTTTTCAGCCGCTTGCACGGCCGGGCGACCGATTCCGGCCGCCCGGTACCCTTCACGCGGTCAGCCGCGTCAATGCTTCGCGATACTTGTCGGCGGTTTTCTGCGCGACCTCTGCGGGCACGGCAGGTGCAGGGGGCTGCTTGTTCCAGCCGGTGGACTCCAGCCAGTCGCGGACGAACTGCTTGTCGAAGCTCGGTGGGTTCTTGCCCTCTTCATAGCTATCGGCGGGCCAGAAACGGCTCGAGTCGGGCGTCAGCACCTCATCCATCAGGGTCAGCGTGCCGTTCTCATCCAGACCGAACTCAAACTTGGTATCAGCGATGATAATCCCACGAGTGGCGGCGTACTCGACGGCTGCGCTGTAGAGCGCGATGGATACGTCACGCACCTGCGCAGCCAGCTCCTTGCCGATGATCGCCTCGCATTGCTCGAAGGAGATGTTCTCGTCGTGGTCGCCTACCGCGGCCTTGGTCGAGGGGGTGAAGATCGGCTGCGGCAGCTTGGCAGCTTCCTTCAGGCCGGCAGGCAGCTGGATGCCACAGACGGTGCCGCTCTTCTGGTATTCCTTCCACCCGGAACCGACGATATAGCCGCGCACGATGGCCTCTACCGCAACCGGCTTGAGGCGCTTGGCGACGACCGCGCGCCCCTCCACCAGCGGCAATTCGTCAGCCGGCACCACGTCCTCGACCTTGTCGCCGGTGAAGTGATTGGGAATCAGGCCCTTGAGCTTGTCGAACCAGAAGTTGGAGATGGCGGTAAGGATCTTGCCCTTCTCCGGAATCGGCTCGGCAAGGATCACGTCGAAGGCCGACAGGCGGTCGGTGGCGACCATGAGCATGCGTTTGTCGTCGATCTCGTAGAGGTCGCGAACCTTGCCCGAGTAGATCTTCTTCAGGCTGAGGGCGGTGGGAGTGGTCATACGCAATTTTCCGCGGTTGGCAGGTCAGCAGAAACGAAACAGGCGAAACCATGGGTTTCGCCTATCCGTGTTCGTGTAACGGGGCAGCTCGCAGTCAGCCCAGGTTGTCCTTGATCAGACTGAGCACCCGACGGGCGACGTCCGCTGGCGCGACGGTATCGATGCTCTTGTCCAGTGTCACCTGCACACCGTTACCCGCACGGGTCAGACGCACCTGATAGCGCTCGGCACGCGCTTCGATTTCCTCCTTGTCCGGTGCGCCACCGAACAGCCGACTGAAGAAGCCAGGCTTGTCGTCCGGGTCGTCGGCACGCTCGCTGAGGTTGACGTAGTAGACGCCAAGGCTGCGATCGAGATCGTCGACCCGCACGTCGGCGGCCTGCAGGGCACGGCCGATGCTGGACCAGGCACGATCGAAGTCGCTGTCCAGCTGCAGCAACGGATTGCCGCTGCCATCCTGAGTAAGACTGACGCGACTTGGCGCATCGAAATCGCGCTCGGCGAGCAGCGAAACGGAACCACCCTGGCGGGCGCTGCGGTTCAGACTGGCCTGCAGCTCGTCGAGCAGCACGCGGTCGAGTTCCTTGTTGCTCGAACTTTCCGGCCAGGCCACGTCGGTGCTGCTACCGGCCGGACGCTTGACGCTGACCACGAAGATCTCGCTGGTGTTGCGCTGAACGCCCGGCTCGACCCGGACGCGGACGCGCGTCTCACCTTCCTGGATACCCAGGTTGCGCACCAGCGCCTCGTCCAGTTGCGAGGCGGTTTGCCAGGCGGTGGCAAACTCACCGGTCTGACGCCGCTCTTCAGCGATGCTGAAGCCCTTGTCGGTGAAGAACTGACGGGCCGCGATCCAGACCTGAGCCGGCGCATACTGCGCCACCAGCCAGCGCGAGTCCCCGGAGGATTGCACACTGAAATCACTGACGTCCGCGGCCACTTGCAGGCGCTGCGGCCGCGGCACTTCGTATTTGCCGGAGTGGGTATTGTCCGCCACCTGGCGCGGGATCGGCAGCAGAGGATCGAGCGGACGCGTTCCGCCATCGACGGCGACCTGCATCGGAGCGGTCTGACGTGCCGAAAGGTAGTCACTGCCGCGGTCACGGAAATATCCATCATCGCCCCACAGCCAGCCGCAGCCACTGGTTGCAGAGATCATCAGGGCAAGGGTCGAGAGTCCGGCCAGTCGCTTCATGCGTATTCCTTTGTTATTAAGCCAGCACGCCGGTTTGGCGCATCGCCTGACGGAGCGGTTCCTGGTAGCTCTGGCTGAGCCAGGTCAACGGCAGACGGATGCCATTGCCCATCAGGCCCATCTCGTGCAACGCCCATTTGACCGGAATCGGATTGGCTTCCAGGAACAGCGCACGATGCAGCGGCATCAGGCGCTCGTTGATAGCGCGAGCGGTCTCGGCATCCCCGGCCATCGCCGCGGCACAGAGTTCGCTCATGGCACGCGGGGCCACGTTCGCCGTGACGGAGATGTTGCCCTTGCCGCCCATCAGCATCAGCTCGACGGCAGTGGGGTCATCGCCCGAGTAGACGAGGAAGTCCTTGCTGACGCGGTCCAGCACTTCCCGACCGCGCTTGAGGTCGCCAGTGGCTTCCTTGATACCGATGATGTTCGGCACCTTCGACAGACGCTCGACCGTATCGGGCAGCATGTCGCACACGGTGCGGCCCGGTACGTTATAGAGGATCTGCGGAATGGCCACGGCTTCGGCGATGTGCTTGAAGTGCAGGTACAGGCCTTCCTGAGTCGGCTTGTTGTAGTACGGAGTGACCAGCAGGCAGGCGTCGGCGCCGGCGCTCTTGGCGTTCTCGGTCAGTTCGACCGCTTCGCTGGTGGAGTTGGCGCCCGTTCCGGCGATCACCGGAATGCGTCCGTTGACCTGGTCGACCACGCGGCGGATCACTTCGATGTGCTCGGCCACGCTCAAGGTGGCCGACTCACCGGTGGTACCGACAGCAACGATTGCATTGGTGCCTTCCTGCAAATGGAAATCCACCAGCTTGCTCAGGCTGTCCCAGTCCAGACCGCCCTGCGCATCCATGGGCGTGACCAGCGCCACCATACTGCCCGCAATCATGCAACCACTCCTGCCGGAATAAATAAAAAGAGGCGTAATGGTACAAGGCTCCCCAGCGCTTTGCGAGTAGCCTGACACACGCCGCGCCGAGCCGGCAAAGCGCTGCCTGCAGCTGGCAAGGGAGCCCAGCATGTGAGGCGCGCATTCCCTCTGCCCTCGCTTTTCGCTACCCTTAGCCGTTTTCGGCTTGGCTGGCCGACCGATTCACCACCGCCAGGAATGCTGCATGTCCACCCCCCCTCTCCCCCGCGAACAATTTCTCGTCATCAGCGCCCTGGGCGCCAACCCGATGGAGCTGACCAATGTGCTCTGCCGCGCCGCCAACGAGAATCGCTGCGCGGTCGTCAGCACTCGCCTGACGCGTCATGGCCAGTGCAGCGCACTGGTTCTGGAAGTCGGTGGTAGCTGGGATGCTCTCGCCCGGATGGAAACCACGCTGCCGGGGCTCGCGAAGAAGCATGCGTTCACGGCCAATGTCGTTCGTAGCGAAGCGCTGGAAAGCCGCCCGCAGGCCTTGCCTTATGTGGCCTATGTGAGCGCAGTCTTCCGCCCCGATATCCTCAACGAGCTGTGCCAGTTCTTCATCGACCATCGCGTCGAACTGGAAAGCCTGACCTGCGACACCTACCAGGCCCCACAGACCGGCGGCACCATGCTCAACGCCACCCTGACCGTCACCCTGCCTGCCGGCACGCAGATCAGCTGGCTGCGCGATCAGTTTCTCGACTTTGCCGACGCGCTCAATCTCGATGCGCTGATCGAACCCTGGCGTCCGCAGAACCCTTGAGATCAGGAGGCAACATGGCAGTCGCAATCGACCAACCGATTCCACCCTTCCAGGCCCAGGCTACCAGCGGCCAGTCGATCGACCTCGCGTCACTGGCTGGCAAGCAGGTCGTGCTGTACTTCTATCCGAAGGACAACACACCGGGCTGTACGACCGAAGGTCAGGGCTTTCGCGATCACCATCCGGCGTTTCTGGCGGCCAACACCCTGGTCTTTGGCGTCTCGCGCGACAGCCTGAAAACCCACGAGAACTTTCGCGCCAAACAGGGCTTTCCCTTCGAGCTGATCAGCGACAAGGACGAGCAGCTCTGCCAGCTGTTCGATGTGATCAAGCTGAAGAAACTCTACGGCAAGGAGTATCTCGGCGTGGACCGCAGCACCTTTCTCATCGACCGCAACGGCGTACTGCGTCAGGAATGGCGCGGCGTGAAGGTGCCCGGTCATGTCGAGACCGTGCTCCAGGCCGCCCAGGCACTGAACCACGCGTAAAAACAAAAAAGGCTGGCGCCGAGCCAGCCTTTCCCATCATTCGCCAGGCTCGACCACCACGGTCGCCGGCTCCCTCGGCCAGGCATACAACACGGCCTTGAACAGGGTCGCCAAGGGGATGGCGAAGAACACCCCCCAGAACCCCCACAGCCCACCGAACAGTAGCACCGCGCAGATGATTGCCACCGGGTGCAGATTCACCGCCTCGGAGAACAGCAACGGCACCAGGACGTTGCCATCCAGGGTCTGGATAATGGCGTAGGCCACCATCAGGTAGAAGAACTGGTCGCCCAGCCCCCACTGGAATATGCCGATCAGCGCGATGGGAATGGTGACCACGGTGGCCCCGATGTAGGGCACCACGACGGAGACGCCCACGAGCATCGCCATCAGTGCCGCGTAATTGAGCCCCAGCGCGGCAAAGACGGCGTACGAAACCACGGCGCAGATCAGGATCTCGATCGCCTTGCCCCGAATGTAGTTGGCGATCTGCAGGTTCATCTCCTGAGAGACCTGAGTGATCAGGCCGCGCTCGCGTGGCAGGTAGCCCTTGATCCAGTTGCTGATCTGCTCGCGATCCTTCAGAAAGAAGAACACCAGAATCGGCACCAGCACCAGATAGATCATCAGCCCGATCAGCAGCGGCAGACTCGACAGTGAAGACGTCAGCACCAGCTGGCCGTAGCGGCCGATCTCGCCACGCATGAAATCGATGCCGCGCAGCACCTGCTCCTCGGTCACCAGTTGCGGATAACGCTCCGGCAGCAACAGCAGCAGCGACTGCCACTCCACCAGCATGCGCGGCAGCTCGTTGAACAGCGTCAGCACCTGTTGCCAGAGCAGCGGCACGATGAACAGCGTGCACACCACCAGCACCCCGACGAACATCAGAAATACCAGCCAGACCGCAAGCAGGTGCGGCACCCGCCGACGCTCCATGGCACCCACCAGCCCTTGCATCAGGAACGCCAGCACCAGTCCGGCCAGCACCGGCGCCAGCATCTTGCCAAGTGTCAGGACGATCGCGAATGCAAGGAACAGCAGAACCGCGAGAACAACCGCCTCCTCGTCGGAGAAGTAACGCTGCATCCAACCGCGTAATACCTTGATCATGTATTTCCTCGAAGCGAACCGTCAGGCCTTGCGCAGCCAGTAACGATAAAGACCATCCTCGACCTCTTCATGCAGAAGCGCATGGCCGGCCAGCTTGGCGAAACTGCGAAAATCCCGTTGCGAGCCAGGATCGCTGGCGACAACCTTGAGTACCGCCCCGCTGGGCAGGCGATTCAATTCCAGCTTGGCCTTGAGCAGCGGCATCGGGCAGTCGAGGCCGACGGCGTCCAGCTCGGCATCGCACGCGGGCGATAGTGGTCGACCTTCACTCATGGTTCGCCTCCTCAGCAAAGCCACGCAGCATACCTAGCGCACCGGGGCTCTGGCCAGCCAGCCAAGGTCAAGGCTACAGTAGCCGTTCTCACTTCAACGAGCCTGCCTGGATGAAACTGCTGCGCCCCGCCCTGCTCACGCTCACCTGCCTGCTTGTGCAACCGACATTGGCTAACGACCTGCCTTCGCTCGGCGACGCCAGCTCGGGCATCGTGTCGCCGGAACAGGAACATGTGCTCGGGCGCGCCTGGCTGAGCCTGCTGCGGGGGCAGGTGAAGCAGCTTTCCGACCCCCAGCTCAAGGACTACGTCGAGAACAGCGTGTACCGCCTGGCCGAAACCAGCCAGCTACAGGATCGACGTCTGGAATTCGTCCTGCTCGACAGCCCGCAGCTAAACGCCTTTGCCGCACCCGGTGGCATCATCGGGGTCAATGGTGGCCTGTTCATTCATGCGCAGACCGAAGCCGAGTACGCTTCGGTGATGGCGCACGAACTGGCTCACCTCTCACAGCGACACTTCGCTCGCGGCCTAGAAGCCCAGCAGCGCATGCAGCTGCCGATGATGGCCGCCATGCTTGCTGGCGTCGTGGCAGCCGCAGCCGGGGCCGGCGATGCGGGCATCGCCGCCATCGTTTCCACCCAGGCCGCAGCCATCCAGGCCCAGCGTCGCTTCTCCCGGCAGAACGAGCAGGAGGCCGACCGTATCGGCATCGTCAACCTCGAACGCGCCGGTTATGACCCACGCGCCATGCCCTCGATGTTCGGCCGGCTGATGCGGCAGTACCGCTATGACCAGAAGCCACCGGAGTTCCTTCTGACCCACCCGGTCAGCGAATCGCGCATCGCAGACACCACAAACCGAGCCGAGCAATATGCGCAGGGCGGCACTCAGGACAGCCTGCGCTACCAGTTGATGCGGGCGCGTACCCAACTCAAGTTCGAAAGCACACCTGGCGTCGGAGCCAAGCGTTTCCGCGCAATGCTCGATGAGAACCCCGAGATGGACGCCGCCCGTTACGGACTGGCGCTGGCGCAGATGAAAGCCGGGCAGCTCGCCGATGCGGCCAGCAGCCTGGAGCCGCTGCTGGCCAAGGCTCCGGATGACCTCACCTACAATCTGGCACAGGTCGAGCTCGACATAACAGCCAATCGCCTGCAGCAGGCGCAGACGCGACTACAGCGTCTGCTGCAGCTGTATCCGGGTAACTACCCGGTGCGACAGATGCATATCGACCTGTTGATGGAGCGGGGCGAGACCCAACAAGCCGAACGCGAGCTGGACAAACTGGCCGAGCAGCGCCGGCGGGACCCGGACATCTGGTATCAGGTCGCAGAGGTCCGGGGCCTTAGCGGAAACATCGTCGGCCTGCATCAGGCGCGCGCCGAATACTTCGCGCTGGTCGGCGACTACGATCAGGGCATCGAGCAGCTCAACCTGGCCAAGCGCCGCGCCAGCAACTTCCAGATTTCCGCGCGAATCGACGCCAGGCAGAAGCAGCTGATCGAAGAGAAGCGCATGGTCGAGGACATGCTGCGTTGATAAGCAGGCGACATCCCTACAGACCATACCAATGAAAAAGCCACGCTCGAAAAAGCGTGGCCTCGGTTGAGGCGGTCGAGTGCGTATCCGCCGATCTCGAAGGGCTCAGGCGTTACCGGCCTGCTTCAAGCGTGCCGCCTGGGTGAAATCGAGCATTCGCTTCAGCGGCTTCACAGCCCGCGGAATCAGCGCCGGGTCGACGAAAATCTCATTGCTTCCGGTGCGCAGGCATTCCAGGGTGCGCTCGAGCGTGTTCATCGCCATCCACGGGCAATGCGCACAGCTACGACAGGTCGCGCCCTGCCCCGCGGTCGGCGCCTCGATGAAGGTCTTCTCCGGACACAGCTGCTGCATCTTGTAGAAGATCCCGCGGTCGGTCGCCACGATAAGGGTCTGCTGCGGCAGCGTCTGCGCGGCCTTGATCAGCTGACTGGTCGAACCCACTGCATCGGCCAGCTCGACGACCGCCTGCGGTGATTCGGGATGAACCAGAATTGCCGCATCCGGATACAACGCCTTCATGTCCGCCAGCTGCTTGGCCTTGAATTCCTCATGCACGATGCAGGCGCCATCCCACAGCAGGATGTCCGCACCGGTTTCGCGCTGCACGTAATTGCCCAGATGCTTGTCCGGTGCCCAGATGATCTTCTCGCCGTTATCCATCAGGCTCTCGACGATCTCCAGCGCGCAACTGGATGTCACCACCCAGTCGGCACGTGCCTTCACCGCTGCCGAGGTATTGGCATAGACCACCACGGTGCGCTCGGGATGCTGGTCGCAAAATGCCGAGAACTCATCCACTGGACAGCCGAGATCAAGCGAACAGGTTGCCTCCAGCGTCGGCATCAGCACGCGCTTTTCCGGATTGAGGATCTTCGCCGTTTCCCCCATGAACTTGACGCCAGCCACCACGACCGTCTGCGCGGGGTGTTCGTTGCCGAAACGTGCCATTTCCAGCGAATCGGAAACGCAGCCGCCAGTCTCTTCGGCCAGCGCCTGGATCACCGGATCGGTGTAGTAGTGCGCCACCAGCACCGCATTCTGGCGCTTCAACTCGGCAGCGATCTCGCTGCGCAACTTTGCCTCCTGCTCAGGCGTCAGCGGCTGGGGCTGCTTCGCCGCCAGGTGTGCCTGCACAAGGATGCGTTCGGGTATCTGCGTCATGGTCGCGGGTCCTGCCAACACGGGATTGCACGAAGCGCCAGGTAGCTCGGCGGCAACGGTAAAGTCGGGCTTGTCGATAAGACGGAAGGAGCAGGATTCGGACGAGGCTCCTGCCATTCGACGGGGCAGGAATACTAGCCGATGCATCGGCAAAAGGGAAAGCATCGGACACAGGGGCTGGCCTTCGCAGCCCCAAACGAAAACCGCCGGCGGGCGCCGGCGGTTTCTTTGGATCACTCGCCCTTGAGCATGTGACCGCGTTCTTCCAGGTTGATGTGCCACTGCATGGCCTCACCCAGCAGATGCGGGGTCTGGCCGCCTTTCTTGCAGGCATCCTCGAAGTACTTGTTCAGCGCATCGCGGTAGGACGGATGCACGCAGTTGTCGATGATCACGCGCGCACGTTCGCGCGGAGCCAGGCCACGCAGGTCTGCCAGGCCCTGCTCGGTCACCAGGATCTCCACGTCGTGCTCGGTGTGGTCGACGTGAGCAACCATCGGTACGACGCTGGAAATGTTGCCACCCTTGGCGATCGACTTGGTCACGAAGATGGCCAGGTGGGCGTTACGCGCGAAGTCGCCCGAACCACCGATACCATTCATCATCTTGGTGCCGCCCACGTGGGTGGAGTTGACGTTACCGTAGATGTCGAACTCCAGCGCGGTGTTGATGCCGATGATGCCGAGACGGCGCACCAGCTCCGGATGGTTGGAGATTTCCTGCGGACGCAGCACCAGCTTGTCCTTGTACTTCTCCAGGTTACCGAACACGCGATCGTTGCAACGCTCGGAGAGCGTGATGGAGCAACCGGAAGCAAAGGTCATCTTACCGGCGTCGATCAGTTCGAAGGTGCAGTCCTGCAGTACTTCGGAATACATCACCAGGTCTTCGAACGGCGAGTCGATCAGACCACACATTACGGCGTTGGCGATGTTGCCGATACCGACCTGCATCGGGCCGAGGTTCTTGGCCATGCGACCGGCAGCCACTTCGCTCTTGAAGAACTCGACCAGGTGGTTGGCAATGGCCTGGGTTTCTTCGTCCGGCGGCGTGACGGTGGAGTAGGAGTCAGGCTGATTGGTGATCACGATCGCAGCGATCTTGGCCGGATCGACCGGAATAGCTGCGCTGCCGAGACGGTCATCGACCTTGGTCAGCGGGATCGGGCCACGATTCGGACGCTCGCCCGGGAAGTAGATATCGTGCAGGCCTTCAAGGTTCAGGTTGTGCGCCAGGTTCAGCTCGATGATCACCTGGTCGGCAAACATGGCCAGGTTGGCCGAGTTGCCCACGGAGGTGGTCGGCACGATGTGACCCTGTTCGGTGATGCACAGCGCCTCAACGATGGTGACATCGGGACGCTTGATCTGATGGTTGCGCATCTGCTCCACGGTGTGCGACAGGTGCTGGTCGATGAACATGACCTCACCTGCGTTGATCGCCTTGCGCAGTACCGGGTCGGCCTGGAACGGCATGCGGCGGGCCAGCAGGCCGGCAGAAGCCATCTTGCCATCGAGATCGTTACCCAGGCTGGCACCGGTCACCAGGCTGATCTGCAGCTTCTCGTCCTTGGCACGGTCGATCAGCGCAAGGGGTACGGCCTTGGCTTCGCCCGCGCGGGTGAAGCCGCTCATGCCAACGGTCATGCCGTCGCGAATAAGGGAAGCAGCCTCTTGGGCGCTCATGACCTTGTTCTGCAGAGAGGACAAGCGGATGCGATCAGAATACATTTGAGCCTCGAACCAACGGACAATCAGGAAGGTCGCAGTCTATTACGTTTAAAAACGCTTGAGCCATCTACTAAGGTCGTAGAGAAAAACGTCGCTTATGGCCGAATGTACGACTCAAGCGAAGCGCCACAAAAACTGCGGATATAAAAAAGCCGGACGACCTAGTGGCCTCCGGCTTTTCCTGCTCCAAGGAGCGATATGGTGGGTCGTGTAGGATTCGAACCTACGACCAATTGGTTAAAAGCCAACTGCTCTACCAACTGAGCTAACGACCCGATGCGGGGCGCATGATACTGATTTGATTGATGAAAACAAACTTTTTTTTGAAAAAATTTAGCCTGAGGCAGTGACGTAGGCAGACGCCCCGCCGAGAATGCCGGCCTCAGAAATAGCGTGTCGGGTCGGCCAGGCCAGCCTCGGCAAAACCAGCCGAACGCAATCTGCAGCTGTCGCACTTGCCACAGGCGCGACCGTCGTCATCCGCCTGATAGCACGAAACCGTCATCGCATAATCGACGCCCAGTCGACTTCCCTCCCGGACGATTTGCGCCTTGCTGAGGTTCTGCAATGGCGCCTGAATGCGGAACCCCTGCCCTTCGACCCCAGCCTTGGTCGCCAGATTGGCCATTCGCTCGAAGGCCGCAACGAATTCCGGGCGGCAATCGGGATAGCCGGAATAGTCCACCGCGTTGACACCAATGAAGATATCGCGGGCACCCAGCACTTCAGCCCAGCCCAGAGCCAACGACAGGAATACGGTATTGCGCGCCGGCACGTACGTTACGGGGATGCCTTCGCTGGGCGCCTCTGGTACATCGATACTCGTATCGGTCAGTGCCGAGCCGCCAATGCCGTTGAGGTTCAGACCGATGACCTTGTGCTCCACGACCGCCAGCTGCTTCGCGACGCGCTCGGCAGCCTGCAGCTCCGCTCGATGGCGCTGACCGTAATCGAAACTCATGGTGTAACAGGCATAGCCCTCGTCACGCGCCATGGCCACGACGGTCGCCGAATCAAGCCCACCGGACAGCAGGATGACTGCTTTCTTCTCGTTCATTTCGCGATACCTCAAAGGATGACGGGCTTCAAGCTCAATGGCCAGGCGCATCGTTCCAGATGATCTTGTGCAGCTGGAGCTGCAACCGTACCGGCAGGTTGTCCGCGACGATCCAGTCCGCCAGCGCGCGGACATCGACCTGACCATGGCTGGGGGAGAACAGGACCTCGCCGGCCCGCCGGGCCAGCCCGTACTCGATCAACTTGGACACGGCCCAGTCGTAGTCCTCCCGGGAGCAGATGACGAACTTCACCTGATCGTTGCGGGTGAGATGGGCGATGTTTTCATAGCGGTTGCGTCCGACTTCCGCCGAGCCTGGGGTTTTCAGGTCCACCACCCGACTGACGCGCTCATCCACCGGGGAAATGTCGAGCGCGCCGCTGGTTTCCAGTGAAACCTCGTACCCCGCATCGCAAAGTCGCTGCAGCAGCGGCACGCAATTGGGTTGAGCCAGCGGCTCGCCACCTGTCACGCAGACGTAACGCGGATTGTAGGCAGCGACACGCTCCAGGATGGCATCGAGGGCCATGAGCTCTCCGCCGCTGAACGCATAGGCGGTATCGCAGTACTGACAGCGCAGGGGACAGCCGGTGAGGCGAACGAACACCGTGGGCAATCCACTGGTGCGCGTCTCCCCCTGCAGCGAGTAAAAGATCTCGGTAATTCGCAGGGTCATATCAGCCACGGGCGTGACGGCTAAACAGGCCATCCGCCTCCGTTGCGGGAAATAGGGGCGGCGATTCTAACGAAAAAACCCGCACTGTGGGCGGGTTTCGTTCGTTAACGCAGGCGAATTCAGCGATTGAGCTGGCGCTGTGCCAACTGCGCCGCGGACGTATTCGGGTACTGCGCGATGACCTGGCGCAAGATCCCCTGGGCCTTGTCGCGATTGCCCATGCGGATCTCTACATCGGCCAGCTTGTAAAGCGAGTCCGGTACCTTGCTGTGCTGCGGATAAGCCTGACTGACGCGGGCAAAAGCCTGGCCCGCGCCCTGCAGATCGCCCTTGGCCAGATTGACCTCACCCAGCCAATACTGCGCGTTACCAGCGTACTGACTCTCCGGATACTTGCGCAGGAATGCAGCGAAAGCCTGGCTGGCCTTGTCGAAGTCCTTTGCCTTGATCAGGTCGAATGCGGCGTCGTAATAGAGCTTCTCTTGCGCCGGATCACCCGAAGCGCTCTGCGACTGTCCGGACGAGGCAGTGGATGCACCGGCGCCGCCCGCAGCCGCCGGTTCGCGCGACGGCGCCGACTGATTACTGGACGCCGCGGGCCCGCTGGACAAGCGCCGATCAAGATCCTGATAACGTTCCAGCCCCTCTTGTTGCAGGCGCTGGATCTGATTCTGTTGTTCCTCGAGCATGCCGCGCAATTGCGCGATCTCTTCCTGCATCTGCTGCAGCTGCATGAAGAGCATGCCCTGCGCCGAAGATGGAGCAGCAGCTCCACCTCCGGCATAGGCACCGTCACCACTCGGCGCGGCCGTGGAATAACCGGAGCCGCCACTGGCGGCACCCTGTTCGTAATCCACAACCGGCACTTGAGCCACCGCCATCAGCGGCAGGCCGAGCACTGTAAAAGTCAGAGCGTGGCGGTACTTGCGCATGACGAATTACTTACGCAGTTCGACGCGACGGTTCTGAGCCCAGGACTGCTCGTCGTTGCCCATGGCAACCGGACGCTCTTCGCCGTAGGAAACCAGTTCCAGCTGAGCCGGGGAAACGCCCTGCAGAACCAGGTAGCGCTGAACGGCCTTGGAACGACGCTCGCCCAGAGCCATGTTGTACTCACGGGTACCACGCTCGTCGGTGTGGCCTTCCAGAACGACGCGAGCGCCGTTGCCTTTCAGGTCCTTGGCGTGAACGTCCAGAGCGCGCATGGCTTCCGGCTTCAGGTCGGAGCTGTCGTACTCGAAGTAGAAGGTGGTGATGGCGCGCAGAGCGGCTTCTTCGCTCATGCTGCCGTCGATGGCGCCCGAATCAGCACCGTAACCGGCATTCGGATCGATCGCGCCCGAACCTTCGCCCGAATCGTCGCCGCCTTTGGACGAACAACCGACAGCAACAGCCATGGCCAGAGCCAGAGCGGTGAACTTACCGAATTTCAGCATTTCCATGTGTAACAACCCCAGGTGTGTTTTTGGTTAAAAAGCGTTGATACCGCATCAGTTCAGGTAAGGGGACCAGGACGGCTCTCGGACTTCGCCTTGAGCTGTTGGAAGCGGGAGCCTAACGCGTCCGTTGATGGACACGAGCATCAAGACTCCCCGGCCCTGCTGGCGGGTGGCGTAGATTAGCATGGTGCCATTAGGCGCAACAGTGGGAGACTCATCCAGACTGGTATCCGAAAGTATCCGCAGGTTGCCGCGCTGCAGATCCTGCGCGGCGACCTTGAAGTTGGTGTAGCCATCCTGACGGTGAATCATGACCAGCGTCTTCTCGTCAGCCGAGAGTTTCGGGTTGGCGTTGTAGTTGCCGACGAAGGTTACGCGCTCGGCCGAGTTGCTACCCAGGCGCTGCTTGTAGACCTGCGGCTTGCCTGCCCGGTCGGACGTGTAATAAATGGTCTGACCATCAGCGCCCCAGAAGGGTTCGGTATCGATGGCGTAGTGGTTGGTCAGGCGCTGCAGCTGACGCGAACCGAGATCCATTACATAGATCTCCGGGTTGCCGTCCTTGGACAGCACGAACGCCAGCCGATTGCCGTCCGGAGAAAACGCCGGGGCACCATTCAGCCCTTCGAAATTGGTGATCTGCTCACGGCGGCCGGTGTCGATGTGCTGCACGAAGATGCGCGGACGCTTCTGCTCGAACGAGACATAGGCGATACGGCGGCCATCGGGCGAGTAACGCGGCGAGAGGATCGGCTCGCGCGATTGCAACAGGGTTACCGCCCGCGCACCGTCATAGTCCGAACGCTGCAGCGTGTAGCGGGTATTGGCGCCCCCCATCCGCTCGGCCGTGACATACAGCAGACGAGTGGAGAACGCGCCCTTGATGCCTGTCAGCTTCTCGAACGACTGATCCGCCGCATGGTGCGCCATATCGCGCAGCTGGTCCGGTGAACCGCCGACAGTGCCGCTCATCACCTGCTGCTCAGTGGTCACGTTGAACACTTCGTAGCGCGCTTGCAGCCGGCCGCCAGCGGGTTCGATGTTACCCACCATCACGTACTGCGCACCCAGCGCTTTCCAGTCGCGATAGATGATCTCGCTGCCACGGGTCGGCATGCTGATCATGTTCTGCCGTGGAATCGGCTGGAAGATGCCGGTATTGCGCATGTCATTACCGATGATCTCCGCCATGTCCTCTGGAAGCACGGTACCGCCCTGCCAGCCGAACGGGACGACGGCAATGGGGATGGCGCGATCGGCGCCGCTGGTAACGACGATGTTTTTCTCCTGCGCCACTGCAATGCCTGCCAGGCAGCAGAGCAGGACAAGTAGACCTCGAAGGGAGTTGATCACAACGCAAGATCCTCAGGCGTGAATGTCATTTTGAATGACCGGTAAGGCTGGAATTCCTGCGGGCTCAGACCCTGCATTTCAGTCAGCCGACCGATGTTCTTGACTGCGGCAACCGCAGAGTTGTCGAACGGTACGTCACCGCTCGATCTCGACACACTGACATTGGTGATGGTGCCATCAGGCAGCATGTTTACCTGCAGCTGTACCGTCATGTTGTTCCGTGCAGACGGCGGACGAGTCCAGCCTTCTGCCGCGCGCAACCGAATCAGATCATCGAAGTTGCCGGCAACCTGATCGCCATGGGTATCGGCCATCGCCTGCTGGCGTTCGGTGGTATCGGACAGAAGCTCTGCCAGTGCCTGGGCCTTCTTGTCTTCGGCAGCCTTGCGCGCTGCTTCCGCCGCGGCCTTCTTCTTGGCTTCTTCGGCGGCCTTCTTCTTGGCCGCCTCCGCTGCCGCTTTCTTCTTGGCTTCTTCCGCCGCCTTCTTCTTGGCCTCTTCGGCGGCTTTCTTCTTGGCCTCCTCAGCCGCCTTCTTCTTGGCCAACTCCTCGGCGGCCTTCTTCTTCGCGATCTCGGCCTGCTTCTGCTGCTCTACCTTCTTCGCCTCTTCGGCTTTCTTGGCCGCAGCGGCCTTATCGGCAGCGGCTTTCGCCGCTTCGGCCTTTCGAGCCTCCTCGGCCTTCTTTTGTTCCGCAGCCTTCGCCGCAGCCTGCTTCTGCTGCTCGATCTTGCGCTGCTCCATCTGCTCGGCTTCGTACTGTTTGGCAGCCGTCTTCTTCGCCTCGCCGGCAATCTTCTGGTTGGTCTGCGTGGTCGCCTGGCTCTGGGACTTCAGCTGATAAAGCGTTGCCTGCACGATCGGCTTGGATGGCGGCAGCTCGGGTGTCATGGAAAAGCTGACGAACAGCATGCCGAAGATGATGACGTGCAGGCCGACCGCCAGCACGGTCGGCCAGAAATAGCTCTGCGAAGGTGACGAGTCACGCTGTTGCATCAAGGGGCCTCGGTGATCAGGCCGACATTGCCCACGCCGGCTTCCTGCAGGCCACCCATGGCGGCCATGACCGCCCCGTAGTCAACGGCGCGATCACCGCGAATGAACACCTGGGTGTCCGGACGCTGACGCATGATGGCGACCACGGCGCGGGTCATGTCTTCCAGCGCGACCGCCTCATTACCCTTGCTCTCGGTGTCGACTTCGCTGCCAACGTTCCAGTAATAGGTCTTGTCGGCCTTGATGGAGATGGTCAACACCTGCTTGTCGTTGTCCTGCGGCAAGGCCTCGCTGCTGACCTTGGGCAGATCGACCTTGACGCCCTGGTTAAGCATCGGCGCCGTCACCATGAAGATGACCAGCAGCACCAGCATCACATCGATGTAGGGCACCACGTTCATCTCGGCGACGGGCTTGCGTCTGTTGCGGATTCTGGCCATGGCCGTGGGCCTCAGTCTTCGGTGGTGTGAACTTTGCGGTGCAAAATGGCCTGGAACTCATCGGCGAAGGTGTAGTAACGGCCGATGAGCATCTCGCCACGAGCCGAGAAGCGGTTGTAGGCAATCACCGCCGGAATTGCGGCGAACAGACCGATCGCTGTAGCGATCAGGGCTTCGGCGATGCCGGGCGCCACGGTGGCCAGCGTGGCCTGCTGCACCTGAGCCAAACCACGGAAGGAGTTCATGATCCCCCAGACGGTACCGAACAGACCGATGTAAGGGCTGGTGGAACCGACGGTGGCGAGAAACGGCAGGCTCTGCTCGAGCTTTTCCTCTTCACGGGAAATGGCGACCCGCATAGCGCGGTTGACACCGTCCATCACGGCGTCCGGATCTACGCCCTGCTGCTGGCGCAGCCGGGAAAACTCCTTGAAACCGGCACGAAAGATCTGCTCGACACCCGAGTCAGGGTCGGGATTGCTGCCTGCCTGGCGATACAGCTTGGACAGATCGATGCCCGACCAGAAGCGCTCTTCGAAGGCATCCAGCGACCGCTTGGCAGCGCGCAGCATGTTGCCGCGCTGGAAAATCAGGATCCATGAGGTCACCGAAGCGCCTACAAGTATCAGCATGACCAGCTGCACCACGAAGCTGGCGTTGCTGATCAGGCTCCACATGGACATATGATCGACGTTGGCTTCCACGCTTACTCTCCTGCAGGGGATAGACCCAAGCCAGCGAAGGCATCACGCAGCGCTTCGGGAATGGCTCGGGGTTTCAAACTTTCGGCACGTACGCAGGCCACGAGGACCTGCCCTTCACACAGCAGAACGTCATCGACCGCACGCCGCACCTGCTGACGGAAACGCAGGCTGGCACGGTTAAGCTCGACCACCTCGGCGCTCACCAGCAGCTCGTCATCCAGGCGCGCCGGCGCTCGATAACGCGCCTCGACAGAATGCACGACGAACAGCAAGTCCTCACCGACAAGCTGCGACTGGGCGAATCCCAGGCTGCGCAACCGCTCGGTACGAGCTCGCTCCATGAATTTGAGGTAGTTGACGTAATAGACGATACCGCCCGCATCGGTGTCCTCGTAATAGACTCGACAGCGGTGGGTGAAGATTTCAGCTCCGGCTTGCGCGCGCATACTAGTGCTCGGCCCTGTAAATGCCAATCGGGTAACAGAACAATATTTTCTTCAAACCATGTCGCCGTCGAACAAGTCCGGCGTCGGCGTCTCATTCATGCGTTTGGGCAGATTGAGGCCGAAGTGCAGGTAGGCATGGCGTGTCACTACGCGACCGCGCGGGGTGCGCATGATGTAGCCCTGCTGGATCAGGTACGGCTCGAGCACGTCCTCGATGGTGTCTCGCTCCTCGCCGATGGCCGCAGCAAGGCTGTCGATGCCCACCGGACCGCCGTCGAACTTCTCGATCAGCGTCAGCAGCAGGCGACGATCCTGATGATCGAACCCGCGCTCGTCGACATCCAGCATGTTCAGCGCAAGGTCGGCGATCTGCCGGGTGATCTCGCCCTTGCCACGCACCTGGGCGAAGTCGCGGACACGGCGCAGCAGGCGATTGGCGATCCGCGGCGTGCCGCGCGCACGACGGGCGATTTCGAAAGCGCCCTCCGGCTCGGTGGGCAGGCCGAGGATACCGGCCGACCGGCTGACGATCGTCGCCAGATCATCGGTGGAGTAGAACTCCAGGCGCTGGACGATACCGAAGCGGTCGCGCAGTGGGGTGGTCAGCATGCCGGCACGGGTCGTGGCGCCGACCAGGGTGAAGGGCGGCAGATCGAGCTTGATCGAACGCGCCGCCGGCCCCTCGCCGATCATGATGTCCAGCTGAAAGTCTTCCATCGCCGGGTACAGCACCTCTTCGACGATCGGCGAGAGACGATGGATCTCGTCGACGAAAAGCACATCGCCGGCTTCGAGGTTGGTCAGCAGGGCAGCGAGATCGCCCGGTCGCTCGAGGACGGGGCCCGAAGTGCTCTTGATCGACACACCCATTTCTTCGGCGATGATGTTCGCCAGGGTGGTCTTGCCCAGCCCTGGCGGGCCGAAGATCAGGGTATGGTCGAGCGCTTCCTGACGCCCCTTTGCGGCACGAATGAACAGGTCCATTTGTTCGCGGACCACCGGCTGACCGATGTATTCCGCCAGCCTCAGGGGGCGAATGGCGCGATCCAGCTGCTCATCGCGCTCGCGACTGCTGGCCGTGACGATACGATCCGCTTCGATCATGACTTACACCATGCCCTTGAGGGCGCGGCGGATCATTTCTTCACTGCTCAAATTCTCTTCCTGTATGGCGGACACTGCCCGGCTGGCCTCCTGAGGTTTGAAGCCCAGGGAGATCAAAGCGCTGACCGCATCATTCTCGGCGCTTGAGACTGCCGTTTTGCTGCCAGGTTCAACTACCAACGGGGCAATTGCCGGCATGCTTTCCCAGGCCTTGAAACGGTCCTTCAGTTCGACCAGCAGTCGCTCGGCGGTCTTCTTGCCTACGCCAGGAATGCGCACCAGCACCGAGGTATCCTGCGCCTGGACGCAACGCACCAGCTCGTCGACTTCCAACCCCGACATCAACGCCAACGCCAGCTTGGGTCCGACCCCATTCAAACGGATCAGCTCGCGGAACAGCTCACGCTCGCGCTTCTCGGCGAACCCGTAAAGCAGCTGCGCATCCTCGCGCACCACCAGATGGGTGTGCAGGGTCACTGGCTCGCCGACCGCCGGCAGGCGATACAGAGTGGTCATAGGGACTTCGACTTCATAGCCGATGCCGTTGACGTCGAGAATCATGTGGGGCGGTTGCTTCTCCGCCAAGGTGCCGCGCAATCGTCCGATCAAACTCGTTTCCTCCACGACTTCGTCGAGTGCCGAAGCCATCGAATTATTCCCGCCAGCAAAATACGGCTACAGCCGCAGCCGCCCGCCTCGCCGCTTGGCACCGATCAACCCGTGCGGGACCAGGCTTTGCCGGTGGTGCGCATGGCACAGGGCAATGGCCAAGGCGTCCGACGCATCGATCTGCGGCTTCTCCAGCAGCTTGAGCAGGTGCATGACCATCATCTGCACCTGCTGTTTGTCCGCGCCGCCAGTGCCGGCGATGGCCTGTTTGACCTGCGTCGCAGTGTACTCGGCGATCTGCAGGCCCGCCTCGGCTCCCGCAACGATGGCAGCACCCCGGGCCTGACCCAGCTTGAGCGCCGAATCGGCATTACGGGCCATGAACACCTGCTCGATGCCCATGGTCACCGGCCCGTAGGTGCGAATCACCTCGCTCACCCCACTAAACACGGCACGCAAGCGCTCAGACAGCTCTCCACTACCCGTTCGAATGCAGCCCGAGGCGACGTACTCGCAACCGCGGCCGGTGTCGCGCACGACGCCGTAACCGGTAATCCGAGAGCCGGGATCGATACCCAAAATCAGCGTCATGCCCTTGGCCGTGCTGTCTATTTATCCAGTGGCGAGTATACGGAGGCACCTGCCGCGACGCCACCGGCGGCATCACATCCAGATGCTCGACTGGCATTGCCCCGGACCATAAAAAAACCGGAAGTGCGGCTGCGACCTCCGGTTTTCATTCGCCGATGCGACTCAGCCCAATTGCTGCATGATCTCGTCGGAAATTTCGGCGTTGTGATAAACGTTCTGCACGTCATCCAGATCTTCCAGCGCATCGATCAGGCGCAGAACCTTCTGCGCGGTCTCGACATCGGTGATCGGCGCCGTGATCGACGGGATCATCGCCACCTCCGCCTCGTCACCCTTGAAGCCGGCCTCGGTCAGTGCCTCGTTGACCGAAAGGAAGTCGGAAAAGCTGGTATAGACCTCGACCGAGCCGTCTTCCTGCGCGACCACGTCGTCGGCACCGGCTTCCAGCGCCGCTTCCATCAGCGCGTCCTCGTCGACACCCGGCGCATAGCTGATCTGACCCTTGCGATCGAACATGTAGGCCACCGAACCGTCGGTACCGAGGTTGCCACCGTTCTTGCTAAAGGCATGGCGCACTTCGGCAGCTGTGCGGTTGCGGTTGTCCGTCATGGCCTCGATGATGATGGCCACACCACTCGGCGCGTAGCCCTCGTAGCTCAGCTCGGTCATGTTGTCGGCTTCGTTCGAGCCGGCACCGCGAGCGATTGCGCGGTCGATGACGTCGCGCGACATGTTGGCCGTCAACGCCTTGTCCACAGCCAGGCGCAGGCGTGGATTATCCGCCGGCACACCGCCGCCGTGCTTGGCCGCCACGGTCAGTTCGCGGATCAGCTTGGTGAAGATCTTGCCCCGCTTGGCGTCCTGGCGCTCTTTGCGGTGCTTGATGTTGGCCCATTTGGAATGACCAGCCATAACTCACTCCATTCTTCGACTGAATCAGAAATCCGATAGCCATCACGCCCGCCGCTGTATCGCTGGCCGGGAACGGCTATCGCCGTAACGTCTGCACGGCCGGAGCCGCAAGACGAAGAAGCCTGGCATGACCAGGCTTCGGGTAGCGCTTATTCCGCCTTTGGCTGCTCGCGCAGACGGATGTGCAGGTCGCGCAATGCCTTGTTGTCCACCGCGCCCGGCGCCTGGGTCATGACGTCCGCAGCACTCTGGGTTTTCGGGAAGGCGATGACTTCGCGAATCGACTGCGCGCCGGTCATCAGCATGACCAGCCGATCCAGACCGAAGGCCAGACCGCCATGCGGCGGCGCACCGAACTTCAGCGCATCGAGCAGGAAGCCGAACTTCTCCTCCTGCTCGGCCTCGTCGATGCCAAGAATGCGGAACACCGCCTGCTGCATTTCCTTGCGGTGGATACGGATCGAGCCGCCACCCAACTCGGTACCATTGAGCACCATGTCGTAGGCGCGCGACAGCGCAGCGCTGGGGTTGGCTTCCAGCTCCTGCGGCGAGCACTTCGGCGCCGTGAACGGATGATGCAACGCGGACAGAGAGCCGTCGTCGTTCTCCTCGAACATCGGGAAGTCGACCACCCACAGCGGCGCCCAGTCGCAGGTCAGCAGCTTGAGGTCATGGCCGAGCTTGATGCGCAGCGCGCCCAGCGCCTCGGAGACGATCTTGGCCTTGTCGGCACCAAAGAAGACGATATCGCCATCGACCGCGCCGACGCGATCGAGGATCACGTTGAGGTTGTCTTCCGGAATGAACTTGACGATCGGCGACTGCAGACCCTCGACGCCCTTGGCGCGCTCGTTGACCTTGATGTAGGCCAGGCCCTTGGCGCCGTAGATGCCGACGAACTTGGTGTAGTCGTCGATCTGGCTGCGCGGCATGCTTGCGGCACCCGGTACCCGAAGGGCGGCCACGCGACCTTTCGGATCATTGGCCGGACCGGAGAACACCTTGAACTCGACCGCACTGAGCTGATCGGCAACATCCACCAGCTCGAGCGGGATGCGCAGGTCCGGCTTGTCCGAGCCATAGCGGCGCATGGCCTCTTCGAACGGCATGTGCGGGAATTCGCCGAATTCCAGATCCAGCACTTCCTTGAACAGCTTGCGGATCATCCCTTCGGTGATACCGATGATGTCCGCCTCGTCGAGGAAGCTGGTCTCGATATCGATCTGGGTGAACTCGGGCTGACGATCGGCACGCAGATCTTCGTCGCGGAAACACTTGGCGATCTGATAGTAGCGATCGAAGCCGGCCACCATGAGCAGCTGCTTGAACAGCTGCGGCGATTGCGGCAGGGCGAAGAAATTGCCGGCGTGGGTACGGCTCGGCACCAGATAGTCGCGAGCACCCTCGGGCGTCGGGCGACCGAGGATCGGCGTTTCGACATCGAGGAAGCCGTTCTCGTCCAGGTAGCGACGGATGCTGGCGGTGATGCGCGAGCGCAGCTTCAGCTTCTCGGCCATCTCCGGGCGACGCAGGTCGATGAAGCGGTAGCGCAGGCGAGTTTCTTCACCGACATCGCTGTACTCGTTGAGCGGGAACGGCGGAGTCTCCGCATCGTTCAGCACTTCCAGCTCGTAACCCAACACCTCGATGGCGCCGGAAGCGATGTTCGGGTTCACCGCACCGGCCGGACGCAAGCGCACCTTGCCGGTCACCTTGATCACGTACTCGCTGCGCACGCGGTCAGCCGCGGCGAAGGTCTCGGCGCGATCCGGATCGAAGACCACCTGGGCCAGACCCTCACGATCGCGAACGTCGAGGAAGATCACCCCGCCATGGTCACGACGGCGGTGTACCCAGCCGCAAAGAGTGATTTCCTGACCGTCCAGGCTTTCGTTCAACTGGCCGCAATAGTGACTGCGCATCATGGTGGAGTTCGCTTCTCGTATCTTGAATTCGATGGGGCGCCAGAGCCGCGACAGACTGACAAGACCGTGACTGCTCTGCGCAAACGGCATGTACATACCGCATATGACGCCGGGCGCCGCAGCACGCACTGGGACCGCCAGGCATAAGCGCGGGATTATATCCGCATAATCAACAACGCGCAGCCGCCAGCCCTTAGCAACACCGATTCGCGGGCCGATCGATTGAACCCTGAACCATATGCCGCCTTCCAATCCGTGACTCATGGGCCTTCGCCGGCGCATGACACTTCACAACGCGCAGCTGTTTTCTGGCATAACTAAGGCCTAAACCATCCACCAGGAGAAACACATGGAAATCAACATTGGCATCGCCGAACAGGATCGTGCAGCTATCGCCGAAGGGCTGTCCCGCCTGCTTGCCGACACCTACACGCTCTACCTGAAGACCCACAACTTCCACTGGAACGTGACGGGGCCGATGTTCAACACGCTTCATACCATGTTCGAGACCCAGTACACCGAACTGGCTGTCGCGGTCGACGATATCGCCGAGCGCATCCGCACCCTCGGCTTTCCGGCGCCCGGCACCTATGCCGCCTACGCCCGCCTTAGCTCGATCAAGGAAGAGGAAGGCGTTCCGTCGGCCGAGGAAATGATCAAACTGCTGGTTGAAGGCCAGGAAGCGGTAGTCCGCACCGCTCGAGGCATTTTCCCGCTGCTGGACAAGGTCAATGACGAGCCCACCGCGGACCTGCTGACCCAGCGCATGCAAAGCCACGAAAAGACGGCCTGGATGCTGCGCAGCCTACTGTCGGCATAATTTTTCACGACAGGGCACCTGCGTGCCCTGTCCCCACATCCGACATGCGCTCTCTATGCGACGCAGCCCCGCGCCGCACGCTCATTTGAGCCCCCTTCGCCTTTGCTGTTAAATACGCCGCGCTGCAAGCCAGCCCGCGCGGTTCCTCCAGAGCAGTTTCAGCCCTGAGCGAACAACGTTTACCACGAGCATCCTGGCCTGCGGCTTCTTCCTGTCGTGTTATTAACCGTGAGCCATACCAAGAATGCTTAAGATCGTTCATGTCCTGGCGGGCGTCATTGCCCTGCTTTTGTCATTTGTACCCAGTCTACGCGGCGGAATGCCGCTTCTCCTGCAGCCCGAAGCCTTGTGCCTGCTGATGCTCGGCCTGCTGAACGCCCAGTTCGCTCCTTCTGCCAAACTGGACGACAGCCGAACCCGCCCCGTCATCATCGCCACATCGGCACTCCTACTGGTCGCCATTGCCCTGCAAGCAACCATCCTGCTCGCCCCCTTGTCGCAGATCGCAGGCCAACCGGCTACCCTGGCCAGCGTCTTGCTCGCCCTGATCGCCGTCCTACTCCACCTTGCCACGCCCCAGGAACGCCCGACAAAGGTAAAACCCGCGCACCAGAAAGCGAGCCCCCTGTCGGCAGCCGGACGCGAATCGGGCACCGTGAAGTGGTTCAACACATCGAAGGGATTCGGCTTTATTTCCCGGGATAGCGGTGACGACGTATTCGTGCACTTCCGCGCAATTCGCGGCGAGGGCCACCGCATTCTCGTGGAAGGTCAGCGCGTGGAATTCACCATCATGATGCGTGACAAAGGCCTGCAGGCCGAGGATGTCGTCACCGTAGATTCGGCCCGCTGAGACGGTCCAGCAGCGAGCGAGACCGGCCAATCTCGCTCGCAATAATTAATAGTGAGGCGGCGGCGCCTCATCTTCGCCGGCATCCAGCGAGCTCTGCATTTCCTCCTGCCGTCTCGCCAGCGCACTCAACTGAAGTTGCAGACGCTCCACCAGTCGCTGCTGCTCGACCAGCACATCGTTGAGCGTCTGAATGGTGTCATCCTGAAAGGCCAACCGCGCCTCCAGGTCTGTTACACGGGACTCCAGATCCATCATCATTCCTCGAAACGAAAATCGCCGGTAAGTACCAACCGCAGCTTTTCCTTGATCGCCGCTACCTGACCCTCGGTATAGTGCTGCGCCGGCTGCTTGCCCCAAACAGGCGCCGGCCAGGCCGCATCGTCCCGACGCCTGGCGATGACGTGCATATGTAGTTGTGCAACTACATTACCGAGCGCGGCGACATTCATTTTGTCCGCACCGAAGGTATCCTTGACGGTTTCGGCCAGCGCAGTGGTTTCTCGCCACAACGCCTGCTGGTCGACCGGATCGAGCTGAAACAACTCGCTTATCTCCTCGCGCCGCGGAACCAGAATGAACCACAGATAATGAGCATCGTTCATCAACAGCAGCCGGCACAGCGGGAAGTCCCCGAGCGGCAGGGTGTCCTGCTCCAAACGTAAATCGAGAACGAACATGACACTCCCCTTCGACCTGATTGTGAAGCAGTGCGGGACTGCACTACCCGAACACTCAGAAGCATACTCCAGACAGGAAAGCTAACAACCCTGACCTGTCTGCGCGAAGATGGGGCCGCACCATCAGAACGCGCCCCCTGAAGGTGCAACAGCGCTTAACTGGATGCCATGAAGTGTAGTAAAAGCCTCGAAAATGCATTTGGGTGCGCTTTTTGCAGAAGAGCAGGTAGCAGGCGCTGCAAGGGCTTCAAAACGCCGCAATAGGCGTCACACAGCTTGCTCTAGCGCTGCACTAGGGCTACACAGTACATTCTCTGGATGGCTTTTCGCGAACAGCGGCCATAACTGGCTAAAGCCTGATGCGGGACTAAGAAGTTGCACCCTTTCCGCTCACCGCGGACGGGCAAGCACCAAATTCAAACCAAAGGAGCAATCACAATGAAAGTGATGAAGTGGAGCGTAATCGCCCTGGCCGTAGCGGCGGGCACCTCCCAGATGGCATTGGCCAGCCAGCAATCGGAGTCCAAGGGATTTGTCGAGGACGCGAGCCTTGATCTGTTGCTGCGTAACACCTACTACAACCGTGATTACAAGGACGGCGCTGACGACGTACGCAGCTGGGGCCAAGGCTTCATCACCACGTTCGAATCCGGCTTCACTCAAGGCACCATCGGCGTCGGCGTAGATGCCTACGGCATCCTGGGCGTACGCCTGGATGGCGGTCGTGGTTACAACTATGGCGCCATGTTCGAGCGCGACTCCAATGGCGACCCCGAGCGCGACCTGTCGCAAGCCGGCGCAGCCATCAAGTTCCAGGTATCCAACACCGTCCTCAAATACGGCAATCAGATGCCGATGATGCCCGTGCTCACGTACGACGACTCCCGCCTGCTGCCCGAGTCGTTTACCGGCACGCTGATCACTAGCAACGAAATCGAAGGCTTGGAACTGAACGCCGGCCGCTTCACGGCCGACAGCTCCATGCCTTCGTCGAGCCGCGACGACGTCGGCCTGAAGAGCATCAACGTTGTCGGCGGCACATATGCATTCAACGAGAACCTGAGCGCATCGCTGTACTACGCTGACAACGAAGACGTCGCCAAGAAGAAGTATGCGAACGTCAACTATGTGATGCCGTTCAGCGGCGAGCAGGCGCTGAGCTTCGACTTCAATATCTACCGTTCCGATTATGACAAGGACTATGTCCAATTCGCCGACGCGGATCGTGACGACGATGGGAATATCACACAACTTGCTGATCGCGAGTCGCACGACAACACCATCTGGAGCCTGGCTGCCAAGTACTCCGTTGGCGCCCATGCCTTCATCCTGGCCCATCAGCGCGTAAGCGGAGACCGCGGTTACGATTACGACATTGGCGATGGCGGTTTCTCCATCTGGGTCGCCAACTCTTACTACTCAGACTTCAACTGGAAGGACGAGCGTTCCTGGCAGGCTAGCTATGAGCTGGACTTCAGCAGCTTTGGCGCACCAGGACTGTTCTGGAAGACCGCCTACGTCTACGGCGACAACATCGACACCGGTGCTGGCGAAGGCAAGGAGCGCGAGTTCTTCAACCAGGTCCAGTACGTCGTACAGAGCGGCCCGGTGAAGGACCTGTCTCTCAAGCTGCGCAACTCGATCTACCGTTCCAATGGCGCTCTGCGTGACGCTGGCAGCGCGGACCTGAACGAGATCCGCGCCTTCATCGAATACCCGCTGAGCATCCTGTAACCCAGGCGCGCAGCTCATTCGATGCAAAGGAGCCCGGCGAAAGCCGGGCTCTTCGTTTCCGTCGCCCAAGCGACCGTACCTGTCCTGTACGCCGCACCACGCGCGCCGTACAATGCCGAGCCTAATTCCAGCCTCTGCAAGGACATAACGGCCACATGCGCACCAGTCAGTTCCTGCTCTCGACCCTCAAAGAAACCCCTTCCGATGCGGTGGTGATCAGTCACCAGCTGATGCTGCGTGCCGGAATGATCCGCAAGCTGGCGTCCGGCCTCTACACCTGGATGCCGATGGGGCTGCGAGCGCTACGCAAGGCCGAGGCCATCGTTCGCGAGGAAATGAACAAGGCAGGCGCGCTGGAAGTCCTGATGCCCGCCATCCAGCCGGCCGAACTTTGGCAGGAATCCGGTCGCTGGGAGCAATACGGACCGGAGCTGCTGCGCCTGAAGGATCGCCATGACCGTGAGTTCTGTGTCGGCCCGACCCATGAGGAAGTCATCACCGATCTGGCGCGCAATGAGCTGAACAGCTACAAGCAGCTGCCGATCAACTTCTATCAGATCCAGACCAAGTTCCGTGACGAGATCCGCCCGCGCTTCGGGCTCATGCGTGGGCGCGAGTTCCTGATGAAGGATGCCTACTCCTTTCATCTGAACCAGGAGTCGCTGCAGGAAACCTACGATCGGATGCATCAGGCCTACTGCAACATCTTCACCCGCCTAGGCTTGAACTTCCGTCCGGTGCAGGCCGACACCGGCTCCATCGGCGGTACTGGCTCCCACGAGTTCCATGTGCTGGCCGAATCCGGCGAGGACGACATCGCCTTCAGCGACAGCTCCGACTACGCTGCCAATATCGAGAAGGCCGAAGCCATCCCCCGCGAAACCGAGCGTGCAGCAGCCACTGAGGAGCTGCGCCTGGTCGACACGCCGGACGCCAAGACGATCGCCGAACTGGTCGAACAGTTCGGTCTGCCGGTCGAAAGAACGGTGAAGACGCTGGTGGTGCATGGCGTCGAAAAGAACCAGCTGATCGCACTGATCATCCGTGGCGACCACGAACTGAACGAGATCAAGGCCGCCAACCTGGAACAGGTCGCCAGCCCGCTGGTGTTTGCCTCCGAAGCCGAGATCCGTGCCGCCATCGGCGCAGGCCCTGGCTCCCTGGGCCCACTGAAGCTGCCGGTTCAATGCGTGGTCGATCGCTCCGTCGCCCTGATGGCGGATTTCGCTGCCGGCGCCAACGTCGACGACAAGCACTATTTCGGCCTGAACTGGGAACGTGACCTGCCGCTGCCGCAGGTTGCTGACCTGCGCAACGTGGTGGCTGGCGATCCGAGCCCGGACGGCAAGGGCTGCCTGGTGATCAAGCGCGGCATCGAAGTGGGTCATATCTTCCAGCTCGGCACCAAGTACAGCGAAGCGATGAACTGCCAGGTCATGGGCGAGAACGGCAAGCCGGCGACCCTGATCATGGGCTGCTATGGCATCGGGGTTTCCCGCGTGGTGGCTGCGGCCATCGAGCAGAACTACGACGAGCGCGGCATTCTCTGGCCGGACGCCCTGGCGCCATTCCAGATTGCGCTGGTACCGATGAAGTACGAGACCGAGGCGGTTCGCGAAGCCACCGACAAGCTCTACGCCGAACTCACCGCAGCCGGCTACGAAGTCCTGCTTGACGATCGTGACAAGAAGACCAGTCCCGGCGTCAAATTCGCCGACATGGAGCTGATCGGCATCCCGCACCGTATTGTCGTCAGTGATCGCGGGCTGGCAGACGGCATGCTGGAGTACAAGCATCGCCGCGATGCCCAGCCGCAGCCGGTCCCCGCATCGGAAATCCTGTCCTTCATCAACTCGCGTGCTCATCGCTGATCGGAAACCATGCTCAACCGACATCTTGTCGCTTCAACCAGCGCCGCGCTCTGTGCGGCGCTTCTGCTTGGCGGCTGCGCCAATCACCTGCCTCAGCGTAGCGAGCATGAGGCCCGCACCGAGCGCAAGCTGCTCGACCACAGCCTTCGCATCGAGCTTGGCGAACCGCAGGTACTCGAGCTGCCACAACGGCGAATTCGTGTGCAGGAGCAGAAGACGTTCGAAGTGACCGACTTCGAAGTCACCCGTCGTTATGACCGCTACACGCCCTACCAGCCCTGGCGTGAGCTGTACGAGATCCCGCTGGGTGCAGTCGCGGTGGTGGCAGGCGTCGGGGCCAACGTGCTCAACGTGGTGCTGCTCGGCAATCTGCCCGAGCAGGCGACTCGCGGCTGGATCAGCTACGGCTTCGCCGGCATGAACCCGTTCATGAACGTCGAATCCAATGGTCGCTCGCAGCAGAACCTTGCCAGCATCAATGAACAACGCCGGGACGCACGCCTCGAATACACCAGCCTGCCTTGGGCCGAACGCCCGGTTCTGGTTGTCGCCGGTCCGCATACGCATGAGCTGTCGACGGACAGATTCGGCGTGCTGCGCCTGAACCTTCTCGACGGGCCCTTCGCCGACCAGGACATCTCACAGGTAGGCAAGCTGCAGCTATCCGTGCAAGACGCTCAGGACGGCACCCGTGCCGACGCCACGCTACTGGTCAGCCACAAGCTGCGCGGCAAGCTACAGGAAGCCCATGACCTGATCTTCGACGATCTTGAGGGCGACGATGTGGCACAGTGGGTACATCGCGTTCGCCGCCTGTCGGAGCTGGGGTTGGAAGAAGAAGCCAGCGAACTGGAGCAGAGCCTGATCGAGCTGACACGCAACGATCCGGAGCTGCAACAGCAGTTCCTGCAAAGCCTGATCGAAGGCAGCGACGGGAACTGAGCACGATGAAGCTGCGCGGTATCGTGCTCGCATTGCTGCTCGGCGCGCTGCCGGCGGCGGCCAACATTCGCCAGGCTCCGGAACCGGAACTGCGCGAGTTGATGCAGCGTACGGTCGCCGAGGCGGACAGCTTTCAGGATCGCTTCGATGCCGAGGTCTGGCTGGTCGACATGTCCGGGCGGCTCAAACGCTATGTCCCGGACGCCGAGGAGCGCCTGTCGCTGCTGAGGTTGGTCCACCGGGAGGCGAGCAAGGCCGGACTGAAGCCGGAACTGGTGCTGGCGCTGATTCATGCCGAAAGCCGCTTCGACCGCTTCGCCATTTCCAGCGTCGGTGCGCAAGGCATGATGCAGGTGATGCCTTTCTGGAAAGCTGAACTGGGACGCCCCCAGGACAACCTCACCGACAATGCAACTAACTTGCGCTATGGCTGCACGATCCTCAGCTACTACCTGCAGAAGGAAAAGGGCGACATCAATCGGGCGCTGGCGCGCTACAACGGCAGCCTCGGCCAGAATCGTTACCCGGCCAAGGTGATCGGTTTCTGGCAGGATTTCTGGTACGTCAAACCCTGACCGGAATTCACTGGTCTTTCAGGCGAGCCAGATGCGCCAGTATTCCTTCGGCGGTCTGCTCACCCACCAGGCGCTGGCGGACGGTGCCCCTGTCGTCCACCAGATAGGTAACGGGCAACACTTCGCTACGGGACAACTGCAGACGCTCGGCCGGATCATCGCTGAGCACGCGAAACCGAATTCCCAGGGTTTCGGCTGCCTGGGCAAGCTCCTCGCCACGCAGCTCATCGAAGTTGACCCCCAGCACCTCAAGCCCGTGATCGGCCTCGGACAATGCATTCAGCTCGGGGATCTCGGTTCGGCACGGCCCGCACCATTCGGCCCAGTAGTTGATCAGCAGCCAACGCCCCTGCAACTGCGCCGCGGTGATTTCGCGCCCATGCTGATCGACACCCCAGCCGTTATCGCAGGCCGACAGGAACAGGCAGGAACATAGAAGGAGCGAAGCGAGCGGTCTGGTCATGGTGGCTATCCCCTACACACTAGGCAGAGCATACCGCCTCCCTCGCCGCAAGGGCACCTCAACCGCACCATATCCTGACGGAGCCACCGAAGGCGCCAAGTTACCGGCGCGTTTTTGTCGTTATGCGAGTCGGGTCACGTGGTGCGGCGGCCAAGTGCACAGTTTTGCCACGGGTGCGCTGCCTATAATTCCGCACCCATCACCGCCTGCCAGTAGCGAAGCCATGTCTCAACATCACGACAAACTGATCGGTACCGTACCCGCACGCATCGTCGAACAAGCCGTCATCGCGCTGACCACCTATGAGGGCCGCGTCGCCGAATACAACGTTGCAAGCTGGCTGCAACTGCAGGGGCATCCAGGGTTGACGGTGTCGCTCATTGCCAAGTACCGCGATGGCCAGCAGCTTCGCGAAGCCGCCGTGGACCACGGACGCACCGACGGCGCCGGCAAGATCCTGCTATCAGGCGTCGCGCGACTGCCAGTTCGGCACAAGATCGAGGATCTGCAGATTCATGTACGCCCTGCCGCGGCGGTCACGGCGGTAATCGTCGAAGAGCTGTTCGTGCACCCGGTCGAGCCCGTTGCGCAGAAACAGGCCATCCAGGCCTGAAGTCAGCCGCTGACCACCTTCGGCTTTTCCGACTGGCGTACCGCATCGGCACTTGTGGTGCCAGTCAGCGCATCGGCACGATCGACCAATGATTCGGGCCACTGCGTAAAGCGCAGACCGGTCAGACGATTCAACGCCTCGAGCGCCGCATCGGGCGCTCGCTGGTGCAGATAAATAATGGTGCTGCGCTTGCCGTTCATCAGGCCGTCCTCTCAACTACCCAGGTTATAGCCAGAAGCGTGCCAGCGTTGAGCCGTCCGGCCGCACGCGTGGCTGCGCGCGTCCCAGCGCAGGGAAATCGAGCGCCCATGAGCGCCGTTGATATCTGGGCCTGCGCATTCCTTCCGTTACTGACGTTTTTTGTCACCGTTCGCCTGTAGCCAGTCCGCCAGGCTGCCGCCGAACAGATTGGCCTGTTCCTGCTGCAGCAATTCGAGCGAGCGGCGCAATGTCGGGTACCAGGGCTCATTGAGCTGCCCCGGTAGTTCGACTCGCGCCGAGAGCGGCCAGGGATTGCAACGCAGCAGCTGATCCAGGCTGTAGTGATTCAGATCGCGGCACAGTACCCAGCCACCAGACCCGGTGCGACAGACCAGCTGCTCCTGCTCGAAGAAGCCCAGGATGTCGTCCCACTCGTCCTCCGGCAGCCTGAGCCCCGCCTTGTGCAAATCACGCAGATGCAGCTCGCGCCCCTCCTGCTGCCGCTCGTGCAGGTTGCGCAGCAGCATCAGCATCACCAGCAGACGCGGCAGTGGGCGTCGGCGCCACTGTTGCGACGAGGAAAGACCACAGACCAGTTCCGCGCCGAACAGCACGATCATCCATGAGAGGTAGATCCACAACAGAAACAGCGGCACCGCCGCGAAAGCGCCGTAGATCAGCTGATAGCTCGGAAAGTAGCTGACATAGACACCGAACATCTGCTTCGCCGCCTCGAACAGCACCGCAGTGAAGACCCCACCCACCAGGGCATGCCGCAGCGGCACCCGGGTGTTGGGAACAGCGGCGTAGATCAGGGTGAACGCCGCCACGCTCAGCAGCAGCGGCATGACCTTGATCAGCGTGCCGACGCCGATAAGCGCATACGGCCCGGAAATGAGCGACAGCGAGGCGATGTAGGTGCTGGTGGCAAAACCGGCGCCCAGCAGCAGCGGGCCAAGACTGAGGATGGCCCAGTAGAGCAAGAAGCTGGAGACGCCTCGGCGCGGCTGGCGGACGCGCCAGATGGTGTTGAACGCCTTTTCGATGGTCAGCAGCATCATCAACGCCGTAGCCATGAGAAATCCCACACCAAACCAGGTGAGCTGGCGCGCCTGGCTGGTAAAGGCGAGCAGGTATTCCTGAATGGTCGCCCCGGTGGACGGAATGAAATTGTTGAAGATGTAGAACTGGATCTGCTCGCCAACCCCCTTGAATGCCGGGATCGCCGAGAGCATTGCGAAGGTAACGGTCATCATCGGCACCACGGCGAACAACGTGGTGTAGGTCAACGCCGCAGCGCTTTGCGGTCCCTGATCGGCCATAAAGCGCCGAACCAGGAAACGGCCGAACTCGAACGTGTTGTCGATGCGCTGATGCATCCCTTCTCCTTACTGGACTGTTGCAGCCATTGGCGCGACAGCGCTTACGACCACAGCCCGAGACAAGCGTGCCCGGAGCTGGCGAGGCGCCAGATTTCGGCCAGCGTCCCTTTGAGGGTTAGAATGGCCACCTCATCCGGCCTGACGCAACTACAAATGACCGAACTCACTCTGTACCACAATCCGCGCTGTTCCAAATCGCGCAGCGCGCTGGAGCTGCTGGAGACCCGCGGGCTGACACCTGCCATCGTGCGCTACCTGGAAACGCCACCGACCGCTGCGCAACTGCGTGCGTTGCTCGACAAGCTGGGGCTCTCCGCCCGCCAGTTGCTGCGCACCGGCGAGGATGAATACAAGAGCCTCGCGCTGGCCAATCCCGACCTCAGCGAAGCCGAGCTCATCGAGGCGATGGTCGAACACCCGCGGCTGATCGAGCGCCCAATCCTGGTGGCAGGCGACAAGGCGATCGTCGGTCGCCCGCCGGAAAGAGTGCTGGAGATCCTGCCGTGAGCACGCCCTATATCCTGGTGCTTTACTACAGCCGTCATGGCGCCACCTCCGAGATGGCCCGGCAGATTGCCCGCGGCGTGGAGATGGCCGGCCTGGAAGCACGCCTGCGCACGGTGCCCGCCGTGTCCACTGAATGCGAAGCGGTCGCCCCGGCCATTCCCGATGCAGGTGCCCTGTATGCGACCCTGGAAGATCTGAAGAATTGCGCTGGCCTGGCCCTCGGCAGCCCGACGCGCTTCGGCAACATGGCGGCGCCGATGAAGTACTTCCTCGACGGCACCAGTAGCCTGTGGCTGACCGGTGAACTGGTTGGCAAACCGGCCGGTGTCTTCACCTCGACTTCGAGCCTGCATGGCGGCCAGGAAAGCACCCTGCTGTCGATGCTATTGCCGCTGCTGCATCACGGAATGCTCGTGCTCGGCTTGCCCTACAGCGAGAACGCACTGCTGGAAACGCGCGGTGGCGGCACTCCGTACGGTCCGAGCCACCATGCAGGCGCGGATGGCAAGCGGCTGTTGGACGAACATGAAATCGCGCTTTGTCGCGCCCTGGGGCAGCGCCTGGCGCGCACCGCACAGCAGCTGGAGACCCCGCGTGGCTAAGAAGCGCAAACCCTTGCCACCGCTGGAGTGGCTCGCCCCCCGGGTGAAATCCAGCCGGGTGATCAGCCTTGCCAGCTTCTTCGGACTGGCAGCACTGCTGGCCGTATGGAACCTCGCATTCGCCGACTTGCACGGCGCACGCATCTGGGTCGTGCTCAGCATTCAGCTCATACCGCTGGCACTGGTCGCGCCCGGCATGCTGGCCGGCAGCCCGCGCGCGCATGCCTGGACCTGCTTTATCGTCAACCTGTACTTCATCCAGGGCGTGCTCGCCGCGATCGATCCGGCACGAATGATCTACGGCGTGCTGGAAGCGGCCATCAGCCTGACGCTCTTCGTCGCGGCGCTGCTGTATACGCGCTGGAGCTATCAATACGAGCGTAAGGCCGCTGGCGAGGCCTGAACGGACGGCGGAAGCGCAGCGATGCGCGCCCGCCAATCCTCTACCAGCCCAGGGTTTCCTTGAGGAAGGGGATGGTCAGCTTGCGCTGCGCCTGCAGCGACGCCTGATCCAGCTGGTCCAGCAATTCGAACAGTGCATTCATGCTGCGCGAGCCGCGGGTCAGGATGAAGCGACCGACATCGTCCGGCAAGTTCAAGCCGCGGCGCGAGGCGCGCAACTGCAACGCCCGCAGCTTGTCCTCGTCGGAAAGCTGCTGCAGCTGGAACACCAGCGCCAGACTCAATCGCGACTGCAGATCGGGCAGCTTGATGGCCAGCTCGCGCGGCGACGCATCGGCCGCCAACAGCAAGCGCCGCCCCGCATCACGCAGCCGGTTGAACAGATGGAACAATGCCTCTTCCCAGATGGCGTCGCCAGCCACGGCATCCAGGTCGTCCAGGCAGACCAGCTCGCTTTGCTCCAGGTTGTCCAGCAATGCCGGGCCATACTCGGCAACCTCGGCCAGCGGCAGATACACGGCCAGCTCGCCGCGCTCCTCGACCCGCAAGCAGGCTGCCTGCAGCAGGTGGCTGCGACCGACGCCCGACTGCCCCCAGAGATAGATCAGCTCGTCCGACCACCCCGCGGCAGGCGAACACAGGCGCTCGACATAGCCGAGCGCCGCAGCATTGGCGCCCGGGTAGAAGTTGGCAAAGGTGGCGTCGTCGCGCAGGCGGACGCCCAGGGGAAGCTGGATGGGTTTCATGGCTGACCGGGTGGTTCGGCCGGTGCACCGGCGGGCTCGGCGTAAAGGTCCGAGAGTTTATAGAGATCGTGCACGTGGCGCAGCAGAACCATGATCACCGCTGCCACCGGAAGCGCCAGCAGCACACCGGTAAAACCGAACAGCTGCCCACCGGCGAGCACGGCGAAGATCACCGCGACCGGATGCAGCCCGATGCGATCGCCCACCAGCAGTGGCGTCAGCAGCATGCCTTCGAGCATCTGCCCCACGGTAAACACGACCGCCACGCCGATGAGCGGATAAGGCGCCAGTCCGAACTGGAACAGCGCGGCGATTACCGCTGCACCGATGCCGACGACGAACCCCATATAGGGCACGATGCTGGCGAGCCCGGCCAACACGCCAATCAGCAGCCCCAACTCGAGCCCCACCAGCATCAGGCCGGAGGCATAGATAATCGCCAGCGCCAGCATCACCAGCAGCTGACCACGCAGGAACGCGCCGATGACCTCGTGGCATTCGCTCATCAACCGCACCACCATGCCCTCCCGCTTGCGCGGCAGCAGACTGCGCAGCTTGAGCATGATGAGGTCCCAGTCGCGCAACAGATAGAAACTGACCACAGGGATGAGCAGCAGATTGCCGATCCAGGCCAGCAGCGCCAGGCTGGAAGCGGTGGCGCGGCTCAGAATCATGCCCAGCACATCGGTGGTGCTGCCCAGGTGCGCGGTGAAGGCCGCCTTGAGCCGATCGAGCTGCCAGAAGCCGTCTTCCAACCCGAATTGCGTCTGGACCCACGGCAACGCCACGTGCTGCAGCCAATCCAGAGCCAGTGGCGCCAATTGATACAGCCTGACCATCTGCTTGCCCAGCATAGGCACCAGCACTAGCAACAACACCAGCAAAAGCAGGCTGAACAACGCGAATACGGCAATGACGCCCCATGTGCGTGACAGCCCCCAGCGCTCCAGGCGATCGACCAGCGGATCGCCCAGATAGGCCAGCAGAACGCCGATCAGAAACGGCGTCAGGATGGGGGTCAGCAGATACACCAGCCAAGTGCACAGCAACAGGCCCGCCAGCCACAGCCAGCGGTTCGAATCATTCATGGTCATGCTCGATGGCTTCCTTGCAGGACAGTTGTCTCGGTTGGGGCTCGATCGCAGGGAGGCGGATCACCAGCGGAAGCGCAGCACCGTGCCGCCCTGGGAGTCCGCTGGCGGCTGGGCGGGTTCAGTGCCTTCCGGCCCTTCGCCCATCGGCTGCCGCGCATCCAGTGGCAGCTCGTCCTCGCTGACCTCGTGCAATCGTGCCAGCGACAGCTGCGCACGCAGCTGCTCGGGGCTGGCGTTGACACGGTAGACCAGGCGATCGCTTTCGACCCGTAGCAGGCTGCCGCCGAAGGGTTCGAGCAGGCGATCCAGTTCAGCGAAGCGCGCCACGTCGGCGCCGATGATCTCCAGGGTGATATCCGAAGCGGCGCCCGGCGCGACCACATAACGCGGCGCAAGATACTGACTGACCGCCAGCATCACCGCGTCAGCCAGCGCCTCGAGGTTTTCACCCTCCGCCTTGCCATCGCGCTGACCATCGTCGAGCCACACCTTCCACTGTGCCTGCCAGCCGGAATCGCCTTCGCGTGCGTGCACCGCCAACAGCACATCAGCATCGTAGCGTTCGGAGGCCTCGCCCAGCGTCTGCTGGCTGTTCGCGCCGAACGCTTCGGGCGTGGCGAGCAGCTGCTCGGACAGATCGGCCAACGGCAGGCGCAACGGCAATCCGCGATGCTGCGCAGCGGCACGCAACGGCGCAGCGCTGTCCTGGCCGTCGCCGAGCAACTGGGTGCCTTCGACCCGCTCGTTCAGCCACCAGGTCAGCACGCTCGGCCGATTCGCCCCCCACAGCGCTACGCCGGCGCGACGCAGGCTGCGCTCGGTGGTGCCGGGGTCGAAGTCGACGACGATATGCTCACCTTCATAACCATACTTGCTGATCAGTTGTTGCGGATCTTCGCGTAGGGCGGCAACGGCCTGGCGCTTGCCGACCTCGGCGTCGCCGGTCAGGCGCAGCAGCAGCGTGTCGAATGCCCGCTGCAGGGCGGCAGCGCGCTCCTGCGCCTGCTGCCCGGAGACGGCCTCACGCACCTGATACAGGCCTCTGAGCTGTTCGGCCTGAATAGGCAATGCCATGCCCAGCGCAAGGCACAGGATGAGTGAACGGTAGATAAGGCGCATGATCGATTCTCGCAGGCAAGCCGGGGCAGGATTGTGGGGCGACAGGACGCTACACCTTAAACAGGCGGCCCAGAGGCGGCAACCGCATACCTCACAGACACACCAACCGTCAGGCGGCACCGATAGCGTTGCGGGATGGCCGCTATGCGGCAAGCCTGATAAAATCGCGCGCTTTCCGCAGACCGGTTCCGGCGCTCTCACGCCCGGCATTCGGGCCTTGGGAAATGCCCGCGGGCCTGCCCGGCTTCCTCGAGACAGCCGAGCCGCCGGCGGCGTTTTCACAAGCACGCATGCAGCAACCAACCGGTCGACACCCGCACTCCTTTCACAGGCCCGGATTCTATGAGCAAGCAACCCTCCCTCAGCTACAAGGACGCTGGCGTCGACATCGATGCAGGCGAAGCGCTGGTCGAACGCATCAAGGGCGTGGCCAAACGCACCGCACGACCTGAGGTATTGGGCGGCCTGGGCGGCTTCGGCGCCCTGTGCGAAATCCCGGCAGGCTACAAGCAGCCCGTGCTGGTCTCCGGCACCGACGGCGTCGGTACCAAACTGCGTCTGGCGCTGAACCTGAACAAGCATGACAGCATCGGTCAGGACCTGGTCGCCATGTGCGTCAACGACCTGGTGGTCTGCGGCGCCGAGCCGCTGTTCTTCCTCGACTACTACGCCACCGGCAAGCTCAACGTCGACGTGGCCGCCACCGTGGTCACCGGCATCGGCGCCGGTTGCGAACTGGCCGGCTGCTCTCTGGTGGGTGGCGAAACCGCCGAGATGCCGGGTATGTACGAAGGCGAGGATTACGACCTGGCCGGCTTCTGCGTCGGCGTGGTGGAGAAGAGCGAGATCATCGACGGCTCCAAGGTGCAGGCCGGTGATGCCCTCATCGCGCTGCCCTCCTCCGGCCCGCACTCCAACGGTTATTCGCTGATCCGCAAGATCATCGAGGTGGCCGGTGCCGATATCGAGAACACCCAGCTGGCCGGCAAGCCGCTCACCGAGTTGCTGATGGCACCGACCCGCATCTACGTCAAACCGCTGCTCAAGCTGATCAAGGATACCGGGGCGGTCAAGGCCATGGCCCACATCACCGGCGGCGGCCTGCTCGACAATATCCCGCGCGTGCTGCCCGAAGGTGCCCAGGCGGTGATCGATGTCGCCAGCTGGACTCGCCCGGCGGTGTTCGACTGGTTGCAGGAAAAGGGCAACGTCGACGAACACGAGATGCACCGCGTGCTCAACTGCGGCGTCGGCATGGTCATCTGCGTGGCTCAGGAGCAGGTCGAGTCCGTCCTGGCCAACCTGCGCGCATCCGGTGAGGCACCGTGGGTCATCGGCCAGATCGCCACTGCAGCGCAGGGCGCGGAACGCGTCGTACTGAACAACCTGAAACAGCATTGATGGGCACGACCTGCAACGTAGTGGTGCTGATTTCGGGGTCCGGCAGCAACCTGCAGGCACTGATCGATAGCCAGCACGAAGGCAACCCGGCGCGCATTCGCGCCGTGATTGCCAACCGCGCCGATGCCTTCGGCCTGACCCGGGCCAAGGGCGCCGGCATCCCCACCGCCGTTCTGGATCACAAGGCGTTCGATGGCCGCGAGGCGTTCGATGCCGCGCTGATGGAACTGATCGACGCCCATGCCCCGGATCTGGTGATCCTGGCGGGCTTCATGCGCATCCTCAGCCCTGGCTTTGTCCGTCACTACCACGGCCGCCTGCTCAACATCCATCCGTCGCTGCTGCCCAAGTACAAAGGGCTCGACACCCATCGCCGCGCGCTTGAGGCGGGCGACGCGGAGCATGGCTGCAGCGTGCATTTCGTGACCGAGGAATTGGACGGCGGCCCGGTGGTCCTCCAGGCCGCCCTGCAGGTCAAACCAGGCGACGACATCGAAAGCCTGACCCAACGGGTGCATGTGGCCGAACACCAGATCTACCCGCTGGCCATGCGCTGGTTCGCCGAGGGGCGCTTGCGCCTCGCCGAACAAGGCGCGATGCTGGACGGCGTCACCCTGCCGGTCTCCGGCTATCAGATCAAAATCTAGGAGATACCATGCGTCGCGCCTTGCTGCTTGCTCTCGCCGTGCTGGCCCTTCCGGTCCAGGCCCTGGAGCTCAAGCCCTTCTCCGCCAGCTACACCGCCGACTGGAAACAGGTACCGGTCAGTGGCACCGCCCAGCGCAGTCTCGAGCAACTGGACGATGGCAGCTGGCGGCTGGACTTCGACGCCTCCATGCTGGTCGCCAGCCTCAACGAGCGCAGCACCTTCCGTACCGAAGGCGACACCTTCCTGCCGCAGTCCTATCGCCTCAAGCGCAGCGGTCTGGGCAAGGGCAAGCGTGTCGAGCACCGTTTCGACTGGGACAACAAGGTGGTCGAGGGTAGCGACCGCGGCGAGCCGGTGAAGCTGCCGTTGCACGTCGGCCTGCTGGACAAGTCCACCTACCAGGTGGCACTGCAGCATGAAGTGGCGGCCGGCAAGAAGAGCATGAGCTACCAGGTCGTGGATGGCGACGAAATCGAAACCTACGACTTCCGCGTGCTCGGCCAGGAGAAGGTCAGCACCAAGGCCGGTCAGGTCGATGCGATCAAGGTCGAGCGCGTGCGCGACCCGACCCAGAGCAAGCGTGAAACCATCCTCTGGTTCGCCAAGGATTGGGATTACCTGCTGGTCCGCCTGCATCAGGTGGAAAAGGACGGCAAGGAGTACCAGATCATGCTCGAAGAGGGCAGCGTTGGCGGCAAGACCGTCAAAGGCAACTGATCCATCACGGCGGCCATCGCGGTCGCCGCCCCGCAACCTCTCCGAGTTCACCGATGGCCCTTTCACGCTCCCTGCTGATCGCGCTGCTGCTGTCCCTGGCCGGCTGCCAATCCTTCTTTGCTGATCGGGCACCCTCGCGAGTGGCCACCGAGCGCCTGCAAGGCGAGCTGCGCCAGGTCGATGGCCAGCTGCAGTTCCAGAGCTGCCAGGGCCAGCGGCTGCTCAACCTGCTCGAGGGAAAGACAGGCTTGCAGGACGAGGTCCAGGCGCTGGTGATCGGCCGGCAGGACCGCCTGTTCGCCGACCTGCGCGGCACGTTCAGCCAGGCCAGGCCGAACGAGACCGGCCAGTTCGCGCTGACCCGTGTCTATCGCCTGCAGCGCGAAGGCCACGGCTGCGGCGAGGAGAATTTCAAGCACCTGATCCTACGCGCCAGTGGCCATGAGCCGGGCTGGACCGTCAACGTGACCTCTCGCGGCATGCTGCTGACCCGCCCCGGGCAGGAACCGGTTGCCCTGCCTTACCTGGAGGAGCAACTGCCCGGCGGTCAACTCAGTTTCACCAGCGAGGCCAATGCACAGCAGCTGGATCTCTGGGTCGCACCGCAGCGCTGCGTCGACAGCGCCAGCGGGACCGTCAGCCATCTGAGCGCCGAACTTCGCCTGGACGGCCAGACCCTGCGCGGCTGCGCTTACTATGGCGGCGGACGCGACGACTGAAACAACGAATGCGGGGCGGTCGCCGCGCTCATCCTGAAAGAACAGCACTCATGAACAACGCCCTGAATCTGCTGCACCCCTACCCTTTCGAGAAACTGCGCACGCTGCTTGCCGGCGTCCAACCGCCTGCGGACAAGCGCGCCATCGCCCTGTCGATCGGCGAACCCAAGCATCGTTCGCCGGATTTCGTCGCCCAGGCGTTGGCGGACAACCTCGACCAACTCTCGGTCTATCCGACCACGCTCGGCATTCCTGCGCTGCGCGAAGCCATCGCGCGCTGGTGCGAAGGGCGTTTCGGCCTGGCTGCCGAGGCGCTGGACCCGGCGCGCCATGTCTTGCCGGTGAACGGGACACGCGAAGCACTGTTCGCCTTCACCCAGGCCGTGGTCGATCGCAACGCCAATGGGTTGGTGGTCAGCCCCAATCCGTTCTATCAGATCTACGAAGGCGCAGCGCTGCTCGCCGGAGCCACGCCACACTACCTGCCGTGCCTCGAAGAGAACGGCTTCAATCCGGATTTCGACGCCGTGCCCGCGGAAATCTGGCAGCGCTGTCAGATCCTCTTCCTCTGCTCGCCAGGCAACCCGACCGGTGCGCTGGTACCGCTGGAAACACTGCAGAAGCTGATCGCCCTGGCCGACGAGCACGACTTCGTCATCGCCGCCGACGAGTGTTACAGCGAGCTGTACTTCGACGAGGCCAATCCCCCTGCAGGCTTGCTCAGCGCCTGTGCTGCACTGGGCCGCAACGACTACAAGCGCTGCGTGGTATTTTATAGCCTGTCGAAGCGCTCGAACCTGCCGGGCCTGCGCTCGGGCTTTGTCGCCGGTGATGCCGAAATCCTCAAGGCATTCCTGCTCTACCGTACCTATCACGGTTGCGCCATGCCGGTGCAGACCCAGCTGGCGAGCATCGCCGCCTGGAAAGACGAGATACATGTGCGCGCCAATCGCGAGCTGTATCGAGCCAAATTCGACGCGGTGCTGGACATCCTCGCGCCGGTGATGGACGTGCAGCGCCCGGACGGTGGCTTCTATCTCTGGCCGAAAACGCCGATGGATGACCAGCAATTCACCCGTGAGCTCTTCGCCCGCGAGCACGTCACCGTGGTGCCCGGGTCGTACCTGTCACGCGAGGTGGATGGTGCCTCTCCGGGTGCCGAACGCGTGCGCATGGCGCTGGTCGCACCGCTAGCTGAATGCATCGAAGCAGCACAGCGAATTCGCAACTTCATCGAAACGCTCTGACAGCGCACCGGGCGGTCCGACCGCCCGGCCTGACGATCCCTCAAGCCAGGCCAGGCGGGATCATGTCCTTGCCATAGTCGCGCAGCTTCTCCAGGTTCTCCGGCTTCATGTGCTCGGGAATGTCCGCGCCCGGATGCTCGTCGCGCGGCTCGGGATGCGCCTCGCTGTGTTGCCGTTCGGTCCGCTCGTCATGCTCGTTCATAAGCCTGCCCCCTTTCAGATGGCATGTTCTTCCCAGATCAGCTGACCCTCGTCGCTGACCTCTATAACTTTAGCCAACGCGGCCTCGGCGATGGCGTCCGCTTCTGATGCCAGGTCATAGCGACGACCGTCGGCGACCTTGAACACCTGCACGTCCTCGTCGCTATCGCGCCGCTTGATGGCGATCACCGCCTCGAACGCATCTTCAGCAGGCACCGCCGAAGAAATCGCCTCGAACTTCTCGAAATGCTTGCGTGCCATTAGTCATCACCTCACCGTTGCGATTGTCATCAATGGACAACAGCATCCGCGTAAAAGGTCGAGACCGCCGGCTGAACGTCATGCCCATGGCAGGCTCGAACCTATACGCGCAACCCGGAGGGCCGCCCAGTGGAAATGACCGAGCACTACGCGAACATCGAACCAAGCCGCGCTGACGTGGACGCGCTGGAAGGCCCCGTGCTGCTGGAGTTCGGCACGGCCTGGTGCGGCCACTGCCGCGCCGCCCAACCGCTGATCGGCAAGGCGCTGGCGAACCGGTCAGGCATCACCCATCTGAAGATCGAAGATGGTCCGGGGCGGCCGCTGGGACGTTCGTTCCGGGTCAAGTTGTGGCCTACGCTGATTCTGCTGAGCAAGGGCCAGGAGCTGGGACGCGTGGTTCGCCCGCAGGACTTGCGGACCATCGAGCAGGCCCTGGGTGCAGCCGGACGAGGCTGAACCGCGTGCGACCACGCGGCCACGGGGCCTGGCAATACCGGCATTGACCCCGTGCTTCGCGACCATCGGCAGGCAAGCCGTGGCATAATCCGCCGTCCAGTTTTGCAGGAGCCTTGGAGAGTCGCCCATGTCCGAACCCGATCAGCGGTTGTGCCTATACGGAATCAAAGCCTGTGACACCATGAAAAAGGCCCGTACCTGGCTCGACGAACATGGGCAGAACTACGAGTTCCACGACTACAAGAGCGCCGGGATCGACCGCGCCCACCTGGAAGCCTGGTGCAACGAGCATGGCTGGCAGACCGTACTCAATCGTGCCGGCACCACCTTCCGCAAACTGGACGACGCTGCCAAGGCCGATCTTGACCAGGCCCGGGCCATCGAGCTGATGTTGGCCCAACCGTCGATGATCAAGCGCCCGGTACTCGACCTGGGCGACAGAACCCTGATTGGCTTCAAGCCCGATCTTTACGCTGCCGCACTGGCAGCGCCGAAATGACAGCCGCTCGCCGGACGGCGCGGCCATCGAAAAAGGATAATCCCATGTCTGCAACCCTCTTCAGCCTCGCCTTTGGCGTCGGCACCCAGAACCGCCAGGGCGACTGGCTGGAAGTCTTCTACGCGCAGCCGCTGCTGCAACCGGCCGGCGAGCTGGTCGACGCCATCGCCCCGCTGCTCGGCTACGCCGGCGGCAACCAGGCGATCGCCATCACCACCACCCAGGCGGCGCAGCTGGCCGACGCGCTGAAGCCGCTGGACACCGCCCAGCATGCCCTGCTGACCCGTCTGGCAGAAAGCCAGCGCCCGCTGGTGGTTACCCTGCTGGCCGAAGACGCAGCCCTGACCTCGACGCCCGAGGCCTACCTCAAGCTGCACCTGATCTCCCATCGTCTGGTCAAGCCGCACGGCCTGAACCTGACCGGCATCTTCCCGCTGCTACCCAACGTCGCCTGGACCAACCAGGGCGCCGTGGATCTCGCCGAACTGGCCGAGCGCCAACTGGAAGCGCGGTTGAAGGGCGACCTGCTGGAAGTCTTCTCGGTGGACAAGTTCCCGAAGATGACCGACTACGTGGTGCCGGCCGGCGTGCGTATCGCCGATACCGCGCGCGTGCGCCTTGGCGCCTATGTGGGTGAAGGCACCACCGTCATGCACGAAGGCTTCATCAACTTCAACGCGGGCACCCAAGGACCGGGCATGATCGAAGGCCGCGTGTCGGCCGGCGTGTTCGTTGGCAAGGGTTCGGACCTGGGCGGCGGCTGCTCGACCATGGGCACCCTCTCCGGCGGCGGCAACATCGTCATTTCGGTTGGCGAAGGCTGCCTGATCGGCGCCAATGCCGGCATCGGCATTCCGCTGGGCGATCGCAACACGGTTGAGTCGGGCCTGTACATCACCGCTGGCACCAAGGTCAGCCTGCTCGACGAGAACGACCAGCTGGTGAAAGTGGTCAAGGCTCGCGACCTGGCCGGCCAAAGCGACCTGCTGTTCCGCCGCAACTCGCAGACCGGCACCGTGGAGTGCAAGACCCACAAGTCGGCCATTGAGCTGAACGAGGCGCTGCACGCGCATAACTGACGGGAGCAGCGGCAAGCTGCGAGCCATGAGCGCCTGCCTTGCCGCACCCTGTTGCACGAGGCTTGCCGCTTATGGCCCTGTTCTCCCCCTGGCGCGCTGACTTCCCCGCTCTGGCCGTGCTCGAAGCACAAGGCCAGACCTACCTCGACAGCGCCGCCACGGCACAGAAGCCGCAGGCGCTGATCGATGCCCTCAGCGGTTACTACACCTGCGGTGCGGCCAATGTGCACCGTGCCCAGCACCAACCTGCCGAACGCGCCACCCGTGCCTACGAAGACGCCCGTATCAAGGTCGCCAAGTGGCTGAATGCGGCCTGCCCGACCGAAATCGTGTTCACCCGTGGCGCGACCGAAGCGCTGAACCTGCTTGCCTACGGTCTGGAACACCTGATCGAAGCCGGCGACGAGATCGTCATCAGCGCCCTCGAGCATCACGCCAACCTGCTGCCCTGGCAGCAGCTGGCCAAACGTCGAGCGGCCAGGCTGCAGGTACTGCCCATCGATGCCTCCGGGCGTATCGACCTCGCCGCGGCCGCCGGGCTGATCGGGCCGCGCACGCGGCTGCTGGCGGTGAGTCAGTTGTCCAACGTGCTCGGCTGCTGGCAACCGCTCGAACCGTTGCTGCGCCTGGCCAAGGCACAGGGCGCGCTGACTGTCGTCGATGGTGCGCAAGGCGTAGTTCATGGTCGCCATGACATGACCACGCTGGGCTGCGACTTCTATGTGCTGTCCAGCCACAAGCTCTATGGCCCGGATGGCGTTGGCGCGCTCTATGGCCGCGGCGAATCCCTGCTGCAGCTGCGTCACTGGCAGTTCGGCGGCGAGATGGTGCGGATCGCCGACTACCAGAGTGCCGAGTTTCACGCTGCGCCACTGGGTTTCGAGGCCGGCACCCCGCCGATTTCCGGCGTGATCGGGTTGGGCGCCGCACTGGACTATCTCGCCGCCCTCGACGCCACCGCGGTCGGCCGACATGAACAGGCGTTGCACGACCTGTTGCTCGCCGGCCTCGCCGAGCGCAGCGGCATTCGTCTGCTCGGCGCGCCGCAGGTCGCGCTGGCCAGCTTTGTTGTCGACGGTGTGCACCATTCCGATCTCGGTCACCTGCTCACCGAACAGGGCATCGCCGTGCGCAGCGGCAATCACTGCGCCATGCCGCTGATGAAGCATCTCGGCCTGGATGGCGCCACGCGCGTCTCGCTCGGCCTGTACAACGACCACAACGATCTGCAGCGCTTCTTCGATGCGCTGGACCAGGCCCTGGAGCTGCTGCGATGAGTGAACTGCCCGACGTCGCCCGCGAGGCCTTGGCGACCTTCGCCCAGGCGCCTGGCTGGGAGCAGCGCGCACGCCTGCTGATGCAATGGGGGGAACGGCTGGAGCCGGTGAACGATGGCGAACGCAGCGAGACCAACCGTGTCGCCGGCTGCGAGAGTCACGTCTGGCTGATAGGCCATTGCCAGGATGGCCGCTGGCATTTCCGCGCCGCCAGCGACGCCCGGCTCATTCGCGGCCTGCTGGCGGTACTGCTGGCGCGGGTCAATGGGCTGGATGCGGATGAACTGGCCCGAGTGGACATGGCCGGCTGGTTCGCAAGCCTCGGCCTGTCACGCCAACTGTCGCCCTCGCGCAGCAACGGCATGAATGCCGTGCTGCAGCGAATGCGTGAGCTGACCGGCTGATCGTCATAGCTGGGTTACAGCCCAGCCTACGAACGGCCCTCTCCCGCGATCAGCACTTGCGCAGGATCACGCTGCCGATCGAGTAACCGGCGCCGAACGAGCTGAGCACGCCCAGGCTGCCGCTGGGCAGGTCGTCCTGATGCTTGTGGAAGGCGATCACCGAGCCGGCCGAACTGGTATTGGCGTAGGTGTCGAGAATCACCGGCGCTTCTTCCTCGCTGGCATCACGACCGAGCAGCTTGCGCACGATGAGGTGATTCATGTTCAGGTTGGCCTGGTGCAGCCAGAAGCGCTTGACCGACTCCACCGCAATGCCGTTCTCGCTCAGGTGCTCGCCGATCAGCTCCGCCACCATCGGGCAGACTTCCTTGAACACCTTGCGGCCTTCCTGGATGAACAGCTTGTCCGGGTTGCTCATGTACTCTTCGGCGGTGCGGTTGAGGAAGCCGAAGTTGTTGCGGATGTTGTTGGAGAATTCGGTCACCAGCTTGGTGCTGAGCACCTCCCACTGATGCGCGGAGGTGGCCAGGTCTTCACGCTCGATGACGACCGCGGTGCAGGCGTCGCCGAAGATGAAGTGGCTGTCGCGGTCGCGGAAGTTCATGTGCCCGGTGCAGATTTCGGGGTTGACCATGAGGATGGCGCGGGCCTGGCCGAGCTTGATGCTGTTGACCGCGTTCTGGATACCGAAGGTCGCAGACGAGCAGGCGACGTTCATGTCGAAGCCGAAACCCTTGATGCCGAGTGCGGCCTGCACCTCGATGGCGATGGCCGGATAGGCGCGCTGCAGGTTGGAACAGGCGACGATCACGCCATCGATATCGGCCGCCGTCTTGCCGGCGCGGGCCAGCGCTTCTTCCGCTGCCTTGACCGACATCTCGCAGAGAATCGACCACTCGTCATTGCTGCGCTCCGGGATACGCGGAACCATGCGCTCGGGGTCGAGGATGCCGGCCTTGTCGGTGACGTAGCGGCTCTTGATGCCGGAGGCCTTCTCGATGAAGGCAGAGCTGGATTCGGCCAGCGGCTGGACCTCACCGGCCTCGATGGCCGCGGCATTCTCGCTGTTGAAGCGGTGCACGTAGGTATTGAAGGACTCCACCAGTTCGTCGTTGGAGATACTGCTGGCAGGGGTGTAAAGGCCGGTACCGCTGATGACGACGTTGTACACAGTCGTTCCTCTCGAATAGGGCTTGATCGTACTGACGGTGGGACGGTACGGCGGCTAGCCTTGGCCAACCACGATCATTCCAGCGCCTCTTTAACCAGACTCCGGGCAAGCTGCTGCACTGTGGGTCGGGCTGCGTTGAAAGCGGGCAGAAATCCTCGTTCACCACCGGTAAACGCTGCTGTCTCGTCCGCGTTTCGCCTTGTCCGGCCTTCGCTCGCTACGCTTTCTCGTGATCTGTAATGGCAGCTATTGTGCATGAAAAGCTGAAAGAATCCGTAACATTGCGCAGATTACAATCGCTGTAATTAAGCCATTCGGCGCATAAACCCGTGACTGCACGGTCTGAATATGAAGAGGGCGTCATTTGGCGCCCTCATCTGTTCACAGCGTAGCCTGCAGCGCTATTTGACGCCCTGCCCGAGCAGCACGCCGTCGACCTGCTGGCCATAGAGGTTGATGCCATCGTTGGCGTGGTACTTTTCCCGCGTCTTCTCCACCGACCCCTCAATCAGGCGCGGATCCTGCGGGCGCTCATGGCTGTTCATGTAGGCCGCGACATGCCAGGCGTCGGCATCACTAAGGGTGCCGCCCTTGCCGAGCGGCATGCTCTCCTTGATGAACGCCGCTGCGGTATTGATTCGGTGCATACCGGCACCCCAGTTGAACGAGTCCGCTCCCCACAGCGGTGGAAACACATAACCATCTCCGGCTTTCTGCCCCTGGCCGTTGTCCCCGTGGCAGATCGCGCACTGCTCGGCATAGACTCGCTTGCCCTTGGCGATGTCGAAACCGCCTTCCGGCTGCGGGACTTCCGGATACGCCCGCCCCGGCAGTTCCTGACCTGTGGGAGCGCCGGTGGACAACCAGTAGGAGTAGGCCGTCAGTGCATTGATGACATGGCTGTCCGCTGCCGGCGGCGTGCCGTTCATGCTGAACTGGAAGCAGCCCTGCACCCGCTCGGCATAGCTGTTGACCTTGTCGTTCTTCTTCCGATAGGCCGGATACATCGGATAGGCACCCCACAGCGGCGCGGAGTTGGCCCTGCGGCCCTGATCCAGGTGGCAGTTGGTGCAGTTCATGCCGTTGCCGACGTACTCGGCCGCATGCTTCTGCGTGTCGACGAAGATGGCTCGCCCCTGCTGAACCAGTTCGCCATAGGCGTTGCTCGGCAGGTCCTTTTCCTGGGGCGGCTGGAAGTAGCGCTCACTGGCACCCTTGGTCGCCTTCTGAGTCAGCTGGGACTGATCGTCCATCTTGATCTCGGCGGCCAGCACCGCGCCACTCACGGACAGCGCCAGCAGCGTAGGAAGCAGATGCGTGTTCATTGACCGGTCTCCTTCTGCCCGAGGTCGGCGAAATACCCGGCTACGGCCTGAACCTCGTCGTCGCTCATCGCCCGAGCGATATGTCCCATCAGATCATTCGGATCGTTCTTGCGCGTGCCCTGGCGCCAGGCGTTGAGCTGAGCGCCGAGATACTGGGCCGACTGTCCGGCCAGTGGCGGGAAGCTCGCGCCGACACCCATGCCTGCGGGGCGATGGCAGGCCACGCATTCGGGAATGTTGCGCTCCCAGGCGCCGCGCAGCGCCAGGCGTGCGCCGACGCCTTCGGCCTTCTCTGCTCGGCTGATGGTAGCGAAGGTCGGAGCCGGCATGGCCTCCAGGGTCGCTGCGACGGCATTCATCTCCTCATCCGTCAGCGCAGCGGCTATCGGCTGATCGGATTGCTGCGCGCACCGGAACGAAAGTCTTCGAGCTGCTTGCGGCTGTAGCCCGCAGCTATTCCGGCAAGTCTCGGAAAGCCCGCCGCTGCCATTCCCATCGCATCGGCGCCATGGCAGGTGGCGCAGGCCATGGCGGCTGGGTTGGCACCCCCTTGTGCATAGATCGTCTGCCCGTCGGCGGCCTGTGCCTGCATCGTCAGCAACAACGCAGCCACGCCGGCCAGGGGCCAGTGAGTGGAGTTCATGAAAAGCGCCTCATCAGCTGTTGTGGTTGTGCTGTCCGCTACCCGGCGTCGTCGCGCGACGCTCTGTTCTGTTGGCGGTATGCGGCAGCTTGTCGCATGAAAACGCTATCACAGCGGCCGGGCTGACCTCTATAAACAGAATAAGCTTAGAACTGGTTTGCATATAGCTGACGAAGTGGCCTCTGGGAGAATCACGCTGGTCGCGCACAAGGCGACGAGGTTGGCTATCCTTGCCCGCCCCCACCTCAGGATCAGCCATGAAAGATCAACTCGCCGAGCTGCTTACGCTCATCAGCTCCGGTTGCATGACCGATGAAGAAATCGCTCGGATCGCGGATGAAGCCGCCCAGGCCTATGCCGATCCGCAGGCCTTTCTGGAGGCCAATCCGGACATCAACTATGACGACAGCTTCCCCATTCCGCTGGGCGAATGGGTAATGGTGGGCAGCCTGCCGGACACGGTGCTGTTCCAGGCAGATGACTACCAGGATCTGTTCAGCCAGATCGTCGCGTCTTTCGGCGAGAGCGTCAGCTTCGTGCTGAAGCCCAAGCAGCTCGCCAAGACCGAGCCGCTGACCGCGCTGAACCGCATTCAAGTGCAGTTGAGCAGCCTCTATCCCGAGAAAGGCGGTTACGTGCTGGTGGATTTCAGTGAGCCGCTGGACGATGAGCTGCAGGCGGTACTGGTCTACACCTGCGACGTGCCACGGCTGCTGGGGCTGGCTGTGGATGTCGGCATCTATGCCGCGCCCGCGCTGGAAGCCCTGCGTGCCGAGACCGAACAGTAATCCGGCCCGAAGGCGAGGCTAACGCCGCTGCGTCCTGCCGCGGCGCAACGGCTCCAGCAGCGCGGACAGCCCGTTGTGGTCGATCTCGTGCATCAGCGCCAGCAGCTGGCCGAGGCTGCCTGGCGGAAAGCCGACACGGGCAAACCAGCCGAGGTAGTGGCCGGGCAGATCCGCAATCAGGCGCCCCTTGTACTTGCCATAGGGCATCGTCTGAGTGACCAGGCGTTCGAGGTCTTCGGGTTTCATCGTTCTGATGGCCAGGTGATAAGGCGCCGATACTGCCACAGGTCGCCTTCCTGCGTCCGTGCAGAGCGCAACTGCCGCGGCCTACGGGGCGGCGGTATCAAGCGTCTCTATCCGAGGCATAGAAAGGCTTGCCTGGAGCGCCCTGGACGGCGTGCAGACAATGGCTGCCAACACGGCGCCCGCCGATCTTGCCTGGAGGAATGCGATGCAAGCGCGAACAAGACCCGCAGAACTGGATGACGCCACGCTGGCGTTCGCCGAGCATGTGTTTCATGCCGCACGCAGCGGCGACAGCATCAGGCTCGGTCACCTGCTCAGCCAGGGCATGCCGGCGGACCTGCGCAATCATGCCGGCGACAGCCTGCTGATGCTGGCCAGCTACCATGGCCGCCTTGCCGCCACCAGCGTACTGCTCGACCACGGCGCCGATGCGCAACTGGCTAACCGCCGCGGCCATACGCCGCTGGCGGGCGCCGCGTTCAAGGGTGACCTGCCGATGGTCAGGCTGCTCGTCGAGCGAGGCACCGATGTCGAAAGCCCCTGCGCAGACGGCAAGACCGCACTGATGATGGCCGCCATGTTCAATCACACCGCGATCGTCGAGTGGCTGGTGGCGCAGGGCGCCGACCTGCATGCGACCGATGCCGGAGGCACCACGGCTCTGGCGGCGGCGCGCATGATGGGTGCGAGCGAGGCAGTGGCGCTGCTGCAGCGCATCGCCGCCGCTCAAGCCTGATACGCCGTCAGCCGCGGCCGATGGAGGCGAACGCTGCGCTCGTGTGCTCGGCCAGCACTGCCGGTGCCAGCTCCACTTCCAGCCCGCGACGGCCAGCGCTGACGTAGATGCTCGGCTGCGCCTGTGCGGAGCTGTCGATAAAGGTGCGCAGGCGCTTCTTCTGCCCCAGCGGGCTGATGCCGCCCACCAGATAGCCGGTGGCCCGCTGCGCGGCCATGGGGTCGGCCATTTCCACCTTCTTCGCCCCGGCAGCCTGGGCCAGTGCCTTCAGATCCAACGTGCCGGCCACCGGCACCACGGCCACCAGCAGCTCGTTCTTCTCGGTGCAGGCGAGCAGCGTCTTGAACACCTGCGCGGGCTCAAGTCCCAGTTTCTCGGCGGCCTCAAGACCATAGGAGGCGGACTTCGGGTCGTGCTCGTAACTGTGCACACGATGCTCGGCGCGGGCTTTTTTCAACAGGTCGATGGCGGGTGTCATGGCTTTGTAGTGCTAATGATTGATGAATGGCGGTAACGTAACGGATCAACGTTCGGTAGTCACAAGCGCCCATGAATCATCCTCTTCTTGCACCGCTCGCGGAAGTCTACGACCTGGCCGTTGTGGGCGGCGGCATCAACGGCGCGGGAATTGCGGCAGACGCCGCAGGTCGTGGCCTGACGGTCTTCCTCTGCGAGCAGGGCGACCTGGCCGAGCACACGTCGTCGGCCAGCAGCAAGCTGATACATGGCGGGTTGCGCTACCTCGAACATTACGAACTGCGTCTGGTGCGCGAGGCGCTGGCCGAGCGCGAGATACTGCTGGCCAAGGCGCCACACATCATTCGGCCACTGCGTTTCGTGCTGCCCTACCGACCGCACCTGCGCCCGTCCTGGATGATCCGCACCGGCCTGTTCCTCTACGACCACCTCGGCAAGCGCGAGAAGCTAGGCGCTTCGCATAGCGTGCGTTTCGGCGCCGACAGCCCACTGAAGCACGAGATCAGCCACGGCTTCGAATACGCCGACTGCTGGGTCGACGATGCCCGCCTGGTGGTGCTCAACGCCATGGCTGCCCGTGAGCAGGGCGCGCATATCCACACCCGCACCCGTTGCGTCAGCGCGCGCAGCAGCAAGGGGCTGTGGCACCTGCACCTCGAGCGCGACGACGGCAGCCGCTTTTCCATCCGGGCGCGCGCCCTGGTGAACGCCACCGGCCCCTGGGTGGCGTCCTTCTTCGATGAACAGCTTCGCCAACGCTCCCCGCACGGCATGCGCCTGATTCAGGGCAGCCATATCGTGGTGCCGAAGCTCTACGATGGGGACCATGCCTATATCCTGCAAAACGAGGATATGCGCATCGTCTTCGTCATTCCCTATCTCGGGCAGTTCAGCCTGATCGGCACCACCGATCAGGAGTATCACGGTGACCCGACCCGGGTGCAGATCGCCGATGGCGAGATCGATTACCTGCTGGACATCGTCAATGCGCACTTCACACACCAACTGGCCCGTGAAGACATCCGCCACAGCTACTCCGGCGTCCGCCCGCTGTGCGATGACGAGTCAGACCAACCATCGGCCATCACCCGCGACTACACCCTGACACTGAACAACGGCGGCAGCGATGCGCCCCTGCTCTCGGTGTTCGGCGGCAAGCTCACCACCTACCGCAAGCTTGCCGAAGCAGCCCTGGCCCAGCTGGCACCGCTGTTTCCGGAAATGAAAGGCGCCTGGACCCGCGGAGCGACGCTGCCCGGCGGCGAACACTTCGATGATCCATCCACTCTGGCCCATGCCCTCTGCGCCAGCTACCCATGGCTCCCCGGCCCGGTCGCCCGCCGCTGGACGAACACTTACGGCACGCGCAGCTGGCTGCTGCTAAAGGGCACCGAGCGCATTCAGGATCTCGGCGAATGCTTCGGCGCCGGGCTGTATGCCCGCGAGGTGGATTACCTGATCGTCGAGGAATGGGCGCTAACGGTTGACGACATTCTCTGGCGCCGAACCAAGCTCGGGCTGTTCCTGCAAGCCGCCGAAACGGCACGTCTGCAGCAGTACATGGACAGCCGGACCGCCGAACGCCTGACGACCTTCGAGCACGCCGCCCAAGGCTGACACGAGCCCCGGACAGCGCCATCGCTCAGGCGACCTTGGCGCTTCGCGCCGCGCGCAGCTGCCGGGCAGCTGCCACCATGTTCACCAGCGCCGCCTCGGTCTCAGGCCAGCCACGGGTCTTCAGCCCGCAGTCCGGGTTCACCCAGAGTCGTTCGGCCGGAATGCACTCGGCGGCCTTCTCCAAGAGCTGCACCATCTCGGCGGTATCCGGCACGCGCGGCGAGTGGATGTCGTAGACACCCGGGCCGATGTCATTCGGATAGTCGAAGGCACGGAACGCTTCGAGCAGCTCCATCTGCGAACGCGAGGTCTCGATGGTGATGACGTCGGCATCCATCGCCGCGATGGACTCGATCACGTCGTTGAATTCGCTGTAGCACATATGCGTGTGGATCTGCGTCTCGTCGCGCACCCCGCTGGCGCACAGGCGGAACGCCTCCACCGCCCAGTCCAAGTAGTGCCGCCACTGCTCGCGGCGCAGCGGCAGACCTTCGCGGAACGCCGCCTCATCGATCTGGATGATGCGGATGCCGGCAGCCTCCAAGTCGCAGACCTCGTCGCGAATGGCCAGCGCCAACTGTCGCGCCTGCACCTCGCGCGGCACGTCCTCGCGGGCGAACGACCACATCAGCATGGTCACCGGACCGGTGAGCATGCCTTTCATGATCCTGTCCGTCTGCTGCTGGGCATACCGGATCCAGTCCACGGTCATCGGTCGCGGACGGCTCAGATCGCCATAGATGATCGCCGGTTTGACGCAGCGAGAGCCGTAGCTCTGCACCCAGCCAAAGCGGGTAAAGACGTAACCTTCGAGCTGTTCGGCGAAGTACTCCACCATGTCGTTGCGCTCCGCCTCGCCATGCACCAGCACATCCAGGCCGATCTGCTCCTGCACCGCCACCGCATGGCGGATTTCGGCCTGCATCGCCTCGGTGTAGTCACCGAGCGACAACCTGCCCTGCTTGTAAGCCTGCCGCGCCAGGCGGATCGCCGGCGTCTGCGGGAACGAACCGATAGTCGTGGTAGGGAATGCCGGCAGCTGCAGCCGCGCGCGCTGCAGCTCGATGCGCGTGGCGAACACCGACGTGCGCCGACTGTCCTTGGCCTCGATGGCGGCCAGGCGTGCCTGTACCGCCGGCTTGTGGATGCGCGGCGACTGCGCGCGGGCCGCGTGGACCGCGCGGCTGCGGGCGAGCGCAGCCTGCACCTCGGCGTCCTGCGGATCGTCGATGGCCCGGGCGAGCGTGGCGACTTCCGAGCACTTCTGCACCGCAAAGGCGAGCCAGCTCTTCACTTCCTCGTCCAGCCTGTCCTCGCGCTCGAGGTCGACGGGGCTGTGCAGTAGCGAACAGGACGGCGCCAGCCACAGGCGCTCGCCCAGGCGTTCGGCCGCATGCCGTGCCACTTCCAGCGCCTTGTCCAGATCACAGCGCCAGACGTTGCGCCCGTTGACCAGCCCCAGCGACAGCACCTTGTAGGCCGGCAGGCGATCGAGAATCACCGGATACTGCTCCGGGGCGCGCACCAGGTCGATGTGCAGGCCGTCCACCGGCAGGGTTGCAGCCAGACCGAGATTGTCTTCCAGGCCGCCGAAGTAGGTGGCGACCAGCTTCTTCAGCGGCGCCCGCTGCAACAGGTTGTAGGCGCGCTCGAACGCATTCTTCCAGTCCTGCGGCAGGTCCAGCGCCAGAATCGGCTCGTCGATCTGTACCCACTCGACTCCCTGCGCCGCCAGTCGGTCCAGCACCTCGCCGTAAACCGGCAGCAGCCGGTCCAGCAACTCCAGCTTGTCGAAGGCCTGGGTCTGGTCCGCCTCGCCCTTGAGCTTGCCGAGCCAGAGATAGCTCAGCGGGCCGATCAGCACTGGCTTGATGGTATGCCCCAGCGCCTTGGCCTCTTCGACCTCTTCGAAGAGCTGCGTCCAGGACAGCTGGAACTGCTGGTCGACGCTGAACTCCGGGACCAGATAGTGGTAGTTGGTATCGAACCACTTGGTCATTTCCTGAGCCTGGGCACCACCGCAGCAACTCCTGGCCACGCCGCGCGCCATGGCGAACAAGGTGTCCAGCGTCGCCTGGCCCTCGGCCGGACGGAATCGCTGCGGGATGACGCCGAACATCAAGGAATGACTCAGCACCTGGTCGTACCAGGCGAAGTCGCCCACCGGCAGCAACTCGATGCCGGCGTCGAGCTGGGCCTGCCAATGGCGCGCCCGCAGCTGGCGACCGACCTGACGCAGGCCCTGCTCGTCCAGCTCGCCTTTCCAGTACGCCTCGAGGGCCTTTTTCAGTTCGCGATCCGCACCGATGCGTGGAAAGCCAAGGTTATGCGCTACAGCCATTCCTCACTCCGAAATGTCGTTCTGCATGAATGCGAGGATTGTCCGCGGGCCAATCCAATGAAACAAACTCACGTAATTACATTTCAAAGTAAGAAATATTCATGTTGGAGCATTTGGCGCACCCAGGGCTCTAAATCAGAACCCAACCTGAAGGCGCCCTCATGAATTCCGAAACACCACCGCAGAACCTCGAACGCTTGCTGGAGCGCCTCGAGCAGGCCGGGGAGCCGGGTGAGCCGGTAAGCATCGAGTGCATGCTGCAGGCGACCGACGAGCGCAGCTTCGGTGCGCTGTTGCTGGTGCCGGGTCTGCTGGTGCTGTCGCCGCTATCGGGCATTCCGGGACTGCCCAGCGTTTTTGCCGTAATGGTGTCGCTGATCGCCGTGCAACTGCTGTTCGGCCGCGAGCGCTTCTGGCTTCCCAGGTGGCTGCTCAAGCGCAGCGCCTCGCGCAGCAAGTACGACAAGGCCATCGGCTTTCTCCAACACATCTCGGGATACATCGACCGCCTGCTGCGGCGCCGGCTGACCTTCCTCACCAGCGGCATCGCGACGCGGCTGAACGCCGTGCTCTGCCTGGCGATCGCCGCCACCATGCCGCCGCTGGAGCTGATCCCGTTCGGCAATTCCATCGCCGGCGCCGGGCTCAGCGTGCTGGGCCTGGGCATGATGGCGCGCGACGGCGCCATGGTCATCGCCGCCCTGCTGTTCTTCTTCGGTCTGGCCTTCATGGTGTCCCGACTCTGGCTGTGAGCCGGTCGTGACGCCCGATAGCGGCCTCTCGACAGCATGGGGGCGCTGCGACACACTTGCGAAGGATGAGCCTCGCTCATCTTCACCCTCTTTCTGGGATTCGCTCGCCTGTCGCTCAGCGCGGTGCCGATCCCGCTTCGCAAGGTAGTTCGGCATGCTGGAAATTCGCCACCTGAAGACGCTTCATGCACTGCGGGAAACCGACAGTCTCGTCGAAGCCGCCGAGCGCCTGCACCTGACCCAGTCGGCGCTCTCCCATCAGTTCAAGGAGCTGGAGGAGCGCCTCGGCCTGCAGTTGTTCGTGCGCAAGACCCGCCCGGTGCGCTTCACCAGCGCCGGGTTGCGCCTGCTGCAACTGGCCGACCTGATGCTGCCGCAACTGCGCAGTGCCGAACGCGACCTCGCCCGCCTCGCCGGCGGCACGGCCGGCCGCCTGCACATGGCTATCGAATGTCACAGCTGTTTCCAGTGGCTGATGCCGACCATCGACCAGTTCCGTGACGCCTGGCCCGAAGTGGAGCTGGACCTGGCGTCCGGATTTTCCTTCGCGCCGCTGCCAGCCCTGGCCCGCGGCGATCTCGACCTGGTGGTGACCTCCGACCCGCTGGAGCTGCCGGGCATCACCTATGTGCCATTGTTCACCTACGAGGCGTTGCTCGCGGTGGCCAACCAGCACCCGTTGGCCGCGCGGCCGTACGTACGGCCAGAGGATCTGGCCAGCGAGACGCTGATCACCTATCCGGTCGAGCGGGATCGCCTGGATATCTTCACCCGCTTCCTCGAACCGGCCGATATCGAACCCGCGCAGGTGCGCACCTCGGAGCTCACCGTGATGATGATGCAGCTGGTCGCATCGGGGCGCGGGGTCTGCTGCCTGCCCAACTGGGCCCTGCACGAGTACAGCTCGCGCGGCTACGTCACCGCCAAGCGTCTCGGCGACAAGGGCCTGTTCGCCACGCTTTATGCCGGCATTCGCGCAGACATGCTCGATTCGCCGTTCATGCGCGACTTCCTGCTGACGGCCAAAGACACCTCCTTTGCCACCCTTGAAGGTGTCAGCGCCGCGCCCAAGGGTCGCTGACCCGGCCGTTCAGCGCCGCCGCGTCAGGCACAGGCAGACACCCACGGCCGCCGCCGCGATACCGCCGATCAGTAGCCAGTGCTTATCGCCATCGACCGCCGAACGCCAGCCACCGTCGATGCGCCGCTGCCCCAGCGGCGGGTGGAACAGATTGCCCGACGACGTCGGCACACGCTGTGCCCGGCCCAGGGCGAAGCCGGTGATCAGGCCGTTGAGCCGATCAAAGCCCGGTGTAAGGAAGTTCGCCAGACGCAGCAGGGTCGCGGTGGCGCCGACCGAGGTGGTGTGCCGCGGATGCAATGCCAGGCTGACCATGGCATTGGCCACCTGACGCGGGTCGATCAGGGGTGGCGGTGGCTGCAACGAGCGTCCGGCATAGTTACCGCCGTCGCGGAAACCGGGCGTGTCGACGATGCCAGGATAGACATCGCAGATGTGCACGCCCGGCCAGGGCCCCAGCTCGCCGCGCAGCGCCTGGGACAGCCCGCGCAGGCCGAACTTGCTCGCCGAATAGGCCGCCGCGAACGGCTGCGCGACCCAGCTGCCCACCGACAGCGTGTTGATCAGCACGCCGCGCTGCTGCTGTTTGAAATACGGCAGAACCGCATGGGCACCGCGCAGGTAGCCGAGCAGATCGGTCTGCACCACCTGCTCGTGGGCATCGAGCGGCGTCTCATCGAAGGCACCGACCGCACCGATGCCGGCGTTGTTGATCCAGACGTCGATGCGCCCTTGTCCGAACTCCGCCGCCGCGCTGGCCAGGGCTTCCACCTCATCGCTATGGGTGACGTCGGTGGGCACCACCAGCACTTCGCCACCGAGCGCGCGGCACTCGTCGGCGGTTTCCGCCAGAGCTTCGGCATCACGCGCCGCCAGCACCAGGCGCGCGCCCTGCCGTGCGAACGCCTGGGCCGCGGCGCGACCGATGCCACTGGAGGCGCCGGTCAGCACCACCAGGGCGCCGTGGAGATTTGCATGGGCCATCGTCGTTCCTCCCTCCGCAGTCGTCTGTAGCTAAGCTGACAACCGCGGCGGGACGATCATTCCCGCCGATGGTCGGCGCAGCGGCCGTTCGGCTTCAGGCCTGCGCCACGGTGCCGGCCGCTTCGTCCGCCCAGGGGTCGTAGGTGCCGAAGCTCCACAGATGCCCTTCCGGGTCGCGGCAGCTGAAACCGCGACCGCCGTAATCCTCGTCCTTGAGCTCGATGACGATTTCCGCGCCGGCGGCCTTGGCCTGGGCATAAAGCGCATCGGCGCTGTTGACGATCACGTAGAGGCCCTGGGTAGAAGCACCGCCGATCTCGTCCGGTTGCCGCAGCAGCCGTCCATATTCGGAATCGATCACCGGTGCCACCATCACCATGCCGTTGCCGAAGGCCAGCTGCGCGTGGGTGATGCCCACCTGCTCATCGCGATACTGGCGTTGGCATTCGAAGCCGAAGGCCTGGCCCAGCCAATCGATGGCGGCGGCGACATCGCGATAGCGCAGGCAGGGGATCAGCGTCGCGCAGGTGTGCTTGCTCTGATTTGACATACGCAGCTCCCGTCGTGGATTGCCGATCGGCAACCTTCCCCTGTTGAGAACCGTACCGGGCCGTGCAATTCCCTCAGATGCGCTCGCTCAGGCCCAGACGTATCCCCAGGCCGATGAGGATCGAGCCCAGCGCGCGGTCGAGCCATTGGCTCACCGCGGGATTGCTGCGCAGCGCCGTGGTCGCCCGCGCGGCCAGCAGCACCAGCGCGCATTCGACGACGATCGCCACCACCACGACCAGCACGCCCAGCACCAACAGCTGCAGCGGTACGGCGCCGTGCTCGGGGCGCACGAACTGCGGCAGGAAGGCCATGAAGAAGATCGCCGCCTTGGGGTTCAGCAGGTCGACCAGAACGCCCTGTCGATAGGCCTTCCAGGCCGACGCCTGCGGCACTGCCTTGGGCATCAGCGTTCCGCCGGCACCGGCCGAGCGCAGCGCCTGGAAGCCCAGGTAGAGCAGATAGGCCGCACCGACGTACTTGACCACAGTGAACGCCAGCGCCGACGTTGCCAGGATCGCCGAAATACCCAGCGCGGCGAACACCACGTGCACCAGCGCCCCGCTGCAAACGCCGCACGCGGAAATGATGCCGATGCGCCGGCCGCCGCTGAGCGTTCGCGAAAACACGTAGAGCAGATCCGGGCCGGGCGACAGGTTGAGCGCCAGCGCAGCCGAAAAGAACACCATCCAGAAAAAGGGATCGCTCATCGCAGGTCTCCATCTGCCAACCGCATCAGCGTAGGAACTTCACTGCAGCCGCGCCAGTAGAAAATCACCCGCCCTCTTCGTCGGAAAGCCGACACGAATTTCAACTTTTGACTTTTTTTTGTCACAAAGCTGAACTACTTTCAGTTGCGCGTGGATGCTTAAGCCACGCGTCCAGGACTCCCCTTCAACATTCAGCAAAGGACATGCGAATGAAAGACGACGTCGTGCCGGCCTATCAGCCCAACTCCCCCCGTGTACTGCTGCTTTCGGCCAGCAGCTCGCTCAACAGCACCCTGCGGCAGCATCTGTACGATTGCCCCGACTGGACGCTCAGCCACGCCTCGGCACCGCGCGGCGAGGTCGAGGCGGCGCTGGTGCTGCTCGACGTGGGGAGCTACGACCGCGACACCAACGTTCACCTGCTCAGGCAGATCGGCGACACGCCGGTCGCGCTGGTCAATGCGCAGCCGGACCAGGCGCGCCGGCTGGTCGAAACCCACCCCTGGATCCGTGGCGTGTTCTACCGCGCCACCCCGCGCACCATCTTCGTTCGCGGCATCCGCACGCTGCTCACCGGCGGCGACTGGCTGCCACGGGAGCTGATGGAGGCACTGCTGTCACGCTACCGGCAGCTGAGCAGCGCCAATCAGGTGATCGATGAGCTGACGCTGCGGGAGAAGCAGATTCTCGCCCTCGCCGGGCAGGGTCTTTCCAATGCGGAGATCGGCGAGAAGCTGCACCTGAGCATCCATACCATCAAGAGCCATGTGCACAACGCTCTGCGCAAACTGGGCGCGAGCAACCGTGCCCAGGGCGCCTCGCTGGTACTCGCCCACGTTAGCGAGGCGGTGTCGTGAAACGCACCGGCGCGCTGCTTCTGCTGCTGCTGGTGGGCCTGACGGCCCAGGCAGACGAAGCCGAGCTGCAGGGTTTCATCACCAACAACACGATTTCCCGCTCCGGTCACGAGTTCTACCTGCGCTTCTGCGAGCGCCTGAACGACATCAGCGGCCTGGACTTCAACCTTGCTATCAAGGAGAGGCCCTCGGCCCGCTGGGGCGTTCTGGTCTGGGTCGAGCACGAGAACCAGACGCTGTACCGACGCTTTCTGCAGCCCAACGTGGCGGACATGAAGGAGCCGGCCTATGAGGCGGCCGATTTCGTGGTTGAGGAAATCAATCGGCGAAAGATCGAAGCGCTGTTCGAAGACAACATTGACATGGCCAAGGACGAATTATGAAACCGCACACCCACAAGCCCCTCGGCATGCTGCTCGGCGGCCTGCTGCTCAGTGCCGGCGCCAGCGCCACCGAGCTGGTCTATACCCCGGTCAATCCATCCTTCGGTGGCAGCCCGCTCAACGGTGCCTGGCTGCTGGGCAATGCCCAGGCGCAGAACAACAAGAAGGATCCGGATGCGTTGGATCGTTCCTCGCTACTAAGCAACCAGTCCGCACTGGATCGCTTCACCAGCCAACTCGAGTCACGCCTGCTGGGTGATCTTCTAGCAGGCGTCGGCAGAGGCGAGACCGGCTCGCTAACCACAGATGACTTCCTAGTGCGCATCTACAACGGCGACGCTGGCGTCCTAATTGTGGAAATCACTGACCGCCTCACTGGCGAGATATCCGAAATCATCGTCGGACAGAACTGACCCAAGGAGAAACAAAGGCCATGAGAAGCCTATTCGTAGCCATAGGGATGATGGCGTTACTTCAGGGCTGTAGCATTCGCGAGCCCCTGCCTGCCGACCAGCATCCGCCCACGCTGACCCCACGCACCTCTACCTACGAGGATCTGCTGGCGCTGCCGCGTCCGAAAGGCCCGCTGGTGGCTGCGGTGTACGGTTTTCGCGACCAGACCGGGCAGTACAAACCGACCCCTGCCAGCTCCTTCTCCACCGCGGTGACCCAGGGCGCGGCCAGCATGCTGGTCGATGCCATGCAGGCCAGCGGCTGGTTCGTGGTGCTCGAGCGCGAGGGCCTGCAGAACGTGCTGACCGAGCGCAAGATCATTCGTGCCTCCCAGGCCAAGCCGGATGTCGCGCCCAACATCCAGTCCGAACTGCCCTCGCTGCTGGCAGCGAACATCATCATGGAGGGCGCCATCGTCGCCTACGAAACCAACGTGCGCAGCGGCGGCCAGGGCGCACGCTACCTGGGCATCGGCGTCTCGCAGGAGTATCGCGTCGACCAGGTAACGGTGAACCTGCGGGCCATCGACGTGCGCAGCGGTCGAGTGCTGTCCAACGTGATGACCACCAAGACGATCTTCTCCATCGGCCGCAGCGCCAACGTCTACAAGTTCATCGAGTTCAAGGAACTGCTGGAAGCCGAGGCAGGCTACACCACCAACGAGCCCGCGCAGCTGTGCGTGCTCTCCGCCATCGAGGCTGCCGTCGCCCACCTGATCGCTCAGGGCGTCGAACGCCGTCTCTGGCAGACCGCCGAAGGCAACGGCAGCGAGCACCCTGCGCTGAGCAAGTACCTGAGCAAGCTGAACTGACACACACCGGCCGGCGCAACGCCGGCCGGTGCTCCGTCGCCAGCGGCCCTGGCGACCGCCCCGATCATGCAACCGACACCGCGCGCTGCTACCGCGGTGTTTTTCGCGTCCACGTAAACACCTCTAGCGCACCAACAGACAACACTTTCAATCGTTGGATGGATGTTTTCTGCACTGGATCGAGGCAAACATGTCGGTATCTGAGCTCGATCAGGACAGGACGCCCATGAAACGCTCGCAACGGATTGCGCATGACCTGCTGTTGCCCATGATTCTCCTGCTGGCCGCTTACGGCCATGCCGAGGTCGCCATTCCGGGCGATCTGGCCCCGAATGAACTCGTTCCTTCCGCCATTCACTCATCCGCTTTCGGTCAGGCTGCCAGTGGCGCGCAGGGTGCGCTCGCGGTCGTTCAGCAGGCCGGGCAAGGCATGACCGGACGCATCGCCCAGAGCGGCGCGGAGCTGGAGGCCTACATCTTTCAGAACGGCTACGCCAACAGCGCCTCGATCGAACAGATCGGCCAGGGCAACGCGGCGCTGATCAGCCAGGACGGCTTCGGCAACGAGGCCCAGATCGAACAGACCGGCGCGGACAACCGTGCCGCCATCGCACAGCAGGGCTCGAGCAATCGCGCCCTCATCGAACAGACCGGCAGCGGGCACAGCAGCAATGTCAGCCAGAGCGGCCGCGGTCTGACGGTAGTGGTTCGCCAGTACCGCTAATCCCAGGGAATACCGCTGTACTTAAAACATCCATGGAGTGACAAAAATGTTTAAGTTCAAACCTCTTGTAGCAGCCATCCTGACTGTCGCCACTGCCCAGGCTTTCGCGGCCAACAACACCTCCGAGCAGGACCAGCTGGGCATCAACAATGTCGCGCAAGTGCTGCAAAGCGGCGGTTCGGGCAACCTGGCCAAGCAGGGCCAGAGCGGCTTCGGCAACCAGGCGACGGTCGAGCACAGCCACTCGCGGGAGACGACCGCAACGCAGTCCCAGGCTGGCAACTACAACGTCGCCGATGCCCAGCAGAGCGCCACCGCGCTGACCGCCGCTACGCAGAACCAGCGCGGCTGGGGCAATGACGCAACGGTCGAACAGACCGGTACCTACAAGACCGGCGCCACGCAGAACCAGAACGGTATTCACAACGTTGCCGAAACCTTCCAGACCGGCACCACGACCAGCAGCGCCACCACCGAGCAGACCGGTAAGCACAACTATGGTCTGATCACCCAGAGCGCCGCGATCAATAGCCAAGGCAAGCTGGTACAGGACGGCGAACTGAACAATGCCAGCATCACCCAGACCGCCAGCTGGGGCGACCGCGCCCTTGTCGACCAGCAGGGCACCGACAACGATGCGCATGTCACTCAGGTCGCCAGCCTCGGCTCCATCGCGGAAGTCGAGCAGGTCGGCTGGCGCAACGACGCCATGGTTTCCCAGACCGGCCACCAGCACGAGGCCTACATGCTGTCGGATGGCAACAACAACCGGGTGGACATCGACCAGAGCGGCAATGCGCAGAACGCCTTTGCGCTGCAGTACGGCAACGGCAACGATTCGCGCATCACACAGAGCAACAGCCCGTTCGGCGGCAACAACACTGCGACCACCGAGCAGTTCGGCACAGCCAACGAGGCCGACATCAACCAGCACGGCCGCAATCAGACCGCCAAGACCATCCAGCACGGCGGGCTCAACGTCGCCTCGGTGGATCAGCAGGGTCGCGGCAACGAACTGCACTTCCAGCAGGACGGCGTCGGCAACGAGCTGAACGCGGTGCAGAACGGCAGCGACAATGAAATCGTCGGTGTCAGCCATGGCTGGCACAACAGCAGCGACATCGAGCAGACCGGCGGCGACAACCTGGCCACCGTGCGTCAGGAAGGCACCCTGAACGAGCTGATGCTGACCCAGAGTGGCTACGACCATCTGGCCAAGGTCACTCAGCACGGCTTCGCCAACGACGCCCTGGTCAGCCAGGCCGGCTACGGCAACGCTGCCTACATCAACCAGAACGGCACCAACAACAGCGCGCTGGTCACCCAGCACTGAGTTGGCGCTCACCGACTGCCGGCCTCGCGCCGGCAGTCGCACGCCTGCATCCCACCTTTCTCACCACCCGACCGCCGTGCGGCTGCACCGTTTCGGTCGAAAGCCTGGCGATCCGCCATCGCCCTCGCCCCAAACTGAAGCAAGCTGACGCATCGGTCAGGTCATCCCTGCCCGACAATCAGCTGCGCGGAAGCCTGGCCGCGCGCTTCCTGGATTTCAATCGCCACAAAATAGCCTTTCAAATCATCTAGTTAACCTTACGCTACAACCGCAATCCGTGATTGGCGCGGCGCTTGCTATGGGACCAAAGCCTGACCGCTTGGACAACTTACAAGCTCACTCAAATGCCAATACGGAGACACACTCAATGAAGCGCAGCCTGACCACCGCAGCCCTCGCGGCCGGGTTCATCCTCAGTAGCCAAGCCATGGCCAGCCCCATGCTCTGGCAGAACAACAGCCTTACCTACCTCTACGGCAAGAACTTCGCCGTGGACTCCGCCGGCGGAAAGGAAGGCGATATCCAGCAGACCATCACCTTCGAACATGCCAGCGGCTGGACCTGGGGGGACATGTTCCTGTTCGTCGACAACAAGTGGTACAACGGCATCTCCGGCAGCGACGGCCATACCTACTACGGCGAGTTCAGCCCACGCCTCTCGCTGGGCAAGATCAGCGGCGCCGACCTGTCCTTCGGCCCGGTCAAGGACGTGCTGATCTCCGCGACCTACGAGCGCGGCGAAGGCCGCAACCGCAACTACCTGCTCGGCCCGGCTGTGGATCTGGAGATCCCCGGCTTCGATCGCTTCGCCCTGAACACCTACTACCGCAAGCCCGACGGCATCACCGGCAAGCCGAGCGGCCAGTGGCAGATCACCCCGACCTGGGCCATGACCTTCCCGGTCGGCAAGTCGGACATCCTCTTCGATGGCTACATCGACTGGGTCGTCAACGACAAGAAGAACGGCAACACCGAGCTGAAGAAGAACTTCCACTTCAACCCGCAGGTCAAGTACGACCTCGGCAAGGCGCTGGACTACACGCCCGGCAAGCTCTACGTCGGTATCGAATACGACTACTGGTCGAACAAGTACGGCATCGAGGACACCGATGCCTTCAACACCGACAACAACGTCACCAACTTCATCGTCAAGGCGCATTTCTGATGCGCCCGCCGCCCGGACAACGGGCGGCACCTTGCCGTGTCAGTCGCGTTCGCTTCAACAAGCGCAACGGCTGCTCGCGCAACGAAACTCGTGCAGAATCAGCCCAGTCAGCTAACCACCGCCCTGCTTCGGTGGGCCTGAACCGCAGGGTGGGCTTCAGCCCACCGAAACGGTAACGGCCGCCTGCCGGGCTAACGCTCACACCGAAGGCCGACTGCCCGCGCGCTCACGGATAGGGAACATGAACAAGAACAACGCACCGCAGCCCCTCTACAACGCCCAAGGCAAACCTGCCGGCCGCATTCGCCAGAAGAATGAGGAAACCATCCTCGCCGCGGCTGCCGAGGAGTTCGCCCGCTACGGCTTCAAGGGCACCAGCATGAACGCCATCGCCAGCCGCGCCGGGCTGCCCAAGGCCAACGTGCACTACTATTTCAACAGCAAGCTGGGGCTGTACGTGGAAGTCATGCGGCACATCCTCGAGCTCTGGGATACCGCCTTCGACGACCTCACCGTCGACGACGACCCGGCCACCGCCCTGGCCGAGTACATCCGCATCAAGATGGAATTCTCGAGGCGCCATCCCGAGGCCTCGAAGATCTTCGCCATGGAAGTCATCAGCGGCTGCGAGTGCCTTTCCGAACACTTCAACCAGGACTATCGCAACTGGTTCCGCGGCCGCGCTGCCGTATTCGATGCCTGGATCGCCGCCGGCAAGATGGACCCGGTCGACCCCATGCACCTTATCTTCCTGATCTGGGCCGGCACCCAGCACTACGCCGACTTCTCCGACCAGATCCGCCGCATCAACGGCAAGCGCATGACCCGCGCGGACTTCGCCCATGCCAGCGACAACCTGATCGCCATCATCCTCAAGGGCTGCGGGCTCAAGCCACCGGCAGCGGAGCGCTGAACGCTTGGCCCGAAAGCTGCGCATCCACTCGCCGGCCATCCACTACTTCGACATGGTGCGGCGCTGTCAGTCGATCCGCGAGGCGTCGCGCCGGCTCAACGTCGCGTCGTCGGCCGTGAACCGGCAGATTCTCAAGCTCGAAGACGAGATCGGCGCGCCCCTTTTCGAACGCTTGCCGGGCGGGCTTCGGCTGACCGCCGCGGGCGAGATCTTCGCGCGCCATGTCATCGTCGTGCTGCAGGACGCCGAACGTGTGCGCTCCGAACTGGACGCGCTGCAGGGTCTGCGCACCGGTCATGTGGAAATCGCCACGGTATCCGGCGTTACCACCGACCTGCTTCCCGGCGTGCTGGAGCAGCTGCGTGAGCGCTATCCGCGTGTCACGGTCGGTGTGACCAGCCTCGGCTCGCAAGCCATTCCCGAAGCGGTGACCAGCGGCCAGGCGGATATCGGCCTGGCCTTCGCCCTGCCGCGTACCGCCGACCTGCAGCAGCTGGGCGTCGGACATTTCCGCCTGGGCGCCATCGTCGCGCCAGGGCATCCACTGGCCGATCGCCGGGACGTCAGCTTCGCCACCTGCGCCGAGTTTCCGCTGATCCTGGCCAAGAGCGACCTTTCCATCCATCACCTGCTGGCGCCGCTGCTCGCACGCACTCGCCCGCGGCACAAGGCGCCGCTGGAAACCAGTTCGGTGGAGCTGGCCCTGCAGATGGCCAAGCGCGGCGCAGGCGTCGCCTTCCAGACACGCATCGGCATCGAGGCCGAGCTGGCCAACGGCACCCTGGTGCACGTTCCGCTGAACGACGGCGGCTCGGTGTTCAGCGACCTCGGCGTGTACGTGCGCAGTTCGCGTTACCTGCCGGTCGCGGTGGACGCCTTTGTCCGTGCCCTGAGCGAGGAAATCGCCATCCGCGAAGCGGCGCAGGGCACCTCCTCGTCCCGCACCACGCCGCAGCAGCGCTGAACGATCCGCCCTGGATGCCGCTCTATTGAGCGAACCCACTGCTCAGGAGCGTTCTTGATGGCTTCCCGTCTGCTCGCCGTACCGGCTGCCCTGCTTTTCTCGCTCGCGTCCTACCCCTGTCTTGCCGCCGACGGCACCCCGCTGGGCTGGGTGGAGCGCGGCCAGATACTGCCCGAGCACGTCACGGTTAAATTCAAGCTGGACACCGGTGCCCTGACCTCGTCCATGCATGCCGAAGACCTCGACTACTTCGAAAAGGACGGCGACAAGTGGGTCCGCTTCGATCTGGACCTCAAGGACGTGGAGCAGGACAAGCTGGTCAAGTCGCGCATCGAGCGCAAGCTGCAGCGCGAGCTGACCGTGCGCGGCGCCGGCGGCAAGGAAGATCGGCCGGTGGTGCTGATGAAGGTCTGCGTCGGCGATCGTCTGCTCGAAGAGGAGTTCTCCCTGAGAGACCGCGACGAGATGAACTACCCGGTGCTGCTGGGCCGGCGCACACTGGAAAAGCTCGGGCCGGTGGACTCGGCACGCACCTTCACCATCGAGCCCAGCTGTGCGGAAGTTGCCGAGCGCTGAACGGGCCTGAGCCCTAGTCCCGCGCCACGAACAACAACGCCTTGAGCCCGCTCTCAGGACTGATGTCCGGAAACTCCGGCGGGTTTTCCAGGCGTTCGGAAAAACGCAGCTGCGGCGCTTCGGCGGCCATGCCCTGGATCAGGAAATCGGTGCCGGTATCAGGGTCGTTGACGCAGGCCAGCACCTGGCCGCCTGGGTTCAGCAGCTCAGGCAGGCGGCGCAGGATCTTCTGGTAGTCGCGGGTCAGCGCGAAGCTGCCCTTCTGGAAGGACGGCGGGTCGATGATGATCAGGTCGTAGGGTCCGAGCTTGCGGACCTTGCCCCAGGACTTGAACAGCTCGTGGCCGAGAAAGCTGACCCGACTGATCTCATGGCCGTTCAGGCGGTGGTTCTCGCGCCCCCGGTTCAGCGCCGCGCTGGCCATGTCCAGGTTGACCACATGCTCGGCGCCGCCGGTGATCGCCGCGACCGAGAAACCGCAGGTGTAGGCGAACAGGTTGAGCACGCGCTTGCCGCGCGCATGCTCCTGTACCCAGCGGCGCCCATAGCGCATGTCGAGGAACAGCCCATTGTTCTGCTTGCGCCCCAGATCCAGCTTGTAGTGCAGGCCGTTCTCACTGATCCGCCACTCCGCGGGCACGTCGCCGAACAGTGCCTCGGTCGGCGCGTCAGGCAGGTAGCGGTGCTGCAGCAGGAGGTGCTGAACCTGCCGCTGCTGCCATGCCGAGGACTCGGCCAACGCCTGCAGCATCCGCTTCAGCGCCTCCAGCTCCGCCGCACCGGGATCGCGAAACAGCGCCACCAGCAGCACACCCTGCAGCCAGTCGACGGTCAGCTGTTCCAGCCCCGGATAGCAGCGCCCCCGCCCGTGAAACAGCCGCCGTGTCTCCTCGGGCGCAGCGGCCAGGGCGTCGAGCAGGTGTCGTTCGAGGATCGCGAGGGGGGCGGTGGTCATGGGACGGGCATCTTGGCAGCGGGCCGTGCATTCTAAACGGCGTAGCCGTCTGGGAGCATGCCCGCGTGGCGTTTGCTTGGCCGGCAAGAACCGGCTCGTCAGGCGGCGGAAACTATGCGCGACGGCCAATTGCCCAATCTAGCGTCAGCTAACACTGGCATCGCACTCTTCTGCCGAGCCCTATCGGTCCACGTTAAGGACACCCGATGAAGCATCCAAAACTCATCCACCACGGCGCTCGCGAAGGCGTGACCGGCTCGTGTCATCAATTGTGGATGGACGAAAACAGCAGCGTACTGATCGACTGCGGGCAATTTCAGGGCGACGACGAAGCGGGGCACGAAGATGAGCTGGCGCTGGACTTCTCCGTCGAGAGTGTCAAGGCGCTGATCGTGACGCACGTGCACATCGACCATGTCGGGCGTATCCCGAACCTGCTGGCAGCGGGCTTCGACGGGCCGATCCTGTGCAGCGAACCGTCCGCCCGGCTGCTGCCGATCGTACTGGAGGATGCCTTCCGGCTCTCCATCAGCCGTGACCAGGACCAACTGGAGCGCTACCTCAAGGTCGTCGAGCAGCGCATCATCGCCCTGCCCTACGATCACTGGTTCACCCTCAACGAAACCGACGGCCGCGCGTGCAAGGTACGCATGCAGCCGGCGGGGCATGTGCTGGGTTCGGCCTACGTCGAGCTGGAGCTCAGCGAGGGCTCCGACGTCCAGCGCGTGGTATTCAGCGGCGACCTGGGCGCGCCACATTCACCGCTGCTGCCGGACCTGGTACCGCCCGAGCGCGCCGATCTGCTGATTCTCGAAAGCACCTATGGCGACCGCCGTCACGAGGATCGCGCGCACCGCCGCGAACGGTTGCAGGCGGCCATCGAGCGGGCGCTGGCCGACCAGGGCACGGTACTCATTCCGTCGTTCAGTATCGGCCGAACGCAGGAGCTGCTGTTTGAGCTGGAGGAAATCCTCCACGAGAAGCGCGAAGCGGCCGAAGCCAGCGGCACGCCCGCCGAAGCGCCAGAACAGGCCAGGGATGGCGACCCCGATATCGACTGGCCGCAGCTTCCCATCATCCTCGACTCGCCGCTCGCCAGCCGCTTCACCGCCACCTACAAGGAGTTGCAAGGCTACTGGGACGAAGACGCCCGTCATCGCCTGGAGGAAGGCCGCAAGCCGCTGTCGTTCAAGCAGCTCATCACCGTCGACAGCCATGACGAACACATGCGCATCGTCGAACACCTCGCACAGACCGCACGCCCGGCCATCGTCATTGCCGGCAACGGCATGTGCTCGGGCGGACGCATCGTCAATTACCTCAAGGCCATGCTGGGCGACCCACGGCACAACGTGGTGTTCGTCGGCTACCAAGGCAAGCGCACGCCGGGACGGGACATACAGACCTACGGGCCGGACGGCGGCTTCGTCGATCTGGACGCCGAGCGCGTCGACATCCGCGCCGGCATCGACAGCGTTGGTGGCTATTCCGCCCACGCCGACCAGGCGGACCTGGTGGGTTTCGTCACGCGCATGCAGGAATGGCCGAAGGAGATTCGCCTGATCCACGGCGAAGAACAGGCCAAGCAGCGCCTGGCCGAGGTGCTCCGCGCGCGCTACGAGAAGGCCGGCCGGCAAGGCCGGGTGGTTATCCCATGAGGCCCGTGAGCTTCATCCTCATGGCTGATCCCAATGCGTGACAGCCAGCCACCGGGCGGCATGACCGCCCGGAGCCGGTGCTACAGTGCATTTTCACGTCAAAACCAAAGCGAGGTGCCCATGCTCAACCATGTAATGGTCGGTTCGAATGATATTGAACGGTCGAAGCGCTTCTACGATGCCGTGCTTGGCGTGCTCGGCGCTGGCGAGCCGCTGCGCAATACGGCGCCGTCCGGGCACACCCGCCTGTTCTACCGGCACGACGGCAGCCTGTTCGGTGTCACCGAGCCCATCAACGACGAACAAGCCACCGCGGCCAACGGCGGCACCATTGGCTTCAAGTGCAGCTCGCCGGAGCAGGTCCGGGCGTTTCACGAGGCCGGTCTCGCCAACGGCGGCAGTACCTGCGAGGACCCGCCGGGCGAGCGTGACGGCAGCCTGGGCCGGATGTTCGTCGCCTATGTGCGTGACCCCGACGGCAACAAACTGTGCGCGATCCATCGCATGAAGTGACGCGCCGCCCACTGGGCATTGCCATGGATGCGTCAGGGCCGGCTGACGCATCGCCGTCGGCAGGCGGCCTGGCCGCCCGCTCACCCTGGTCTCACGGCTCGACGATGAGACCGACGCCGCGCCCACGCGGGTCAGACCCGGTCTGCAGACGTCTACCGTCGACGCGAATCGCCTGAATGTCACCCATCAACCAGCCCTGATCCTCCAGCGTATAGCCCATGGCTTCCAGCGCTTGCGCCACCTCTCCGGTCAGCGGCGCATGGGCGTCGTAGTAGATCGTGTCCTTGGGCAACAGCTGGTGGTGCACCCGCTGCGCGGCCACGGCTTTTTCCAGCGGCAGGCCGAAGTCGTAAACGTTGTTCAGCACCTGGAAGATCGAGGTGAAGATGCGCGAGCCGCCGGGTGTACCCAGCACCAGGCTGACCTTGCCGTCGCGGGTGACGATGCTCGGGCTCATGGACGACAGCATGCGCTTGCCGGGTTCGATGGCGTTGGCGTCGCTGCCGACCACGCCGAAGGCATTGGCCACACCCGGCTTGGCACTGAAGTCGTCCATTTCGTCGTTGAGCAAGAAGCCGGCACCCTTGACCACCACGCCGCTGCCGTAGTCCAGGTTGAGGGTGTAGGTGTTGCTCACCGCGTTGCCGTCGGCATCGACGATGGAGAAGTGCGTGGTCTGATGGCTTTCCAGGCCCGGTCGTACCTTCTCCGTTGCGGAGATGGCCGTGGGGTTGATCTCGGCGGCGCGCTGCGCGAGGTATTCAGGCGAGGTCAGCCGCTTCACCGGCACATCGGAAAAGTCCGGATCGCCCAGGTAGTCCGCGCGATCGGCAAAGACGCGCTTCTCGATCTCCGCCAGCAGATGGATGTAGCGCGCCGAGTTCAGCTCGACACCCTCGAAGTCGGCGGCACGGCGCTCCTTGATGCCGATCAGCTGGGCCAGGGCGATGCCGCCGGAACTGGGCAGCGGCGCGGTGTACAGGCTGTTGCCACGCCAGTCGATGCGCATCGGCTCACGCCATTTGACGCGATAGTCGGCCAGGTCTTGCTGGGTGATCAGCCCGCCATCGCGCTACATCTGCGCGACCAGCAATGCGGCGGTCTTGCCTTTGTAGAAGTCGTCCGGGCCCTGGTCGGCGATGCGTTCCAGCGTCTCGGCCAGCTCCGCCTGGCGGAAGGTCGCACCCGGACGCATGCTGCCGAAGTAGTCCTCGAAGTTGGTCGTACCGTTGAACAGGCCGATGGCGTCCTCGCGATACTGGAATTGCTGGTCGGCCACCGTGAAGCCTTCACGGGCATAACCGACTGCCGGGGTGATGAGTTCACTCCAGGGCAACTTGCCGAAGCGCTGGTGGGCTTCCCACATGCCCAACACCGTGCCAGGCACGCCGGCTGCCCGGGCGCCCACCAGGCTGAGGTTCTCGATCACCTCGCCCTGATCATCCAGAAACATGGTCTTGCTGGCGGCCTTCGGCGCGACTTCCCGGTAGTCCAGGAAATACGGCTTGCCGTCCATGTACAGGGTCATGAAACCGCCGCCGCCGATATTGCCCGCCTCGGGATAGGTGACGGCCAGGGTAAAGGCGGTCGCTACCGCCGCGTCCACCGCGTTGCCGCCATTCTTCAGGACCTGGGCGGCCACCTTGGCGCTGTATTCATCGGGAGCGGCAACCGCCCCGCCTTCCAGAAGCGCACCGTAAGCCACGGGGCTCGTCGCGACGATTGCCGCCAGAGTGAACTGGGTGATGTGTAGCAAGCGCATCGTAGTCATCCTTATTGTCGTGATCGCGCCGCCCCGACATCGCTCGGAGCGGGCACTTATCCAACATAGACGACCGTGATGCCGCCGTACCGCTTGGCCGCCGCACGGCAGCGGCGTCAGAACTCCAGGCAGATCTTGCCGAAGTGCTGGTTGCTCTCCTGGTAACGGAACGCCTCGACGATCTCGTCCAGCGCAAACCGCTTGTCGATCACCGGACGGATGCCATTGGCATCGATGGCACGGATCATTTCCTGCTGCTGCGTGCGGCTGCCCACCAGCACGCCCTGCAAGCGCAACTGACGCACCAGTGCTGGCACCAGCTGCAGCTCGCCGGCGATGCCGGTAAGAATGCCGATCACCGAGATATGCCCGCCGATGCGCGCCGCAACCATCGACTGCGCCAGCGTCGCCGGCCCGCCGACCTCGATCACATGGTCGACGCCGCGGCCATCGGTCAGCTCGCGCACCGTCTCGCCCCAGGCGGGTGTCGTTCGGTAGTTGATCAGGTGGTCGGCGCCCATCTCCCGCAGGCGCTCCAGCTTGGCGTCGCTGGACGAGGTGGCGATGACCGTGGCGCCGGCCATCTTGGCGAACTGCAGGGCGAAGATCGATACGCCGCCGGTACCCTGGATCAACACGCTGTCGCCGGGCTTGAGCTTGCCGTCGGCCATCAGCGCACGCCAGGCAGTGAGGCCGGCGGTGGTCAGGGTCGACGCCTCGGCATGGCTGTAGCCCTTGGGCGCATGGGTGAACGAGGTGGCGCGGGCGGTGACCATTTCGCGGGCATAGCCATCGACACCGTCGCCCGGCACCGTGGCGAAGCCTTCCACCAGCGGCTCGCCGGCCAGCCAGTCGGGGAAGAAGGTGCTGACCACCGCGTCGCCAACGGCGAATTCAGTCACGCCCGAACCCACCGCCACCACTTCACCGGCGCCATCGGCCATGGGAATGCGCGGCTCGCTGGGACCCCACATGCCGCTCACCACCGCGAAGTCGTGGTAGTTCAGCGAGTTGGCGCGCAGCCGCACGGTGATCTCGCCGGCCTCGGGCCGGGCGGCCTCGCTGGTGCCGACGATGACCCGCTCATAACCGCCGCCGGGCTGTACGAATATGGCTTTGTGGCTCATGAACACTTCTCCGCTACGGGTTGACCTGCCAGGGCAGCGGCCAGCATCAGCATCGTTCGAGTCATCGAAGCCGCCCCGGGAATGGCGGACAGCATAGCCAATCCTGCATCGGCATGACCGCCACGAACTTACCTCGATTGCCATCGTCGAAAGCGCGTCCACCCTGCTACGGCTCGCCCGACGCAGCCTCAGCAGACGATCCAGTGCCGCCCCGGAACCGCCCATGCCCGAGCTCCAACGCCTCCGCCATTCCACAGCCCTGCGCCTGGCCATTGCCGCGGCGCTGATGAGCATCACCGCACCCTGCTTCGCCGAAGTCACCGAGAGCCAGCTCGCCGAGCGAGATGCCGAGAACAAGCGGGTGACCGCCGAGCTCATGGCCAAGCCCAACGAGCTGACCCAGCCGCTGCAGAGCAAGTACAACCACATCATCACCTACGGGCAGTCGCTGGCCTCCGCCGCCGAGGGCTGGCCGGCGCTGTCCGTCGCGCCACGCTACGACAACCTGATGCTCGGCCAGTCACCACGCTCGGCAGCCTTCAGCGGCGCGTCGTTCAAGCCGGTGGGCGAAGCAGCCTTCACGCCGCTGCGTGCCGTGGTGCAGCAGAAGAGCAACGCGGCCGTGGTGCTCGATGCAGAGAAGGTCGGCAAGCTCGCGCCGCAGGCGCAGGAGGAAGGCGAATCGGTGGAAGTCGGCGCGCTGAACATGGCACGTCGGCTCTATCTACATCACCTCGGCCGCGACACCGATCCGGAACACCTGTTCGTCGCCAGCAACGCCTCGACCTCGGGTCGCTCCATTGCCCAGCTCTCGAAAACCGGTGGCACCAACGAATACCTGCGCGTGACCCAGGCCGTCGATCAGGCCAAGGCGCTGGCCGACGCGCAACAGGCCAGTTACAGCATCAGCGCATTCTTCTGGCTGCAGGGCGAGTACGACTATTCCCATACCAATGGCGGCAAGAACGATCAGGCGTACTACAAGGCCAAGCTGCGCCAGCTGCGCGACGACCTCTATGCCGACACCGCCAAGGCCATCGCCGGGCAGGAAAAGATGCCGGCCTTCTTCAGCTACCAGACCGACGCCAAATCCTCGGTCAAGGACGGTTCGCTCGCGGTCGGCATGGCCCAATGGGAACTGGCTCAGGAAGAGCCCGGCTGGTACCTGGTCGGGCCGGTCTACCCCTACACCGACAAGGGCGTGCATCTGTCGGCCAACGGTTACCGCTGGTTCGGCCAGATGCTCGGCAAGGTCTATCACCACGTCGTCATCGAGCGTAAGGAATGGGTGCCCCTGTCGCCCCGCCAGGCCACACTGGACGGCCGCGACGTACTGATCGACTTCCACGTGCCGCACCCGCCGCTGGCGTTCGACCAGCCTTACATCGGCCACGAGGCCCGCGACGTGAAGAACAAGGGCTTCATGCTGCAGGACGACCAGGGCGAGGTGCCCATCGCTGCCGTGGAGATCGTCGCCGACACCATCGTCCGCCTGCGCGCCGATCGCGAACTCAGCGGCCAGCCACGCGTCAGCTATGCCGGCTACCAGGTGGGCGGTGCCGGCCAGCTACGCGACAGCGACCCCATGCGTGCCGATGCGACCTACGAGTACCTCAAGGACCTGATGCCCGCCGATGCGAACATCAAGGCCCTGGTGCACCAGCCCTACCCGTTGCAGAACTGGAGCATCGCCTTCGATATCGAGGTGGCGGGCCGACCGGGCACCGAGCCCGCGGCGCGCTGACTCACGTCAGATCGGCGCCTCGATCCCCAGCAGGCGCATGCGGCGGTACATTGTCGGCCGTGACACGCCGAGTTCGCGCGCCGCGGCACTGACGTTCCAGCGATGGCGACGCAGCGTCTCGCGCAAGGCCGCGGCCGACTCGGGTTCTGGCTCCGCCTCGGCTTGCCGGCTGCGGGCGAGAATGCGCGGCAGGCATTCATCCGGCAGATCCTGCACGGTGATCTCGTCCCCCTCGCAGGTCGCCAGCGCATACTGCAGCACGTTGCGCAGCTCGCGAATGTTGCCCGGCCAGGGATAGGCCAGCAGCGCGCTGATCGCATCACCACGCAGGTGCGGGTTGCCCGGTCGCCCCTCGGCCAACTCGGCAAAGACGCGGTCGATCAGGAACGCCTTGTCCGCCCGCTCACGTAACGGCGGCAGCTTCAGCGACGCGCCATTCAGCCGGTAGAACAGGTCCTCGCGAAACGCCCCGCTCTCCACCATCTGCCGCAGGTCACGGTGGCTGGCCGCAATCACGCGGATGTCCACCTTCACCGGCCGCTCGGCGCCCAGTGGCGTCACCTCCTGTTCGGCCAGTACGCGCAGCAGGCGGGTCTGCAGGTGCAGCGGCATGTCACCGATCTCGTCGAGGAACAAGGTGCCGCCGTCGGCCTGCTGGATCAGGCCGCGCATGCCCTTGCTGCGCGCCCCGGTGAAGGTACCCGGGGCGTAGCCGAACAGTTCGCTCTCGATCAGCGATTCGGGCATCGCTCCGCAGTTGATTGCCACGAACGGCTTGCTGCGTCGGCTGCCACTTTCATGCAGCGCCTTGGCCAGACGCTCCTTGCCGGTGCCGGTCTCGCCGTTGAGCAGTACGTTCAGCGGTTCGCTGCACAGACGTCGGGCGCGGGCGAGCATCTTGCGCATGACCGGGTCATCGTCGGCCAGCGCATCCAGCGGCGATTGCCCGGCCGGCGAGCTGCGCTCCGTCGCTGCCGGCGCGCGGCGGCGCGGTTCCATCAGCGCCGCGAAGAACAGCTGATGGCGATGGGTGCGGAAAGCGCGTACCTGATCGTGGCTGGCGTAGGGGATGCTCAGCACGTCCGCCAGTTCGCAGTCGAACAGCTGATCGACATGCACCTGGTTCGAGGTGCCGAACGGGCCGGACAGTGCCAGCCCATGTTCGGCCAGCAGTCCGCGCGCGGCCGTGTTGGCAGCCAGCAGCTCGCCCTGATCGCCCAGCGCCAGCAGGTAGCGTCGGTTGATCAGGACGAACTCCCGTGAGCCGTCGAAACAGAGGATCGGCCGGTCGCGATACAGGCGCAGGAAGTACGCGTCCTCAATCATCCGCGCATACTGTTTGACCAGCTGCAGGGCAAAGGTCTGCGAATCCTTGGACGGCGGCGAATGCAGCGCCGAGATGTCCAGCACCGCCAGCAGTTGCCCCTGGGGGTTGAACATCGGCACCGCCGTGCAGGTGAGGTTGGTATGCCAGACGCTGAAGTGATCGTGCTGATGACACGTCAGCGCCTGCTGTTCCTTGATGCAGGTGCCGACCGCGCAGGTGCCGGCGTGGTCCTCGCCCCAATCCGAGCCCAGATACAGGCCGGTCTTGCGATGCGCTTTCTCGTCCGCCGGATCGCCGAGAAACTGCACGGCGATGCCGCGGTTGTCGGTCAGCAGAATCACGTAGCCCAGCTCGGCCACCTGCCGGTAGAGCTGTTCCACGCCCGCACGGGCCACGTTGATCAGCTCGTCTGCCTGGTCCTGGTGCTCGCGCAGAACCTGCCGCGGCACGAAGCGCGCCTCGGACGGACGCGCCGGGTCCAGACCGTAGTCGTGCACACAGCGGCGCCAGGAGCGCGCAATGATCGGATCGCGGTCAGCGGAAAGATGCGGCGCGTTGGCCAGCGTGAGCACCGCGTCGATGTGGCTCACGGGACCGGAGAGCAGGTTCATGCATCCTCCTCGAAGCGCTCGCAGCGGATGGCAACGGGCGCCTCAGCGAAACGCTTTATTGTTATGAAGTGTACTGAAGGATAAACGATTGAACCGTCAGGACCAGCCTGAACTTTGGAAGTATGCCTGCTCGGGTGTTTCAAATATTAGCCGCACGTTGTAAAGCGCTTTACAACGCTTTACAGGTGTAAAGCGCAACTTGCGTTACACCACCGTTACGGCCATCCAATTCAAACAAGATAAATCCTTTAATTTCAGACAGATAGGTAAATAAATATTCATACATGAAAGTTGGCATGACCCCTGCTGATCACCCTGTGCGGAACAAACTCTTCGCATAACAAGATCGCCAGCCGCCTGCTCCCCTCAGCGCTGTTGGTAATAATCAGGAGCTACTGTCATGCACGATTCAGCTCGTCCGCACGGCACGCTAAACCGTCGACGTTTTCTTTCTCTGTCCAGCCAGTCGCTGCTGGCGTTGAGCCTGAGCCAGTTGATCCCGGTGAACCTGCTCGCCGAAGAGCGGCAGGCGGAACTGCCTGACGGCCTGCTGCGCATGGGTCGCGACATCTTCCCCCACGATTTCATCAGCGATCGCCACTACGTACAGCCCCTGCTCGACCTCGCGGAACAGGAGCCGGCGCTGATCGGCGGCGGGCTCGACGAGCTGCAGCGTCAGGCACGCAAGGCCCACGGCAAGCGCTTCGAACAGCTGGACGAAGCCGAACGCGTGGCGCTGCTCAGCGACATCGAGGGCACCCCGTTTTTCAAGGCGGTGCGCAGCAGCCTGATGTTCGGCCTGTACGACAACAAGACGCTATTCCCGCTGTTCGGCTACGAGGGCTCGTCGTGGGAATACGGCGGCTACGTCAACCGCGGCTTCGACGATCTCAACTGGCTCTGAGCCAGGGCGCCCCGCGGCGCCGACAACAAGAACAAGAGAGGGATACCCCATGGCAACTTTTGCCCAGGACGACGATGGCGTCGTGGTGATCATCGGCTCCGGCGCTGGCGGCGGCACGCTGGCCAACGCGCTGGCCAAACAGAAGATTCGCAGCGTGGTGCTCGAGGCGGGCAAGCGGCACACGCTGGAGGACATCGAGAACGACGAGTGGGCGATGTTCAAGAAGATCTCCTGGCTCGACAAGCGCATCGCCGCCGGCGACTGGCACCTGGCCGAGAACAACCCCAACCTGCCAGCCTGGATCGTCAAGGGCGTCGGCGGCAGCACCGTGCACTGGGCCGGCATCGCCCTGCGCTTCCGTGATTTCGAATTCAGGATGCGGAGCATCAACGGCGACATCGCCGGGGCCAACCTGCTGGACTGGCCGGTGACCCTGGAAGAGATGGCGCCCTGGTACGAGAAGGCCGAGAAGCACATGGGCGTGACCGGCCCCAGCACCGGCATGGCCTATCACCCCTGGCACAACTCCTTCAAGGTGCTGGCCACCGGCGCCAAGCGGGTCGGCTACAAGGAGATTCTCTCCGGGCCGATGGCCATCAACACCGAGCCCTACGACGACCGCGCCGCCTGCCAGCAGATCGGCTTCTGCATGCAGGGCTGCAAGATGGGCGCGAAGTGGTCGACGCTCTACACCGACATTCCCCGCGCCGAAGCCAGTGGGTACTGCGAGGTGCGGCCGCAGTCGATGGTGCTGCGCATCGAACACGACGCCAAGGGCAAGGTGAACGGCGTGGTCTACGCCGACGCCCAGGGCACCATCCAGCGGCAGAAGGCCCGGGTGGTCTGCGTGGCGGGCAACTCCATCGAGTCGCCGCGCCTGCTGCTCAACTCCGCTTCCTCGATGTTCCCCGACGGGCTGGCCAACTCCTCCGGCCAGGTCGGCAGGAACTACATGACCCACACCACCGCCGGCATCTTCGCCGTGATGCCCAAGCCGGTGAACATGCACCGCGGCACCACCTGCGCCGGGGTGATCTCCGACGAGTCGTACAACGATCCGTCGCGCGGTTTCGTCGGCGGTTACCGCCTGGAAATCCTCGCCCTCGGCCTGCCGTTCCTGTCCGCCTTCCTCGACCCGACGCCCAAGGGCTGGGGCCGCCAGTTCGCCTCGCGGATGGAAAAGTACAACCACATGTCCGGCGTCTGGCTGTGCGGCGAAGACCTGCCGCTGGAAAGCAACCGCATCACCCTGCACGCCAACGAGAAGGACCAATACGGCCTGCCGATCCCGGTGGTGACCAAGAGCGATCACCCCATGGATGCCGCCATGCGCAAGCACGGCGTCGCCGCCACCGCCAGGTGTTACGAGGCCGCCGGCGCCACCGACGTGATCGAGCTGCCGCCCTACCCGGCCAGCCACAACATGGGCACCAACCGCATGAGCGCCAAGGCCCGTGACGGCGTGGTGAACAAGTGGGGCCAGAGCCACGACATCCCCAACCTGTTCGTTTCCGACGGCAGCCAGTTCACCACCAGCGGCGGCCAGAACCCCACCCTCACCATCGTCGCGCTGGCCCTGCGCCAGGCCGAGCAGATCGGCCGGCTGCTCAACGAACGCGCGATCTGACCACCACTACAAGGGAGTCGACCATGACCCAGCCCAACAACTCGCAGCGCCTGTGGATGTACGAGCAGATGCTGACCAGCCGCTACATGGAGGAATCCATCGAGCGCATCTACATGGAAGGCAAGACGCCGGTGTTCAATATGGCCAAGGGGCAGATTCCCGGCGAGATGCACCTCTCCAACGGCCAGGAGCCCTGCGCGGTAGGCGTCTGTGCGCACCTCGAGGCCGGCGACATCGTCACCGCCACCCACCGCCCGCACCACATCGCCGTGGCCAAGGGCGTCGACCTCAACGAGATGATGGCCGAGATCTTCGGCAAGGCCACCGGGCTTTCCGGCGGCCGCGGCGGCCATATGCACCTGTTCGATGGCCGGGTGAATTTCTCCTGCTCGGGGATCATCGCCGAAGGCATGGGGCCGGCCGTCGGCGCCGCCTTGTCGCGGCAGATGCAGGGCAAGCCCGGGGTGGCCGTGTCCTTCATCGGCGAGGGTGCGGCCAACCAGGGCGCCTTCCACGAAACGCTGAACCTCGCCGCGCTGTGGAAGCTGCCGGTGGTGTTCGTCATCGAGGACAACGCCTGGGGCATCTCGGTGGCCAAGGCCAGCGCCACCTGCATCAAGCAGCACCACGTGCGCGCCGCGGCCTACGGAATGCCCGGTGTGTTCGTCGAGAACAACGACCCGGACGGCGTGTTCCGCGCGGCCGGCGAAGCCATCGAGCGCGCCCGTGCCGGTGGCGGCCCGACCCTTATCGAGATCGAGACCTACCGCCTGGCCGGCCACTTCATGGGCGACGGCGAAACCTACCGCCCCGAGGGCGAGAAGGACGGCCTGATGAAAAAGGACCCCATTCCCGGCTACCGCCAGCGCCTGATCGACGAAGGCGTGATGAGCGAGGCACAGGCCCACGACATCGAAGCCCGCGCCCGTGGCCGCATCGATGAAGCGGTGCAGTTCGCCCGCGAAAGCCCCTATCCACGCCCCGAAGAGGCGCTCGAGCACGTGTTCGTGTGAGCCGATCCGAACAACACGAGGAACACCCCATGAACAGCCAAGCCACCATGACCGCCGCCGTCTGGCACGGTCGCAAGGACATCCGCCTGGAACAGGTGCCGCTGCCCGGCGCGCCACAACCGGGCTGGGTGCAGATCCGCGTGCACTGGTGCGGCATCTGCGGTTCCGACCTGCACGAGTACCTCGCCGGCCCGGTGTTCATCCCGGTGGATGCGCCCCACCCGCTCACCGGCATCAGGGGTCAGTGCATCCTCGGCCACGAGTTCTGCGGCGAGATCGTCGCCACGGGTGACGGCGTCGAAGGCTATGCACCGGGCGACAAGGTCGCCGCCGATGCCTGCCAGCACTGCGGCCAGTGCCGTTTCTGCAAGACCGGCCAGTACAACCTCTGCGAGCAGCTGGCCTTCACGGGCCTGATGAACAACGGCGCTTTCGCCGAGTTGGTCAACGTACCCGCCGAGCTGCTCTACCGCCTGCCCGAAGGCTTTCCGCTGGAGGCCGGCGCGCTGATCGAACCACTGGCGGTCGGCATGCATGCGGTGAAGAAGGCCGGCAGCCTGCTCGGCGAGACGGTTGTGGTGGTCGGGGCCGGCACTATCGGCCTGTGCACCATCATGTGCGCCAAGGCCGCCGGCGCCGGCCAGGTGATCGCCCTGGAAATGTCCGCTGCGCGCAAGGCCAAGGCGCTGGAAGTCGGCGCCACGCGGGTCATCGACCCCAGCGAGTGCGACGCCATCGCCGAGATCAAGGCGCTCACCGGCGGCTACGGCGCCGACACCTCGTTCGAGTGCATCGGCCACAAGGCCACCGCCAAGCTCGCCCTCGACGTGATCCGCAAGGCCGGTCGCTGCGTGATGGTGGGCATCTTCGAGGAGCCCTCGGAATTCAACTTCTTCGAGATCGTCGCCACCGAGAAACAGGTGATCGGCTCGCTCGCCTATGCAGGGGAGTTCGCCGACGTCATCGCCCTGATCGCCGACGGGCGCATGGACGTGACCCCGCTGATAACCGGCCGCATCGGCCTGGACAACATCCTCGAGCAGGGCTTCGAGGAGCTGGCCAATCACAAGGACCGCAACGTCAAGATCATCGTCAGCCCCAGCGCGCTGGCCGGCTGAGCAGGAGACCACCATGACCACAGCAGTAAAGGAAAGAAAACTCACCGTCGCCCGCGCCATGGCCGAAGCCGTGGCGCAGGAGATGCGCCTGGACCCGAAGGTGTTCGTGATGGGCGAGGACATCGGCCAGCTCGGCGGTGTGTTCGGCAACACCCGTGGCCTTTATGAAGAGTTCGGCAAGACGCGCATCCGCGACACGCCGATCTCCGAAACGGCCTTCATCGGTGCCGCGGTGGGCGCCGCTTCGGACGGCATGCGGCCGATCGTCGAGCTGATGTTCGTCGACTTCTTCGGCGTCTGCATGGACGCCATCTACAACCTGATGGCCAAGAACACCTACTTCTCCGGCGGCAAGGTGCCGGTGCCCATGGTGCTGATGGCCTCCACCGGTGCCGGCTACTCGGACGCCGCCCAGCATTCGCAGTGCCTCTACGGCACCTTCGCCCACCTGCCGGGCATGAAGGTGGTGGTGCCGAGCAACGCCTACGACGCCAAGGGCCTGATGACCGCCGCCATCCGCGACGACAACCCGGTGGTCTACCTCTTCCACAAGGCGCTGCAAGGCATGGGCTGGCTGGGCACCGAGAAAGGCGCCACCGTGCCGGTACCGGACGAGCCCTACATCGTCGAGATCGGCAAGGCCAAGACCGTGCGCGAGGGCCGCGACGTCAGCCTGGTCAGCCTCGGCGCCGGTGTGCATCACGCCCTGCGCGCCGCCGCGCAGCTGGAGAAGGACGGCGTCAGCGCGGAGGTCATCGACCTGCGCAGCCTGGTGCCGCTGGACCGCGAACACGTCATCGCCTCGGTGCGCAAGACCGGCCGACTGATCGTGATCGACGAGGACTACCACAGCTTCGGCGTCAGCGGCGAAATCATCGCCAGCGTCGTCGAGCACGACATCGGCATGCTCAAGGCACGCCCGCAACGGGTGGCCTTCCCCGACATCCCCATCCCCTTCACCCCGGTCATGGAGCAATGGGCGCTGCCCAATGCGGACAAGATCGTGGCCGCCTATCACGCCCTGAACAAGGAATGACCCCATGAGTAACCCAACCCCCATCGTGATCGCAGACGACCTCTGGGAAGGTGACGCCGAAGCGGTAATCACCTCCTGGCTGGTGAGCGACGGCGCCGAAGTCGCCGCCGGTGACCTGGTCGCCGAGATCATGTCGGAAAAGGCCCAGTTCGAGATCGAAGCGCCGGTGGCCGGCGTGCTGAAGATCCTCGAAGACGAAGACGCGGTGATCGCCAAGGGCGCAGTCATCGCCCAGGTGGAATAGCCATGACGCAACTGGAAAACCTGTCCGGCGCCCCGGCCCCCGAGCGGGTGCCACTCAAGGGCATGCGCAAGATGATCGCGGCGAAGATGCTCGAGAGCCTGCAGACCACTGCCCAGCTGACCCACCACGCCGAATGCCGGCTGGATGCGCTCAAGGCCCGCCGCGCCGAACTCAAGACGGCTGGCAGTGCGGTGTCGGTGCAGGACCTCGTGCTGCTCAAGGTGATCGAAACGCTCAAGGCGCATCCCGGCCTGAACGCCACCCTGGCCGACGAGGTGATCCACCACCATGCGGCGGTGCATCTCGGCGTGGCCATCCCCCTGCCCGGCGACCTGCTGGTGGCACCGGCGCTGTTCAACGCCGAACAGCTGGACGGCGAAGAGCTGTGCCAGGCGCGCAAGGCGCTGGTGGACAAGGCGCTGGCCAGCAAGCTGTCGGTCAAGGAGCTGACCGGCGCCACTTTCACCGTGTCCAACCTGGGGTTGTCGCGGGTGCACCACTTCACCCCGGTGCTCAACCCGCCGCAGGTGGCCATCCTCGGCATCGGCGGCGTGCAACGTCGGCTGGAACTGAGCGCGAGCGGTGCGCTGGTGGAGGTCGAATGGCTGGGCCTGTCGCTGACCTTCGACCATCGCGCAGTGAACGGCGCGCCGGCAGCGGACTTCCTCGACGACCTGTGCCGGCGCATCGAGGAGGGTGCGGCATGAACGGCATCGCCCGCTTCAGTGTAGCGGCCGGCCTGAATGCCGAACGTGCCCTGCTGCAGCGCGTCTGCGATGGCCTGTTCGACTGCCAGCTGCTGCTCTGGCGCCCGACCGGCCAGGCGCTGGTGATGCCCGGCAGCTTCGAGCGCCGCCCCGGTTTCGCCCTGGCCAGCCAACGCTGCGCGGTGCAGGGCTGGCCGATCCTGCTGCGAGACACCGGTGGCGAGCCAGTGCCGCAGTCGCCTGCCGTGCTCAATATCGCCCTCGCCTGCGCGCTGCCCATCGAAGACGAGGCCGGCAAGCGCATCGTCATTGCCTACGAGCGACTGCTCGATCCGCTGGCGCTGTGGCTCGCCGAGCATGGTTTGCGGGCCGGAGTCGGCGCGGTTCCGGGTGCCTTCTGCGACGGCCGCTACAACCTCACGCTGGAAGGCCGCAAGCTGGCCGGCACAGCGCAACGCTGGCGGCGCAGCCGTGATGGCCGCCCGGCGGTGCTCGCCCATGCGGCGGTGCTGATGGACGACTGGCGCGAACCGATGGCCGACATCGTCAACCGCTTCTATCACGCCTGCGCCAGCGACCTGCGCTGCGCGGCCGACAGTCATCTGGCGCTCGGTGAGCGACTGCCAGGCGCCTGGAGCGAAGCCGAGTCGCTGTCCGACCGCTATCAACGTGTGCTGGCCTGGCAAGGCCTGGAACTCGGCGCCCGCCCCTTGCCCAGCCCGGCCACAGGCACGGTCGCCGGTCCACCCTCCCCCGTGCTTTGAACAACACCACGGCCACCAACCGGTCCGGCCATGCATCGGAGGAAACCCCATGAGCTATTCCACCCCCGACCCGCCCGGCCAGCGCGGGTATCCAACACTTCGCCCTGGCCAGTCCAGGCGAAGCGGTGATCGTCTTCCGAGGAGCCTCACCCAGCAGGGCACAACAGCCCCAACACTGGCAACCAGCGCAATGAAGCCGGCCAGAAGTTATAGAAGTTTGAATAAAGATTTCGAAAAGCCGTGATAGGTGCATGTTGTTTCGCGCCATTACGGGGGCTCATACCGGAATCGACTTAATAACAAAAGAAATGCCAGAAGAGCTTTATCCATAAATGCTCGTTGTACCCACGCACGCCTGAAACCCTAAACAAGGAAATAATAAAAATGAAATTCAAACAGTCAAACCTAAGGGTTCACCTGATGATGGCCGCCTCGCTTTTTGCGATCACGCCGCTGCATGCATCAGACAGAATCATCACAGACAAGGAATTGTCCGATGAATCAAATACCGCTGATTGGCTGGCGTATGGGCGAACGCATTCCGAACAACGGTTCAGCCCGCTCAAGGACATCAACGTAGATAATGTCAGCCAACTCAAACCTGAATGGTATGCGCCGCTACCTGACCGCTCAGATATGGTCGGAACGCCCTTGGTGGTCGATGGCGTCATGTACTATGTGGGCGAAATGAACAGAACGCGCGCGTTCGATGCCCGCACGGGAAAGAAGCTTTGGGAATACGATCCGCAAGTTTCCAAAGAGATCCTCGACAACAATATGAAGAAGGTCTTTTGGAAGCATAACCGCGGCCTTTCAACCTACGGCGACAAGTTGTTCATTGCCACCTGGGACGGCCGCCTGATTGCAATCAACCGAAAAGACGGCAAGGAAGTCTGGCAGACCCGTACATTCGATCACGACCAGCCGTTGAATATCACCGGCCATCCCAAGGCCTTCGACGGCAAAGTCTTTGTCGGCAATGGCGGAACCGAACTTGGTCCGATGCGCGGTTATGTGACCGCTTATGATGCCGAAACCGGCAAGCAGGTCTGGCGTTTCTATATCGTTCCCGGCAATCCTGCCGATGGGTTCGAGGATGCCGCCCAGGAGATGGCCGCGAAAACCTGGACGGGCCGCTGGTGGGAAAACGGCGGCGGCGGGAATGCCTGGCACGGCTGGACGTACGACGCCAAGTACAACCAGCTCATCTTTGGTACAGGTAATGGCGGCCCCTGGAACATCAAGGTGCGTAGCCCGGAGGGTGGCGACAACCTGTTCCTGTGCTCTGTGGTGGCGGTCGATGCGGATACAGGCGAATACAAGTGGCATGTCCAGACTGCCCCGGGTGACACCTGGGACTACAACTCGAACATGGACATCGTGCTGGCCGATCTGAAAATAGACGGCAAGGATGTTGACGCCGTATTGCATGCCCCCAAGAACGGCTTCTTCTATACGATCGACCGTTCGAACGGCAAGGTACTGTCCGCGGAGAAATTCGCCGATGCCAACTGGTCAACCAGGTACGACCTGAAAGAGCAGCGTCATATCGTTGCCGACGACGCCAGGTATCCGGAAGGCGAGAAGAATATCTACCCATCGGCATTCGGTGCGCACTCGTGGCACGCGATGTCCTATAACCCCGAGCTGAATCTTGCCTTTATCCCCACCAACCATCTAGGCAACACCTTCAAGGACGACGGTAACAATACGAAGCCTGGCCATAAGATGGCGAGCCACAAACTCTACCTGGGGCTGACCGGTTGGGAATTGACCAAGGACCCGCACGAGTCACGGGGCTCGTTGCAGGCCTGGGACCCGGTCAAGAACAAGCGCGTGTGGCAAGTAAATCAGAAGAGTCCTTGGGGCGGCGGTACCTTGACCACGGCCGGCAACCTGGTTTTCCAGGGCGAGCCCGATGGCCTGTTCAAGGCTTATGACGCACGCACCGGTCAAGAACTCTGGTCCTATGACGTCGGCCTCGGTATCTCCGCGCCACCGATCACTTACAAGTTGGATGGCAAGCAGATGGTTTCCCTGCTGGTGGGCCCTGGTGGTGCATTGGCTTCCAACTTCGGCGGCTCAGGCGAACTGGGTTTTGAAAGCCATGGCTGGAAATATGGTGCGCATGAGCGCCGCATCATGACCTTCTCGCTTGACGGAAAAGCGGTCGTTCCAGAACAGCCGGCGCCGCAACTCGCCAAACCCATCATCGATGAGAAGTTTGAAGTCGATGCCGAAAAGGCCGAGACGGGCGCGGGTGTCTATGCGGAAAACCTCTGCGTTGGTTGCCACGGCGCCGGGGCTGTTGCGGGCATGAAGGCACCCGATCTGCGGGAGTCGCCGATCTTGCTCACAAGCAGCGAAAAAGGGTTTGAGAGCGTGGTGCGCGGTGGAGCATTGCTCGTCAATGGCATGCCCAAGTTCCCGGATCTGACCGATGCAGAGCTGGAAAGCATTCGCCATTTCGTGCGCAGACAAGCACACGACGGGGTGAAATCGGGCGGCGGCCATTAGGTCGGCAACCTTCGATCGCCAACCAAACAGTTGAACCGGTAACGCCTGAGTAGCCAGGCGTTACCACTGAGCAGAAACGCACGCGAATACCGTGAATGCCCACTCCCATGGCGGCTAACGGTATTCGCGGCACCCGCACCGTTACATCCCAAAGGATCAGAACAATGACAACAAGCCTGCGCTGCGGCAGCGGCCTTCTCGTCGCCTGCCTGCTCACTTCTGCCCAAGCGGCCGAGTATTCACCCGACCAGTTTCTCTTCGGCGACTGGAACGGCGCCCGCACCCGCCTGCACGAAGCCGGGGTCGACCTGCAAATCACCTACGTCAACGAACTGGCCCGCAACACCCAGGGCGGCGGCGACCATACCAGCACTTACGCCGACCAGCTGATGTTCGATGCAGCGCTGGACCTGGACAAATTGCTCGGCTGGTCCGGCGCTGGCCTGCACTTCACGCTGACCAACCGCAACGGCGAGAACCTCAACGCCGAAACGGACCTCGGCGTGCTCCTGCAACCGCAGGAAATCTATGGCTACGGCAGCGCGACCCGCCTGGTGCAGCTCTACTACCAGCAGGCGCTGCTGGACGACCGCCTGCTGGTCAAGCTCGGCCGCCTGCCTATGAGCGGGGACATCTACCCCTTCGCCTGCCCGTTCCAGAACCTCGGTTTCTGCGGCACGGTGCCCGGCTACATCACATCGAACTGGTATACCTGGCCGATCAGCCAGTGGGGCGCCACCGCGCGCTATCAGCTGAACGAAGCCTGGTCGCTGCAGACCGCGCTCTATCAGGTCAATCCGCGCTCCACCGAACGCAGCCAGCGCCTGAACTTCGGCAGCCCGTCGGGCACCACCGGATACCACGCGGTCGCCGAGCTGGGCTGGACGCCGACCCTTGCCGGCCAGCCCGGCGCCTATCGGCTGGGCCTGTGGCGCAATACCGGCGACTTCGAGGACCTGTACCGCGACAGCTCCGGCCTGCCCCTATCGCTTTCCGGCGCATCAGCCGCCGAGCACGACCAGGCCACGGGCGGCTACCTGATGGCCGAGCAGCAGGTCTGGCAGAGCGCCGCGGTGCCGGCGCGACGGTTGAAGCTGTTCGCCAACTTCATCCAGTCCGACCCGGACGTGACCTATATCGAGCGGGTCTGGCAGGTTGGCGGCATGCTCTCCGCGCCATTCGCCTCGCGCCCGAACGACGAGCTTGGCCTGGGCCTCGGGCGCCTGGAAATCAACGACGATGCCCGCCGTCGCCTGCGCGAACAGGGCGACCCGGTGCCCGACGTGGAATACCCGGCCGAGCTGTATTACCGCGTGGCGCTGACACCCGCCCTCTCGCTGACGCCGAACATCCAGTACTTCCACCGACCAGGCGGCTTCGACGATGACAAGGACGTGGTGGTCGTCGGACTGAAGACGGTGGTCAGCTTCTGACCGGCGCATGAAGCGCGGCGACCGCGCGCAAAGCCGGTCGCCGCTTGCGCTTCGCTCAATCCCTCACAGCACCCAACCCTCACCGGTGCGTACCGCCCGCGGGTGCGTCAAATCAGCGTGCTGTCGCTCGTACCTGATCGATTGTCCCGATCGCCCGCAGCAAGACCAGCTGGCATAGGGATCAACCGCAAGCAATTTGAAACTGGAGGGCGGGTCGCCTCCCTTCACTGACTTGTTCCACTTGTTCTAACCGCGGCATCGCTGGCTGCGCCGCGTTGGGACGGCTTGGCTAGGTGCGCACCATCGGCGGGCGCCGAAGCGCTGGGCGGCCGCCTGATCGAGCGGTCAGCCGCCGCCCGAAATCCATTCCCAAAACAGACACATAGTCCAAATCCGCGGCGTTCTGGCACAGCCGGTGCACCTTCTAAAGCAGGCGTCATGCCCTGTTAGTACAAGTTGCTCAACCGCCAAGGTGAAGACAAATGGACAACTGGAATAGCCTGCTTGCGACCTCATTAATCGGATCCGTCCTGCTGTTCAGCGGCCCGCTGGCAGCGGAAACCATCCGCATCGGTATCGGCCATCAGAGCATGGTCACCAACACCGTTTCCGGCGGCATCGTGTTGGAGAAACTCGACCTGCTGAACAAGCACCTGCCGCACACGGGCAAGTACGCGGACGCCGACTACCGGATCGAGTTTCGCGACTACGACTCCGGCCCGCCAATCACCAACCAGATGCTCGCCGGCAAGCTCGACTTCGGTGTCATGGGTGACTACCCGCTGATCGTCAATGGCGCCAAGTTCCAGGCCACCGGCAAGCAGCAGACGCGCTTCATCGCGGTGACCGGCTACAACCTCAAGGGCACCGGCAACGGCATCGTGGTGCCCAAGGACTCACCCGTGCAGTCGCTTGCCGACCTCGCCGGCAAGAGCCTCTCAACGCCGGTCGGCAGTGCGGCCTGGGGCATGACGCTGAAGGTGCTGCGCGACGCCGGGCTGTCCGACAAGGTGACGCTGGTCAACCAGAGCCCCCCGGTGGGCGCAGCGAACATTGCCGCCGGCAAGATCGACGCGCATGCCGACTTCTGCCCCTGGTCCGAGATCATGGAATTCCGTGGCACCGCGCGGAAGATCTACGACGGCAGCGAGGCCGGCATCCCCACCTTCCACGGCATCGTAGTGCGCGACGACTTCGCCAGACAGTATCCCGAGGTGGTCGAGGGCGTGCTCAAGGCCACCCTGGCCGCGCAGCAATGGATCAGCGAAGACCCTCGGCGCGCCGCGGAAAAGGTCGCCGAATGGACCGGCGTGGAGAAGGAAGTCCTGTACCTCTATTTCAGCCAGGGCGGCATTTCGACCATGGAGGCGAGCATCAAGCCGCAGTGGGTCGAGGCGATGAAATACGACCACGCCCTACTGCAGCAGGAAATGCAGATCCCCGATCTGGATTTCGCCACCTGGATCGACGACAGCTACCTGAAGAAGGCCTACGCCGACATGCGCCTGGACTACGCCGCCGCGGTCGCCAGCGTGGTCAGCCCGGTCGCGCGCGCGCCGGGACGCAAACCGGCGGAGATCTGGTTCCAGGACCAGGGCATCGTCGCCTACGACAGCACCGTCGCCATGCTCGCCGCCGAAGCCGACGCCAAGGCGGCCGGCAAAGCCATCAACGCTACCTACGTCTACGACAACCTCACCGGCCTGAAGCTGTTCGGCAAGGCGGCCTACCTGGTCAAGGACGCCAGCGGCGAGGTGCTGGCCTTCATGAAGAAAAGCGACTCGGAGCAGCACATCGCCCAGCACGGCGGCAGCGCCCTGCTGACCGATGTACCCGTGGCGATGCTGGACTGAGCCCCTGCGCGGCCCGTGCCACGGGCCCGCCTCAAGCCGAGGAGTGACCGCATGAGCGTCAAACTGACCCCCCTGTTCGATAGCGATCCGGCAACGCCAGAAGCCGACCGGCCGCTGCTGACCGCTGCGCCGGCTCCCCAGCCAGCGCCGGTTGCCACCCCTTCCGCGCCGCGTCGCCTGCCGCCGATGGCCGGGCGTTACCTAGTGCGCGTGCTGGCGCTGCTGGCAGCCTTGCTGATCTGGCACCTGGCGACCGCGACGGGCTTCAACCTGTTCATCAATTTCGAGAACGTGCCGGCACCGCTGGTGGTGGGCCAGACGCTAATCCAGCAGCTGGGCAGCAGCGAGTTCTACCTGCACATCGTCCACAGTCTGGAACGCATCGCGCTGGCCTATGCTTACGCCGTGGTGCTCGGCGTCCTTTGCGGCGTGCTCATTGGTCGTTCGCGCTGGGCCGAGGACATCCTGCTGCCCTACATCGAGCTGTTCCGGCCGATTCCGGCGGTGGCCTGGATTCCGTTGGCGATCCTGATGCTGCCAACCGAGCAGTCGAGCATCGTCTTCATCACCTTTCTCGGCGCCTTCTTCCCCATCGTGCTGAACACCGTGCACGGCGTGGAGCAGACGCCGGACGTGCTGGTGCGTGCTGCCCGCAGCCTGGGCGCCAGCGACCGGGCGATCCTCTGGCACGTGGTGATTCCCGGTGCGATGCCAAGCATCGTCGCCGGCCTGGCGATCGGCATGGGCGTAGCCTGGTTCTCGCTGCTAGCCGGCGAAATCATCAGCGGCCAATACGGCATCGGCTACTTCACCTGGACCAGCTACACCCTGGTCAAGTACCCGGAAATCATCATCGGCATGCTCACCATCGGCGGGCTCGGCACGCTCTGCACGCTGCTCGTGCGCAAGGCCTGCGTGCCGCTGCTGCGCTGGCAGCAGCAGGGGGGCCGGTCATGAATGCGATCGTCTCCGACAACCGCCTCGCCGTGCTCGATCACAGCCGACTGCGCGCCAAGGCCGCGGCCAAGGGCGACGGGCGCGGCCATGTCAGCGTGCGTGCGCTGTCCATCGAATTCGACCACGCCGGCGGCAAGCGCGCCGCGGTGCAACAGGCCAGCCTGGAGATTCGCCCCGGCGAGTTCGTCTGTCTGCTCGGCCCCTCGGGTTGCGGCAAGTCGACCCTGATGAACGCCATCGCCGGCTTCGTCAAACCCACCCGCGGCGAGCTGACCGTCGACGGTCAGCCCATCGCCGGACCCGGCCCGGACCGCGGCATGGTGTTCCAGCAGCACTCGCTGTTCCCCTGGAAAACGGTGCGCGAGAACGTCGCCTTCGGCCCGCTGATGGCCGGCGCCTCGCAGAACGAGGCCACCGGCGTGGCGCGCACCTTCCTTTCGCTGGTGGGGCTCGCCGCCTTCGAGGACGCCTACCCCGGCACCCTGTCCGGCGGCATGCAGCAGCGCGTCGGCATCGCCCGCGCGCTGGCCAACGACCCCAGCGTGCTGCTGATGGACGAGCCGTTCGGCGCACTGGACGCGCAGACCCGGATCATGATGCAGGAGAACCTGCTGGAGATCTGGCGCGAGTTCAGGAACACCGTGGTGTTCGTCACCCACGACATCGACGAGGCGGTGTTCCTCTCCGACCGCATCGTGGTGATGAGCGCCAGCCCCGGGCGGATCATCGCCGACATCCGCGTCGAGCTGCCGCGACCGCGCGAGCAGAGCCTGCTCACCGACCCTGCCTTCATCGACTACAAGCGCCAGTGCCTAGACCTGATCCGCCAGGAAACCCTGCGCGCCTTTCAGCAGCAGAACGGAGGCTGAGCCATGCATACCCTTCCCTTGCCTGCGCCCACGCTCGACATGACCTGTCATGACAGGCTGGAGCCACGCCCATGAGCCGCCTCGAACCGCTCGCCCCGGGTCAGTCGCCACTGCCGCTGTACGTGCAGATCCGCGACACCCTCAGACGCAAGATCCTCGAAGGCGACTATGCCGTGCATGAACGGCTGCCCTCGGAAAACGAGCTGATGACCGCCTTCGGCGTCAGCCGCATCACCATCCGCCAGGCGCTGCGCGACCTGCACAACGAAGGACTGGTGTTCAGCGCCCAGGGCAAGGGCACCTACGTCAGCAAGCCCAAGGCGGTGCAGAACGTGCAGCGCCTGCAGGGCTTCGGCGAGGCCATGGCCGCCCAGGGCTACGAAGCGACCGCGCGGCTGCTGTCGATTCAGGAGCGCAAGCCACCCAAGCCGGCGGCTGCCGCGCTGAACCTCGCGCCCGGCGCGGATGTGGTCGAGGTCAAGCGCGTGCGCTTTCTCAACCGCGCCCCGGTGTGCCTGGAACACAGCTACTTCCCCCTGGACATCGGCCAGCGCCTGTTCGGCCTGGACCTGTCCGGCGACATCTTCCCTCTGCTGGAGAACCGCTTCGGCATCGGCCTCGGCCATGCCGCCATCGGCCTCGACGCCACCCTGGCCGACGACGAACACCAGCCCTACCTCGGCCTCAAGGCCGGTGAACCCATCCTGCGCGTCGAACGGCTGACCCATGACCGCAGCGGTCGGCCGATCGATTTCGAATACCTGTGCTACCGCGGCGACGCCTTCAAGTACCAGTTCCGGGTCGACCGGAAATAGAGGAGACCACCATGACCACGATTCACGACATTCCCGTCATCGAAACCGACGTGCTGGTGATCGGCGGTGGCACCGCCGGCCCGATGGCCGCCGTCACCGTCAAGGAGCAGGACCCGACGCTCAAGGTGCTGCTGCTGGAGAAGGCCAACGTCAAGCGCTCCGGGGCGATCTCCATGGGCATGGACGGCCTGAACAACGCGGTCGTGCCCGGCCACGCCACGCCCGAGCAGTACGTCAAGGAAATCACCATCGCCAACGACGGCATCGTTCACCAGCCGGCGCTGATGGCCTACGCCACGCGCTCGTTCTCGATGATCGAGCAGCTCGACGCCTGGGGCGTGCATTTCCAGAAGGACGAGACCGGCGACTACGACATGAAGAAGGTCCATCACCTCGGCACCTACGTGCTGCCGATGCCGGAGGGCCACAACGTCAAGAAGATTCTCTACCGCCGCCTGCGCCGGGTGCGCGTGGATATCGAGAACCGCTTCATCGCCACCCGCCTGCTGAAGGACCCGGACGGCAACATCGCCGGCATGATCGGGGTGAACACCCGCACCGCCGAGCCGATCATCATCCGCGCCAAGGCGGTGATCATGGCCACCGGTGCCGCCGGGCGCATCGGCCTGCCGAACTCGGGTTATCTCTTCGGTACCTACGAGAACCCGGCCAACTGCGGTGACGGCCACGCCATGGCCTACCACGCCGGTGCGGACCTGGCCAACCTCGAGTGCTTCCAGGTCAACCCGCTGCTCAAGGACTACAACGGCCCGGCCTGTGCCTACGTCACCGGCCCGCTCGGCGGCTTCACGGCCAACGCCTACGGCGAGCGCTTCATCGAGTGCGACTACTGGTCCGGGCAGATGATGCTGGAGTTCTTCAAGGAGCTCGAATCCGGCACCGGCCCGGTGTTCCTCAAGCTCGACCACCTGGCCGAGGAAACGATTCAAGAGATCGAGACCGTCCTGCACACCAACGAGCGGCCTTCACGCGGACGCTTTCACGAAGGCCGGCACATCGACTACCGCCAGCGCATGGTGGAAATGCACATCTCCGAGATCGGTTTCTGCTCGGGCCACTCGGCCTCCGGCGTGTGGACCGACGAGACCGGCGCGACCACCGTGCCCGGGCTGTTCTGCGCCGGCGACATGGCTTCGGTGCCGCACAACTACATGCTCGGCGCCTTCGTCTACGGGCAGATCTGCGGCGAGAGCGCAGCGGCCTTCGTCAAGGACCGCGCCGAACCCCAGCTGGACGAAGCCTTCATCGCTGCCGAACTCGCCCGCATCCAGGCGCCGCTGAAAGTCACCGACGGCATCCCGCCGGAACAGATGGAATACAAGGTCCGCCGCCTGGTGAACGACTACCTGCAGCCACCGAAGGTGACCAAGAAGATGGAGATCGGCCTGGAACGCATCCTCGCCGTGCGCGAGGACGTCCCGCGGCTGGCCGCCGCAGACCCGCACGAACTGCTCCGCGCGCTGGAAGTGCAGTCGATCATCGACTGTGCCGAGATGGCCGCCCGCGCCTCGCTGTACCGCACCGAGTCGCGCTGGGGGCTGTACCACTACCGCGTCGACCACCCCGAGCAGAACAGCGCCGAGTGGTTCTGCCACACCCGCCTGTTCAAGGACGCCAACGGCCAGATGGCCCACGGCAAGCGACCCATCGCCGACTACATCGTGCCGCTCGGCGAAGAGAAGGACGCCTACAACCGCCTGCGCGTGAAGAAGGCCGCCAATGCCTGACCGTGGGGGCGAACTCGTTCGCCCAACACCTTATGCCATGGGCGAATGAATTCGCCCCTACAGGCCGGCAGCCGAGCCGACCGTACCGAGGAGATCAACCATGCCCGTCGCCACCCACCGTTCCGCCGTCCCGGTCATCGTGGACGAAGAAAAATGCATCGCCGAAAAGGGTTGCCGTGTCTGCATCGACGTCTGCCCGCTGGACGTCCTGTGGATCAACCCGGACACCGGCAAGGCGCACATGAAGTACGACGAATGCTGGTACTGCATGCCCTGCGAGGCGGACTGCCCGACCGATGCGGTGACAGTGAACATTCCCTACCTGCTGCGCTGAGGGCCGACCGATGAAAACCTACGACGACCCACTGCTGCAGGACATCGCCACCAACCTGGCCTCGAGCGACCCCGGCATCCGCCGCGTGGCCGTGCTCGAGCTGGTCGACAGCGGCGAACCGGAAGCCGCCGAGCTGCTGATCCTGGCGCTGAACGACCCGGACCCGTCGGTGCGCCAGGAGGCGGCCAAGGTGGTCGACGAGTTCGACGCCGCCGACATCGCCGACGCCCTGATAGCCGCCCTGCAGGACAGCGACGAGGTGGTGCGCAACGCCGCCGCCCACGCGCTGGCGGACCTCAAGGACCCGGCCGCCGCGCTGCCGCTGCTCGAAGCCTTGGCTGGCAGCGACGATCCCTTCGTCGTCGCCGGCATCCTCCGTGCGCTAAAGCCGCTGCGCCATCCACAGGCGCAGGCGCCGGCCCTGGTGCGGATGCAGCACGCCGACCCGGGCGTGCGCCGCGAAGCGGTGGCGGTGATCGGCTGGCTCAAGCAGCCGGCCAATCTGCCGGCGCTGATCGAGCGGGCGCAGCACGACGACGACGCCGACGTCCGCCGCGCCGCCACCGGCGCGCTGGTCTATGCCGCGCCCGAACAGGTCGGCCCGGCGCTGATCGGCATCCTGCGCGACGAACACTGGCAGGTGCGCGTCGAGGCCGCTGTGAGCATCGGCAAGCTCGACTACCAGGCCGCACTGCAGCCCTTGGTCGAGGCCACGCACGACAGTTTCTGGCAGGTCCGGGAAAAGGCCGTCGATGCGCTCGGCAAGCTCGGTGCGGTGGGCGCGATCCCGGCGCTCGGCGTCTGCGCCCGCGACCCGATGAGCAACCTGCGCAAGGCCGCCATTGGCGCACTGGGCGCCATCGCACACAACGATGGCCGCCCCTTCGTCGAACTGGCCATGGACGACCCCGACCCGGACGTCCGCAAGCTCGCCCGCTGGGCCATGTCGAAACTCGACGCCGCGGCCTGATTTTTACGCGCTTTTTGTTGCACAGCACTTGAAGCCGAAACGTCACGAGCGCAGCGGGGCGGGGGCGCCCAGCCAAGGCGAAGGTCGCGCGCGGGAGCGGAGTTTACAGGCCGTAAATGAGCATCCCGCGCGCCGCCTTCAACGCAGCATCCGCAAGCGCAGTGGTTTCGAGGAGAACGAAATGACCTACGTCGTTACAGAGAACTGCATCCGCTGCAAATACACCGACTGCGTGGAAGTCTGCCCGGCCGACTGTTTTCACGAAGGCCCGAACTTTCTCGTCATCAACCCCGAGACCTGCATCGACTGCAGCCTCTGCGCGCCGGAATGCCCGGCCGATGCGATCTTCGCGGACAACGCCTTGCCCGAAGGCCAACAGCACTTTCTCGAACTCAACGCCGAGCTGGCCGAAGTCTGGCCGGTGATCACCCAGAGCGCCTCGCCGCTGGCCGAGGCCGAAACCTGGGTGGACCAGAGCGGCAAGTTGGCCTTTCTGGAGCGCTGAAGCATGCCCCAACTTGTCATGACGAGTGGGTTGCGCCACGGCGTGTTGGCCCTGGTCACGGTCTGTGCCGCCACGCTCGGCAGCGCCCGCCCGCTGGACACGCCGGAACGCTTCGTGCGCAGCCCGGAAGCGCCCACGCTGCTCGTCAGCGGCGGGCCGGCGCCCATGCCGCGCGACCTTGTCATGCCGTTCATTCGCTAGAGGCCGCAAGCCCGGAGAGATTCATGAACGCCTTCACCGCATCGAACCACGACGCCACGACTCACATCGCACAGTCCCAGCGGCTGATCGACCCACCCCTCGAGATCCGCCTGCGCAAGGCGCAGCGCATGCTGGAACTGACCTGGCCGGATGGCGCGCAGAGCCGCATCAGCTGCCTGACGCTGCGGCGGGCCTGCGCCTGCTCCAATTGCCAACGCCTCCAGCAGACCGGCGCGCTGACGCTGATCGACGCCGAGGTCGGCGTGAACCGCCTGGAACTGTCCGGCATCAGCGGTCTGCAGCTGTATTTCAGCGACGGTCATTTCCGCGGCCTGTACCCCTGGGCCTACCTACGTGATCTGGGCGATCCGGCATGAATGCCCGGCTCGAAGCGCTCGCCCCGCCCGTCGCGCTGTGCCGCAAGCACTACCCGGGCCTGGCCCTGTGTGCGGTGCTGGCACTGGCCGGCAGCTTTCTTGCCGAACACTACGGCGCGCCCGCGCTGCTGATGGTGTTGCTGCTCGGCCTGGGTTTCGCCAGCCAGGGCAGCGAGGCACGCATGCAGCCGGGCGTGGCGTTGTGCAGCCGGCAACTGCTGCGCATCGGCGTGGCGCTGCTCGGCGCGCGCATTGGCGTCGCGCAGCTGGAAGCGGTCGGTGCGCGGCCCTTGTTGCTGGTGCTCGTCACGGTGCCGCTGGTGCTCGGCCTGGCGCTGCTGCTCGGCCGGCTGCTCCGACTACCGACCCTGCACAGTCTGGTGGCGGGCGCGGCAGTGGCGATCTGCGGCGTGTCGGCAGCGATTGCCGTGGCGGCGGTGATCCCGGCTGGGCGCCTGGAAGAGCGCCGGCTGCTCGCTGTGGTGGTCGGCGTGACGGCCCTCGGCACGCTGTCGATGCTGCTCTACCCGCCGCTGACCGGCCTGCTCGGGCTGGATGCGCTCGACAGCGGTCTGCTGCTCGGCGCCAGCATTCATGACGTCGCCCAAGCGGCCGGTGCCGGGTATCTCGTCTCGGAGACCGCTGGCGACGTCGCGACCCTGACCAAGCTGTTGCGGGTCGCCCTGCTCGCGCCGCTGGTGCTGGTGATCGGCCTGCTGCTGCGTCGGCAGGAACCGGGCAGCCCGGACTTTCCGCTGTTTCTGCTCGGCTTTCTCGGCCTGTTCACGCTGAACAGCCTCGGCTGGCTGCCGGCCTGGCTGCGCGAGGCGCTGGTCGCCGGTTCGCAGGCCTGCCTGCTGCTGACCATGGCCGCGCTCGGCATGCGCACCCGTGTCGGCGACCTGTTTGCCCAGGGCTGGCAGCCCTTCGCCCATCTGGCTCTGCTCAGCGCCGCGCTGCTGCTGGCGACGAGCCTGCTGCTGACCCTGTTCTGATCGACTCAATCCACGAGAGAGGAAGGCCCCATGTCTGCACTCGGCACCGAAAGCGTTCTATCCGTGCATCACTGGAACAACACCCTGTTCAGCTTTCGCACCACCCGCGACCCGGCGCTGCGCTTCGAGAACGGCCATTTCGTGATGATCGGCCTGGAAGTCGACAGCAAGCCGCTGATGCGCGCCTACAGCATCGTCAGCGCCAACCACGACGAGCACCTGGAATTCCTCAGTATCAAGGTGCCAGACGGCCCGCTGACTTCGCGCCTGCAGCACCTGAAGGTCGGCGACTCGCTCATCGTCAGCCGCAAGCCGGTCGGCACCCTGGTGATGCATGACCTCAGGCCCGGCAAGCACCTCTACCTGCTGGGCACCGGCACGGGGCTGGCGCCGTTCATGAGCATCATCCGCGATCCGGAAGCCTACGAGCGTTTCGACAAGATCGTGCTCGTGCATGGGGTGCGAGAGGTCAGCGAGCTGGCCTACCACGACTACCTCACCCAGGAACTGCCGGCGCACGAATTCCTTGGCGAAGCGGTGCGGGCCAAGCTGCTCTATTACCCGACGGTAACCCGCGAGGCGTTCCGCCACACCGGCCGCATCAACACGCTGATCGAGACCGGCAAGCTCACCGACGACCTCGGCCTGCCGCGGCTAAACCCCGAGACCGACCGCGTGATGCTCTGTGGCAGCCCGGCAATGCTCCACACCCTCACCGGCCAGCTCGACGCCTTGGGCTTCCAGGCGTCGCCCAGCCAGGGTGTGCCGGGCGACTATGTCATCGAGCGCGCTTTCGTTGAAAAGTAAGCGTATCTGGAACAGGCGAGCCTGCTAGCGTCGCATCGAAGTACTCACTAGCCGGCTCGCCTGTCTGGACGTGACGCCAGCCCCTAGTTCGCGATGCGCTTTCGCACGCCGCCGTCTCAACAGGTGGCTTCAACCACTCCAGCCACCTCCGTTCGCCTGTCCGCCTGCTTGCCGAGCTGCCAGCCGAGATAGCCCCAGAGCAGTGCGCAGATTGCGCCGGCCACGGCGACCAGGCCGGCGCCCTGCCCGAACATGTCCAGCGCCGTCTTCCCCCAACCGCTGATGGCATCGCCGGCGCGGTAGACGACGGTGTCGATGACGTTCTTCGCCTTGTACTTGCTCTCGGCATCCAGCGGCGCGAAGAGCATTTCGCGGCCGGGCCGGACGAACGCGTACTCGCCGATGCGGCGCACGATCATCAACGCCGCGAGCACGGCGAAGCTGGGCATCAGCGCGAGGCCGACAAAGCCGACGCCGACCAGCAGCGGCACGATGGCCAGCAGCACGCGCACGCCGAGTTTCTGCGCCAGGCGCCCGGTGATGAAGAGTTGCGACAACAGCGCGCCCGCCTGGACGACCACATCGATGATGCCGAACACGCGAACCTGGGCGGCGCGGTCGGGGAACAGCTCGGCCACCAGGCGTGCCTGCTCGAAGTAGAGAAAGGTGGTCACGGTAGCCAGCAGCACCACGAAACCGGCGATGCCGAGCAGGTAGGGCGACTGCATCACCCGGGTCAGGCCGCTAAAGGGGTTGCCGGGCACCGGCCGACGCGTACTCTCCGCCGGAGCCGCGCCGGGGCGCCCCGCTCCGCCGATCTCGCGCCAGCGCATCAGCGAGAACTTGAGCGCCAGCGCAGCGCCCAGCAACAAGGCGGCCAGCAGCATCAGCCCCGACTCGCCCAGGCTGCCGACCAACAGCGCGCTGAGCGCCGGCCCGACCAGCCCGCCGACGCTCGCGCCGGCAGCGATGAAGGCGAACAGCCGCTTGGCCTGAGCGCTGTCGAACACATCCGCCATCAGGCTCCAGGCCACCGACACGACGAACAGGTTGTAGACCGAAATCCACACGTAGAACACCCGCGCCAGCCAGGCGCTGTCACCCTGCAGCAGAAACAGCACGGAGAAGCCCAGCAGGTTCAGGCAGAAGAAGCCGTACACCCAATCGACGAAATGCAGGCGCGGTACGTGGGAACTGAGCCAGGCGAACAGGGGCACGGCTGCCAGCATGACGAAGAAGGTGGCGGTGAACAGCCATTGCAGGTTCTCCACGCCGGCGGCGATGCCCATCGACTCGCGAATCGGGCGCAGCATGAAATAGCCGGCGAACAGACAGAAAAACAGCAGGAAACCACTCAGTGCCGGGCGCAGCTCATGCGCTTCGGCATTGATCGCGGCACTCAGGCGATGCACAACGGATGGCGTGCTCATGGGCGCGCTCCTGAAGAATGAAGTGAGAACAGGGCGCGAGCGCAAGGCCGCGCCCGAGGATTCAGGGGTAACGCACGCCGGTCAGGCGTTCCGACAGCTGCCACAGCCGGGCGGCATCCGCCTGGTTCGCGGCGGCGTCGGGAACCCTGGCAAAGCCCAGCGGCCCGCGTTTTTCTTCCTCGCCGGTCGGCCCGTAGTAGGCCCCGCCGATGGCATCAGGCGCAGTGGCGGCATACAGCGTCGGCAGCGCGCCCTGGGCGGCGGAGTGGTAGTTGTCGCGGTCCTTGGCCCAGTTGGCGGCGAACTCACTGTCCAGCCCTGGGCCGCGCTCGACCAGCTCGGTGACGGCTACTCCGGGGTGCGCGGCGATGCTGCGAATGCCCCAGCCGGATGCGTCACTGTGGCGTTGCAGCTCCATGGCCCACATCAGCACCGCGAGCTTGGACTGCGCGTAGGTAGCGTAGGGGTTGTAGCGCTGCTCGGCCTGCAGGTCCGCGAAGTCCAGCTGGCCACGCCCGGCCGCGATACTGGAGAGGCTGACCACCCGGGCATCGTCGCTTTCCAGCAGCAGCGGCATGAGCAGCGCTGTCAGGGCGAACGGGCCGAGGTAGTTGGTGGCCAGCTGCAGCTCGTGACCGTCGGCCGAGGTGCCGCGCTCAGGCGGCGCCATGATCGCGGCATTGTTGATCAGTACGTCCAGGCGCGGCAGGCGCTCCTGCAGACGCTCGGCCAGACTGCGCACCGAGGCCAGGCTGGCCAGGTCGACCGCCTCGAACTGCACGCGGGCATCCGGCACCTGCTCACGTATCCGCTCGATCGCCTCCTGCCCGCGCTCGGCATTGCGCGCAGCGATGATCACCTCGGCGCCGGCGCGCGACAGCGCCAGCGCATCTTCGTAGCCCATGCCACTGGTGCCGCCGGTGACCAGCACGATGCGGCCAGCCTGGTCCGGCATGTCCGCCGGACTCCAGTCCGGCTTCGGTGCGGTACGGTTGGCGGCCTCGGCCGTCAGTGCGCCAGCCACTGCCACCCCGGCGATCAGCGTTCTGGCCAGTTTCAGCAGATGCCGGGCGAGGTCGCCCGGCTCGGTTGTGGTTCTGTGCGTCATGATCCTGTCCTCTCGTCGTTGCAAACAGGCCGACCTGCGATGGAGGTGGCCGACGCGAGGATTATCAGCGTACGGATATCAGGTGATAATCCGGGCAAACTTGGACAGGCTGTACGGTCATCCGTACAACCAAACGGCTTGCGGAGTACCCATGCGCCAACCCAGTCTGAGCGACGTCGCGTTGTTCGCTGCCGTGGTCGAGGCCGGTGGCTTTCGTGCTGCCGCGCAGACCCGAGGCATGTCGGCCTCGTCGCTGAGCGACTGCGTGCGCCGGCTGGAGGGCGACCTCGGCCTGCGCCTGCTCAACCGCACCACCCGCAGCGTCACCCCGACCACCGCCGGTGAACGCCTGCTCGAGCGCCTGCGCCCGGCGCTAGAAGAGATCCACGCCGCGTTCAACGACCTCGACGACGAATCCCAGCGCCCGGTCGGCACCCTAAAGCTGAACGTGCCGGTCCCGGTGGCGCGCTTCGTGCTGCCGGACCTGCTGAGCCGCTTCCTCAAGCTTTATCCGGCGGTGAACGTCGAGGTGGTGATGGACAACACCTTCATCGACGTCATCGCGGCGGGCTACGACGCCGGTGTGCGTTACGAAGAAAGCCTGGCCAAGGACATGATCGCCATCCCCATCGGACCACGCCGGCAACGCTTCGTGGCCGCCGCCGCACCGGCCTACCTCGCCGCCCACGGCACGCCACGCCACCCCAGCGAGCTGACCGGGCATCAGCTACTCGGCCATCGCTTCGAGAGCGGCAAGCTGGGCGTATTCGAGTTCGAGAAGGACGGCCGGACCTTGCGTGTACCGCCGCAAGGCCAGCTGGCCACTTCCTCACATGATTTGAAGACCAGCGCGGCAATCAGCGGGCTCGGGATCATCTACACCTTCGAGGACTTCATCCGCGAGCCGCTGGCCGATGGACGCCTGACGCCCATCCTCGAGGACTGGTGGCAGTCCTTCGACGGCCCCTTCCTCTACTACCACGGCCGCCGCCACATGCCCTCGCCGCTGCGGGCCTTCGTCGACTTCCTGAAGGCCGAGGGGCAAGAGCCAGCCTGAGGGCAGGTCAGGGCCGCGGCAGGTAGCCCGGCAGGCTTTCCAGCCGGGTCATCCAGCGCGCCACGTTGCCATAGGGGCCGAGGTCGACGCTGCCCTCCGGCGCCAGCACCACGTAAGGGTAGACCGCGCAATCGGCGATGGTAGGTCGCCCCATCGCCAGCCAGTCGTTCGTTTCCAGATGCGCATCGAGCAGCGCGAGCACCGCCGGCGCCTTGGCCAGCGCCGCTTCCTTGTCCAGCGGGTAGCCGAACTTTTCCACCAGCCGCGCAGCGCTCAGGCTGTGCTGCACCTCGTTGGCGGCGAAGGACAGCCACTGCACGATCTCGGCCTGCCCGCGGGCATGGTCCGGCCACCAGGCCAGGCCGCCGTAGGTACCGGCGAGATAGACCAGGATCGCCTGGGAATCGCGTACCACATGGCCGTCGTCCTCGAGCACCGGCACCTGCCGCAGCGGGTTCATCTCGGACAGTGGCGGCTTCTTGTGCGCGCCACCGGCGAGATCCACCGGCACCCGTTCCAGTTCAATGTCGGCCAGCGCCGCGAACAGGCGCACCTTGTAGCAGTTGCCGGAAGCTTCCAGATCGTACAGTTTCATTGCGCATCTCCTTCGACGAGTTGATTGAATTCGAGAACGTTGCCGTCCGGGTCCCGGATGAACAGCGCGATCCGCCGCGGGCCGATGTGATGCGGCCCCTCGGTGATGACGATGCCCTCTTCGCCCAGCCAGCGCTGCAGCGCCTGAAGGTCATCGACGATAAAGGCCGGATGGGTCATGCCCGGGCGCTTGACCGGCGCATCCAGCAGTACGTTGTGCGCGTCGCGGGTACGCGCGCCGTTGAAGATCAGGTTGATGCGCACGCCGTCCGGGCTGAGCATCTCGTTGGCCTCGAACAGCGGGAAGCTGGCGCTCTCGACGAAGCCCAGCGCCTGGTAGAAGGCCATGGCGCGACGGCGGTCGCTGACACGGATGCCGATGTGGTCATAGGCGAGGATACGAGCGGGGCTGGATGGTGGGTTCATGTGCGAAACTCCGGAAGTCGTCGGTCCGGGACAGTGTCCGCCGCCCTACGCATCCCAGCTATGCCGCGGACCTGACAACACCCCTGCAGCAATCGCACAAATCGAAGGTGGCAATGGACAAGCTCAAGGCGATGGCCAATTTCGTGAGGATCGTCGACAACGGCAGCCTGAGTGCGGCAGCCGACGCCAGTGGCCAGTCCGTGGCATCGGTGGTGCGCTCGCTGGCCGCGCTGGAGCGCCACCTGGGTGTGCGCCTGCTCAACCGCAGCACCCGGCGCATGGCCCTCACCGACGAGGGTGCCGAGTACCTGGCCTGGAGCCGACGCATGCTTGCCGAGTTCGCCGACATCGAGCAGCGCCTGGAGGCGCAGGACGGCAGCGTTCGCGGCCTGCTGCGCCTCACCGCCCCGGTGGAGTTCGGCCAGCGCTACCTGGCACCGCTGGTGAATGCCTTTCTCAAGGAACACCCGCAGGTACAGATGGAGCTGAACCTGAACGACCAGATCGTCCCGCTGCTGGACGAACGCCTCGACCTCGCCCTGCGCATCGGCCACCTGCCCGACTCGACCCTCGTCGCGCGCCCGCTCGGCACCACCCGGCTGGTCACCTGCGCCAGCCCGGACTACCTCGCCAGCAGCCCGCCGATCGACATCCCGGCCGCGCTCAAGGATCACGCCTGCATCCTCTTCGCCGCCCAGGGCCGGCACTGGTACTACCGCGACGGCGACAGGGAACAGGCCGAAGAGATCACCCCGCGCCTGACCTGCAACCAGATCCGCAGCGCCAGCCTCGCCTGCGTCCAGGGCCTGGGCATCACCCGGCTGATGCACTACCAGGTCGCCGACGAACTGGCCGATGGACGCCTGGTCAGGCTACTGAAGGATTACGAACCGGAGGACCTGCCGATCCAGCTCGTCTACCCGCACAGCCTGCAACTGTCGCCACGGGTGCGGGCGTTTGTGGAGTGGGCTTGTCCGCGGCTGGAGCGGGTCATGCCGGTGTTGGAAGCCGGTTAGCAGGCGCAGCGGTCTTCTTAAGCGCGTTACGGCCGCCTGCAGCGCCATCTGCGTTTCAGACAAAGCCGATCCAACGGCCCGCTATCAGTATGGATAGCCACAGAGTGGCGGATGTGGCCGCCAGCGCGCGGACGCGCAACCTCGGCGGCCCGCCATGCAGCGCGGCATGAAAGTGTTCGCCGCGATGCTGAAGTGCAATGTTGCAGATGGCCAGCAGGAGCAGTGCGACCTTGCAGAGGAAGGCAGGATTGTCCGCATACGCCACGGGGTTCACCGAGAACAACCAGAGCCCCGTCACCACCGCCAGCGTGGCGCCCGTTGCCGCCGCTCGGACGAGAAAGGGGCCGAGGACCGACAGATCCCGGCCGTGCGCAGACCGCAACAGGAGCACATCCAACGGCAGTATCGAGCCCAGGAGCAGCCCTATGCCAAGGATGTGAGCGGCGTTGACGACGAGATAGGCGACCCAGTATTCCTGCAGGAAGACCGCACCGGGCCAACCCGCAAGCGACTGCAGGAAAGCTGTCATGGCCCTGTCGTCATTGCCCGATGCGTTCCGGATACATGTCGTACTGCTTGCCACCCACGGTGATGCGTACGGCTTTCATATGCGCTTCGTTCGGCTCTTTGGTGCGGTTGCCGAGCACGGTGATTTCATCGCCCACCTTGGCGGTATCCCCGGTAAAGCCTGAACGTTTCGTCTGGTTCGGATTGCCCAGATCGACCTGCCATATGCGGCCGTCTTCTGCCTTCACGCGCAGGGCCGGATGAGGTGGCGCCATCGAGATCTCGGCAATCGTGCCCTTCAACTCCGACTGCTCTTCTTCGGCCCAGGCCCAGCCGTGATGCGCGAAGGCCTGCGTCGTGAACAGCGTCATCGCTGTCACGCACAGCGTCAGGGCGAAACGATGAAGCGCTTCGCGCGCCATAAAAATCTCATGGCGGGCGGTTCGGCTTTGGCTCGATAGGGACATGATCATGGCTCCTCAGCGAAGAATGGCTGGGCGTCCGACACGGCGAACGCAGTTCCCGAGTTTTAGACCGCAAAGCGCTGCAGTGCCGAAGATCGCGGGAGGAATATGTAGCATCCTTTTTCGAGCGTCGATGCTGGGCACCCTGAGCGGGTGCCGCTGAGTGACCGGAAAGCGCCCCTACGGACCGCTCGAAGCCGCCAGCCTCACCCCGAACCCCACCAGCACTCCACCGGTCAGCCGGTCCAGCGCCCGGGTCAGCGCGGGACGGCGCAGCAGTCTGCCGAGCGGGATCGTTGCCGCGATCAGGATGGCGAACCAGGCCAGGGTCAGCAGTACATGCAGGCCGGCCAGGAAGAACGAATAGGCGGCCACATCCGCGCCGAGCGGGACGAACTGGGGCAGGAAGGTGACGTAGAACACGCCCACCTTGGGGTTGAGCAGGTTGGTCAGCAGGCCGCGCCAGAAGGCCTGACCCCTCGCTGCAGAAGGCGCCTCGAGCGTGCCCGCGTCGAACGAGGCGCGAGGTTTGAACAGCAGATGCGAGCCGAGCCAGATCAGGTAGGCGGCGCCAGCGAACTTGACCAGGGTATAGCCAAGTTCCGAGGCCTGCAGCAGCGCGCCGAGCCCGAGCGAGACCGCCACCCCCCATGCCAGGCAACCCAGACAGATACCCGCCGCGGCCAATACCGCCTGCCGCCGCCCTTCCAGCGTGGCCGTCCGCAGCACGATGGCCGTGTCCACACCCGGCGTGACGGTCAGCAGGGACGCGGCTGCGATAAAGGCAAGCATCAGCGGCAGATCGATCATCGGAAGCGCTCCTGTCGTCTCGTAGCCCATCTGACCGGCCAGATGCCGCGGGTCGCCGGGCTGACGTGCGTTGTAGCAGACAGGCGAGTCCGCAGCCAATTCGACGTGGTCGCGCGTGGCACGCTGCACCGGATCGACAGACCCGCAGACGTCCAGAACACGTTCGGGCCGTCTAGCGGCCCTTTGGCGCAGGCTCCTATCTCCCACCGGCGTTCACCGATACCATGCCGTGCTCAAGCGGGTGACCATGCAGCTCCTGGGAACACTCTCGCTTGTCGGCAGTCCGCCCAAGGACGGACCTGCTTTCGCACTGCCCGACACCGGCAGCCGCGTCGAGCCATGTCCGATCGATCGGGAGCCCTGATCGGACCACCAACCAGACAAGGCGCACGTTACAGATGGCAGGCGAAACTGCGGAAGCAAAGCGAATCGTTCTCGGCATGCGCGACAGCGACAAACGGCGCGAGCTCGCCGCGCTGCTGGCCGCCGAGGGCTACAGCGTCGGCCTTTGCACTGACCAGACGAGCCTGGCACAGCGCATCGACGAGACGGTCGACGTCGTGTTGCTCGCCGACGAGCTGGCGGCGGGGCCGTTGGATAACCTCAGCGCCGCGCTCGGGCAACTGCCGGCCGGCGGAGCCATTCCGTTCATCCTGCTGGACTCCGGCACCGAGCCCCATGCTGTGCTCCGTGCCCGCCTGCCGTCGGCGATCAGCGACTTCGTGGTACTCGAAGAACCGGTCGGGCCCGCCACGCTGCTCAGCTGCCTCGCCACCTGCATACAGCTGCATCGGGAGCGGCTCGCCCGGCAGCGACAGAAGTCCGCACAAGTCGATGAGCGAGCCCGCTTCGAGCGACTGATCGAGAACCTTCCAGTCGGGGTCTGCTTCATCGATACCGACGGCAATACGCTGCTCAGCAACCCCAAGTACGACGAGTACGTGCCGAACCGGAAGATACCTTCGGCGGCGCCCGACCGGGCCCGGCGCTGGGTAGGCCTGGACAGCCAGGGGCAGGTCATACCGCCGAGCCAGTACGTCGGTGCCCGTGCCCTGCGCGGCGAGCAGGTAAATGACCAGGACTACCGGTACTACCCCGAAAANNTCTATGACAACACCGAGCAGCCGATGGGCGCGGCGGTAGTGATCATCGACGTCGATGCCGAGAGGCGCAGCGAGGAGATGCTGCGCGAGTTCAATCAGCAGCTCGAGCAGGAGGTCGAGCTGCGAACCCAGGCACTGCAGCAGGCGCTCGACCAACTGACCGTCGAAGTCCAGGAGCGCAGCCGGGCAGAGGAACAACTGCGCCACTCTCAGAAGATGGACGCCGTCGGCCAGCTTACCGGCGGCATCGCACACGACTTCAACAACATGCTGACTGGCATCATCGGTGCGCTGGATCTGATTCGCCTGCGCCTGGATACCGGCCGCCATGACGACCTGCCGCGGTATCTCGACGCGGCACATGGCTCGGCGCAGCGCGCCGCCTCCCTGACCCAGCGCCTGCTGGCCTTCTCCCGCCGCCAGCCTTTGCAGACCCGGCCGACCGCGGTCAATCCGCTGATCCGCTCGCTTGCCGAGCTGTTGCAGCGCAGCCTGGGCGAAACCATCCGCTTCGAGCTGGCTATCGACGAGGCCGCCGGGCTCGCCCTGGTCGACCCCAGCCAGATGGAAAACGCCCTGCTCAACCTGACGTTCAATGCCCGGGATGCCATGCCGGACGGCGGCACATTGCGCATCGAGACGCAGCGCCTGGAATTGCCAGCGGAGCACGCCACCCGCCACGGCGTGCAGGCCGGCGAATACCTGTGCGTGCGCCTCATCGACACCGGAATTGGCATCCCAGCGGCCCTGGTGGACAAGGTGTTCGAGCCTTTCTTCACGACCAAGCCCCTCGGCGAAGGTACCGGGCTCGGCTTGTCAATGGTCTACGGCTTCGTCCGCCAGAGCGGCGGCTTCATCACCATCGACAGCTGCCAGGGCAAGGGGACCCGCGTCGCCCTGCACATGCCAGCGGCGCCTGCCGACGCGCGGGAAGAATCGGCCGCGGCAACGAGCCGCGTTCCCGGTGCAGGGGGCGGGCGCACGGTACTGTTGGTCGAGGACGACGACACCGTGCGGCCGCTGCTGCAGAGCGCGCTCGAGGATTTCGGCTACCGTGTGCACCTGGCCGCCGACAGTCAGAGCGCCCTGGAAGTCGCCGCACAGCTCGATTCGCTCGACCTGCTGCTGACCGATGTCGGCCTGCCGGGGCTCAACGGCCGCCAGCTCGCCGAAATGCTTCAGCAACGGCGCCCTGGCCTGCCGGTGGTGCTGATCACCGGCTACGCCGAACAGGCCGCGACCCGCCTCGACTGCCTGGCCCCCGGCATGCAACTCATGACCAAACCCTTCTCGCTCGAACTGCTGGCCGAAACCGTAGCCCGCGCAATCGCCACCCCGGTTGGCTGAGAGGCCCTACCACGGCAGCACTTCTGCGCTGTACGCATGGAACCCGCCACTCGCCTCGGGCCCCAGGCTGTCGATGACCCTGAGCAGATCCTGCGCGGCATCCGCGGGCGGACGGCCAATTTCGGCGCCACGGAAGGGTCGGGACAGGTCCGAGTTCACCGTGCCCGGGTGCAACGCCAGCAGCACGGCATTGGGCTGGCTGCGGCGCACCTCGATGGACGCCGTCTTGATCAGCATGTTCAGTGCGGCCTTGGAGGCGCGGTAGCTGTACCAGCCGCCAAGACGGTTATCGCCGATGCTGCCCACCTTGGCCGAGAGCATGGCGAGCACGCCGCGCTGACGGTCCAGCAGCCCGCAGAAGTGACGCAGCAGCAGCGCCGGCCCGAAGGTGTTGATCTGGAAAGTCGCGAGCAGCTGGGCCTGGGAGAGATCGGCGAGGCGCTTTTCCGGCATGAAATCCGCGCCGTGCAGCACGCCGGCAGCGTTGATGATCAGGTGGAATGGCCCCTGCCCCGCCACCGCGTTCGCGGCCCGTTCGATGCTGACCGGATCGGCGAGGTCCAGCGCCGGTTCGGACCCACGACCGAGCGCGATCACCGTCGCGCAGCGCGGGTCGGCCTGCAAGGCAGCGACCAGCGCCGCGCCGATGCTGCCGGAAGCGCCGATGACCAGCGCACGAAATCCTGCGGGAAATGACTGCAACGGCATGGCGATCTCCGGCGGTTCAGGGGCGCGGGGCACCGCTTCGCCAGCGCTCGATATGCTCGGCGAGCAGGTCGGCGATGGGCAGGCGGGCGCCAAGGCGGTAAAGGTTCCAGTAGTGACCTTCAAGGGTGCGATTGATCAGCAAGGTGCCGGAGGCCGGTTGCAGGCTGCCGAGGGCGGACATCAGCAACGGAAAGAGTTCGGACAGTTGCTGATGCAAGGCCGCTTCGCGGAAGTCCCACTGCGCGCCCGGTTGCAACAACGGGTGCAGCATCAGGTGGATGCGCCGATACAGCCCGTGCGGCGGCATGCTGCCAGGCTGACGTCCGCCGAGCATCTGGAAGCCCGCCTCGAGCGCCTCGCTGGACGTGCCGCGCAGCGCCTCGAAGATCTGTACGTAACCGGCCAGCAGACGCGGTTCCAGGCGCAGCACGCTGCCGAAATCGTAGACCACCAGTTCGCCGCGCTCGGTCCAGGCCAGGTTGCCCGGATGCGGATCGGTGTGCAGCCGCTGCAGACCGAACGCCTGCTCGGCGAGCCACTGGCAGAGGCTTTCGGCCAGGCGCTGGCGGACATCGGCGGGCGCCTGTTCGACCTCGGCCATGGAACGCCCGGGGCGGTCCTCCAGCACCAGCACGCCGGGCCGACAGAGTTCGCTGGCAGCGAAGGGAATGCCGATGCCGGGCCAGCCGCTGAAGTGTGCGCGGAAGGCTTCGAGGTTTTCGCGTTCGGCGGCATAGTCCAGTTCCTCGCCGATGGCTCGCTGCAGCTCGGTGTAGACCGCCTCCAGCCGCGCCGGTGGCGTACCGAACAGACGCCCCAGTGGCATCAGGCGGCGCAGCTGGCGCAGGTCCGCTTCGCAGATCGCGTGAATGCCGGGGTACTGGACCTTCATGATCAACGCCCTGCCCTGGCGATCACGGGCGCGGTGCACCTGGCCCAGCGAAGCGGCCGCGGCAGGCGTCGGTTCGATGAATTCGAACAGGTCGTAGAGGCGGCCGTCGTACAGCCGCTGCAGGTTGGCTTCCAGTGCGGCGAACGGTAGCGAGGGCACCTGATTCTGCAGGCGCGCCAGCGCCGCGCTGATGGGTTCGGGCAACAGGTCCTGCCATTGCGAAGCCTGCTGGCCCAGCTTGAGCACCGGGCCTTTCATCTGGCCAAGGGCATCGCCCAGTAGCTCGCCCACCGGCTGCCAGTCGATGCGCGCCTTGCCCGGCGTGATGCGTTGCACCAGCAGATTGCCGGCGATCCGCGCACCGGTGCCGCCCAGCTGCAGAAAGCGGCCGAGCGCCGAAGCCGAGGGGCGCGAGAATCGAGACATGGCGGCTACCTGTGAAGGCAAAGGCTGATCATGGAACAGCCGCGATGTCGATCCAAGGTGCAATGGTTGCAGCCTGTTGCGCACCTGCGGCGAACCTCCCTGCGAAGGCTTCTCGGGGCGCCTGATGGTGCGCCGCCTGAGGACGCGATGACGCCTGCAACGAGCCCGGTCAAATTCCGATATGCGGAACGGCGCGGCAAAAGCCCAGTCGGAATAGATGACTACGCCCCTCGGTTTTCGCTTGCCGAACACGCCTGCCACACGGTCATGGCGAACCGGCATGGGGCTTCTTGCCCGACCGCTTGTGCGGCTTTGACGGGCGCGTTCCATCGCCTCGCGGCGCACGAAGCGCGAGGTCAGGAACCAGGACACGCAGTCTCCATGAGGCTGCCTGCGTAAGGAGGATGGAAATGACCGATACCCACGATCTTGATCTCCCCATGGATGACGAAGCCCAGCGTATTTCGACGGGCAGCGAAGGCCTGGACAACATCCTCGGCGGCGGCCTGGACCCCAACCGCATGTATCTCTACGAGGGCAGTCCGGGCTCGGGCAAGACCACCATTGCGCTGCAGTTCCTGCTCGAGGGCGTGCGCAGGGGCGAGCGCGTGCTCTACGTGACGCTGTCGGAAACCAAGGCAGAGCTGGAGCTGGTGGCCAAGCGGCACGGCTGGAGCCTTGATGGCATTGATGTGTTCGAACTGGTCAGCCCGGAAACCAGCCTCGATCCGGAGCTGGAGCTGACCGTGCTGCACCCGGCGGAAATGGAGCTCAGCGAAACCACCCAGCAGGTGTTCGACCGCGTCAGCGAAACCAACCCGACACGGGTGATCTTCGACAGCCTTTCGGAAATGCGACTGCTGGCGCAAAGCCCGCTGCGCTATCGCCGGCAGGTGCTGGCACTCAAGCACTTCTTCACCACCCGCCGCTGCACGGTGATCCTGCTCGATGACCAGACCTCGGAAATGGGCGACCTGCAGCTGCACTCGATTTCCCATGGGGTCGTCCTGCTGGAGCAGCTGGCCATCGACTATGGCGCCGAACGCAGGCGTCTGCGGGTCATCAAGATGCGCGGCATCCAGTTCCGCGGTGGCTACCACGACTTCGTCATCCGCAAGGGCGGGCTGCAGATCTATCCGCGCCTGATCGCGGCCGAGCATCGCTCCTGCTTTGTCGGCGAGGTGGCCTCCTCCGGCAACGAGATGCTGGACCGGATGCTCGGTGGCGGGCTGGAACGCGGCACCAACGCGCTGCTGGTCGGCGCGGCCGGGGTCGGCAAGTCCTCGCTGGCGCTGACCTATGCGTACGCCGCCTGCCAACGCGGCGAGCAGGTGGCCTTCTTCGTTTTCGACGAGAACATCGGCACCCTGCTGACCCGCGGCCGCGCACTGGGAATGGATATCGAACCGTGGATCGAACGAGGCCTGCTGCACCTGCAACAGGTCGACCCGGCCGAGCTTTCGCCCGGCGAGTTCACCGCCGCGGTGCGCCACAGCGTCGAAGTGCAAGGCGCGGGACTGGTGGTGCTCGATAGCCTCAACGGCTACCTGCACGCCATGCCGGACGGCAAGTTCCTGGTCCTGCAGATGCACGAGCTGCTGAGTTACCTGGGTCAGAAAGGGGTGGTCACCATCATGGTATTGGCCCAGCATGGGCTGGTTGGCGTAATGGATACTCCAATCGACATCAGCTACCTGAGCGATGCCGTCATCATGCAGCGCTATTTCGAGCATGCCGGCATCATCCGCCGGGCCCTGTCGGTGGTGAAGAAGCGCAGCGGGCGCCACGAGAACACCATCCGCGAATACCGCTTCAGTCCCACCGGCATCCAGGTCGGGCCTCCCCTGAGTCACTTCAACGGCATCCTTTCGGGCACACCGGAATACACCGGCGATGCGGCTCAGCTACTGAAAGACGAGCATGACGACACCTACTAAACGTGACAGCCCCACCGTAGTCGTCTTTGCCCCCATCGGTCGGGACGGCCCCGCCTCGGCCGAGCTGCTCAACCGCAGCGGCATGGAAGCCGTGGTCTGCCACAGCCTCGAGGAAGTGCTCCAGCGCGCGGAAACGGAAGCCGACGCCGTATTCATCGCCGAGGAAGGCCTGTTCGGCCATGACCTCGCGGCTCTGGCCGCCTGGGTCGACCGACAGCCGGCCTGGTCCGATTTTCCCTTCGTGGTGCTCACCAGCAAGCATCAGCAACCGGCCGTGGCCGCCTGGCGCCAGCGCATGGTCGCCGCGCTGCGCAACGTCTCGCTGCTGGAACGTCCGGTGCAGAGCATCACCCTCACCAGTGCCATGAAGGCGGCGCTGCGCGGGCGGCATCGCCAGTACGAGGTGCGCGCGCTGCTCGAAGCGCGCGAACGCGCCTCGCACGAGCTCGAAGCGCTGGTGGTCGAACGGACCAGCGAGCTGGAAAAGGCCAACCAGGAACTGCGCACGCAGATGGCCGAACGCACCCGTATCGAGGAGACCCTGCGCCAGGCGCAGAAAATCGAGGCCATCGGCCAGCTCACCGGCGGCATCGCCCATGACTTCAACAACTTGCTGATGGTGATTTCCGGCGGGCTCGACATGCTCGACCGCCGCGCCGATCCCGCACGCCGCGAGCGCCTGATGGCCGGCATGCGCCAGGCGGCCCAGCGCGGCACATCCCTCACCCGCCAGCTGTTGGCCTTCTCCCGGCGCCAGTCGCTGGCGCCGGAATCCGTCGACCTGGTGCTGCGCATCGGGCGGATGCGCGAGCTGCTCGACCGCAGCTTGAGCGGCGACGTGCACGTGCAGGTGCAGTTCGCCCCGGACCTGTGGCCTGTGGAAGTCGATCCGGGCGAGCTGGAACTGGTGATTCTCAACCTCGCGGTCAACGCCCGCGACGCCATGCCCGATGGCGGCTCGATCCTGATCGAGGCACGCAATGCGCCGGATGAACCGGTCATGGGCCTGCGCGGCGACTTCGTCCGCCTCGCGGTCATCGACGACGGCACCGGTATCCCGGAGGACGTCCGCGCACGGGTGTTCGATCCCTTCTTCACCACCAAGGAAATCGGCAAGGGCTCGGGGCTCGGCCTGGCCCAGGTCTACGGCTTCGCCCGGCAATCGGGCGGCACCGTCTGGATCGAAAGCGAATGCGGGCGCGGCACCAGCGTGATCATGCTGCTGCCGCGTTCGGCACGTGTACCCGAGCAGCCCGCCGAGGATGAACGCACCGCCGACGATGCCGCCGACCCTTCCCTCGGCAGCGTGCTGCTGGTGGATGACGACGAGGAAGTGGCCGCGCTGGTGGGCGAGATGCTCGAGCACCTGGGGTACCGCGTCAGCCACGCCGACAGTGCCACCGCTGCGCTGAATGCGCTGGCCAACGGCTGCAAGGTAGACGTCGTGTTCTCCGACGTGATGATGCCAGGTGGCATGAATGGCGTTGAGCTGGCCAGGGAGATTCGTGTGCGCGCCCTGGGCGTTCCGGTGCTGCTCACCAGCGGCTATGCCGAGGCCGCTCAGCAATCGGCTGCGGCCGAGGGGGTGCACGTGCTGGCCAAGCCCTATCGGCTCGAAGACCTGGCCGCCTCGCTGCACGACGCGATCGAGGGCGCGAAGGACGTCTAGATTGCCCTTCCGACCCTGACTGAAGCCGGCGGTGGCTCAGTCGATTCGCCGATAGCGATAGTGCTGCGGCTTGAATACCTGATTGAAATGCCGGCCCAGCGAGTCGGCCTCCAGCAACGCCTGCACCACCTCGGGCGGAACCACCTCGTAGCGATACAGCGCACCGCTGCTGAATTCCACCTCCAGTATCTGCTGCTCGGGGTCGTAGCCCAGCGAGCGCAGGCTGCTCGATTGCAAGGCGACGCGCTTCATGGCCCGCTAGCGGTATCACGGTTGAAGCCCTCGGCCTGCATGCGCCAGAGCCCATCGAACTCGCCGCCGCGGCGGCGCAGCTCCTGTGGCGGGCCGTCCTCGACGATGCGACCGTCGCGCAGCACGATGATGCGGTCGAAGCTCGACAGCGTTGACAGGCGATGTGCCACGGCCACCACCGTCCGGTTGTGCACCAGGTTGTCCAGCGCGGCCTGGATCTCGGCCTCGGACTGGGTATCGAGCGCCGAAGTGGCCTCGTCGAGGATGAGAATCGGCGCATCCTTGAGGAAGGCCCGAGCGATACCCAAGCGCTGGCGCTGGCCGCCCGAGAGCATCACCCCACGCTCGCCGACCAGGGTGTCGTAACCCTGCGGCAGCTCACGGATGAAGCTGTCGCAGAACGCCCGGCGGGCGGCCTGGACCACTTCTTCGTCCGAGGCGTCAGGGCGGCCGTAGCGGATGTTCTCGCGGATGCTGCGATTGAACAGCGCGGTTTCCTGCGGCACCACGGCGATCTTCTCGCGCAGGCTGTCCTGGCTGACGCTGCGGATGTCCTGGCCGTCGAGCAGGATGCGGCCGTGCTGCACATCGTCCAGCCGCTGGATGAGATGGATCAGGGTCGACTTGCCCGCCCCCGAGGAGCCCACCACGCCCACCTTCTGCCCGGCCGGGATATGCAGATCGAGCTGCTCGAACACCATGCCGCGCTCGGGATAACCGAAGCCGACCCCCTCGAAGGTGATGTCGCCTTCGGCGAGCATCAGCTGGGTATCGGTGTCCTCCAGACCGTGGGGCTGGACGATGATGCGCAGGGTGTCGTCGATGGCGCCGAGCTGCTGGGTGGCATCCACCAAAGCCAGCGCCAGGTCACGCGAGCCGTGCAGGATACGGAAGGTCAGCGCGCTGACCAGCACGACGTCACCGGCGGTCACCGAACCGCCGATCCACAGCTGGATCGCCCAGATCAGCATGCCGCCGGCCATCACCGACAGGCAGATGTCATGCATCACACGGGCCTTTTCCAGGTACATCCAGCTGCGCCGCTGCGCACGGGCCTCGTAGCCGATCTCGTGGGCCAGGCGTTCGGCCTCGCGATCCCGGGCGGAAAAGGCCTTGATCGTCCAGACATTCGACACCGCGTCCACCAGCTCGCCGCCGACCCGCGCCGATTGCGCCGCGAAACGCTGATGCTTGCTGCGTCCGCGGATACCGAAGCCGGTGATCAGCGCCGCGACGATGGCGACGAAGACGATCAGCGCCACCGCCATCTGCCAGCCGACGGTGAACAGCACCACCACGGCGCCGAGGAAGTCGACGATCGGCGGCACGATCTTCCACGCCAGCCCGCCATAGATCGAACCGGCCGCGGCCCCGAGGGCGGAGATGCGATTGCCCAGCGAGCCGGCGAAATGCTCGGTGAAATAGCGCATCGGGTGGCCGGTCAGGTGCTTGAACAGGTCGACGCGGATGTCCACCACGCTGGCCACCACGGTACGGCAACCAAGCCAGCCGCCCAGGCGCCAGAACACGTTCTCGGTGACGATCAGGCCGATGAACAGCCCCAACGGCCACCAGACGTTGGCCGAACCGCGATCCGAGGTGCCCTGCGCCATCGCATCGACCAGCAGCTTCATGCCGTACTGCACGGCCACCGCGCAGCTCGCCGCGCCGATGATCAGTGCCAGCAGGCCGCCGAAATGCCAGGGCCGCGCGCAGATGTAATGCCAGAGAAACGCCACCGGACGGCTGGGCAACGGCAGCTCGTCGGCCTTTGCCTGGGGCACGGCGGCCGCCTGGTTCATGACATCACTGCGGCGAGTTGCGGGGCCGGATTCGACTGGCTGAAGCGCGCCTGTTGCAGGCGCAGCTCATCGGCCAGCCCCTGGTGTACGCAGCGCCGGCCGCTTTCGTCGGCAAAACCGAGCAGGCCAACCGGACAGTGTCGCTCGTCCGCCCAGCCCGGATAGTCCAGCACCGGATACAGGCAGATGCCCTCCACCGGCACACCGGCCTGCATCGCCAGGCCCGCCTGCTCGCTGACATAGCGCAGCCAGTCGCCGCGCAGGTCACCCTCGGCGCCGGTCTCGGCAATCAGCATGGGGCGCTGGTAGCGCTGATGGATCTCGCGCAGGATGCCCTTGAACGGCCGGTAATCCGGGCTGTCCCGCTCGATGGTGCGGCCATCGCCGTGGTACCACTGGTTATCCGAGTAGTAGTTGACGCCGATGATGTCGAGGTACTCCGGCGCACCGCCGAGCCCCGGCCATTGTTCGCCGCAGAGCATGTCCCAGGCCTCGAACTGCGCCTGGCGAAAGCGCTCGGCGTCGCGCTGCGGGCCTGGCCGGTCGTTGCCAGCAACCACATGAATGGCCGGATCGACCTGAACGAAACGCGCCCGCGGATCGACCGCGCGAATCGCCTGCATCGCGGCGATGGTGGCCCGCACCAGCTGGTGCTTGAGTTCGAAGCCGCGGCCGCGCGCCATGGGGTTGAAGTAGGCCTCGTCGCCGCCGGCCCAGGCCCAGAAGGAAATCTCGTTGAGCGGTGCATAGAACGGCACATCGTGGGTCTCGTCCTTGACCAGTTGCGCCACCGCCGCGGCATAACGGGCGAAGCGCTCGACGAACTGCGGCCGCCAGATGTCGATGTCATCCGGCCAGCCGTAATGACACAGGTCCCAGATCACCTGGGTACCCTGGCGCTGGGCGGCCTGCAGCATGGGCAGGAAGCTCGACCAGTCGTACTGCCCCGGCTGGCGCTCGATCAGATGCCAGCGCAGGCCGTCGCGCACGGCATGCAGACCATGGCGGTGCAGTTCGGCGTAGTCGTGCGCGGCCCAGCGGTCATGGCCGGTCGCGGCGAGCAGGTCGAGCCGGCGGCCGTCGCTGCGGCGATGGTTCGAGCACTCGAAACCACCGAGAAAGAAACTCTTGAATACAGAGGGGTGGTGCATCGTTTACCTCTTGGATGACGCCAGCGACCGCAGCGTTAACCGCGCGGCCCGTGCCCGAGCGCACGCGCCTCGGGCTCTTGCATAACGACCGTTGCGCTTCAACCAAGTTGCCCGGCGACCGCCTGCGGCTGGCTGGCGTGCTCGGCTTCCTCGATGCGCTTGTACAGCGCCAGCGCCTGCCCCACCACCTGATCCATGTTGTAGTACTTGTAGGTGCCGAGGCGGCCGACAAAGGTCACGTTCGGCGTTTCGTCCGCCAGCTGCTGATAGCGCTTGTACAGCTCGGCGTTCTCCGGCCGCGGGATCGGGTAGTAGGGATCGCCCTCGGCGGAGGGGTACTCGTAGGTAATGCTGGTCTTCGGGTGGACCTGCCCGGTGAGGTGCTTGTACTCGCTGATGCGTGTGTAGGGCACGTCCTCGCTGGGGTAGTTGACAGTACCCACGGCCTGGAACTGTTCCTGGTCGAGCTGCTTGTGCTCGAACTTCAACGAGCGGTACGGCAGCTTGCCGAAACGGTAATCGAAGTACTCGTCGATCGGGCCGCAGAAGATCAGGTGGTCGTACTGCACCTCGTCGCGGATCTCGCGGTAGTCGGTGTTGAGCATGACCTTGATGTTGGGGTGCGCCAGCATCTTCTCGAACATCTTCGTGTAGCCATGCTTGGGCATCTGCTGGAAGGTGTCGGTGAAGTAGCGGTCGTCGGTGTTGGTGCGCGTGGGGATGCGCGAGGTCACCGACTTGTCCAGCTGCGACGGGTCCAGCCCCCACTGCTTGCGGGTGTAGCCGCGGAAGAACTTCTGGTACAGCTCACGGCCGATGCCGTTGATCACCACGTCCTCGCTGGTCTGAATGTTCTCCACCGGCTCGGCGCGGCTGGCGAGAAAGTCGGCCGCTTCCTGCTCGGTGGTCATGTTCAGGCCATAGAGCCTGTTCAGCGTGGTCATGTTGATCGGGATCGGCACTTCCTGGCCATCCACCTGCGCCAGCACGCGATGTTCGTAGGGGCGCCACTCGGTGAACTGCGAGAGGTAATCGACGATGCGTTGGGCGTTGGTGTGGAAGATGTGCGGGCCGTAGCGGTGGATCAGCACGCCGGACTCGTCGTGGTAGTCGTAGGCGTTACCGGCGATGTGCGGACGCCGGTCGACCACCAGCACGCGCTTGTTCAGCCCCGTGGCAAGGCGCTCGGCGAGCACGCTGCCGGCAAAGCCGGCGCCGACGATCAGGTAGTCGAAGCCGCGTCTGCGCGCCTGTGGCTGGTCGCCCGCGCCTGCGCCGAGACGTTCCGGGTTGCTGTCCTGCGGGCTCATATCGCGCATTGCATCTTCTCCTTCATCAGGCTCCAGGTGTGATCCCAGGACATGTCGCCCAGGATCTCGTCGGCCTTGGCCAAGAGACCGTCGCGGTCTTCGGCATCGGCCAGGGCGGCTTCGGTGGCAGCGACGAACGCCTCGGCGCTGTCGGCGATGCGCACGATCCCGGTGTCACCGTAGGTGCGCACCACATCGGTGATCGGCGTGGACACCACCGGGCAACCGCCGGCGAGGTATTCGGGGGTTTTGGTCGGGCTGATGAAACGGGTCGACTCGTTCAGTGCGAACGGCATGATCGCCACGTCCCAGCCGGACAGGTATTGCGGCAGCTCGTCGTAGGTCTTGCCGCCCAGGTAGTGGATGTTGTCGCGCTGCGGCAGCTCGGCCGGGTCGATCTTCACCACCGGGCCGACCAGCACGATCTGCCAGTCCGGCCGCATGCGCGCGACCTGCTCGACCAGGGCGATGTCCAGACGCTCGTCGATCACGCCGTAGAAGCCCAGGCGCGGATGCGGGATCTCTGCCTGATCGTCCGGATCGTGCTGCGGGCGACGCGCGGCGGCGAAGTGCTCGACATCGACGCTGCTGGGGAACGGGTGAGCGTTGTCGTGGCGCTGGCGCTTGGCTTCATAGAGGCTGTAGCCGCCGGTGAACACCAGGTTGGCCCGGCACATCAGTTCCACCTCGCGCTCCACCAGTTCCGGCGGCGCGCCGCGGAACGCCGAGAGCTCGTCCATGCAGTCGTAGACGATCAGGCCGGGCGCCAGGTGATCGGAGAACGCCAGGCTCATCGGCGTGTAGTACCAGAGCAGCAGGTCGCTGACGCCGAGTTTTTCCAGGTAGCCATCGAGCAACTGGCGCTGCACGCGGGTCGCATCCTCCCCCTCGCAGCCGGCCGGCAGGCGCGGGATCAGCACCTGCACGCCATTCTCCTCGGGACGCACTTCAAGCCAGGGCTCGGCATCCTCGGTGGGAATCGGTTCCTCATGGAAGAGCACGTTGTAGTCGCGGGCAAAACGCGACATCAGGTGTTGCGGGCGCTGGTAGACGAAGCTCCAGCGCAGATGCGACAGACACAGCAGGGTCGGAACCTGATCGTCGAAGACCACTTCGGCCGGTACCTGCTGCGCGTTGCGGGATTTGCCGATGTCGTATTGGAACGGGCCGGCCCAGCTCATCTAGCACCTCGTTTTCGGTGGCGGCGGCCAGGCCTCCCATGCCCGTTCAACCGTCACTTGAAAAGCCAGCGCTGCCCTGCGTAAGGCGTATCGATTCGAGGCGACAGCGAGGCTCGCAAAACCCTGCAACCCGCGCCGCCTGCCGGGTAGTGGACGGCAATCAGCGGTACGGGTTCCCGCCAATCATCAGATTGCACAGGCCGTCGACCGGCTGGCGGGTGAATTGAACTCGCTCGGACGTTGCCCCGTCCCTATCAGCAGGACGCCTGATTTAAACCGGCATCGGAACCCCTCGCGCGCAGCTCGCCGTCGCCGTCCCGTTCCGTTTCGCCGAACCCAAATTACGGAGACTCATGCAGCGCCAGCCATGGCCAGCCGCAGTGTCCCGAGCGTGTCGAAAGACTGCGAACTTCGGAGGTAGACAGATGATTCTGGTGACAGGAGGGGCCGGTTACATCGGCTCACACGCGGTGCTCGAACTGCTGCAGGCCGGGCATGAGGTGCTGGTACTGGACAACCTGTGCAACAGCTCGCAGCTGGCTCTGGACCGTGTGGAGCAACTGGCCGGCCGGCCACTGCACTTCGTCAAGGGCGACGTGCGCAATCGCTCGCTGCTCAAGGCGCTCTTCGCTGCCTACCCGATCACTGCGGTGATGCACTTCGCCGGCCTGAAGGCGGTTGGCGAGAGCGTGCGCGAGCCGCTGCGCTACTACGAAACCAATGTCGGCGGCAGCATCGCGCTGTGCCAGGCCATGGCCGAAGCCGGAGTGTTCAAGCTGGTGTTCAGCTCCTCGGCCACCGTCTATGGCGAGTCGCCGGTGATGCCCATCACCGAGGATCGTCCCACTGGCGTGCCGACCAACCCTTACGGCCAGTCCAAACTGATGGCCGAGAACGTGCTCAAGGGCCTGGCCGACTCCGACCCGCGCTGGTCCATCGCGCTGCTGCGCTACTTCAACCCTATCGGCGCCCATGAGTCGGGGCTGATCGGCGAAGACCCCAACGGCGTGCCGAACAACCTGCTGCCGTACATGCTGCAGGTGGCGGTGGGTCGGCGAAAGCAGCTCAGCGTCTACGGCGACGACTATCCGACGCCAGATGGCACCGGCATCCGCGATTACATCCATGTGGTGGACCTGGTCAAAGGCCATTTGAAGGCGCTGGAGCGTCTTAATCTCGTGCACGGCGCGCAGGTGTGGAACCTCGGCGCCGGCAAGGGCCATTCGGTGCGCGAAATGATCACAGCTTTCGAGGAAGTCACCGGGCGCCCGTTGCCCCACGTGATCAAGCCACGCCGTGCCGGCGACATCGCCCAGTGCTGGTCCGACCCGAGCAAGGCCGAGCGCGAGCTTGGCTGGCGCGCCGAAAAGGACCTGATCACCATGCTCGCCGACGCCTGGCGCTGGCAGAGCCGCAACCCTCGCGGTTATGCCGCCGACAAGGTCACCGCGGCGGACGCGGAAACCACGCAGACCGCTCTGGCCAGCTGAACGGCCCCCGCGCGGCCCGCCTCGGGCTGCGCAAGCCGCCCGCGAGCGACCATCGCTCCCAGCGTATCGCCAATCGCTATTGGCGGACGATCCGGTGGCCAACGCCGGACGAGGAGATCGCCGGCTCGTCGCCGCTCCAGTTCAGCTGGTTGTCGACGCCATTGAGGGTGATCTGAACGGGCCCGTCGAACCGCAGGTCCAGCTCGTGCTCGGCACCATCGATCTCGACGATCGCCGTCTGTCCATCACCGACCACCGCGCCACGCACACGATTCTTGGCGGTGTCGACCATGAGCCGGGCTACGGACGTCGCCGATACGCTGATGTCCATGCCGGAAATCTCCAGCGCGGTCGCGGTACCAAGGCTGACCTTGTGATCCGTGCCATATACCTGCACCACGCCGCAATCGCCGGTCAGGCTGATGGTGTTGGCGTTGCCGGAGATGTTCACGTCCCGTCCGCCACAGGGGATGTCCCTGGACAGTTCGATTCCATCGAACTCAAGTGGCTGGGCCTGAGCGGTGACGGCCAGCAGCAGACCAGCCACCAGTGCAGCACATGCGCAACGATTCATTCGCAAAGTTCCTTTTGAGCCGAAACAGAAGGCATCGGAACCGCTCCGCTGCCGTGCGGCTAGGACTCGATGGCCGATGCCGAGTTCAACGCCGGCATGGCCAGCGCGTCGACGCCGGAAGCTGCACGTCGACAGCAAGGCCACCGTGGTGGCATTAGCCGTGTCGGTTATGCGTAGCTCACTGCCGCTCCAGCTCGTTGCGCAACCACTCCGCCAGACGCTCGGCGCGCCTGTCGACTCGCCGCGCGGGCACCCAGAGCGCCAGTCTGGCGCGGGTCTCGACGAAGCCCCAGGGCGCCAGCAGACGATCCTGGCGCAGGTCGTCGGCCACCAGCTGCTGTGGCGCGATGGCCACGCCGAGGCCGGCCACCGCCGCCTCCAGCAGGAAATACAGGTGTTCGAAGCTCTGCCCCAGACGCAGCCGCGCCGGATCCAGCCCCTGCTGACGTGCCCAGTTCGGCCAGGCCTGCGGCCGCGAGGCGGTATGCAGCAGCGTCTCGTCGAGCACAGCCGACGGCGGCGCGCCGCGAAGGTCGGCACAGCGTGGATGGTAGGGGCTGAGCACCGGGCCGATGCGCTCGGCGGCCAGCTCGAACACCTGCATGTCCGCCGGCCAGGGCGGTTCGGCGTACCACAGCGTGGCGTCCAGCCCCGGCTTGCGCGGGTCCAGCTCGCCTTCGCTGGCCGACAGTTGCAGGCGCAGTTCCGGCAGGTCGCGATTGAGCCGATCCAGCCGCGGGATGAACCAGCGCGCCAGCAGACTGCCCGGGCAACCGAGCACGAATGGCGCCTCGGCGGTCTGGCGCTGCAGCTCGGCGCAGGTGCTGCGCAGACGCTCGAAGGCTTCGCTGGCGGCATCACGCAGCCGCGCACCGGCATCGGTGAGTTTTACGCCGCGCCCTTCCTTGACGAACAGGCCGACGCCAAGCTGCTCTTCGAGCTGCTTGACCTGCCGACTGATCGCGCCGTGGGTCACGTGCAGCTCGCGCGCCGCTTCGCTCAGACTGCCCAGCCGGGCGGCAGCCTCGAAGGCTCGCAATGCGTTGAGAGGAGGTAGATCGCGGGCCATATCCGTGAGTTTTCCTGACAGGTTGCGTCGATCTTATCGCTTTTATCCGGGCGGCCATAGCCGTACCCTGACGCCATCGCATCTGCCGGCCCGCGCTCGGCAGCCCGCCTACACAGGAGTCCGACATGACCTCATACCGCAACGGCCCTGACGCCAAGGGCCTGTTCGGCCACTTCGGTGGTCAGTACGTCGCCGAAACGCTGATGCCGCTCATCCACGAGCTGGCCGCCGAGTACGAAAAAGCCAAGGCCGACCCAGAGTTCGCCAAGGAGCTCGCCTACTTCCAGCGCGACTACGTGGGCCGCCCCTCGCCGCTGTACTTCGCTGAGCGCCTGACCGAACACTGCGGCGGCGCGAAGATCTACCTCAAGCGCGAAGACCTCAACCACACCGGCGCGCACAAGATCAACAACTGCATCGGCCAGATCCTGCTGGCCAAGCGCATGGGCAAGCAGCGCATCATCGCCGAGACCGGCGCCGGCATGCACGGCGTGGCCACTGCCACCGTGGCCGCGCGCTTCGGCATGCAGTGCGTGATCTACATGGGCACCACCGACATCGACCGCCAGCAGGCCAACGTCTTCCGCATGAAGCTCCTGGGCGCCGAAGTGATTCCGGTCACCGCCGGCACCGGCACCCTGAAGGACGCGATGAACGAAGCCCTGCGCGACTGGGTGACCAACGTCCACAACACCTTCTACCTGATCGGCACCGTCGCCGGGCCGCACCCCTACCCCGCCATGGTCCGCGACTTCCAGGCCGTGATCGGCAAGGAAACCCGCGAGCAGATGATGGAAAAGGAAGGTCGCCTGCCCGACTCGCTGGTGGCCTGTATCGGTGGCGGCTCCAATGCCATGGGCCTGTTCCATCCGTTCCTGGATGACGCCAGTGTGAAGATCATCGGCGTCGAGGCGGCCGGCCACGGTATCGAGACCGGCCAGCACGCGGCGAGCCTGAACGGCGGCGTACCCGGCGTACTGCACGGCAACCGCACCTACCTCCTGCAGAACGAGGACGGCCAGATCATCGACGCCCACTCGATCTCCGCCGGCCTGGACTACCCCGGCATCGGCCCGGAACACGCCTGGCTGCACGACATCGGCCGCGTCGAGTACACCTCGATCACCGACAAGGAAGCGCTCAAGGCTTTCCATACCTGCTGCCGCCTGGAAGGCATCATCCCGGCGCTGGAGTCCTCCCACGCGCTGGCTGAAGTCTTCAAGCGCGCGCCTGGTTTGCCGAAGGATCACCTGATGGTGGTCAACCTCTCCGGCCGCGGCGACAAGGACATGCAGACCGTCATGCACCACTACGACGAACAGGAAGAACACATATGAGCCGCCTGCAGACGCGCTTCGACGAGCTGAAACAACAGAACCGCGCCGCACTGGTGACCTTCATCACCGCCGGCGATCCGGACTACGCCACCTCGCTGCAGATCCTCAAGGGCCTGCCGGCCGCGGGCGCCGACGTCATCGAGCTGGGCATGCCCTTCACCGACCCGATGGCCGACGGCCCGGCGATCCAGCTGGCCAACATCCGCGCCCTGGCCGCCAAGCAGGACCTGGCCAAGACCCTGCAGATGGTTCGTGAATTCCGCCAGGACGACCAGACCACCCCGATCGTGCTGATGGGCTACTTCAACCCCATCCACAAGATGGGCGTGGAGCGCTTCGTCGCCGAGGCGGTGGAAGCCGGCGTCGACGGCCTGATCGTGGTCGACCTGCCGCCGGAGCACAACGAAGACCTCTGCGACCCGGCCCAGGCCGCAGGCATCGACTTCATCCGCCTGACCACCCCGACCACCGATGACAAGCGCCTTCCGGTGGTACTCAACGGCAGCTCCGGCTTCGTCTATTACGTCTCGGTGGCCGGCGTGACCGGTGCCGGTTCGGCGACGCTCGAGCATGTCGAGGAAGCCGTGGCGCGCCTCAAGCGCCATACCGAGCTGCCGGTTTGCGTCGGCTTCGGCATCCGCACGCCGGAACAGGCCGCCGCCATCGCCCGGCTGACCGAAGGGGTGGTAGTGGGCTCGGCGCTGATCGATCAGATCGCCAATGCCAAGAGCAACGCACAGGCCGTCGAAGGCGTGCTGGAACTGTGCCGCCAGATCAGTACCGGCGTGCGCAGCGCCCGCGCCTGACCGCACCGTCGCCCTGCAAAGCACCGCCGCCCGGTCGATCCGGGCGGCGGTTTTTTTTGCCTGTGTTCTTGGGCAAGGTCGACTCGGCTGCCGTGCACAGCGCTTCACCCTTCTGAAAAAAATCGGCCCCGCCTGCGCTGCCTTCGATGCACCTGAACGGTGCGCAAGGGCATGGGAGTTCCGCGCTCTGCGTCCCTTTGCCAGACACGGCGCAGGCCGGCTTACGCACCACGGCGAAGCAGCGGTCGCCTCGAGAAAAGGCACCCACCGCTGTTGCCGAAACGGCATCGGCGTGCTCGATATTCTCTGCTTTTGAGTACAAGCGGCGCGCCGGATACTGCGCTCGCCGGTCGCCATTCCGCGGTCGGCAGAGCAGGATCGAGCCATGAACGAATCCCTTTGCGCCCGCCATCTCGAAGCCGCCGCGCTGCCGCTGATCGACATCGCCGGGCTGTTTTCTCCCGATCTCGACGAGCGCGCAGCCGTGGCCAAACGCATCGGTGCGGCCTGTCGCGAGGTCGGTTTCTTCTGTATCGCCAACCATGGCGTCGACGCGGCGCTGCAGCAGGCGGTGTTCGAGCAGGCGCGGGCCTTCTTTGCCCTGCCGGAAGCCGGCAAGCGCGCCCTGGACAAGGTGTTCTCGAAGGCCAATCGCGGCTATGAGCCGTTGCGCGGGCAGGTGCTGGAAGCCGGTGCGCCGGCCGATCTCAAGGAGGGCTTCTACATCGGCGAGGAGCTGGCCGAGGACGACCCGCGGGTACTGGCCGGGCGTTTCAACCACGGTGCCAACCAGTGGCCGATCGAGCTTGAGGAGTTTCGCCCGACCATGGAGCGCTATCGCGACGCGATGAATGCGCTGACGAATCGGCTGATGGCGGCCATCGCGCTGTCGCTGCAACTGCCGGAGGATCATTTCGCCGGCTTCTGCCGCGACTCCATGAGCACCCTGCGCCTGCTGCATTACCCGCCGCAGCCGGCCAATGCCGCGCCCGGCGAAAAGGGCTGTGGCGCGCATACCGATTTCGGCGGGCTGACGCTGCTTCTGCAGGACGAGAACCCCGGCCTGCAGGTCTGGGATCGTCACAGCAAGAGCTGGATTCACGCGGCCCCTGTGCCCGGCACCTATGTGGTCAATCTGGGCGACATGATCGCCCGCTGGACCAACGACCAGTACCGTTCGACGCTGCACCGGGTGGTCAACATGTCCGGACGCGAGCGCTACAGCGTGCCGTTCTTCTTCAGCGGCAACCCGGACCATGTGGTCGAGTGCCTGCCGACCTGCCTCGCGCCCGGCGAGGCGCCGCGCTACCCCGCGGTGACGGTGGAAGAGCACCACCGCGAGATGTACCGGAGGACCTATGGCTGACGTCGTCCTCATCCACGGGGCCTGGGCCGGTAGCTGGGTCTGGGATTCGCTGCAGGATGGCCTGCGCGATGCCGGCCACAGACCGCATGCGGTCGATCTGCCGGGCAACGGCAGCGACGCCACGCCGCTCGCCGAGGTCTCGCTGCAGCGCTACGTCGAACACGTCGGCGCGCTGATCGAGACGCTGCCCGGCCCGATCCATCTGGTCGCGCATTCCGGCGGCGGCATCACCGCCACTGCCGTGGCCGAACGTTATGCCGAGCGCATCGCCGGGGTCACCTATGTCGCCGGCATGATGCTGCCCAGCGGCATGGGCTTTGGCGAACTCTGTGCCGAGCTCGCCCGCGACGTTCCCGAGGTCGGCGGCATCGGTCCCTATCTCGAAGCCGCGCCCGGCGGCAGCCGCGTACCGGGCGATGCCGCCTGCGCCCTGTTCTTTCACGATGCACCGGCACAGGCCGCGATCACTGCCGCGCGCCGTCTGACGGTGCAGCCCGACGGCGGCCGCGATATCGCCGCACAGTGGACGGCCGCGCGTTTCGGTCGTCTGCCGCGGCTGTATATCGAAGCCACGCAGGACCGCTCCGTGCTGCCACGGGTGCAGCAGCGCATGCAGCAACTGGTGCCGGGTGCCGAGCGCGTGCGCCTTGATTGTGGCCATGCGCCGCAACTGGCCATGCCCGACGCGCTGCTCGCCGCCCTGCTGGATTTCTTCGCGCGCCAACCACATCCCGTGCGCTGACCCGTTTATTGCATCGCGCTAAACACGCCGAACCTTCAAGGAGCTTCACCATGTTCAACAGAACCCTGCTCGCCAGCGCCCTGCTCGCGCTGTTCAGCCAATCCGCTCTGGCCGCCGACAAGGTGCGCTGGCTCAACGACTGGCTGCCGGCCGGCGACAAGGCGGCGATCTACCTTGGTGTCGAACAGGGCCTGTTCGCCGCCGAAGGCATCGAAGTGGAAATCGCCAGTGCCCGCGGTGGCAGCGACGTGGTGACCAAGCTGGCCACCAACAGCGCCGACTTCGGCTCGGCCGGCCTGGCCTCGCTGCTGCAGGCCAAGGCCCAGGGCGAGGTGCCGGTGGTCGCCGTCGCGCCGATCTACAACAAGCAGCCGGACGCCTTCTTCACCACCGAAGGCTCGGGCATCGAGAGCTTCAAGGACATCGTTGGCAAGACGGTCGCCACCCCGACCTTCTCCGCCTCCAACGTGGTCTGGCCGCTGCTGCTGGAGCGCAACGGCATCGACCCGGCCAGCGTCAAGCTGCTCAAGCTCGACCCCGGCGCGCTGGCACCGATGCTCGCCACTGGCAAGGTAGACGCCACCATCAACTGGCTGACCGTCGCGCCCGGCTTCGTCCGTGCCCTCGGCGAGGCGGACAAAACGCTGAAGACCATCCCCTGGTCGGAATACGGCTTCGAAGGCTACGGCCTGTCGCTGGTGGCGTCGCAGCGCTTCGTGCAGAGCCATCCCGAGGTCGCCAAGAAGTTCGTCAAGGCCTACCGGCAGGCGCAGAAGAACGCCATCGCCGACCCGGCTGCAGCGGCCGCCGCGCTGAAGAAAATGGTCGCCGAGGTCGATGAGCAGCAGGCCGAGGAGCAGTTCGCCGCCTCGGTACCGCTGATGCAGAACGAGATCAGCGATGCCGAGGGCCCGGGCTTCGACGCCAAGCGGCTGGCCACCACCTGGGAATGGGTCGCCAAGGCGCAGGGCATGCAGATTGATGCCCTCGACCCGGCCAGCGCCATCGACACCAGCCTGAGCGAGTGAAGCCATGAATGCTGCCGTCCTGCCCACCACGCCGCGCCCCAACATCAGCTTCGATCGGGTCAGCCAGGTCTTCACCTCCTCCGATGGCAGCGAGGTGGTGGCGCTGGACAACGCCAGTTTCGACATCGGCCGCCACGAGTTCATCGCCGTGCTCGGCCCCTCGGGCTGCGGCAAGTCCACACTGCTGCGCATCCTCGCCGGGCTGGTGCGACCGACCCACGGCCAGGTCAGCATCTACGGCAGCCCGGTGGACGGCCCGCGCGACGAGATCGGCATCGTCTTCCAGAAGTCGACGCTGCTGCCGTGGCTGAACATCCGCGACAACCTGACCTTTCCCATGCGCCACAAGTACGGCCGCGTCACCGCCCAGGAGATCACCCGCGGCGAGGAGCTGCTGGAACTGGTGGGGCTGAAGGAATTCGGCAACAAGCGCCCGGACGAACTCTCCGGCGGCATGCAGCAGCGCGCGGCGATTGCCCGGGCGTTGCTGCACGACCCGGAAATCCTGCTGATGGACGAGCCCTTCTCGGCACTCGACGCCCTGACCCGCGACGAGCTGAGCCTGGAGCTGCTGAATATCTGGACCCAGCGCCCGAAGACGGTGCTGTTCATCACCCACTCGATTCCCGAAGCGCTGCTGCTGGCCGACCGCATCCTGGTGATGTCGGCACGCCCCGGCCGCGTTCAGGAAATCATCGACGTCGACCTGCCGCGTCCGCGGTCCATGCAGACCCTCACGGAGCCCCGTTTCAATGAGCTCGCCAACCATATCCGCCGCAAGGTCTTCTCGCGCCATGCCGACCATTAAGCCCAGGACACATCGCCTGAAGACGCAGGCCGATCGCCTCGCGCCCTGGCTCGCCTTCGTCGTCCTGCTGCTGGTCTGGGAGGCGGCCTGCCGCCTGCTCAGGCTGCCAAGTTTCGTGCTGCCCTCGCCCAGCGCCATTCTCGCGGCGACGCAGAGGGTCGGCCTCGGTGCCTGGGCCGAGCACATCTTCGCCACCCTGCGGGTGACGCTGATGGGCTACGGCCTGTCGATCCTGATCGGCATCCCGCTGGCCATCGCCCTGGCGTCCTCGCGACTGATGTCGCGCACGCTCTATCCGCTGTTGGTGATCGTGCAGTCCACACCCATCGTCGCGGTAGCGCCGATCATCGTGGTGGTGATGGGCGCCGGCGACCTGCCGCGGGTGTTCATCACCTTCCTGATCGCCTTCTTCCCCATCGTGGTGTCCTGCGTCACCGGCCTCCTGGCGACACCGGAGGAGCTGGTGGAGCTGTCGCGCTCGCTGGGCGCGTCGAAGGCCCGCGAGTACCGCAACATCCGCCTGCCCTATGCGATTCCACACCTGTTCTCGGCGCTGCGCATCTCCATCACCCTGGCGGTGATCGGCGCAGTGGTCGCCGAGTTCGTCGCGGCGGAAAAAGGCCTGGGCTACTTCATCAACTTCTCCACCTCGATGTTCCAGGTGCCGCAAGCCTTCGCCGCGTTGATGATGCTGGTGGTGATCAGCCTGCTGCTGTTCCACCTGATCGGGCTGCTGCAGAAGATCTGCTTTCCCTGGAGCCTGCCCAAGGGCGGGCATTGAAGCCCACCACCCCTTCCTCTCAGTCTGGATAACGCCATGCCTCTCGACGATCTCGCCCTGCTGCGCAAAAGCTTCGACGTCGCCCGCCGCGCGCTGGAAAACGGCACCCATCCGTTCGGCGCCATCCTGGTCGGGCCGGACGGGGAGGTGCTGCTGGAACAGGGCAACGCCTACATGCCCGACCACGACATGACCGGCCATGCCGAGCGGGTGCTGATGACCCGAGCCTCGACCCGCTATACGCCGGAATTCCTCTCGCGCTGCACCATGTACACCTCCGCCGAACCCTGCGCCATGTGCGCTGGTGCCGCCTACTGGGTCGGTCTTGGGCGCGTGGTCTACGGCCTTTCCGAGCGCAGCCTGAAGGACCTCACCGGCAACCATCCGGAAAACCCGACGCTGGATTTGCCGTGCCGCATCGTCTTCGACGCCGGCCAGCGCAAGGTCGAGGTGCTCGGCCCGCTGCTGGAGGACGAGGCGGCCGCCCTGCACGAAGGCATCTGGTAGGCAGCGCCAGAATCAGGCAAGCGCCCGGCAGGATCGCCATAACGCCGGCACCGTCCTCCATCGCAGTATTCGAACCACGGCGTCACCGACGTCGCCCGAATCCACCTGCGGAGGACAACCCCATGTCGAACATCACCGGCAAAATCGTACTCATCACCGGCGCGAGCAGCGGCATCGGTGAAGCCACGGCCCGCCTGCTGGCGGCCCAGGGCGCAACCGTCGTGCTGGGCGCGCGGCGTCTCGAACGGCTGGAAAAGCTGGTCGCCGAGATCGGCGAACGCGGTGGCGTTGCCGCCTGCCGCGCGCTGGACGTAACCAGCCGCGAGGACACCCAGGCTTTCGTCGACTTCGCCGAACAGCGCTTCGGCCGCGTCGACGTGATCATCAACAACGCCGGGGTCATGCCGCTTTCGCCGCTGGATGCGCTGAAGGTCGACGAGTGGAACCGCATGATCGACGTGAACATCCGTGGCGTGCTGCACGGCATCGCCGCCGGCCTGCCGCTGATGCAGCGCCAGCGCGCCGGCCAGTTCGTCAACATCGCATCCATCGGCGCCTACGCGGTGAGCCCGACCGCGGCGGTGTACTGCGCCACCAAGTACGCGGTGCGCGCCATCTCCGAGGGCCTGCGTCAGGAGGTCGGCGGCGATATTCGCGTGACCCTGGTTTCGCCCGGCGTCACCGAATCGGAACTGGCCGAGAGCATTTCCGATGACACCGCCCGCTCGGCCATGGACGACTTCCGCCGCATCGCCATTCCGGCCGACGCCATCGCCCGCGCCATCGCCTATGCCATCGACCAGCCGGCCGATGTCGACGTCAGCGAGCTGGTGGTGCGTCCCACCGCCAGCCCCTACTGAGGACGCCGCCATGAGCCTTCATACCAGCAACACCCTGGCCGCGGCATACCTGGCCGTGTTCGGCTCGCTTACCCTCGCCTCGCTGGACGCCGCCGGCAACGAGCGCCATGAGCGTGGCATGGCGGTCATCGAGCATCTGTCCGGCGGGGCCGGGCAACCGGTGCTCGAGGCGCTGCGCGAGGACTATCCGTTTCTCGCCGAGGGCATCACCGGCTATGCGCTGGGCGATGTCTGGGGACGCAGCGAGCTGGATGACCGGACCCGCCAGCTGGCCGCGGTCGCCGCCTTCGCCGCCCAGGGCAATCTGCCCTACATGAAGATCCACGCCGGCTACGCGCTGCGCCTGGGCGTCAGCCGTGAGGAGCTGAAGGAGGTGGTCTACCTGACCACCGTGACGGCCGGCTTTCCCCGCGCCATCGATGCCGCCCAGGCATTGCGCGAGGTGCCAAACCCGGCGTCGCGCTGAATTAAGCGGTGCTGCGCAGCCGGGCCAGATCCTTCACCGGCGAGGCGCCGAACTGCCGGCTGTACTCGCGGCTGAACTGCGAGGGGCTTTCGTAGCCGACCCGGTAGCCGGCGCTGGACACATCGAGCCCCTCGGCGATCAGCAGCCGCCGCGCCTCCTGCAGGCGCAGCTGCTTCTGGTACTGCAGCGGGCTCATCGAGGTGAGCGCCTTGAAACGGTGATGCAACGTCGAGCTGCTGAGGTTGACCCGCTGCGCCAGTTCCTCGATGCGCAGCGGCTCGACGTAATTGCGGTTCAGCCATTCGATCGCGCGGGTGACGCGATGGCCCTGGCTGTCGCGCACCGCGATCTCGTGCAGGTGGCGCCCCTGGCGACCGCAGAGCAGGCGGTAGAAGATCTCGCGCATGGCCAGCGGTGCCAGCACCGGGATGTCCTGCGGGCTGGCCAAGAGCCGCACCAGGCGCAGCGTGGCGTCTAGCAACGGCGCATCGATGCGGTCCAGATAGACCCCGCGCGCAGCCCCTTCCACGGGCTGGCTCAACGGCGCGCTTTCAGCCACCAGGGTGGCGACCATCGCCGGGTCGATATCCAGGCGGATACAGAGGTATGGCTCGCCGGACGAGGCCTCCAGCACGCGACCGGCCACCGGCACGGTGACCGAGACCACCAGGTAATGCAGCGCATCGTAGGTGTAGAGCTCATCGCCCAGGCGCACCTCCTTGCTGCCCTGCACGATGATGCACAGCGCCGGCTTGTGCAGCCCGTGTACCAGTTCGCTCGGTGCGCTGCAGCGGATCAGGAAGAGATCGTCGATGGCGGTGGGATGCATGCCGTCGTCGCGCACGAGGCCATCGATCAGCCGCGCCAGGGCGGCACGCTGGGCAATCGTTTCCTCGGCGGAATGAAGGTCCAGTTGGTTCATTTGCAGGAGACCCTGGGGAGGCAGAGAGGCGTTCAGCTTAGCAGGCCAATCACGGCGCGGTCGTTACGCCCCATGGCGGTGCAGCGACTCGTCCACCTCGCGGAGTGAGGCACCAAAGCGATGCAACGGCTACCATCGTCCTGTGAACGCCGGGCAACACAACGCCCGCAGTCACGCCGCACCTCATTTCCTGACTGCCTGGCCAGCTTTTTGCTACAGCCCTGGCCATGAAGAACCCAGCGGATGCCTCCATGCCCGAATCCCAGACCGCGCGCCTCCAGCTCTGCGGCATCACCAAACAGTACCCAGGCTGCCTGGCCAACGACCGTATCGACCTGTCGATCCAGCCGGGCGAAATCCACGCCCTGCTCGGCGAGAACGGCGCCGGCAAGAGCACCCTGATGAAGATCATCTACGGCGTCACCCAGCCGGACGCCGGCGCGATCCACTGGCAGGGCGAACGGGTGACCATGCGCGACCCGGCCCAGGCCCGCGAACGCGGCATCGGCATGGTGTTCCAGCACTTCTCGCTGTTCGAGACGCTCTCGGTGGCGGAGAACATTGCCCTGGCGCTGGGCGCCAAGGCCGGTACGCCGAAGCAGCTGGAGCCGAAGATCCGCGAGGTCTCGCAGCGCTACGGCATGCCGCTGGAGCCGCAACGGCTGGTGCACAGCCTGTCCATCGGCGAGCGCCAGCGGGTAGAGATCGTCCGTTGCCTGATGCAGGACATCCGCCTGCTGATTCTCGACGAACCGACCTCGGTGCTCACGCCGCAGGAGGCCGACGAACTCTTCGTCACCCTGCGCCGGCTGGCGGCCGAGGGCTGCAGCATCCTGTTCATCAGCCACAAGCTCAATGAAGTGCGCGCGCTGTGCCAGAGCGCCACGGTGCTGCGCGGCGGTCGCGTGTCCGGTGAATGCATCCCCGCCGAATGCTCGGACCTGGAACTGGCGCGGCTGATGGTCGGCGATGCCGAGGGGCTGGAAGCCGAATACCTGAAGAGCGAGGGCCGCGCGCCGTTCCTGCGCGTGGAGCGGCTGTCCTGGCACAACGCCGATCCGTTCGGCGTGTCCCTCGAAGAGGTGGACCTGGAGGTACGCGCCGGCGAGATCGTCGGCATCGCCGGGGTCGCCGGCAACGGCCAGGACGAACTGCTCGCCCTGCTCAGTGGCGAACAGCGCCTGCCGGCCGCACAGGCCATGCGCATTCGTTTTCTCGGTGACGATGTCGCCCACCTGCGCCCCGACGCCCGCCGTCGCCACGGCATGGCCTTCGTGCCGGCCGAACGCCTCGGTCACGGCGCGGTGCCGAGCATGAGCCTGGCCGACAACGGCCTGCTCACAGCCTTCCAGCAGACCGGCATGGTCGAGCGCGGCCTGATCCGCCGCGGCAAGGTGCGCGCCTTCGCCGAGCAGGTCATCCAGCGTTTCGCCGTGAAGACACCGGACGCACAGACCCCGGCGGCAAGTCTGTCCGGCGGCAACCTGCAGAAATTCATCCTCGGGCGCGAGATCCTGCAGCAGCCGAAGCTGCTGATCGCCGCGCACCCGACCTGGGGCGTGGATGTAGGCGCGGCGGCGGCGATCCACCGCGCGCTGATCGAACTGCGCGATGCCGGCGCGGCGATTCTGGTGATCTCCGAAGACCTCGAGGAGCTGTTCCAGATCAGCGACCGCATCGCCGCCCTGAGCGACGGCCGGCTGTCGCCACAGCGCGCCACCGCCAGCACCTGCCCGGTCGAAGTCGGCCGCTGGATGGCCGGCCAGTTCGACACCAGCGACGCCCCCGTTTCCACCTCTGCCGCCTGACGAGAACCCATCATGCTGTTATCCCTGCAACCCCGTGGCGAGGCTTCACGGGCCATGCTCTGGTGCTCCCCGCTGCTGGCCGCGCTGCTGACGCTGCTGAGCGGCGCGCTGCTGTTCGCCCTGCTCGGCCATCCACCACTGGAAACCCTCAAGGTGCTGCTGGTCGACCCGCTCGGCGATCTCTACGGCGTCTCCGAACTGTTGGTCAAGGCGCTGCCGATCCTGCTTTGCGCGCTGGGTCTGGCGGTGGTGTACAACGCACGCATCTGGAACATCGGCGCCGAAGGCCAGCTGCTCATCGGTGCCCTGGCCGGCAGCGCGCTGGCGGTCAACATCATCGACTGGGACTCGCGCTGGGCGCTGGTGCTGACGCTGCTGCTCGGCACGCTCGGCGGCGCCGCCTGGGCCGGGCTCTGCGCCTGGCTGAAGACAGCGTTCAACGCCAACGAAATCCTCACCAGCATCATGCTCAACTACATCGCGCTGAACCTGCTGCTGTTCGCCGTGCATGGCCCGCTGAAAGACCCGGAAGGCTTCAACTTCCCCGAGTCGGCGATGTTCGGCGACGCCACCCGGCTGCCCGAGCTGATCGAAGGCCTGCGCGTGCATGCCGGTTTCTACTTCGCCCTGCTGGCGCTGGTGGTGGTCTGGGTGCTGCTGCAGAAGAGTTTTCTCGGCTTCCAGATCAAGGTGCTGGGCCTGGACAGGCGCGCCGCCGGCTTTGTCGGTTTCCGCGACAAGAAGCTGGTGTGGATCGCCCTGCTGATCAGCGGCGGCCTGGCCGGGCTGGCGGGTGTCGCCGAAGTCACCGGGCCGATCGGCCAGCTGGTGCCGCAGGTGTCGCCGGGCTACGGCTACGCGGCGATCACCGTGGCCTTCCTAGGTCGCCTAAACCCCATCGGTATCGTCTTCGCCAGCCTGCTGATGGCGCTGCTCTACCTCGGTGGCGAGAACGCGCAGATGGCCGCCAACCTGCCGCAATCCATCACCCAGCTGTTCCAGGGCATGGTGCTGTTCTTCCTGCTCGCCTGCGACGTGCTGATCCTCTACCGCCCGCGGCTGAAGCTGTGGGCACGCAAGCCCCAGCTCGTCAGCGCCAAAGAGGAGCCGGCCACATGATCGTTCGCGCTGCGCTACTTCCCTTTTCACCCGCTGCCTGCCGCTTGAAGTTCGAGGCCTGACCGATGGACATGGATCTGCTGACCAATATCTTCTACGCCATGATCCGCACCGGTACGCCGCTGCTGCTGGTCGCCCTCGGCGAGCTGGTGTGCGAGAAAACCGGCGTACTCAACCTCGGCCAGGAAGGCATGATGCTGTTTGGCGCGGTGATCGGCTTCATCGTCGCCTTCGCCAGCGGCAACCTCTGGCTCGGCGTGCTGTTCGCCTGCCTGGCCGGCGTGCTGCTCTCGCTGCTGTTCGCCATGGTGGCGCTGGGCTTCAACGCCAATCAGGTCGCCACCGGCCTGGCGCTGACCATCTTCGGCGTCGGCCTGTCGTCCTTCGTCGGCGCCAGCTGGGTCGGCAAGCCACTGGCCGGCTTCGAGCCGATCGCCATTCCGCTGCTCAGCGAGATCCCCGTGATCGGCCGCATGCTGTTCGCTCAGGATCTGCTGGTGTACCTGTCCTTCGCACTGTTCGCCCTGGTGGCCTGGGTGCTGCTGAAAAGCCGCATCGGCCTGATCATCCAGGCCGTCGGCGAAAACCCCAACGCCGCCAGCGCCATGGGCCTGCCGGTGCTGCGCGTGCGCACCCTGGCGGTGATGTTCGGTGGCGCCATGGCCGGGCTTGCCGGCGGCTACATGTCGCTGGCGTACACGCCGATGTGGGCGGAAAACATGACCGCCGGACGCGGCTGGATCGCCCTGGCCCTGGTGGTGTTCGCCAGCTGGCGGGTGAGCCGCGTCCTGCTCGGCGCCTACCTGTTCGGTCTGGCCAGCATCCTCCACCTGGTGGCCCAGGGGCTCGGTCTGGCGATCCCCGGCAACCTGCTGGCGATGCTGCCGTATGTGGCGACCATTCTGGTGCTGGTGCTGCTGTCGCGGGATGCGATCCGTACGCGGTTGTACGCGCCGGTGTCGCTGGGGCAGCCTTGGCAGCCGGGGCATTGATTTGTCGGGCCGGTTGGCTACGCGGAACCAGGCCAGTTGGCGAGTTGCTTGAGAGCTTGGTTTCGCCTGCTGGGCGGAACCAAGCCTTCAAGCGACTCGGCAATCGGCAACCGCCATCAAGCGAAACCCTCCGCCGCCAGACACACAGGACGCTTAAACGCGCTATATCAATCCAGGGTGTACTCAAACGTACTCACCACCCGCAACCGCTTCCCGATGGTCCGGCCACTGTCCATATCGCTGCCATCGTCATCGATCACCCGAATCACCCCCTGGTTGGCATTCTTCAACCGCCCCAGCGTGGCGCCGGCATCCTCGGCGAAGCGCGTCGCCTGCTCACGGGCGTTGCCGGTGGCGGCCTCGAGCAGCTGCGGCTTGAGCTCGTTGAACCCACGCAGCTGATAGCGCGGCCCGGCGAAGCCATTGACCTCGGTATCCAGCTGCACGCCGGCCTGGATCAGCGGATCGACTGCATTGGCTGCCTTGGCCACGGCATCGACGCGCTCGGACTTGACCAGCACCTGCCCCTGGCCGTTGAAGCGCAGCGCCACATCGCGCGACGCCCATTCGCGGGCCAGCAGGTCCTGCACCTGCAACGGCCGCACTTCCAGCTCCTCGTCGCTGAAGCCCTGCTCGCGGAGGAAGTCCAGCACCCGCTGGCGGTCCTCGCTGAGCCCCTGTTGCACCTCGGCGAACCGATCGCCACCACGGCGAAAGCCCAGCGTCCACACCGCGAAGTCGCTCTTCACGTCCATCTCCGCCAGTCCCTTGACCGTCACCGTGCGGTCGGCCATGCGAAAACGCTCCACGCCCTGCCCCACCGACCAGCCGGCGAAGGCCACCGCCGCGGCGATCAACGCCGCCGGCAGAAACCCGATTCGTGCTGTAGCCACACGCTTCTCCCTGTAGAAAACAACCGGACGCCCATGCTACTCCAGCGCCGCGCGAACGCCAGCGACCGACTGCTCAAGCCCGCCCCAGGCGCTGCAGCGCCTCCAGGCGAAAGGCGATGTTCTGCTCCAGCTCGCTCAGCTCGTGCGTCAGGCGCTCGCGCTGCTGCGCATCGCTGCAGGCCTCGAGCTGCTCGCGCAAGGCGGCGCGCCGGGCCAGCAGTTCCACCTCGCGCGGCGGCACGCCGGCACTCTTCAGCACGCTGAACGGCAACCGCAACCCCTGCGGGGTATGCAGCCAGCCCTCGTCGATCTGCAACGGCTCGCCCTTGTCGCGCACGCCGCGCTGCCATTTGGCGATGTCGCGGGCGATGCGTCGCTCGATGTCCTGATCGCTCATGTTCGCTTGCCTCTCTTCTCCCAGCCGGACCATGAAAACCCGCCGGCCGGCGTTTGTCTGCTACCGGCCAGCGCCAGGAGACGGCTTCTGCCGGGCGGCTCGGCCTGTATGATGCTGCCGTGCTGCTGCGAACTTTCGCCGCACCTTTCTATTCTCTTGCTTGACGTCACCGCCATCGACCCGAGGAGCCGCCCGCCTTGCCCAGCCTGAACCTGCAGATTCTCATCGCGGCCTGCCTGGGTGTGGCCATCGGCTGGCTGACCGGTACGCTGCCGGCCGATGCGCCCGTGCGCGAAGGCGTACTCTACGCCAGCACCCTGCTTGGCAGCATCTTCATCGGCCTGCTGAAAATGGTGCTGATTCCGCTGATCTTCACCTCCATCGTCGTCGGTGTGGCCAACCTGCAGGCGCATCACCAGGTGCATCGGGTGTGGGGCGGCGCGCTGGTCTACTTCACCCTCACCACCAGTGTGGCGATGCTGGTGGCGCTGATCGCGGCGAACCTGTTCAAGCCGGGCGCGGGGCTGTCGCTGGACCTGTTCGCCGAGGCGATGAACGACTTCGAGGCGCGCCAGCTGACGCTACCCGAGTTCTTCCTGCACTTCTTCGCCAACCTGTTCCAGAATCCCTTCGCCGCGCTGGCCAACGGCAGCATCCTGGCCGTCGTGGTGTTCGCCATGTTCATCGGCATCGCCCTGGTGGCCGGGGGCGACCGCTACCGCAATATCCTCGTTGTGCTGCAGGAATTTCTCGAGCTGATGATGCGCATCATCGGCTGGATCATGCGCCTGGCGCCGCTGGGCATCCTCGCCCTGCTGATCAAGCTGGTGGCCGAGCAGGATGTGGCGCTGCTCAGTGCGGTGGGCGGCTTTATCGTGCTGGTGTTCGCCACCACGCTGTTCCACGGCATCGTGGTGCTGCCAGGCATTCTCTTTCTCACGACCGGCAGATCGCCGCTGTGGTTCTTCCGCGGCACCCGCGAGGCGCTGATCACGGCGTTCGCCACCAGCTCCAGCGCGGCGACGTTGCCGATCTCCCTGCGCTGCGCGGAGGACAACCTCAAGGTGCGACCCGGCATCGCCGGCTTCGTGCTGCCGCTGGGCGCAACCATGAACATGGACGGCACCGCACTCTACGAAGCGGCGGCTGCGCTGTTCGTCGCCAATCTGATGGGTATCGAGCTGAGCCTGGCGCAACAGGCGGTGGTGTTCTTCACCGCGATGATCGCCTCGACCGGCGCGCCGGGAATTCCCAGCGCCGGCATGGTGACCATGGTGATGGTGTTGCAGGCGGTCGGCCTGCCGGCCGAGGCCGTGGCGATCCTGCTGCCCATCGACCGCCTGCTGGATACCGTGCGCACGGCGGTCAACGTCGAGGGCGACATCATTGGCAGTGTGGTGGTGCAGCGTTTCGCCGACCGCGAATAGCAGGCAGTTGAAAAACTACCTGCGTTGCCATCGCCTACGTTTTTCAAGAACCTGCCGAAGAAGAACCCCGCGCAACATCAGCTCGGCGATTCCTTGCGGGTCTTGGCGATCAGCTCCGGGTCGATGCCCCAGCATTCGTCCAGATACCAGTCCTCACCGAACATTTCCGCCGGATGCTGGGTGCGGCCCGCGCCGTTGCCACAGGCCATCGAAGTTGCCGGGCAATAGCGGTCGCAGCCCCAGCACACACGTTCGGGGTGGGATGGTTCGAGGGGAAATTTCTTGGCCATTGCGCGTGCCTTTCGGGCGTTGTTGCAGTGGCCACAGGCTAAGCCTCCTCGCCGCCGCCAGACTTGATCATGCTCAAGAACGACCGGTATCGGCGCACGACAACTGTATGCCCATACAGATAATGATTGCCTGAAGCGCCGTTTGTGCACATGCTTCGCGCCATCGACCGCTGCCGTCACAGCCTCCATGCAACTCTATCTCTGCGAAAAGCCTTCCCAGGCCCGCGACATCGCCAAGGTGCTCGGCGCCAACCGGCGTGGCGACGGTTGCCTGCAGGGCGCCGGGGTGACGGTGACCTGGTGCATCGGCCACTTGCTGGAGACCGCCCCGCCGGACGCCTACGACCCGCGCTACAAGCGCTGGGTGCTGGCGGACCTGCCAATCGTGCCGGAGCGCTGGAAGATGCTGGTCAAGCCAAAGACCGCCAGCCAGTTCAAGGCGGTCAAGCGCCTGCTCGGTGAATGCAGCGAGCTGGTGATCGCCACCGACGCCGACCGCGAAGGCGAAATGATCGCCCGCGAGCTGGTCGAGCACTGCCGCTATCGCGGGCCGATCCGCCGGCTGTGGCTGTCGGCACTGGACGATGCCTCGATCCGCAAGGCGCTGGCCGCGCTCAAACCCGGCGCCGAGACTTTCAACCTCTACCACGCCGCCCTTGGCCGCTCGCGCGCCGACTGGCTGATCGGCATGAACATGAGCCGGCTGTTCACCCTGCTCGGCCGCCAGTCCGGCTACCGCGGCGTGCTGCCGGTGGGCCGCGTGCAGACGCCGACGCTGCGTCTGGTGGTGGACCGCGACCGCAGCATCGCCGACTTCGTCCCGGTGCCGTTCTGGGCCATCGACGTGCAGCTGCTCGCCGATGGCACCGCGTTCACTGCGCAATGGCAGGCACCGGACGACCATTGCGATGACCAGGGCCGCTGCCTCGATCAGGTTCGTGCGCAGCAGGCGGCGGACGCCATGCGCAACGCCGCCAGCGCCCGTCTGCTGAAGCTCAAGACCGAACGTCAGCGCGAAGCGGCACCTCTGCCGTTCGATCTCGGCACGCTGCAGGAAGTCTGCTCGAAGAAGCTCGGCCTCGGCGCCCAGGAAACCCTCGACATCGCCCAGGCGCTGTACGAAACCCACAAACTGATCACCTACCCGCGCAGCGATTGCGGCTACCTGCCACTGAGCCAGCACGGCGAAGCGCGGGCGATTGTCGCTGCGTTGACTCAAGCCGACCCGACGCTCGCGGCGCTGCAGCGGCATCTGGACCTGTCGCGTCGCTCGCGGGCCTGGAACGACGCCAAGGTCGGCGCCCACCACGGCATCATCCCAACCGCCGCCGCGCGTGGTCTGGAACGCCTGGCCGGGCGCCCGCGCGCGGTGTATGAGCTGATCCGCGCGCGCTACCTGGCGCAGTTCCTGCCCAACCACGAGTACGACCGCACTCAGGCCGACTTCGACTGCGCCGTCCAAGCGCTGCGCGCGGTGGGCAAGCGCGTCGTCGAACCGGGCTGGAAACGCGCCATGCCCGAAGCACTGGCGCCGGCACGGGGCAATCGCGAGGCACATGCGCCGCAAAGCCTGCCAGCCCTGCAACAGGGCGGGGATTACGCGGTGGGCGAGATCACGCTCAAGGACCAGCAGACCCAGCCGCCGAAACCCTTCACCGAAGGCGACCTGATCAAGGCGATGAAGAACGTCGCCAAGCTGGTGGACGATCCGCGGCTGAAGCAGAAACTCAAGGACACCACCGGCATCGGCACCGAGGCGACCCGCGCCGGGATCATCCAGGGCCTGCTCGACCGCGGCTATCTGGTTCGCCAGGGCAAGGCGCTGGCGGCGACACCGGCGGCGTTCAGCCTGATCGACGCTGTGCCGCGGCCGATCGCCGACCCCGGCACCACGGCGATCTGGGAACAGGCGCTGGACATGGTGCAGAGCGGCGAAATGCCGTTGGAGGAATTCGTTGCCAAACAGTCGGCGTGGATGAGCAAGCTGGTCGAACGCTGCGCCGGGCTGCGCATGACGATCAGCGGTCCACCGGTGGCCGCCGGCCGCAACGGCAAACCGTGGAAGAAGAAACGCAGCGCCACGCCACGCAGAGGGAGCGGCGCTCGGACGAGAAAACCGCGCGCGGCCGATTGAGCGGGCCGAGTAGAAACCCACTTGCACCCGTTGGGCGGGCAGTAGCCCGGCCTAATAGCCGGCGCTATGCGATCTGCAGCACCTCGTAGCGCTGCAGCTGGCCATGGACGCGCAGTTCCACCTCGTCCCCCACCTCGCGGCCGAGCAGCCCCTGGCCCAGCGGCGAACGCGCCGTGATGACCAGGATCTCCCGCCCGTCATGCTGCAGCTTCAACCCCGCCGCATCCGGACCGAGAAAGAACCAGCGCTCGGCGCCGTCGTGATCCAGGCAGAGCAGCGCACCGACCCGCACCCTGCCATCGGAGCTGACGCCTGCCTGCAGGTTGCGATAGGCGGCGAGCGCCGTCTCGATCTCATGCAGGCGGCGGCGCTGGCCGTCGGCAAGATAGGCCGCCTCCAGGCCGCGGGTGTCGTACTTGTTCTCGGCCTTGCTCTCGGCATGGGTGGCAGCCTCGTGGGTCGCGGCCAGTACCGCCTTGGCCACCTCGCGGTCGGCTTCAAGGGTGGTGATGATCTGCTGTTGAAGGGCGCTCTTGTTCATGGGCGAGGCTTATAGCCCGCCGACGCGCCGAAGGGAATGGGATCGTCACTTCCCGGCTCCGCGCCGGGCTCGATCACTTCGTCGGCGAGCCAGGGATTGCGGCCCTCGGCGATCCATTCCAGCGACTCGCGCCAGAAGCCATTGCGATGCCGGTCGTGGAACAGGCCGAAATGACCGATGTGCTCGAAGCCCATCGCGCGAGGATTGAGCTGCACCAGCTGGCGCGGGCTGTTGCGGAAATAGCCGAGCCCGCGGCGCATGGCCGCCGGGGTCGCGAATTCATCGTCGCTGGTGCTTACCGCCAGGATTGGCGCTCGAACCGCACCGAAACGGCTGAACAGCAGCGGATGTTCTTCCCGGGGATAGCTGTCTTCCAGTCGCGCACCGCGCTGGGACCACTCCAGCGCGACACCGGCCGGCAGGTCTTCCAGCCAGCCAAGGCGGCGACCGGGAAAGTAGCCGACCAGGCGGGTCATCGCCGGCATCAACAGGTGCCACTTCGCGTACATCTGCAGGCGCCGCTCGGCGGCGTAGTCGCGCCAGTAGGCATACTGCCCGGCGACGTTGAGGTAGCGGTCCACCTCGCCGGCGGCCTCGGCGAAGCCCGGCATGAAGCCGCCGGCGCTGTGCCCCACGGCCACCAGCAGTCCGTGCGGCTCGCGCTCATGCATGAAGCGCACCGCAGCATCGAAGTCGTACTCGCCCCAGTCGCGCCAGCGCATCTTCATGCTGCGCAGGCGCTGCGGCCTCGACCCGCCGATGCCGCGAAAGTCGTAGGTCAGTGCGGCAAAACCGTGCTCGGTAAGAAAGTTCGCGTAGCGTGCGTAATAGCGCGACAGCACACCGGTGGCGCAACTGATGATCACCGCGCCGCGCTCGGCACCGGCAGGCCGCCAGAGCTGTGCCGCGAGGGTGAAGCCGTCCGTGCAGTGCAGGGCAACGGATTCAGGCATGGCAAGGACCTTTCGAATTGTTGTGCAGCCACCTTGCCCGGCGCCGCGGATTTTTGCCATAACCTGCCGGCACCTTGTACCGGGCTGGCAGTCTGTTATTACGGCCGCAGCCCCCATGTGACGGCACGGCCGCCCGCCTCGCACGGGCACTCGCGATGACTGTTCCCATGATTTTTGCTGCCCCGACGCCGGCGCCGATGCGCCGTGGCGTCCTGGCGGATCGGAGATGAAGTACATGACCGGCGAACAGCTGATCGTCTTTGGTGTGCTGGCGGCGACGCTGGTGCTGTTTGTCTGGAATCGCTGGCGCTACGACCTGGTCGCCCTCGCGGCATTGCTGGCCTGCGCGCTGACCGGCGTGGTGCCGGCCGAGGAGGTATTCGCCGGCCTGGGGCATCCGGCGGTGATTTCGGTGGCCGCGGTGCTGGTGCTCAGCCGCGGCCTGCTCAATGCCGGCGTGGTGGACAGCGTGGCGCGCCGGCTGATGCAGGTCGGCGAGCGGCCCTGGGCGCAGGTGGCGGCGCTCACCGGGATCGTCGCGCTGAGCTCGGGCTTCATGAACAACGTCGGCGCGCTGGCGCTGTTCATGCCGGTGGCGATCTGGATGTCGCGTCAGAGCGGCCGTTCGCCATCCTACCTGCTGATGCCGCTGGCGTTCGGCTCGCTGCTCGGCGGCACCCTGACGCTGATCGGCACGCCGCCCAACCTGATCATCGCCGGCTATCGCGCCGAAGCCGGCGAGGCGCCGTTCGGCATGTTCGCCTTTTTGCCGGTGGGCGCGGCGGTGACGGTGGCCGGCGTGCTGTTCATCGCCCTGCTCGGCTGGCGACTGGTACCCCGGCGCCAGGAGCAGGAAGGCAACGGTGATCTGTTCGAGATCAGCGCCTACCTCACCGAAGTGCGCGTGCCGGAAGACTGCAAGTACGCCGGGCGCACGCTGCACGCGCTGATCGGCGCGGTGCAGGATGAAGCCGATGTGCAGGTCATCGCGCTCATTCGCGGCGACGAGCGCCAGCGCATGCCGTCGACCTACGAGGTGCTGCGCGAAGGCGACATCCTGCTGGTGGAGGCCGACTCCGACAGTCTGAAGGCGCTGCTGGATGTCACCGGCGTCGAGCTGGCGGCCGATGTCGAGGAGCAGGAGAACAAGGCCCGCGACGAGCAGGAGGCCGCCGAGCAGGCCGTCGAGCAAGAGAAGGCCGAGAAGAACCACAAGAGCCGGCACGGCGAACTGACCTTGGCCGAGGCCATCGTCTCGCCGGGTTCCATGCTGGTGGGCACCAGCGCCAGCGGCCTCGACCTGCGCGAGCGCCACGGCGTCAACGTGCTGGCCGTGGCCCGCCAGGGCCAGCGCTTGCGCCAGCGCCTGGGCGAGATTCGCTTCGCCGCCGGCGACATCCTCCTGCTGCAGGCCCGCGAGGATGCCCTGCAGTCGAGCCTGAACAGCCTGGGCTGCCTGCCGCTGGCGTCGCGCGGACTGAGCATCACCACCCCGCGCAACGTGATGCTGGCCAGCGCCATCTTTGCCATCACCCTGGCGAGCATCGCCTTCGGCCTGCTGCCGGCCGCCACCGCACTGGTTACCGGCGCGCTGGTGATGATCCTGGTCGGGCTGATTCCGCTGGGGCGCATCTACGAGAGCATCGACATGCCGGTGATCGTGCTGGTGGCAGCGATGCTGCCGGTGGGCCAGGCGCTGGAAACCACGGGCGGCTCGCAACTGATCGCCGATGCCCTGCTGGAGCTGGGGCAGTCGTTGCCGGCGGCGGCAACCCTGGCGCTGCTGATGGTGGCAGTGATGCTGATCTCCAACGTGGTCAACAACGCCGCCGCTGCGGTGCTCGCGGCGCCGGTGGCGATCAGCCTGGCGCGTGGCATGGACGCCTCGGTCGACCCCTTCCTGATGGCGGTGGCGATCGGTGCCTCCTGCGCCTTCCTGACCCCCATCGGCCACCAGTCCAACACCCTGGTGATGGCGCCCGGCGGCTACCGTTTCGGCGACTACTGGCGGCTGGGACTGCCACTGTCGATTCTGGTGGTGCTTTGCGCGGTGCCGGCGATTCTCTGGATCTGGCCACTCTGAACCGCAATGACGGCACCGGACGGTGCCGTTGCAGCTCGCCGGTCAGCCGGCCTTGAAGCGGCTGACGTTGTCCAGCAGGGTGCCGGCCAGTTCGCTCAGGCGGCTGGCGGTGTGGTGGTTGCTGCCCACCGCCTCGCCGTTTTCCTCGGCCATGCGGGCGATGGTGGTCACCTTCTGGGCGATCTCGGCGGATGCCGCGCTCTGCTCGCGCAACGCGTTGGAAATCTCTGCCACGGTGAACAGCACCTGATTGGCCGCCTCGCGGATGCCGCCCATGGCTTCGCCGGCGCGCTGGGCCCGGGCGACGCCCTCGTTGACCTTGGCCACGCCCTGCTCCATGCCCTGCACCGCCCCTTCGGTGCCTTCCTGGATGGCCGCGACCATCTGTGCGATCTCCTTGGTGGAGTTGGCGGTGCGTTCGGCCAGCTTGCGCACCTCATCGGCCACCACGGCGAAACCTCGGCCCTGGTCGCCGGCACGGGCAGCTTCGATCGCCGCATTGAGCGCCAGCAGGTTGGTCTGCGCGGCGATGTCGCCGATCACCCCGACGATGGCGGAAATCTGCCCGGAGCGCTCGCCCAGCTCGGCGACGGTACGCGCCGAATCACTCACCGAGACGGCGATCTGGCTGATCTCCTCGACCACTGCGGCAACGATCTCGCCGCCCTGGCGCGACAGTTCGCCGGAACGATGGGCCAGCGCGTCGGCCTCGCCAGCATTGCGCGCGATACTCTCGATGCCGACCGTCATCTGCTCCACCGCCGCGGCCATGCTCGATGCCGCATCGCTCTGGCACTGGGATGCCACATGAATCTGCCCCGAGGCGGTCGCCAGGCTGCGCGCGGAATCGGCCACATGGTCGGAGTTGCTCTTGATGCTGCCGATCAGCGCGCGCATGGCGCCGGCCATGTCGTTGAAACTGCCGGCCACGTAACGCAGCTCGTCGCGTGCCGCCAGCTCGATTGTGGCGGTGAGATCGCCGGCGGCGAGGCGTTCGCTGCCCTCGCGCAGGCTACGGATGCTGGTCATTACCGACAGGTAGGCGCCCACCGACAGGTAGCCGATCACCGCCAGCACCACCAGCAGCACGGCGAGGTTGCCGTGCAGCATCTGCCGGGCGTCATCGATGCGCTGTTGCAGCAGCTGATCCAGGTTCGGCAGCAGCACGTCGTACATCTGCGTGTAGGCAATGCCGATCGCCTCGGTGGTCATGTCGAAGAACTGCGCGGATGAGGTGCTGGTGAAATCGCCGCGCAGCACCATGCCCTGCACCACCCGGTCGACCGCCTCGCCACGCTCGCGCAGCGTCGCCATGGCCCGCTGGAGCTGTACTTGCAGCTCCGGACGCTGAGCGATGACCTTATCCATGCTGCGTTCCATCTCCACCGTGGCCGAGCGGATTTCCTCGGTGATGACGATCAGCGCGGTACGCTGCTCGTCGCTGATCGCGCCCTTGGCCAGCATCGCCGAGGCACTGCCGCGCAGGCGGCCGAGCCGCTCGATCAGAAACGGCAGTCGGCTGACCGCCGTGGTCATCAGGTAGTAGGACTGCGGCTCGGGGTCGAAGGTCAGGCCGTAGGCGTCCGACAGCAGCGTCTGGAAGTTCAGCAACTGGCCGATCAGCGCGGTGTGCGCCTGGTAGCTCTGTGCCTGCGACCAGCCCTGTACGTCCCGCTTGATCTCGTCCCAGCCGCGACCGATGTCCTGCCATTGGCGCATGCTGCGCTTGTCGTCGGCCAGCACACGGTTCAGCTCCGCCGTCGCGCCATCGACATTGGCCTGCAGCGCGCTTCGGCGATCGGCCATGCCCAAGTTACCGCCCAGCAGCATCGCCGACACGCCGCGGTGCTGCTGGGTCAGTTCCACCAGTTTGGACAATGGTCGCGCCAGAGCGGAAGCCACCAGTTCGTTCTCGGCGCGCTCGATGGTGCGGTTGAGCTGGCTGGCGATGGTCCACATCAGGCTGGCAAAGGCGAGGAACACCAAGAGCCCGATCAGGGCGAACTTGCTCGGATAATTGAGCCGGTTCATCAGCAGTTCGGCGGGGGAAAACACAAGTTTCATGGGGTTGTCCTGGTCGATACGAGATGCCTCTCGAAGCCGGCCGAGTCGCCCGCTCGAGGCAGGGCTAACTGTATGATCGGAACGAGATGAGACTTGGCGCGCAAAATACGGAGGCGACCTCTCGGTCACCCTGACCAAAGTCAAGATCGAGGGTTAAAAAACCGGCGCCAGCCGACCGTCCATCCAATTATCCGATTCCGCGCCTCGGACCCGCACGCCGCCCTTCCCCGGGTCGAACTCCGGCGCGCCGATGCAATCCCACCACCCTGTGATCTCCTTCTTTGGCAGTCGGGCTTTACCTGAGCCCGCAAGCGTGAATAATGCCGCCCCTTTCGACGTGACGAGGTATCCATGACCGCGCCAGCCACCGCAGCGACTCCGCCCCTTTCCGCCCGAGCCGTGCTGCTGATCGAACTGGCCCTGGCCATGGGCGGTTTTGCCATCGGCACCGGCGAGTTCGCCATCATGGGCCTGATGCCCAATGTGGCCGAGGGCCTTGGCATCAGCGAACCCCAGGTGGGCAACGTGATCAGTACCTACGCGCTGGGCGTGGTGGTGGGTGCGCCGCTGCTGGCGATCCTCGGCTCGCGGCTGTACCGCCTGCACCTGCTGCTGTTGCTGATGGGCTTCTTCGCCCTGGGCAACTTCGCCAGTGCCCTGGCGCCCGACTACCCGACCCTGATGATCGCCCGCTTCGTCACCGGCCTGCCCCACGGTGCCTATTTCGGTGTGGCAATGCTGGTGGCCGCCTCCATGGTGCCGCCGGACAAGCGCGCCCAGGCCGTGGCGCGGGTGCTGATGGGCCTGACAGTGGCGATCCTGATCGGCAACCCGCTGGCCACCTGGCTCGGGCAGTGGCTGAGCTGGCGCTACGCATTCGCCCTGGTCGGCGCCATCGCCCTGCTGACGGTGCTGCTGGTGGCGCTGTTCCTGCCGCTCAACCGCGACGAGCCGCGAAACAGCCCGCTGCACGAGATCCGCGCCTTCAATCGGCCGCAGGTCTGGCTGGCCCTGGCGATCAGCTCCATCGGCTTCGCCGGCATGTTCTGCGTGTTCAGCTACATGGCGCCGACCCTGCTGGAAGTCACCGGCGTCAATGCCGGCTGGATTCCCTTCGCCCTGGCCGCCTTCGGCCTCGGCGGCATCGTCGGCAACGTGTTCGGCGGCTGGCTGTTCGATCGCCTGCGTTTCCAGGCGGTCGCCTGGCTCCTGCTGTGGAGCGCCCTGGTGCTGCTGGTGTTTCCGCTGGCCGCGCACTCGGTGTGGACGATCTTTCCGGCGGTATTCGCCGTGGGCACCATGGTCTCGCTGTCACCGGCCCTGCAGACCCATCTGATGGACGTCGCGGCGGATGCCCAGACTCTGGCGGCAGCCTCCAACCATGCCGCCTTCAACATCGCCAACGCCTTGGGACCCTGGCTCGGCGGTCTGGCGATCACCGCCGGACTCGGTTGGACCTCCACCGGTTATATCGGCGCCGCGACGGCCGTAGGCGGCCTGCTGGTGTTCGCCTGGGCCTGGAAGGTGCAACGCAGCGAGCAGGAGGCCGACGCCCGCAGCGCCGCCTGCTGTTCCTGATGCCGAACCTCGCCTGGCGAGCGGCCTCCAGGCTGGCGCGCAACATGCAGTAATCAGTGCTGCGACGACCCGTCTTGCAGATCGTCCGGCAAGCGGGTCCCATCTATGGCTTTCTGATCGTCGAGGTGAACGCCCTTGCAGCGTTTCTTCCTGTTCCGCAGCAAAGCCCGCCGGCTCTGCCTGCTGCTGGTTGCCATGATCGCCGTTGGCCTGCCGGTCGGCTGTTCGGTGCTCGCGCAGAAGGAACGCGAACTGGTATTTCGCATCGAGCCGGGCAACGCGTCCTGGTTCAGCGGCCTGCCCCGCGGCGTCGAAGAACTGCAGCTGACGCACTCGACCTTCGGCAACCAGCAGAACATCCACGCCTGGTGGTGGCCGGCGGCCGATGCCGATGCTCCCGCGCTGCTCTACCTGCACGGTGTGCGCTGGAACCTCACCGGCCATCTGTTCCGTCTCGAGCAGCTGCGCAACCTGGGGTTCTCGGTGCTGGCCATCGACTACCGCGGCTTCGGCCAGAGCCTGGGCGAGCTACCATCCGAACGCAGTGTCTACGCCGACGCACGGGTCGGCTGGGAACGTCTGAAGGCGCTGCAACCGGACCCGGACAAACGCTTCATCTACGGCCACTCCCTTGGCGGCGCGGTGGCCGTGGACCTCGCTGCCGAGCTTGGCGAACAGGCCGAGCGCGGCAACAGCCCGCCGCAAGCGCGGGCGCTGATCATAGAATCGACCTTCACCTCGCTGGCCGACGTGGCGACGGTGGTTTCCGACACCACGCTGCCGGTGCGCTGGCTGCTGTCGCAGAAGTTCGACTCGATCGACAAGATCGACCGCATCGGCATGCCCCTGCTGGTGGTGCACGGCACCGATGACCGCTACGTGCCGGCACGCTTCAGCGAACAGCTCTACCAGGCCGCACGCCCGCCCAAGGAGCTGCTGCTGGTGGAGGGCGCCACGCACAACAACAGCCTGCGCATAGCACCCAGCGCCTACGCCAGGGCACTGCAGGCGTTACTCAAGTCCGCCAGTCAGCCGTCGGTGGAGATCTCCAGCCGCGATTAGATTCGGCAGCAATACGCTGCTGATTATCGATAAGTGATGTAGAGTTCGCACACATTTACGTGAGAGCTCTACAGTGATTCATTGGCTCTGTTTGATACTGGCTTTGCCGACATCGAATGCCGCCGAACGCATGCGCGCCTGGCGAGCACTGAAGGCAGCCGGCGCTGCGGTATTGCGCGACGGCGTCTACCTACTACCGGATCAGCCGGCCTGTCGCGAAAGCATGTCCCGTGTCGAGCGCGACATCCTCGGCGGCGAGGGTTATGCCTGCGTTCTGCCGGTATGCGATCCCCAGGGCGAGCGCTTCGTCTCGCTGTTTTCCAGAGCGTCGGAGTACGACAGCCTGCGTGCCGAGGCCGACACTCAGCTCATCCAGGTCACGCCGGAGACCGCGCTGTCGCTGACGCGCCAGGCGCGCAAGTTGCGCAAGGCCTACGCCCAACTCACGGAGATCGACTTTTTCCCGGATGCGGCGCAGCAGCAGGCCGACGCCAGACTGCGCGAGCTGGAACTGGCCATCAGCCGGGCGCTTTCACGCGACGAGCCGAGCAGCCAGGAACAGGCGCTGGAGCGGCTGTCGTTGCACGAGTTCAAGGGACGCACATGGGCCACCCGCTGCCGACCCTGGGTCGACCGCCTGGCCAGCGCCTGGTTGATCAGGCGCTTTATCGACCCCGCGGCACGCATCCTCTGGTTACCGACGCCCGAAGCCTGCCCGAGCGAGGCACTGGGCTTTGATTTCGATGGCGCGCGCTTCAGCCATGTCGGCGACCGCGTCACGTTCGAAACCATTCAGGCCAGCTTCTCCCTGGCGGCGCCCGGGCTCGACCGAGTGGCCGCTGTTGTGCACTACCTGGACATCGGCGGCACCCAGCCTGCCGAAGCCGCGGGCGTGGAGCGAGTGCTGGCCGGCCTGCGCGCCAGCCTGGAAAGCGACGACGAATTACTGAACGCCGCCTGCGCCATCTTCGATGGATTGCTGGCGGCCTTTGCCGTGGAAACGCAGACCGATGAATGACAACAGCATGCAACCCGACTCGGCACAACCGCGTAGCGAGCCCGTGAGTTTCAGGCAGGCGCTGCTGTTCTGGCTCAAGCTCGGCTTCATCAGTTTCGGCGGCCCGGCCGGGCAGATCGCGATCATGCATCAGGAGTTGGTGGAGCGGCGTCGCTGGATCTCCGAACGGCGCTTTCTCCACGCACTCAACTACTGCATGCTGCTGCCCGGCCCGGAGGCGCAGCAACTGGCGACCTATATCGGTTGGCTGCTGCACCGCAGCTGGGGCGGAATCGTCGCCGGTGCGCTGTTCGTATTGCCGTCGCTGCTGATCCTCATCCTGCTGTCCTGGATCTACCTTGTCTTCGGTGAGGTGTCGCTGGTCGCCGGGATCTTCTACGGCATCAAACCGGCCGTGACCGCCATCGTGCTGCATGCAGCCCACCGCATCGGCTCGCGCGCACTGAAGAACGGCTGGCTGTGGGCTATCGCCGGCGCCTCGTTCGTGGCGATCTTCGCGCTCAACGTGCCCTTCCCGCTCATCGTGCTGGGGGCTGCCCTGGTCGGCTACCTGGGCGGACGCTTCGCGCCCGGTCAGTTCAACCTTGGCGGTGGCCATGCGGCGGCGGACAAATCCTATGGCCCGGCGGTGATCGATGACGACACCCCACCACCTGCCCATGCGCGCTTTCGTTGGCCTCGCCTGATCGCGCTGCTCGGCATCGGCGCCGTGCTCTGGATACTGCCGATGGCTCTGCTGATGGCGCTGTTCGGCTGGGGCGGCACACTCACCCAGATGAGCTGGTTCTTCACCAAGGCCGCGCTGCTGACCTTCGGTGGCGCCTATGCGGTGCTGCCCTATGTCTACCAGGGTGCAGTCGGGCACTACGCCTGGCTGACCCCGACTCAGATGATCGATGGCTTGGCGCTGGGCGAAACCACGCCCGGCCCGCTGATCATGGTGGTGGCCTTCGTCGGCTTCGTCGGCGCCTACGTGCAGCCGGTCTTCGCTGCCGACCAGGCATTTGCCGCCGGCGCCCTCGCAGCGTGTCTGGTCACCTGGTTCACCTTTCTGCCGTCGTTCCTGTTCATTCTGGCCGGAGGCCCCGTGGTGGAGTCGACTCACGGCCAGCTCAAGTTCACCGCCCCACTCACCGCAATCACGGCCGCGGTGGTCGGCGTGATCGTCAACCTGGCGCTGTTCTTCGGCTACCACGTGCTCTGGCCAGAGGGCTTCGCCGGCAGATTCGACTGGCCCTCGGCGATGATCGCGCTAGGTGCAGCCGTGGCGCTGTTCCGCTACAAGCGTGGCGTGATCCAGGTGTTGCTGGCCTGCGCTGTGGCCGGCCTGGCAGTGCATCTGCTGAGATAAGCCATCCGGCGACTCAGCTGAATCGCTCAACGCTGCAATCCTTCGAGCAAGGCACGGTGAAATTCTTCCGGCGCCTCGACTTGGGGTGAATGCCCCAGGTCCGGGAAGGCCACCAGCCTGGCCTGGGGAATCATGGCGGCAGCCTGTCGGCCCAGTTCCGGGTAGTTGCCCAGGCGTTTGGCGACCTCGTCCGGCGCCCGGTTGGCGCCAGGCGCGGTGCGGTCCAGGCCGCCGATCAGCAGCAATGTCGGTGTGCTGATGCGGGCAAACTCGTGGATCACCGGCTGGGTGAAGACCATTTCCGAAGTCTGCGCCTGGTTCCAGGCCACCCGCTCCTTGCCCTCGCCGGCGTACATGCCGGCCAACATGGCGACCCAGCGGTCGTACTCCGGCTTCCAGTTGCCGTTGTAGTAGAACTTCTGCTGGTAGGCCTTGATGCTGTCGAAATCGGTTTTCAGCTCGGCCTGGTAAAGCTGATCGATGGGTGCATAGGGCACGCCTTCGGCCTGCCAGTCCTCCAGTCCGATGGGGTTCACCAGCACCAGCTGCTCGGCCAGCTGCGGATAGTTCAGCGCCAGCCGCGCGGCCAGCATGCCGCCCATGGAATGACCGATGACGCTGACCTGGTCGATGCCCTCCTGCTGCAACAGGGCCTGGGTGTTGTGCGCCAGCTGGGCGAAGCTGAACTGGTAGCCCTCGGGCTTGCTCGAACTGCAGAAACCGACCTGATCAGGGGCGATTACGCGGTAACCGGCCTCGCTGAGCACCTCGATGGTGCGCTCCCAGGTTGCGCCACAGAAATTCTTGCCATGCAGCAGGAGCGCCGTGCGGCCGTTCGCCTGGCCGGTCGGCGCAACGTCCATGTAGGCCATCTGCATCGGCTTGCCCTGGGACTCGAAACGATAGTGCTTGAGCGGATGCGGATAGCTGAAGCCTTCCAGCTGCGGGCCATAGCTGGTCCGGCTTTCGGCCAGTACTGGCAGGCTCAGGGTTAGGCCGGCGGCAAGCGCCAGAGCGGACAAGGCAGTTTTCACGGGGCGACTCCTCTGTTCGGTGAGACAGCTCCGTACATAGGAATGCATTCGTGCTGCCGGGTTCGCGACCGGATTGCGACAGCGCATGTCCCGGCCGCGTCCGCGGCGAGTTGCTTCAGAGGCGGAAGCGCCCCACCAGCCGATTGAGCTGCGTGGCCAGCCGCGCCAGCTCGTCGCTGGCCACCGAAGTCTGCTGCGCGCCGGTGGCGCTCTGCTCGGAAATGTCGCGAATGGCTACCAGGTTGCGGTCCACCTCTCGGGCCACCTGTGCCTGTTCCTCGGCGGCACTGGCGATGACCAGGTTCATCTCGTTGATCTGCCCGACCCGCTCGGCGATCAGCCCCAGCGCCTGATCCGCCTCGTCGGCCATGGCCTGGCTGCGCGCGGCGAATTCGCTGCTTTGCTGCATATCGTGCACCGACTGCTCGGTGGCGCTCTGGATCGCGCCGATCATGCGCTCGATTTCCTGGGTCGAACTCTGGGTGCGCTGCGCCAGGTTGCGCACCTCGTCAGCCACCACCGCGAAACCTCGCCCGGCCTCACCGGCGCGCGCCGCCTCGATGGCCGCGTTGAGTGCCAGCAGGTTGGTCTGCTCGGCGATGGAACGGATCACGTCGACGACCTGGCCAATGCTCGCCGCTTCCTCGGCCAGCCGCGTCACGGTGCCGACGCTTTCCTGCAGCCGATCGCTGAGCTGGTGAATGGTCTGGCGCGTCGCCGTGACCTGCCGGCGGCCGGCATCGGCGACCGTCTCGGCATCACGCGAGGCATCGGAGGTGCGGTTGGCGTTGCCGGCCACCTCGTCCACCGCCGCCGACATCTCGGTGACCGCAGTGGCGGCCATCTGCACTTCCTCGTTCTGCTGGTGGATGCCCTGGGCAGTGTGCTGGGTGACCGCATGCAGCTCTTCGGCGGCGGACGCCAGTTGCGTGGCCGAGCCCTGGATGTCCTGCAGGGTGTCGCGCAGGGTCTGCTGCATCTGCCGGATCGACTGCTGCACCTCGGTGATCTCGTCACGCCCGCGGCACTCGATGGTACGACTCAGGTCACCTGCGGCGACCGAGGCTGCCGCCTGCTTCAGCGCTTCCAGCGGCCGGCTGATGCTGCGCAGCAGGACCAGGGCGAAAATCCCGCCGCCGATCAGCATGATCAGCAGCAAACCGATGTTCAGCACCCGATTGCGCTGGTAGAGCGCCAGAGCGCGCTCGTACTCGCCCTTGGCTTCGCCCAGTTGCAAGCCGATCAGCTCGCTGAAGCCCTCTGAAATCGGGTCGATCAGCGGGTACAGATCGTTGATGACGAACGCGGCCAGGCGCTTTTCGCTGTGGCGGTCGAGAATACGTTCAAGGTCGTCCAGCGGTGCGTCGGCCTTCTGCATCAGCACTTCGATGCGGGCGGAGGCCTGCCGCTCGGCGTCGATCAGGCTGGTGTTCATATACTCGCCCCAGAGCCGCCGGATCTCGGCCCGCGCGGTCCGCACGTCATCACGCGCCTGCTGGTAGCTGAGCATCCCGCTGCGCGTCTTGTGCGTGGCGTCGACGATCTTCACCGCATAGAGGTCGGCGATCAGCTTGAGGTCGCGCAACGGCACAACGCGGTCCAGGTAAACGGTGTTGAGGCCGGCGACGCTGCGCTGCTGCGCGTTCAGCCCGGTCAGGCCGATGACCAGACAGGCGCTCAGCATTGCCCCGATCAGGATCAACAGACGGGCTCGGATAGTCAGTTGCTGCATCATTCGTTCTTTTCCATATGGCATGCCGGCGCCGAAGGCGTGGCAAATTGGCAAGTAAGGCAACGGGTTCGACTGGTTCATGCCGACACGAGGCAGTGCCGGCCTGCGGTTCCCTTGCGGAACCATGCAATCCTGGAGACGGGACGAGGTAGTTGTTGTTGAATCCCCGAGCGCTGGCACCGATAGCGGCGAACGGCCAGCAGCAAAACCGCTATCGGCCGATCGCCTCTGCGCTTTAGCGAAAAAACTCTCGCAACGGGCGTGCCAGAGGCGTTGCAGAGGCCTGACGGGTAGTCGGCAGCATCACCCTCCGAACGCGTCGGCGTGGTCAGGACGGGCCCGGCGCATCGCCGGCATGCGACTAATGGCGCAGCGCAGACTGTGCGCTGCTGCACGTCGCGCAGATGGCCAAGTGATACCTTCGCGCCCCATCTTTCGACCCATGGGACCTGTCGTGAAAACACTCATCCAGACTGCCGTGCTGGCGCTGTCCAGCCTGATCGCCAGCCACGCCATCGCCGACGCGCAACCGTCACGCAACCTGGCCGAGGCGGTGAAGAACTTCTCCGAGTACAACAGCCGGCTGGAACAGGCCATGGCCCAAGGCCTGACGCCGGAAAGCCTCGCGCAGATCCACGAGCTGACCTACACGCTCAAGGACGCGCTGGAGAAGATCAATGAGGAGATGGATGGCCTGACCGACACCCTCGAGGAAATCCATATCGCCTCCGAGGCGCAGAACGCCGCCGAGGTTAAGCGCTACGGCAACGAATACCTCGAGACCGCGCGCAAGGTGATCAAGTAACCCTGCGGGCTACGGCTCGACCGCAATGATGTCGAAGCCGATGCGGTTGTCGCTGATGACGCGATACTCCAGTGTCTGGCCCGCCTGCACCTGCGCCAGCTTCTCGCGGCGCAGGCTGAGCTTGCCGCACAGGGTGTCATCCAGCGGATCGGTGCCGATGCTGACGATCCGCGCGCCAGCCGGCACTTGGAAACGCACCACCTCGCCGACATGGATGCGTGCCGCCAGCTGGCGATCGATCAGCACGGCGATGTAGCAGCCGCCGCCGCGCAGGCCGAAATCCCGCGTCACCACCACTTCGCCGCCGTTTTCCAGCGGCTGCTGATAGGCCAGCACCCGCTCGGCCGGCACCGGCTCGATGTCTTCGGCATCGGGCTGCCACGACGAGCAGCCGGCCAGCGAAAGCAGTGCGGTGAAGACAAGCAACGGGCGCATGGGAACTCCTTGTGCGGAAGACGAAGCGGCGAGCCGGACGATCGAGCATGCCAGAGCGGCGGATGATTGCTAGAGTCAGACCTCAGTTTCGTATCGATGACGGCAGGCACAACGTGAACAACCCGGACGACGACCAACCCCGCTTCTGGCGCGACGACGCCCTGCCCTTCCTGGAAGCGCGCGCCGTCGCCGATGGCCGCAAGGTCTGCTATGCCGCGCACTGTCACGAGACCTTTTCCATCGGCGCGATCACTGCCGGCGCCAGCACCTACTTCAACGGTGACGCCCGCGCACGGATCAGCCGCGGCACCCTGGTGCTGATCAATCCGCAGACCGTGCATGCCTGCAACCCCATCGACGGCCAGCCCTGGTCGTACCTGATGTTCTATGTCGATGCGCACTGGCTGGGGGCGCTGCAACACGAGCTGGGGGCCAGCAGCGATGGCCGCTTCGTGCCCTATGCCGCCATCCAAAGCGCCGACCCGCGGCTGTTCGGTGCACTGACGCAGCTTCATGCCTGCCTGACCGATCCGCAGGGCGAGACGCTGCACAAGCAGAGTCTCGCGGTCGAGTTCTTCACCCAGCTGCAACAGACGCTGGCCCCGGCTCCGCGCGGGGCGACCAGCGAGCCGCTGCGACAGCTGCGGCGCGCCGCCGACTATATCGCCGAGCATTGCACCCAGGCCCTGCGCCTGGAGGACATCTGCCAGGCCGCCGGATTGTCGCCGTCCTACCTGATCCGCGCCTTCAAGCAGCACTACGGCATGACCCCGCACGCCTATCTGCTCAACCGCCGCATCCAGCGCAGCCAGCACTGGCTGCGCCAGGGGCGTGAGCTGGCGGAGGTGGCCCTGGCCGCGGGTTTCGCCGATCAGGCGCACTTCCAGCGCACCTTCAAGCGCCAGCTGGCGGCGACTCCCGGGCAGTACCGCGACCGTGTCGCCAGGGCCGCACGGCACTAGCCCAGCAGCAGATAGAGCGCGCTGGCGACCAGCAGCAATGCCATGCTGCGATTCAACCAGCGAACCCGCGCCGGTTCCTGCAGATAGCGACCAAGCAAGGCGCCGGCGCCGGCCCAGCAGGCAATGGAGGCGTAGCAGATCAGGAAGTAGAGGCCGGCGAACAGCCAGATCCGCAGCACATCACCGTTCGCCGCGAAAAGCCCCATGCCAGCCACCGACGCCAGCCAGGCCTTGGGATTGAGCCATTGCATCAGCGCACCCTGCCAGAGCGAGGGGCCACTTGTGGCACTCTGAGGGTGCAGTCGACCGTCATCGGCGGCCAGGCGCCAGGCCATGTAGAGCAGAAAGGCCACACCGCCCCACTGAATGCCGCGCAGCAATACCGGGGCGCGTTCCAGCAACTCGTACAGGCCGAGTCCGATCAGCAGCAACAGCAGGGTGAAACCGAGGGTGGCGCCGGCGATGTGTCGGCCGCTGGCACGCAAGCCGAACCGCGCACCGCAGTTCAGCGCTACCAGATTGACTGGCCCGGGCGTGATGGAGGACGCCAGGGCGAAGGCGGCCATCGAGAGATAGAGTTCCATGAGAAGCGGTGCCTGCCTGGATTAGGAAGGCCGCAGGCTACCCGGCGCGGGAGATCGCATTATTGAAGGAAATTGCCCTGCCGCATCACAGGTGATGGCTGCCCGGATAGGGCCGCTCTTCCTCCACCTCACCGTCGCGACCGATGACCTCCACCGACGCCGTGCGGCCGTCCATGAAGGCGTCCAGGGCACTGTACATCTCGTCCTTGGTAAGGGTGCGCAGCACGGTTTCATGGGATTGCTGGTCTTCCAGCTCCCAGCCCACCGTGGTGGGTCTGACTTGATAGATGTCCATGCATATGTCCTCGCGTAGGGACGGCCCGCCACAGGCGGGTCGTTGGGGCGTTAGCTCGGCTGGTTGGAGCCGTCGATGCCCTGGATGTCCGGATCGTCCGACAGCACCTCGGGCTCGTCCGGGTCGTCCAGTCGGGTCGGCTTGTCGTCGAAATCCGGATCCTCGCCGGGGTTCTTCTCGCCGGAGTCGGTCATGGTCACGTCGGGCTCCTCGCCCGCCTGCAGCTCGTCTGTTTTCACGCCTGCCTCGCTTGTCAGTGGTGGCTCGGTATCGATTGGAGGCGGCAAAAGCCGTGACGTTCGCGGCACGGCCTACCGGTGGTCCGAAGCCGGTGCAGGCCACACAACACGCCCGTCGCAGCGTCTAAAGATCGATGTCGCCAAGCCGATAGCGTCGAATGTATCGAGCATATGCCTTCCATCCTTTCTGCTCGGTCAGGAGATCCCTTGCAGCAGCCTCGTGCTCGAATCGCCTCGCAACTCGGCTTGGCGCTTGCGCTCATTCTTGCCGTGGTCATCACCGGCAGCACCGTCTTCGCGCTTCGCTCGCTGAGCGCATCCAACCTCAACACCCGGGAGCAGCATCTGGCCAGCGAAGCACGGCTGCTGGCCGATCAGTTGGCGACCTTCCACGGCACCCTGCGCGAGAACACTCAGCGCTTGAGCGGGCTGTTCGAAAAGCGCTTCAGCGATGGCTTGCAGCTCGCCACCGACCAGCGTATCGACGTCGGCGGCGTCATGACGCCAGCGCTCATGCATGAAGGCGCGCCACTGAACAACGATTTCAGCGTGGTCGACGACTTCCGCGAAATGACCGCCGGTGTCGCCACCGTGTTCGCGCGCACGGGCGACGACTTCGTGCGGGTCAGCACCTCGGTCACCAAGCAGGACGGCAGCCGCGCGATCGGCACTCTGCTGGACCGCCAGCACCCGGCGTATCCGCTGCTACTCAGTGGAAAGCAGTACATCGGCCGCGCGTTCCTCTTCGACCGGCACTACATGACTCAGTACACGCCGGTGAAGGACCTTGCCGGCCAGGTGATCGCCGTGCTGTTCGTCGGCTTCGACTACACCGACGCACAACGGATCCAGTTCGACAACCTGGCGCGCTTTCGCATCGGCGAAACCGGCTCGCTCGCGCTGCTCGACGAAAAACGCCAATGGCTGGTCGCGCCGGCCAATCTGCGGCAGGCCGACCAGGCCGCTGCAACGGTAGCCGAGCTGATCAGCCAGAACGGCACGGGCGGCTACTGGAGCGATGCCGACCAGGAAATCTACAGCGTCGCGACCCTCTTCGAAGGCGGCCCCTGGACCGTGCTGGCGAGCATGCCGGCGGCCGAGATACAGGACGTGACCTGGAGCATCGGCGCCCGGCTGGCCATTGGCAACCTGCTGGCGATGATCCTCGCGGTTGCCGCGACCATCTGGCTGCTGCGGCACAAGCTCAAGCCGCTGGCTGCCGTGGTGCAGCAGGCGCAGGCATTGGGTGCGGGCGATCTCAGCGTCCGCCTGGACGTGCGCAGCCGCGACGAGATCGGCCAGCTGGCGGACAGCTTCAACCGCATGGGTGACGCGCTGTCGGGCATGGTGTCGCGTATCCGCGGCGCCTCGGGCGAGGTCAGCCAGCGTGCGCAACTGCTGGCCGGGCTTTCCGGCGGCGCCAATGAAGGCATGGAGCAGCAGTCCGGCGAGATCACCAGCATGGCCGGTGCGGTGGAGGAATTCAGCGCCACCTCGCTGAACATCGCCGACAACATGCGCGACACCCAGCGCGTGGCGCGCGCCAATGCCGAGCAGACCCGTGTCGGCCGTGCCGCCATGGACGAGGCATCCGAGGCCCTGGCGCAGATCGCCACGGCATTGAGCGGTACCGCCCGCGTGGTGGAGAGCCTCGACAAGCGCTCGCAGGAGATCGGCAGCATCGTCGGGGTAATCACCGCCATCGCCGAACAGACCAACCTGCTCGCCCTGAACGCGGCCATCGAAGCCGCACGGGCGGGCGAACAGGGTCGCGGGTTCGCAGTGGTCGCCGACGAGGTGCGCAGCCTGGCCTCACGCACCCGCGAAGCCACCGACCGCATCACCGGCATGATCAGCCAGATCCAGGCCGAAACCGGCAACGCCATGAGCACCATGGAGCGGGGCCAGCGGTTGATGGACGACGGCCTGCAGCGCAACGCCAAGGTGGCCGAGGTGCTCGCCCTGATCGACGACCAGAGCCGCAGTGCCGACGAGCAGTTCAGCGCCATCAGCACCGCCACCCAGGAGCAGAGCAGTACCGCCACACTGCTCAGCAGCAACCTGCAGAGCATCGCACTGACCAACCAGGAGCAGCGCGAGGTGGTCGCCAACCTGGCCGGCACCGCCGGCGAGCTGGACAAGCTGGCAGCCGAACTGCGCACCCAGGTCGAGCGCTTTCGCGCCTAGCCCTGGCAGGCAGCGCCTGTGACGCCGCGCGGGACGGCGTCGCAGGCGGGCGCGACCATCCAACCGATTGCGCTACCCGCTGCGCTCCACCACACTGCCAGCTCACCCAACCGCAGTCGGAGATTCCATGCAGACACTCACCCCACAATCCCGCGCGGCCATTCTCGAAAACCCGGACGCTCTGGAATGCACCCTCTACCGCCCCGACGAATATGACGAGGAAGCAGAAGAGCAGGACCTAGGAGACGCACGCATCGTCATCACCGGCCCCTTCCAGGCGCCGGCCGAATGGGATGCCAAGGATCGCGACGACTACTTCGACGGCACCGCGCCGGAAGCCTTCGTCGTCGCCCGCATCGCCTGTCAGGCGGCACCCGATTCCGGGGTCTATTTCACCGCCGTGCCCGGCGACTATGCCGCGGTGACCGAAAGCCCGGGCAAGATCTCGATGTTCTATGTCTGGGACTGCCTGAACGACGCCGAAGGCCAGTACGTGCTGATCCGCGAGGAAGAAGACGAGGTCTGATCCACGAGGCGACGCCCACCTCACGGCTTCAAGCCCCAGAGGTGGGCTCAGCCCACCGAAGCATCGCAGCCAACTGCTGAGCCTATCCTGCAGAGCTGCATCGCGTACCGACCGCCATCCCTGCTTTGCTGTCTACTGCACACACGCTCACCATCGACACGAGGAACCGCATGCGTTCGCTGATCAGCGCCTGGCAGTCACCGGTTTCGCGGATGAAGCTGGTCGCCGGCCTGCTGCTGTTGCTGGCCGCCCTGCTGTACATCGTCGCGACCCGTTTCGAGACCGTCCACCCGGCCTGGGGCTATGTGGCCTCCTTCGCCGAAGCCGCCATGGTCGGCGCCATCGCCGACTGGTTCGCCGTCACCGCGCTGTTCCGTCACCCGCTCGGCCTGCCGATCCCGCACACGGCGATCATCCCGCGCAGCAAGGCGCGCATCGGCCGCAACCTGTCGAGCTTCATCACCACCCATTTCCTCGCCACGCCGCTGGTGCTGGCCAAGTTGCAGGAGCTGGACCTCGCCTCGCGCCTGGCTGGCTGGCTGCGCCATCCACGCAATGCCGAAGCGGTCGGCCGCCGGCTCACCGGGGTCGCGCATTTCGGCATCGCCGCGCTGCATGACGAGCGCGTGCGCGCCTTTGTCGAAGCCAAGGTGATCGGCCGCCTGCGCAAGTTCGACCTCGCCCCGCCGCTGGCCCAGGCACTGCGCGTGCTGACCAGCCAGGGGCGCCATCAGGCGATGCTCGACGAACTGCTGCTGCGCCTCGACTCGATCATGCAGGACGAACAGACCCGCGCGCTGGTCGCCGACGCCATCAGCCGGGAAATCCGCACCCTGCGCTATCTCGGCCTGAGCCGGCCGGTGAGCGGCTGGTCGGCCAACAAGTTCGTCGACGGCCTGTCCGCGCTGATCGCCGAGATCGCTGCGGACCCCGAACACCTGATCCGCCAGCGCTTCGACGAGCACGTCGGTGAATACATCGAGCGCCTGGAGCAGGACCCGCACTACGCCCTCGAGGTCGAGCGCATCCTCGCCCAGCTGCTGGAGCACCCGGCCACCAGCGCCTATTTCGGCAACCTCTGGCAGGAACTCACAGCCTGGCTGGAAAGCGACCTGGCCCGCGACGATTCGCGCATCGGCCGACGTATCGTCGCCCTCTGCCGCGGCCTCGGCGACGGCCTGGCGGCGGACGAGTCCATGCGCAACTGGATCAACGAACAACTGCTGGCTGCCACCCCCGGCCTGCTGGAACGCTACCGCGGGCAGATCGGCGCCTATATCGCTCAGCGCGTGGAGAACTGGGAAAGCCGCGAACTGGTCGAGCAGCTGGAACAGAGCGTCGGCAAGGACCTGCAGTACATCCGCATCAACGGCACCCTGGTCGGTGGCCTGGTCGGACTGGTGCTGCATGCGCTGACGCAGCTGGTAGCAGGCTGAAGGGTTCAGGCCCGACGCAGCGGCGCGCCGCTCTGGCTACCAGCCGCCAGCGGTTCATCGCAGCGCAGCGTTGCCGGGCGGCCGACCAGGTACCACAGGCGGTTGGCCAGGTCGTCGGCATCGCGCGGGTCATGGGTCACGCAGATCATCGCCATCCCGGGGTGCCGATCGAGCAGCCGCGCTATCAGGCCGCGTAGCTCGGCGGCGCGCTCGGCATCCAGCGAGGCGAAGGGTTCGTCGAGCAGCAACAGATCCGGCTCGATCGCCAGACAGCGCGCCAGTGCCGCCCTGCGCGCCATGCCCAGCGAGAGCTGATCCGGCAGGCTGTCGGCCGCGCCACTCAGCCCCACCTCGGCCAATAGCCGCTCGATGTCGGTCGGGCTGGCGCCGACCAGTGCCAGGTTCTGCCGCACCGTGCGCCAGGGCAGCAGCCGGTGTTCCTGGAACAGATAGCCGATGCGCAACCCGGCACGCAGCTGCACGCCTGGGCTCAACCGCGGCTCGAGGCCGGCGATGGCGTTGAGCAGCGTGGTCTTGCCGACACCGGAAGGCCCGAGCAGGCAGATGCGATCGCCGGCACACACCCGGCCCTCGATCACACCGAGCACCGGGTGGCCGGCGGCGGGGCCATTCAGGCGCAGCTCAAGCATGGCGCACGCCCGCTTCGCGCCAGGCGGAGGCGCGGCGTTCGAGCGGTTGCAGCAGGGCCAGCTCGATAAGCTGCACCACGGCGATGAACGCCAGGCTGTAGGCGAGGATGCTTGCCACGTCAAACACCTGGAAGGCCATGTGCAGCTGGAAGCCGATGCCGTCGGAGCGACCGAGCAGCTCCACCACCAGCACGATCTTCCAGATCAGCGCCAACCCACCGCGGGTGGCCGCCATCAGGTAGGGGAACAGCTGCGGCAGCCAGACGTGGGCGATGCGCTGCCAGCGGCCGAAGCCGTAGACCCGCGCCATCTGCTCGAGCTTGGGGTCTAGGCTGCGGGCGCCTTCGCGCACCGTCACCGCCACGTTCGGCACCTTGTTGACCACCACCGCCAGCACCGCCGCCGCTTCCACCAGGCCGAACCAGACGTAGAGCAGGATGATGGTGACCAGCGCCGGCAGGTTGAGAAACAGCACCAGCAGCGGATCGAGCAGCGCATTGGCCAGCCGCGAGCGGCCCATCCACACACCAAGCAGCGTGCCCAGCGCCATAGCCAGGGCGAACGCGATCAGAACCCGGCGCAAGGTCACCAGCAGGTGCTCGGGCAGCTCGCCGCTCTGCAGCGCTTGCCAGAAGGTATCGAGCACAGCGGCGGGCGTGGGCAGCAACGGTGTCTGCACCACCAGTGCGATGCCGGCCCAGAGCAGCAGCGCCAACGGCAGCGCCACCCAGCAGGCCCAGCGCGAGCCGCTCATGGTGCGCTCTGGAACAGCGCGGCCGGCATCAGCCGAGCCGGATCGCTGCCGGTCAGCACCAGCAGCCGCTGCAGGTCGGCGATTCGTGCGGCATCCAGCGGCTGCGGAATGCCCGCGACGAAGCTGTCGCGCAGCGCGGCGAACACCGCCTCATCCTCGGCGCGCATGAGCGGACGGATCGCCTGCCAGTACGCCGGTTCGCTGGCGAGCTCGTGCTTGCTCTGGCGCAGTGCGCTGGCGAAGCGTTGCAGCAACGCTTCGTTGGCCTGCGCCCAGGGTTCGGGAAACAGATAGCCGAGTACCGGCAACTGCGCATCGAGCTGCAGATCGCCCAGCAAGTCGGCCAGGCCGAAGGCAGTCTGCACCCCGCCCTCGCCACGCAGGCGCGCGGAGAAATGCCAGAACGTCAGCAGCGCATCCAGCTGGCCGCGGCGCAGCGCCTGGCCCAGCAGCGGCGGCGCGGCGTACTGCACGCGGGCCTCCCTGGCGAGATCGATGCCCTGCTCCGCCGCGGCGCGTTGCAGCAGCAGCCAGCCGAGGCCGTCCGGCCCGCCGGCGACGCCGATGCGCTTGCCGCGCAGATCGGCCAGCGTGCGGATCCTGCTGCCGGCCGGCACCAGCACTTCACCGAGCTGCGAGGAAAACGGCAGGTAGCGATAGCTGCTGCCCGCCGCATGCCGCGTCTGCGCCCAGGGCAGGTCGCTCACCGCACCATCGACACTGCCGCTGGACAATGCCAGGCGCGACGCCGGCACGTCGGCCGCCAGGCGCACCTTCAGTTCGAAGCCGTTGGCGTGGTCCAGCTGACGTCGTTTTAGGTGTTCCAGCTCCCAGTGTGGCGTGCCGAACTGCAGCACGCTCAGGGTGAGCACCGGCAACGTCTCGGCGCGGGCGCACCAGGGTAGCACGGCGATGCTCAGCAGCACGCCGAACCGCAGCCACCTGCTGCAGGCGCTGAAGGCATGCTGTATACGGCGAACGAGGACGAGCGTGGGAGGCATCATGCCCGCAGGGTACGAAGCCCCCCGGCGGGCACGAATTGTACTTTGGTGCCTGTTTGCTGCTGCGATGGTCGCGAAGCGCGCCGGCCGCCGACATGGCCGGCGCCGCGATCAGGCCTGGGTGGCGATGCGTTGCAGCAGGCGCGCCTGCAGCTTCTCCAGCTCCGCCGGATCGGCCTTGCCCGCCGCGTGGATGCCCTGCCCTTCGCCGGCGTAGCGCGGCACGATGTGCATGTGGATATGGAACACCGTCTGCCCGGCCGGCGCGCCATTGAACTGGGCGACCTGCACGCCGTCGGGCTCGAGCTCGGCGACGATGGCCCGGGTCAGCTTCTGCACCACCTTGATCACCCTGGCCAGCGCCTCGCTGTCCACGTCGAGGATGTTGCAGGCCGCCGAGCGCTTGGGGATGACCAGCGTGTGGCCGAAGGACTGCGGGAACAGATCGAGAAAGGCGAGCACGTCGTCGTCCTCGTAGAGCTTGTAGCAGGGGGCGTCGCCGCGAATGATCTGGGCGAAGATGTTCTGCGGATCGTAGGTCGTGGTCAGGGACACCGGGAGTTCTCCGACAAGTGGAAAAGGCAGACCTTAGCACTCTCCAGGCGAGGTGAAACGCTGAACGTTGTGCCAACGGCGAGGCTCTGAGCTTAACCACCCCCCGCGATCCGAGGTCTTCCCGATGCACGTCCGCGCCATCGCCCCGCTTGCCGCCGCAGTCGCACTCTGCCTGTCGTCTGTGACCGCCGTGGCTGCCGAAATCGAACCCGCCGAATTGTTGAAACAGGCGAAAGCCGAACAGCCGGCCTATCTCGAAACCGTCGAGCAGCTGGTAGCCGTGGATACCGGCACCGGCCAGGAAAAGGGCCTGGCCACGGTCAGCCAGATGCTGGTCGAGCGCCTGCAGGCACTGGGGGCCGAGGTGAGCACCCGACCGGCCACGCCCTCGGTAGGGGACAATATCGTCGCCACCTTGCAGGGCAAGGGCAGCAAGAACTTCCTGCTGATGATCCACTACGACACCGTGTTCGCCGAAGGCAGCGCCGCCGAACGCCCGTTCCGCATGGACGGGCAGCGCGCCTACGGGCCGGGTGTCGCCGATGCCAAGGGCGGCGTGGCGATGATCCTGCATGCGCTCAAGCTGCTGCGCGACCAGCAGTTCGACGACTACGGCACGATCACTGTGCTCTTCAATCCGGACGAGGAGATGGGCTCGGCGGGCTCGAAGGCACTGATCGCCGAACTCGCCCGCAAGCATGATTACGTTTTCTCCTACGAACCGCCGGATCGCGACGCGGTAACCACCGCCACCAATGGCATCAACGCCGTGATGCTGGAGGTCAAGGGCAAATCGTCCCACGCAGGCTCCGCACCGGAAGATGGACGCAACGCCATCCTGGAGCTGGCGCACCAGCTGGTGCAGCTCAAGGATCTGGGAGATGCGGACAAGGGCACCACGGTCAGCTGGACCATGATCGACGGCGGCGAGAAGCGCAACATCATTCCCAACAAGGCCAGCGCCGAGGCGGACATGCGTTACTCGGACCTCACTGAGACCGAGCGAGTGCTCGCCGACGGCCAGCGCATCATTCAGAACCGGCTGATCGATGACACCCAGGTCGAACTGCGCATCGACAAGGGTCGCCCGCCGCTGGCGGAAAATTCCGCGTCCAAGCGCCTGGCCGAGACCGCCCAGCACCTGTACAGCGAGATCGACCAGCGCATCGAACCCATCGCCATGCGATTCGGCACCGATGCCGGCTATGCCTATGTGCCGGGCAGCGACAAGCCGGCCGTGCTGGAAACCATGGGCGTGGTCGGTGCCGGGCTGCATTCGGAGGACGAGTACATCGAACTGGCCAGCATCGCGCCGCGGCTCTACCTGACCACGGCGATGATCCGCGCACTGTCCACCGAGGCGCCTTAGCAGCCGGCGAGCGGCTGGCGGTTCCCCTTGCCGGGATGGCGTCACGAAGCGCGGGCCAGACGGCCTGCGCTGCGGCACAATCGGCGCTTCGCCAGCCGCCTTCAGCAAGGAGCCCCGCATGCAACTGGCCAGGATCGAACAGCTGCTCGTCGGCACAGCCGTGCCCTTCACCCGCCCCGGCAGCCACAGCGCCATCGCCAAGCAGCCCACTGCCGGGCCGGTGGCGGTCGGCAGCGAAGGGCTCGCCGGCGACGAACAGGGCGATCGCCGTGTGCATGGCGGCGTCTACAAGGCGCTGCATCACTACCCGTTCGAGCACTATCACCACTGGCGTGCTCAGCTCGGCCATTCACCGCTGCTCGAGCGGCCCGGAGCCTTCGGCGAGAACATCAGCACCACCGGCCTCGGCGAGGCCGACCTCTGCCTGGGCGACGTGCTGCGCTGTGGCGACGTGCTGCTGCAGGTGGCGCAGACCCGCCAGCCCTGCTGGAAGCTCAACGACCGCTTCGGCGTGAAGGACATGTCGCTGCGCGTCCAGCGAAGCGGCCTGTGCGGTTGGTATTACCAGGTGCTCGAGCCCGGCGAGCTGCAAGTCGGCCAGGCACTGCTGCTGGAGCAGCGCGCCTACCCGCGCTGGCCTCTGACGCGGGTGATGGACGTGCTCTACCGCCGACCGCTGGAGCGCGCCGACCTGCTCGAACTGGCCGAACTGCCGTTGGTGCCGAACTGGCGCACGCTCGTCGAACGCAGGCTGCAGAACAACGCGGTGGAAGACTGGAGCAAGCGCCTCGACGGCCTGGCGAACGCCGAGCAGCCGGCCGGCTGAGCAACATGCAAAGGCAGTAGGCGAAAGCCGGCGCGGCAGGTATCTTCGCCACCTCTCACAACAGGACCGCCTGCTCGATGCTCCGCCTCGCCACCCTCTGCGCTCTGGCGCTGTTCGCCTGCACCGCCCACGCCAAGGTCGAGGTACTGCCGCTGGAGCACGAGGACCAGGGGCTGGTACTGGTGGCTCGGGTTACCGAGCAGATCGCGCCGGGCGACTACGAGGCATTGCTCAAGGGCATCATGGCCCATCCCGGCAAATACGCGCGCAAGCTGCTGATCCTCGACAACATCGGCGGCAGCACCGCGGAGGCCATGCGCATGGGCTACCTGCTGCGCGAAACCGGCTTCGATGCGCTGGTGCCGGCAAGCGCGGTCTGCCAGGGCAGCTGCATCTACCTGCTGGCGGCCGGCCGACAACGCACCATACGTGGCTATGTCGGCCTGCATCGGCCCTATCTCGCCAACGGCGAGTCGGCGCTGTCCATCGGCCAGCGGCCGCGACGCACGCCGCAGGCCTACCTGCGCGACATGGGCGTGAACCCGCGACTGGCCGATGACATGCAGCAGATCGATCCCTGGCGCATGCGCCTGCTGACGCCCCGTGAACTGGCGCGCTACCGGCTGCAGTGACGTGCGCGCCGCGCTGCCCTTGGGCGTCCCTCTCGCCACACTGCTGAGCGGCCTGGCACTCGGCCTGATCGAGCCGATCGGGGCGCTGCTCGTGCTGGCGTTCGCCGGCTGGCTACTGGCCGAGCCGTACCTGCCACGGCTACCGTGGCTGGCAGCCACCTTGATCGGCGCCATTCTGCTGGCCGCGCATCTGCTGCCCGGCTTCAACCCCTTGCCGCTGGGGCCGCCGCAGGACCTGGGCGGTGCGGCGCCCTGGCAGCTGCGGCTCAGCCCGGACAAGGCCATGGTCGCCGCGCTGCTGCTCGCCTGGTGGCTGGGCCAGCCGCGCGCAGCCTGGCGCTCGAAGCGATGCACATGGCTGGTCTCGGTCACGTGCCTGGCATCCGTGCCGCTGCTGGCGGTGGCCGGCGGCGTCCTCGCCTGGCAGCCGAAGTGGCCGGAGCAATTCCTCGCCTGGCTGGCCGTCAATCTGGCCATCACCTGTCTCGCCGAGGAGCTGATCTTTCGCGCTCTGCTGCAGCGCGAACTGGTCCGTCGCTTCGGCGCGGCCAGTGGCATCGGCCTCGCAGCGATCCTGTTCGGCGCGGCTCATCTGCCCTTCGGGACCGGCTTCGCCCTGCTCGCCGGCCTGGCCGGTTTGGGCTACGGCATAGCGTTTCACTGTGCCGGCGACCGGCTATGGGTGGCGGTGTCACTGCATGGCCTCCTCAACTGCCTGCATCTGCTCCTGCTGAGCTATCCGCTGCGCTGATTCGGAAAGTTTCCACCGCCCTGTCGATTTGTCCCGCGCCCGTTCGACCAATGATCGGAGCCAGCGGAAATCCCGACATCCCCGTCTAGGCTCCTTTCCATCCAACGAAGGAGTCGACCGATGCGTTTCATGGTGATGATAAAGGCCACACCGCAAACCGAAGCCGGCCAGATGCCCGGCGAGGACGTGCTTGCGGCCATGGGCCGCTACAACGAAGAACTGGCCAACGCTGGCGTGCTGCTCGGCGGCGAGGGCCTGCAGCCCAGCAGCAAGGGCGCGCGGGTGCGCTTCGAGGGCGAGCGCTGCAGCGCCATCGACGGCCCGTTCGCCGAGACCCGCGAGCTGATCGCCGGCTTCTGGCTGTTCCAGACCGCTTCGCTGCAGGAGGCGATCGACTGGGTCAGGCGCTGCCCGCCGTCCGCCATCGGCGAGGCGGAGATCGAGATCCGCCAGGTCTTCGAAGCGGAAGACTTCGGCGCCGAGTTCACCCCCGAACTGCGCGAGCAGGAAGAACGCCTGCGTGCGCAACTCAACCACTGACAGCAAGGAGCACGAAGATGAAGCTTTCCACCTACCTCACCTATGACGGGAATGCCCGCGAGGCCTTCACCTTCTACCAGCAGGTACTGGGCGGGACCCTGGAGCTGATGACCTTCGCCCAGGCGCCGGATGCCGAGCAGTTCCCCGCCGAGTACCGCGAGCGAATCATGCATGCCTGCCTCAACCTCGGCGACAGCACGCTGATGGCCTCCGACACGCTGCCCGGAGACACCTGTGGCGGAGGACCGTACGAAGGCATCAAGGGCTGCTCGATTTCCCTGCACCCGACCCGCGTGGCCGAGGCCGAGCAGCTGTTCGCTGCCCTGGGCGAAGGCGGTACGGTGATCATGCCGCTGGAGAAGACCTTCTGGGCCGAGCGTTTCGGCATGCTGACCGACCGCTTCGGTCTGTCCTGGATGGTCAACTGCGAGTGACGCCCGCCTCGCCCCGCGCCGCTGTCGCCCCCGAAGCAGCACAGCGGCGCGCGGGACGGACAGGCGTTTGGATGCACAGCACTTTTGTTATAACGTATCGCACCTTGTCGGGCGCCGCCGTAGTCTGGCCGTGAGGCATTACGTCCTCATGGCCTCCGCGCCCGTTGTCCGCGAACTTCTGCCATGAGCCGTGCATGCCCGCCCCCGACCTGACCTCGCCCGTTGCGGCGCGCCTTCAATCCATCGACGCGCTGCGCGGCCTGGTGATTCTGTTCATGCTGCTGGACCATGTCCGCGAAACCTTTCTGCTGCACATGCAGGTGCCGGATCCGATGGACGTGGCGGTCACCGAGCCGGCACTGTTCTTCAGCCGCACCCTGGCGCACCTGTGCGCACCGGTATTCATCTTCCTGACCGGGTTATCAGCGTTCCTCTATGGCGAAAAGCATCAGGGCCGCCACGCGGTGTCGAGCTTTCTGCTCAAGCGCGGGCTGTTTCTGGTGGCGCTCGAGTCACCCTGGTCAACTTCGCCTGGACCTTCCAGTTCCCGCCGCAGGTCATCTACCTCCAGGTGATCTGGGCCATCGGCCTGAGCATGCTCGCCCTCTCGGCGCTGCTCTGGCTGCCGCGCCCGTGGCTGGTGCTACTCGGACTGCTGATCATCGGCGGGCACAACCTGCTCGATCCGCTGCACTTCCCCGTCGGATCACCCATGCACCTGCCGTGGGCCATCCTGCATGATCGCGGCTGGCTCGAGGTCTCGGACAGCCTGCGCCTGCGCACCTCCTACCCGCTGTTGCCCTGGATCGGCGTGATCGCCCTGGGCTACGCCGCCGGCCCCTGGTTCGGACGCAACGCCGATGCCGAACGCCGTCAGCACAACCTCGCCAACTGGGGCAGGGCTGCGCTGCTGCTGTTCGTTCTGCTACGCCTGATCAACGGCTACGGCGAGCAGCCCTGGGTGGTTGGCGAGGATGGACTGCGGACACTGATGAGCCTGCTGAACATCACCAAATATCCGCCGTCGCTGCTGTTCCTCTGCCTGACCCTGGGCACCGGCCTGCTTGTGCTGCGCCACTTCGAGCGCCGCCAGGATCGCGCCTGGCTGCGCCCGCTGACGGTGTTCGGCGCAGCGCCGATGTTCTTCTACCTGCTGCACCTTTACGTGCTGAAGCTACTCTACCTCGCCGCGGTGGCGATCTGGGGCCTGAACCGTGGCAGCCACTTCGGCTTCGAGGCGGTCTGGCCGCTGTGGTTGTGGACCGTTGTGCTGGCGGTGGCGCTGTACCCGGCCGTGCGCTGGTTTGCCGAGCTCAAGGCCCGACGCCGGGACATCGCCTGGCTCAAGTACCTGTAAGCTCGGTCTCATGCGCGCCGCATCGGCAGCCTTCAGACGCAAGTCGACGGCTGCAGTGCGGTGCGCGGCTGGCGAACGGGCTCAGAACATCCCCAGCGCCCAGGCCACGGCGAACAGCACCAGCGAGAAGCCCCACATCCACCACAGCGAGTAGCGGATGTGCCGGCCAAGATCCAGACCGGCCAGGCCAAGCGCAAGCCAGAGCGCGGGCGAGAACGGGCTGATGAAGGTGCCGATGATGTTGCCGATGGTCATCGCGTACACCACGCTGGCAGGCTCCACGCCATGGTTCGCCACCACTTCCAGCGTCACCGGCAGCAGACCGAAGTAATAGGCATCGGTGCTCAGCATCAGCTCCATCGGCAGGCCGAAGACGCCAAGGATGATGTGCAGGCTGGGCACGACCGAGGCGGGCAGGACCTGCACCAGATCCTGGGCGATGGAGGTCAGCATGCCCGTACCGGTGAATATCCCCAGCATGGAGCCCGCTGCCAGAATGATCATGCCCATGCTCAGGGCGGCGGGCGCATGGGCCGCGATGCGTTGCATCTGAGCCTTGCCGCCGGGGTAGTTGATCAGCAGCACCAGCGACAGACCGATCATGAAGATGTAGCCGGCCGGCAGCACGCCGGCGAACAGCGAGATCAGCACCACCAGGAACAACCCGCCGTTGATCCAGAGTCGGCCCGGCCGCTCCAGGGCGCGCTCTTCTTCGGTGGGTTCGTGAAGGCTGTGGTGGCTTTCGACCAGCACGCCGGCATCCGCACCGCCAGCCCCTGAGGCGATACGCCGCTGCTCCCGCCGACCAAGCAGGACGGCGAGTGCCACCAGCAGAGCCACGCCAACGCCCTGAATGGCGATCAGCGGCCGCCACAGTTCGGTGACTTCGATACCGGTCACCGCCGCGGCCCGCCCCAGCGGGCCAGCCCAGGGAACCATGTTGAAGATGCCTGCACCGAGCGCCAGCAGCAGCAACATCAGATAAGGGCTCATGCCCAACTTGCGGTAGAGCGGCAGCAGGGCCGGAATGGTCAGCAGGAAGGTGGTCGCGCCCGCGCCGTCCAGGTGCGCCAGCATGCCGATCAACGCGGTGGCCACCGTCACGGCGATGACATTACCGCGGGTCAGCCTCACCATGGTTCCGATGATCGGGCGGAACAGTCCGGTGTCCTGCAACACGCCGAAGAAGGTGATGGCGAAGACGAACATCGTGGCAATGGAGATCACCTTGCCCAGGCCGTCGGTGAAGAACCCGGTGATGGCCTCCAGCCCGAAGCCGGCCAGCAAAGCGCCCGCCAGCGGTACGAGAATCAGCGGCAGAATGGGCGCCATCCGTCCTACGAGCAGCAGCACCACCAGGCTGCAGATGGTCAACAGACCAATCAGGGTCAACACAGCTTACCTCCTCTTTATTCTTGTCCGGCCGAAGCAGCGGGGGGAGCGGGAGGCTACGAAACAAAGCTTTCAGCAACCTTTAGCCGTGCCGGGGGTGCCCTCGGCATCTGTGAGCTGATGTGTCGCACGCGTGAATCAGCCGCCGCCGATCCGAAAACTGTGAAGTGGCTAGCAAAATGCCATCATACGAGCCATGATGACTGCAGCGCCCGCTGCGGGCCGGCCGAATTGCCATAAGCCCCCGCACGGCCCGGCTGCCTTGCACGGCGCCGTCGGCCACAGCCCTGCTGGCACCCGGAATGTTTATGTCGTCCTTTCGTCTTGCCGTTTGGCCCCTGCTCCTGCTCGCCGCCTGCTACACGCCCCTGGCCAGCGCCATCGGGCTGGGCGAGATCCGTCTGCATTCGGCGCTGGCCGAGCCGCTCACAGCTGACATCGAGCTGATTGACGCGCGCGGACTGGGTGCCGATGACATCAAGGTGCGCCTGGCACCGAGCGACGTGTTTGCCCGCGCCGGAGTCGAGCGGCCCGACTTCCTCGCCAAGCTGAGCTTCGTGCCGGCGCTCGACGGCAGCGGCCAGCGTATCCGCGTGAGCTCCACCGCACCGGTGAACGAGCCGTACCTGAACTTCATCGTCGAGCTCAGCCTGCCGGGCGGCCAGCTGCTGCGCGAGTACACCCTGCTGCTCGACCCGCCACTGTACCAGCCCGACCTGCCGGCGCTGCCGCGTGCCCAGCCGCAAGCACCGGCCATCGTCAGCGCGCCACCCGTGGAACCGCCGCACGCTCGCGTGCTGCCTGCGGTCGAACAGGGCACGCGGTATCGCATCCAGCCCGGCGACAGCCTCTGGGCCATCACCCAGCGGCTTGCAGGCCGTGCTGTCGGCTCGCACGAAGCGTTGATGGCCGACCTCTACGCACTCAACCCGGACGCCTTCATCGGCGGTGACCGCAACCGCCTGCGGGTCGGCGCCGATCTGCTGTTGCCGGACGGACTGCAACCTGCCACGCCCAGGCCGACGACCCAGGTGGCCGCCGCGCCTCGCGAAGCCGACGCAGCGATACCTCCTCCCGAGCACACCGCGCGGGAGACGCCAGTGACAGCTGATCCCGGGCTGGTGGATGTGCTCAGCCAACTCGAAGCCCAGGTGCTGAGCCTGCAGGCGCAGATGGACGCGCAGAATCGCCTGCTTGCCGAAGCACAGCGGAGTCTGGCGCAACGCGAGACCAGCCCGCTCGCCGCGGAATCTGCCGTCGTCACGGCGCCGGTGCCCCGTGAAGTCAGCGTGGAGCGCCAGGCGCCCGCATCCCCGGTTCCTGCGCCTGCCGCGCCCGCTATGACGGTCCAGCCGGACAGCCTCGCCAGCCCCTGGCTGCTCGCCCTTCCCGTGCTGTTCCTGTTGGGCGGCCTGCTGCTACAGCGCCGGCGCGCCAGCGCAGCCGCCACGGCGGCAATCATGGTCGAGGCCCGACCGGCCGGCGTGAAGCGGGCGGAAGCGTCCTTCCCGGACATCAACCCGTTCCAGCGCCAGGTGCCAGTCGTGACGGAAATGACCATGGACGAATACCTTGGCCACGGTGCTGACCAAATGCCGGCCCCCGTTGCGGCACCGGTACAACCAATGCCGTCGCTGGATGACATGATCGTCAGCCTGCCCACGGACCTGGACGAGCTGATCGGCATCGCGCCGGCCCCGGCGCCGGCAACCGACGCCCAATGGCGCGAGCGGCTCAACGAGGCCATCGGCTGCATCGACCGTGGTGAGGTCAACCGCGCCAGCGGTCTGCTGACTGCCCTGCTGGACCGCCCCGACGATGACCGCTTCATCGACGAGCAGCTCGCCCGCAGCGCCTGAGGACGCAAACCCGGGACCGCTCCCCCGGTCGTACGGCATACTAGCCAGCCCCCTCTGGAGAACATGCCCGTGGACCTGCTCTTTCTCGGTACCTCGTCCGGCACCCCGACCCGCGCGCGCAACGTCAGCGCGCTGGCACTGCTGGAAGAGACCGGCAAGGCCTGGTACCTGATCGACTGCGGCGAGGGCACCCAGCATCGTCTGCTGCGCACGCCGCTGTCGCTGCACGACCTGCGCGCGATCTGCATCACCCATGTGCATGGCGACCACTGCTACGGCCTGCCCGGCCTGCTGGCCAGCGCAGGCATGATGGGGCGCAAGGCGCCGCTGACGATCATCGCCCCGCAGGGCATCGAGACCTGGGTACGCGCCACCCTGAGCATGAGTCAGAGCTGGCTGAGCTACGAGCTGGACTTCCATGCGGTCGAGACATTGGACGAATGGCGCAGCCCGAACATGCGCATCGAGGCGACCGAGCTGTCCCATCGCGTGCCCTGCTACGGCTACAGCTTCAGCGAGGCGCGCCCCGATCCGCGGCTGGACATCGATCGTCTGGAACATGACGGTGTGCCGCGCGGCCCGCTCTGGGGCCAGCTGGCGCGCGGCTTCGACATCGAACACGAGGGGCGCGTGCTGCGCAGCCACGACTACCTGAGCTTCAGCCGCAGCCCGCGGCGCATCGTCGTCGGGGGCGACAACGACCGTCCCGACCTGCTGACCGAAGCCTGCCGGGATGCCCAGCTGCTGGTGCACGAGGCGACCTACACCGAGGCCGTGGCCAACGACGCCCGCAACGACTTCGGCCACAGCACGGCCGCCACCGTGGCGCGCTTCGCCCAGGCGGTCGGTTTGCCCAACCTGGTGCTGACCCACTTCAGCGCGCGCTATCAGAAGCACGTCGGCCGCGGCCATTCGATTGAGGACCTGCGCGCCGAAGCCGCTGCGCTCTACGCCGGCCAGCTGCTGCTCGCCGAGGATTACCTGCGCCTGCATCTGGGCAAGGATGGTCTACTGACGGTCGTCGAACCGCCGTCCACTTCGCGCCCGCCGCGCCGCGACGGCGAATCCAGGGCCTGAACCGGTAAATCGTCAGCAACCGCACCGGTGCTGACATGGCTGTCTACACTGGCTGCTGCCACCCAGCGCAACCGCCCTGCCATCTTTCGCCCCACCGAAGGAGCCGCCGATGGAACGTCTGACTGCCAGAGACTTCGCCCCCGAACTGCTCGAGCTCTACGATTTCTACGTGCACGGCAAACTCAACCGCCGCGAATTCCTCGACCGCGCCGCCGCCTTCACCCTGTGCAGCATGACGGCGGTCGCCGTGCTCGACGCGCTCACGCCCAACTATGCGCTGGCGCAACAGATCGCCTTTACCGACCCCGACATCGTCGCCGAGTATGTCCGCTATTCCTCGCCCAGAGCCCACGGCGAGGTCCGTGCTTATCTGGTGCGCCCGGCCAAGGCCGAGGGCAAGGTGCCGGGCATCGTCGTCGTGCACGAGAACCGTGGCCTCAATCCCTATATCGAAGACGTGGCCCGGCGCGTGGCCAAGGCCGGGTTCGTCGCCCTGGCGCCCGACGGCCTGAGTTCGGTCGGCGGCTACCCCGGCAACGACGACAAGGGCCGTGAACTGCAGGCTCAGGTCGATCCGCAGAAGCTGATGAACGACTTCTTCGCCGCCATCAAATGGCTGATGGCCCACGAGACCACCAGCGACAAGGTCGGCATCACCGGCTTCTGCTACGGCGGCGGGGTGGCGAACGCCGCATCGGTGGCTTACCCCGAACTCGGCGCCGCCGTGCCGTTCTATGGCCGCCAGGCGGACCCGGCGGATGTGGAGAATATCCGCGCGCCGCTGCTGTTCCATTTCGCCGAACAGGACGAGCGCGTCAACGAAACCTGGCCCGCCTACGAAGCCGCACTCAAGGCCGCCGGCAAGCCCTACGAGGCCTATATCTACCCCGGCACCCACCACGGCTTTCACAACGACAGCACGCCGCGTTACGACGAGCCGGCAGCCGAGCTGGCGTGGCAACGCACCATTGCCTGGTTCCAGCGCCATCTGAACTGACCGCGACGCCCGTTTCTTTTTCCGGTCTGTGCCACACCCGGTGCGTTCGAGCCGAGGCGTCATGGTCGATACATTCATCCGCGTATGTTGACGTTTACGTAAAAGAACAGTACAGCTATGCCTTCCGCTCCGCTCCAGGAAAGCGCCATGACCATCAGCACCCTGCTCGGCGACGGCCCGACCGATCTGTGGATCGACGGCAGCCACGGCCGGATGTTCGTCCGCAGCTGGTTCCCGGCGCGCGACGCGCTGCGCCCGAACCACGCCCCGATCCTGCTGTTGCACGAGTCGCTCGGCTGTATCGAACAGTGGAAAGACTTCCCATCCGCCCTCGCCCAGGCAACCGGTCGAACAGTGGTCGCCTATGACCGGCTGGGCTTCGGCCGCTCCGACCGCTTGACCACTCCGCCGGCACCCACCTTCGTCGAAGACGAAGCTGCGCAAGGCTTCGCCCGAGTGTTGGCACACCTGGGTATCGACCGCTTCGTGGTGCTCGGACATAGCGTCGGTGGCAGCATGGCCGTGCATTGCGCCGCGCGGTATCCCGAAGCCTGCCAGGCGATGATCACGATGTCGGCGGTCACCTTCGTCGAACAGCGCACGCTCTCAGGCATCCGCCAGGCCAGGGCCTGGTTCGCCGACCCCGCGCAACGCGAACGTCTGCGCCGCTATCACGGCGAGCGCAGTGACTGGGTCCTGAGCGCCTGGATCGATACCTGGCTGGCGCCGGATTTCGCCACATGGACGCTGGCCCACGCGCTGCCTGCGGTCGGCTGTCCGAGCCTTGCCATCCATGGCGATGATGATGAGTTCGGCTCCGAACGCCACCCGCAGCTGATCGCCGACCACGCCGGCGGTCAGGTCGAACAGGCGCTGCTTTCAGGGGTGGGCCATGTTCCGCATCGAGAGCAACCGGGACAGGTGCTGGAGCGGATCGAACGGTTCCTGCAGCGGATCGGCTAGCTCGCTGCGCGCATAGACGCAGCAGAGCGTTTGCGCGCGAGGGTAGGCAGGGTTCCTTCGCCGCTGGCGAAGGCGCTGGAGGTCAGGCCCGCTGGTTGAAACGACCCAGGTCCATGTGTCGGTTCACATCCTTGTACAGCAGATAGCGGAACTTGCCCGGGCCGCCGGAATAGCAGGCCTGCGGACAGAACGCGCGCAGCCACATGTAGTCGCCCGCCTCGACCTCGACCCAATCCTGATTCAAGCGATACACCGCCTTGCCTTCCAGGACGTAGAGGCCGTGCTCCATCACATGGGTTTCAGCGAAGGGGATAACCGCACCCGGCTCGAACGTGACGATGTTGACGTGCATGTCGTGGCGCATGTCGCTCATGTCGACGAAGCGCGTGGTCACCCATTTGCCATCGGTACCCGGCATGGGGATCGGCTCGATATCGTTCTCGTTGGTCACGAAGGCCTCCGGGTAGGGCAAGCCTTCGACGGCCTGATAGCCCTTGCGGATCCAGTGGAAACGTACCGGCGCCGCCCCGGTGTTGCGCACGCTCCACTTCGCTGCAGGCGGTATGAATGCATAGCTGCCGGGACGCATGTCGTAGAGGGTTCCCTCGATCGTCAGAGAGAACTCTCCGTCCACGACGAACAGCACGCCCTCGGCGTTCGGGTCATGCTCCGGCCGGTCACTGCCGCCGCCGGCGCCAAGCTCCACGATGTACTGGGAAAAGGTTTCGGCGAAGCCGGAAAGCGGACGGGACAGCACCCACATGCGCATGTTGTCCCAGAAGGGCAAGTGGCTGGTGACGATGTCGCGCAGCACGCCCTTGGGAATGACTGCATAGGCTTCGGTGAACATTGCACGATCGGTCAGCAGTTGAGTCTGCTCGGGATGTCCGCCCTTGGGGACGTAGTACGTTGTGCTTGCCATGGTTCTCCAGGTGCATGGAGGGCTTGCCGATACTCAACCGCAAGCCGGGTGGATGGAAAGCCAACTGTATACAAGGAAGATGTGAATGGTCAAAGATTGTATACAATCTTTTCTGCGCCCGATGCCCACGAGTAGCGCGGCATGGCATATGGCGCGCTGAGCTCGCCGCGGCGCTGGTGGGGTGGTCATCTGGCTGGATGGAATGGCCAACCGGGCAGCTTCGAAGTTGCCGCCGATGGCCAGGGAAGAAGGGCTACGCCGCCTACCTACGCGACTCGACGCCATCGACTATGGCGCGGAGACGCGAGGAACTGAAAAATCATGGATGAGAAGGGATCGACAAGCGCATCCGCATTCCTCAAGACCGCACCGCCAGAACGCTCAACAGCGGCAGCCGGCCTTCGGACCCACCTTTGCGTGACGCCGAATCGCTAGCCCTTGAAGCCTTTGGCCACCAGATAGACCTCCCGCGAACGCGGGCGCGACGCCTCCGGCTTGCGGATCACCACCTTCTCGAACGAGCTGCGCACGTCCTTGAGGAACTCGTCGGAGCCTTCGCCCTGGAACACCTTGACCACGTAATTGCCGCCGGGCTTGAGCACCTGGCGAACCATGTCGAGGGTGAGTTCCACCAGGTACATCGAGGCAGCCTGGTCGGCAGCGGCGACGCCGCTGATGTTCGGCGCGATGTCGGACACGATCAGGTCGGGTTGCCGGCCGTCGAGCATGTCGAGAATCTGCTGGAACACGGCGTCCTCGGTGAAGTCGCCCTGAACGAAATCGACGTTATCCAGCCCGCCCATCGGCAGGATGTCGGTGGCCAGCACCCTGCCCTTCTCGCCGACGATTCCGCCGGCCACCTGCGACCAGCCGCCAGGCGCGGAACCGAGATCCATGACCAGCATGCCGGGGCGTATCAGTTTGTCCTTCTCGTTCAGCTCGATCAGCTTGTAGCTGGAGCGCGAGCGCAAGCCATCCTTCTGCGCGCGTTTGACGAAGGGATCGTTGACGTGTTCATCCAGCCAACGACGGCTGCTTTTGGATCGTTTCATGATAGAGCCAACCACGGAGAATCAAGGTAAGACGCGCGCCAACAGGCAGGACCCTGCGCAACTGTCGGGCAAATTGGCGGCGATTATAAGCCGATAATGCCGGGCCGCGGGCGTCGGGCGCAGCACCTGCCCCGGGAGAACCGCGTAAGCGCCGCCTGACAGGCGTGCTTGCCGCCGGTACAATCCGCGCCTCACGCCCCCTCTCGTTGCTTCCTCTGCCGGAGTCACCGGCCAGGATTACCGCCATGATTCGCATCACCGAACTGTCCCTGCCCCTCGATCATCCCGCCGATGCGCTGCGCGAGGCCATCGTCAAACGCCTGAACATCAGCGACGCCGATCTGCTGAATTTCACCGTGTTCAAGCGCAGCTACGATGCGCGCAAGAAGAACAGCGTCATCCTGTTCATCTACATCATCGATCTGGAGGCCCGTGACGAGGCGGCGATCCTGGCGCGCTTCGCCGACGACAACCACGTGCGTCCGGCGCCCGACACGCGCTACTACCCGGTCGGCCAGGCACCGGCCAATCTGACCGAGCGGCCACTGGTGGTGGGTTTCGGCCCTTGCGGGCTGTTCGCCGCGCTGCTGCTGGCACAGATGGGCTTCAAGCCCATCGTGCTGGAGCGCGGCAAGGATGTGCGCCGCCGCACCAAGGACACCTGGGCGCTATGGCGCAAGAAGACCCTGACGCCGGAATCCAACGTGCAATTCGGCGAAGGCGGTGCCGGCCTGTTCTCCGACGGCAAGCTCTACAGCCAGATCAAGGATCCGAAGTTCTACGCCCGCAAGGTGATGCACGAATTCGTCCGCGCCGGCGCGCCGGAAGAGATCATGTACGTCAGCAAGCCGCATATCGGCACCTTCCGCCTTACCGGCGTGGTTGCCGCGATGCGCGAGGAAATCATCGCCCTCGGCGGCGAGGTACGCTTCGAGACCAGGGTCACCGATCTCGTGATCGACGATGGCCAGCTCGAAGGCGTGGTGCTGGCCAATGGCGAGACACTTCGCAGCCGCCATGTGGTACTGGCGCTGGGCCACAGCTCCCGCGACACCTTCCGTATGCTGCATCGCCAGGGCGTGCATATCGAAGCCAAGCCGTTTGCCATCGGTTTCCGCATCGAGCATCCGCAGGGCATGATCGATCAGGCCCGTCTGGGCAAGTACGCCGGCCATCCGGAGCTGGGCGCCGCGGACTACAAACTGGTGTACCACGCCAGGAACGGCCGTGCGGTCTACAGCTTCTGCATGTGCCCGGGTGGCACCGTGGTGGCCGCCACGTCGGAGCCGGGACGCGTGGTGACCAACGGCATGAGCCAGTACTCGCGCAACGAGCGCAATGCCAACGCTGGCATCGTCGTCGGCATCAGCCCAGAGCAGGATTTCCCCGGCGATGCGCTGGCCGGCGTGGAGCTGCAGGAGCGTCTGGAATCGCGCGCCTACGAGCTGGGCGGCAGCGACTACTGCGCGCCCGGGCAACTGGTGGGCGACTTCATTCGCGGCGTGCCGTCGACCGAGTTCGGCGAGGTCGAACCGTCCTACAAGCCAGGCGTGCGCCTGGGCGATCTGGCGCCCTCGCTGCCGGAATATGCCATCGAGGCGATCCGCGAAGCGCTGCCGGCCTTCGGCAAGCAGATCCGTGGGTTCGATCGCGCTGACGCGGTGCTCACCGGCATCGAGACCCGCACCTCCTCGCCGGTACGCATCACCCGCGACAGCGAAACACTGCAGAGCCTCAACCTGCGCGGCCTGTATCCGGCCGGCGAAGGCGCGGGTTACGCCGGTGGCATCCTCTCGGCAGGCGTGGACGGCATCAAGGTCGCCGAGGCCCTGGCCAAGGCGATGCTGGCGGAAGCGGGGCAGACTGACGTACAGAGCCACTGAGCGCCGCCTTGATGAAATTCGACGACATCAAAAAGCTGCACCAGAAAAAGTACCGGGCCGAGTTCGGGCGTTTTCTGGTGGAGGGCGAGCATCTGGTGCTGGAGCTGCAGAAAGCGGCCCTGCTCAACCCGCTGCTGCAGGGTAGCGAGCTGTATGTGACTAATGCCTACGAACAATGGCAGAGCCCGTTCAAGACCCACCTGATCAGTGACCGCCAGATGGCACAGATCGCCGACACCAAGACCCCGCAAGGCATCGTGGCACTGGTGCCGATGCCGGATGCGCCTGTCTCGGCACCTGTCGCAGGCGAACGCGCCATCTACCTGCATGAAATCCAGGACCCGGGCAACCTCGGCACCATCCTGCGCACGCTGGCCTGGTTCGGCAACTTCCGCTGCCTGCTCAGCCCCGGCAGCGTCGACCCGTACAACCCCAAGGTCGTGCGCTCGAGCATGGGCGCCATCTTCCATGCGCCGTTGGAACTGGATGTGGCACTGAATTCGTTGCGCACGCGCTTTGCCCGCATCGCCTGCCTGGATATGCAGGGTGAGCCTGTGCAATCGACGGCGTTCACAACCTTCGAATGCTACCTGTTCGGCAATGAAGCCCGCGGCGTGCCCCGCGACCAGCTGAATGCACTCGGCGCCCGGCCATTTACCATCCCCGGTTGCGGCGCCATCGAATCGCTGAATCTGGCCGCCACGGTCAACATGTGTGCGTACGAGCTCAGCCGATAGCGCTTTCGAAACGCCTCCTTCGCGTTCCGTCGATCAGGCAAAGCCGCCCGATCAGCGGGCCGCGAAAGCCGGAACACAGCCAGCGGGACATTGCCCCCCTTTGCGCGAGTTAACAGTTTTGCGCTTGCCCCGCTGCCAGCCGATGACAGCCTCCCGGGCCCAACGCATCATGCTCGCTCGATGTCATGCCGCAGCGGGCCCACGCATGCAACCTACCCTCTCCGACTCCTTGCTGGACTACGCCGGAAACAGTTCGCCCGGGCGCAGGCGCAGCCATAACGAAGACGCGCTGCTCTGCGCGCCGACGCTGGGACTCTGGGCGATCGCCGACGGTATGGGTGGGCACCAGTGCGGCGAGGTGGCTAGCAGCCTGGCCCTGGTGGCCTTGCGTCAGGCCGTGGAGGATGGCGAACCGCTGGAAACGGCGGTCCATCTGGCCAACCAGGCGGTGCTGGAAGCCGCCACCGATGACGGCATGGGCACCACGCTGGTGGCCGCGCACTTCAACGGCAGCGATTTCGAACTGGCCTGGGTCGGTGACAGCCGCGCCTATCTGGTCAGCGCCGACGGCATCGCACAGCTCACCCGCGACCACAGCTGGGTGCAGATGATGATCGACGCCGGCGAGCTCGAACCCGCCGCTGCCCAGGGCCACGCCTGGCGCAATATCATCCTGCGCTGCCTGGGCCGCGAGACACCGTTGGAGGTGGGCATCGCCGCTGGCAGCCTGAAGCCTGATGAGCTGCTGCTGCTGTGCAGCGACGGCCTGACCAACGAGCTGACCGATGCGCAGATCCAGGCCAGCTGCACCTTTGCCGACACGCTCGAAAACCTGGTGGAACAGTTGATCGAGCAGGCCAATGCGCATGGCGGTCGCGATAACATTTCCTGCATCGTGATCGGCCGTACCGCGCAACCCCAGGCGACCGAATCGCGCGGCCGCCGCTTCATCAACATGCTGTTGAAACCCCTCAAGTCGTAACCAGGCACGAGCTTATCCATGACGCATCGGATGCTAGAAATTCCCGGCTATCGCCTGCACAAACGACTCGGCAAGGGCGGCATGGCGGAGGTCTACCTCGCCACCCAGCTTTCCCTGGATCGTGAGGTGGCAGTCAAGGTGCTGCTGCGCACCGAGGATGCGGCCTTCACAGAACGCTTCATCCAGGAAGGCCACATCGTCGCCTCGCTGCGCCATCCGGCCATCATCACCATCCACGACATCGGCCAGATCGCCGATGGCCGCCATTACCTGGCCATGGAATACCTCGGCGGCGGCGACCTGGCGCAGCATCGCGGCATCGTTTTCTCGCCGTCGCGGGCTCTGGACATCATTCGCCAGCTGGCCGGCGGCCTCGCGGTGGTGCATGACGGCGGGCTGGTACACCGCGACGTGAAGCCGGCCAACATCCTCTTTCGCGACGATGGTAGCGTGGTGCTCACCGACTTCGGTGTGGCCAAGGCAGTGGAACTGGACAACGAGCTCACGCATTTCGGTATCGCCGTCGGCAGCCCGGCCTACAGCAGCCCGGAACAGGCCCAGTGCCAGCCACTGGACGCCCGCAGCGACATTTACAGCCTCGGCGTGATCCTTGCCGAGATGCTCACCGGGACCAACCCGTTTCGCGCCAGCAGCTATCCGCAAACCGTGCTCAACCACGTGCAGATGCCACTGCCGCAGTTGCCACCAGCGCTGGCGCCCTACCAACCCCTGCTCGACCGCATGCTGGCCAAGCAACCGGACGAGCGCTTCGCCAGCTGTCGCGAACTGCTGGCCGCTATCGACACCCTCACCGAGCCGGACATGGACCAGACGCGCATCGCGCCGGCGATCACCCTCGAAGCCAAGCCCAGCCGCCGTCGCCGGCGTCGCGGGCGCGGCCTCGGCCGCTGGGCAGCGATCAGCGCCGCCATGGTGGCCACAGTGGCCGTCCTGGGGTTCGGCGGTTACCAGTGGTGGCAGTACAGCCGTATCAGCGACCTGCTCGGCCGCGCCGAGTCGCGGCTGGCCGCCGGTCAGCTGACCACGCCCGCGCTCGATAACGCCGACTTCTATTTCCGTCAGGCCCTGCGCCTGGATGCCGACAACGCCGAAGCGCTCGAAGGCCTGCGCCGCGTGCTCGATGCCCGCATCGCCCAGGCCCTGGAACTGGCGGCGCAGCGACTGGCAGATGATCAACTGCTGGAACCGGCCGAGGACAGCGCCGTGCATTACTACCAGCGCGTGCTGGGCTGGCTGCCGGACAACCAGGCCGCGCTGGACGGGCTGACGCGCGTCAGCGAACGCTATGTCGAGCTTGCCGAAGCGGCCTATGACCGGCGCGAGTACGCCCTGGCACTGGAATACATTCAGCAGGGTCTGGAGGCCGCGCCGCAATACGCGCCGCTGCTCGCGCTGCACGACGCCCATGCGCGCCGGGTCGCCAAGGCCCGCGCACCGCGTCCGGTAGCGCGCACCGCAGCCAGCGCGCCACGCACCACGCCAGCCACCACCCAGACGTCCCAGGCGCCGGCCAACCCGGTCAAGCGCCTGTGGAACCGGATCTTCAACCAATAAACACAGGCGATTGCCCGGTCCGGGCCCGATCGCCACTCTGCTCAGGGTTGTTCAGACATGCTCAGGATTCATTTCGTTGACAATCGCCAGAGCCCCGTCTGGCTGGCCGATGAACGTTTCACCCTCGGCTCCGACCGCAGCAACAAACTGGTCGTGAGCGATGCCGGGATAGAACCGTTCCATGCCGAACTGCTGCTGGAAAACCGCTTCTACTACCTCACCGACCTGGGAACTGCCGGCGGCACCTATGTCAACGACGAGAAGGTCGGCGAGCGCTACCAGATCCGCTCCGGCGACCGCCTCCGGCTGGGCACGCTCGAGCTGCAGATCGTCGATCCGGCCAAGGTCGGCGCCAAGGTGGCCGCGGCACCGCGCTGGCTGTTGCAGGTGGTGAAGGGCGAGAACCAGGGGCACAAGTATCACATCACCGGCTCCATGACCTTCGGCCGCTCGGTGAAGTGCGAGCTCTGCTTCAGCGATGCCGAGCTGTCGCGCCGCCATGCCGAATTCTTTCTCAAGGGCGACGTGCTGGAGGTGAAGGACCTCGCCTCGGCCAACGGCGTGCTGGTCAACCGGCAGAAGGTCAGCACCGCGGTGCTGCAGCCGGGCGATCAGATTCAGCTGGGCAACACCACCCTGCTGGTGATCGGGCCCAAGGTCAGTGCGCCGGAAGTCGTCGACGAGGACGCCACGGTATTCGTTCGCGCCGCCGATCTGCCCGCGCCTCAGCCCAAGCCCGCGCGCCCGCGTCCGGCTACGCCGAACCCGCTGCATGTCGCGGCGGCGACCACGACCACAGCCGCCGAAAGCCCTCGCAGATCGAACCGCCTGATCTGGCTGGTAGGTGCGCTGGCGCTGGCGGTGGTCGCCGGGCTGGCGGTGCAGCAGCTCGTCTAACGACCGCCCGCGAGCCAGGCCCGGTGCAAACCGCTACGCAGCTTTTCCGCCCTGCGCCCGGTTAGCTCGCAGCCACTGCCCCCGGCTCGGCGTAGCGCACCGGCGCTACCTCCGGGCACGCCGCAGTGCCCGCGCGCCCTCCAACACCAGCACGGCGATGGCCGACCAGATTGCGCCGTAGGTCAGCCATTGCGACGCAGCGATGCTTTCTCCGAGCAGCAGGGCCACGACCACCAGCAATACCGGCTCGACGTAGCTGAGCAGGCCGAACAGGGTCAGGTTCAGGTGTTTGCCGGCGACGATCATCAGCGCCAGGGCCAACGCGCTGAGCGCACCGAGGCCGGCGATCAGCACCAGCAGCCGCGGGCTGGCGCTCAGCAGCTGCAAGGTGTCGCGGTCGGAGACGGCAAACATTGCGGCGACGGGCAGGCTGATCACCAGGTCCAGCCAGAGACCGCCAAGATTGGCGGTGCCCATCCTGCGGCGCAGCGCGAAGTAGCACGGATAGCCGAGCGCGACCGCCAGTACCGGCCAGGACAGCGACGCGGCGCCCAGCATTTCGTTGCCGACTCCGATCGCGGCGAGCAGGCAGGCCAGGCCCTGCAGTCGGCTGATGGCCTCGCCGAACAGCAGCCGTCCGGTGAGCACCAGGGTCAGCGGTAGCAGGAAGTAGCCCAGCGAGACATCCAGCCCGTGACCGTTGATGGGCGCCCACATGAACAGCCACAGCTGCAGCCCGACCAGCGCGGAAGACAATGGCAGCGCCAGCCACAGCCGCGGCTCGGCGGGCAAGCGCGCAAGAATCTGCCGTACCTCGCCCCAGCGGCCGATGGCGATCAGCAGCAGTGCCAGACAGGGTGCGGTCAGCAGGATCCGCCAGCCGTAGACCTGCTGGCCGTCCAGCGGCTCGAGCAGCGTGGTGTAGTAGTACAGCGTGGCAAACAGCGCCGAGGCGCCGAGCGAACTGGCCACGCCCGGCAGGCTGTTGTGGCTGTACATGGCTCGATCCAGATGAAAGGCCACCCTGAACTCAGGGCTCGACCTGGCTCCATTGCTTGTTCAGGCGCTTGTCGGATACCGGCACCTTCGTGCCCAGCTGCTGTGCCCAGAGCGAGACGCGATATTCCTCGAGCATCCAGCGATAGAGCGCCAGCTGCGGATCGCGCTTGCCTTCCTGCTGGTGCTTGTTCAGCCGCGCCTGGTATTGCTCCCAGTAGCCGCCCAGTTCGCCGGACCAGACCCGGTCTCGCTGCAACTGGGCGCCAATCTTGTCGAAGCGCTGCTCGACGGCCTTGAGGTAACGGGGGTACTCCTTCAGCCACTCGGCCGGCGTCTCACGAACGAAGCCCGGATAGACCAGATGGGCGAGCTGCGCCTTGATGTCGTTGAGCGCCACCGCCTGGGCCAGATCGATCTTGCCCTTGAAGCGCTTCTGCAGGCCGTGCCAGTGCTTGAGGATTTCCAGCGTCAGCCGCGCCAGGCGCTCGGCGTGGGCGGTCCAGTCGCCACGCTTGCGCTCGGCCAGTGACGCCAGCGCCGCACCGTCACGCGGCAGCGCGGCCTCGCCGTCGAGAATGCAGCTGTCCAGGCTGGCCAGCAGGATGTCCTCGACCAGCGCATCGACCTTGCCCATGTCACGGTAGAGCAGGCCGAGCTCGGTAAGACCCGGCAGCCTGTTGCGCAGGTACTTGGCCGGTTCCGCCAGCTGCTGCAGCAAGAGGCGCTGCAGGGCGCGACGGTGCTGCCACTCGGCCTCGGCCTGGGTCGGGAAGCGTCCTTCCTTGACCACCCCAGCCTCTTCCACCAGCGCCGGATAGACCGTCATCGACAAGCCGGCCATCTTTGCCTGAGCCTTTTCTGCGACCTGGGCAAAACCCTTGGCCTCGACCGGCTTCTGCTCGGCCTTCTGCTGGGGCGGCGCCAGGGCCGCCTGGCTGGCCTCGGCGAAGCGTGCCGTGAGTTCAGCCAGGTCACGTCCTTCACCGAGGAACTTGCCGCGCGCATCGACCACCTCGATGTTCATCTTCAGGTGGTTCTCCAGCCCGGCGGCGGCCTCGGCCCATGCCTCATCCGGCACTCGGGCGCCGGTCATGCGGGTGAGTTCACGACCCAGCGCCTCGGATAGCGCCCCCTCGCCGAAGCTGATCTTGGCCAGCGCCGCGCCGACGAAGTCCGGCACCGGCACGAAGTTCTTGCGGATCGCCTTGGGCAGGCCGCGCACCAGTGCGACCGCCTTGGCCTCGATAAGCCCCGGCACCAGCCAGTCGAGCCGTTCGCGCCGCAGTTGCGGCAACAGCGGCGCCGGCACGCGCAGGGTTACGCCGTCGCGCGGGTGGTTGGGTTCGAAGTGGTATTCCAGCGGCAACTGCAGCTCGCCGATGCGCAGGTGGTCCGGATACTGCGCAGCGGTGACCTCGCTGGCCTCCCGGGCGAGCACGTCCTCCTCGCGCATGATCAGGAGCTGCGGGTTCTTCTGGCTCTCGCGCTTGTACCAGTTCTCGAAGCTGGCGGTCTGGTAGATGTCCGCTGGCAGGCGCGCATCGTAGTAACCGAACAGGGTTTCCTCGTCGGCGAGGATGTCGCGGCGCCGCGCCTTGGCCTCCAGCTCGTCCATGCGCTCGAGCAGCTCGCGGTTGGCTGTCAGCGCGCGGGCACGGCTGTTGATCTCGCCACGCACCAGGCCTTCGCGGATGAACAGCTCGCGCGCCGCCGGCGGGTCGATGGGCCCGTAGTGCACCGGGCGGCGGCCGACCACGATCAGCCCGTAGAGCGTCACCTGTTCGTAGGCCACCACCTGGCCGCGCTTCTTCTCCCAGTGCGGCTCGAAGTGGTTCTTCTTGACCAGGTGGCCGGCCAGCGGCTCGATCCAGTCCGGTTCGATCTTGGCGACCATGCGCGCGAACAGCTTGGTGGTTTCCACGAGTTCCGCGGCCATCAGCCAGTTGGGCTTCTTGCGTCCGATGCTGCTTCCGGGATGCACCCAGAAGCGCCGCTGGCGGGCGCCGAGGAAGTCACCCTCCTCGGTCTTGTTGCCGATCTGGCTGAGCAGGCCGGCGAGGATGGCCTTGTGCACCGCGGCATAGCTCTTGGCCTTCTGCGCGGCCTCGCTGGCTTCGACCTGCTGGCGGACGATGGCGTTGACCTTGTTGTCCTTGGTCGGTGCGGGGGCCTCGGCCGATGGCGCTGCTGCGCTCTTTCCGCGGTCGAGACCGCCGCCGCGGGGTTCGCCCTTCTGGGGACGGCCTTGGCCGCGACTGTCCGTCGGGGCACCGAGCTTGAGTTCGCGGGCGATCAGCGTCAGCTGGCGATGGGCATCGCGCCACTCGCGAAGACGCAGATAGTTGAGGAAGTTCTTTCGGCACCAGCTGCGCAGCGCATTGGAGCCCAGCGCCTGGCGTTGCTCCTCGAAGCCGCGCCAGAGGTTGATCAGTGCGGCGAAGTCCGAGTCCGGGTCCTTCCATTGCGCATGGGCCTGGTCGGCGGCCTGCTGGCGGTCGGCCGGGCGCTCGCGCACATCCTGCACCGACAGCGCGCTGGCGACGATCAGCACCTCGGCCAGACTGCCCTGTTGCGCGGCTTCGAGCAGCATGCGGCCCAGGCGCGGGTCGATCGGCAGCCGCGCCAGCTGGCGTCCCAGCGGCGTCAGCTGGTTCTCGCGGTTGACCGCCGAGAGCTCCTGTAGGAGGTTGAAACCGTCGCTGATGGCCTTGCCATCCGGCGGCTCGATAAAGGGGAAATCCTGAATGTCGCCCAGGCGCAGATGCAGCATCTGCAGGATCACCGCGGCAAGGTTGGTGCGCAGGATCTCCGGGTCGGTGAATGCCGGGCGGCCGAGGAAATCCTCCTCGCTGTACAGGCGAATGCAGATACCCGGCTCGACCCGTCCACAGCGACCCTTGCGCTGGTTGGCGCTGGCCTGGGACACCGCCTCGATCGGCAGGCGCTGAACCTTGGCGCGGTAACTGTAGCGGCTGATGCGGGCGGTGCCGGAATCGATCACGTAGCGAATGCCCGGTACGGTCAGCGAAGTCTCGGCGACGTTGGTGGCCAGCACGATCTTGCGCCCCGGACGCGGCTGGAAGATTTTCTGCTGCTCGGCCGGCGTCAGGCGCGCATACAGCGGCAGCACCTCGGTGAACTTCAGATTGGCCTTGCGCAACACCTCGGCGGCGTCGCGAATCTCGCGTTCGCCGGGCAGGAAAACCAGCACGTCGCCGGGGCGCTGGCCAACGCTGCGCTCGTGAGCGGCAATCTCGTCCAGTGCAGCGAGGATGCCCTGGTCGACGGTGAGGTCGTCCTCGACGCGGTTGCCGTCCTCGTCGATCTCGGCAGCCAGCGGGCGATACCAGGTTTCCACCGGGTAGGTACGCCCGGACACCTCGACGATGGGTGCACCGTCGAAGTGCTCGGAAAAGCGCTCCAGGTCGATGGTCGCCGAGGTGATGATCACCTTCAGATCCGGCCGGCGCGGCAGCAGCGTCTTGAGGAAGCCCAGCAGGAAGTCGATATTCAGCGAACGCTCATGGGCCTCGTCGACGATGATCGTGTCGTACTTCTCCAGAAAGCGATCGTGCTGCGTCTCCGCCAGCAGGATGCCGTCGGTCATCAGCTTGATCAGCGTGCGCTCGGTACTCTGGTCCTCGAAGCGCACCTGATAGCCCACCAACTCGCCCAGCGGCGCGCCGAGCTCCTCGGCGACGCGGGTGGCGACGCTGCGCGCGGCCAGGCGCCGCGGTTGGGTATGGCCGATCAGCCCGTGTACGCCCCGGCCGATCTCCAGACAGATCTTCGGCAGCTGGGTGGTCTTCCCCGAGCCGGTCTCACCGGCGATCACCAGCACCTGATGCTTTTCCAGCGCGGCCTTGATCTCGTCGCGCTTGGCGGCGATCGGCAGGCTGTCGTCGTAGCGGATGCGCGGCACGCTTTGCCGGCGCGCCTCGACCTTGGCGGCGGACGCCTGGAAGCGCTCCAGCCACTGGGCGAGCCTGGCTTCGTCCGGTTGCTTTCTCAGCTCGTGCAGCTGACGACGCAGGCGGTGGCGATCCGCGTACAGGGCTTGGTCAAGGTTCTTCAGCAGGGTATCGATAGCGGGCGTTGCGTCGGTCATGGACAGCCGTGGGCAATTTCGTGAAGGGCGCGATTGTCGCAGATTTGCCGGGCCGACCGTAGGAAAAGGGGGACCGCGCCGGCGAACCGGCGCGGTATTCAGGCGATCAACGGATCCAGTGACCCCAGCGCGACTTCTCCTGCACCTGCTGGATGCGCATGGTGCCGATGCTCTGCTCGGCCGCCGCGGCGATCTCGTCATCGATCATCTTGGTGGACAGCGACAGCCAGCTGGTGGCGAAGGCCAGTGCATCGCCGTGCAGCTCCAGTGCCTCGATGGATATGTTGCCGAGGTTGTCGCATGGCGTGTGGTAGCACTGATCGAACGACTGCCCGGCCGTTCCGCCATAACGCTGCGCCTGCTCCTCGGTCTTGATGTCCTCGGCACCGGTGAACAGCCCGCCGAAGGCGATGCCGTCCTCGAAGAACTGCGCATAGTCGGAGCGGAAGTCGATCTCGGTGCCTTCCGACGGGGCGTTGCGCAGCTTGAAGTAGGTGCGCAGCAGTCGCTCGATTGCAGCCGAGCCGGGCGGACCCTGCAGGCCGAAATCCGAGCCGTCGCCGTCATAGATGAAGTTGGCGTAGTTCGGCGAGCCGATCATGTCGACGTTCAGATAGGCCTTGATGCGCTGCTTCTGTTCGTCCGGCAGCTGGTTGACGTAGTAGGTCGAGCCCACCAGCCCCGACTCCTCCGCGCCCCACCAGGCGAAGCGGACCTTGTTCTCCGGCCGCGCCTTGCTCATCAGCAGCGCCATCTCCAGCAGCGCCGCACTGCCGGATCCGTTGTCGTTGATGCCCGCGCCTTCGAACACCGAATCCAGGTGCGCGCCGACCATCACCACGTTGCTCGGATCACCCCGCCGCGTTTCGGCCAGCAGGTTGTAGGTCTCGGTCTGCTCGCGCACCACGTCGACGTTCATGCTTAGCTGCAGCCCGGCGGTCTGCGACCAGGCCACGCCGTTGTTGTAGGTCGAGAACAGCACCGGAATGCCGCCCGCATAGTCCTCGCCCAGCGTGGCGACCAGCAGGCCCTTGCGGTCCTCGGTGTCGCCCTGATTGAAGATGATGGCTCCGGCCGCGCCGGCTGCGGCGGCATTCGTCGCCTTCTGCCCGAACGGACAGGTGCCGCGCTGCATCAGCGCGATAGCGCCGGCCGGGAAGCCGGCGAAGTCTTCCGGTTCGCAGCCGCTGGTAGATGTGTTGCCGGCGCCGAGCGCCAGATCCACCGGCACCACCGGTGCGGTGACGTTGCCCGGATCGGTCTGGTCGGCATAGGCGAAATCCTCTTCCCAGACATACTGCACCGTCTGCGGCGCCACGGCGCTCAGTGTGCCGGGATTCACCGGATAGAAGGCGAGGAAGGGAAACGCCTGCACCTCGACGCGATAGCCAGCGCGCTGTAGCCGGCTGCGCACATAGTCGAGAGACGCCTGGTAGCCCGGCTGGCCGGAGGCGCGATTGCCTCCATTGAGCGTGGCGATATCCTGCAGCGCTTCCAGGTGCTTCATGACGTTGCTCGCCTGCATGCAGCGCGGCAGGCCGACAGGCGTGCCGACCAGCAGCGGCGAACGACACAGCGCCGCATTCGGCTTGGCCGGCGTCCAGAAGTCGTTGAATTGAGCGGTATCGGCCTTTGGCGCGGCAAGTGCCGCGCTGCTGGCGATCAATGCGAGAGAAGCAACTACCCGAACAGCATTGTTTTTCTTGTGCATGGGTAACTCATCCTTGCAACGAGATTGATGGGCAGGCCGCCTGGCTTGCGCCATCGTCCCCTACGGCAATCAGCGGACGCGGCCATAGGGAGCTAGACCGAACGGCCACCGTCTCGTTCTGGCGCAACCGCCCACCGGTATTACCGTTGATCGGGATGAGGGAACTTCGCTGAAGATCAAAGGCGTTCGGCAACGAATGCCGCGCCTTGGCGACAGGCATTGCGCCTGCCGCCTGCGGCGGTGATCAGATGCGGAACTGACCCACCAGTTGTTGCAGTCGCTCGGCCAGACCGTTGAGCTCGCGAGAGGTCTGCGCGCCCTGCGCGGCATCGCTGGCGACGCCGTCCACCGCATCGGCGATATGGTGCACGCTGCGGTTGATCTCCTCGGCCACCGCGGTCTGCTCCTCGGCGGCGGCGGCAATCTGGGCGTTCATCGAGTTGATGGTGCCGATCAGCGCGGAGATCGCATCCAGCGACGCGCCGGCCTGGTTGGCCTGATCACGGGTGCTCTCGCCCTTCTCGCCCGCCCGCAGCATGGTGGCGACGGTGTTGGAGGTGGCGCTCTGCAGGCGGTCGATCATGCCCTGGATCTCGCCGGTGCTTTGCTGGGTGCGGCTGGCCAGCGCGCGAACTTCGTCGGCGACCACGGCGAAGCCGCGCCCGGCCTCACCCGCACGGGCGGCCTCGATGGCCGCATTGAGCGCTAGCAGGTTGGTCTGCTCGGCAATGGCGCGGATCACGTCGAGCACGCCGACGATGCCTTTCACGTCCTGCTGAAGACCTTCCAGGGACTCGCCGCTGCCGCGCAGCTCGCCCACCAGCTCGTGGATCTGGCGAATGCTCTGGTCCACCACCTGCTTGGCGGCGACCCCCTGCTGATCGGTCTCGCGCGCCGCCTCGGCCGCACGCTGGGCGCTCATCGCCACTTCGTGGGCGGCGGCAGACATCTCGTTGATCGCCGTGGCGACCTGATCGGTTTCGCTGCGCTGGTCGGCCATGGCCTGCTCCGAGCGCTGCGCCTGGCTGGCCACTGCACCGACCAGACCGGTCAGCTGGGTGGTGGTGCCGGCGACCTGCTGTACCAGCGAATGGATCTTCTCGACGAAACGATTGAACGAGGTGGCCAGCTCGCCCAGCTCGTCCTGACTGGTGATCGGCAGGCGCTGGGTCAGGTCGCCGTCACCCTGGGCCATGTCATCCAGGTTGCGCTTGATCAGCAGCAGCGGGCTGAGCAGGGCGTTGCTCATGAACACGGCGACCAGTGCGATCAGCCCCAGCAGGATCAGTGCGGAGACCAGCATGATGGTGACCAGGCCGTCGATGCGCTGCTGGAATTCCGCGCGGGCGGCCTGGACGTCGCGCTCGACACCATCGAGGTTGAGCGAGGTACCGAAGACCATCTTCCATTTCGGCAGGAACTCGGCGTAACCGACCTTGGGCACCAGCACGCTGCTGTCACCCAGCACGAAGCTGTAGTCGACGTAATGGCTGCCGTCCTGGCCGGCACGAACCAGCTCGCGGATGGCATAGACGCCATTGGGGTCGCGGTAGTCGTAGAAGCTCTGGCCGATCTTGTCCTTGGTGTTGCCCTGCAGGATGCGCACGGTCTGGGTGTCATAGCCCCAGAAATAGCCGTCCTTGCCATAGGCCATCTTCTCGAGGATGGCCACGGCCTGGTCGCGCGCCTGCATGTCGCCTTCGGCAGAACGCTCGTAGATGGGGCCGATGGCATTGCGCGCCAGCTCGACGTAGTGCTTGAGCTCGGCGCGGCGGTCCCGGATCAGGCTGTTACGGGTGTGTTCTTCCTGTTGCTCGGCGAGGCTCTGCAGCTCGTACACGGCAATGCCGCTTAGCAGGATGGCCAGCAGGAGAATCGGGCCCAGCGCAAGCAGCAGCAGCTTCATTCGCAAACGAAGATTCGAGAGCATTCTGATCGATCCCTGTAGAAAGGTTGAGCAAGAAGACTGCGACAGAATCCATGCGTCGTTAAGCGACGACGACGCAGCACGCCTTGGGTATCGGCCCGAAAGCGCCTTTCTTGACCCCGGAAAAGACGAAACCCTGCCGGGCAGGGTTTCGCTAAGGCCCGTCCTAGAGCGGACGCAGCGCTACGATCAGATGCGGAACTGGGCCACCAGCCGCTGCAGCTGCTCGGCCAGGCCGTTGAGCTCGCGGGCCGTCTGCGCGCCCTGTGCGGCATCGCTGGCGACGCCGTCCACCGCATCGGCGATATGGTGCACGCTGCGGTTGATCTCCTCGGCCACTGCGGTCTGCTCCTCCGCGGCGGCGGCGATCTGCGCGTTCATCGAATTGATGGTGCCGATCAGCGCGGAGATCGCATCCAGCGACTCACCGGCATGATTGGCATGCTCGCGCGTGCTCTCGCCTTTCTCGCCGGCGCGCAGCATGGTGCCTACGGTGTGGGACGTGGCGTTGCGCAGCCGATCGATCATGCCCTGAATCTCGCCGGTACTCTGCTGGGTGCGGCTGGCCAGCGCGCGAACTTCGTCGGCGACCACGGCGAAACCACGTCCGGCCTCGCCCGCGCGGGCCGCCTCGATGGCGGCGTTGAGCGCCAGCAGGTTGGTCTGTTCGGCGATGGCGCGGATCACGTCGAGTACGCCGACGATGCCTTTCACGTCCTGCTGCAGGCCATCCAGCGACTCGCCACTGCCGCGCAACTCACCCACCAGCTCGTGGATCTGCTGGATGCTCTGATCCACCACCTGCTTGGCTGCGCGCCCCTGTTGATCGGTCTGGCGCGCCGCCTCGGCCGCGCGCTGGGCGCTCATCGCCACCTCGTGGGCGGCGGCGGACATCTCGTTGATCGCCGTGGCGACCTGATCGGTCTCGCTGCGCTGATCGGCCATGGCCTGCTCCGAGCGCTGCGCCTGGCTGGCCACCGCGCTCACCAGCCCGGTCAGCTGCGTGGTGGTACCGGCAACCTGGCGCACCAGCAGATGAATCTTCTCGACGAAGCGATTGAAGGAGGTCGCCAGTTCGCCCAGCTCGTCGCGGCTGGTCACTGGCAGGCGCTGGGTCAGATCGCCGTCACCCTGGGCCATGTCGTCCAGATTCTGCTTGATCTGCAGCAGCGGGCGCAGGATGGCGTTGCTCATCAGTACGGCGAGGCCGGCCATCAGGATCAGCAGCAGCGCCGCTGCGACGAGCATGATCATGGTCAGGCCGTCGATACGCGCCTGAAACACAGCGCGGGCTTCGACTACGTCACGCTCGACGTCATCCAGGTTCAGCGAGGTACCGAACACCAGGTTCCACTTGGGCAGATGCTCCGCATAGCCCACCTTGGGCACCAGCGCATCGCTGCCCGGCACGGCGAAGCTGTAGTCGACGAAATGGCTGCCGTCCTGCCCGGCCTTGACCAGCTCGCGAATGGCGTAGACGCCGTTCGGGTCACGGTAATCCGCGAAGCTTTCGCCGATGCGCTCGCGCGTGGCCCCCTGGAACACTCGGCGTGACTGACCATCGTAGCCCCAGAAATAGCCTTCGCTGCCATAGCTCAGCCGCTCGAACACGGCGACCGCCTGGTCGCGCGCCTGCAGGTCGCCCTCGGCAGAGCGTTCGTAGATCGGCCCGATGGCGTTGCGCGCCAGCTCGACGTAGTGCTTGAGCTCGGCACGGCGGTCGCGAATCAGATTGGCGCGGGTCTGCGCTTCCTGCTGGTCGGCCAGATCCTGCAGCTGTAGCACCGAGACCCCGCTGAGTATCAGGGTCAGCAACAGAATCGGGCCAAGCGCGAGCATGAGCAGCTTCGCCCGCAGACGTAAGGAGGACAGCATGTCGGCAAACCCCTATAAAAAGCACGGTTAAGTAGTGCCATTGTGCCACCGACTACATGCCTAGAAGAACGCGACTAAATGCCAATTCAAGGGAACGGCCGCTGCTGCCGATGAACGCCGTTCGCATAAACGAAAAAACCCCGCCGAGGCGGGGTTTCTTGTAGGCGCTGCGCGCTTACTTCTTGTGGCCCAGCTTGCGCAGTTCCTCGTCGCGCAGCTCGCGACGCAGGATCTTGCCGACGTTGGTGGTCGGCAGGCTTTCGCGGAACTCGACATAGCGCGGCCGCTTGTAGCCGGTCAGGTTGTCGTGCATGTGCTGCATGACCTGCTCCTTGGTCAGGCTCTCGCCCGGCTTGACCACCACGAACAGCTTGATCGCCTCACCGGACTTCTCGTCCGGCACGCCGATGGCGGCGCACTGCAACACGCCCGGCAGGCTGGCCAGCACATCTTCCAGCTCGTTGGGATACACGTTGAAGCCGGACACCAGGATCATGTCCTTCTTGCGGTCGACGATGCGGATGTAGCCATCCTCCTGGATGACGCCGATATCACCGGTCTTGAACCAGCCGTCCGCGTCGATCACCTCGTCCGTGGCCTCCGGCCGCTGCCAGTAGCCCTTCATTACCTGCGGGCCCTTGATGCACAGCTCGCCGATCTCGCCCTGCGCCAGCTCCTGGCCGTCATCGTTGATGACCTTGAACTGCGTGGACGGCACCGGAATGCCGATGGAGCCGAGCTGGATGTGCTCGATTGGGTTGACCGAGGCCACCGGACTGGTTTCGGTGAGGCCGTAGCCTTCGCAGATCGGACAGCCGGTGACCTGCTTCCAGCGCTCGGCCGTGGCCAGCTGCAGCGCCATCCCGCCCGACAGCGTGACCTTGAGCGCCGAGAAATCGAGCTTGCGGAAGTCTTCGCTGTTGCACAGCGCGACGAACAGGGTATTGAGCCCGACGAAGCCGCTGAAGCGGTACTTGCCCAGATCCTTGATCATCGCCGGCAGATCGCGCGGGTTGGAGATCAGGATGTTGTGGTTGCCGCTGAGCATCATCGCCATGCAGTGAAAGGTGAAGGCGTAGATGTGATAGAGCGGCAACGGCGCGATCAGCACTTCGCTGCCGTCATTGAGGTTCGCGCCCATCAGCGCCTTGCACTGCAGCATGTTGGCGACGATGTTGCGGTGCGTCAGCATGGCGCCCTTGGCCACGCCGGTGGTGCCGCCGGTGTACTGCAGCACGGCCACGTCTTCGCTCTTGGGCGACGCTTCGCGCACCGCCTTGCCGCGGCCGAGCGCCAGGGCATCGTTGAGCTTCACCGCTTTCGGCAGGCTGTAGGCCGGCACCATCTTCTTCACGTGCTTGACCACCGCGTTGATCAGCATGCGCTTGAGCGGCGGCAGCATGTCGGCGACTTCGGTGATGACGACGTGCTTGATGCCGGTCTTGGGCAGCACTTCCTCGGCCAGGTGCGCCATGTTGGCCAGGCAGACCAGCGCCTTGGCGCCGGCGTCGTTGAACTGGTGTTCCATCTCCCGCGCGGTGTACAGCGGGTTGGTGTTGACCACGATGAGCCCGGCGCGCATGGCGCCGAACACCACGATGGGATACTGGATGAGGTTGGGCAGCTGCACCGCGATGCGGTCGCCAGGCTGGAGATCGGTGTTCTGCTGCAGGTAGGCGGCGAAATCGCCGGACAGCTTGTACAGCTCACCGTAGGTCAGGGTCTTGCCGAGATTGCTGAACGCCGGCTTGTCCGCGAAGCGCTCGCACGACTGTTTGAGCACAGCCTGGATGTTCTGGTACTCGTCGGGATTGATCTCGCTGGCGACCCCAACAGGATACTTATCCTTCCAGAAGTTATCGGTCATGAACCCCACTCCTAAGCAACCGCTTTATCACTGCGCGATGGCAGCTGTTTTGTTGTGATTTGTTAACTTTTGTACCGCTGATCGGGCAAAAAGCGTTCCCGAGGTTAGCAGCTTTGCCGGGGAGCGAATAGAGTCCGCGAAGGAGGCTTTCGACATAAAGTGACCGGAACAAATATCCCGGTCACTTCATTCCTTGTCTGCGACAGGCGCGCTGCTCGCGCCATCAGGCGCTTTCGCGCAGCTCCCGGCGCAGGATCTTGCCGACCGGTGTCATGGGCAATGCATCGCGGAACACGTAATGGCGCGGCATCTTGTATCCGGTGAAATTCTCCCGGCAGTAGGCGTGCAGTTCTTCCTGGGTCAGCGTCGGGTCGCTCGGCACGACGAACAACTTGACCGCCTCGCCGGATTTCTCGTCCGCCACGCCGATGGCGGCGCAGGCTGCCACCTTGGGATGAGCCATCACCACGTCCTCGATCTCGTTGGGATAGACATTGAAGCCCGAGACGATGATCAGGTCCTTCTTGCGGTCGACGATGCTGACGAAACCGTCCTGGTCGATCACGGCGATGTCACCGGTTCGCAGCCAGCCCTCTTCGTCGAGCACTTCCGCCGTCGCCTCGGGGCGCTGCCAGTAGCCCTTCATCACCTGCGGTCCCTTCACGCACAACTCGCCGCGCTCGCCCAGCGGCAGGGCATTGCCCTCGTCGTCGATGACTTTCAGTGTGGTGCCGGGCACCGGCAGGCCGACGGTACCCAGCCGCGAATGCTCGCCGTGAGGATTGGCGCAGACCACCGGCGACGTCTCGGTCAGGCCGTAGCCCTCGACGACGGTGCAGCCGGTCATGCTCTTCCAGCGCTCGGCCACCGCCGAAACCAGCGCGGTGCCGCCCGAATTGGTGCCCTTGAGGCGGGAGAAGTCGACCTTCTTGAACTGCGGATGGGCCATCAGCGCGACGAACAAGGTGTTGAGGCCGAGGAAGGCGGAGAACTGCCAACGCTGCAGCTCCTTGACGAAGGCATTGATATCTCGCGGGTTGGTGATCAGCACGTTGTGGTTGCCGGTGACCATCATGCACATGCAATTAACCGTGAAGGCATAGATGTGATACAGCGGCAGTGGCGCGATCATCACCTCCTGGCCTTCGCGGATCACCGGGTGACCCTGGGCGTCGAGCTGCTGCATGTTGGCCCGCACCTGCTGCATGTTGGCCACCAGGTTGCCGTGGGTCAGCATGGCGCCCTTGGCCACCCCCGTGGTGCCGCCGGTGTACTGCAGCACAGCGATGTCATCCAGGCTGAGCGGCGCCGGCTTCAGGCTGTGGCGCGCGCCGTCGCGCAGCAGGTTCTTGAAGGCGACGGCCTGCGGCAGGCTGTAGTCGGGCACCATCTTCTTCAGATGCTTGACCGCCGCATTGACCAGCGCCCCGCGCAACGTCGGCAGCATGTCGCCGATCTGCACCTCGATCAGGTGCTCGATCGCGGTGTCGGCCAGCACCTCCTGCACGTGGTTGCCGAACGTATTGAGATACACCAGCGCCCGCGCGCCGGAATCCTGAAACTGGTGGCGCATCTCCCGTGCGGTATACAACGGGTTGGTGTTGACCACGATGAGCCCCGCACGCAGCGCGCCGAACACCGCGACCGGGTACTGCAGCAGGTTGGGCATCTGGATGGCGATGCGATCACCAGGCTGCAGATCGGTGTGGTGCTGCAGCCAGGCGGCGAACGCGGCGGAGTAACGTTCCAGATCGGAATAGCTGAGGGTCACGCCCATGTTGCTGAACGCCGGGCGGTCGGCGTGCGCCTTGCAGGCGCGCTCGAACACTTCCACGACCGAGCGATAGGCAGCAAGATCGATGTCGTTGGGCACGCCGGCAGGGCGTTTGTCATTCCAGAATTCAGGCTGCATTGTTATTGGCCTCTTTACCTGAGAGTGTCTGGCCCACGCACAGCGGGCTCTGGCGAACTTAGCAGGTCGGCGTCGCGGCGCAACAGCCCGAGCCGCATTAATCACCGCTGTGAATCTTTCATCACGGCATCACGCGGTCCGGCGCCGGGACAAGCGCAGCCCATGCCTCTAGAATGCAGCCCCAGCGCGCGGCACCGGCCAGCTCGGATCGCGCGAGCCGCTTCGATCCATCGGGCGCAGCATCCGGTGCGCCGACCAGCCTGAGGACAATCCATGAGAACGATCAGCAACACGCCTTACGCCGACCTGGAGGTCGGTCAGCAGGCGAGCTACGAAAAACACGTCGAGGAAAAGGACATCCAGCTGTTCGCCGCGATGTCCGGTGATCGCAACCCGGTGCACCTGGATGCCGAGTTCGCTGCCGGTACCCTGTTCAAGGAGCGCATCGCCCATGGCATGTTCAGCGGCGCGCTGATCAGCGCCGCGGTCGCCTGCACCATGCCTGGCCCAGGCACCATCTACCTGGGCCAGACCATGAAGTTCACCCGTCCGGTGAAGATCAACGACACGCTGACCGTGCGCCTGGAAATTCTCGAGAAGCTGCCAAAGAACCGCGTGCGCATCGCCACCCGGGTGTTCAACCAGAACGACGAACTGGTGGTCGACGGCGAAGCCGAAGTGCTCGCCCCGCGCAAGCAGGAAACCGTCGAACTGAAGGAGCTGCCGCCGATTTCCATCGGCTGAGCATTTCCAGGTTCGCCACCGGTTGGCGACGGCAAATGAAGAGGGCGCCCGAGCGGCGCCCTCTTCATTTCTACCGCGCCTGTCGGCAGGGAGCCGGCCCCGGACGGGGGACAGGCACAAGGCTATTACGGCCTTTGGCTACGCCCCGTGCACTTCCCGCCGGAAGGATGCCGATCCGATCACGCGCGTCGACCATCCAGCGAGCAGTACAAAAAGAACAACAACGGGACCCTCACCCATGCTCATTCGCTCGATCGCTCACTGGCGCCTGGCGGCGCTGCTCCTCGGCGGCTTGCCGCTGGCCGTGCCATCCGCTTCGGCTGTTCCGCTCGACCCTGGCGCGGACGAGGCCCTGCTCTACTACCAACGCGCCGACGGCGACTACAACGGCTGGGGCCCGCACCTGTGGAACACCGCCGACTGCAACGGCAGTGCGACCGAAACCAGCTGGACGCAACCGCTCGCGGCGGCGGAGACCGACCCGGAGCATGGCGCGCTCTACCGCATCCCACTCAGCGCCGACGCCAGCTGCCTGAACCTGATCATGCACAAGGGCGATGAGAAGGATCTGGGCGGTACCGACCTGGTCTGGCGCTTCGACGAACTGGGCCGTCGCGTCTTCACGGTCAGCGGCAACCCGCAATTGTCCAGCACGCCAATAAGCGGCAGCGCCGTGGCGATCAAGGGCGCCCGTGCGCACTGGCTCGATCCGTTCACGCTTGCGCTGGTGGGCGGCGCACCGGGCGCCAGCCGCGTCGAGCTGCGCTATGCCCACGATGCCAGCATTCGCATCGACAGCGAGGCGCGTACCGTCAGCGGCGGACAGGCGCTGGCGATGCAACCGGCCAGCCTGCGCAACGGCCTCAGGCGCCAGCACCCGCATCTGGCCGATGCCCCGGCGTACCGGATCAAGGCCAGCGCACATGCCCTGCGTCGCGCCGTGATGAGCCAACTGGTGGTGGTCGCCTATGACGCGGACGACCGGGTTATCGATGCCACCGAAGTGCAGACCGCCGGCATCCTCGACATGCTGTTCGCCTACAACGGTGAGCTGGGTGCAACGCTCGATGGCAGAGGTGTGTCCTTCAAGCTCTGGGCACCGACCGCACAGCGGGTTCGCCTGCATGTTTTCGATGCGTCCAAACGGCTGCTACCGGGATACCCCAAGCCTATGCGGGAGCGGCTCGGCGTCTGGAGCCTGGAAGGTCCGCGTTCGCTGGATCGGCAGTACTACCAGTACGAAGTCACCGCCTACCGACCCAGCACCGGCAGGATCGAGACGACGCTGGTCAGCGACCCCTACGCCCTGAGCCTGTCACGCAACAGCCAGTACGCCCAGGTGGTCGACCTGAATGCCGATGATCTCAAGCCCGCCGGCTGGGATGCGGTGCGTCCGCCACGCCCAGAGCGCCCTGAAGCGAGCGTGATCTACGAAACCCACCTGCGTGATTTCAGCGCCAGCGACGCCAGCCTGCCGGCCGCGCTGCGCGGCACCTACGCCGCGTTTACCCGACCTGACAGCAACGGCATGCGGCACCTGCGCGACCTGCAGAAGGCCGGGCTCACCCACGTCCAGCTGCTGCCGGTGTTCGACATCGCGACCATCGACGAAGACCCCGCCCGGCGGATCAACCTCGACGATCCCTTCGCCAAGCTCTGCGACCTCTCGGACCAGGCCCGCCAGCGCTGGGCGCAATACTGCAGCGCGGCAAGCATCCGCCAGGTGCTGCAGGGCTTCGACCCGGCCAGCGGCCAGGCGCAGTCACTGTACGACGACCTGCGCGGGCTGGATGACTTCAACTGGGGCTACGACCCCTTCCACTTCACCGCGCCCGAGGGCAGCTACGCCAGCAATGCCGAAGGCGTGCAGCGCATCATCGAGTTCCGCCAGATGGTGCAGGCCCTGGCCGGTAACGGCCTGGCCACGGTGATGGACGTGGTCTACAACCATACCAACGCCTCCGGCCTGGCTGACAAATCGGTTCTGGACAAGGTCGTGCCCGGTTACTACCACCGCCGCAACCCCACCACCGGCGCGGTCGAAACCTCGACCTGCTGCGAGAACACCGCCAGCGAGCACCGCATGATGGCCAAGCTGATGATCGACTCGCTGAAGGTCTGGGCCCGCGACTACAAGATCGCCGGTTTTCGCTTCGATCTCATGGGTCACCACATGCGCGAGCAGATCGTCGATGCGTATCGCGCGGTCCGCCGCATCGATCGCGAGACCTATTTCTACGGCGAAGGCTGGGAATTCGGCGAGGTCGCCGGCAATGCGCGCGGCATCAATGCCAACCAGCTGAACATGGCCGGCACCGGTGTCGGCACATTCAACGATCGACAGCGTGATGCGGTACGCGGCGGCAGCCCCTTCGATGGCGGCGACAGCATCCGCCGCAACCAGGGCTTCGCCAACGGGCTCTACCTGCGACCCAACGAGCTGAGCGGCGCCGGGGCTCAGGAAAAAGCGCAACTGCTGCACGCCGCCGACCTGATCCGCGTCGGCATCGCAGGCGGGCTGCGCGATTTCCAGTTCGTCACCGCCGATGGCAGCACGCGCAAAGGCAGCGAGATCGACTACAACGGCCAGCCCGCCGGCTATACGCTGGACCCGCAGGAAACCGTCAACTACGTCTCCAAGCACGACAACCAGACGCTGTGGGACATCAACCAGTACAAGTTCGCCAGCAGCCTGTCGGTTGCCGACCGGGTCCGTCTGCACCTGGTGGCGCTGTCGGTGCCGCTGTTCAGTCAGGGCGTGCCGTTCATTCATCTCGGCTCCGACATCCTGCGTTCAAAGTCCATGCAGCGCGACAGCTACGACTCGGGGGACTGGTTCAACGCGGTGGATTTCAGCTACCAGGACAACAACTGGAACAAGGGCTTGCCACGCGCAGACAAGGACGGCGACAACTGGCCGCTGATTCGCAGGATCATCGTCGATCCACAGGCCAAACCGGGCAGCGCCGACATCGTCGCAGCGAAACGACGTTTTCTCGAGCTGCTGAGCATCCGCAGCGACAGCCCGCTGTTCCAGCTGGAAAGCGCCCGCGAGGTGCAACGGCGCCTGCATTTCCACAATACCGGGCCAGAACAGCTGCCTGGAGTGATCGCCTTCAGCCTGGCGGATAATCCACGTGAGGGGCGCGACCTGGACCGCCGCTACAGCGCTTTGATGGTGGTGATCAATGCATCGGACAAGCGGGTTCGCCTGCCGGCCGCCGATGGCTATCGGTTGCATCCGGTGCTCAAAGCCTCGGTCGACCCGATCAACCGTCAGGCAACGGTAAGCAATGGGATGTTCGAGGTTCCGGCATTCACGACGACGGTGTTCGTCCAGCCCCAGACCCGTCGATAAATCGCGCGCAAAAAAAAGGCGACCATAGGTCGCCTAAATGCCTTGCGTGCTCTTTGAATCTGGAAGAACTCAGCGCTTCTTGTGCGCGTCCTTCCAGATGAAATATCCGAAGCCTCCGAGGAAGGCGACCATCAGGCCGACCGTGACCACCCCTGCGAGCACCACATTATCGACAAACATGAGACCTACCTCCGAAACCTGATTCGCTGTTCGATGGGTTCAAGGTAAACCCGGGCGACCGGGAAAAAATTGACCCGCGTCAATGGCCGCAAGATGCCGATCCCAGGCACGCGCAACGACTGATCCAGGTCAAGAAAACGGGGGTATCAGGAAGGAAACGGGGGCGATTCCGCCGCCGAACGCATGAAGCGCGAATAGCGGCATTGGGCACTAATAACGAAACGGTATGAAACGCAGATAGGTAGAAGTGGGTGACGTTCAGCGTTTCTTCGAGGGCTTCTTGCCCTTCTTTTTCGGCTTGCCAAGTGGCAGGACCTGCTCGAAGGTCTTGCGCATCTCCTCGAGTCGCTTGTCGTTCAGGTCGTGAATGCGGCGGGAACGTTCGGCGCTGAAATCGATCAGGTTCTCGTCACTACTCATGTGGTTGGTCTCGGTGGATCAGGCGAAAGGTCAGGTTGAGACGCGGCTGCGATACCTTGCTGGTCCGCGCGATCTGATGTTGCCAATGATGCTGCGTGGCGCCACTCATGACCAGCAACGAACCATGTCCCAGAAGCAGCGAATGCTGAATCCGTCCAATGCCCTTGCGCCGCAGGTCGAAGCGCCGCTCGGCTCCCAGGCTCAACGATGCCACGACAGGATTGCGGCCCAGCTCGACTTCGTCGTCACTGTGCCAGCCCATGGCATCGCCGCCGTCGCGATACAAGTTGAGCAACACGCCATTGAAGCGGTGCCCCGTTTCGCGCTCCAGGCGCTGACGGACCCCCTGCAACAGCGGCGTCCAGGCCAGCGGCTCATGCTGCAGGCCGGAATAGCGATACGCTGCCTGCGAATCGCCGTACCAGGCCACCAGTCTCGGCACCGCGACCTGGCGGCCGTAGAGGCGTATCTCCGGCTGCGTCCAGGGCGTGGCAAGGATCAGCTCCTGCAGCCAGGCATCGGCGGTATCGCTGTCGACCCAGGCCGCTCGGTAGTTCAGCGCTGCATCGGGCAGCTCGATCGATGGAACATGGCGCGGGCCGCTCGCAGGCACATCAGACCTCGACATCGACCCAGAGCCCTTGGCGCGGCAGTTCTTCGAGCGCGGCCTGATCCTGCTCGTCGGTCTCGCCCTTGGCCAGCTCCTCCGGGGTATAGCCGCGACGCTGCCGCCGCCGTTGCTCGTCGCGCAGCATTTCCGCGCTCTCCTGCGGATGCCGGCGGTCGAGCGTGACGGCGCTTTCGTCGGAGCTCGCCTGTACGGGTGTCACCGGCGCCACCTCGGGGCGTGGCTTGACCACGTCCTGCTGGGCGGCAACCGGAATCACGCCGGTTGGAATGGGTGGCAGCATGCTGATGGCCCTCCTTACCTGTGAGTCGGCGCGGCACCGGTCAACTTTAACAGGACCGCTACACTTCATGCGTCGAGCAGTCGCCATCGGCGTCGCTCTCCCGGCGACGTTCCGTTACCATAGCCGGCTTTTTCACAGCGGGAGGCAGCATGGCGCAGCAGTATCTACCGGGGCAACGCTGGATCAGCGACAGCGAGGCGGAACTCGGCCTCGGAACCATCCTCACTCAGGATGGACGGATGCTCACCGTGCTTTACCCGGCGACCGGCGAAACCCGTCAGTATGCGACGCGCAGTGCGCCACTGACCCGCGTACGCTTCGTCCCGGGAGACGAGATCACCCACTTCGAAGGTTGGAAGATGACCGTGCGCGAGGTCGATGACGTCGATGGCCTGCTGGTCTATCACGGCCTGACCGCGCAGAACGAAGCCCGCACCCTGCCGGAAACCCAGCTGTCGAACTTCATCCAGTTCCGCCTGGCCAGCGACCGCCTCTTCGCCGGCCAGATCGACCCGCTGGCCTGGTTCAGCCTGCGCTACCACACCCTGCAGCACCAGAGCGCCCAGTTGCAGTCCTCGCTGTGGGGCCTGGGTGGCGTGCGTGCACAGCCCATCGCGCACCAGCTGCACATTGCCAAGGAGGTCGCCGACCGCATCGCCCCCCGCGTGCTGCTGGCCGACGAGGTCGGTCTGGGCAAGACCATCGAAGCCGGCCTGATCATCCATCGCCAGCTGCTCTCCGGCCGCGCCAGCCGGGTGCTGATCCTGGTTCCGGAAAACCTCCAGCACCAATGGCTGGTGGAAATGCGTCGCCGCTTCAATCTGGAAGTCGCGCTGTTCGATGCCGAGCGCTTCATCGAGAGCGATGCCAGCAACCCGTTCGAAGACACCCAACTGGCGCTGGTGTCGCTGGAGTGGCTGAAGGAAGACGAGCGCGCCCAGGATGCGGCCTTCGCCGCCGGCTGGGACCTGCTGGTGGTGGACGAGGCGCACCATCTGGTCTGGCACCCGGAAAGTGCCAGCGCCGAATACCGGCTGGTCGAACAGCTGGCGGAAGTGATCCCCGGCGTGCTGCTGCTGACCGCCACCCCGGAACAGCTGGGCCTGGACAGCCACTTCGCCCGTCTGCGCCTGCTCGACCCGAATCGCTTTCACGACCTCGACGCCTTCCGCGCCGAGAGCTCCAGCTACCAGCCAGTGGCCGAAGCCGTGCAGGAACTGCTCGACGAGGGTCGTCTCTCGCAGCAGGCTCATCAGACCATCCATGATTTCCTCGGCGCCGAAGGCGAAGCCCTGCTCGCCGCCGCCACCGATGGCGATATCGAGGCCAGCAGTCGGCTGATCCGCGAGCTGCTCGACCGTCACGGCACCGGCCGCCTGCTGTTCCGCAATACGCGCGCCGCCGTTCAGGGCTTTCCCGAGCGCCAGCTGCACCCCTACCCGCTGCCCTGCCCCGCCGAATACATGGAGCTGCCGCTGGGCGAGCACGCCGAGCTGTATCCGGAAGTCGCCTTCCAGAGTCAGCAGGAACCGGCCGACGAGCAGAATCGCTGGTGGCAGTTCGACCCGCGTGTCGAGTGGCTGATCGACACCCTGAAGATGCTGAAGAAGTACAAGGTGCTGGTCATCTGCGCCCACGCCGAGACCGCGCTGGATCTGGAGGACGCGCTGCGCGTGCGCTCCGGCATCCCGGCCACGGTATTCCACGAAGGCATGAGCATCCTCGAACGTGACCGCGCCGCGGCCTACTTCGCCGACGAGGAGTTCGGCGCGCAGGTGCTGATCTGCTCGGAAATCGGCAGCGAAGGCCGCAACTTCCAGTTCAGCCACCATTTGGTGCTGTTCGATCTGCCGGCTCATCCTGACCTGCTCGAGCAGCGCATCGGCCGCCTCGACCGTATCGGCCAGCAGCACACTATCCAGCTGCACGTGCCCTATCTGGAAACCAGCCCGCAGGAGCGCCTGTTCAAGTGGTACCACGAAGCGCTGAACGCCTTCCTGGCCACCTGCCCGACCGGCAATGCCCTGCAACATCAGTTCGGCCCGCGCCTGCTGCCGCTGGTGGAAGATGGCGATGACGACACCTTCCAGGGCCTGATCGACGAAGCCCGCGCCGAGCGTGAGCGCCTGGAAGCCGAGCTGCATGCCGGCCGCGACCGTTTGCTGGAACTCAATTCCGGCGGTGGCGAGCAGGGCAAGGCGCTGGTGAACGCCATCGAGGAGCAGGACGACCAGTTCGCGCTGCCGATCTACATGGAGCAGCTGTTCGATGCGTTCGGCATCGACAGTGAAGACCACTCGGAAAATGCCCTGGTGCTGCGCCCCAGCGAAAAGATGCTGGACGCCAGCTTCCCGCTGGGCGACGACGAGGCCGTGACCATCACCTACGACCGCGAACAGGCGCTAGCCCGCGAAGACATGCAATTCCTCACCTGGGAACATCCCATGGTGCAGGGCGGCATGGACCTGGTGCTGTCCGGATCCATGGGCAACACCGCGGTGGCGCTGATCAAGAACAAGGCGCTCAAGCCGGGCACCGTGCTCCTCGAACTGTTGTTCGTCAGCGAGGTGGTGGCGCCGCGCGCCCTGCAGCTGAGCCGCTTCCTGCCGCCGCTGGCGCTGCGCTGCCTGCTCGACGGCAACGGCAACGACCTGGCGGCCAAGGTGGCCTTCGACACGCTCAACGATCAGCTGGAAAGCGTGCCACGCGCCAGCGCCAACAAGTTCGTCCAGGCCCAGCGCGACGTGCTGGCCACGCAGATCGCCGCCGCCGAGGCCAAGATCAAGCCGCGCCATGTCGAACGCGTCGCCGAAGCCCAGCGCAAGCTCAAGGCCGGGCTGGACGAAGAGCTTGCCCGACTGGTGGCCCTGCAGGCCGTCAACCCGAGCGTGCGTGACAGCGAAATCGAAGCGCTGCGCCAGCAACGCGAGGACGGTCTGGCGGCACTGGAAAAGGCCGCCCTGCGCCTGGAAGCGATACGCGTACTGGTTGCCGGATAAGCTGGCGCATTCCGGCCCTGACCGGCGGGCTGAGGCCCGCCCCCAGGGCCACGTGCGAAGCTAACCGCGCTCCGCCCGGGCGATGCACCAGTAGGCCGCAATTCGGGTGACCAGCGCCTTCGGCCCCTCGGCGTAGAGCCGCCGGCCAAGGCGCAGCGCTCGTTGCTGCAGCTGCTCGCGGCGCTGCTGGATACAACGCTGCAACTGTTCTCGAGTCTCCGGCGCGCCGAACAGATCGGGCTCGCGCTCCATCAGCTGGGCCATCATCGCCAGGTCATGGTCATCGCCCAAGGCATCGGCGACCTGCTTGAGCTGATCGGCGCGGCTTTCCAGCGCGTCCGGCCAGCACGGCGAAAGCAGCTGGCAGTGATACCAATGATCCTTCACCCGCTTGCGCCACTCGTGCAGCAGCTCGTCCGAAGCATCCCGTTCCGCCCGTGCCAGATCCCGCACGCCGTCGCTGTAGGTGCGGCGCAACCCGTTGGCGAGCAGCCCGAAGCCCTTGCCGGACAGCTTCCAGTGCTGCATTTCCTGGGTCAGCGCACGCAACTCACCCAGCACTTCGGCCAGCTCCGCGTCGAAATCCGCGTGCACCTCGCCATCCGGCGCGGCGCGCTGCTGCAGTTGCAGGCGAATCTGGCGGAACGCGTCGCTGACGAACAGTGGCTGGTTGGCCCGTGCCAGGGCGTCCCAGCTTTCCAGCATCGCCGCGGCATCGCGGGACTCGGCCAGGCGCCGCCCCACGTCGCGCAGCCGCCGGTTGTCGAGCTTGAAACGTGCACCGAGCGGCTCGCGTACCAGCCGCAACAGGGCTCGCAGTTCCTTGAAGCGCTTGCGCGCCTGATGCACCCCTTCCGCGCGCTCATCCGCCTCGACCGTAAGCGCCTGGATCGCCTTGTCGATGCGCTGCAGGGCGGCCTTGCGCACTTCCTTGGCGGCGTTGCGAGTAGGTCGGATGCGATAGGCCATCGAATTGCTCTCCATGAAGACGCTCCGCTTGAGCACCGTTAATGGGACCCGCAGCCTGCACCCGACGTTGACCCGTCAGTGTGAAGTTTTTGTGTCAGCGAATGACGTTGCGGCCCGGCTCAACCGTAGCGCTTGCGCGCCTCGATGGCCAACCCGCTGCCGATGCTGCCGAAGCGGTTGCCCTCGACATGGCGCGCCCGCGGCAGCAACCCGGCGACGCTATCGCGCAACGCGGGAATGGCGCTGGAACCGCCGGTGAAAAACACCGTGTCGACCTCCTCGGCACGCACCCCGGCATCGGTCAGCAGCTGCTTGATGCTGGCACCGATGCGTTCGAGCAGCGCGGCGATGGCGCTCTCGAAGCCCTGCCGGCTCAGCTCGACCCGCAGGTCCGGCTCGATGCGCTGAAAATCGATGGCGAAACGCTGCTGCTCGGTCAGCTCGATCTTGCCCTGCTCCACCTGCATCGCCAGCCAGTGGCCGGCGCGCTGCTCGATCAGGCGGAACAGCCGGTCGATGCCGGTGGGATCGACGATGTCGTAGCGCATGCTCTGCAGCGCGCGCTGCGACGCCGGGGCGTAGACCGCGTTGATGGTGTGCCAGGTGGCGAGGTTGAGGTGGGTGCTGGTGGGCATCGGTGCATCGCTTTTCATCCGGCTGCCATAGCCGAACAGCGGCATCACGCCGTGCAGGCTGAGCTGCTTGTCGAAGTCGGTGCCGCCGATATGCACGCCGCCTGTCGCGAGGATGTCCGCCTGCCGGTCGTCCACCGCACGGCGCTCGGGCGACAGGCGCACCAGCGAGAAGTCGGAGGTACCGCCGCCGATATCCACGATCAGCACGCGCTCCTCGCGCTCGATACGCGACTCGTAGTCGAAGGCCGCGGCGATCGGCTCGTACTGGAAGGACACCTCGCCGAAGCCGATCTTGCGCGCAGCCCCCGCCAGGGTCTCGGACGCCTCGCGGTCGGCCTGCGGATCATCGTCGACGAAGAACACCGGCCGGCCCAGCACGACCTCCTCGAAAGGTCGGCCCGCCGCGGCTTCTGCCCGCTGTTTGAGGGTGCCGAGAAACAGCCCGAGGATATCCTTGAACGGCATGGCGCTGCCCAGCACGGTGGTTTCGCTCTTCAGCAGCTTGGAGCCAAGCAGGCTCTTGAGCGAGCGCATCAGTCGGCCCTCGTAGCCTTCGAGGTACTCGTCCAGCGCCTGGCGACCGTAGACCGGGCGGCGCTCTTCGAGATTGAAGAACACCACCGAGGGCAGCGTCGGCTGGTCACCTTCCAGTGCGATCAGTGGATCGACATCCGGCCGCCACCAGCCGACCGTGGAATTGGAGGTGCCGAAATCGATGCCGCAGGCGCGGGCAGGTGAAGCGTTGAACATGGTGTGGTCCGCGGGTACAGAAAAAACGGCCGCGCAGTGTAATGGAGGTAGCACCCGCTTGCAGGCCTATCGTCGGCTGCCGCAGCCAAGGGTTCTACCCGCAAAAAAAATGCCCGGCCATCACTGGTCCGGGCACAAACCCCATGACGCAACGCCCTGTCAGGCAGGCACCGCCTCCGCACCAGGCGCCCCGGCAGTCATTCTGGCCGTCATGCGCTTGGCATCGGCACAGAAGGTCCGTGAAGCCTGGAACAGGAACACCATGGTCAGCAGCAGCGACGCCGGAATCAGGTACATCGCGCCGTGCAGCCCTTCGGCGCGGAACGCCTCGGCCATTTCGCCAGCCCCTGCCGCCAGCATCGCCGCTTCGGCGAAATGGTCCGAGAGCAGCCCCACCACCACCGTGCCCATGCCACCACCGAGCAGGTACAAGCCGGCAAAGAACAGCGCCATGGCCGTGGCCCGCAGGCGCGGCTCGACCACGTCCTGGATCGCGGTGTAGACGCAGGTATAGAAGTTGTAGGAGAACAGCCAGCCGATGCTGAAGACCGCAACGAACAGGCCCACGTCGATCCGCCCGGCGAGCAGCGCGTAACCGGTCGCGAGCGTGGCGATCAGCATGCTCACCGCGGCGAACATCAGCCGGCCGCGGGCGAAGCGCTGATGGATGCGATCGGCGACCCAGCCGCCTAGGGTGAGGCCGATCAGGCCGGTCAGGCCGACGATCACACCGGTGGCGACCGAGGCATTGACCAGCGAAACCCCGTGATAGCGCATCAGCAATGGCACCATGAAAGCGTTGCAGGCGTAGGTGGCGAAGTTGAATGCCAGCCCGGCCATTACCAGCCACCAGAAGGTCCGGATCGACAGCACCTTGCGGATCGGCTGCTGCACGGGTTCCTGCGAGACCTTGACGATCTCGGCCGCGCCGCGCGTGGGCTCGCGGATCAGGAAGATGAACACCGCCAGCACCAGCCCGGGCACCGCGGCGATGAAGAAGGGCGCACGCCAGCTGCCGAAGAACTCGACCATGGAACCGATGGTGAAGAAGGCCAGCAGCAGCCCCAGCGGCAGGCCCAGCATGAAGATGCCCATGGCCCGGGCCCGCTTGTGCGCCGGAAACAGGTCGCCGATCAGCGAGTTGGCCGCCGGCGCGTAGCTGGCCTCGCCGATACCGATGCCCATGCGAATCAGCAGGAAGCTCCAGAAGTTCCAGGCCAGCCCGTTGATAGCCGTCAGGCCGCTCCAGGCGGTGAGCCCCCAGCCCATGATCTTGCGCCGCGAGCCGAGGTCGGCCATGCGCCCCAGCGGCAGGCCGGCAATGGCGTAGACGATGGTGAAGGCGGTGCCGATCAGGCCGAGCTGGAAGTCGTTGAGGCTCCACTCCAGCCGGATCGGCTCGGCGATGATGGCCGGGATGGTGCGATCGAAGAAGTTGAACAGATTCGCCAGAAACAGCAGAAACAGCACGCGCCAGGCGTTGGAAGCTTGGGTGGAAGGCTGCATGACGTCGGTCTCGATTGTTCTTATATTCCGGCCGCAGACCAGCCGGGACTCGACAATGACTCTAGAGTCTGTGCCTGCTCCTGTCTCCGAACATCAGCCTCGCTTATGCCGCGCGATGGTTCAGCGGGCGCACCATTCGGCGAGCCAGCCGAGGCTGGCCTCGCTGCCCTGCTCGCCCGGCTTGTATTCGGCGCCCAGCCAGCCCTGGTAGCCGCCGGCCTTCAGCGCCTGCAGCGCCGCCGGGAAGTCCACCTCGCCGGTACCGGGCGCGCCGCGCCCGGGGCAATCGGCAAACTGCACATGACCGATGCGCCCGGCCAGCCGGGCGATGCAGTCCGGCAGGTCCAGCCCCTGACGGGCCATATGGTAGAAGTCCAGCTGCGCCATGCAGTTGGGGTGCTCGACCCGCTCCAGCAGCGCAAGCAGGTCGGCCGCGCTGTTGATCAGAAATCCCGGCATGTCCAGCGGGTTGATCGCCTCGCAGAGCACGCGGATGCCGAGCAGCTCGAAGGCATCGGCGGTCTTCCACAGGTTGCGCTCCAGGGTCTCCAGCGCCAGTTCGCGTTCGACACCCTCGGCCAGGCGCCCCGGCAGCACGTTGACGCAGGCCGGGCGCACCATGAGCGCGTAGTTCAGCGCCTCCTGCAGGGCGGCATCAAAGGCGTCCTGCCTCTCCGGTACCGCCGCCAGCCCGGGGCCGCCCTGCATCAGGTCGCCGGCCGGCAGGTTGATCAGCACCAGCGGCAGGCCGGCGCGCTCGAGTTGGTCCTTCAGCCGGATGGCCGGGACTTCGTAGGGGAACTGGATCTCCACACCATCGAAGCCGGCGACGCGGGCCGCGAGGATGCGCTCGATCAGCGGCAGCTCGGTGAACAGCAGCGAGAGGTTGGCCGCGATCTTCACTGGTCGCCCTCCCGGTACATCTGCACCAGCGTTGCCGGATCGCGTTCCAGGTTGCCCTGGCTGCCGTGCAGGCGCATCAACTGCGCGGCCAGACCGCTCAAGGGCGTCGCCGCCCCCTGCTCACGGGACAGTTTCACTGCGGTGTCGAGATCCTTGAGCAAGGTGCGCACGTGCCATTTCACCGGCTCGAACTCACTCGCTGCCATCTGGGGAGCGAGGATCTGCAGCGGTCTGGAGTCAGCGAAACCGCCCGCCAGTGCCGGCGCCAGCAGGCTGGCATCGACCCCGGCGCGCTCGGCCAGCGCCACCACCTCGGCGATCACCAGGGCGTTGCAGGCGACGATCATCTGGTTGCAGACCTTGGTCACCTGCCCGGCGCCGACCTCGCCCATGTGGGTCAGACGCTGGCCGAGGTTCATCAGAATCGGCCGCACCCGCTCGACATCCTCGGCACGGCCGCCAGCCATGATCGCAAGCGTGCCGGCTTCCGCGCCGGCAGTGCCGCCGGAGACCGGTGCATCGACCCAGCGCATGCCACTGCGGAATTCCAGCTCTGCCGCCATATCCCGGGTCGCGGTGGGTTCCAGGCTGGAATGGTCGACCAGCAGCTTGCCCGCCTTGCCGCCCTCGGCGACGCCCCCCTTGCCGAACAGCACCTCGCGCACGGCGGCGGTGTCGGCCAGGCAAAGCAGCACGACATCGGCCTCGGCGCACAGCTCGGCGGGGGTCGCCACGGCCCTGGCGCCCAGATCGACCAGTGGCTGGCACTTCGCCGACGAGCGATTCCACACCACCAGACGATATCCGGCCGCCAGCAGGCGTCGACACATCGGCAGGCCCATCAGGCCGATCCCGGCGAAGGCAATGGTTGGCAGATCGGACATGAGACGGCTCCTTGGTGAACGAATGGCCGATTCTAGCCCCGCCCCGGCGTATCCGGCCATGGCGCGAGGCGCAGCAGCGCTGCCCCATGCGACCGCGCAATGTCACAATGTCATCAAACGCAATCCAGCATTTTGCCCGACCAACCGGAACGATCCGCCTTCAAGCGCCTCTGAAGGAGGCCCCGAGGCATCGCCTCGCGCAGACCATCCGCTCATCGCACGTGCTCGTCGTGCATCAGAAGACATCGCAGGAAACACGCAATGGATTTAATTCAGATCATCGTCCTGGCCATCGTGCAGGGGCTTACCGAGTTCTTGCCGGTATCGAGCTCCGCTCACCTGATCCTCTTCCCGCACCTGGTGGGCTGGGACGACCAGGGGCTGGCATTCGACGTAGCCGTGCACCTGGGCACGCTCGCCGCCGTGGTCTGGTACTTCCGCCAGGAAGTGTTCGGCATGACCCGCGACTGGTTCGCATCCCTTGCCCGCCGCGAGCGTGTCGGTGACAGCCGGCTGGCCTGGGCCGTCATTCTCGGCACGATCCCGGCGGGCATCGCCGGGCTGCTGTTCAAGGGATTCATCGAGGAGCAGATGCGTTCGCCGCTGGTGATCGCCTGGGCAACCATCGGCTTCGGCCTGCTGCTGTGGTGGTCAGACGTGGCCAGCCGGCGTACGCCGCAACCGCGCGATGAGCACAGCCTGAGCTGGAAAGACATTCTGCTGATCGGCTGTGCACAGGCACTGGCACTGATTCCCGGCACCTCGCGCTCAGGCGTCACCATGACGGCTGGCCTGCTGCTGGGACTGTCGCGCTCCGGCGCGGCGCGCTTCTCGTTTTTGCTGTCGATCCCGATCATCGTGCTTGCCAGCGGCTTGAGCACGCTCGATCTGGTGGAAGGCGAGGTAGCCGTGGACTGGACGGCAATGGGGCTGGGGGTGGTGCTGTCGGCGATCAGCGCCTACCTGTGCATCCACTTTTTCCTCAAACTGCTGGAACGTGTCGGCATGTTGCCGTTCGTGATCTATCGCCTGATTCTCGGCGCCGTGCTGCTGGTACTGTTCAGCGGCGTCTGAGTGATCACGCCGCGGCGCGCTGGGCGCTTGCCGCGGCGTTTGGCCGGATCGTCTTGCGACGCCCTAGCCTTGTGGCAGATCGATCAGCAGCGGGCCGAGCACGAACGCCGCCAGACGCGCCTGGGTGAACATCTTTTCGCCAAACGCCACGCCAGGATCGTCCTTGGATTCGACCGGCTGCTCCCGAATTCTGGCCACCTCCCTGAAGGAGTGGCCATCCGCCCAAACCATGGTCGACTGACGCTTCTCATCGCACATCACATTCGTTTCCTTCGCCCTGCGGGGTGGCACATTGCTGATATTCGGCCACTACAGAACCCTTAGGTTTAGCGCCTGAAAAAAGTTCGTCGTGTTGCAGGATATTTCGCCAGCGGTCCGGCCAGGGCGATGGCCGGTTTTGAAGTCGTTCAGCTTTTCGCTTGGCTCCCGGTGGCCGCCAGGCTCTATAATCCGCGCGCTTTTTCCGCTATTGAACCGGAGAACCCTCAATGCTGAAGCGCTCCCTGGCAGCCGTCGCCGGCCTTGCCCTGTCCTTGTCCATTGCCACTACCCATGCCGCCGAAACCCTGCGGGTTTCTGCCATTCCTGACGAAGCCCCGACCGAGCTGATCCGCAAGTTCAAGCCGCTGGGCGAATATCTGGAACAGCAGCTGGGCATGCCGGTGAAATTCACCCCGGTGTCGGATTACGCCGCGGTCGTCGAGTCCCTGGCATCCGACCGCCTCGATCTCGCCTGGCTCGGCGGCTTTACCTTCGTGCAGACGCGCCTGAAGACCGGCGATGCGATCCCGCTGGTGCAGCGCGAGCAGGATGAGCAGTTCACCAGCAAGTTCATCACCGCCGATCCCGAGGTCAAGTCGCTGGCCGACCTGAAGGGTAAGACCTTCGCGTTCGGCTCGGTGTCCTCCACCTCTGGCAGCCTGATGCCGCGCTACTTCATGCTCAAGGACGGCATCGAGCCGGAGCAGTACTTCAAGCGCATCGCCTACTCCGGCGCCCATGACGCCACTGCGGCCTGGGTCGAAGCCGGCAAGGCCGACGCCGGCGTGCTCAACGCCTCGGTCTGGGACAAGCTGGTCGCGGCCGGCAAGGTCGATACCGCCAAAGTGCGAGTGATCTCCACCACCCCGCCCTACTACGACTACAACTGGACGGTGCGTGGCAACCTCGATCCGGCGCTGGTCGAGAAGATCAAGGCAGCGTTCCTCGCCCTCGATCCGGCCAACCCGGAGCACAAGGCGATCCTCGATCTGCAGGCCGCCAGCCGCTTCATCGAGACCAAGCCGGAGAACTATGCCGGCATCGAGGAAGCCGCGCGCGCAGCCGGCCTGCTCAAGTGACGCCATCGCTGCGTCGCCCATGAACAGCCTGCAAACCGAGCAGATACCGGGCCACGTCGGCATGCAGGGCCCAGCGCTGAAGCTCGCCGGCGTGGACCATACCCACGCCGGCGGCCAGATGGCGTTGCAGGGCATCGACATGCAGGTCGCACCCGGCGAGCGCGTTGCCATCATCGGCCCGTCCGGTGCTGGCAAGACCACCCTGCTGCGATTGCTGGCCACGGCGCTCAAGCCTGACGGCGGCGAAGTCGAGCTGCTCGGACAACGTCCCTGGTCGCTCTCCGCCGGAGCTCGCCAACGCCTGCGCACGCGCATCGGCCTGATCCACCAGGCGCCGCCGCTGCCGCCTCGGCAACGCGTCATCACCGCGGTGCTGGCCGGTCGTCTCGGCCAGTGGTCGCTGGCGAAAAGCCTGCTCAGCCTGATCTACCCACTGGATCGCCAGGGCGCTGTCGACGCACTCGGTCGCCTGGACCTGGCGGACAAGCTGTACATGCGCTGCGATCAGCTCTCCGGCGGTCAGCTGCAGCGCGTCGGTATCGCCCGCATGCTCTACCAGGGCGCGGACCTGATCCTCGCCGACGAACCCGTTTCGGCAATGGACCCGGTGCTGGCCAGCCACACGCTGGGCCTGCTCAACCGCGAGGCACAGCGGCGCAGCGCCACCCTGCTGGCCAGCCTGCACGCGGTGGAGCTGGCGCTGGAGCACTTCCCGCGCATCATCGGTGTGCGGGACGGACGCATCCTGTTCGACAAACCGTCCGCCGAAATCGGCCCGGGCGAGCTGGCTGCGCTGTACGCCAACGAGCAGCTCGAACACACGCCGGCATCGGCACCAGCGCCGCGCGTGCAGCTGAACATTCCACGATGCTGAACCCCGCGCTCGTTCGCCATGACCCTGCCGCCACCTCCCGCCTGCTGCTGACGCTGCTGGCCGTGGCGCTGCTCTGGCCGGGCCTGCGGTTGAGCGAGCTGGACATTGGCGTGCTGTTCGACGGCAGCAACGCCGACACCATGGGCAGCTTCGTTTCGGCCTTCTGGCCGCCGGAGCATGGCGGAGACTTCCTTGCCCTGCTCTGGCAGGCGACGCTGGAAACCCTGGCCATCGCCACCGCCGGCATGACCCTCGCGCTGGCCATCGCCATTCCCTGCGCCCTTCTCGCCACTCGCGCGCTGTCGCTCTCGGCACTCAGCCGAGGCGGCCGCCCGGCCTGGTGGACCCACGCCCTGCGCTGGCCGGTACGCGGCCTGCTGATCGTGCTGCGCAGCATTCCGGAGATCGTCTGGGCGCTGCTGTTCGTTCGCGCCGTTGGCCTCGGCCCGACCGCTGGCGTGCTGGCCATCGCCATCACTTACGCCGGCATGCTGGGCAAGGTCTATGCAGAGATCTTCGAATCGGTCGACCCGTTGCCGGCCCGCGCCCTGCTCGGCAGCGGGGCCTCACGGTTGCAGGCGTTTTTCTACGGCGTGCTGCCACAGGCCACCGGAGAAATGCTGTCCTACAGCGTGTACCGCTGGGAATGCGCTATTCGTGCATCGGTGGTGATGGGCTTCGTCGGCGCTGGCGGGCTGGGTCAGCAGATGGATCTGTCGATGCGCATGTTCGCTGGCGGCGAAGTGGCGAGCATGCTGCTGACCTTCCTGGCGCTGGTGCTGCTGGCGGACCTGCTCAGCCGTCTGCTGCGCTGGAGGTTCGCATGAGGTTGCTGTCGCGCCTGCTCATCCCGCTGGGTCTGCTCGGCGCCGTGATGGCGGCGTTCGCCTTCCTGCAGCTGGACAGCGCCGCACTGCTCAGCCGCGACGGCCTGACCCAGATGGCTGCCTACGCGTCGGGCTTCATGACCCCGGACCTGTCGGCCAATCATCTGCGGGCGATCGCTCACGGCACGCTGGAAACCCTGGCCATGTCGGCCATTGGCACCCTGCTCGCCGCGCTGCTCGGCCTGCTGCTGGCGCTACCGGCGGCCGGGCGCTTCGGTTTGCTCGCGCAAGCGGCGTCGCGCCTGCTGCTCAATGCACTGCGGGCAATTCCGGAACTGGTGTGGGCGGCACTGATGGTGCTCGCCGCCGGCCTAGGCCCGAATGCCGGGACCCTGGCGCTGGCGCTGCATACTGCCGGTGTGCTGGGCCGCCTGTTCGCCGAGGCGCTGGAGAACACCCCGCCGCAGCCCGCCGACGCCCTGCGCCTGGCCGGCAGCGGCCGGGTTGCCGCGTTCTGCTACGGCACCCTGCCGACTTTGTGGCCGCAGCTGGTGGCCTACACGCTGTATCGCTGGGAGAACAATATCCGCATGGCCAGTGTGCTCGGCTTCGTCGGCGCCGGTGGCCTCGGCCAGATGCTCTACATGAGCCTCAGCCTGTTCCAGGAAGCTCAGGCGTCGACGGTGATCCTCGCCATGCTGGCGATGGTGCTGGCGGTGGACAGCCTGAGCGCCTGGGCGCGGCAGCGCTGGGTGAGAGGCTGAGGGCGGCGTCAGCGTCACGCCCGCCCCGTTTCAGTGCAGCGCCGGCTTCGCTACGCGTTCCTGCACCAGCACCCAGGGCGCCACGACCACGGCCCACAGGTCGGGGTCCCGCTCCAGCCAGTCCTGAGCCTGCTCGGCAGGCATCTTCGCCAGCTGGCCGCCGGTCAGCCAGGCGGCCACCTTGGCCTGATCGTCCTCGGCTACCGCCACCGCTACCTCGACCAGATCGGCCTCGCCAGCCACCTGCAGCAACGCGCCGCGGGCGAAGAAAGGCTGCAGTTCCTGCCAGGTGATCGCTGCGGTTTCGCCCAACAGCTTGGCATAAAGAGTGCTTGCGTCGTCGGCCATGGGACTCGTCCGTAACGAAAAAGGCGCCATGATACCCGCGCCCCGATTCCCATCAAACGGTTGAATCTGCCGGCTGTGCAAACGGAGGAGACACTTCTACACTGTGCCGGTACAGTTGCCGGAGCGTTTCGGGATGTTCGCCTCTTAACGGCACTCCGGCCCGCAGGATTCAAACAATAACGATGCAAGTGGAGCACTTATGAAGACCAACCAGCGTCTTTCGAAAATTTTCCTGGCAATGGCACTGACCGGCGCAGCCAGCTACAGCCTGGCCGCCGACACGATCCGCATCGGATTGGCAGGGCCGGTAACCGGGCCGGTGGCGCAGTACGGGGACATGCAGTTCATCGGGGCCGAAATGGCCATCGAGCAGATCAACAAGGCCGGCGGGGTGAACGGCGCGCAACTGCAGGGCGTTCGCTACGACGATGCCTGCGATCCGAAACAGGCCGTGGCGGTGGCCAACAAGATCGTCAATGACAACGTCAAGTTCGTCGTTGGCCACCTCTGCTCCAGCTCCACTCAGCCGGCGTCCGATATCTACGAGGACGAAGGCATCCTGATGATCACCGCGGCGTCCACCAGCCCGGACATCACCTCCCGCGGTTACGAGCTGATCTTCCGCACCATCGGCCTGGACAGCCTGCAGGGTCCGACCGCCGGCAACTTCATTGCCGATCACGTCAAGCCGAAGAACGTCGCCGTCATCCACGACAAGCAGCAGTACGGCGAAGGCATCGCCACGGCCGTCAAGCAGACCCTTGAAAGCAAGAACATCAAGGTCGGCCTGTTCGAAGGCATCAATGCCGGTGACAAGGACTTCTCCTCGCTGATCGCCAAGCTCAAGCGCGAAGGCGTCGACTTCGTCTACTACGGCGGCTACCACCCGGAGCTGGGCCTGCTGCTGCGTCAGTCCAAGGAAAAAGGTCTGAACGTGCGCTTCATGGGTCCGGAAGGCGTCGGCAACTCGGAAATCTCCGCCATCGCCGGCCCGGCCTCCGAAGGCATGTACGTGACGCTGCCGAAGTCCTTCGACCAGGATCCGCGCAACAAGGAACTGGTTGATGCCTTTAAGGCCAAGAAGCAGGACCCGAGCGGCCCGTTCGTGTTCCCCGCCTACGCCGCGGTCCAGGTCATCGCAGAAGGCATCGAGAAGGCTGGCAGCACCGACACCGACAAGGTCGCCGAAGCGCTGCGCAGCAACACCTTCGACACTCCCACCGGCAACCTCGCGTTCGATGAAAAGGGCGACCTGAAGGACTTCAACTTCGTCGTCTACGAATGGCACCAGGACGGCACCAAGACCGAAGCCAAGTAACTTTCATCAGCCTGGCAAAGCCCACACTCGCTTGTGGGCTTTGTTTTAGCGGGCGGCCCTGCCACAAGCACCGGGCCGCCTTGCCATACCTGTAATCCAACGAGCGGCCTGAACAGCAGGCCCGCCTCGAACCGACGCCATGCGTGATCCGCAGGGTGCCGTACCGCAGTGGCGCCGCGCCAGGGTGTGCGGTGTGTTCGAAGTGGGCAGCGCAGCCAGACCGGATGGAATTGCAGGGACTTCGGGAGAGCAGTGATGCCTGAGCTTTACCACTACCTACAACAGCTGATCAACGGGCTGACCGTTGGCAGCACCTACGCGCTGATCGCCATCGGTTACACGATGGTGTACGGCATCATCGGCATGATCAACTTCGCCCACGGCGAGGTGTACATGATCGGCTCGTATGTCGCTTTCATCGCCATTGTCGGCCTGTCCATGATGGGCCTGGATGCCTTGCCTATCCTGATGATCGGCGCCTTCGTCACCGCCATGATCGTCACCAGCGCCTACGGTTACAGCATCGAACGGGTGGCCTACCGCCCGCTACGTGGCAGTAACCGCCTGATCCCGCTGATCTCCGCCATCGGCATGTCCATCTTCCTGCAGAACGTCGTGCTGCTGGCCCAAGACTCCAAGGACAAGGCAATCCCCAACCTGATGCCGGGCAATCTGGTCATCGGTGAAAGCACCATGAATGGTGTGGTGATCTCCTACATGCAGATCCTGATCTTCGTGGTCACCTTCGTCGCCATGTACGGCCTCACGCTGTTCATCTCCCGCTCCCGCCTGGGCCGTGCCTGCCGCGCCTGCGCCGAGGACCTGAAGATGGCCAACCTGCTGGGCATCAACACCAACGGCATCATCGCGCTGACCTTCGTCATCGGCGCGGCGCTGGCTGCCATCGCGGCGGTGCTGATCAGCATGCAGTACGGCGTGATCAACCCGCACATCGGCTTCCTCGCCGGCATCAAGGCATTCACTGCCGCAGTGCTCGGCGGCATCGGCAGCATTCCGGGCGCCATGCTCGGCGGCCTGGTGCTGGGCGTCGCCGAAGCCTTCGGTGCCGACATCTTCGGCGATCAGTACAAGGACGTCGTGGCCTTCAGCCTGCTCGTGCTCGTGCTGCTGTTCCGCCCCACCGGCATCCTCGGCCGCCCGGAGGTGGAAAAGGTATGACCGGCAATCTGCGTATCGCTTTCTTCAGCGCCCTGCTGGTCATCGCCGTGGCGGTGCCGGTGTTCGGCCTGAAGCTCACCACCGTCGGTATCCGCGTCGAGGTGCATGGCGCCGAAGCCGGCACCTTCTGGATCATCGCCGCCTGCGCGGTGGCCATGTTCGTCTGGCAACTGTTCCGCACGCATCTGGCCGCCGGCTGGGCCGCCAGCCCGAGCCTGCCGAGCGTGCCAGCCGGTGCTGGCAACTTCCTCACCCTGCCCTCGACCCAACGCTGGATCATCCTGGCGCTGGTGCTGGTTGCGCTGGTCTGGCCGTTCTACGGCTCGCGCGGCGCCGTGGACATCGCCACGCTGATCCTGATCTACGTAATGCTCGGCCTCGGCCTGAACATCGTGGTCGGGCTGGCCGGCCTGCTGGACCTGGGTTACGTCGGCTTCTACGCCGTGGGCGCCTACACCTACGCGTTGCTGTCGCACTACTACGGGGTCGGCTTCTGGACCGCGCTGCCAATCGCCGGAGCGATGGCCGCACTGTTCGGCTTCCTGCTCGGCTTCCCGGTACTGCGTCTACGCGGTGACTACCTGGCCATCGTGACGCTGGGGTTCGGCGAGATCATCCGCATCCTGCTGCGTAACATGACCAGCATCACCGGCGGCCCCAACGGCATCAGCGGCATCGACAAACCGACCTTCTTCGGCCTGTCGTTCGACCGCCGCGCCGCGGAGGGCATGCAGACCTTCCACGAGTACTTCGGCATCGCCTACAACTCGGTGAACAAGGTGATCTTCCTCTACCTGATCGCCCTGCTGCTGGTACTGCTGACCCTGTTCGTGATCAACCGGCTGCTGCGCATGCCGATCGGCCGCGCCTGGGAAGCCCTGCGCGAAGACGAGATCGCCTGCCGCGCACTCGGCATGAACCCCACGGTGATCAAGCTTTCCGCGTTCACCCTCGGCGCCACCTTCGCCGGGTTCGCCGGCAGCTTCTTCGCTGCACGCCAGGGGCTGGTCTCGCCGGAGTCATTCACCTTTATCGAGTCGGCGATCATTCTCGCCATCGTCGTGCTGGGTGGCATGGGCTCGCAGCTCGGCGTGATTCTCGCAGCCATCGTGATGATCCTGCTGCCCGAGCTGATGCGCGAGTTCAGCGAATACCGCATGTTGATGTTCGGCGCCCTGATGGTGCTGATGATGATCTGGCGTCCGCAAGGCCTGCTGCCGATGCAACGCCCGCACCTGGAGCTGAAGCAATGAGCCGCCCGATCCTGGAAGTACGCGGCCTGACCATGCGCTTCGGCGGCCTGCTGGCCGTCAACGAGGTGGCGCTGACCGTACACGACAAGCAGGTGGTTTCGATGATCGGCCCCAACGGCGCCGGCAAGACCACCGTATTCAACTGCCTGACCGGCTTCTACCAGCCGACCGCCGGCGAAATCCTGCTCGACGGCACGCCGATCCACGGCCTGCCCGGCCACAAGATCGCCCGTCAGGGCGTGGTACGCACTTTCCAGAATGTCCGCCTGTTCAAGGACATGACGGCGGTGGAGAACCTGCTGGTAGCGCAACACCGACACCTGAACACCAACTTTCTCGCCGGTCTGCTGAAGACGCCGGCGTTCCGTCAGAGCGAACGCGAGGCCATGGACTTTGCCGCCCACTGGCTGGAACAGGTGAACCTCACCGACATCGCCAACCGCCCGGCGGGCACCCTCGCCTACGGTCAGCAGCGTCGCCTGGAAATCGCCCGCTGCATGATGACGCGTCCGCGCATTCTCATGCTGGACGAGCCGGCGGCCGGCCTGAACCCGAAGGAGACCGAGGACCTCAAGGCGCTGATCGCCCTGCTGCGTGATGAACACGGTATCACCGTGCTGCTGATCGAGCACGACATGAAGCTGGTCATGAGCATTTCCGACCACATCTACGTGATCAACCAGGGCACCCCACTGGCCAACGGCTCGCCCGAGCAGGTGCGCAACAACCCTGACGTGATCAAAGCCTATCTGGGGGAGGCGTGAGCATGCTGACTTTCGAAAACGTCTCGACCTTCTACGGCAAGATCCAGGCCCTGCACGGCATCAACGTGCAGGTACAACAGGGCGAAATCGTCACCCTGATCGGCGCCAACGGTGCCGGCAAATCGACCCTGCTGATGACCCTCTGCGGCACACCGCAGGCGGCCAGCGGCAGCATTCGCTTCCAGGGTGAAGAGCTGGTCGGCCAACAGACCTGCGACATCATGCGCAAGGCCATCGCCGTGGTGCCCGAGGGTCGGCGGATATTCTCGCGCCTGACGGTGGAGGAGAATCTCTCCATGGGGGGCTTCTTCACCGGCAAGGCGGACTTCCAGGAGCAGCTGGACAAGGTGCTCGGCCTGTTCCCGCGGCTGAAGGAGCGTTATCAGCAGCGCGGCGGCACCATGTCCGGTGGTGAACAGCAGATGCTCGCCATCGCTCGCGCACTGATGAGCAAGCCCAAGCTGCTGCTGCTCGACGAGCCGTCGCTGGGCCTGGCGCCGATCATCATCCAGCAGATCTTCGAGATCATCGAGCAGTTGCGCGAAGACGGCGTGACCGTGTTCCTGGTCGAGCAGAACGCCAACCAGGCGCTCAAGCTGGCCGATCGCGGCTATGTGCTGGAGAACGGCCATATCGTCATGCAGGGAAGTGGTGAGGACCTGCTGACCGATCCGAAGGTACGCGACGCCTACCTGGGCGGCTGACCCCAACCATGGTCGACGAAAAGCCCTGCCGTCCTGGCGGGGCTTTTTCGTTTTCCGGTCCGGCATGCCGCCAGACGAACCCACACGCTGCGCGTACGGTCGAACAGCCGCTATGCTTGCTCGAATGCCTCTATCCCACTAATGCCAGTCAAGGAGACCTCACGATGCGCCATTGCCTGCTCGGCCTGCTCATGGCTGCCAGCGTCACCGCCAATGCCGCGGTACAGACGCAGGAAATCCCCTACACCGCTGCCGACGGCACCAAGATGATCGGTTACTACGCCTACGACGATGCCATCGAGGGCAAGCGCCCCGGCATCGTGGTGGTGCATGAATGGTGGGGCCTTAACGACTACGCCAAGCAACGCGCCCGCGACCTCGCCGAGCTGGGCTACAGCGCCCTGGCCATCGACATGTATGGCGAGGGCAGGAACACCGAGCACCCCAAGGACGCCATGAGCTTCATGCAGGCCGCACTGAAGGACACCGATGCAGCCAAGGGCCGCTTCAACGCCGGCCTGGATCTGCTCAAGGAGCAGACACAGACGGATACCGACAAGCTGGGTGCGGTCGGCTACTGCTTTGGCGGCAAGGTAGTCCTGGACATGGCGCGCCAGGGCGTGCCGCTGGACGGCGTGGTCAGCTTCCACGGCGCATTGGCCACCGAAACCCGCGCCGCGCCGGGTAGCGTCAAGGCGCGAGTGCTGGTCGAGCACGGCGCCGAAGACAGCATGATCAGCGCCGACGATGTCGCGGCCCTGAACGTCGAGATGGTCAAGGCCGGCGCCGATTACCAGTTCGTCAGCCTGCCGGGGGCCAAGCACGGCTTCACCAATCCGGGCGCCGATGCCCATCAGAAGAACGGCCTCGACGTGGCCTATCAGAAAGCCGCCGACGAGCGCTCCTGGCGTGATATGCAGCGGTTCTTCAAAGACACCTTCGGCCCGTCGACGCCTGCCCGGTCGCAGTGACCGTTCGACGCGCCGCGTTCGATTCGCCCCGGCGGCACGCCTGCCGCCGGGGCTCGTGCTAGCATTGCGCGCACAACTCAGCGTCGAACACGAGTCATGGCCGAACACGATTTCCGCTACACCCTGCTCAACCCCGCCCACACCCTCACCGAATGCCGTGCACTGGCGCCGGGCCGCTACCAGGTCACCGGCAATGGCGGCTCGATTCGCAGCGGCGACGTACTGATCGTCACCCTCAAGGGCAGCCGCGATCTTTCGCAGCGCCTCACCGTCGAGAAAGTGCGCCATCTGATCAACCCGCCCGGACAGTGGATGGCCGTGGCCAGCGGGCCGGTGTTTCACGAACTGGAGATCCTCAACTGGCAGGTTGCCTGTGACAGCTGTGGCAAGCGGCTGGACTTCGAGTTCGCCGTCGACGCCAGGCTCGGCGAGACCGCACGCAAGCCGGCAGCCCAGGCACGCATCGCCGAGCTGGGCTGGTCCGGCCAGGATGGCCAGCACCGTTGCCCCAGTTGCCGGAAGGAGGAACAGCTATGACATTGCGCGTCTTGCCCCTGGTTGCAGCGCTCGGCCTGGTCGGTTGCGCAACAGAACCGCTGGAACTGCAACGCGACGTAACCTATATCGCCGAGTGGATTGGCGACGAACCGGTGATCGGCCGCACACCGGTCTCGCTGACCTTGAGCGAAGGGCGTGCCTACGGCAATGCCGGCTGCAACCACTGGTTCGGCAGCTACGAGCTCGATGGCCAGCGGCTGCGCTTCAGCAATCTGGGTAGCACACGAAAGATGTGCGCCGAGGAGATCATGGAACAGGAGCACCAGTTCCTCGACCTGCTCAACCGAGTCGAGCGCTGGGACGTCTCCAACATCGACCAGCTACGCCTCTGGCCAGGCGAAGGTGCCGCGCTGCGCCTCTGGCCGGAACTCGAATAAGCAGCGCCAAATGTGCGCAGACGACGGCGTCTACGCACCGCTTTCAGGCACCGAAAGCCACTCCGCGACGCCATGCGCCGGCGCTTTTCCCCGCTGAATCCGGGAAACAGCCTCCCATACGACCGTCAGCTGGCCTCTGACGCCTCTTCTGCACGATGGCGCCCTCCGGTCTGCGAAACTGGCACAGCCCATGCAATTACCCAGGTATCCAGTTTCGGGGACCTTGGTACAGGCAGGCCGAGAATCCCCTCTTTTATGCCTGCGAGGCCGCTCGAAAGAGCGGCCTCGTGCTTTTCGCCCAAGCGGCGCACGAACGAGGCGCTGTCTCAGAACAGGCGCAGCTGTTCGAAACCGCCACGCAGGTCGATCAACCGCACGCCGACGCCAATCAGGCGCACGGGCCGGGCGCGGCGTGAGAAGGCGGTCGCCAGCAGGTCGGCATAGTCGTCCAGCTCCAGGCCGGCGCCAGCCTGTTCCAGGGTGGTCTGGGTGAAGTCATGAAACTTGAGTTTGACGAATGGCTTGCCCGGGCGATAACCGCTGTCCAACCGGGCCATGCGGGTCGACAGCTGCTGCAGCAGTTCCGGAAGCCGCTCGAGGCAGGCCGCCAAATCAGGCAGATCGCGATCGTAGGTCTGTTCGACGCTCACCGACTGGCGCCGGCTTTCCACCTGCACGGGACGCTCGTCGATTCCCCAGGCCAGCCCCCAAAGCCGCTCGCCAAAGGCACCGAACTCCCGAACGAGCGACAACCTCCCCCACTCGCGCAGATCACTGCAGGTGCGAATGCCCAGGCGGCCCAGTTTTTCCGCGGTGACCCGGCCAACCCCGTGCAAACGCTTGACCTCAAGCGCTTTCACGAACTCCTCGACCTGCGCGGGCGTGACGACGAACAGGCCGTCCGGCTTGTTCCACTCGCTGGCGATTTTGGCGAGAAACTTGTTTGGCGCGACGCCGGCCGACACCGTGATACGCAGCTGCTGCCAGACCCGTCGGCGGATGTCCTCGGCGATACGCGTCGCACTGCCGGCGAAGTGCTCACAGGCGGAGACATCCAGGTAGGCCTCGTCGAGCGATAGCGGCTCTATCTGCTCGGTGTAAGTACGGAAAATTTCATGGATTTCCCGCGACGCTTCGCGGTAGGCCTCCATACGCGGGCGCAGGATCAGCAGGTCGGGGCACAGCTTCAGGGCATGCCCTGACGCCATGGCCGAGCGCACCCCGTAGGCGCGCGCCTCGTAGTTGCAGGTGGCGATGACACCGCGCCGATCCGCCGCGCCGCCGACGGCAATCGGGCGGCGCGCCAGGCTGGGATCGTCGCGCATCTCGATCGCGGCATAGAAGCAGTCGCAATCGATATGGATGATCTTGCGAAGGGCGGTCTGGCTCACGAAACGGGGCACCGGCAAGGAGTGAACGAATCTTCAGCGCAACGGGTCGGTTATTGAGATGGTAAGTCCTTTACCGCCCCGATAACCGGAGGTTCAGATGAAAATCTTGTACGCGAGCGTGATCGTCCTTGGCGGCCTGTTTTCGGCAGCCGCAATGGCCGATCAGGATCAGATGAATACCCAACCGCAAGGCACCAATGTTCAGCAGGAAAAGCACGGCGACAGCCATGTGCGCGACAACGAGGACGGCGCCAAGCAGCGAATGAAGGAAGAAGTGCAGGACGACTGGCGCGAGGATGCGGAAAAGCGCCGCGAGAGCGACGCGATGAAGCCCGAGCAGCGCGGCTAAGCGTCAGGCTTCACAGCTCCAGCGGGTACGGCTGTACGAGCGCCTTGCCATAGCCGTCGACGAATTCCAGCGGCATGCGCTTGGGTTTCCCGCTGGAGAGTTCGATGCAGACGAAAGTGGTCTGCGCGCGCAGCAGCGTCGCACCATCTGCAGGCCTGATCAGCTGGAAGTTTCGCTTCATCTTCAGACGCTGATCGGACTCCGAGATCCAGGTGCCGAGTTGCAGTGCATCACCTTCGTAGGCCGCTGCCACGTAGTCGATCTCGTGCCGCAGAACGGCCATGGCGCGGTCCAGGCGGTGATAGTCATCGATACCCAGGCCGAGGCTCTGGGAGTGCTGCCAGGCACAGCGTTCGAGCCACGTCACATAGACCGCGTTGTTGGCGTGTCCCAGTTCGTCGATATGTTCCGATGCCACGTGCAGGTCGATGATGAACGCCTGCGGCTGATCCCAGCTCATTCGTCAGATGCCTCGATGGCCGATTGCGATGGCCTATGAAAGCGCAGCGTGGCCGGCGAGTCACGCGCCTTGCGGCTCGCTATGACGGAGCATTCAGCAACCCGTCATTGACCCGGCACTTTCCAGCGCACAAAACAAAAAGGGCCATCTCATGAAAGATGACCCCTTGATGCCCAAAACGGGCAATAAAAATGGCGTCCCCTAGGGGACTCGAACCCCTGTTACCGCCGTGAAAGGGCGGTGTCCTAGGCCACTAGACGAAGGGGACGAAACCTTCGACGATCCCGAAATCTTGGAATCGCTGGCAATTTGGTGGAGCTAGACGGGATCGAACCGTCGACCTCTTGCATGCCATGCAAGCGCTCTCCCAGCTGAGCTATAGCCCCGGATTTAGCGTCTCTCGACGTGCGATGCAAACATCGCCAATAGTGGCGTCCCCTAGGGGACTCGAACCCCTGTTACCGCCGTGAAAGGGCGGTGTCCTAGGCCACTAGACGAAGGGGACGCAAACCCTTCAAGCGCAACCTGCATCTACAACTACAGGCTGGTGGCAATTCTGCTCTTCGAGATTGGTGGAGCTAGACGGGATCGAACCGTCGACCTCTTGCATGCCATGCAAGCGCTCTCCCAGCTGAGCTATAGCCCCATCTCGAGGACGGGGCGCATATTAGGGGCGCCCCTGGGCAGTGTCAACAACAAATTTCCGCGCGACTAAAGTTTTTTGGCAGCAGGAACAATTACTTACCGCCGACCAACGGTCCTGCCCCGCAACGCGGCGGCGCCGAACGTCGGCACCGCCTTGGCTGCGTTGGCTCAGCCGAGGCTGGCCAGCAACTTCTCCCACTCCTTGGCTTCCTTCTTCGAAGCGCCGCCAAGCAGTTCCAGCGCGTTGCGCAGACGGAAGCGCGTCAGGTCGGGACCGAGGATTTCCATCGCATCGAGCACCGAGACGGAACTGGCCTGTCCGGTGATCGCGGCGAACATCAGCGGCATCACATCCCGCAGCTTGAAGCCGAGGTGTTCGGCCACCTGCGTGATGCAGGCGGTGATGCGTTCCTTCTCCCACTGGCGCAGTGCCTCCAGCTTCCACAGGATCAGTTGCATGACCTGACGAACCTGCGTGGCATCGAGCTTCTTGTGCGCGAACAACGCCGGATCGAGTTGCAACGCGCCGGAGAAGAAGAAACCGGCCAGCGGCGCGATCTGACTGAAGGTCTCCACGCGCTGCTGCACATGCGGAGCGATCTTCATCATGTACTCGGGATTGAACGCCCACTTCCGTACCTCGGCGGCGAACTGCTCGACCGGCAACTCGCGCAGCCACTGGCCATTGAGCCAGGACAGCTTCTCCAGATCGAAGATCGGCCCACCGAGCGACACGCGCTGGAGGTCGAAATGCTCGATCATTTCCTCGAGGGTGAACTTCTCGCGCTCATCCGGCATCGACCAGCCCATGCGGCCGAGATAGTTGAGCATCGCCTGCGGCAGGAAGCCCATGCGTTCGTAGAAGGTCACCGAGGTCGGGTTCTTGCGCTTGGACAGCTTGCTCTTGTCCGGATTTCGCAGCAGCGGCATGTAGCACAGCTGCGGCTGCTCCCAGCCGAAGTATTCGTAGAGCTTGATCAGCTTGGGTGCCGACGGCAGCCACTCCTCGCCACGCAGCACATGGGTGATGCCCATCAGGTGGTCGTCGACCACGTTGGCGAGGAAGTAGGTCGGCAGGCCGTCGGCCTTCATCAACACCTGCATGTCCATGCGATCCCAGCCGATCTCGACGGTGCCGCGCAGCATGTCCTGCACCTGGCACACGCCTTCGCTCGGTACCTTCATGCGGATCACGTGGGACTCACCGGCGGCGATGCGGCGCTCGGCCTCGGCCGGGTCGAGGTGCATGCAATGGCCGTCGTAGCGCGGTGTCTCCTTGTTGGCCATCTGCTCGGCGCGGACCTGGTCCAGGCGCTCGGCGCTACAGAAGCAGGGAAAGGCGTGCCCCTTGGCGACCAGCTCGTCCGAATACTTCTTGTAGATCTCGCCGCGCTCGCTCTGCCGGTATGGGCCATGCGGGCCACCGACGTCCGGACCCTCGTCCCACTCGATACCCAGCCAGCGCAACGCATCGTAGATCTGCTGTTCGGACTCACGGGTCGAGCGCAGCTGATCAGTATCCTCGATGCGCAGGATGAACTGGCCGCCGTGCTGACGGGCGAAGCACAGGTTGAACAGCGCGATATAGGCGGTGCCGACGTGAGGATCACCGGTCGGAGATGGCGCGATGCGGGTGCGAACCGTGGTCATGGAAGCTCTCGGACGAAAATGGAGAAACGAAAATCGAAGGGGCGAATGTTAGCAGGCACGCCGCGTCAGGCTCCAGCCGAACGCCTGCGCAGCGCTCGCCATGGCACGCCTCATACAGGCCGCTCGCAGGAGCAGGCCTGGGGACTCGGGAGGAAGCCTCACACCTGCAGCAACAGTTCGCGCAGCTTGTGAATCTCGTCGCGCGCCTCGGCCGCCGCCTCGAACTCCAGGTCGCGCGCCAGCAGCAACATCTTTTCCTCCAGCTGGCGGATGCGCTTGGTGATCTCGCTCGGCGAGCGCAGCTCGCTCTCGTAGCGCGCGCTCTCCTCTGCCGCCTTCGCCTCGCCCCGACGCTTCTTGCTGCGTGAGCCGGGCACCGTGGCACCCTCGAGGATGTCCTGCACATCCTTCTTGACGCCTTTGGGCACGATGCCGTGAACTTCGTTGAAGGCGATCTGCTTGGCTCGCCGACGCTCGGTCTCGTCGATGGCCCGCTGCATGGAGCCGGTGACGTTGTCCGCGTAGAGAATCGCCCGTCCGTTGACGTTGCGCGCAGCGCGGCCGATGGTCTGGATCAGCGAGCGCTCGGAGCGCAGGAAGCCCTCCTTGTCCGCATCGAGAATCGCCACCAGCGAGACCTCGGGCATGTCCAGCCCCTCGCGCAGCAGGTTGATGCCCACCAGCACGTCGAAGTTGCCCAGGCGCAGATCGCGAATGATCTCCACCCGCTCGACGGTGTCGATGTCCGAGTGCAGGTAGCGCACCTTCACATCGTGATCGCCAAGGTAGTCGGTGAGGTCTTCAGACATGCGCTTGGTCAGCGTGGTGACCAGTACCCGCTCCTCCTTGGCCACGCACTTGCGGATCTCCGACAGCAGGTCGTCCACCTGCGTGAGCGCCGGGCGCACCTCGATCTGCGGATCGACCAGGCCGGTCGGGCGCACGACCTGCTCCACCACGCGGCCAGCATGTTCGGCCTCGTATGGCCCGGGCGTCGCGGAGACGAAGATGGTCTGCGGGCAGATCGCCTCCCATTCGTCGAAGCGCATCGGCCGGTTGTCCAGCGCCGACGGCAGACGGAAGCCGTACTCCACCAGGGTTTCCTTGCGCGAGCGGTCGCCCTTGTACATCGCGCCGACCTGCGGCACCGAAACGTGAGACTCGTCGATCACCAGCAGCGCATCGGCCGGCAGGTAGTCGAACAGCGTCGGCGGCGGCTCGCCGGCATCGCGCCCGGACAGGTAGCGCGAGTAGTTCTCGATGCCGTTGCAGTAGCCCAGCTCCATGATCATCTCCAGATCGAAACGCGTGCGCTGCTCGAGCCGCTGCGCCTCAACCAGCTTGTTCTGACTGCGCAGGTAATCGAGCCGCTCGCGCAGCTCGTCCTTGATCTTCTCGATGGCATCGAGCAGCGTCTCCCGAGGGGTCACGTAGTGACTCTTGGGGTAGAAGGTGAAGCGCGGGAGCTTGCGGATCACCTCGCCGGTCAGCGGATCGAAGGCTGACAGGCTTTCCACCTCGTCGTCGAACAGTTCGATGCGTACCGCCTCGAGGTCCGATTCCGCGGGGAAGATGTCGATCACGTCGCCGCGCACACGAAAGGTGGCACGGGCGAAATCCATGTCGTTGCGGGTGTATTGCAGGCCGGTCAGCCGCCGCAGCAGCTCGCGCTGATCGAGACGGTCACCCCGATCGACGTGCAGCACCATCTTCAGGTACGACTGTGGATCGCCCAGGCCGTAGATGCACGAGACCGTGGTGACGATGATCGCATCCGGCCGCTCCAGCAGCGCCTTGGTCGCCGACAGGCGCATCTGCTCGATGTGGTCGTTGATCGAGGCATCCTTCTCGATGAAGGTGTCCGACGACGGTACGTAGGCCTCCGGCTGGTAGTAGTCGTAATAGGAAACGAAGTACTCCACCGCATTGTTCGGGAAGAATGCCTTGAACTCACCGTACAGCTGCGCGGCGAGCGTCTTGTTCGGCGCCAGCACCAGCGTCGGTCGCTGCACGTGAGCGATCACATTGGCGATGCTGAAGGTCTTGCCCGAGCCGGTCACACCAAGCAACGTCTGGTGCGACAACCCCGCCTCGATTCCCTCGATCATCTGCCGGATGGCCTCCGGCTGGTCGCCGGCCGGTTTGAAACGCGTGACCAGTTCGAACTTGGACATTTCGCCTCTCTAGTAAACGTGCATGGCCTTGATGTCGGAGCTGTGAAAGGTCAGTTCAGCACCTTTGTCTGCCCCATCGGCCTTTGCCAAAACTGGGTTGCCAGTCGATGCCGCCGGAGCAATCAAACCGCCCATCCGCCGGCGGGCAAAACGCACCAAAAGGCCGCAGAAAACCTCGGTAGCATATCGCAGGCGCCAGGCATGACCGCTATACTACCGCCCCGTTTGCGCATCACCCTGCGCGCCGACGCGAGGGTGGTGAAATCTGTCACTCCTTCTCTTTCGAGCCCCCTCACCATGAGTTTGTTCTCTGCTGTCGAAATGGCGCCGCGCGATCCTATCCTCGGCCTCAATGAAGCCTTCCACGCCGACACGCGGCCGAACAAGGTCAACCTCGGTGTCGGTGTCTACTACAACGAAGAAGGTCGCATTCCGCTGCTGCGCGCCGTGGCCGAGGCCGAGCAGGCACGCATCGCTGCCCATGCGCCGCGCGGCTACCTGCCGATCGAAGGGATCGCCGCCTACGACAACGCGGTGCAGAAGCTGCTGTTCGGCAATGACGCGGCCCTGATCGCCGAAGGTCGCGTGGTCACGACCCAGGCACTGGGTGGCACCGGAGCTCTAAAGGTCGGCGCCGACTTCCTCAAGCGTCTGCTGCCCGATGCCGTTGTCGCGATCAGCAACCCGAGCTGGGAAAACCACCGCGCGCTGTTCGAATCGGCCGGCTTCCCGGTACAGAACTACCGCTACTACGATGCCGCCAGCCACGGCATCGACCGCGCCGGCCTGCTGCAGGACCTCAATGAGCTGCCAGCGCGCTCCATCGTCGTGCTGCATGCCTGCTGCCATAACCCGACCGGCGTCGACCTGGACCTGAACGACTGGAAGCAGATCCTCGAGGTGCTGCGCGCCCGGGATCACGTGCCGTTCATCGACATCGCCTACCAGGGCTTCGGGGACAGCATCGAGGAAGACGCCGCCGCCGTGCGCCTGTTCGCCGAGTCGGGCATGACCTTCTTCGTTTCCAGCTCGTTCTCAAAATCCTTCTCGCTGTACGGCGAGCGGGTCGGCGCCCTGTCGATGGTCACCCAGAGCCGTGACGAGTCGGCGCGCGTGCTGTCGCAGGTCAAGCGGGTGATCCGCACCAACTACTCCAACCCGCCGACCCACGGCGCCACCGTGGTCGCCTCCGTGCTCAACAGCCCGGAACTGCGCGCCATGTGGGAAGCCGAGCTGGGCGAGATGCGCAGCCGAATCCGCGAGATGCGCCTGGGCATGGTCGAGCAACTGGCAGCCAAGGGCGCGAAAGTCGACTTCAGCTTCGTCGCGGCGCAACGCGGCATGTTCTCCTATTCGGGGCTCACTGCCGAACAGGTCGAGCGCCTGCGGGTCGAGTTCGGTGTCTATGCCATCAGCACCGGCCGCATCTGCGCCGCAGCGCTGAACCGCAACAACCTGGGCACCGTCACCGACGCCATCGTCCAGGTGCTCTGAGCCGACGCACCGGGGCCACGGCGCACCTCGCGTCCGGCCCCGGCGCACTGCTGGAGGGGTTGACTTCTCCTTTCCAAACAGTAGGATACGCACCGTTGTTCCGCGATAGCTCAGTCGGTAGAGCAAATGACTGTTAATCATTGGGTCCCTGGTTCGAGTCCAGGTCGCGGAGCCAAATTCAAGAACCCAGCCAGCGCGCTGGGTTTTTTATTGCCTGCCGGACTCTCACCAGGGACTGCGTCCCAGGTTATTCGCTTCGCCCCCCCCTGCGGGGCCGCGCTGAAGCGCGTTCTGCTGACGCAGTCGTGTCCAGGTCGCGGAGCCAATTCAACAACCCAGCCAGCGCGCTGGGTTTTTTTATTGCCTGCTGGACTCTCACCAGGGACTACGCCTCCTCTCATACAGACGTGGAGGACAGCACTTGCAGCCGACTCACTCGGGCACCGGAGTACCCATCCGCTGGCGCCACCAGCCTTGCGCGAGCATCCAACAGCACCAGCCGGAAATCACGCCAAGCACGTTCGCGACCATATCCCAGCGCGAGGCGGTGCGATGCGGCAGCATGCCCTGTGCCATCTCGATGCCCAAGGCCGCCGCCAGCGTGAGGCCGACACCCCAGAAGATCGGTAGCCGCGGGAACGCCAGACGCAGCGTGAAGACCAGTGCTGCGAACCCCATCATGTGATGCAGCTTGTCCTGCTGGCTGAACAGCTGGGGCACGGGCTCGGGTTTGAGACCGGCAAACAGAACGACCGCCAACACGATCAGAAAAGGCAACACTCGCAAATAGGGCATACGGCGGAATTTCTCATTCGGAAAGCTGATTGATGGTGGGCGAGGCCCTTGCCGCGATCTCTGACCGGCAAATGGCAACAAAGGTCAGTGGAGCGGCTCGCTGTCCTTTTACCGGATATCTCTGCCCCCAAAAAAAAGCCCGCATCCATGGATGCGGGCATTCACTGGCGCGCTGTTGCGGCGCCTGAAACTCAAGCCTCGGTCTTGCCTACCGCGGACTTGATCAGGGTCTGCAATTCGCCCTTCTCGAACATCTCGAGGATGATGTCGCTGCCGCCGACCAGCTCACCGTTGACCCACAGCTGGGGGAAGGTCGGCCAGTTGGCATAGATGGGCAGGTTGGCGCGAATTTCGGGGTTCTGCAGGATGTCGACGTAAGCGAACTTCTCGCCACAGCCCATTACCGCCTGGGTCGCGCGGGCGGAGAAGCCACACTGCGGCGCATTGGGCGAGCCCTTCATGTACAGCAGCACCGGGTTGTTGGCGATCTGCTCTTTGATGGTTTCGATGATATCCATGGACTACCTCGGCTAGACACGGTTGCCGGGCATTGTACCGGAAAACCTCTCGGAAAGCCGAGTGCGAGACTCGGCTATGTTGCCGCGCAAAGGCCGTCATTACTGAGATTCAGCCCTGCCAGGCCCCTGGACCGAGGATTTGCGCCTGTGCTTGCTTTCTGGATAAGATCGCGCCTTTCCCGTTTCGTCGCTCCCCGTGCGACTCCCCAGTCGTCGGTCCCCTTTTCTGTCGAAAATCCTCGGATCGCGCGCTGCGGCAATAAAGGTAGTTGATATGAGCGCAAGGCATTTTCTCTCACTGATGGACTGCACGCCCCAGGAGCTGAACAGCCTGGTCCGCCGCGGCATCGAGTTGAAGGATCTGCGCAAGCGCGGCGTCCTGTTCGAGCCCTTGAAGAATCGCGTGCTGGGCATGATCTTCGAGAAGGCCTCGACCCGCACCCGACTGTCCTTCGAAGCCGGCATGATCCAGCTCGGCGGCCAGGCGATCTTCCTTTCCCCGCGCGACACCCAGCTTGGCCGCGGCGAGCCGATCAGCGACTCGGCCATTGTCATGTCGCGCATGCTCGACGCGGTGATGATCCGCACCTTCGCCCATTCAACCCTGACCGACTTCGCCGCCAACTCCAGCGTACCGGTGATCAACGGCCTGTCCGATGACCTGCACCCCTGCCAGCTGATGGCCGACATGCAGACCTACCACGAACACCGCGGCAGCATTGCCGGCAAGACGGTGGCCTGGATCGGCGACGGTAACAACATGTGCAACACCTATATAGAAGCGGCCATCCAGTTCGACTTCCGGCTGAAGGTCGCCTGCCCCGAAGGTTACGAACCCGACGCCGAGCTGCTGGCACGCGCCGGCGAGCGTGTGCAGGTGCTGCGCGACCCACGCGAGGCAGCGGCGGGCGCCAACCTGATCAGCACCGACGTCTGGGCATCCATGGGCCAGGAAGATGAAGTGGCCGCGCGCCTGGCCACCTTCCGCCCCTATCAGGTGAACCGCGCGCTGCTCGACTGCGCCGCCGCGGACGTGCTGTTCATGCACTGCCTGCCGGCCCACCGTGGCGAGGAAATCAGTCACGATCTGCTCGATGATCCCCGCTCGGCCGCCTGGGATCAGGCCGAGAACCGCCTGCACGTGCAGAAGGCACTGCTGGAGTTTCTTGTCGAGCCGGCCTATCACCACGCATGAAACCTGAACTGCCGCTGCTACAACTGCGCGACCTGGCCTGCGGCTATGGTGAGCAGAGCATCGTTCAGCATCTCAACCTGCACCTGAATCGCGGCGACATCGGCTGCCTGTTGGGCCCATCCGGCTGCGGCAAGACCACCACGCTGCGCGCCATCGCCGGCTTCGAGCCCGTGCACCAGGGAGAGATCCAGCTAGCCGACACCGTCATTTCCCGTGCCGGCTTCACCCTGGCGCCGGAGAAGCGCCGCATCGGCATGGTGTTTCAGGATTACGCCCTGTTTCCGCACCTTACCGTGGCGGAGAACATCGCTTTCGGTATCCGCAAACAGCCCGATTGCGCGCGCATCGTCGACGAAATGCTCGAGCTGGTACACCTGAGCGCGCTCGGCAAGCGCTATCCCCACGAGCTCTCCGGCGGTCAACAGCAGCGTGTGGCGCTGGCCCGGGCACTGGCGCCGGAACCGGCGTTGCTGCTGCTCGACGAGCCCTTCTCCAACCTCGATGTAGAGCTTCGCCGGCGCCTCAGCCACGAGGTGCGCGAGATCCTCAAGGCGCGCAAGACCAGCGCCATTCTGGTCACCCATGACCAGGAAGAAGCGTTCGCCGTCAGCGATCAGGTCGGCGTGTTCAAGGATGGTCGACTGGAGCAGTGGGACACGCCGTTCAACCTCTACCACGAACCGCTGACGCCCTTCGTCGCCAGCTTCATCGGTCAGGGTTATTTCATTCGCGGGCAACTGCTCGACCCGGAAACCGTGCAGACCGAACTCGGTCCTATTCGCGGCAACCGTGCCTACAACTGGCCAAGCGGAAGCTCGGTGGACGTACTGCTGCGCCCGGATGACATCGTCTACCGCCCGGACAGCCCGTTGCGTGCACTGATCGTCGGCAAGACCTTTCTCGGCGCGTCCACGCTGTACCGACTGCAACTGCCCACCGGCAACCAGCTGGTGGCGATCTTCACCAGCCATGCCGACTACCCCACCGGACAGGAAGTCGGCATCGCCATCGCCGCCGACCATCTCGTCATCTTTCCGGCACAGGGCAGCGTTGCCGCCCACGAAACGCTGCAGCCGGCAACGGCGGCGCGCTAGCCCTTCTGCCGGCGCTGGCGAAAGAACTCGCTGAGCACCGTCCCGCACTCCTCGGCCAGCACGCCACCTTCGACCAGTACCCGGTGGTTGAGAAAGCCCTGATCGAAGAACTGACCACGACTGACAACCACGCCGGCCTTCGGCTCGGTGGCACCATAGACGACTCGGTGAACGCGCGAATGCACGATCAGCCCGGCGCACATGCTGCACGGCTCGAGCGTCACGTAGAGCGTACTACCGGGTAGCCGATAGTTCTGCAGCGCCTGCGCGGCAGCACGTATGGCGACCATCTCTGCATGAGCACTGGGGTCGTGGCGCGAAATCGGGCAATTGAAGCCGCGCCCGACGATCTGCCCCTCCTGCACCAGCACAGCCCCCACCGGCACTTCGCCCAATGCGGCCCCCTGCACTGCCAGCGCCAGTGCTTCGCGCATGAACCGCTCGTCCTGGCTGCGATCGATGATCAGCGGTTTCCTCACGACTGCGCCCTACCCTGTTTCATACCACCTCGATTGCCGCCATCAGTCCGGTTTCCATATGGTCGATGACATGGCAGTGGAACATCCAGGTGCCCGGATTATCGGCGACCAGCGCGATGCGTGTCGTCTCGTTCTTGCCCAGCAGGTAGGTGTCGGTGAACCAGGGGTCGATCTTGCGCCGGTTGGACGAAATCACCTGGAAGGTCATGCCGTGCAGGTGGATCGGATGCTGATACTGACTGAGGTTGCGCAGCTCGAAGATGTAATGGCCATCCTTCTTCAGCGTCGCGATCGGCCGTTCGGCGCAGCTCTTGTCGTTGATGTCCCACGCCTGGCCGTTGATCTGCCAGAACGTGTAAGCCGCCCCCTGCTCGACATCTGCCGACAGATGGCCGGCCCACTCGAAATTGAAGCGCAGCGTCTCGGCCCGCTGCAGGTCCGGCACCGCGACCGGGTTGGCCGGCAGCGCCGGCGGCCAGTCGCCAGCGGTTTCGTCATGGGCCACCGCGCGCAGCGTCGCCAGCCGCAACGGGCCGTTGCGCAAGGACAGCTCGGTGCCCGCCTGTGGCACCTTGAGCGCGAGGTCGATGCGCATGCCCGGGCCGAGCCAGTATTCCTTGCCCAGCGGACGCGGCGCTACCGGATGGCCGTCGAGGGCATAGACGCGCGCGTCGCCGCCCGGCAGGTTCAATCGATAGGTCAGCGTATTGTCGAGATTGAGCACGCGCAGCCGTACAACCTGCCCGGCCGGCAGATCCAGCAACGGGGCATGTCTGCCATTGACCGTCGACAGCACCCCGGGTGTGCCTCCGCGGGCCGCCTCGCGGGGCACGCTGAACTCGGTGAAGGCGCCCTGCTTGTCGATGTGCCAGCTCTTCAGATTGAGCGTGCGCTCGTGATGGAAGCCGCTCGGCTCACGCTCCTCGACGATCAGCGGGCCGACCAGCCCGCGTCCCAACTGCGCGGCGCTGGTGGTGTGCGGGTGATACCAGAAGCTGCCGGCGTCGTGCAGCTGGAAGCGATAGTCGAAGAATTCGCCGGGCAGGACCGGCAGCTGCGACACATAGGGCACGCCGTCCATTTCCAGTGGCAGACGGATGCCGTGCCAGTGAATGGTGGTGGGTTCCGGCAGCTGATTGATGAAGCGCACACGCAACCAGTCGCCCTGGCGGCCGCGCAGCTCCAGGCCGGGCGCCTGCCCGCCATAGGCCCACGCCGGCGTAACGTGACCGGGCACCAGTTCGACATCCAGCGGCGCGGCGATCAATTCGTAATCATGGGTGTTGACATCGACCGGGCGACCGAGCCAGTAGCGCACGCCACTGCCGGCCAGGCCAACGACACCGAGGCCGGCCAGGCCGGCGAGAAACTGTCTACGGGTAAAGGACATTGCATGGGCTCCAGCCAGTCCGAATTCATGGGCCCATCAGGCTCGACGCGCCTCTCTGCGGAGGCTGCGAATAGCATGAGGGCAGCCTGGGCTGCCCTCATTGCTTCAGATCATTCCCACTCGATGGTGGCCGGCGGCTTGCTCGACACATCGTAGGTGACGCGGGAAATGCCTTCGATTTCGTTGATGATGCGGTTGGACACCTTTTCCAGCAACTCGTAGGGCAGGTGCGCCCAGCGCGCGGTCATGAAGTCGATGGTTTCCACAGCGCGCAGCGCGACGACCCAGGCATAGCGGCGGCCGTCGCCGACCACGCCGACCGACTTCACCGGCTGGAACACTACGAAGGCCTGGCTGACCTTGTGGTACCAGTCGGCGTTGCGCAGTTCGCTGATGAAGATGTCGTCGGCGCGACGCAGCAGGTCGGCGTATTCCTTCTTCACCTCGCCAAGGATACGCACGCCCAGGCCAGGGCCCGGGAAGGGGTGGCGGTAGACCATGTCGTAGGGCAGGCCGAGTTCGAGGCCGATCTTGCGCACTTCGTCCTTGAACAGCTCACGCAGCGGCTCGACCAGCTTGAGGTTCATCTCTTCCGGCAGGCCACCGACGTTGTGGTGCGACTTGATCACATGGGCCTTGCCGCTCTTGGCGCCTGCCGACTCGATGACGTCGGGGTAGATGGTGCCCTGGGCGAGGAACTGGATGTTCGGCAGTTTGCTGGCCTCGGCATCGAACACGTCGATGAAGGTACGGCCGATGATCTTGCGCTTCTTCTCCGGGTCCGCCTCGCCTTCGAGGTTGCCTAGGAACTGCGCCTCGGCATCGGCACGGATCACCTTGACGCCCATGTTCTCGGCGAACATGGCCATCACCTGGTCGCCCTCGTGCAGGCGCAGCAGGCCGTTGTCGACGAAGACGCAGGTCAGCTGGTCGCCGATCGCCTTGTGCAGCAGCGCCGCGACCACCGACGAATCCACACCGCCGGAGAGGCCGAGCAGCACGTTGGCGTCGCCGACCTGGGCACGCACCTGGGCGATGGCGTCCTCGACGATGTTCGACGGGGTCCACAGTGCTTCGCAGCCGCAGATTTCCAGGATGAAGCGCGACAGGATGCGGCCGCCCTGGCGGGTGTGGGTCACTTCCGGGTGGAACTGCACACCGTAATAGCCGCGGGCATCGTCGCCCATAGCGGCGATCGGGCAGCTCGGGGTGCTGGCCAGGATATGGAAGCCGGCCGGAATCTCGGTGACCTTGTCACCGTGGCTCATCCACACGTCGAGACCGAACACGCCATCGTCGTCCATGTGGTCTTCGATGCCGTCGAACAGCCGGGACTTGCCCACCAGATCGACGCGGGCATAGCCGAACTCGCGCACGTCCGAGCCCTGCACCTTGCCGCCGAGCTGCTCGGACATGGTCTGCATGCCGTAGCAGATGCCGAACAGCGGCACGCCCAGATCGAAGACCGCCTGCGGTGCACGCGGGCTGCCCGCTTCATGAACGGACTCAGGGCCGCCTGCGAGGATGATGCCGCGTGGCGCGAAGGCACGGATGTCGTCCTCGCTCATGTCCCACGGATGCAGCTCGCAGTACACGCCGATCTCGCGCACGCGGCGGGCGATCAGCTGGGTGTACTGGGAACCGAAGTCGAGAATCAGAATGCGGTGAGCGTGGATGTCAGGATGAGACATGGAGCCTTCCTTCGGAAAGAGCTTGAAGCTGAAAGCCGAAAGCTGGAAGCGCAGACCGGATCGTGCAATGTCCGGTCTCCACCTTCCAGCTTCCAGCGCCTGTCAATCGAGGCTTATCAACCGACGCGGTAGTTCGGCGCCTCTTTGGTGATCTGCACGTCGTGCACGTGCGATTCGGCCATGCCGGCACCGGTGATGCGCACGAACTGCGGCCGGGTGCGCATCTCGTCGATGGTGGCGCTGCCGGTGTAGCCCATGGAAGCGCGCAGGCCACCCATCAGCTGATGGATGATCGCCGACAGCGAACCCTTGTACGGCACACGACCTTCGATGCCTTCGGGTACCAGTTTCTCGGCACCGGCGGACGAGTCCTGGAAGTAACGGTCCGAGGAGCCCTGGGCCTGGGACATGGCTCCCAGCGAACCCATCCCACGGTAGGCCTTGTAGGAGCGGCCCTGGAACAGTTCGATCTCGCCCGGCGCTTCCTCGGTACCGGCGAACATCGAACCCATCATTACTGCGTTGGCACCAGCGACGATGGCCTTGGACAGGTCGCCGGAGAAGCGGATGCCGCCGTCGGCGATCAGCGGCACGCCGGTGCCTTCCAGCGCGGCGGCAACGTTGGCGATGGCGGTGATCTGCGGCACGCCGACGCCGGCGACGATGCGGGTGGTGCAGATCGAGCCCGGACCGATGCCGACCTTGACCGCGTCGGCGCCGGCCTCGACCAGGTCCAGCGCGGCCTCGGCGGTGGCGATGTTGCCGCCGATCACCTGCACCTGCGGGAAGTTCTCCTTCACCCAGCGCACGCGATCGATCACGCCACGGGAATGGCCATGGGCGGTATCCACCACCACCACGTCGACGCCGGCCGCAGCCAGCGCCTCGACGCGGTCACCAGTGTCGGCGCCGGTACCGACCGCCGCGCCGACGCGCAGGCGGCCCTGGCTGTCCTTGGAGGCCAGCGGGTAGGTCTTGGCCTTCTCGATATCACGGAAGGTCACCAGGCCGCGCAGGTGGAAGTTGGCGTCGACCACCAGCATCTTTTCGATGCGGTGCTTGTAGAGTTCGGTCTTGATTTCTTCCAGGCCGGTGCCTTCGAGCACGGTGACCAGCTTTTCCTTGGGCGTCATGATCGCCGCGACGGAATCACCGGCGTTCGGCGTGAAGCGCAGGTCACGACCGGTGACGATGCCCACCAGCTCTTTGCCGGATACCACCGGGAAGCCGGAGAAGCCCAGTTCATGGGCCTTGCGCAGCAGCTCGCTGATCTTGGTTTCCGGGGTGACGGTGACCGGGTCGTGGACGATGGCAGTCTCGTGGCGCTTGACCTTCCGCACCTCGGCGGCCTGCTGCTCGATGCTCATGTTCTTGTGGATGATGCCGATGCCGCCCTCCTGCGCCATGGCGATGGCCAGGCGGGCTTCGGTGACGGTGTCCATGGCAGCGGAAACCAGCGGAATGTTCAGCTCGATTTCGCGGGTCAGGCGGGTCTTGAGGCTGACATCCTTCGGCAGAACCTCGGAATATCCCGGGATCAGGAGAACATCATCGAAAGTCAGGGCTTCTTGGCTGATACGCAGCATGGCGGGGGCTCCCAGGCGGGAAAAAGGAAGCGCGGCATTATACCCACGCACCCCCTTGCGCTCAATGCGGATATGAGCGACGGCACGAACGACGACAGGCACAGCCTCGCCGGAGTGACCGACTGGTCACGGTCGATCGATCACCAGCGCCACGGCAAACCCCAGGCGCTCGGCGAACTCGTCGAGAAACGCCTGAGTGAAACCGGCCTCGCCCCAGCCATTGAAGATGAAGCCCAGGTTGGAGAAGGCACACGCCGGGATGAACAGGAAACCGTTGATGTCGTCCTCGTGGCCGCATTCCGGGCAGGTGAAATTTTCGGTCTGCCGCGGCATCCACTCGTCCAGGCTTTCGAACAGCGCCTCGCCGATTTCACGCCGGCACTCGGGGCAACCGGCTTCCTCGGCGAAGCCCTGCGTCGGGGTGTAAATGCAGCGTTTGGTGACCACCTCAAGGCCGTTGATGGCCTCGCCAAAGGGCAAGCGCTCCGGATGCTGCACGACGCTGCGCGCGCCGGAAGCGATGGCGTAGCCCATGCCGCCAACACCGCGGCCACAGGTGGTCGGCAGCGACTCGACGATGCGCCGCTCGGCCAGCCAACGCAGAATCATCCGCGCCTTGGCTTCGTGCGCCGGGAACGTGGAAATGCGCGGCACGATGATGGCTTGACTGTGGCTCATGACGGCTCGGAACCGGAGATGGAGAAAGGCCGCGCAGCTTAGCGCCGCCCGTTGGCTGGTCAAGGCCCGCTGGACGGACGCCCAGCAGATTCGGTTTCCGCTTGGCCGCGCGCGGCTTATCATCGCCGCCATGCTCAAAGATCCCTTCCAGCGCCTCAATCTCGATCGCGAAGTGCTGACCGTCAGTCAGCTCAACGGTCGCGCCCGCCTGTTGCTCGAGGACGTGTTCGCCCAGGTCTGGGTCGAAGGCGAGATTTCCAACCTCGCCCGCCCCGCCTCCGGCCACGTCTATTTCACCCTCAAGGACAGGAACGCCCAGGTGCGTTGCGCCCTGTTTCGCCAGAATGCCGCGCGGGTACGCCAGGCACTGCGCGACGGCCTGGCGGTGCGGGTGCGTGGCAAGGTCTCGCTGTTCGAAGGCCGTGGCGACTATCAGCTGATTCTCGACATGCTGGAGCCGGCCGGCGACGGCGCACTGCGCCTGGCCTTCGAAGCGCTGAAGGAAAAGCTCGCCGCCGAAGGCCTGTTCTCCGCCGAGCGCAAGGCCGCCCTGCCCGCCCATCCGCGGCGCATCGGCATCGTCAGCTCACCGACCGGCGCAGTGATCCGCGACATCATCTCGGTATTTCGCCGCCGCGCACCGCAGGTGGAGCTGACGCTGATCCCCACCGCCGTGCAGGGCCGCGAAGCCACTGGGCAGATCGTCCGTGCGCTGCAGCTGGCGGACGCCCAGGGCTTCGACGCCCTGATCCTCGCCCGCGGCGGCGGCTCGCTGGAAGATCTCTGGTGCTTCAACGAGGAAGCCGTGGCGCGTGCGGTGGATGCCTGCGTCACGCCGATCGTCTGCGCGGTTGGCCATGAGACCGATGTGTCCATCGCCGACTTCGTCGCCGATGTGCGCGCCCCGACGCCGTCCGCGGCGGCGGAGCTGCTGGCGCCTAGCAGTGCCGATCTGCAGCAGCGGCTGAACGGCCTGCAGCAACGGCTGGTACTGCGCATGCGTGATCGCCTGCACCGCGACGCCATGCGCCTGGACGGCCTGACCCGCCGCCTGCGCCATCCCGGCGAGCGTCTGCAGCAGCAGGCCCAGCGTATCGATGACCTGGAGCAGCGCCTGCTGCGTGCCCTGGACCGCCGCCTGTGCAGTGGCCAGGAGCGCCTGGCCCGATTGGAAACACGCCTGGCCGCGCAGCATCCGGGGCGCACGCTGAATCTGCTGCGCCAGCGCCTCGACCATCTGTCCTCGCGCCTGCCGCGGGCGATGCAGGCCAATATTAAAGGCCGCCGCCAGCAGCTGCAGGGCCTGGCCCAGACGCTCAACGTGGTCAGCCCGCTGGCCACGCTCAGCCGCGGCTACAGCATCCTGCTCGACGACCGCGGCCAAGCGATCCACAGCGCCAGTCAGACGCAACCCGGCCAGCGCCTCAAGGCCAGGCTCGGCGACGGCGAGCTCGACGTACGCGTGGAGGACAATCATCTGCAACCGGTCACCCTGCCGCTGCTCTAAGCAAGCCGAGCCGGCAATCTCCTGACATTCTTGGCCCTTTCTCTTGCCCGAGGTTTACGCGAGGATGGGCCGTTTCCTGCAACGGACCCATCCATGTCTCGCGTCTTCGCCCTGCTGTTCGCCCTCTCTCTCGCATTGCCTGCCCACGCCGAGGGCTTCATCACCCGCCTGCTGAACAAACCGGTGCCCGGCGGCGTCGCCGTGATCGAACTCGGCAACGGCCCCAGCGCACCGCAGGCCCGCTATCAGGGCAAGCCGACCCTGGTGGTGCGCGAGGATGGCGAGCGCTGGATCGCCATCGTCGGCATCCCGCTGTCGGCAAAGGCCGGCCCCCAGCAGCTGGAGGTCGATGGCCGCAGCACCAGCTTCCAGGTTGGCAACCGCGACTATCGCGCGCAGCACATCACCCTGAAGAACCAGCGCCAGGTCAACCCGAACCCCGCAGACCTCAAGCGCATCGAGCGTGAACTGGATGAGCAGAACCGCGCGTACCGGCAGTTCAGCACCCGTCAGCCGAGCAATCTGTTGTTCGACCGCCCGGTGGACGGCCCGCTGTCCTCGCCGTTCGGCCTGCGCCGTTTCTTCAACGGCGAGGAGCGCAACCCGCACTCGGGCCTGGATTTCGCCGCCAAGACCGGCACGCCGATCAAGGCGCCGGCGGCCGGCCAGGTCATACTCACCGGTGACTATTTCTTCAACGGCAAGACCGTGTTCGTCGACCACGGTCAGGGGCTGATCAGCATGTTCTGTCACCTGTCCGAAATCGGCGTGAAGGTCGGCGATCAGCTGGCGCGCGGCCAGGTTCTCGGCAAGGTCGGCGCGACCGGCCGCGCCACCGGCCCGCACCTGCACTGGAACGTCAGCCTGAACGACGCCCGTGTCGATCCGGCGATCTTCATCGGTGCCTACAAACCCTGAACCATGAGGAAGCACAGCGATGCGCATCAAGGCAACGGATTCCACCCTGTTGATCGTCGACATCCAGGAGCGCCTGTTTCCGGTGATCCTGGACGCCGCCGCGATGGCCGAACACACCGCCTGGCTGCAACAGGTGGCCAAGCGGGTCGGCGTACCGGTACTGCTGACCGAGCAGTACAGCAAGGGCCTCGGCCAGACCATCGCCGCGCTGCGCGACGGCGTGGAAGACAGTGCGATCCTCGAGAAGCTGGACTTCTCCGCCGCTGGCGACGACGAGCTGTTCAAGCGCCCCGGTGGTGAACGTCGCCAGTTCGTCGTCTGCGGCTGCGAGACTCACGTCTGCGTGCTGCAGACGGTGCTCGACCTGCGTGCCCGCGGCAACGAGGTGTTCGTCGTCGAAGAAGGCGTCAGCTCACGCCGCGCCAGCGACAAGGCCCTGGCCCTGGAGCGCATGCGCCAGGCCGGTACGCAGATCGTCTCGCGGGAGATGGTCGCCTTCGAGTGGATGGAACGCGCCGGCACCGAGCTGTTCAAGAGCATCAGCCGCGAGTTCATCCGCTGAGCCGGACGCTGCGAACCGACGGGCCGAGACCACCGTGCGCTGCTGAGGTCGCGCCCGACCTTCTGTGATGGAGAACCCCATGTCCGACGACCTGGCCGGCTGGCTGGACTGGCTAAGAGCCCACCCCGAACTGCAGACGCTGCTCGCCAGCGCCACGCTGATATTCGCCGCCTGGCTGTCCAACTGGATCGTCAAGCGCATCCTCGTCCGCGGCCTTTACCACCTGTTGCAGCACACCCGCGAGAACAAGCTGCAGGACTTCGGCGTCATCAAACGGCTGTCGAACATCGTCCCGGCACTGGTGCTGTCGATCGGCGTCACGACGGTCCCAGGCCTGCCGGAAGGCGCCGTGACCGTGGTGCGCAACGTCTGCGGCGGCTTCATCGTGCTCACCATCGCACTGGCCCTGGGCGCGGTGCTGGACATCATCAACCTGATCTACCAGCGCCGTCCGGATGCGCGCCTGCACCCGATCAAGGGCTACCTGCAGGTGGTAAAGATCGTCGTCTATGCCATCGCGACGATCCTGATCATCGCCACGCTGATCGACCGCTCGCCGCTGATCCTGCTCTCCGGTCTGGGTGCCATGGCCGCGGTGCTGATGCTGATCTTCCAGGACACCCTGCTGTCGCTGGTGGCCAGCGTGCAGATCACGTCCAACGACCTGATCCGCGTCGGCGACTGGGTGGAAATGCCGCAGCTCAATGCCGACGGCGACGTGATCGACATCGCCCTGCACACCGTCAAGGTGCAGAACTGGGACAAAACCATCACCAGTATTCCCACCAAGCGCTTCATTTCCGACTCGTTCAAGAACTGGCGCGGCATGCAGGAATCCGGAGGACGGCGCATCAAGCGCAGCCTCTATCTGGATCAGCAGAGCGTGCATTTTCTCAGCCGCGACGAATGCGAGCGCCTGCATCGCTTCAACCTGCTGGACGAGTACCTGACCGAGAAGACCAAGGAAATCGAGGAGTGGAACGCCAAGCTCGCCGAGCGTGGCAAGGAGCCGGTGAACACGCGCCGCATCACCAATATCGGCAGCTTCCGCGCGTACGTCGAACGCTACCTGCGCAGCCACGGCGGCATCCATCAGAACATGACGCTGATCGTGCGGCAGCTGAGCCCGACCGCGGACGGCCTGCCGCTGGAGATCTACTGCTTCACCAATACGGTGGCCTGGACGCAGTACGAAGCGATCCAGTCGGACATCTTCGATCACTTGCTGGCGATCCTGCCGGAGTTCGGCCTGCGCGTGTTCCAGCATCCGAGCGGTGCGGATATGCGCCACTGGGGCGAGTCGCTGATGCAACGCGGCACGCCGGCATTGCCCGAGGCACAAACGCCTCCGTTCGACGCAGGTGCCGATCAAACCGGCTAATCGTAGGTTGGCGCTGAGGCACGAAGCAGATGGCGCAGCCTTGAGCACTGCCCATTGCGTCCTCCCTGACGCCAGCGCCGCGGGCCACGCCTTCAAACCCCGCGCCTCAGCGCCAACCTACGTCCGGAGCGAGGGAACGCCCCGCTCCTTTACCGTCGTCAGTTCCTTCAGAAGCTCATGTCGACCCGCGCCCAGTAGGTGCGGCCCGGCTCGTTGACACGACTGGTGGGTTCGAGCCCGTAATCGGCAAAACCCGCACTACCGGCGAGATTGAGGTGCTCGCTGTAGGCCTTGTCCAGCAGGTTGTCGACGCCGGCGCTGAGCTTGAAGTTCTTGTTCAGCCGGTAGGCGCCATTGACCGCCAGTACACCAAAGCCAGCGCTCTCGTCGAAGTCCTTGCCGACCACGGTGCCCTGGTCCTCGGCAACACGGTTCTGCGCAGCGACGACTCGCCAGAGGCCGCTGGTGCTCCAGTAGTCGCGCTCGTAGGTCAGGCCAAGACGCCCTTCCAATGGCGGAATCTGCGGCATTGCGCGGTCATCGCTGCGGTTCTTGCCCCAGGCGTAGGCCAGGCTCGCGTCACCCTTCCAGTTGCTGGTGAAACGGTAGCTCGCACCCATCTCGGCACCGGCGATGGTGGCGTCGATATTGCTGACTTCGGCGCGGACCATGCCGGGCATCACGCCTGGCACATAGCTGAACAGGATGTAGTCTTCGACCACGCCGGCATAGGCGGAAACCCAGGCCTCCAGCGGCCCCTTGGCGTACTGCAGGCCGACGTCCAGCTGCGTGGTCTTTTCCGGGCGTACCGAGTCGAACGGCTGCACGGTGCCCACCGGGCCGGGGTTGGAGACGAACAGCTCCCAGTAGTCGGGGAAGCGTTCGGCATGGCCGAGGCCGGCATACCAGGTCGCCGGCACGCTGACCAACTCTTCCTCGTAGCGTACGAACCCGCTGTACAGCGTGTCGCGACGGGTCTCGCCGGCAGTGGGGTTGTCCCAGTTGCGCGAGACGATGGGCATGCTGGAAGGATCGTGGCTGCGGAAAAAGGCGCGCTCGTCGGTCGCCTCGTGCAGGTCCAGGCGCAGCCCGCTGATCAGCTTCTCGCGCTCGCCGAGCTGCCAGCTCAGCTCACCAAACACGCCGTAGCTGTGCAGCATCGCATCCGGCACCCAGGGCAAGGCGTCGCTGCCGGCGGCGTTGACCATCTGATTGGCGGCGCCAGCCGGGTTCATCACCTTGCGATGTTCACTGCGCTGGGCGTCGACCCCGGCCTTGAGCTCGACGTCGGTCCACTGCCAGGTGCCGACCAGACGGCCTCCCAGGGTACGACGGTCGACGCGCGACAGCGTCGGGTTGGGCATCATCATCGACGGCACGAAATCGCGCAGGCTGTAGTTGTCCATGATGTGATCGGCGTAGTTGTAGTAGACCTGTGCCTCCAGGCCATAGAAGCTCTCGCCAATGTTGGTCTTCTCGAAACGCAGGCCAAGGCTCTCGCGCTGGAACTGGCTGCCGTCCATGCCGCGCCCGGCATAACGGGCGAAGCCGTCGCCGCGGCCGGCGGTGAACTCGACGAGCGTGTCTTCGTCGGGCGTCCAGCCCAGGGCGACATCGGTGTTCCACTTGTCGTAGCGCGACGGCACGGTGTCACCGTTGCCATCGGCATAATCATCGGCCTGAGAGCTGTTGGCCATCAGCCGCGCGTAGCCCTGACTGTTGCCGGCGGCGGCGTCCAGGTTGCGGTCGAAGCGCCCGTTGGAACCGGTCAGCAGGCTGCCGTTGATGCGGTAGTCGGGCTCGCTGAACTGCTCCGGCTCGCGCTCGAACAGCACCGTCGCCGCCGAGGCACCAGGGCCCCAGAGTACGGTCTGCGGGCCCTTGATGACGGTCAGCTTGTCGAAGGTATCCGGGCTGATATAGGAACTCGGCGAATCCATGCGGTTGGGGCAGGCGCCGAGCATTTCACCGCCATTGGAGAGCAGTTTCAGACGCGAGCCGAACATGCCGCGGAACACCGGATCGCCGTTCACCCCGCCGTTACGCACCGCGGAGAAACCGGGAATGGTCTTCAGGTAGTCGGCGCCATCGCTGGCCGGCATCGGCTGGCGGGGGATCTTCGGGTCGGTGACGACCGTCAATGGCGATTGCTGGGCGACTCCGGTGATGACCATGGGCGCCAGTTCAACGCTGTCGCCCGGCTCGCCGTGGGCGGCATGATCATGCTCGGCGGCCAGGGCGCCGCTGGCGAGCATTCCCAGCAACGCGGCGTGGGCGAACTGCCACCGCCGCCGCGACGGTTGAATCAAAAAACGCTCGGACAGGCGCGCACGCGCCGTACAGCCATGAGTAATCCTGGACATAGAACTTCCACTTCTGCAGGTGATTGAACCGCCAAGGGCGGTCGATGACGTCAGCTGTGCAGAAGCGGGGGTGCGCGTGGATGACCACTGCTGCGTCGCAGCGCTGGTGGCAGCGGTTGTTCGGGAAGGGGCTGGAGATGGTCGGCTTCGTGGCGCGGCAGCACCAGCTGCAGGGCCAGACTGAGCGGCGGGTTGACCGTCAGCAGTTCGCAGTAGCCGCACAGTTCCAGCGCGGTCAGCCAGGCCGGCTCACCCGTGCGCGGCTGACCATGATGCCCCTGGGCGTGATGCCGCTGCCCAAGGTCATGGGCGGACGGTTGGTGTTCGGCGTGGTGATGGTGTTGCACGCCCGCTTGGGCGGCCTGGATGGCGGAGAACAGCGGGCCGGCATGAATCATCAGCATGGCGAACAGGCCAAGCCAGATGCTCATTGTCGATAGCCGTTTGCGTGTCACCGCCATGTCCTTAGTCGCCCGAACCGATCCTGCGGGGTTGACCGGATGATCGCACGTCCGCCGCGCCTCGACCGCTGCGACATGAGGCCGCAAGCCGAGCGAGCAATTGAACACGAAGATTTCCCCTTCAAGAGAAATAAAACGCTCAAAAAGCCAAATAATCGAAACAAATAACCAATTTTCTTCGATGTATTGCAATGCGTGCGTACGAAGCAATAGCTTTGCACCATAAACCGGTGTCCGCACCGGGCAGACAACTTGCTTAGCTCGAGCTTCACCTGGGGAAACGCCATGACCATGCTCAAGAATCCATCGAATAAATACCGTGCCTTCCCGGCCATCGACATCCCCGATCGCACCTGGCCGTCGAAGGCCATCACCCAGGCGCCGATCTGGCTGAGCTCCGATCTGCGCGACGGCAACCAGTCGCTGATCGAACCGATGGATGCCGCGAAGAAGATGCGTTTCTTCAAGACACTGGTGCAGGTCGGCCTCAAGGAAATCGAGGTGGGCTTCCCCTCCGCTTCGCAGACCGATTTCGACTTCGTTCGCGAGCTGATCGAGGGCGGCCATATTCCCGACGACGTCACCATCCAGGTGCTGACCCAGGCGCGAGAGGATCTGATCACCCGCACCTTCGAGTCGCTGAAAGGCGCCAAGCAGGCCATCGTCCATTACTACAACGCCACCGCGCCGAGCTTCCGCCGCATCGTCTTCAATCAGGACAAGGCCGGCGTGATCCAGATCGCCGTGAACGCAGGCAGGATCATCAAGCGCCTGGCCGAGCAGAACCCGGAGACCAACTGGCGCTTCGAGTATTCGCCGGAAATCTTCAGTTCCACCGAGCCGGAGTTCGCCGTCGAGGTGTGCAACGCGGTGATCGAGGTCTTCCAGCCAACGCCGGAACAAAAGCTGATCCTCAACCTGCCGGCCACCGTCGAAGCCGCCACGCCGAATGTCTATGCCGACCAGATCGAGTGGTTCTGCCGGCACATTGACCGTCGCGACAGCGTGCTGGTAAGCCTGCACACCCACAACGACCGCGGCACCGGTGTGGCGGCGACCGAGCTGGGCCTGATGGCCGGCGCCGATCGCGTCGAAGGCTGCCTGTTCGGCAACGGCGAGCGTACCGGCAACGTCGACCTGGTCACCGTGGCGCTGAACATGTACACCCAGGGCGTCGACCCGCAGCTGGACTTCTCGGACATCGATGCCGTGCGCAAGGTGGTGGAGGAATGCAACCAGCTGCCGGTGCATCCGCGCCATCCCTATGTCGGCGACCTGGTGCACACCGCGTTCTCCGGCTCGCACCAGGATGCGATCCGCAAGGGCTTCAGCCAGCAGGACCCGAACGGCCTCTGGGAAGTGCCCTATCTGCCGATCGACCCGGCCGACATCGGTCGCAGTTACGAGGCCGTGATTCGCGTCAACAGCCAGTCCGGCAAAGGTGGCATCACCTTCCTCCTCGAACAGGAATACGGCATCAGCCTGCCGCGGCGCATGCAGATCGAGTTCAGCCAGGTGGTGCAGAAGGAGACCGATCGGCTGGGCCTGGAAATGAGCGCCAAGCAGATCTATGCGCTGCTGGAAGCCGAGTATCTGCAGGCAACCGCGCCCTATACGCTCAAGGGGCATCGTCTGCAGGAAGAGAACGGCACCAGCGCGGTGGATGTGGAAGTGGCTGCCGATGGCGAGGTCGTCCATTGGCGCGGCATCGGCAAGGGTCCGCTGGAAGCACTGGTGGCCGCGTTGCCGGTCAAGCTGGAGATCATGGACTACCATGAACACGCCATCGGCGCTGGCAGCAACGCCAAGGCCGCTGCCTATATCGAGGTGCGTCTGGATGGTGAGCGGCCATTGCACGGTATCGGCATCGACGAGAACATCACCACCGCCAGCATTCGCGCCCTGTTCAGCGCCATGAACCGCGCGCTGCGTGAAGCGCAGGAGGCAGCCGCCTGAGGCTGATCGCTCAGTTCTGACGTGACGACGGGCGCCATCCTCGATGGCGCCCGTTTTCTTATGGCAGCTCATCACCGCAGCAACATGCGGCTGAACTGTCCCCACCCGACGCTCTCCCAGTTCAGTCGGCAGCGCGAGCCTCGGCAATCAGCAGAAACACGTAAGCCATCGGCAGGATTGTGCAAACGATGCCGATGCGCTCGCCATTAGGCTTGCGCTGTGCAACCCCGATCATCAAAGGAGCCGTCATGAGCCAGACCCTCGGTTACGCCGCCCTCGACCCGAACAGCCCGCTCGCACCCTATTCGTTTTCGCGCCGCGAGGTGGGCCCGAATGACGTGAAGATCGACATCCTCTACTGCGGTGTCTGCCATTCGGACCTGCATACCGCACGCAACGAGTGGAACAACACGCTCTACCCATCCGTGCCCGGCCACGAGATCGTCGGCCGTGTGACGGCAGTCGGTTCAGCCGTGAGCGCATTCAAGGTCGGCGACGTCGCCGGCGTCGGCTGCCTGGTCGACAGCTGCCGCACGTGCTCGTCCTGTGGCGAAGGGCTGGAGCAGTATTGCGAGAACGGTTTCGTCGGCACCTACAACGGTCCGGCGTTCGGCGGCGGCGAAAACACCCTCGGCGGCTACTCGGACAACATCGTGGTGGACGAGAAGTACGTGCTACGCATCAGCCACACCGACAACCTGGCCGCGGTCGCGCCGCTGCTCTGTGCCGGCATCACCACCTACTCGCCGCTGCGCCAATGGAAGGTCGGCCCGGGACAGAAGGTCGGCGTGGTCGGCCTTGGCGGACTCGGCCATATGGCGGTGAAGATCGCCAATGCCATGGGCGCGAAGGTCGTGCTGTTCACCACCTCGCCGGACAAGCGGGAAGATGCCCTGCGCCTCGGCGCCGCCGAAGTGGTGGTATCGAAGAACAAGGAGGAGATGGCGGCGCACGTCAACAGTTTCGACTTCATCCTCAACACCGTTGCCGCGCCGCATAACCTCGACGCGTTCGTGAACCTGCTCAAGCGCGACGCCACCATGACGCTGGTCGGAGCACCAGCCGCGCCGCATCCGTCGCCCAGCGTGTACGGCCTGATCTTCAAGCGCCGCCGCATCGCCGGCTCGTTGATTGGCGGCATCGCCGAGACCCAGGAGATGCTCGACTTCTGCGCCGAGCACGGCATCGTCTCGGACATCGAGATGATCCGCATGCAGGACATCAACGAAGCCTACGAGCGCATGCTCAAGAGCGACGTGAAGTACCGTTTCGTCATCGACATGGCCACCCTGAAGGCGGCCTGATCGTTCGGCTGGCGAGCCCGCAGGCGCGCCAGCCCTTCCCTCTTTCATGCGCAGCCGCTAAGGTCGCCCGCCTTCGTCGTGGAGGCGGCATGCGCTATCTGATCTTCGTCACCCTGCTCTGGGCCTTTTCCTTCAACCTGATCGGCGTTTACCTGGCCGGCCAGGTGGACAGCTATTTCGCCGTGCTAACGCGGGTAGTTCTCGCCGGGCTGGTGTTCCTGCCATTTACCCGCTGGCGCGGTGTCGCGCCCGGCTTCATCGTCGGCGTGACCCTGGTCGGTGCGCTGCAGTTCGGCGTCACCTACCTGTGCCTGTACCTGAGCTTCAACGTGCTGACGGTGGCCGAGGTGCTGCTCTTCACCGTGCTCACGCCGCTGCACGTGACGCTGATCGATGACGCGCTCAACCGCCGCTTCAACCCCTGGGCACTGGTCGCCGCGGCCGTCGCAGTGTTCGGCGCCGGACTTATCCGTTACGACGGCGTTTCCGGCGATTTTCTCGGCGGCTTCCTGCTCATGCAGCTGGCCAACTTCACCTTTGCTGCCGGCCAAGTGGCCTACAAGCATCTGGCGCAGCGTTACCCCTCCGACGTACCGCTGCATCGTCGCTTCGGCTACTTCTTTCTTGGCGCGCTGGTAATCGTGCTGCCCGCGTGGCTGCTGTTCGGCGATGCGCAGAAGCTGCCGACCACAACGACACAATGGTCGGTACTGATCTGGATGGGCGTGCTGGCCACCGCCCTGGGCCAGTTCTGCTGGAACAAGGGCGCCACGCTGGTGGATGCCGGCACGCTGGCGGTGATGAACAACATGTCGGTGCCGGTAGGCCTGCTGCTCAACCTGCTGATCTGGGGCACCAGCACCAACCTCGTGCTGCTCGCGGTGGGCGGAACGATCATCCTCGCCTCGCTGCGGATCAATCGCCTGGGCCAGATGAAGGCCAGGTGACATCATGCAAGTTATTGTTTTATATGGCTTTTCATAGCCATAGCGGTAGAATGCCGGCCCTTCGCATGGATGCGGAACTCGTTCAGTCGTCGAGATTTCCATGCGCCGCTTCAGCTTTCTCCTGCTCGTCCTGCTGTTTTCCTCCAGCGCCTGCGCCGACGCGCCTCGCACCTTCCGCGAGGCCAAGAAGGTGGCCTGGACCATCTATGCCGACCGCCCGGTGGATTTCTATTGCGGCTGCCAGTTCAAGGGCAACCGCATCGATCTCGCCAGCTGCGGCTACGTTCCGCGCAAACAGCCCAAGCGGGCCGAGCGGGTCGAATGGGAGCACATCGTGCCGGCCTGGGTGATCGGCCATCAGCGGCAATGCTGGCAACAGGGCGGACGCAAGCACTGCACGGCCAGCGACCCGGTGTTCAGTCGGGCGGAGGCCGACCTGCACAACCTGGTCCCGGTGGTCGGCGAGGTGAACGGCGACCGCAGCAACTTCGGCTTCGGCATGCTCAGCGAAAAGCCCAGCCAGTACGGCGCCTGCCCCTTCGTGGTCAACTTCAAGCAGCGTACGGCGATGCCGCCCGAATACAGCCGCGGCGCCATTGCCCGCACCTATCTGTACATGAGCGAGCGCTACAAACTGCGCCTGTCGAAGCAGGACCAGCGCCTGTACGACATCTGGAACCGTCAGTACCCGGTCAGCGAGTGGGAGCGCTGGCGCAATCAGCGCATCGCCTGCGAACAGGGCAACGCCAACGACTTCGTCGGTGCAGTCGATCTGCAGCGCTGCAACCGTGCGCTGTCCCATTCAGCGAAACGCACCGACGGCCAGGGTTAACCGGCGTCGGTTGCACGCCGCCCGGCGCCGCTGCATGCTGCCGGCTGGTTGGGCCATGCTGGCAACTTCGATGCAGGACAGAACGCTTCACCTGACGCTCGGCACTCTCGTGCTGCTGGCACTGATCGCCTCGGCCATCGCGCCATACGACCGCGCCACCTGGCTGCTGGAGGTCGCACCGGTGCTGATCGCCACGCCGGTGCTGCTGCTCAGTCATCGGTCGTTTCCGCTGACCCGCCTGCTCTATGTGGTGATCGCCATTCACGCACTGATCCTGATTCTCGGCGGCACCTATACCTATGCCCGGGTACCGCCGGGGTTCTGGGTGCAGGAATGGTTCGACCTCAGCCGCAACCCCTACGACAAGCTCGGGCATTTTATCCAGGGCGTGACGCCGGCCCTGCTCGCCCGGGAAATCCTGTTGCGCCTGCGCTTCGTCGTGCCGGGGAAGATGCTGGGCTTTCTCGCGGTCTGCGTCGCGCTGGCCTTCAGCGCCTTCTATGAGCTGATCGAGTGGTGGGTGGCGCTGCTGGCGGGACAGGGCGCCGTGGACTTCCTCGGCACCCAGGGCGATCCCTGGGATACCCAGTCCGACATGCTCATGGCGCTGCTCGGTGCGTTACTGTCGGTCAGCCTGCTGGCGGGCACGCAGGACCGGCAGATCGAGCATCTGCAGCGTACTGGCGCGGCGGGCTGACGCCATGCTCTATCGGATCGGTGCCGACGCCGTACTGCTGTTGCACCTGAGCTTCATCCTTTTCGTGCTGTTCGGCGGTCTGCTGGTGGCCTGGAGACGCGGTTTTTTGCTACTACATCTTCCGGCCGTAGCCTGGGGCATCTATATCGAACTGAGCGGCGGCGCCTGCCCGCTGACCTATTGGGAAAACCTGCTGCGGCGGCTGGCCGGCAACGAAGGCTACGAGGCGGGCTTCATCGAGCATTACCTGCTGCCGCTGATCTACCCCGACTGGCTGAGTACGCCGGTGCAATACGTGCTGGCCGCCGTGGTGGTGCTGACCAATCTGCTGATCTATGGCTGGCTGCTGTGGCGGCTACGCCACAGGTGACCCGGACGGGCCCCGGAACAGGCAGGCATATCCTTCACATCGCGTTACAAGCCGGCGGTTCGAGGGCAACGCCCGTGCCACGCGGCCTGAGAGGCAGCGAGCGGGCCTCGCCGAGTATTCCATCAGCCGGCGACGAGAACCTTGCGAGCAGCCGTGGGTCCGGACATTAACGTCCACCCAAGCCCAACGGGCCGAACCAAGGGGATCACCCATGTCGCTCGCCATCGCCCGCCGTCCGGCGTCGCTTGCAGTCCTGGCCTTGCTGCTGACCGCACTGCTTCCCGCTCACGCGCAGATTGCGCCGGAGCTTGACGTTCCCTACGTGCCGACGCCCGATCGCGTCGTGGCGCGGATGCTGGCGATGGCCGATGTGAAGGCCGGCGATACCGTCATCGACCTCGGCTCCGGCGATGGCCGCATCGCCATCGCCGCGGTCCGTGATCGCGGCGCCGACTCGGCGCTGGGCATCGACCTCGACCCGGAACGCATCCGCGAGGCCAAGGCCAATGCCGAGGCGGCGGGGGTTGCCGACAAGGTCAGCTTCGAGCAGGGCGACCTGTTCAAGAAGGACATTGCCGACGCTACCGTAGTGACCATGTATCTGCTGCCGCGGATCAACATGCGCTTGCGCCCGGTCATCCTCGATACGCTCAAGCCTGGCACCCGGGTGGTATCGCATGCGTTCGACATGAATGATTGGCCGGCCGATCGCACCGACTACGTCGGCGGCAGCTACGTCTACCTGTGGGTGGTACCGGCCAAGGTCGACGGGCGCTGGGAAGTCGAAACAACGGACGGCCGCTTCACCCTCGAGCTGCAGCAGCAGTTCCAGCAGGTGCTCGGCGTCGCGCGCTCCGGGGGGCTGCACAACAGCGTGACCGGTAGCCTCGAAGGCGACGTGTTCCACTTCAACGTGGGCGGCATGGACTACGTGGGCAAGGTGGAAGGCGACCGTATCAACCCGCTGCAAGGTGAAGGAGTCGCCTCCGGCTGGAGCGCGCGGCGTAGCTGAACATGAGTAGCCAGATGCGCTCGCGGCACAGCGGCGACCTCTCGGTGATCGATGGCGTAGCCGTGCTGGTCGGCGTCGTGGTGGGCGTCGGCATCTTCGGCTTCCCGCCCCTGGTCGCCCAGCATGCCGACAGCGGGACGCTGTATATCGCCCTCTGGCTGGCCGGAGGCGCGCTGATGCTGGTCGGCGCGCTGTGCTACGCGGAGCTGGGCGCGAGCTTCCCCGACGAGGGCGGCGAGTACCACTACCTGCGGCTGGCCTGGGGTCGCCGTTTCGGCCTGATGTTCGCCTGGGCCCGCGGTACCGTGATCCAGACCGGCGCCATCGCCGCGGTGGCCTTCATCTACGGCGACTACGCGCAACGGCTGATGCCCCTGGGCGACCACGGCGGCACGCTGCACGCCCTGCTCTCGGTGGCATTGCTGACCACGCTCAACGTGTGCGGCACGCGCGAGTCCAAACGCGTCCAGATCGCCCTGAGCAGCCTCACCCTAGTTGCCGTCATCGGCGTGATGCTGGCCGGCCTGCTTTCCAGCGGCCCCAGCTCGCCGGCCGCGATCGAGCCGCGCGACGGAGGCCTCGGCATGCTGGGCATGGGCATGGTCTTCGTGCTGCTGACCTACGGAGGCTGGAACGAAACCGCCTACCTGTCGGGCGAGCTGCGCAACCCGGCGCGCAACATGGGCCGAGTACTGCTGCTCGGCACGCTGCTGGTGACCACCCTCTATTTGCTGACCAACCTGGCACTGCTGCAGATATTCGGTCTGCAGGCGCTCAGCCAGTCGGACGCGATCGGTGCCGATCTGATGGAGATCGTCGCCGGTAGCTGGGCGGCCCAGGGGCTGAGCCTGCTGATCTGCTTTACCGCGCTCAGCACGCTCAACGCGACGATCCTCACCGGAGCACGGGTGTATTACGCATTGGGCCGGGACGTGCCGCGACTGCATCGGCTCGCGGCGTGGAACGAGCGTGGCTCGACGCCCGTGCGGGCATTGCTGGTACAGGCGGCGATCACCCTGCTGCTGATCCTGTTCGGCGCGCTGAGCCAGAGCGGCGTGCAGGCGATGGTCGCCTACACCGCGCCGGTATTCTGGTTCTTCATGTGCATGACGGCGCTGTCGCTGCTGCGACTGCGCCGGCTGGAGGCCTCGGCGCCACGGCCATTCCGCGTGCCCTGGTACCCCTGGCTACCGCTGCTGTTCGCCAGCAGCTGCCTGGGCCTGTTCGTCTCCAGCATGCTCTACGCGGGACCGGGTGCGCTGCTGGGGCTGCTGGTCCTTGCCTTCGGCCTGCCGCTTCTGCTGGTGCGCAGCCCGGCTGCAGTGAGCGCAACCTCGGGCGTCGAGCCCTAGAGCTTCAGCTCGAACTCGTCGCCGTCGTGGTACGCCGGGAAGCGCTCGCGGAATGCCGCCAGGTCACGGGCGCGCAGGGAACAGCGGAACACGCCATCGCGATCACCGGCATCGAGCAGCGTATCGCCCTTGAAGTCGAGCACCTGGCTGTCACCGCTATAGGGGTAGCCCTTGCCGTCCTCGCCGACCCGATTGACCGCCGCCACGTAGCAGAGGTTTTCGATGGCACGCGCCGGCAGCAGGCGGTTCCAGGCATCGCGGCGCGCCGCCGGCCAGTTGGCCGTGTAGAGCAGCAGATCGGTGCCGTGCGGGTCGCGACTCCACACCGGGAAGCGCAGGTCGTAGCAGATCAGCGGACGCACCCGCCAGCCGTTCACCTCGAACAAGGCCTGTTGTAGGCCTGGCGTGTAGTGCTTGTGCTCACCGGCCATGCGGAACAGGTGGCGCTTGTCGTAATGCAACACCTCACCATCGGGACGCGCCCAGAGCAGGCGGTTGCGATGGCTGCCGTCGGCGGCCTCGATGATCACGCTGCCGGTGACGACCGCATCCAGCCGCGCCGCCTGGCCGCGCAGCCAGGCATAGGTCGCGCCCTCTTCCGGCTCGGCCAGGGCTGCCGAGTCCATGGAAAAACCGGTGGTGAACATCTCCGGCAGGACAATCAGATCGGCACCGCGGGCCTGGTCGAGCAGCCCGGCGAAACGCTCGCGGTTGGCATCGGCATCCTGCCAGACCAGGGTGGTCTGGATCAGGGCCAGTTCGAGATCGGGCAGGTTGTTCAGATCGCGCATAGTCGTTCCGCCGCCTGACGCAGCGTCTCCTCTCGTTTGGCAAAGCAGAAGCGCACCAGCCTGAGATCGGCCGGCGCATCCTGGTAGAACACCGAGATCGGGATGCTCGCCACACCGTGCTCGCGGGTCAGCCATTCGGCCATGGCGACGTCGTCGAGGTCGGGGCGGATCGCCGAGTAATCGGCCAGCTGGAAGTAGGTGCCAGCGGCGCGGGTGAAGCGGAAGCGGGAGCCAGCCAGCAGGTCGCAGAACAGATCGCGCTTGGCCTGATAGAACGCTGGCAGCTCGGAGATGTGCTCCGGATGCGCCGCCATGAAGTCAGCCAGTGCCCATTGCAGTGGCGTGACGCCGGTAAAGCTGACGTACTGATGCACCTTGCGCAGTTCGCTGCTGAGCGACGCCGGCGCCACCACGTAACCGGTCTTCCAGCCGGTGACGTGATAGGTCTTGCCGAACGAGCTGACGACAAAGGCACGCTGATACAACTCCTCGTGACGCAGCACGCTGGCGTGCTCCCGGCCGTCGAAGACCAGATGCTCGTAAACCTCGTCGCTGAGCAGGTAGATGTCGCGCTCGCGGATCAGTGCTGCCAGCCGATCTAGATCGCCACCATCGATCAACGCGCCGCTGGGATTGTGCGGGGTGTTGAGCACGATCATCCGCGTGCGCGGGGTTATGGCGTCGGCCAGGCGCTGCCAGTCGATCCGGAAGTCCGGCAGGCTCAGCTGCTGGTGGATACAGGTGCCCCCGGCCAGTTGCACGGACGGCTCGTAACTGTCGTAGCAGGGATCGAACACGATCACCTCGTCGCCGGAGCGGACCACCGCCTGGATCGCGCAGAAGATCGCCTGGGTGGCGCCAGGGGTGATGGTGATTTCGCTGGCGACGTCCACCTGCCGTCCGTACAGGCCGGCCACCTTGGCCGCCACCTGCTCGCGCAGCGCCGGCAGGCCGGCCATCGGGGCGTACTGGTTGTGGCCCGCCATGACGTGCCGCGTAAGGGCTTCGCGCAACGCCTCGGGGCCATCGAAGTCGGGAAAGCCCTGGGAGAGATTCAAGGCACCGGTGTCGGCAGCGAGCTGAGACATGGTGGTGAAGATGGTCGTGCCGACATTGGGCAATTTACTGGTGAGCATGACGATCGTCCGACAGGCCTGCCGTTTGAGAGTCGGCAGCGAAGGCCGACAGGATAGCCGATGAGCGCGATCCGATACGAGACGCGCCGGCCGACGGCCTGTTCAGGCTGCTACAGTTCAGGCAATGGCCAACCCGTCATCGACCCTCAAGGAACTGCCATGTCGAACCTTTCCGTCAGCGACCTGTGGAACGAGCTGCGCGCACAGGCGCAACGTGCCCTGGACACCGAGCCGACCCTGACCACGATCGTCCGCCAGACCATCCTCGATCAGCCGGACTTCGGTGGCGCGCTCGCCCACCGCATCGGCCATGCCCTGGCCGACAGCATCGAACAGAGCCACACCCTGACCGATCGCTTCGCCGGGCTGCACCACCAGCTGCCTGTGCTGGCCGAGACGGCCTGCTGCGACCTGCAGGCGATCGTCAGCCGCGACCCCGCATTCGACAGTGCACTGGAGGTCTTCCTGTTCTCCAAAGGCTTTCTGGCGCTGCAGGCGTACCGCATCGGGCATCAGCTGCACGGTCGCGGCGAGCGCTTGCTGGCGATGTACATCCAGGCACGCTGCAACGAACGCCTCGGCATCGACATCAATCCGGCCAGCCGTATCGGCAGCGGCATCATGCTCGACCATGGCACCGGAATCGTCATCGGCGAGACGGCCGTGGTCGGCGACGATGTATCGATTCTGCAGGGCGTGACCCTGGGTGGGACCGGCAAGGAAGGTGGCGACCGTCATCCGAAGGTTCGCAGCGGCGTGATGATCGGCGCGGGCGCGAAGATTCTCGGCAACATCGAGATTGGCGAGGGGGCCAAGGTGGGTGCCGGCAGCATCGTCCTGCACCCCGTTGCGCCGCATACCACCGTGGTCGGCAACCCAGCCCGCCAGGTCGGCAAACCGCGCCACGCACGACCGGCCCTGGACATGGACCAGTCGTTCGACGGCGACAGCTGAGGCATCACCGAGCCCACACGTGGGGCCGACAGCGGGAACGGGAGGAAACACCCGCCCAGTTCCCAAGCTTGCAGAAATGCGCGATCAGCGCTTCTTGTCGCGGCGCTTCTTCTCGGCCTTCTTGTGGTGGGACATGAGACGCCGCTTCTTGTTGACCTGGCGGTCGGTGAGCGTGTTCTTCTTGCCCTCGTAGGGATTGTCGCCGCCCTTGTACTCGATGCGGATCGGCGTACCGACCAGCTTCAGTACACGCCGATAGGTGTTCTCCAGGTAGCGCGTGTAGGACTTGGGCACCGCATCGACCTGGTTGCCGTGGATGACGATCAGCGGCGGGTTGGCGCCACCCAGATGCGCATAGCGCAACTTGATGCGCCGGCTGTTGACCATCGGCGGCTGATGCTCGCGCACGGCGTCCTCGAGGATCTGCGTCAGGCGGCTGGTCGGCCAGCGGGTGATCGCCGACTTGAACGCGGCCTGCACCGACTTGTAGAGGTGCCCGACGCCAGTGCCATGCTTGGCTGAGATGAAATGGATATCGGCGTAGTCGACGAAGAACAGCCGGCGCTCAAGCTCCGTCTTCACGTAGTCCTTCTCGCCCTGCTCCATGCCGTCCCACTTGTTCAGCGCGATGACCAGCGCACGACCGGTCTCCAGCACGAAGCCCAGCAGGTTGAGATCATGCTCGACGACACCTTCGCGGGCATCCATGACGAAGATCACCACGTTGGCGTCTTGGATCGCCTGCAGCGTCTTGACCACCGAGAACTTTTCCACCGCCTCGAAGATCTTGCCGCGACGACGTACGCCGGCGGTGTCGATCAGGGTGTACTTTTCCTCGTCGCGCTCGAAGGGGATGTAGATGCTGTCGCGCGTGGTGCCGGCCTGATCGTAGACGATGACCCGCTCTTCACCGAGCATGCGGTTGACCAGCGTCGACTTGCCGACGTTGGGCCGCCCGATGATGGCGATCTTGATGCCTTCCTTCTCGCTCGGGCCCGGAATGCGCTTGGGCTCCTGGCCTTCGGCTACCACTTCCTCGCCTTCCGCGAGCTCCCCGCCCTCCTCGCCTTCCGCGTTCTCGTCGGCGTTGTCCTTGGGGAAAATGCCCAGCGCCTGCTCGAGCATGTGGCTGATGCCACGACCGTGGGCGGCAGCGATCGGCAGCGCATCACCCAGGCCCAGCGGACTGAATTCCGCACGGGCAATATCCGGATCGACGCTGTCGACCTTGTTGGCCACCAGGAAGCAACGCTTGTTCCGCTTGCGCAGGTGTTCGCCGATCATCTGGTCCGCCGCGGTCAGCCCGGCGCGGGAGTCGACCATGAACAGGACGGCATCGGCTTCCTCGATGGCCTGCAGCGACTGCTCGGCCATCTTCGCATCGATGCCTTCCTCGTCACCGGAAATACCGCCGGTGTCGATCACGATGTAGGTGCGCCCCTGCCACTTGGCCTCGCCGTACTGGCGATCGCGGGTCAGCCCGGCGTACTCGGCGACGATGGCATCGCGGCTCTTGGTCAGGCGATTGAACAGGGTGGACTTGCCGACATTCGGGCGACCCACCAGGGCGATTACGGGAACCATGCGGCTCTCCACTGCGATATTTCAGAAAACACGAAGGCCGCTGCAGGGCAGCGGCCGAATATTCATGGCTCCGCCAGGCGGAGCCGCGGGTCCAGCAGGCGGTCAGTCGGCCTGACGAATCGTCAGTGCGACCAGCTTGCCGTCATTGCCGAAAGCATACAGCCAGTCGCCCTCGACCACCGGGCGAGCCCGGACGCCGGAGCTGTCGACCCGCTCACGGGCGACGAAGCGGCCATCTACCTGACTCAGGAAGTGCAGGTAGCCCTCGACATCACCGACCACCACGTAGCTGGACAACACGGCAGGAGCCGACAGCTGACGACGCGCCAGCGACTCGTTGCGCCACAGCGCAGTGGTGGAGCGCTCGTCGATGCCCTCGACGGTACCGTCGGCCAGGCTCAGGTAGACACTGCCGTAGCCCAGCGCCACACCGGAGTAGCTCGACGCGTCACGCTGCCAGAGCACGCGGCCGGTCTCCAGTTCCAGCGCCGCGGCGCGCCCCTGGTAGGTCGCCACGTAGAGGGTGCCACCGGAGAGCAGCAGCCCACCGTCGATGTCCACAACCCGCTCCAGTTCGGACCGGCCCTGCGGGATGGCGACCCGCTGCTCCCATACCGGCAAGCCGCGACGGGTATCCAGCGCGATCACCTTGCCACTGGACAGACCGGCGATGGCCAGCTGATTGGTCAGCAGCGGTGCACCGGTACCCCGCAACGTCAGCACCGCCGGCGAGCTTTCGTAGCTCCAGCGTTGTGCGCCGGTGTCGATCTCCAGAGCGATCAGCCGGTCATCCTGGGTCTGCACCAGCACGATATCGCCGTTCACGGCCGGGGCGGCCAGCACTTCGCTGCTGACCTGGCTGCGCCAGCGCTCTTCACCGGTGCTGACATCCAGCGCCAGCACTTCACCGCGCAGGGTGCCGATCAGCACCAGGCCGTAGCCGGCACCCACCGCACCGGAAACCGGCTTGTCGAGCTTCTTCTTCCAGTTGACCTTGCCAGTCAACCGATCCATGGACACCACCAGACCCTCGACGTCTGCGGCGTAGATCTGGTCGCCATAGACCACCGGGGTCAGCAGGTTGTAGGTCTTGCCCTGCCCTTCGCCGATAGAACGACTCCACTCCTTCTTCAGCGAGATCTCCGCATCGAACTTGGTCAGCTCCGCCGGCTCTGGCTCTTTGGAACTATTGCTGCTGCAACCTGCGGCCAGTACGGCCAGGGTCAGCAATGCTGCAGTCTTCCAGCGCATCGGTTACGCCTCCCCTCGGGCCAGATCATCCAGTTTCATTTGCAGACCGCCAATGGCCGCATCCTGGGACAGCGACTCCTTGGCCTTGCTGTAAGCGGCGTGCGCCTCGTCGTTACGGCCGAGCTGCACCAGCAGATCGCCGCGCAGTTCCTCACGGCTGGCTACGAAGGCGGCATCCACCTTGCCATCGAGCAGCTTGATCGCCTCGTCGGCCTTGTCCTGCGCTGCCAGCACACGTGCCAGACGCTGGCGCGCCAGCTCGTCCAGCGTCTTGTCCGCAGGCTTGTCGACGATGGCGCGCAGCTCGCTGGCGGCCTCGTCCAGGCGGCCGGATTCCACCGCCACCTTGGCCACGAACAGGCTGCCGTACTGCGCATAGTGCGTACCGGCAAAGTCCTTCTTCAGCAGATTGCCCAGCCGCGACACTTCGGCGGCATCAGCCTCGCCGGATTCCAGGGCGGCGCCGAGCAGTTGCTGATAAACCACCGAGGCGCTCTGCGCCTGATTGATCTGGTGCTTCTGCCAGAACTGCCAGCCGAACACCAACACCAGGGCGATCACGGCACCCAGCACAAGCGGCTTGCCGTTGCGCTGCCACCAGTCTTTGATCTGCGCCAGTTGTTCTTCTTCAGTACCCGAGGTCACGCTGTCACTCCTTTTATTCGCTAAGTCTCAGACCTGCTCGAGGCAGGCAGCCAGACGCTCGGGCAGAGCATCCCAGGCAATGCTTTGTTGCTCGCTGTCATCGCGCAGCGGCTTGCAACCTACCACGCGCCCTGCCAGTTCGTCGTCACCCAGAATCAGCGCATAGCGCGCTCCGCTCTTGTCGGCCTTCTTGAACTGACTCTTGAAGCTGCCACCGCCAGCGTTGACCAGCAGGCGCAGCCCCGGCAGTTCATCACGCAGACGTTCGGCCAGCGCCAGTGCCGCCAGCTCGGCGGCCTCGCCGAATGCACAGATGTAGGCATGCGGTGCCAGGTTCAACGTCTCCGGCACCAGGCCGAGCGTTTCCAGCAACAGCACCAGACGCTCGACGCCCATGGCGAAGCCGACACCCGGCGTCGGCTTGCCGCCGAACTGGCTGACCAGACCGTCGTAACGCCCACCGGCACAGACCGTGCCTTGCGCGCCGAGCTTGTCGGTAACCCACTCGAACACGGTGCGGCCGTAGTAATCCAGTCCACGGACCAGTTTGGGATTGATCTCGTAGGCGATGCCGACCGCATCCAGACGGGCCTTGAGCCCTTCGAAATGCGCCCGCGACTCCTCGTCCAGATAGTCGTGCAGGGTCGGTGCATCGGTCAGCAAGGCCTGGGTGTGGGCGTTCTTGCTGTCGAGGATGCGCAGCGGATTGGTGGTCAGGCGACGCTGACTGTCCTCGTCGAGCTGCTCGAAACGCTGCTGCAGGTAGGCCACCAGAGCATCGCGGTAGCGCGCCCGAGCCTCGCTGGAGCCCAGGCTGTTGAGCTGCAGCGTCACCGCATCGGCGAGGCCGAGCTGCTTCCACAGGCGCGCGGTCAGTACGATCAGCTCCGCATCGATATCCGGTCCCGGCTGGTTGAACACTTCCACGCCGATCTGGTGAAACTGCCGGTAGCGACCTTTCTGCGGCTTCTCGTAGCGGAACATCGGCCCGGTGTACCAGAGCTTCTGCACCTGCCCGCCACCCGTCATGCCATGCTCGAGCACGGCGCGCACGCAGCCGGCGGTACCCTCGGGACGCAGGGTCAGCGACTCTTCGTTGCGATCGAGGAAGGTATACATCTCCTTGTCGACCACATCGGTGCCCTCGCCGATACCGCGGGCGAACAGGTCGGTGAACTCCAGGATCGGCAGACGGATCTCGCTGTATCCGTAGCTTTCCAGCAGCTGCGCAAAGGTGCTTTCCAGATAACGCCAGGTCGGCGTCTGCGCAGGCAGGATGTCATTCATGCCACGAATGGCTTGCAGGGACTTGCTCAATGGGATTCCTTAAAGATCAGCTGCGCGCGATGACCGCCGCGTCGGACGCAAGCTTCTCGGCGGCCTTGCGCCGGATGAGCTGCTCCAGCTCATCGACGAGGTTTTCGTTGTTCAGTTTCTGCGCCGGCTTACCATCGATGTAGACCAGGTTGTTCGGGGTGCCACCGGTCAGGCCAATGTGGGCCTCCTTGGCCTCGCCCGGACCGTTGACCACGCAGCCGATCACCGCGACGTCCATCGGCACCAGCAGGTCCTCGACGCGGGTCTCCAGCTCGTTCATGGTCTTGACCACATCGAAGTTCTGCCGCGAACAGCTCGGGCAGGCGATGAAGTTGATGCCGCGCGAGCGCAGACGCAGAGACTTGAGGATATCGAAGCCGACCTTGATCTCCTCGACGGGATCGGCCGCCAGCGACACACGAATGGTGTCGCCGATGCCTTCGGCGAGCAGCATGCCCAGACCCACTGCGGACTTCACCGTGCCGGAACGCAGCCCGCCCGCCTCGGTAATGCCCAAGTGCAGCGGCTGCTCGATCTGCCCGGCCAGCAGCCGATAGGCCGCCACGGCCATGAACACATCGGACGCCTTGACGCTGACCTTGAAGTCCTGAAAGTCCAGGCGATCGAGATGGTCCACATGACGCAGTGCGGACTCCACCAGCGCCTGTGGCGTCGGCTCGCCGTACTTCTTCTGCAGGTCCTTTTCCAGCGACCCGGCGTTGACACCGATACGGATCGGGATGCCCTTGTCACGCGCAGCGTCAACCACTGCCCGAACGCGATCCTCGCGGCCGATGTTGCCCGGGTTGATGCGCAGGCAGTCGACGCCGAGCTCGGCTACCCGCAGAGCGATCTGGTAATCGAAATGGATATCGGCGACCAACGGCAACTGTACGCGCTGCTTGATCCGGCCGAAGGCCTCCGCAGCCTCCATGGACGGCACCGAGACCCTGACGATGTCAGCGCCGGCATTGGCCAGGCGCTGGATCTGCCCGACCGTCGCCTCGACGTCGCAGGTTTCGGTGTTGGTCATGCTCTGTACGGAAATCGGCGCATCGCCACCGACCGCAACGCCGCCTACCCAGATCTTGCGGGACTGGCGACGTTTGATAGGAGATTCGGAATGCATGGTGAGCTTACTGTCCGAGCTTGAGGCGCGCCGTCTCGCCGCGCATGTGGGTGGCGAGATTCACCGCTTCGCCGTTGTAACTGAGTTGTGCACCGCGAGCGTACCCCAGATGGACGTCCAGCGGCGCCTTGCCTGTGACTGTCCTGCTGGTACCGGCCTTGGCCAGGGCACTGAACAGCACGCGACCATCGGCATCCGTCACACGGGTCCAGCAATCGGCGGTAAAGCGCAACTCCAGCTGGGCCTCACCCGGCGCGGCGACAGGTGCCGGTGTGTCGGTGGCTGCGCTCGGAGCCGTGGCTGCAGGCGCCTGCACGGGCACTGGCGCGCTATCACCGGTCTCTGGAAGCGGCAACGGCTGCGACTGCTGGGGCGGAGCCGCCGTCGCGCTCGAGCCTGTAGCTTCCGGTGTGCTTTCTGGCGTTACGGCCGCCTCGCTCGCATCAGAATCGACGACAGGTGGCTGCCCATCCGCTACGTCGACCGGCGCCTCGGCCACTTCGTCGGCCCGATCGAGCAGATGAATCTCGGTGGTGCCGTCGGCGCTTTCGACTTCGATCCGCTCAAGTGCCGAGACCGGCGTTGTGCTGGCTTCTCGCGCCGTATGTTCCTGCCACCAGACCCAGGCCGCTGCCGCCAGAGCCAGCAGCAAGGCGAAGCCGAAGAAACGCATGAAACTGCGCGACAGTCGGCTGGGCTCCTCGATACGACCGAGACTGTTGACGCTGCTGCCAGATGCGTTGGTGCCGGTGTGCTGATCGAACTCCTGGACCAGGCGGGTCTGATCCAGACCCAACAGCTTGGCATAGGCCCGAACGTAACCGCGGGCAAAGGTATGGCCCGGCAGCTGGCTGAAGTCGCCTGCCTCGATGCGGGCGAGCGCGCGCTCGGTGAGATTGAGCTGCTGTGCAACCGCAGACAGCGTCAGGCCCTTGTCTTCACGAGCCTTGCGCAGCGTTTCCCCGGGGTTGTTTCCCATCGGTGCAGCCTGTTCTTGGTGCGGCGCGGTCATCGTTGCTCCGAAAGATATTGCTTGTACTCATCCGTACCGGGATACAACCGCCTCAACTGCAGCGCCAGGCTGGCAGCCGTGTCGCGGTCCTGATGGATGTTGGCCAGGCGAATGCCGAGCAGCAGACTCCGTGCAGTCTGATCGGACATCTGGCTGAAGCTGTCGTAGTAACGCTTGGCTGGGACGTACTGCTTGTCTTCGTAGGCCATCATCGCAAGTTCGAGCAGCGCTCGGGGCTGGCGGCCATCCAGACGCAGCGATCGGCTGAAGTAGCTTTCGGCTTCCTCGCGCTTGCCCAGTTGCAGGGCGGTCATGCCGAGGTTCTGGAAGACGCGGGCGCGCTCGGGATACATGTTGTCTTCGGCGGCCTGGCTGAAACGCTCCATCGCTTCCGGATAGCGTTTCTGCTCGAAAAGGAAGCTGCCGTAGTTGTTGAGGATGCGCGCGTCCTTGCGGCTGGACAACGCTTCACGGTAGTGCTTGTCGGCCAGGTCGTTTTCCATTTCGGTCTGGAATACCAGTGCCAGCGCCGCATGCGCGTCGGCGCTGCGTGGGTCGATTTCGAGCGCCTTGCGCAGCGGCGTCTTCGCACGGGCGGCCGCGCCTTGCTGCAGATAACCGATACCCAACTGAATATAGGCATCCCGTGCCTGCTGCCGACCTTCGTCGGTCTTCAGTGGATCGACGGTGCCAGAAGACACGCAACCGGCCAACAGGCCGGTCAATACAAGCAGCAGCGCAGCGCGCAGAATCATCAGCATCCCCCTCAGGATCGGTTCGAAGCAGTTTGCGCCGCACCCGGCTCGCTCTGCAGCTCGCGTACAGCGATGTATCGCTCGCTTCGACGCGTCCGGTCCAGAACCTGACCGACAAGCTGACCGCAAGCCGCGTCGATGTCCTCGCCGCGGGTGGTACGCACCGTCACATTGTGCCCGCCTTTATGCAGGATGTCCTGAAACCGGCGGATCGCATTGTTGCTCGGCCGCTCATATCCGGAATGAGGGAACGGATTGAACGGAATCAGATTGATCTTGCAAGGAATGTCCGCCAGCAGAGCGATCATCTGCTCGGCATGCTCGGGCTGATCGTTGACACCTTTGAGCAGCGTGTATTCGATGGTCAGCACGCGCTTCTCGCCCAGGCGCGACACATAGCGTTTGCAGGCGGCCAACAGCACGTCAAGGGGGTACTTCTTGTTGATCGGAACCAACTGATCGCGCAGCGCGTCGTTGGGCGCATGCAGTGACAGCGCCAGGGACACGTCGATGACCTTGGCCAGCTCGTCGATCATCGGCACGACGCCGGAGGTCGACAGGGTCACCTTGCGCTTGGAAATGCCATAACCGAGGTCGTCCATCATGATCTGCATGGCAGCGACGACGTTGTCGAAATTCAGCAACGGCTCGCCCATCCCCATCATCACCACATTGGTGATGGCGCGATCGATCTTCGCCGGGACGGTGCCGAAAGACTTGTTGGCAATCCACACCTGACCGATCACCTCGGCCGCCGTGAGATTGCTGTTGAAACCCTGTTTGCCGGTGGAACAGAAGCTGCAATCCAGCGCACAGCCGGCCTGCGAGGAAACGCAAAGCGTTCCACGGCCGCCCTGGGGGATGTACACCGTTTCCACACAGCTGCCCGATGCGACCCGAACCACCCATTTGCGGGTGCCGTCGCTGGAGATGTCTTCACTGACGATCTCCGGGCCGCGAATCTCGGCGCAGGCCTTGAGCTTTTCGCGCAGGGCCTTGCCGAGATTGCTCATGGCATCGAAATCATCGACGCCGAAGTGGTGAATCCATTTCATCACCTGACCGGCGCGAAAACGCTTCTCCCCGATGGACTCGAAGAAGCTTTCCAGTTGCGGCTGGGTCAGACCCAGCAGATTCACCTTACCGGTCGTGGCAATCATTGGACTCACCTTCGCTCACTCAGCGAATGCGTGCGCACACTTCGGTGGCAGCAAAGAAGTAGGCGATTTCACGGGCGGCCGAGGCCTCCGAGTCGGAACCGTGAACGGCGTTCTCGTCGATGGAGACCGCGAAGTCGGCACGGATGGTGCCCGGAGCCGCTTCCTTCGGGTTGGTGGCGCCCATCAGCTCGCGGTTCTTGGCGACGGCGTTCTCGCCTTCCAGAACCTGAACGATGACCGGACCGGAAGTCATGAAGGCAACCAGATCCTTGAAGAAGCCACGCTCGCTGTGCTCGGCGTAGAAACCGGCAGCTTCGCGCTCGGACAGCTGAACCATCTTGGAAGCGACGACACGCAGGCCGGCCTTCTCGAAACGGGTGGTGATCTCGCCGATCACGTTCTTGGCGACAGCGTCAGGCTTGATGATGGAAAAGGTGCGTTGCAGGGCCATGTAGGACTCCAAAACTGATGGGTTAAAGCGAACGAGTAAACCCGCGGATTATACGCGGGTTGGCGTTAAAAACATAAGGGTAGAGGGCCTTGCCGCGGACGCGCGGCCCGATCGCCGAACGGTAACGGCACGCTGGGTGCGAACGCCTCAGGAGGCGTTACTCTGCCTCTTCGATCCAGGCAGCCTGGATGGCTTCGAGCACCTTTTCGCCGCCACGACCAGGCTCATCAGCGAAGTCAGGCAGTTCGAGTACCCAGCGATGCAGATCGACGAAATTCACATAGCGCGGATCGACATCGGCCTTGCGCTCGGCGAGTTCGATGGCGATGTCCTGCACATCAGTCCATTTCAGTTGCATGTCCTTGCCCTCAATGCCCTTCCGACACCTGGTTGATGGTGTACTTCGGAATCTCCACGACTAGATCGGTATCGGCCACTACCGCCTGACAGGACAGCCGCGAGTTGGGCTCCAGCCCCCAGGCCTTGTCGAGCATGTCGTCCTCCAGCTCATCGGAGGCCTCGAGCGACTGGAAGCCCTCGCGAACCACCACGTGACAGGTGGTGCATGCGCAGGACTTCTCGCAGGCATGCTCGATATCGATGCCGTTGCGCAGCGCGGCGTCCAGCACCGTCTCGCCGGTTTTCGCCTCGATCACAGCACCTTCGGGGCAATGATCGGCATTAGGCAGGAAAATGATCTGCGGCATCTGGGTCAATCCTCGATATCGTTAAGCCGCCGCCCGGCCAAGGCGGCCTTGACGGTGGAATCCAGACGACGCGCAGCGAAGGCGTCGGTGATCTGGCTCAGGCGTTTGGTCTGGCGCTCGATGGCGGACACGTCCTGACTGTCGAGCAACGCACGCAACTCGGCCATCTGAGCCTCGATGGCGGCACGCTCCTCGGTGGAAAGCAGACGTTCCCCGTCGGCAATCAGCGCTGCTTCGACAGCCTCCAGCAAGCGCTGGGCATCGACCAGCTGCTCGCGCAGAGCGCGAGCGTCGCGATCCTGATCCGCCTTGCGGAACGAGTCCTCGAGCATCCTGGCGATCTCGCCATCGGTCAGGCCATAGGACGGCTTGACCTGAATGCTGGCCTCGACGCCGGAGGCCAACTCGCGCGCCGAAACGCTGAGCAGTCCGTCGGCATCGACCTGGAACGTCACGCGAATCTTCGCCGCGCCCGCAACCATCGGCGGGATACCACGCAGCTCGAAGCGCGCCAGCGAACGGCAGTCGGAGATCAGCTCGCGCTCACCTTGCAGCACATGGATCATCATGGCCGACTGGCCATCCTTGTAGGTGGTGAAGTCCTGCGCACGTGCAACCGGAATCGTGGTATTGCGCGGGATGATCTTCTCCATCAGCCCGCCCATGGTCTCCAGACCCAGCGACAGCGGGATCACGTCGAGCAGGAGCAGCTCTTCGCCGTCCCGATTGTTGCCCGCCAGGGTCTCGGCCTGGATCGCGGCACCGATCGCCACCACTTCGTCCGGATCGATATCGGTCAGCGGCTCCCGACCGAACAGCTGGCCCACGGACGAACGTACTTTTGGCACGCGGGTCGAGCCGCCGACCATGACCACTGCCGTGATCTCGTCCAGCTCGACACCGGAATCACGCACCGCGCGCCGGCACGACCTGAGGCTTCGGGCAATCAGCGGCTCGATGAGAGCATCGAACGTCTCACGGCGGAGCTCGCCCGCCCAACCGGCGTAGGCGACCTGAACCGTCTCGTCCACACTGAGGCGCTCCTTGGCATCGCAGGCGATCTTCAACAGCTCGCGCTGCTCGCCGGGCGCCAGATCCTCGGAAACCCCGGCCTGCTGGAGAATCCAGTCAGCCACAGCGTGATCGAAATCGTCACCGCCCAAGGCAGTATCACCGCCTGTGGCCAGCACCTCGAACACACCCTTGGTCAGACGCAGAATGGAGATATCGAAGGTTCCGCCGCCGAGATCGTAGATCGCGACGACACCCTCGGCCTGACGGTCCAGACCGTAGGCGACCGCCGCTGCGGTCGGCTCATTGAGCAGGCGCAGCACATTGAGGCCGGCCAGCCGCGCCGCATCCTTGGTCGCCTGACGCTGGGCATCATCGAAGTAGGCCGGCACGGTGATCACCGCCCCGACCAGCTCGCCACCCAGCGTCGCCTCGGCGCGCTCGCGCAGCGCCCGCAGGATCTCCGCCGAGATTTCCACCGGGCTCTTGGCCCCCTGGACCGTCTCGATGAAGGGCATCTGCGATTCGGCCTGACGGAAACGATAGGGCAACTGTTCGCCCAACTGCTTGACGTCCGCAAGCCCTCGCCCCATCAACCGCTTGACCGAGCTGATGGTATTGAACGGATCAGCAGCTGCTGCACGCTTGGCACACGCACCGACCTCCACACGATCGGCGTGATAACGCACAACGGACGGCAGAATCACCTGCCCATCGGCATCGGCCAGCGGGGCGGTGACGCCACTGCGCAACGCGGCAACGAGGGAGTTGGTAGTGCCCAGGTCTATTCCGACAGCCAGGCGCCGCTGATGGGGCTGAGGGCTTTGTCCGGGCTCGGCAATCTGAAGTAAGGCCATGTCTGTCTGGTATCGGGCGCAACGCGAGCGTCGCGCGGGTTAATCGTCGAGGCGCTCTTCGAGCTGGCGCATTTCCTGGGTCAACTTGTCGAGAAACTGCATGCGGCGAACCAGTCTTTCGGCATCCACACGGCGCGCGGGGTCTTGCCAGATCTGACCGAAGTCGTCGTTGAGACCTTGCTGAGCCTGCTTGAGCCGCGACTTGAATGCCGCAACACCATCGAGATCGGCCTGCTCGTGAAGCTCTTCGAGCTCTTCGCGCCAATGCATCTGCTGCATCAGGAAGGCAGGATCCTGAACGGTCGCCTCCAACGGCACATCGTGCCCCTCCAACGCCAGCAGATAGCGCGCACGCCGGCTCGGGCTCTTCAGGGTCTGATAGGCCTCGTTCAGATTGGCCGAACGCTCCAGCGCCTGGCGCTGCTCGCTTTCGCCAGCATCGGCGAAGCGATCCGGATGAACCTGGCGCGCAAGCTCGCGATAGCGATCGGCGAGTTGCGCAAGGTCCAGCTCGAAGTCAGGCTTCAGATCGAACAGTGCAAAGTGACAGGGAGTACCCACGGCGTCCTCAGATATTGAAGCTCTCGCCGCAGCCGCATTCGCCACGAACGTTCGGGTTGTTGAACTTGAAGCCCTCGTTGAGGCCTTCGCGAACGAAGTCGAGCTCGGTGCCATCAAGGTAGACGAGGCTCTTCGGATCGATGATCACCTTCACCCCGTGGCTTTCGAACACCGAATCTTCCGCTGCGGTCTCGTCGACGAACTCGAGGACGTAAGCCAGCCCCGAGCAGCCCGTGGTGCGAACCCCAAGCCGCACACCCACACCCTTGCCGCGCCCTTCCAGCGAGCGACGAACATGCTGAGCTGCAGCGGGCGTCATGGTGATAGCCATCACAATCTCCTGTCAGAGCAGACCTTTCTTTTCCCGGTAATCACGCACCGCGGCCTTGATCGCATCCTCGGCGAGAACGGAGCAGTGAATCTTCACCGGCGGCAGCGCGAGCTCTTCAGCCAGCTGGGTGTTCTTGATGGTTTCCGCCTCTTCCAGCGTCTTGCCCTTCATCCATTCGGTGGCAAGGGAGCTGGAGGCAATCGCGGAGCCGCAGCCATAGGTCTTGAACTTGGCGTCCTCGATGACGCCCTGCTCGTTGACCTTGATCTGCAGGCGCATGACGTCGCCGCAGGCCGGCGCGCCGACCATGCCGGTGCCGATGTTCGGATCTTCGGCGTCGAACTTGCCGACGTTGCGCGGATTTTCGTAGTGGTCGATGACCTTGTCGCTGTATGCCATGGTGCAATCCTCTTAGATCAGGCTGTGCGGCGCTTGACGCCGGTCAGTGGGCTTGCCACTCGACCTTGGAGATGTCGACGCCGTCTTTGAACATGTCCCACAGGGGCGAAAGCTCGCGCAGCTTGGTGACGGCCTCGCATACCTTCTGCGCTGCGTAATCGATTTCTTCTTCAGTGGTGAAGCGACCGAAGGTGAAACGGATGGAGCTGTGCGCCAGCTCGTCGTTGCGCCCGAGAGCGCGCAATACATACGAAGGCTCCAGCGAAGCAGACGTACAGGCGGAGCCGGACGATACGGCCAGATCCTTGAGCGCCATGATCAGCGACTCGCCCTCGACGTAGTTGAAGCTGAGGTTGAGGTTGTGCGGCACACGCGCCGTCATGCTGCCGTTCACATACAGCTCTTCGAGATGCTCGACCTGCTTGTAGAAGCGGTCACGCAGTGCACGAATACGCTCGTTCTCCTGCGCCATCTCTTGCTTGGCGATACGGAAGGCCTCGCCCATCCCCACCAGCTGATGCGTAGCCAGGGTGCCGGAGCGCATGCCGCGCTCGTGACCACCACCGTGCATCTGAGCCTCGAGACGAACGCGCGGCTTACGACGGACATAGAGGGCACCGACGCCCTTCGGCCCGTAGGTCTTGTGCGCGGAAAACGACATCAGGTCGACCTTCATCTTCTCCAGGTCGATCTCCACCTTGCCGGTGGACTGGGCGGCATCGACATGGAACAGGATGCCGCGCGCCCGGGTCAGCTCGCCAATCGCGGTGATGTCGTTGATGGTGCCGATCTCATTGTTCACGTGCATCACCGACACGAGGATGGTGTCCTCGCGCAGCGCCGCCTCGACCATCGCCGGGGTGACGATGCCGTCTTCGCCCGGCTCGATGTAGGTCACTTCGAACCCTTCACGCTCGAGCTGGCGAGTGGTATCCAGAACCGCCTTGTGCTCGATCTTGGTAGTGACGATGTGCTTGCCCTTGGACGCGTAGAAGTGGGCGACACCCTTGATCGCCAGGTTGTCCGACTCGGTGGCGCCCGAGGTCCAGACGATCTCACGCGGGTCGGCATTGACCAGATCGGCCACCTGGCGACGCGCATTTTCCACCGCCTCTTCCGCTTTCCAGCCAAAGGCATGCGAGCGCGACGCCGGGTTACCGAAATTGCCTTCGTTGGTCAGGCATTCGATCATCTTTTCGGCGACACGCGGGTCGACCGGCGTGGTTGCGGAGTAGTCCAGGTAAATCGGCAATTTCATTCAGATATCTCCTATCAGGCGGTCGCCCTGCTCAATCGATGGCGGACGTTTCTATCTTGTCTATCTGCGGCGAAGTGCCGCTGGCCTTGCGCATGTCCTGGCGCAGCGCGACCTGCTGTACGTCCTGACGGTTGACCAGATCGGCCAAACTGATGCCGCTGAGGAATTCATGGATCTGCTGACTGAGGTCGCACCACAGGTGATGGGTCAGGCAGGTATCGCCGGAGTGACAACCCCCGAGCCCTTGGCAACGGGTGGCATCGACCGATTCGTTGACCGCGTCGATAACCTGAGCAACCTGGATACCGGCCATGTCGCGAGACAGCTGATACCCTCCGCCAGGCCCGCGCACACTGGTGACGAGACTCCCACGGCGAAGCTTGGCAAACAGTTGCTCGAGATAGGAAAGCGAAATTCCCTGGCGCTCGGAAATGTCGGCCAGGGAAACCGGCCCATGCTGCGCATGCAGCGCAAGATCAAGCATGGCGGTAACGGCATAACGGCCTTTGGTGGTCAATCGCATCGGTCTGCACCAAGCATTACGGTTTGGCGCAATTATGCAATTCCCGAGTATTTGAGTCAACTATAAGACCTATTAAATTAGTAGGTCTTTAGTGAGACACCCTGATCGTACAGGCGAATGGCAAAGCTGGGCGCATGATACCAGCTACTGCCAAGACCCGCACTTCAGCCGCGCGCTTCTCCAGCATCAGGCTTTACTTCGACGAAATCCTCTTCGCGCAACTCGGGTAGTTCCTTGGCGCAGTAGTCGCTACCGAGCGCCTTGAGCGCGCCACACATTCCCTCCAATCGCTCCTCGACGGCCTGCACGTGATCGAGCAACTGCCCGATCGCCCGCGCCACCGGGTCCGGCATATCCTCGCTGACACCGTAGGCGTCGAAACCGATCTTTTCGGCAATCGCCTTGCGCTTCGCCTCCTGCTCGTCGCTGGATTTGACGATGACACGCCCAGGAATACCCACGGCCGTTGCACCCGGCGGCACTTCCCGCGTGACGACCGCGTTGGAGCCGATCTTCGCACCTGCACCGACCGTGAACGGGCCGAGAATCTTCGCGCCCGCACCGACGATCACGCCATCCTCGAGCGTCGGATGGCGCTTACCCTTGTTCCAGCTGGTCCCGCCCAATGTCACGCCGTGGTAGAGCGTCACGTCGTCGCCGATCTCGGCGGTCTCGCCGATGACGACACCCATCCCGTGGTCGATGAAGAAACGACGCCCGATCCGTGCACCCGGGTGAATCTCCACCCCGGTCAGCCAACGCCCGAGATTCGACGACATGCGCGCCAGCCATTTCCACTCATGCGTCCACAGCCAATGGGAAAGTCGATGGATCCAGATGGCGTGCAGCCCCGGATAACAGGTCAGCACCTCGAACGCGTTGCGGGCTGCCGGATCGCGATGGAATACGCTTTGGATGTCTTCGCGCATGCGTTCGAACATCAATCACTTCTCCGTTTGTGAGGTTCGCCGCGGGCCGCCTTTTGCGTCTCGGTGAGGATGCCCCGCAGGATGTTCATCTCCAGCTTGCTGATTCCGCTGCGCCCGTACAGCCTGCGCAGGCGCGGCATCAGATGGCGCGGCTTGGCCGGGTCGAGAAAACCGATATCCACCAGCGTCTGCTCAAGGTGGCCGAAATAGTTTTCCAGCTCGTCCACCGTGACCGGCTGCGCGTCGAGCATCGCCGTGGTCTCCAGTTTTTCCACCTTGGTCGGCCGCCCCTCGGCCGCCAGCCAGGCCATGCGCACCTCGTATGTGAGCACCTGGACGGCTGCGGCGAGGTTCAGCGAGCTGAACTGGGGATCGGACGGGATATGGACATGGTATTGGCAGCGCTGCAGCTCTTCATTGGTCAGGCCGGCGTATTCACGACCGAACACCAGCGCCACGTCGCTACCGGCGGCAGCCTGCTCCACCGATACCGCGGCGCACTCGCGCGGGTCCAGGAGCGGCCAGGGTATGCGCCGATCCCGGGCACTGGTGCCAAGCACCAGACTGCAGCCGACCAGCGCCTCTTCCAGCGTGGCGACGACCTGGGCCGAATCGAGAATATCGGTCGCGCCGGACGCCCGGGCGACCGCGTCCGGGCTCGGAAAGTCTTCCGGATCAACCAGCACCAGACGCGACAGGCCCATGTTCTTCATGGCCCGCGCCGCGCCGCCGATGTTGCCGGCGTGGCTGGTATTGACCAGCACCACTCGAATGTTCTGCAACGACACGATGAGTCTCAGCAAGAAAACCAGCGGAAAGCTTACAGGAAGCCGCTCGCCGTCCGCCATCGACCAAAGCCTGCAGCGACGCCGGTGACGCTACATGCGCCCGAGCTTTCCTGATAGAATTTCGCGCTTTCTTTAACGACCAGGTAATTGATCCATGCAGCCCATGCTGAATATCGCGCTGCGCGCCGCCCGCAGCGCCGGCGAACTGATTGTCCGTTCCACCGATCGCCTGGATGCAATCTCGGTCAACGAGAAAGAAGCAAAGGATTACGTCACCGAGATCGACAAGGCGGCCGAGCAGAGCATCGTTGCAGCGCTGCGCAAGGCCTATCCGAATCACGGCATCCTTGGCGAGGAAGGTGGACTGCTCGAAGGCAGCGGTGACGGCGCCGATTACCTGTGGATCATCGACCCGCTGGATGGCACGACCAACTTCGTGCGCGGCATTCCGCACTATGCCGTGAGCATCGCCTGCAAATACCGCGGCCGTCTCGAGCATGCCGTCGTCCTGGACCCGGTCCGTCAGGAAGAATTCACCGCAAGCCGCGGCCGTGGCGCAGCCCTGAATGGCCGGCGCCTGCGCGTCAGCTCGCGCAAGAGCCTGGACGGCGCCCTCCTCGGTACGGGCTTTCCGTTCAAGGACGGCCAACTGGACAACCTGGACAGCTACCTGAACATGTTCCGCAGCCTGGTCGGTCAGACCTCCGGCCTGCGACGCGCCGGAGCGGCGAGCCTCGACCTGGCCTACGTAGCCGCGGGCCGCTTCGATGCGTTCTGGGAGTTCGGCCTTTCCGAGTGGGACATGGCGGCCGGCGCACTTCTGATCCAAGAGGCTGGCGGCCTGGTGAGCGACTTTAGCGGCGGCCATGAATTCCTCGAGAAGGGGCAGATCGTGGCCGGCAATACCAAGTGCTTCAAGGCTGTGCTGACGACCATCCAGCCCCACCTTACGCCATCGCTCAAGCGCTGAGCTTGACGCAAAGAAAAACGCCCCAACAGGGGCGTTTTTTATGCAGCTTGTTCAGTTCACTGCTGAGACACCATCAGCTGCCCATCCTGTACCGGAATCTGGCTGCCCGGATCACGATCCATCCGTACGCGCCCGACCTTGCCAGCCAGATCGTACTTGACGTCATAGCCGACGATCTTGTCGTGCGTGTCGGTGACCGTGCTGCAGCGGGTCTCGGTGGTGGTGTAGGTGCTGTTGGCTTGCATGCGCCCCTGCACCTGATTGCCGGCATAACCACCGCCGACCGCACCGGCGACCGTGGCGATCTTCTTGCCATTGCCGCCACCGACCTGGTTACCCAGCAGACCACCGACGACGGCGCCCACTGCGGTACCTGCGATCCGGTGCTCGTCCTGCACAGGCTTCTGCCGGGTCACTGTGACGTCCTTGCAGACTTCACGCGGCGTTCGGATGGTTTCCTTGATGGGTTCGACCGCCAGCACCTCGGCGAACTTCGGACCGCGATCGACCAGGCTATAAGTAGCGAAAGCTCCACCAGCCGTGGCGACGACCACTCCAAGTGCCGTACCGACCAACATGGACTTGTTCACTGTGACATCCTCTTCCTTCGGGCTGCGCCCGTTCCGCAGCCTTGGACCTCGCAAGGCTGCGGAAGTTCGAAAGAGGATCAGGGGCGCTCGTCGGCCTCTTCTTCCACCACTGGCGGAATCAGATCGTCACGCGTGAGTTTGAGCCAGACCAGCAGCGTGCCGGCAACGTAGACCGACGAGTAGGTACCAACGCCGACGCCGATCAGCAGCGCCAGCGAGAACCCCCACAGATTCTCTCCCCCGAAGACCATCAGCGCCCCAACTGCCAGCAGCGTGGAGACCGAAGTGGCCATGGTGCGCAGCAGCGTCTGGGTGGTGGAGATGTTGATGTTCTCCAGCAGCTCAGCCTTGCGCAGCATGCGGAAGTTCTCGCGGATCCGGTCGAAGATGACAATGGTGTCGTTCAACGAGTAGCCGATCACCGCCAGCACAGCCGCCAGCACCGTCAGGTCGAATGAGATCTGGAAGAAGGAGAACACGCCCAGGACCACGATCACGTCGTGGAACAGCGACAGCACGGCGCCGAAGCCGAACTTCCACTGGAAGCGGAACGCCACGTACACCAGGATGCCGCCCAGCGCCAGCAGCATGCCGAGACCACCCTGGTCGCGCAGCTCTTCACCAACCGCCGGCCCGACGAACTCCACGCGCTTGACGCTGACCGCGTTGCCGCCATCGGCGTTGCGCAAGGCGCTGGCGATGCGCTCACCCAACTGGGGATCGTCGCCCGGCATGCGCACCAGTACGTCGGTAGTCGCACCAAAGCTCTGCACCACGGCATCGGTGAAGCCGGCTTGGACCAGCTGACCACGAACCTGCTCGAGCTCGACTGGACGCTCGTAGCCCAACTCGATCAGCGTGCCGCCGGTGAAATCCAGCCCGAAATTCAGCCCCTTGACAACCAGGCTCCCCAGCGAGGCGACCGTGAGCAGCACGGTAAGGGCGAAGGCCACATGGCGGACGCCCATGAAATTGATAACGCGTTTCATCGTGCTAGCCCCTTAAATCCACAGCTTCTTGAGATCGCGGCCACCGTAGATCAGGTTGACCATGCCGCGCGTCACGATGATTGCGGTGAACATCGACGTCAGGATGCCGATCGACAGGGTCACCGCGAAGCCCTTGATCGGGCCGGTACCCATGGCGAACAGGATGCCGCCCACCAGCAAGGTGGTGAGGTTGCCGTCGAGGATCGCCGAGAAGGCCCTGTCGAAGCCCTCGTGGATGGCCCGCTGGATCGACATGCCATTGGCAATCTCCTCACGAATACGCGAGAAGATGAGCACGTTGGCGTCCACCGCCATACCCATGGTCAGCACGATACCGGCGATACCCGGCAGGGTCAGCGTGGCGTTGAGCATCGACATCAATGCCGTCAGCGCGACCATGTTGAACAGCAGCGCAATGGTGGCAAGCACGCCGAAGAACTTGTAGATCAGCACCATGAAGATGGCGACGAAGAGGAAGCCCCACATCGCGGCCTGCACGCCCAACTTGATGTTCTCGGCGCCCAGGCTCGGACCGATGGTGCGCTCCTCGGCGAAGTACATCGGCGCCGCCAGACCACCAGCGCGCAGCAGCAGGGCAAGTTCCGACGATTCGCCCTGACCATTGAGGCCGGTAATGCGGAACTGACTGCCGAGCGGCGACTGGATGGTCGCCAGACTGATGATCTTCTTTTCTTCCTGGAAGGTTTCGACCCGCACTTCCTGCTCGACGCCATCGACCATCTGCCGCACGTAGCGAGTCAGCGGCCGCTGCTCGATGAAGATCACCGCCATGCTGCGCCCGACATTGCTGCGGGTAGCGCGGTTCATCAGATCGCCGCCATGTCCGTCGAGGCGAATGTTCACCTGCGGACGGCCGTTTTCGTCGTAACTGGCTTGCGCATCGGTCACCTGATCACCGGTGATGATCAGGGTACGCTCGAGCTGCACGGGCGGACGACCTTCCTCGCGGAACTCGAAGGTTTCGGTCGAGGCGCGCGGCGCATCGGACTCGGCCGCAAGGCGGAACTCCAGATTGGCCGTCTTGCCGAGAATGCGCTTGGCTTCGGCAGTGTCCTGTACGCCCGGCAGTTCGACCACGATGCGGTTGGCCCCCTGGCGCTGCACCAGCGGCTCGGCGACGCCTAGCTCGTTGACGCGGTTGCGCACGGTGGTCAGGTTCTGCTTGATCGAATATTCGCGGATCTCAGCCAACTTGGCCTCGGTCAGCGTCAGACGCAGCACGAATTGGCCGTTGCGCTCGCTGGTGGTCAGCTCGAAATCGGTGAAGTTCTTGCGAATCAGCGACTGAGCGGCGCTCAGGGTTTCCTGATCGGCGAAGCCCAGCTGCACGGCATCCTTCAGATTCGGCAGGCTGCGATAGCGCACGCGCTCTTTGCGCAGCAGGCTTTTGACCTCGCCTTCGGAGACATTCAGCCGCGTCTCGATGGCCTTCTCCATATCGACTTCCAGCAGGAAGTGCACGCCGCCGGAGAGGTCGAGACCGAGCTTCATGGGGCTGGCACCGAGACTGCGCAGCCAGTCTGGAGTGGTCGGTGCAAGGTTGAGCGCAACGACATAGGCATCACCCAGCGTGCGCCGAACGATATCTTTGGCCGGCAGTTGATCATCCTGACGCTCCAGACGCACGAGACCACCACGGCCCTGTTCGTCGAGCGAAGCGGACTTCACCGCAATGCCGCCTTCCTCGAGCGCCTGGCTTATGCGCTCGAGATCGGCCATACCGATCTCCTGTGCCGCGCTGGCACCGGTGACCTGGATCGCCGGATCGTCCGGATAGAGGTTGGGCGCCGAATAAACAAAAGCAACCGCGAGCACTGCCAGAATCAGCAGGTATTTCCAGAGAGGGAATCTATTGAGCATGACGCAGCCCGTTTAATGAACGCGGGGCGCCTTGCGCGCCCCGTCGGTGTTGAATGAAGTCAGCTCAGATCGCTTTCAGCGTGCCCTTGGGCAGCGTGGCGGCGATAGCCACTTTCTGGAACTTCAGCTCAACGTTGTCGGAAACCTCGATCACCACGAAATCGTCAGCGACCTTGGTGACCTTGCCGGCGATGCCGCCGGAGGTGACCACTTCGTCGCCCTTCTGCAGGCCGGCGATCAGGTTCTTGTGTTCCTTGGCCCGCTTGGCCTGGGGGCGCCAGATCATCAGATAGAAGATGACCAGAAAACCGACCAGAAACACCCACTCGAAGCCAGTGCCGGCAGGACCAGCGGCAGCCTCCTGGGCATAGGCGGCGGGAATCAGAAAGCTCATGTAGCACTCCTGTTGCAGAAAGGATTGTTTTGCTCTGGCACGTCACGCAAGCGGCGGCGTTGGCAGACCGCGCTTGGCATAAAAGGCGTCGACAAAGGCCGCCAATGTACCCTGTTGAATGGCGTCGCGTAAACCAGCCATCACCCGCTGGTAATGCCGCAGGTTGTGGATGGTATTCAACATGCTGCCCAGCATTTCGCCGCATTTATCCAGGTGATGCAGATAGGCGCGGGAGAAGTGTTTGCAGGTGTAACAATCGCAGCTCGGATCGAGTGGCGAATCGTCGTGCTTGTGCACCGCGTTGCGAATCTTGATGACGCCGGTGTCGGTAAACAGATGGCCGTTGCGCGCGTTACGCGTCGGCATCACGCAGTCGAACATGTCCACGCCGCGCCGCACCGCCTCGACCAGATCTTCCGGCTTGCCCACGCCCATCAGATAGCGCGGCTTGTCGGCTGGCATCTGCGGCGGCAGGAAGTCCAGCACGCGAATCATTTCCTCTTTCGGCTCGCCCACGGAAAGCCCGCCAATCGCCAGGCCGTCGAAGCCAATCTCGCACAACCCGTCCAGCGAGCGCATGCGCAGCGATTCGTGCATGCCGCCCTGAACGATGCCGAACAGTGCCGACGGGTTGTCGCCATGAGCGACCTTGGAGCGCTTGGCCCAGCGCAGCGACAATTCCATCGAGCGGCGCGCGACGTCCTCGTCAGCCGGATAGGGCGTGCACTCATCGAAGATCATCACGATATCCGAGCCCAGGTCACGCTGGACCTGCATGGACTCTTCCGGCCCCATGAACACCTTGGCGCCATCGACCGGCGACGCGAAGTAGACGCCCTCCTCCTTGATCTTGCGCATCGCTCCCAGACTGAACACCTGAAAACCACCGGAATCGGTAAGGATCGGCCCCTGCCACTGCATGAAGTCGTGCAGGTCGCCGTGGCGCTTGATCACCTCGGTGCCGGGTCGCAGCCAGAGGTGAAAGGTGTTGCCCAGGATGATCTGCGCACCGATCGCTTCGATGTCCCGCGGCAGCATGCCCTTGACGGTACCGTAGGTGCCTACCGGCATGAAGGCCGGCGTTTCCACGGTTCCGCGAGGAAAGGTCAGACGCCCCCGACGTGCCTTGCCATCGGTGGCGAGTAGCTCGAAAGACATGTGGCAGGTACGGCTCATCGGGTTTCCTCGGGACCGCGCGCGGCGGGGTTGCGGGTAATGAACATGGCGTCGCCATAGCTGAAGAAGCGGTAGCGCTGAGCCACAGCCTCGGCATACGCCGCCATGGTTTCCGGGTAGCCGGCAAAGGCAGAAACCAGCATCAGCAGCGTCGACTCGGGCAGATGGAAATTGGTCACCAGCGCATCGACCACATGAAAGGTCTTGCCCGGATAGATGAAGATGTCGGTGTCGCCACTGAACGGCTTGAGCTCGCCGTCGCGTGCAGCCGTTTCCAGCGAGCGGACACTGGTGGTACCCACCGCGATCACCCGGCCTCCTCGCGCGCGGCAGGCCGCCACCGCATCGACCACCTCCTGCGTCACTTCCAGCCACTCACGATGCATATGGTGTTCTTCTATGCGCTCCACGCGCACCGGCTGGAAGGTGCCGGCACCGACATGCAGGGTGACATAGGCGGTCTGGACCCCGGCATCGCGCAGTGCGTCCAGCAGGGCCTCATCGAAATGCAACCCGGCGGTCGGAGCCGCCACGGCGCCGGCTCGCTGCGCGTAGACGGTCTGGTAGCGCTCGCGATCGGCGGCGTCGTCCGGCCTGTCTATATAAGGAGGCAAAGGCATGTGACCGATGCGCTCGAGCAGCGGCAACACGTCCTCGTCGAAGACGAGTTCGAACAGGGCATCGTGCCGCGCGACCATTTCAGCTGCGCCACCACCGTCGAGCAGGATCTGAGAGCCGGGTTTGGGGGACTTGCTCGAGCGCACATGCGCCAGCACGCTGCGATTGCCGGTCACGCGCTCGACCAGAATCTCCAGCTTGCCGCCGGTAGCCTTCTGGCCAAACAGCCGCGCCGGGATGACCCGCGTATTGTTGAAGACCATCAGATCACCGGGCCGCACGTAGTCCAGCAGATCGGCAAAGTTGCGGTGCGACATCTGCCCGGACTGACCGTCGAGCACCAACAGCCGGCTCGCTCTGCGCTCGGCAAGTGGATGACGGGCGATCAGGGCGTCGGGGAGCTCGAAGTAGAAATCGGCGACTTGCATTGGCGGTTTCGGGGCGCGGAAAGGGCGCAAATGTTATCCGAAAGACGTCGAGCTGGCCACGCCAAACGATTGACCACTCAGCCCCGCATCCCTATACTGCGCCGCCACTGTGCCTCGATGGCGGAATCGGTAGACGCAGCGGATTCAAAATCCGCCGTTGGTAACAACGTGAGAGTTCGAGTCTCTCTCGGGGCACCATCACAGTACCAAGCCTGTGCGCAGCGAGCTCCGTATCGATATGCGACACAGGCAGAAGCGCCAGCTTTACCGCCTTCTCGCTGACTGAAAAACAACACAGTCAGCCGTGGCTTTGACGATCCGCCGTAGCGGAGAAGCATGTCGAACCACCCTTCAAAAGCGCTGAAATGGCGCCGCCTGGACAGGCAAATTCTATGGCTCCGAGGGGTTGGCATTCCCCGGCGAGTTATCGTAGAGTGTGCCCACTGTGTTTGCATGGGTCGCTGTTGAATCGTGACCTGGTGCAGTAGATCTTCAGATCCGCTACTCCGCTCGACTCTCTTACTCCTTGCAACCAGTTCCAGCTTCCTGCTTTGCGGGGGCAATTCTACTTTTGAGTTTCAAGGATACAAAGACATGTCGAATCGTCAGAACGGTACCGTCAAGTGGTTTAACGACGAGAAAGGTTTTGGTTTCATCACTCCTGAGAGCGGTCCGGATCTGTTCGTGCACTTCCGCGCGATCGAAGGCAACGGCTTCAAGAGCCTGAAAGAAGGCCAGAAAGTCAGCTTCATCGCCGTGCAAGGTCAAAAGGGCATGCAGGCCGACCAGGTTCAGATCCTGGGCTAAGCCTTCTCTCCGAAAAGCCCCTGATGGCAACATCAGGGGCTTTTTTATGCGCGCAATTCCGTAGAATGCCCCGCCTTCCCCTTGATCGAGACAAGCAATGCGCCGACATCTGCTGAGCCCGCAGGGCCAATTCCCCGCTGCCGGCCTGATGCGCCGACTGGCAGCAATGTTCTACGACAGCCTGCTCTGCATCGCCCTGATGATGGTGGTGACCCTGTTCTATCAACAGGTGCTGCTGCGCCTGCTATATGGCAGCGACCAACTGAAGGTGCTCGCCGACGCCGGCCGCCTGGATATCGACCCACTGCTCTCGACGCTGCTGCTGTTCAGCCTGTTCGGCTTCTTCGCCAAGTTCTGGACCCACAACGGTCAGACGCTGGGCATGCAGGTCTGGGGCATCCGCATCCAGAACAGCGACGGCCGCGCCATCGATCTGTGGCAGGCGCTGCTGCGCTTTCTGATCGCGATCGTTTCGCTGCTGTGCCTGGGAATGGGCTATTGGTGGATGCTGATCGACAAGCAGAAGCGCACCTGGCACGACATCTATTCCGAGAGCCAGGCGGTGCAGCTGCCGAAAAACATCCACAAGAAGTAATCGCAGCGCCCGAGCCACCAGACCTGGCCGGGCGCGCGCCTCTCTACCGGTCGCCGTCGCCATGCGCGACGGCGATACCTCAGCCGGCGCGCCTCAGCAACCAGGCGCCGATCAGCGCACAGACACAGGCCGGCAACACCACCGCCAGCAGCGGCGAGAAACCGAACACCTGACTCGCCGGCCCCAGCAGATCCTGAATGATCCGGAACACGAAGCCGACGACCACGCCGGTGAAGATCCGCTGCCCCAGCGTCACCGAACGCAGCGGCCCGAAGATGAAGGAAATCGCCAGGAGCACCAGCGCCACGGTGACCGCCGGCTGCAGGACCTTGGTCCAGAACGCCAGCCAGTAGCGGCTGTTGTTCAGCCCCTGTTCGCCCAGATAGTGAATGTATCGCCACAAGCCGGCGATCGACAGCGCCTCCGGCTCCATCACCACGGTGCCGAGCAGCTGCGGTGTCAGCTGGACGTCCCAACGCTCCTCGGGCGCGCGCGCGACTTCGGTGTGATCACCACGAAAATGGGTGGTGGCAATGTTCTCGAGCCGCCAGTGATCGCCCTGATAGCTGGCGCGACGCGCGAAGCTGGAGGACAGCAGGCGACGTTCCTCGTCGAAGCGGTAACGCGTGACTCCCACCAGCACACCGCCGGGCTGTACCGCGTTGACGTGCACGAACTCGTTTTCCTGACGATGCCACAAGCCGCGCTTGCTGCTCTGCGCCTCACCCGCCCCCTGCGCCAGGGAGCGCCTGGCCTGGGCGATGTCTTCGGTCAGCGGCGCAACATACTCGCCAATCAGAATTCCCGCGACGAGCAGGACGAGCATCGGCTTCATCACCGACAGTACGATGCGACCCAGGGAAACCCCGGCCGCGCGCATGATGGTCAGCTCGCTGCTGCTGGCCAGCGTGCCGAGACCGATCAGGCAGCCGATCAGAGCCGCCATCGGCAGCATGTCGTACAACCGGCGCGGCGAGGTCAGCAGGACGTATTGCAGGGCGTCGCCCAGACCGTAGTTGCCCTGGACGTCGCCCAGCTCGTCGATGAACGCGAACAGCAGCGCCAGACCGACGATGATGCCGAGCACCGTGAGGATGGCGAGAAAGACGTGGATACCGATGTAGCGATCGAGCTTAACCACGAGCCACCTCCAGCTGCGCGCGACGCTTCTTCATTCGCAGCCTGATGGGCTCCCAGAACAGCATCAGCAGGCCGATCGCCAGAAACAGCCCGTGCACCCACCACAGACCCAGCGCCATGGGCAGGCGCCCCTTGTCCAGCGCACCACGCACGGCGATCAGCAGCGCGAGATAGGTCATGTACAGAAGGATGGCCGGCAGCAGCTTGAGGAAGCGTCCCTGCCGCGGATTGACCTTGGCCAGCGGCACGGCGAGCACGGTGACGACGAATACGAGCAGCGGCAGCGACAGCCGCCAGTGCAGCTCGGTGCGGTGCCGAAGGTTATCGCTACCCAGCAGCTCGCGGGTCGGCATCGCCTCGCGCTCGCTCAGCTCCATGCTCACTTCCGGCTTGGGCAGCAGCACACCGTAGGTGTCGTACTGAATCGCACGGTAATCCGCCTGCCCCGGGTTGCCGTCATAGCGATAACCATTTTCCAGAATCAGGTATCGGCTGCCGTCCGGCTGAATCTCCTGCCGACCGCTCTCGGCGACGAGTACGGACAGCCCGCTCTCCTTGCCGGTCTGACGCGAAACGTTGGTCTCGGAAATGAACACGCCGCCCAGCTCACTGCGGTCGGCCGAGAGCTCACGGGTATAGGTGACGCGCGAACCGCCGCGCAGGGTCTGGAAACGCCCTGGCACCAGGGTGTCGAACTCGGTCAGCGAATCCTGCTGATTGAGTATCCGATCCACCTCGGCAATGCCTTGCGGCGCCAGGCCCAGGCTCAGCCAGCCGACCAGCGCAGCGACCAGGGCTGCCGGTGCCAGGCTGTAGGCGAGCAGGCGGCGCTGACTCATGCCCGTGGCCGAGAGCACGGTCATTTCGCTTTCCAGATAGAGGCGCCCGTAGGCCAGCAGGATGCCGAGGAACAACCCCAGCGGCAGGATCAGTTGCAGGAAGCCCGGCAGGCGGAAGCCCATGATCAGCAGCAGCACGCCCGGATCGAGCACCCCCTGCGCAGCCTGGGCCAGGTACTTGATGAAGCGGCCGCTCATGATGATCACCAGCAGCACGGCACTGACCGCGCTCATGGTGATCAGCAGCTCTCGGGACAGGTAACGAAAGACGATCAAACCAGACACTCCAGGGTTGTCAGGCTCTGGCGGCAACGCTCAAACTAGCCGCCAGTTGCCGGCCCGCCGCAGCAGACCGTTGGAAATTGGTAATGGCGCGCAAGTCGCGTCGTCGCGATCACTGACAAGCTCAGGCGATTGCAACGTTTCTAGCCTAGCGCAGTCGTCAAGTAACGACCGAACAGGCGAACCACCGGAAAATAAGCCCGGCATTATCCTGCAAACCCGACTCTTTGTCTTGGGGACACCACGTCATGGAATTTGTTGTCAAAAGCGCCAAAGCCTCCACCCAGAAGACCGCCACCCTGATCCTGCCGCTCGGCGAGAACTGCCTGCTCGGCAGCGTCGCACAGAGCGTGGACAGCGCCAGCGCTGGCGCGCTCAGCACTGCGCTCAAGCGGGGCGACATCCAGGGCAAGCCGGGACAGACGCTGCTGCTGCACGGCCTGCCGGGCCTCAAGGCCGAGCGGGTACTGCTGGTCGGCACCGGCAAGGCGGATGAGCTCGACAGCCGCCAATGGCGCAAAGTGGTCAATGCAGCGCTGGCGGTCATCAAGAATCTGGGTGGTGGCGATGCTGCTTTCGCCATGCAGGACGTGCAGGTCAAGGGGCGCGACAGCTATGCCCGCACACGCCTGCTGGTGGAGATCGTTGCCGACGGCCAGTACGTGTTCGACCAATTCAAGAGCAAGAAGGCCGAACCGCGTGCTCTGCAGAAGATCATCCTGCTCTGCGACAAGGCCGAACAGGCCGGCGTCGAGCGTGCCGCCCGCGAGGCCTCGGCGATCGCCACCGGCATGGCCTTCACCCGCGACCTGGGCAACCTGCCGCCGAACGTCTGCCACCCGACCTTCCTCGCCGATCAGGCCCGGCAGCTGAGCAAGGCCTACAAGGGCGTCAAGCTCGATGTGCTGGACGAAAAGAAACTGCGCGAGCTCGGCGCCGGCGCGTTCCTCGCGGTATCCCAGGGCAGCGACCAGCCGGGCTGCATCATCGTTCTGCAGTACAACGGCGGCAAGAAGGGCGACAAGCCCTACGCACTGGTCGGCAAGGGCATTACCTTCGATACCGGCGGCATCAGCCTCAAGCCGGGCCTGGGCATGGACGAGATGAAGTACGACATGGGCGGCGCCGCCAGCGTGCTCGGTACGCTCAAGGCCGTGCTCGAACTGCAGTTGCCGATCAACCTGGTCTGCCTGCTGGCCTGCGCCGAGAACATGCCCAGCGGCGGCGCGACTCGCCCGGGTGACATCGTCACCACCATGAGCGGCCAGACCGTTGAGATCCTCAACACCGACGCCGAAGGCCGACTGGTGCTGTGCGACACCCTGACCTACGCCGAGCGCTTCGAGCCGCGAGCCGTGGTCGACGTGGCCACCCTGACCGGCGCCTGCATCGTCGCGCTGGGCAGCAACACCTCGGGCCTGCTCGGCAACAACGATGAGCTCATCCAGCAGCTGCTGCAGGCCGGCGAAAGCGCCGCCGACCGCGCCTGGCAATTGCCGCTGTTCGACGAGTATCAGGAGCAACTGGACAGCCCCTTCGCCGACATCGCCAATATCGGCGGACCCAAGGCCGGCACCATCACTGCCGCCTGCTTCCTCTCGCGCTTCACCAAGAAGTACCCCTGGGCCCACCTGGACATCGCCGGCACTGCCTGGACCAGTGGCGGCAAGGAAAAAGGCGCGACTGGCCGTCCCGTGCCCCTGCTCACCCAGTATCTGCTGGACCGGATCAACGGATGAGCCCGATCACCGCGCGTGACAGCGGCCGGCACGGCCCCGCGCTCGCCGGCCCGGCGGGCGCACGTCCATGACACGCATCGAGTTCTACGTGCTGCCGGACGACAACCCGCTCGGGCGGCTGCGCGCGGCCTGCCAGCTGGCAGCCAAAGGTTGGCAACATGGCCTGCAGGTATTCGTCCGCTGCAGTGACGAGGACCAGTCGACCCGGCTCGACGAGCTGCTCTGGAGCTTTCGCGCGGAACGTTTCATCCCGCACGAGCAGTACGCCGAGGAGGTGCAGGCGCCAGTGGTCATCGGGCTCGAACAGGAACCACCGACCGCCCAGGGCCTGCTGATCAACCTGGCACCGACACTCTCGGCGCATATCGACCGTTTCAGCCGTGTCATCGAGATCGTCAACCAGGAGCCGCAGCTGCTGACCGCCTGCCGGGAGAATTTTCGCCTGTATCGGCGCCAGGGCTATGATCCACAAAGGGTCGAGCTCTAACCGCTCCAATCTTTAGACAGCAAGGGATACCCCCTGGCAAACAGCCGGGATGCACCAGCCCGGAACCACGCAGATGACACCGAAAGCCCCGAACAAACCCGCCGAACTGCTGAGCGATCTCGAATCCATCCGCGCGCTGCTCGGCGACGATTTCCCTGACTCTGCCGCAACAGGCGCCCCCGTGGATCCGGACAGCATTCCGCTGCTGTCCGATATCGTCGAACCCGGGCCGGCCATCGCAGCGGCCACCCCCAGCGACGACGAGCCACGGGAAACCAGCGTGCGCAGCGCCTTCCGCTCGCTGGCCGAGCGGCATATCGATCACGAGTTGCGCACCGCGGCCAACCTGATCCTGCAGGAAGTGATCGACGACTTCGTGCCGCAGATCGAAGCCGAGCTCAAGCGCCGCCTGGAAAGCCGGATCGACCGGCTGGTGCGCACACCCCCGCCTCGCAGCTGACCGGTGAATGCGTAGTTAATCCGCACGGCCGCGAAATCTCGCGGCCGTTTGCCTTTATACTTGCCCGTTTTTCCGACCAGCCGTTTTAAGGGTCCCGCCGCATGGACAAGACCTACCAGCCGCACGCCATCGAGACTTCCTGGTACCAGACCTGGGAATCGAACAACTACTTCGCCCCACAAGGCTCCGGCGAGCCCTACACCATCATGATTCCGCCGCCGAACGTCACCGGCAGCCTGCACATGGGCCATGGCTTCAACAACGCAATCATGGATGCGCTGATCCGCTGGCGCCGCATGCAAGGCCGCAACACCCTGTGGCAGCCAGGCACCGACCATGCCGGTATCGCCACGCAGATGGTGGTCGAGCGGCAGCTGGCCGCGCAGGGCACCAGCCGTCATGACCTGGGACGCGAAAAGTTTCTCGAGAAGGTCTGGCAATGGAAGGAAGAATCCGGTGGCAACATCACCCGGCAGATCCGTCGCCTGGGCAGCTCGGTGGACTGGTCGCGGGAGCGCTTCACCATGGACGACGGCCTTTCCGAGGCGGTCAAGGAAGCCTTCGTACGCCTGCATGAAGATGGCCTGATCTATCGCGGCAAGCGCCTGGTCAACTGGGATACCAAGCTGCACACTGCTATTTCCGATCTGGAAGTGGAAAACCACGACGAGAAGGGTCACCTCTGGCACCTGCGTTATCCGCTGGCCGATGGTTGCAAGACCGCCGATGGCCTGGATTACCTGGTGGTCGCCACCACCCGCCCGGAAACCATGCTCGGCGATGCCGCCGTGGCAGTGCATCCCGAGGACGAGCGCTACAAGAACCTGATCGGCCGGCACGTCATGCTGCCGCTGGTCAACCGCCTGATCCCCATCGTGGCCGATGACTACGTCGATCTCGAGTTCGGTACCGGCTGCGTGAAAATCACCCCCGCTCACGACTTCAACGACTACGAAGTCGGCAAGCGCCACCAGCTGCCGCTGATCAATATCTTCGACCAGAACGCCTGCGTGCTGGCCCGCGCCCAGGTGTTCAACATCGACGGCACGGTGAACGACAAGATCGACGGCAGCCTGCCGGACGGCTATGCCCACATGGACCGTTTCGATGCGCGCAAGGCCATCGTCGCCGAGTTCGAGGCCATGAGCCTGCTGGAAAAGATCGACGACCACGCGCTGAAGGTCCCGCGCGGCGATCGCTCGGGCACCATCATTGAGCCCTGGCTGACCGACCAGTGGTACGTTTCCACCAAGCCGCTGGCCGAGAAGGCCATCGCCGCCGTGGAAAGCGGCGAGATCCAGTTCGTGCCCAAGCAGTACGAGAACATGTATTTCAGCTGGATGCGCGACATCCAGGACTGGTGCATCAGCCGCCAGCTCTGGTGGGGCCATCGCATCCCGGCCTGGTACGACGAAGCCGGCAACGTCTATGTTGGCCGCGACGAAGTGGAGGTACGCAGCAAGTACAACCTCTGCAACAACGTCGAGCTGCGTCAGGACGAGGATGTGCTGGACACCTGGTTCAGCTCCGGCCTGTGGACCTTCTCCACCCTCGGCTGGCCGCAGCAGACCGAGTTCCTCAAGACATTCCACCCCACCGACGTGCTGGTCACCGGCTTCGACATCATCTTCTTCTGGGTCGCCCGGATGATCATGCTGTCCACCCACCTGACCGGGCAGATTCCGTTCAAGACCGTTTACGTGCATGGTCTGGTCCGCGATGGCCAGGGGCAGAAAATGTCCAAGTCCAAGGGCAACGTGCTCGATCCGCTGGACATCGTCGATGGCATCACCCTCGATGAACTGCTGACCAAGCGCACCAGCGGCATGATGCAACCCAAGCTGGCCGAGAAGATCGCCAAGCAGACCCGCGCCGAATTCCCCGAAGGCATCGCCAGCTACGGCACCGACGCCCTGCGCTTCACCTTCTGTTCCCTCGCGTCGACGGGCCGCGATATCAAGTTCGACATGGGCCGTGTCGAGGGTTATCGCAACTTCTGCAACAAGATCTGGAATGCCGCCAACTTCGTCTTCGAAAACACCGAGGACAAGGACACCGGCGTCAATGGTGAGCCGGTCGAGCTTTCCTCGGTAGATCACTGGATCATCTCCGCGCTGCAGCGCACCGAAGCCGAAGTGACCCGCCAGCTCGAGGCCTTCCGTTTCGACCTGGCCGCCCAGGCTCTCTACGAGTTCATCTGGGACGAGTACTGCGCCTGGTATCTGGAGCTGGTCAAACCGCTGCTGTGGGACGAGACCGCCAGCGCTGAACGCCAGCGCGGCACCCGTCGCACCCTGGTGCGCGTACTGGAAACCGCACTGCGCCTGGCCCACCCGTTCATGCCGTTCATCACCGAGGAAATCTGGCAGCGCGTCGCGCCGCTGGCCGGCAAGTCCGGGCCGACGCTGATGCTGCAGCCCTGGCCGGAATTCAACCCGGAGCGCATCGATGAAGCCGCCGAAGGCGATATCGAGTGGGTCAAGGCCTTCATGCTCGGCATTCGCCAGATCCGCGGCGAGATGAACATTTCCATGGCCAAGCGTATCGACGTCGTGCTGGGCAACGCCTCGGCCGAGGACCAGCGCCGTCTGGCCGACAACGAGCCGTTGCTGAAGAAACTGGCCAAGCTGGAAAGCGTACGCCTGCTCGGCGACGGCGAAGAAGCGCCGCTCTCGGCGATCGCCCTGGTGGGCGACATGCAGGTGCTGGTGCCGATGGCCGGCCTGATCGACAAGGACGCCGAACTGGCACGCCTGGACAAGGAAATCGCGCGCCTGGACGGCGAGGTCAAGCGCGTCGGCGGCAAGCTGTCCAACGCCGGCTTCGTCGACAAGGCGCCGGCCGAGGTGATCGACAAGGAGCGCGCCAAACTGGCCGAGGCCGAACAGGCCAAGGCCAAGTTGCAGGAACAGCGCGACCGCATCGCCACGCTCTGACGCGAGCCCGGCAAAACAGAAAGGCCAGCCCGAAAGGTGCTGGCCTTTTTGCTTATGGCGGTCATCTTGATTGATGACAAGTTATTACCGGCATCGCTGATACACTATGTCGCACATGAAACACCCCTTTACATACTGGCAGGCCGTTATAGCCAAAACGAACCGCTCGACGATGTGAAATGAGCACCCGCTGCGAAGCGCCGATGCACGGCGCCGAACGCGCACCGTTCCCCTGGGCAGACCACCGCCTCGACTTGTTTCACCTTCGACAGCCAATCGTGCCCCTGCCAGCCGCCGAGGCTGCGTCGCCACGTCCGCATGCCCGGCAAGGTTCCTCAAGATGGAGTCCCTCCGATGTATGCACTCATGGCTGTCGTGTTCGTCATAGGCTATCTATGCATAGCCTTCGAGCATCCCCTGAAGATCGACAAGGCCGCTGCGGCGATTCTCACCGCGGTGCTCACCTGGACCATTCTGGTACTGGGTGCCGACCATATCCTCCCGCTGCTGCAACACGGCAGCCACGATCCGGCGGATTCGTCGGCCGTGGTGGTCGAGGCGCTGCGCCACCACCTCGGTGAAGTGTCGGAGATCCTGTTCTTCCTGCTCGGGGCGATGACCATCGTCGAGCTGATCGACTCCCACGAGGGCTTCAAGGCCATCACCGACCGCATCCAGACCCGCAAGCGCGTGCACCTGCTGTGGATCGTCGGCTTCCTCACCTTCTTCCTCTCCGCGGCACTGGACAACCTGACCACCACCATCGTCATGGTCTCGCTGCTGCGCAAGCTGATCCGCGGTCGCCCGGAGCGCTGGCTTTTCGTCGGCGTCGTGGTGATCGCCGCAAACTCTGGCGGTGCCTGGTCGCCCATCGGTGACGTGACCACCACCATGCTCTGGATCGGCAACCAGATCACCGCCTCGGGCGTGATCGTCAACCTGTTCCTGCCGAGCCTGGTCTGCCTGCTGGTGCCGCTGATCATCCTCAGCTTCACCCTGCGCGGCGAAGCTCCGCGGCCGCGGCCGCGTGCCCACCTGGCCGAGAAGCACCCGCCGACCACCACCGTTTTCGAGCGCAACCTGGTGCTGGGTCTCGGCCTCGCCGCCCTGCTGTTCGTGCCGATCTTCAAGACCGTGACCCACCTGCCGCCGTACATGGGCATTCTCTTCGGCCTCGGCGTGCTCTGGGTGACCACCGAATTCATTCACCGCAACAAGAATGCCGAGGACAAGCACCCGCTCTCGGTGGTCGGCGTGCTGCGCAAGGTCGACACCCCCAGCGTGCTGTTCTTCCTCGGCATCCTGCTGGCGGTTTCCAGCTTGGCCACCGCGGGCCATCTGACCCAGGTTGCCACCGCGCTGCGCGAGTCGCTGGGCCATATCTATGCGATCAACTACGCCATCGGCCTGCTCTCGGCCGTGGTCGATAACGTGCCGCTGGTGGCCGGTGCGATGAAGATGTACCCGCTGGTGAGCGAGAAGATGTTGGCGGCTACCGCTGCAGAAGAACTCGGCTGGATGTCGCAGTTCGTCGTCGACGGCAACTTCTGGGAAATGCTGGCCTACTGCGCCGGCACCGGCGGCAGCACGCTGATCATCGGCTCGGCCGCAGGTGTCGCCGCGATGGGCATGGAGAAGATCAGCTTCACCTGGTACATCAAGCGCGTCAGCCTGCTGGCCTTCCTCGGTTACACTGCGGGCGCCGCGACCTACATCGGCATGCTCGCCCTGCGCTGAACGTAGCGAGCCCGGCCAGGTCGCAGTCCCCACAGACGACCTGGCCAGGGACCTTCCATGACCGTCAGCAAGACCAAAACCAGCTTCTACCGCCGACTCTACGTCGCCTGGCTGATCGACAGCGGCACCGCCTGCAGCGTCCCGGCGTTGATGGAAGCCACCGGTATGCCGCGCCGCACCGCCCAAGACACCCTGGCCGCCCTGGCCGACCTGGATATCGACTGCGTCTTCGTCCAGGACGACGGCGAACGGCATAACGCCGGGCGCTACCTGATCCGCGACTGGGGCGCCATCGACAAGGGCTGGATCGAACGCCAGCTGCCGCAGATCAAAGCCATCCTCGATTACCCCTGATTGCCATGAACGGCGATCTGCTTCTGGTCCTCGCCCTGCTGGCCGGCTGCGTAGGCCTGTTCGTGCTGAACAGGCCGCGCATGGACGTGGTCGCGCTGCTGGCCATGGTCGCCCTGCCCCTGACCGGCGTGCTCAGCGTGCAGGAGGCATTGGCCGGCTTCAGCGATCCGAGCGTGGTGCTGATCGCCGCACTGTTCGTCATCGGCGACGGCCTGGTACGCACCGGCGTCGCCTACCGCCTGGGCGACTGGCTGATGCGCGCCGCGGGCAGCAGCGAAACGCGCCTGCTGGTGCTGCTGATGCTGGCGGTCGCCGGGCTCGGCTCGGTGATGAGTTCCACCGGTGTGGTGGCCATCTTCATTCCCGTGGTGCTGGGTATCGCCAACCGCATGAAGGTCTCGCCGCGGCGCCTGCTGATGCCGCTGGCCTTTGCCGGCCTCATCAGCGGCATGCTGACCCTGGTGGCGACGCCGCCGAACCTGGTGGTCAACAGCGAACTGCGCCGCGCCGGGCTCGACGGCTTCGCCTTCTTCGATTTCACGCCCATCGGCCTGGCGATCCTGCTGCTCGGGATTGGCTACATGCTGCTGGCGCGGCGCTGGCTCGGCTCCGACAAGCACGGCCCGGCCGTGGAACCGCGACACACCCTGGCCGATCTCGCGCGAGATTACCGGCTCGACGAGCGCGAGCGACGCCTGCGCGTGCTGCCCGGCTCGATCCTGGCCAATCAGGCACTGGACGCCCTGCGGCTGCGCAGCGAGTACGGCATCAACGTGATCGCGGTAGAGCGCCACGAACGTTTGCGCAACCTGCTGCTGATCGCCACCGGCAATACCGAACTGTTCGTCGGCGATGTCTTGCTGGTGGACCTGGCCAGCCCGGCCATCGGCCTGCTCGGTGCCTACCGCGAACTCGGTCTCGAGCCGCTGCAGCTGAGCACCTCCTACTATGCCGACCACGCCCGCGAGCTGGGCCTGGCGGAAGTGGCGCTGCCACCGGATTCGCGCCTGCCGGGCAAGACCATCCAGCAGCTGGGTTTTCGCAGCCGGCACAAGCTCAACGTCGTCGGGCTGCGGCGCAATCGAGAGGCGCTGCAGGGTCTGCTGGTGGACGAGAAGCTAAAGCCGGCCGACACCCTGCTGGTTGCCGGCAGCTGGAAGCACATCCACCGCTTGCAGGGTCTGAGCCGCGACTTCCTGGTGCTGAGCCTGCCGGCGGAGGTGGACGACGTGGCGCCCGCGGCCAACCAGGCGCCATTCGCCCTGCTCGGCCTGGCGCTGATGGTCGCACTGATGGTCAGCGGTCTGGTGCCCAACGTGCTGGCGGCGCTGATCGGCTGTCTGGTCATGGGCCTGTTCCGCTGCATCGACATGGACAGCGCCTACAAGGCGATCCACTGGCAGAGCCTGGTGCTGATCGTCGGCATGCTGCCGTTCGCCCTCGCGCTGCAGAAGACCGGCGGCATCGCCCTCGCCACCTCGGGGCTGGTCGGCCTGCTCGGCGATGCCGGGCCGCACGCGCTGCTCGCCTGCCTGTTTCTGCTCACCGCACTGATCGGCCTGTTCATCTCCAACACTGCCACCGCCGTGCTGATGGCGCCGGTGGCGCTGGCCACCGCCGAACAGCTGGGTGCCTCGCCGTACCCGTTCGCCATGATCGTCGCGCTCGCCGCCTCGGCCGCCTTCATGACGCCGATCTCCTCGCCGGTGAACACCCTGGTGCTCGGCCCGGGGCAGTACCGTTTCGGCGACTTCGTGCGCATCGGCGTGCCCTTCACCGTGCTGGTGATGATCGTCGCGGTGCTGCTGGTACCGCTGGTGTTTCCGCTCTGAGACGGCATCACGCAGGGCGCCGTGACGCTCAATGTGGCATGGCGGGCAAGCGGCACAGCCGTTAAGCTCGGGGCCTCATTCGAAAAAGAACAACTCCATGCCTCAACGCGTCGCGCTGTTTCCGGTCCTGCTGGCCGGTGCCATTCTTTTGCTGGTCGTCCACGGCCTTGGCCGCTTCGTATACACCCCGCTGCTGCCCTGGCTGGTGGAGGACGGCCTGCTGACCGTGCAGGAAGGCGCCAGCATCGCCAGCTGGAACTACCTCGGTTACCTGATCGGCGCGCTGCTCGCGGTGCGCTGGCACCGCGTCGCGCAGATCCGCCGCAGCCTGCCCTGGGCACTGGCGTTGCACGTGCTCAGCAGCCTGCTGCAGACCCAGGCCGAATCCGCCGATGCCCTCGCCGCGCTGCGCCTGGCCAACGGCATCAGCAATGGCCTGGTGTTCGTCCAGGCGCCCTCGCTGATCCTCGAGTGGCTGGCACGACAGCAACGCGTGTCGGCCAGCGGGCTAGTCTACCTCGGGGTTTGCGTCGGCCTGATCCTGTCCAGCCTGCTGGTCAGCCTGAGCGACGGCTATCTGCTGGGCGCCGATCGCTGGTGGCCGGCGGCGCTGCTGTCGATACCGCTGGCCTGGTGGGGCTGGCGCCAGCTGTCGCGGCTGGACCTGCCAACCGAGCAGGCCCCCGCCCCGTCCGCGACGACACCGAGTGGCAAGCTGCTCGACCGCGCCAGCACGCCACTGTTTCTCTCCTACGCCGGCGCCGGGATGGGCTACATCCTGCCGATGACCTTTCTGCCCATGGTGGCGCGCCTGCAGGTGGAGCCCGGCGACTTTCTCATCGGCGGCAGCTGGCTGGTGGTGGCGCTGGCAACCCTGCCCTCGCCCTGGTTGTGGAACCGTCTGGGTGTGCGCCTGGGCGACGACATCGCCCTGCGCCTGAGCTATCTGACCCAGCTGCTCGGCGTGCTGGCCGCTCTGCTGTTGCCGGGGGCCGTCGGCATCCTGCTGTGTGCGGTGCTGGTCGGCGGCACCTTCCTCGGCACCGTACTGCTGACCCAGCGCCTGGCCCGCGCGCTGCAGCCGCATCAGGGCCCACGCCTGTCGGCGGCACTGATCGCGCTGTACGGCCTGACCCAACTGGCCGCGCCCTGGCTGACCAGCATCTGGATGGGCATGGGCGGCAGCCTGCACAGCGCCTTCTGGCTTGGCGCCGGCGCGCTGCTCTGGGGGCTGCTGTGGATGCTGATGGTGCCGCGCCGGCACTAGCCAGCCGAGGCGGTTGTGGGACAATGCGCGCCCAGCCGCCAACCTCCAGTCGACCCGATGCCACGCAAAACCTCGTCCCAGCCACGCCCTGCCGAGCCGAAGGCCGTGCTGCATCCACGCAACCGCCACAGCGGCCGCTACGACTTTCCCAAGCTGATCGCCGCCTGCCCGGAGCTGGGCGAGTACGTCATCCTCAATCCCTACGGCAAGCAGAGCATCGACTTCGCCAATCCGGATGCGGTACGGGTGTTCAACCGCGCACTGCTTCGGCAGTTCTACGGTATCCAGCACTGGGACATTCCTGCCGGCTACCTCTGCCCGCCGGTGCCGGGGCGGGCGGATTACCTGCACGGCCTGGCCGACCTGCTGGCCGGCGATAATGCCGGCGTCATCCCGCGTGGCGCCGCGGTCCGGGTGCTCGATATCGGCACCGGCGCCAACTGCATCTACCCGCTGATCGGCCATCGCGAATATGGCTGGCGCTTCACTGGCAGCGACATCGACGCCACGGCGCTGGCCTCGGCGCGCACCATCGTCGCGGCCAACAGGCTAGACAAGGTCATCGAATTGCGCCGGCAGGACACCTCGACGCAGCTCTTCAAGGGCATCCTGGCGGCGGATGAGCGCTTCGAGTTGACCCTGTGCAATCCGCCATTCCACGCCTCGCAGGCCGAGGCTGCCAGCGGCAGCCAGCGCAAGTGGCGCAATCTCGGCAAGCTGGACCCGAGCCGCAAGCTGCCGAAGCTGAACTTCGGCGGCCAGGCGGCAGAGCTCTGGTGCGAGGGTGGCGAGGCGGCATTCGTCGCGCGCATGGCGGACGAGAGCGTGGCGTTCGCCAAGCAGGTCTACCGGTTCAGTACGCTGGTATCGAAGGGTGGCAACGTGGCACCGCTGATGGCGCGCTTGCAACGCCTGGGTGCGCTGCAGGTTCAGGCGCTGGATATGGCCCAGGGGCAGAAGAAAAGTCGCTTCGTCACCTGGACCTTTCTCGATGCAGCCGAGCAGGCTGCCTGGCGCACCGAGCGCTGGCCGCGGTCCTGAACCGCGGCGACGCTCAACGCCGTAGATGCATCAGACGGCAATATCCCAGACCTGGCGGTCTTTGAGCGCCAGCGTACGGATGTAGCGCGGCTCGCCGTTGATCTCTTCCAGTTCGGTCATCCCGGCCAGCTCGCCCACCACGCGGTATCGCTTGCCGACGCGCTTGTCCTTCAGCGGATAGAGCTTGGCGATTTGCTGGGCGAGTTCGGTGAGAGTGGACATCGGTTATTGCTCCATTGACTGCGTGCGGCAGGTATTTACCAACTGTTGATGACGGTTATGCGACAGCCGTGCCTGAAATCAGGGGACGCGGACAGTCACGTGTTAGTGGGCGTGCACGCACAAATGCCGATAGCTTGCTGCTAAGAACCGGCGATTTGTTCTTAACTTCTTCTACGCCGCTTCGTCTTTGAGCAGTGAACGGCCAATTGATTCCCTGCTTGCCGTACCGTTTGGCGGCCGTTGCGGTCGCCAGACTGCGGGAGCGGAAGAAGAAAACGGATCGAACGAAGGAAACCGGCGGCACGGCCGCCAGGCTCAGCAGGTGCCCAGGCCCAGCTGCAGCAGCGCCAGGCCACCACGCTGCCAGCCCCACCAGGCGAGCAGCGCCAGCGCGCCCAGTAGCAGGGCACCCGCCGCGCCGAGCCACAGCCGACGCATCAGTTGGCCTGCGCCGCGCGCAACCTATCCACCGGCTGCTCGCGAATCGGCCAGTTGAGCACCGCGGCGATCAGGCTGAGGGCGATCGCGATCTGCCAGACCAGGTCATAGCTGCCGGTACGGTCGTACAGCCAACCGCCCAGCCAACCGCCGAAGAACGAGCCCAGCTGATGGAACAGGAAGGCGATGCCACCGAGCATGGACAGGTTGCGCACGCCGAACATGGTAGCCACCGTGCCGTTGGTGAGCGGCACCGTGGACAGCCAGAGCAGGCCCATGACGATGCCGAACGCATAGGCGCTCCACACGCTCAGCGGCATCAGCAGGAAGACGCTGATCACCACCCCGCGGATCAGGTACAGCCCGGCAAGCAGCTTCGGCTTGGAGTAGCAGCTGCCGAGCCAGCCGGCGGTGTAGGTGCCTACCACGTTGAACAGCCCGACCAGCGCCAGCACTGTGGTGCCGACCTGCGCCGGCAGGTGCTGGTCGACCAGATAGGCCGGCAGGTGCAAGCCGATGAATACCACCTGAAACCCGCAGACGAAGAAACCCAGCGCCAGCAGGCGGAACCCCGAATGACCGACCGCTTCGCGCAGCGCCTCACCCAGCGACTGCTGCGTTCCGGCCGCCGCCGGCGTCTGAGCGGGGCTGCGCATCATGCCGGCGAGCGGCACGATCAAGGCAACCAGCAAGGCCAGCGCCAGCAATGCCGAGGACCAGCCCAGCCATTCGATCAGCCCCAGGCTCCCCGGCAGCATGATGAACTGGCCGAAGGAGCCGGCCGCACTGGCTATACCCATCGCCATGCTGCGCTTCTCTGGCGGCACCGCGCGGCCGACAGCGCCGAGAATCACGGAAAACGAGGTACCCGACAGGCCCAGGCCGATCAGCAGTCCGGCGCTGAGGGTCAGCGTCGCTGGCGAATCGGACACCGCCATCAGCGCCAGCCCCACCGCATAGAGAATGCCGCCGATGAGCACGGCACGTGCAACGCCGAAGCGATCGGCCAGCGCACCGGTCACCGGCTGCACCAGCCCCCAGATCAGGTTCTGCACGGCAATGGCGAAGGCGAACACTTCCCGCCCCCAGCCGAACTCAGCACTCATCGGCGGCAGGAACAGGCCGAAGCCGTGCCGCACCCCGAGGGAAATGGCGAGGATCAGCGAACCACCGGCGAGTATCCAGGCAGCATTGCGCCATGCAGCAGTCATAGAAACGTACCCTGTTGAGAGGGCAGCCAGTCTACTCGCGGCGGCTACCCTTCCGGCAAGCCCGATTTGCCTCGGGCCGCCGCATGCCGCCTGGTTTGGCGTTAGAGGATCGTCAGTCCCAGCGCCATCAGCAGCGGTGTCGCGACGCTGATGGCCGCGTTCAGCCCCAGGGCAGGCAACAGTCGCTGCGGCCGGTGCCACAGCAGCCATGTCGCGCGCAAAGCCAGCGGCAGACAGAGCAGCCCCAGACCGGCGCCGGAAATCTCGGCCTGATAGAGCGCCAGCAGCAACGCGCCGTAGGCCAGCAGCCATTGGCCGATGACCACCCACAGCGCACCGTCGCAGCCAAGCTGCATCGGCAACGTACGCCGGCCCACCGCCCGATCCGCCTCGACGTCCGGAAACTGGGCGAGCAGCAGCAGGTTGTTGCACAACAGCAGCGGCGTCAGGGTCAGCCACAGATCGCCTGCGCTCGGCGGGCCGGCCAGGGCGATGCGCGTCCCCAGGACCATCAGGGCGAAGCCCAGCCCAGGGGCGAACAGACAGAGCCAGGGGTGCCGTGTCAGCCAGGGCGTGTAGCCAACCACCAGCAGCAGGCCGACCACTCCGAGCGGCGCCAGGCTGCTCAGCAGCTGTGGCTTGCGCAAGAGGAAGAACAGCCCGATCAGCACGCAGAACAGCAGACAGCCGAGCCCGAGCAGCAGTGTGCGACGCAGCAGGTGCGGCAGGACCACGAGCGTGCCGCTGCCGCCGCTGAACGCGGTGCGACGGGTTTGCAGATCCAGCCCGCTGCGGTAGTCGTCCCACTCGTTGAGGGCATTGACCGCCACATGCGCGGCCAGGGCGCCGAGCAGCACCAGCACGGCTTCGCCGATCACCAGTTCCCCGCCGGGCGCACTTGCCGCCAGGGCGATGCCGAGCGCCACGCAGCTCAGCGTCAGGAGGAGGAAACGCCCACGCGCGACGCCCAACCAGGCCCGGAATTCATTGTTCACATGCCGTACCTCGCAAAGCCGATGCAGTCAGCAGGCTAGCGCTGCATGCGATCCCCGACATTGATCCGTGTCCGCTACCCTGAGCAGAACCGACAAGCGCTCATGCCCGTGCTCTCGGGTAAACTGCCGCTCCTGTTGCATTCAGCCCGCGAGTTCGCCATGCCCATCCGTCACTGCATCGTCCACCTGATCGAGAAAAAACCGGACGGCACACCTGCCGTTCTCCACGCCCGCGATTCGGAGCTGGGCGAATCGCAGGCCATGGAGAACCTGCTGGCGGACCTCAACGAAAGCTACAACGCCAAGCAGGGCAAGGCCTGGGGCTTCTTTCACGGCGAATCCGGCGCCTATCCGTTCAGCGGCTGGCTGGCGCAATACATGGAAGGCAGTCAGGACTTCACCGCCTTCAGCCGCCAGGCCGTGGAACATCTGCAGAAGCTGATGGAAGAGTCCAATCTGTCCACCGGTGGTCACGTGCTGTTCGCCCACTACCAGCAGGGCATGACCGACTACCTGACCATCGCCCTGCTGCATCACAGCGAAGGCGTGACGGTGACCGAGTCGCTGGATGTGGCGCCAGCCAAGCATCTGGACCTGGGCCAGCTGCATCTGGCAGCCCGCATCAACATCTCCGAGTGGCAGAACAACAAGCAATCGAAGCAGTACATCTCCTTCATCAAGGGCAAGAACGGCAAGAAGGTCTCCGAGTACTTCCGGGATTTCATTGGCTGCCAGGAGGGCGTCGATGCCCCCGGCGAGACGCGCACCCTGCTCAAGGCGTTCAGCGACTACGTGGAGAGCGAGGACCTGCCGGAGGAGCAGGCCCGCGAAAAGACCTCGGCGTTGGTGGACTACGCCAGCACCCAGGCCAAGCTCGGCGAGCCGATCACCCTCGAGGAACTGTCCGGGGTGATCGACGAGGACCGGCCGCGGGCCTTCTACGAGCACATCCGTAACAAGGATTACGGCCTGTCGCCGGAGATCCCGCCGGACAAGCGCACCCTCAACCAGTTCCGCCGCTTCACCGGCCGCGCCGAGGGGTTGTCGATCAGCTTCGAATCGCACCTCTTGGGCTCGAAGATCGAATACGACGAGGACCGCGACATGCTGATCATTCGCCAGCTGCCCACCCAGCTCAAGGATCAGCTCAAGCGCCGCAAGGACTGAACCCACCATGCGCCTGCCGGACAGCCTGCTCGATGACTGCCTGTGCGACCCCAGCGCCCCGCTGGGGCGTGATCCGGCGCGGGACTACGGGCTGGACAGGCCGCAGACACAGACACAGCTGGCCGGGCTGAAGGAGTGGCTGCGCGAGCAGCAGAGCATGCTCATGGCCAATCGTCAGGACGCCCTGCTGCTCGTCCTGCAGGGCCCCGACTGCGCAGGCAAGAACGGCGTTGTGCGCCGCGTGCTCGCCGGCCTCGACCCGCTCGGGATGTCGGCCATCGGTTTCCAGGCACCGACTCCGGACGAGCGCCGCCTGGGGTTTCTCCAGCGCTACCGGGAGCGCCTGCCGGCCCCTGGCACGCTGGGCGTGTTCAACCGCAGCTACTACGAGGCGCTGGTCAGCGATGTGCGTGACGGCCTGTGCGCGGTGGCAGAGCTGCCGCAACGCTACGGAGCGATCGCCGAGTTCGAACAGCGGATGCACGCGCAACGGATTCATCCCCTCAAGTGCTACCTGCAGCTCTCGCTCGGCGAGCAGAAGCGGCGGCTGCATCGCCGTCTGGATCATCCGGAAAAACGCTGGAAACTGACCCTGGGCGATCTGCGCGACCATCGCCACTTCGCCGATCACCAGGCGCAATGGGCCGAGGTGCTGGGGCGCACCCACCGCGACGCGGCACCCTGGTACGTGATTCCTGCCGATCATCGCTGGCTGCGCGACCTTATCGTCGCCAGCCTGCTGGCCCGTGAGTTCGAACGCTTGGCGCTGAGCTGGCCGAGCCGCCCGGCGCCGTTCAGCCATGCAGATCTGGACGGCACACCATGAAGCGGTTCGCCTGGTTGCTATGGCTGCTGCCGATGCTGGCCCCGGCGCAGGACGGCGGCACCGCGCCCGAGCTGTCGGTGGAAGCGGTGCGCTTCACCGTGGCCAACGCCGAGTTCACCCTGATGCACGAGATGGGGCACCTGCTGATCAGCGAACTGCAGCTGCCTGTGCTTGGCCGCGAGGAGGACGCCGCCGACCAGCTCGGTTTCATGGGCCTTTTCCTGTTGCAGCAGGAACAGCACCGCGACGATTTCTACGCCAAGCTGATGGACGTCGCCGATTACTGGCGTATGGAATGGCAGAACGCGGAACGCGACGGCTCCCCGGTACCGGTCTGGGACAGCCATGCGCTGGACGCCCAGCGCTTCTACAACATCGCCTGCCTGGCCTACGGCAGCGACCCGGATCGGCTCGACTGGGTGCTGGAAGTCAGCGGCCTGCCGGTGGAACGCGCGCTGTACTGCCCCGACGAATACGAGCAGGTCGCCCATGCCGTGCAGTGGTTTCGCGAGCACTTCGGGCGCAGCGCCGCGCAACCGCTGCGACACCGCATCAAGGTGGTCTACGACACCCCTCCCGCGCACCTCGCAGGCGGTACCGAGCTACTGGAGAAAATCCGTGCCAGCGGCGAGCTGGAAGCGGTGGCGGCCAAGGCCAGCGAAGCCTTCGCCCTGCCGCGGGACCTGACCCTGCGCATGTCCACCTGCGGCGCCCCGGACGCCTGGTTCAACCGCATCAGCGGTGAACTCACGCTGTGCTACGAGCGCATCGCCTATTTCCGCGACCTGGCCGCCGAGCTGCCCAGCGTGCACCAGGCGGCCCCGGCGGCCCCGGCGGCGCAGTAGACCTCAGCGCGCCTCGATGCGATAGCCGCTGCGCGGGAAGTGCACATGCACGACGCCGGCGCGATCGTCGCTGCGGCGCAGGATCAGCTCTTCCGCTCCGGCGAACACCAGCTCGCCCTCGACCGGATCGGCCCCATAATCCACCGCGGCGATGGTCACCGGCTGGCCTTCCTGGAAACCGTTGGGATCGGCGAACGCCCCCTCGGGCAGCGCAGCCGGTTCGGCCTCGCGGGCCACGCGCACGGCATCCTCGCCAGACATCTCGCTGCTCGAGCCATGGCCGACGCCCAGCACCTTGCCGAGCCATGCACGGATCTCCGGATAGTCGTCCACCAGCGGTGCGGTGACCGGCGTCGCACGCAGGAACCAGAGGCAGTGCGCGACGGCGAAATCCGCCAGCGAAGGCGCAGCGCCCAACAGGAACTCGCCCTCCTCGCGCGCCAGTTGCTGCTGCAGGCGCGACATGAACACCGGCCAGTCGCTCTTGGCCTGCTCCAGCGGCACCCGGCTCACCGAGCCGTTGGCGAACAGCTGCGCGCGGTCCTTGCTGAACACCTGAACGAACTCCTTGGGCACCTGGGCGAAACGCAGCGCCATGGATTCGGGCTGGAAGACCAGGCTCACGGCATTCAGAAACAGTACCGAGTCGGCCCATTGAGCGAGCGTCGCCGCGGTGAATTCCTGACCTTCGGGGAACAGCGCCGGAGTGGCCTTCTCCGCTTCCAGCCGACGAGCGATCAGCGCCGTGTCGCAGTAGATATCGGCGCCGACCTGCAACACCGGCGTACGCCGGTAGCCCCCGGTCAGCGCGGTGAGATCCGGCTTGGGCATGACCGGCGGGATCATCACCGAACGCCAGGACAACTGCTTGAATCCGAGCATCAGGCGCGCCTTCTCGGCGAAGGGCGAGGTGGGATAGTGGTGCAGGATCAGCTCGTGCATGACAGGCTCCGCCAGAGGAAGTGTCGAGATGCCCCGTGAAGCGGAGCATCGTTGTGGAAAGAGCATCAGCTTAGACGCTCCGCTCGGGCGAGCCTACCGGCTGATTAGGGCGTCATTCACGCAACGGGCCCGGCCTGGCTGACCAGGCGTTCCTTGGCCCGCTTGTCCAGTCGCTTGATGGCGATTTCCCGGCGCAGCGCGTCGCCCTTGCTGGCACAGGCCTCGACGTAGACCAGTGCCTGCGCCGGGCTGGAATGGAAGAAACGCGCCCCGCGCCCGCGCTGGTGCTCGGCGAAACGCCGCTGGGCATCGTCGCTGATCCCGCAGTACAGCGCGCCATTGGCGGCACGCACCAGGTAGACGAACCAGGGTTTGGGCAGGACCTCGGTCATGTTTGGCAACGATCTCGGCGACGACAACGGCAGGGCCGGCATTATGCCCAACTGCCGCGCTGCGGTCGTCCATCCAGGCCCGCTTAGCAGAGAGGCCGACCGCTGTCCAGATATGGTGGCGGTTCGCCTTTGCGTATACTGCGCCGATGTTTGCCCATACCCTGTTCCGCAAGCGCTGCGCCATCTGGCTGTTGGCGATCGGAATCTTCCTGATGCTCGGCAGCTGCGCCGAAAAGCCCAGCGAGCTCGAGCGCATTAAGGAGGAAGGCGTACTGCGCGTGATCACCCGCAACAGCCCTTCCACCTATTTCCAGGATCGCAATGGCGAAGCCGGCTTCGAGTACGAGCTGGTCAAGCGTTTCGCCAGCACCCTGGGCGTCGAACTGCAGATCGAAACCGCCGACAACATCGACGACATCTTCAGCCGTCTCAACCGTCCCGGCGGCCCGGCACTGGCCGCTGCGGGACTGGTCGCCAGCGAAGGCCGCCAGGAACTGGCGCGCTTCACCCGCTCCTACCTCGACGTCACCACCCAGGTCGTCTACCACAGCGGCCAGCGCCGACCGACCAGCCCGAAGGATCTGATCGGCAAGCGCATCCTGGTGCTCAAGGGCAGCAGCCAGGCGGAGAAGCTGGCCTCGCTGCAGGTGGAGTACCCCGAGCTGCGCTACGACGAATCCGACGCGGTGGAAGTCGTCGACCTGCTGCGCATGGTCGATGAAGGCCAGATCGACCTGACCCTGGTGGAATCCAACGAGATGTCCATGAACCAGGTGTATTTCAGCAACATCCGCGCCGGCTTCGACGTCGGCGAACAGAACAGCCTGGCCTGGGTGGTCGCCAAAGGCGAGGATGACAGCCTGCTCAAGGCGGCCGACGCCTTCCTCGAGCAGGCCCAGCAGAACGGTACGTTGCAGCGCCTGCGCGAGCGCTACTACGGCCATGTCGACGTGCTCGGCTACGTCGGCGCCTATGCCTTCGCCAAGCACCTGCAGCAGCGTCTGCCACGTTATGAAAAGGCCTTCCGTGAAACCGCCAAGGAACATGGCATCGACTGGCGCCTGCTGGCTGCGATCGGCTACCAGGAATCCCACTGGCAGCCGGAAGCCACCTCCAAGACCGGCGTGCGCGGACTTATGATGCTGACCCTGCGCACCGCCAATGCCATGGGCGTGACCAATCGCCTCGATCCGGTACAGAGCATTCAGGGTGGCGGTAAGTACCTGGTGCAGGTGCATGCCAGCCTGCCGGAGAGTATCGAGGAGCCGGACCGCACCTGGTTCGCCCTGGCCGCCTACAACGTCGGCGGCGGCCATCTGGAAGATGCACGCAAGCTGGCCGAGGCTGAAGGGCTGGACCCCAACAAGTGGCTGGATGTGAAGCAGATGCTGCCGCGCCTGTCGCAGAAGCAGTGGTACAGCAAGACCCGCTACGGCTATGCCCGCGGCGGTGAGCCGGTGCACTTCGTGGCCAACATCCGCCGCTACTACGACATCCTCACCTGGGTGACCCAGCCGCAGATGGAGGGTCAGCAGCTGGCCAAGAGCGAGCTGCACATCCCGGGCATCAACTCCACCGACCTCATGGAAGAGCTGCCGCCGCTCTGACCCCTACGGCGCCAGCTCAGGACGGGCCGACGCCCATGCGTCGCAGCAGCGCCTTCTCGATCTCCAGGATCAGCAGCACCGCCACGCCGGCCAGTACCACCAGCATGCCGGTGTCCAGCGGCAAGGCCTCGGAGGCGAACAGCGACTGCATGAACGGCGCGTAGGTGAACAACAGCTGCAGGCCGAACACGCTGAACACCGCCACCAGCACCCGCGGCGTGCCTTTCACGCCCTGCACCGTGAAGGACGGCGCCTTCAGGTAGCGCACGCTGAACAGGTAGAACACCTCCATGCATACCAGCGTGTTCACCGCCACGGTGCGCGCGGCCTCGACCGTCGCGCCCTGCGCCAGCATCCACTGGTACATGCCGAAGATCCCGACCAGGAACAGCGCCGAGACGAAGAAAATCCGCCAGATCACGAAGCGCGACAGCATCGGTTCGTCCGGTCGCCGCGGCGGGCGCTGCATCACGTCCGCCTCGGTCGGTTCGAAGGCCAGCACCATGGCCAGCGCCACGGAGCTGACCATGTTGACCCAGAGCACCTGAACCGGCGTGATCGGCAGCGCCAGGCCGAGCAGCACCGCCAACAGCAGCGACAGCGACTCGCCGCCGTTGATCGGCAGCAGGAAGGTCACGGTCTTGCGCAGGTTGTCGTAGACGGTACGCCCTTCTTCCACGGCATGCGCGATGGAGGCGAAGTTGTCGTCCGCCAGCACGATGGCGCCCGCCTGCTTGGCCGCCTCGGTCCCCTTCATGCCCATGGCCACGCCGACGTCGGCCTGCTTCAGCGCAGGCGCGTCGTTGACGCCATCGCCGGTCATGGCGACGACCTCGCCATTGGCCTGCAGCGCACGTACCAGACGCAGCTTGTGTTCCGGGCTGGCACGGGCGAACACCCGTGCCTCGGCGACGGCCTGGCGCATGGCAGTGTCGTCCATCAGCTCCAGCTCCGGGCCGGTGATCGCCTTGATGTCCTCGCCCATGCCCAGCTGCCGGGCGATGGCGCTGGCGGTCACACCGTGGTCACCGGTGATCATCACCACACGAATACCGGCCGCGCGGCACTGGGCCACCGCCCGGATCGCCTCGTCACGGGGTGGATCGATGATGCCGACCAGGCCGAGCAGGGTCAGCCCGCTGGCGACATCGGCATGCTCGAGGTCCTGCTTGCCTGCGCTCAGCCGACACCGGGCGAAGGCCAGTACCCGACGCCCGGCGCGCGCCTGCGCCTCGATCTGGTTGTGCCAGTGCGCCTCATCCAGCGCGCGCTCGACGCCGTCGGCCTCCAGCTGCTGCGAGCACATGGCCAGAATGCGTTCCGGCGCACCCTTGACCAATACCTCGCTGCCGGCCTCGCAGGCATGCAGCGTCGCCATGAACCGATGCTCGGATTCGAACGGAATCACGTCCAGCCGCGGCCGGTCGACCTGCACTACCGTCGGCGAAAGCCCGGCCTTCATCGCCAGAGTCAGCAGCGCGCCCTCGGTGGGGTCGCCAGCCAGCACCCAGTGCTGTTCCTTTTCGTGCAGGCTGGCGTCATTGCACAGCGCGGCGGCTTCGACCAGCGCGGCCGCCGCCGGCGAGTGGGCAGCCAATGCTGCCGCATCGACCGCCGATCCCTGCAGCAGCAGGTTGCCGGTCGGCGCGTACCCGGCCCCCTCGACGTCCAGCGACTGGCCGGCACAGATCACCTCCTGCACGGTCATCTCGTTGCGCGTCAGGGTGCCGGTCTTGTCCGAGCAGATCACCGTCACCGAACCCAGCGTCTCCACCGCCGGCAGCCGACGGATCACCGCGTTGCGTGCGGCCATGCGCTGCACGCCGATGGCCAGGGTGATGGTCATGATCGCGGGCAGTCCTTCCGGGATCGCCGCGACCGACAGGCCTACCGCGGCCATGAACATCTCACCGGCGCCCATGCCACGCACCAGCGTGCCGAACAGGAACAGCAATCCGCCAGTGGCGAGGATGAAGAGGGTCAGGATGCGGCCGAAGTCCTGCATCTTTCGCAGCAGCGGCGTGGTGCCCTGCTCCACCGCTTCGAGCATGCGGCCGATACGGCCGATCTCGGTGGCGGCGCCGGTGGCAACCACCACGGCCCGCGCCTGGCCCTGGGTGACCAGGGTGCCCGCATAGCCCATGCAGATCCGGTCGCCGATGGCCGCGTCATCGGCCACGGCATCGACCTGCTTGTCCACCGGCACCGATTCACCGGTCAACGCCGCCTCGTCGATGCGCAGGTTGCGCGCCTGCAGCAGTCGCACATCGGCCGGCAGGCTGTCGCCGGAGGCCAGCAGCACCACATCACCGGGCACCAGATCGGCAGCATCGATGTCCTGCTGCCGGCCGTCGCGCAGCACCACCGCGTGCGGCGCCAGCAGATGGCGGATCGCCTGCAGCGCCTTTTCCGCCTTGCCTTCCTGAACGAAACCGATGGCAACGTTGAGCACCACCACCGCAATGATCACGAAGGTGTCGACCCAGTGCCCCATCAGTCCGGTGACCAGCGCCGCGGCGATCAGCACATAGAGCAGCACGTTGTTCAGATGCCGCAGCACGCGTTGCCAGACGCTGGCCGGCTTGGCTTCGTCGAGCCGGTTGGGACCGTAGCGGAGCAGACGCTGCGCGGCCTGCTCGTGCGTCAGGCCGGCGGCGGTGGAGTCCAGCTCCAGCAAGGCCTCCTCGGCCTGACGGGCGTGCCAGCGGGTCGATTGGATCTGCTGTTCGGGCATTGGGTCCTCCAGGGCGGATGATTCGTTGCCGGGCGCACTGCAAAACTAGCCCATGAGAGCCGAAACAGAGCGGTTCTGACCATCGCAACGAAACGGCTTGCAACACTCGGGCAGTGGTCGATTGCCGCATGCCGGCCCGCTGCGCGCGAAGCTGGTCCTCGCGCTATTCTTGCCCACGTCATGACCTTCGAGATTGCTCCATGCCAAAGAACATACTGATTGTCGGCGCCTCCCGCGGCCTGGGCCTCGGCCTGGCGAAGCAGTTCTCCAGCGCAGGCTGGCAGGTGATCGCCACCGTCCGCGATCCACAGCGTGCCGAAGCGCTAAACGGGTTGCCGCAGCTGCGTATCGAGACCCTGGACATGGACGACGCGGCCAGCGTCGATCAACTGGCCGCACGCCTGGCCGGCACCCCGATCGACGTCCTGTTCGTCAACGCCGGCATCGCCGGGCCACCGGACAAACCGGCCACCGAAGCCAGCCAGGCGGAAGTCGGCCAGCTGTTCTTCACCAACGCCGTCGCTCCGGTGCGCCTGGCCGAACGACTGTTGCCACTGGTGAACCCGGATCAGGGCGTGGTCGTCTTCATGAGCTCCATTCTCGGCAGTGTCGAGGTCGGCCCAGGCATGGGCATGGATCTCTACGGTGCGAGCAAGGCCGCGCTGAACCACATGACCCGCACCTTCGTTGCCAAGCTCGGCGAGACGAAGCTGACCGTGCTGTCGATGCATCCGGGCTGGGTCAAGACCGACATGGGCGGCGATCTGGCCCCGCTGGATGTCGAGACCAGCGCTCGCGGCATGGCCGAGCAGGTGACGCGGGCGATCGGCCAGGGCGGGCATCGGTACATCGACTATCTGGGGGACGCGCTGCCCTGGTGAGGAGGCAAGACCGTGATCGACCGTGAACGGACTCACCCCGGTGTCCCGGTCGCGGTCGGGACCGCTCCGCTAACCGGCCCTTGGCAGCCCCTGTGGCATCCCTTATCTTTCCGTCCGCGGCACAAGCAACCCCCTCCGCCCCTGGATCAGCAGACAGGGCATAACTGAGCTGGCTACTCTGAACTCAACCCTTCAGGAGAAAGCCGGCCATGCCTGCTGACCGTATCTGGATCAAGAATCCGCTTGCCCTGTTCACCGCCAACGACCAGGAAGCCCCGGGTGGGCTGGTGGTCGAGAACGGCGTCATCGTCGAAATGCTCGCCGCCGGGGCCTCGCCCGCGCTGCCGGTGAACGAGACCTTCGACGCCCGCGAACACGTGGTGCTGCCGGGGCTGGTCAACACCCATCACCACTTCTACCAGACCCTGACCCGCGCCTGGGGGCCGGTGGTCAACGAGCCGCTGTTCAACTGGCTGCTGACCCTCTACCCGGTCTGGGCACGGCTGACGCCGCAGGCGCTGCAGCTGGCGAGCAAGGTGGCGCTGGCCGAGCTGCTGTTGTCCGGCTGCACCACGGCGGCGGATCACCACTACCTGTTTCCGGGCGGGCTCGAGGACGCCATCGACATCCAGGTCGGGGCCGTCCGCGAACTGGGCATGCGTGCCATGCTCACCCGCGGTTCGATGAACCTGTCCAAGGAAAACGGCGGCCTGCCATGCAAGAGCGTGGTGCAGGACGCCGAGGCCATCCTCGCCGACAGCGAGCGGCTGATCGACCGCTACCACGAGCGCGGCGACGGCGCGCAGATCCAGATCGCCTTGGCGCCCTGCTCGCCGTTCTCGGTCACCACCGACATCATGCGGACCTGCGCAGAGCTGGCCGAAGCGCGGGATGTGCGTCTGCATACCCACCTGGCCGAGACCCTGGACGAACAGGAGTTCTGCGCGAAACGCTTCGGCATGCGCACCGTGGACTACCTGCAGAGCGTCGGCTGGCTCGGCCCGCGGACCTGGCTGGCCCATGGCATCCATTTCAACCAGGTGGAAATTCACCGCCTGGGTGCAGCCGGTGTGGGCATCTGCCATTGCCCGAGTTCCAACATGCGTCTGGCCTCCGGCATCTGCCACACGCTCGAGCTCGAGGACAAGGGCGCCATCATCGGCCTGGGCGTGGACGGTTCGGCCTCCAACGACGCCTCCAACATGATGCTCGAAGCGCGTCAGGCGCTGTTCATCCAGCGCCTGCGCTACGGCGCCGAGAAGATCACCCCGCAGAAGGTGCTCGGCTGGGCGACCCGCGGCTCCGCGCGCCTGCTCGGGCGCAGCGACATCGGCGAGTTGGCGGTCGGCAAGCAGGCCGATCTGGCCCTGTTCAAGCTCGACGAACTGCGCTTCTCCGGCAGCCACGATCCCATCGCCGCGCTGCTGCTTTGCGCCGCCGACCGTGCCGACCGGGTGATGGTCGGCGGTAAATGGCGCGTCGTCGACGGTCAGGTCGAAGGCCTCGACGTGCACGGACTGATCGCCGATCACCAGCAGGCGGCCCGGCAACTGGTAAACGGCTAAACAACCACGATCGAGGCTTGCACCAAAGCTGGGCGCCGTGGATTACTGGCGCACCAGCGCAAGTCTCGATCTGGCCTCGGCGTCGAGCCGAATCGGCCGCAATCCGGCACAACGAAGGTATCTGTCCAGTTGGTCAGCTTTTTGCTAACCAGCTATCAGCCAACACAGGCTCTGTAGCTAGACAAACAGGAGCGTCACCCGCCATGCAGAACAACTCACGGAAAACCCTGCTGCGCGCCCTTGCCGCAGCGATCGGCTTCAGCGCCGCTCTCACCACGGCCGCCGATCCGCTGAAGGTCGGCTTCGTCTATATCGGTCCGATCGGCGACCACGGCTGGACCTACCAGCATGAGCAGGGTCGCAAGTACATGGAAGAGAAGCTGGGCGACAAGGTGAAGACCAGCTTCGTCGAGAACGTGCCGGAGGGTGCCGATGCCGAGCGGGTTATCCGCAACATGGCCAAGAGCGACTATGACCTTATCTTCACCACCTCCTTCGGCTACATGAACCCCACGCTGAAGGTCGCCAAGCAGTTCCCCAAGGTCACCTTCGAGCACGCCACCGGTTACAAGCAGGCGAAGAACGTCGGCACCTACCTGACCCGCTCCTATGAGGGTCGCTACGTCGGTGGCTTCCTCGCGGCGAAGATGACCAAGACCAAGAAGGTCGGCTACATCGCGTCCTTCCCGATTCCGGAAGTGATCCGCGACATCAACGCCATCCAGCTGGCGCTGGACAAGTACAACCCTGGCACCGAGATCAAGGTGGTGTGGGTCAACACCTGGTTCGATCCGGGCAAGGAAGCCGATGCCGCCAACGCGCTGATCGACCAGGGCGTGGACGTGATCTTCCAGCACACCGACAGCCCGGCACCGATCCAGGCCGCCGAGCGCCGTGGCGTCTATTCCGTCGGTTACGCCTCGGACATGCAGCACTTCGGGCCGAAGGCCGTGCTGACTTCCATCGTCAACGACTGGGGCCCGCACTACACCAAGTCCGCCGAAGCGGTAATGGCCGGCAACTGGAAATCCGAGGACTTCTGGGGCGGGCTGGCACAGGACAGCATCAGCCTGCCGATCAGCGATCTGGTGCCTGCTGACGTGAAGGCCGAGGCCGAGCAGATCATCGCCCGCATCAAGAGCGGTGAATTCCATCCGTTCACCGGCCCGATCAAGGACCAGGCCGGCGAAGTGCGCATCGCCGAGGGCGAGACCGCCAGCATCAAGGACCTCGCCTCGATGAATTACTACGTCCAGGGCGTCAAGGCTGAAATGCCGAAGTAAGCGTCACCCGCGCCGGCCCCACCGGCGCACTGCGGAATCTCGCGTGCCGTCCCGCCTCCGGGCGAACCGCACGCAGGGGGCATTGCCCTCGAAGGCCGCCGGTACGAGAAGACCGGCGGCACCGTACCCGGAGTCAGCCATGAACTCACTGCCCATCATCGATATTTCTCCGCTCTATAACGCCGACGAGGCCGGCCATCTGGCCGTCGCCGAGGCCATCGACCGCGCCTGCCGCGAGTGGGGCTTCTTCTATATCAAGGGTCATCCGATCAGCGCCGAGCGCATCGCCACCCTCACCGACCATGCCAAGCGTTTCTTTGCCCTGCCCGCCGACGAAAAGCTGAAGATCGATATCACCAAGAGCCAGCATCACCGCGGCTACGGTGCCGTCGCCACCGAGCAGCTGGACCCGAGCCAGCCGTGCGACCTCAAGGAAACCTTCGACATGGGTTTCCATATGCCTGCCGATCATCCGGAGGTACTGGCCGGCAAACCGCTGCGCGGGCCCAACCGTCATCCGCTGCAGATCGAAGGCTGGACCGAGCTGATGGAAGGGCACTACCGCGACATGCAGGACCTTGCCTGCACGCTTCTGCGTGCCATCGCACTCGCGCTTGGCATCGAGCGGAACTTCTTCGACAAGCGTTTCGTCGAGCCCATCAGCGTGTTTCGCATGATCCACTACCCGCCCCGGCAGACCGCCACCAGTGCCGATCAGCAAGGCGCCGGCGCGCACACCGATTACGGCTGCGTCACCCTGCTCTATCAGGATCAGGCCGGCGGCCTGCAGGTGCAGAACGTCAAGGGCGAGTGGATCGACGCTCCGCCCATCGAGGGCACCTACGTGGTCAACATCGGTGACATGATGGCGCGCTGGAGCAACGACCGTTACAAGTCGACGCCCCATCGCGTGATCAGCCCGCTGGGCGTGGACCGCTACTCCATGCCGTTCTTCGCCGAGCCGCATCCGGACACCGAGATCGCCTGCCTGCCCGGTTGCTACGACGAAACCAACCCGCCGAAATACCCGAGCACCACCTGCAGCCGGTACATGCTCTCGCGCTTCGCCGAGACCTACGCCTACCGACGGCAGGGCGAGGCCGAACCCGTCTGAACGGGCTTTAATTGCAGTATGCAAACAGGGGCGAGCGCATCGATATGCCTCGCCCGATCTGCGCGCGCCTGCCGCATTGACTTTTGAGTCAGGAATTAGTTGACCGAAAAGTCAGATAGCGATAGTTTGCGTGTCAGAACAACAACAGCGGAGGCTTCGCCTTGATCCAGTTTCTTCTCAATCGAGAACTGCGCAGCGAGCGCGCACTCGATCCCAATACCACGGTGCTGCAGTATCTGCGCGAGTATCGTGGCAAGACCGGAACCAAGGAGGGCTGCGCCTCCGGTGACTGTGGCGCCTGTACCGTGGTGGTCGGCGAACTGGTGGGCGACCGCCTGCGCTATCGCACCCTCAACTCGTGCCTGACCTTCGTCTCCGCGCTGCACGGCAAGCAGCTGATCAGCGTCGAAGACCTCAAGGACCAGGGCCGGCTGCACAGCGTCCAGCAGGCGATGGTCGACTGCCACGGCTCGCAATGCGGTTTCTGTACCCCGGGATTCGTCATGAGCCTGTTCGCCCTGCAGAAGAACGCCGGCGCGGTCAATGAATACGATCCGCACCAGGCCCACGAAGCCCTGGCCGGCAACCTCTGCCGCTGCACCGGCTACCGGCCGATCCTCGAAGCAGCCGAACAGGCCTGCTGTGCCAAGCAGCCGGACCAGTTCGATGCCCGCGAAGCCGAGACCATCGCCCAGCTCAAGGCCATCGCCCCGCGTGAAATGGCCGAGCTCAGCGACGGCGAAAAGCGTTGCCTGTCGCCGCTGACCGTCGCCGAACTGGCCGAGGTCTACGCCGCCAATCCCGACGCACGGCTGCTTGCTGGCGGCACCGACCTGGCACTGGAGGTCACCCAGTTCCATCGCGAGCTGCCGGTGATGATCCATGTCGGTCAGATCACCGAGATGAAGCAGGTCCAGATCGCGGACCGCCATATCGAGATTGGTGCAGCCGCCCCGCTGACCGACTGTTACGCCGCGCTGGCCGCCGAGTACCCGGATTTCGGCGAGCTGCTGCAGCGCTTCGCCTCGCTGCAGATCCGCAACCAGGGCACGCTCGGTGGCAACATCGGCAACGCCTCGCCGATCGGCGACTCGCCGCCGCTGCTGATCGCCCTGGGTGCCGAAGTTGTCCTGCGCAAGGGCGCCAGCAGCCGCACCCTGCCTCTCGAGGATTACTTCATCGACTACAAGGTCACCGCGCGCCAGCCCGGGGAATTCATCGCGAAGGTACGAGTGCCGCGCGCCACACCGGATCGCCTGTTCCGCGCCTACAAGGTTTCCAAGCGACTGGACGACGACATCTCCGCTGTCTGCGCCGCGTTCGACCTGCAGATCACCGATGGCGTGATCGCCGATGCCCGCGTCGCCTTTGGCGGCATGGCGGCGATTCCCAAGCGCGCCGCGGCCTGCGAGGCGACCCTGAACGGCGCGCCCTGGAACCAGCAGACCGTGGAGGCGGCCTGCGATGCACTGGCCGAAGACTTCACGCCGCTGACCGACTTCCGCGCCAGTCGCGAGTATCGCCTGCTGGTCGCACAGAACCTGCTGCGCAAGTGCTTCCTCGAACAACATGCACCGAAGACCGAGACGAGGGTGACCGCTTATGTCTAACCACGTAACCACCCGCACTCAGGAAGAAATCGCGGCGCTGTTCACCCAGGACCTGGTCACCGGCGTCGGTCGCAGCGTCAAGCACGACAGCGCGCCCAAGCATGTCTCGGGCGAGGCGGTGTACGTCGACGACCGGCTGGAGTTTCCCAATCAGCTGCACGTCTATGCCCGCATGAGCGAGCGCGCCCACGCCCGCATCGTCAGCATCGATACCAGCCCCTGCTACCAGATTCCGGGCGTGGCCATCGCCATCACGGCGAAGGACGTACCGGGCCAGCTGGACATCGGTGCCGTGATGCCCGGCGACCCGCTGCTGGCCGACGGCAAGGTCGAGTTCATCGGCCAGCCGGTGATCGCCGTGGCTGCCGACAGCCTGGAAACCGCACGCAAGGCGGCGATGGCCGCGATCATCGAATACGAGGATCTGGAGCCGGTGCTCGACGTGGTCGAGGCGCTGCACAAGAAGCACTTCGTGCTCGACAGCCACACCCACAAGCGCGGCGACTCGGCCACCGCCCTGGCCAGCGCGCCGCGTCGGCTGCAGGGTTCGCTGCGCATCGGCGGGCAGGAGCACTTCTATCTGGAGACACAGGTGTCCTCGGTCATGCCCACCGAAGATGGCGGCATGATCGTCTACACCTCGACACAGAACCCCACCGAGGTGCAGAAGCTGGTGGCCGAGGTGCTCGGCGTGCCGATGAACAAGATCGTCATCGACATGCGCCGCATGGGCGGCGGCTTCGGCGGCAAGGAAACCCAGGCCGCGGGACCTGCGTGCCTGTGCGCGGTGATCGCGCACCTCACCGGCCGGCCGACCAAGATGCGCCTGCCGCGCATGGAAGACATGACCATGACCGGCAAACGCCACCCCTTCTACGTCGAGTACGACGTCGGCTTCGACGATGACGGTCTGCTGCACGGCATCGAGATCGACCTCGCCGGTAACTGCGGCTACTCGCCGGACCTTTCCGGCTCGATCGTCGACCGCGCCATGTTCCACTCCGACAACGCCTACTACCTGGGCCACGCCACCATCAATGGCCATCGCTGCAAGACCAACCTCGCCTCTAACACCGCCTACCGCGGCTTCGGCGGCCCACAGGGCATGGTCGCCATCGAGGAGATCATGGACGCGGTGGCCCGCGAACTGGGCAAGGACCCCCTCGAGGTGCGCAAGCGCAACTACTACGGCAAGACCGAGCGCAACGTCACCCACTACTACCAGACCGTCGAGCACAACATGCTCGAGGAGATGACCGCCGAGCTGGAAGCCAGCAGCGACTATGCAAAGCGACGCGAAGATATCCGCGAGTTCAATGCCGCGAGCCCGATCCTGAAGAAGGGCCTGGCGCTGACGCCGGTGAAGTTCGGCATCAGCTTCACCGCCAGCTTCCTCAACCAGGCCGGCGCGCTGGTGCACGTCTACACCGACGGCAGCATCCACCTGAACCACGGCGGCACCGAGATGGGTCAGGGCCTGAACACCAAGGTCGCGCAGGTGGTGGCCGAGGTGTTCCAGGTGGATATCGAACGTATCCAGATTACCGCCACCAACACCGACAAGGTGCCCAACACCTCGCCGACGGCAGCCTCCAGCGGCGCAGACCTCAACGGCAAGGCGGCGCAGAATGCGGCGCAGACCATCAAGCAGCGGCTGGTGGAGTTCGCCGCACGCAAGTGGCAGATCTTTGAGGAAGACGTCGAGTTCAAGAACGGCCAGGTGCGCCTGCGCGACCACTACATCAGCTTCGAGGAGCTGATCCAGCAGGCCTATTTCGGCCAGGTCTCGCTGTCCTCCACCGGCTTCTACCGCACGCCGAAGATTTACTACGACCGCAGTCAGGCGCGCGGGCGGCCGTTCTACTACTTCGCCTACGGCGCGGCCTGCTCGGAAGTGATCGTCGATACCCTGACCGGCGAATACAGGATGCTGCGCAGCGACATCCTGCATGACGTGGGCGCCTCGCTGAACCCGGCCATCGACATCGGCCAGGTCGAGGGCGGCTTCGTCCAGGGCCTGGGCTGGCTGACCATGGAAGAGCTGGTCTGGAACGACAAGGGCAAGCTGATGACCAACGGCCCGGCCAGCTACAAGATCCCGGCGGTGGCGGACATGCCGCTGGATCTCCGGGTCAAGCTGGTGGAGAACCGCAAGAACCCCGAAGACACCGTGTTCCACTCCAAGGCCGTGGGCGAGCCGCCGTTCATGCTCGGCATCTCGGTCTGGTGCGCGATCAAGGATGCGGTGGCGAGCCTGGCCGACTACCGGGCGCAGCCGCAGATCGATGCTCCGGCGACCCCCGAGCGCGTGCTCTGGGGCGTGGAACAGATGCGCAGGTTGAAGCAGGCGGCGAGCAAGTCTGCGACAACGGAGACCACCCCGGCCTGACGCAGGGTGGACAACGCTTTGCTTGTCCACCGTTAGCGCAACACGAACGTCCCGGTGGCGACGCCTTGCACGCGCCACCGGGCGATACGAAGGACAGAACCATGAGCAACACGGCCTGGATCGAAGCACTCGCCGACCTGCAGCAACAAGGCGAACCCTGCGTGCTGGTGACCATCATCGAGGAGCGCGGCTCCACGCCGCGCAATGCCGGCTCGAAAATGGTGGTCAGCCGTGAGCGCCTGTACGACACCATCGGCGGCGGCCACTTGGAGTACAAGGCCCAGCAGATCGCCCGCGAAATGCTGGAAAAGCGCAGCCGTGACACCCGCCTCGAGCGCTTCTCCCTCGGCGCCAGCCTCGGCCAGTGCTGCGGTGGCGCCACTGTGCTGCTATTCGAGCCCATGGGCCAGCCGCAGGCGCATATCGCCGTGTTCGGTGCCGGGCATGTCGGGCGCGCGCTGGTGCCGCTGCTGGCAAGCCTGCCGTGCAAGGTGCGCTGGATCGATTCGCGTGAAAACGAATTTCCCGCCGAGATTCCGCGCGGCGTGGAAAAGGTGGTCAACGACGATGTGGTCGAGGAAGTGGATAACATGCCCGCCGGCAGCTACTTCATCGTCATGACCCACAACCATCAGCTCGACCTGGAACTGACCGCCGCGATCCTTTCGCGCAACGATTTCACCTACTACGGGCTGATCGGCTCCAAGAGCAAACGCGCCAGGTTCGAACACCGTCTGCGGGACCGCGGCTTCCAGCCGGAGATCGTGCAGCGCATGCGCTGCCCCATGGGCATCGCCGAGGTGAAGGGCAAGCTGCCGGTGGAGATCGCCGTGTCCATCGCCGGCGAGGTGATCGCCACCTACAACGCGCACTTCGGTGAAAAGGGTGGGGAGAAAGCCGAGGACGGTGAAAAGCCGGTACCGATGCTGGTCCCCGCTTCGCGCCGCGCCCAGACCAACTGACCACCCGACATTCTTGCAGGCACGCCATCGGCGGCGGCCTGCCCATGTCAACGCATCACCCTCATACAACGATTTTCGAGAGTCACCATGCCAAGCACCAAAGCCTACCGTGCCGCCCTGCTCCACTGCCTCGCCGACCCGCGCGAAGTGGGCATTGAGCAATCCCATGAATACTTCCAGGACGGCCTGCTGGTCGTCGAGGACGGCAAGGTCGCGCGCATCGGCCACGCCGCCGAACTGCTGCCGACCCTGGCGGCCGGCACCGAGATTGTCGAATACCCGGACGCGCTGATCACTCCGGGTTTCGTCGACACCCATATCCACTACCCGCAGGTCGGCGTCATCGGCTCCTACGGCGCGCAGCTGCTGGATTGGCTGGAAACCTACACCTTCCCCAACGAGGGCCGCTTCAGCGACATGGCCCACGCCCGCCAGCAGGCCGAGCTGTTTCTCGGCGAGCTGCTGCGCAACGGCACCACCACCGCGCTGGTGTTCGGCACGGTGCACAAGCAGTCGGTGGACGCCTTCTTCGAGGCCTGCGAGAAGCGCAATCTGCGGATGATCGCCGGCAAGGTGCTGATGGACCGCAACGCCCCGGAGTTCCTCACCGACACCGCCGAGTCCGGCTACGCCGACAGCCGCGAGCTGATCGAGCGCTGGCACGGCAAGGGCCGTCTGCACTACGCCGTCACCCCGCGTTTCGCCCCGACCAGCACGCCGGAGCAGCTCACCCTGGCCGGCAAGCTCTTCGCTGAATTCCCCGACCTGTACATGCACACCCACATCTCCGAGAACAAGCAGGAGGTCGAGTGGGTCAAGGAGCTGTTCCCCGAGCGCAAGGGCTACCTAGACGTCTACGACCACCACGGCCTGATCGGCCCGCGCTCGGTGTTCGCCCACGGCATCCACCTGTGCGACGAGGAGTGCAAACGCCTCGGTGAGACCGGCTCGGCGGTGTCGTTCTGTCCTACCTCCAACCTGTTTCTCGGCAGCGGCCTGTTCGACCTGGCCAAGGTGGAAGGCTTCGGTGTGCGCGTCGGCCTGGGCACCGACGTCGGCGGCGGCACCAGCTTCTCGCAGCTCGCCAGCCTCAACGAGGCGTACAAGGTGCTGCAGCTGCAGGGCCAGAAGCTCGACGCGTTCAAGGCACTCTATCTCGCCACCCTTGGCGGCGCGCGGGCGCTCTATCTGGACGACCGAATCGGCAACCTACAGCCGGGCAAGGAGGCCGACTTCGTGGTGCTCGACTACAAGGCGACGCCGCTGATCGACTATCGCCTGAGCCAGGCGACGACCCTGCAGGAAAAGCTCTTCGCCCTGATGATCCTCGGCGACGACCGCGCGGTGAAGGAAACCTTCGCCGCCGGCGTCTCGGTGCATCGCAAGGCTGGCTAGGGCTGCAACGCCTGCATCAGCGTATCGAGGTTGTGCTCGAACATGCCCAGGTAAGTGCTGGCCGGGCCTGCGCTGGCCAGCGCATCGGAGTACAGGGTGCCGCCGACCGTGGCGCCCGCCTCTTCGGCGATCTGCTCGATGAGCCGCGGATCACGAATGTTCTCCACGAACACGGCCCTCACCCCTTCCTCGCGGAGCTGGCGGATCAACGCGGCCACGTCGGCGGCCGAGGGTTCGTCATGGGTCGACAGCCCCTGCGGCGCGATGAACCGGAGCTGCCAGGCCTGCCCCAGATAGCCGAAGGCGTCATGGCTGGTCACCACCTTGCGCTGGCTGGCCGGCAGGCTGCCGATACGGGTATCGGCCTTCTTCAGAAGCGCGTGTAGCCGGCTCAGATAGGCGTCACGGCGCCGCTCATAGTCGTTGCGATGCGCCGGATCAAGCGCCACGAGCGCCTTGGCGATATTGCGCACGTAGATTTCGGCATTGGTCAGACTCTGCCACGCATGAGGGTCAGGCACCGCCTCGCCTTCCTCTTCCAGCATCAGAGGCACGACGCCCGCGCTGGCGTCGATCCGCTTGCCCGCAGGCTCGCTGCTGGCCAGCAGGCGCTCCAGCCAGGGTTCGAAGCCCAGCCCGTTGGCAATGATCAGGTCGGCGCGGAGCAAGGCCTGGGCATCATCCGGGCTGGGCTCATAAAGGTGCGCGTCGGCGTCGGGACCGACCAGATTGGTCAGTTCGATATGCTCGCCACCGACCTCCCGGGTCATGTCGGCAAGGATGCTGAAGCTGGTCACGACGCTGATCTTTTCGGCCGCCTGCAGGGAAAGGGGCAGCCAGAGGGCCAACAACAGAAACAGGTAACGCATGGGTTGATACCTCAGACGGTCTGGATTGAAGCGCGCGAACGCAGCAGGCCATATACCGGGCCCGCAACGACTGAAATCAGGTAGAACGCCCCCGCGAGCAGGACGATGCACGGCCCGCTGGGCAGGCTGGCGTAGAACGACAGCAGCAGCCCCAGCCATACGCACAGGGCGCCCAGCAGCGCAGCCAGCGGCAACAGGACGGGCAGGCGTCGGCTCCAGAAACGCGCGGCCGCAGCCGGCAGCATCATCAGCCCCACCACCATCAGCGCACCGATGGCCTGGAAGCCGATCACCAGGTTGAGCACCACCAGTGTCAGAAATCCCGCATGGGCGAGTGGCCCGATTCGGCTGACGCTGCGCAGGAACAATGGGTCCAGGCTGTCCAGCGCCAGGGCCCGGTAGATCAGTGCCAGCACCAGCAGGCTGAACGCCGCCGTGGCGAGCATGCCGCTGAGGGTGTCGGCGTCTACGGCCAGCGCGGAGCCAAACAGCAGGTGCAAGAGGTCGAGCTTGCGTCCCGCCAGACCGAGCAGCAGCACGCCGCTGGCCAGCGAAATGGGATAAAGCGCGGCGAGACTAGCGTCTTCGCGCAAGCCGGTACGGCGGCTGACCCAGGCCGCTGCGCCGGCCATGCCGAGCCCGGCGGTCAGCCCACCGAGCGTCAGTGCAGGCAGGCTGAGACCGAACAGCCAGAATGCCAGCGCCGCACCCGGCAGGATGCCGTGGGCGATGGCATCGCCGATCAGACTCATCCGCCGCAGGATCAGGAAGACACCCAGCGGCGCCGCGCTGCAGGCCAGCGCCACGCCGCCGAGCAGTGCGCGGCGCATGAAGGCGAACTCGGCAAACGGGCTCCAGAGCAGATCGGCCGTCACGCCACTCGCCCGAGCGGATCACGATCGAGTAGCTGATCGATCGGCGCTGCGACGCAGCCGCTGCGCGCGATACGCAGTGCGTTGCAGCGCTTCTCCCGAAGGCGGTCGAGGTTGTGGCTGACCAGCACCAGCGTTCTGCCTTGCTGCTGCCAGCATCGGAGGTGCTGCCAGAGCAGATCGAGACCGGTCTCGTCGAGTGCCGCCTCGGGTTCGTCGAGCAGCAGTGCCTGCGCATCGGTCAGGCTCATCCGGGCCAGCAGCGCCCGCTGCAGCTCGCCACCAGACAGCGCGTGCAGGCCCTGGGTCTGCAGATCGAGCAAGCCCCAATCGGCCAGTACCTGACGTAGCCGAGCCTGGCGTTCGCTACGGCCGAGACGACTGCCCCAGAAACCGCCCCTGACCAGCTCCAGCAGACGTATCGGAAACTGCCGGTCGATCTGTTGCTGCTGCGGCAGATAGGCCACACCGCCCGGACGCGCCACGCTCATTCGAATGTGACCGGCCAGGGGGCGATCCAAACCGGCCAATACCCTGAGCAGGCTGCTCTTGCCCGAACCATTGCTGCCGATCACCGCGGTCAGGCTGCCGGCCGCTAGCTTGAGGTTCAACGGCGGCGTGAGGGCCCGCCCGCCGGCGCCCCACTGCAACTCTCGACATTCGATCACGATCAAGAAACTCCATCTCCGCACCGCTCGAAAAGCGGTATCAGCAACCAAAACAATAAAAGTTATAACATAACATTTACCAGCAGGCACAGCGCGGTAGCAGAGCGGTTCAATAGGCGTGAGGCAGATTCAGCCGGCGGAGGCTGGAGGCTGGAGGCTGGAGGCTGACGCTGCCGCCTGCGATGCCGCACCGACACAGGAAAGATGGCGAGGCCAGCGGGATACGCGCGCTGCCGCCTGCAACGGCAGCGCGAATGAGGTCAGCGGGGCGTACGCGCCTTTTTCTTCATCAAGGTCAGATGCGAGAACACCGCGTGCAGGTCGTTCGAGGCACTGTCTTCCTCGAGGTTGAGCTTGCTGTCGATGTGATCCATGTGATGCATCATCAGGTGCACGGCCTTGTCGGCGTCGCGCGCGGCTATGGCATCGATCAGCTCATTGTGTTCGTCGTAGGAGCAATGCGAGCGACTGGCCCCTTCGTACTGCGCGATGATCAGCGAAGTCTGCGACACCAGGCTGCGCTGGAAGCTCACCAGTGGCGCGTTCTTCGCCGCCTCCGCCAGCTTGAGGTGGAACTCGCCTGACAGACGGATGCCAGCGCCGCGATCGCCGCGCGCGAAGCAGTCGCGCTCGTCGATGACCATCTGCCGCAGCTCGGCCAGTTGCGCGTCACTGGCATGCTGCACGGCCAGTTCGGTAATGGCCTTTTCCACCAACCGACGGGCGAAGAAGATCTGCCGTGCCTCCTCGACGCTCGGGCTCGCCACCACCGCGCCGCGATTGGGGCGCAGCAACACCACCCCTTCATGGGCCAGCCTCGACAATGCGCGGCGGATGATGGTGCGGCTGACACCGAAGATCTCGCCCAGGGCCTCCTCGCTGAGCTTGGTGCCAGGGGCCAGGCGTTGTTCGAGGATGGCATCGAAGATGTGCGCATAAACGATATCGTCCTGCGTCCCGGTGCGAGTCTTGCCGGTCTTGTTCGGCTTCTTCAGGGGCTGCAACTGTTCGTTCATCGATGGCTCGCAAGTGAAGTGTCGGCAAGGCCGAACTTTACTGCGTTCGCGGCTTCACTGGCAGTCGTCGGACGAACAAAACGAGCAAAAACATCGTTGCGCTTGTGCACAATCAATTTCCTACCGTTCTGTCCTCCAATCACCGCCATATTCGCGATGTGTGCCACGCAAGCCAGCTCCCGTGACAAGCAAGGGCGATTTAGTGTTTGCAATTCTTGTATACAAAAGCATAATCCGGACAGCCCTTCCTGACCTTTCGGTCAACTAACAGAACGAAGGGCACACCATCACCCGCCCCTCGGGAGTGTCGTGCTCCGGGTGATCGACAACAAGAACGATGAGGAAAGCCCAGTGGAAAGCATCAAGCGCAAGCCCCAGGCAGCACCCTTGCAACGCACCGCCCCCGGCTGGCTGGACCGGCTGTTCAAGCTAAGCGAACACCGCACCAGCATCCGTACCGAACTGCTCGCCGGCCTGACGACCTTCGTCACCATGGCCTACATCATCTTCGTCAACCCGAACATCATGGCCGACGCCGGCATCGACCACGGCGCCGCCTTCGTCGCGACCTGCATCGGCGCGGCGCTCGGCTGCCTGTTGATGGGCCTGTACGCGAATTGGCCGGTGGGCCTGGCACCAGGCATGGGCCTGAACGCCTTCTTCACCTACACGGTCGTCGGCGAGATGGGCTACAGCTGGCAGATCGCCCTGGGTGCGGTGTTCATCTCCGGCGTGCTGTTCATGATCATGAGCCTGTCGCGCATCCGCGAATGGTTGCTCAACAGCATCCCCATGAGCCTGCGCTTCGCCATGGGCGCGGGGGTCGGCCTGTTCCTCGGGCTGATCGGCCTGAAGACCGCCGGCATCGTGGTCGACAGCCCGGCCACCCTGCTGACCATGGGCTCGTTCGGCGAACCCACCGCCCTGCTCGCCGCGGTGTGCTTCCTGATGATCGCGGTGCTCAGCCACCGCAACGTGTTCGGCGCGATCCTGCTGAGCATGCTGGCGGTCACCGGTATCGGCTGGGCCTTGGGGCTGGTGGAGTACAACGGCCTGGTGTCGATGCCGCCGAGCCTGGCGCCGACCTGGCTGGCGATGGACATCGCCGGCGCGCTCAACGTGGCGATGGTCAGCGTGATCCTGGCCTTCCTCTTCGTGAACATGTTCGACACCGCCGGCACCCTGATGGGCGTCGCCCATCGTGCCAACCTGGTGAACGAGGACGGCAAGATCGAGAACCTGTCCCGCGCGCTGAAGGCCGACAGCAGTTCCAGCGTGGTCGGCGCCTTCGTCGGCTGTCCGCCGGTGACCAGCTACGTGGAAAGCGCCTCGGGCGTCGCCGCCGGCGGCCGCACCGGGCTGACCGCCGTGACCGTGGGCGTGCTGTTCCTGATCGCCATGTTCTTCGCCCCGCTGGCCGGCATGATTCCCGCCTACGCCACCGCCGGCGCGCTGATCTACGTGGCGATGCTGATGATGAGCGGGCTGGCCAACATCGACTGGAAGGACCACACCGACACCATCCCGGCCATCGTGACCGTGGTGATGATGCCGCTGACCTTCTCCATCGCCAACGGCATCGCCCTGGGTTTCTTGACCTACGCAACGCTCAAGCTGTTGACTGGCCAGCGCGACAAGGTCTCCATCAGCCTCTACGTGCTGTGCGTGATCTTCATCGCCAAGTTCGCGTTTCTCTGAACGAGGCGCGCCTCACCGCCCCGTCGCATGCGGCGGGGCTTTTTCATTTCTCAGGAGGCTGTGATGAGTCTGGAAACCTGGTTGTTGTATGCGAGTGCGGCGCTGGTGGTGATCCTCATCCCCGGGCCGCTGTCGCTGTTGATGATCAGCAACAGCCTGAACTACGGGGTGCGCCGCTCCTGGCCAGCCTTTCTCGGCGGCGTGACCGCTTCCATCGCCCTGCTCAGCGCCTCGGCACTGGGGCTTGGCGCGCTGTTGATGGCGTCCGAGCGCCTGTTCAGCGCGCTCAAGCTGATCGGTGCGCTGTACCTGTTCTACCTCGCCTGGCAGAGCTGGCAGGCGGCACGTCAGGCACCGGCCGCCGGCGAGATCGAAAGCCCTGCCCTCGCCCCGCGTTTCAGCCGGCTGTTCGGCCGAGCGTTCATTCTGGGGGGCAGCAACCCGAAGGACATGCTCTTCTTCGCCGCTTTCCTGCCGCAGTTTCTCAACGCGGGGCAACCGTTGCTGCCGCAGCTGCTGGTGATGACCCTGACCTGGGCCGTACTGGATCTCTGCTGCAAGCTGGCCTATGGGCTGGGCGCGCGGGGCGCGGCGCGCTATCTGCGCACCGGGAAAGGGCATGCGTGGTTCAACCGGACCAGCGCGGCACTGTTTGGATGCGCGGGAGCGGCGTCCTTGATGAGTCGGTGACTCGGCTGGCGTTGGCAGCGCCGGCTCGCGACCTGACGGAGGGCAACACGCCTGCCGCGGTGCAACCTGCAGTCCGTCCCGACAAATGCGCGGCGCATCCGTACCGCCCCCTTCGCGGTCCACGCCACCCGACGCAGGTGCCGCAGACGGCTCTTGTCACGCGCTTCGACTCTCACCAATAAAAAGCCCGCCATTACGGCGGGCAAAAGGGACTCCAGAAGAGTCAGCACTGAACAAACGTCGCTTCAGCTACCACGGTAGGTCGAATAGCTGTACGGCGAAATCAGCAGCGGCACGTGATAGTGATCCTGCCCGGCGTCGATGCCGAAGCGCAGCACCACCTCGTCGAGGAACGCCGGCGCCCCCAGCGTCACACCGCGACCACGGTAGTAGTCGCCAGCGTGAAAATGCAGCTGATAGACCCCGGACCGGTAGTCCGCGCCGTCCAGCAACGGGCTGTCGCAGCGGCCATCGGCGTTGGTCTCACGCTTGGCGACCAGCGTCAGGCCCTGATCTTCGACGCGATACAGCTCCACCTTGATTCCGCTGCCCGGGCAACCGTGGGCGGCATCGAGTACGTGTGTGGTCAAACGGCCCACGGGCACCTCCGCTCTGTTGAATGGAAACTGACCCGGAGCATAGCCAGCGCGAACAACAGACTCAAGACAATTTATAGATATTTTTGTACACAGTTTCATAGGCACGCAGTTGGCCCGTTCTCTGCAGATACCGTCTGTCGTGGCGGCCTGCTCGAAAACCGCCGACCGCAGCGCTTCACGGCAGGCGCTACGAAAAAGCTATTTACAAGCCACACATCGACTTGTATACAATCTGGCCATCCGGTCGTTACATCACGACCCGCCACACAGGAAGCAGCCCAGTGAGCGCCGACTACCCACGCGACTTGATCGGTTACGCCAGCAACCCGCCCCATCCGCAATGGCCGGGCGACGCCCGTATCGCCCTGTCCTTCGTGCTGAACTACGAGGAAGGCGGCGAGCGCAGCGTGCTGCATGGCGACAAGGAATCCGAAGCCTTTCTCTCCGAGATGGTCGCGGCGCAACCCCTGCAGGGCGTGCGCAACATGAGCATGGAATCGCTCTATGAGTACGGCAGCCGCGCCGGCGTCTGGCGTCTGCTCAAGCTGTTCAAGCGCCACGACATTCCGCTGACGATCTTCGCCGTGGCCATGGCCGCGCAGCGCCATCCGGAGGTCATCAAGGCCATGGTCGCCGACGGCCACGAGATCTGCAGCCACGGTTATCGCTGGATCGACTACCAGTACATGGATGAGGCCCAGGAGCGTGAGCACATGCTCGAGGCCATCCGCATCCTCACGGAGCTCACCGGCGAGCGCCCGCTGGGCTGGTACACCGGCCGCAGCAGCCCCAACACCCGGCGTCTGGTGCGCGAGGACGGCGGCTTCCTCTACGACTCGGACACCTACGATGACGACCTGCCCTACTGGGACCCGGAATCCACGCCGGTCAAGCCGCACCTGGTGATCCCCTATACGCTGGACACCAACGACATGCGCTTCACCCAGGTGCAGGGCTTCAACAAGGGTGACGACTTCTACCAGTACCTGAAGGACGCCTTCGACGTGCTCTATGCGGAAGGCTGCGAAGGTGCGCCGAAAATGCTGTCCGTCGGCATGCACTGCCGCCTGCTGGGTCGCCCCGCTCGTCTGGCCGCGCTGCAGCGCTTCGTCGAATACGCCAAGGGGCACGACAAGGTCTGGTTTGCCCGCCGCGTCGATATCGCCCGCCACTGGCACGCCACTCACCCCATGACCGCGGAGCGCAATTGATGACCCCGTTCAAGACGATCAAGCCCTCGACCCTCGACCGCGATGCCTTCGTCGCGGCCTTCGCCGATGTCTACGAGCATTCGCCCTGGGTCGCCGAGACGGTCTATGGCGCTGGCGTCGACGAGACGCTGGACTACGTCGAGGTGATGCACACCCGCCTGTCCCAGGCGATGCTCGCCGCCGACCACGACACCCAGCTCGCGCTGGTCAATGCGCACCCGGATCTGGCCGGCAAGGCGGCCGTGCGCGGCGAGCTGACTGCCGCCAGCACCTCCGAACAGGCAGGCGCCGGCATCCATGAGTGCACACCGGAAGAGTTCGCCCGTTTCACCGAACTCAACGACGCCTACAAGGCGAAATTCGGCTTCCCCTTCATCATGGCCGTCAAGGGCAGCAACCGGCACCAGATCCTCGCCGCGTTCGAGGAGCGCATCCACAACAGCCCGGAACAGGAATTCGCCCGGGCACTGGCGGAAATCAACAAGATCGCCCTGTTCCGCCTGCAGGCCATGTAGCCGGAAAGGAACAGGCAACACCGCAATACAGGCAGCAAGGGCAGAACGCTCCACTCCATTTCAAGGCAGATCGCGATGAAAGCTTACGCCGTACCCTTCGAGAAATACGTCAACCTGGCCGACGCACGCCTGGGCACCCGCGCCATTTCCGTCACCGACGACTGGTTCGCCGACGTCAACCGGCTGTTCCAGCCCACGCCGGCCGTATGGAAGGAAGGCGTGTTCGATGACAACGGCAAGTGGATGGACGGCTGGGAGTCGCGCCGCAAGCGTTTCGAAGGTTACGACCATGCGGTGATCCGCCTCGGCGTACCGGGCTGGATCAAGGGCCTGGATATCGACACCAGCCACTTCACCGGCAACTACCCGCCATCGGCCTCGCTGGAAGCCTGCTTCGTCGCCGATGGCGACCCGAGCGACGCGACCGTCTGGACCGAAATCCTTCCGGCCGTGGAGCTCAAGGGCAACAGCCACCACTACCATGAGATCGCCTTCGACAAGCCGGTCAGTCACCTGCGCTTCAACATCTACCCGGACGGCGGCGTCGCCCGCCTGCGCGTGCACGGCATCCCGTACCGCGACTGGAGCAGCGTCGGCGACAACGAGCAGGTCGACCTGGCGGCCGCCCTCAATGGCGGCCGCGCACTGGCCTGCTCGGACGAGCACTTCGGGCGCATGAGCAACATCCTCAACCCGAACCGCGGCGAGAACATGGGTGACGGCTGGGAAACCGCCCGCCGCCGCACCCCTGGCAATGACTGGGTGATCGTCGCCCTCGGCCACCCGGGCGAGATCGAGCGCATCGTCGTCGATACGCTGCACTTCAAGGGCAACTACCCAGACAGCTGCTCGATCCAGGCGGCCTACGTGAAGGGCGGCACCGACAGCCAGATCGAAACGCAGAGCCTGTTCTGGCGCGAACTGCTGCCCAGCCAGAAGCTCTCCATGCACGCCGAACACGAATTCGCCGAGCAGATCGCCAAGCTCGGCCCGGTGACCCACGTACGCCTGAACATCTTTCCGGACGGCGGCGTCAGCCGGCTACGGCTGTTTGGCAAGGTGGTGAAGTAAGAAGCGGGACTCAGCCCCTTACCCGAACCCTCTCCCTTCGGGTGATGGCGCGGGCTCCAGCGAACAATGAAAAGCATCCACTAATTGAACGAGCAAACCATGCGCACCCTGACCATCGAGCCACTGACCAAGGAAGCCTTCGCCCCCTTCGGCGACGTCATCGAGACCGAAGGCAGCGACTACTTCATGATCAACAACGGCTCGACCCGCCGCTATCACAAGCTGGCCACGGTCGAGACCGCCGCGCCCGAGGACCAGGCGATCATCAGCATCTTCGCCGCCGAGGCGCTCGAGATGCCGCTGGTCATCCGCATGCTGGAACGTCATCCGCTGGGCAGCCAGGCCTTCATCCCGCTGCTCGGCCATCCCTTTCTGGTCGTGGTCGCGCCACTTGGCGATGCACCTGTACCGGGCCACGTCCGCGCCTTCCGCAGCAACGGCAGGCAGGGCGTCAATTACCACCGCGGCGTCTGGCACCACCCGGTGCTGACGATCGAAAAGCGGGATGAATTCCTGGTGGTCGATCGCAGCGGTTCTGGCAACAACTGCGACGAGTACTTCTTCACGGAGGATCAGCAACTCCTCCTCGACCCCCAACAGGTTTCGCGCTGAGCCCAACCGCGCGCGGTGACTCGGACCGATACCCATAAGAAGAAAGGACGGCGGCGACAGCCGCCGTGCAAGAGGTAATCAACGTGGACGCACATCTGACCGAATGGCTGAACCTGGGAATTCGCTGGATACACATGATCGTCGGCATCGCCTGGATCGGTGCCTCCTTCTATTTCGTCTGGCTGGAAAACAACCTCAACCGCAGCAACCCCCGCGAAGGGCTGTCGGGGGACCTGTGGGCCATCCATGGCGGTGGCATCTATCACCTGGAGAAATACAAGCTCGCGCCCCCGCAGATGCCGGAGAACCTGCACTGGTTCAAGTGGGAGGCCTATACCACCTGGCTGTCGGGCGTGGCCCTGCTAATGGTGGTCTACTACCTCAACCCGGGCCTGTACCTGATCGCCCCCGGTAGCGACCTGTCGCCAGCGGCGGCGGTGCTCATCGGTTTCGGCTCGCTGATCGTCGGCTGGTTCGTCTACGACCTGCTCTGCGACTCGCCGCTGGGCAAGACGCCCGCGCTGCTGGGCCTGGTGCTGTTCGTGCTGGTGATCGCCGCCTGCTGGGGCTATTCGCAGATCTTCAGCGGTCGCGCGGCCTATATCCACACCGGCGCCCTGATCGGCACCATCATGGTCGGCAACGTGTTCCGCATCATCATGCCGGCGCAGCGCGCTCTGGTCGCCGCCATCGAGCAGAACCGCACGCCTGATCCGGTGTTGCCGGCCAAGGGTCTGCTGCGCTCGCGGCACAACAACTACTTCACCCTGCCGGTGCTGTTCATCATGATCAGCAACCATTTCCCGAGCACCTACGGCAGCCAGTACAACTGGCTGATCCTCGCCGCCCTGGGTGCGCTGTCGGTACTGGCTCGCCACTATTTCAACACCCGCCACGACAGCAACCGCTTCGCCTGGGCGCTGCCGGCCGCCGCGGTGGGGATGATCTGCCTGGCCTTCGTCACTTCGCCGAACCGCCCGAGCAGCACGCCGAACCTGACTGCCACCACGCCCGAGCAGGCCAGCGCCGCCGCCCAGGCCCATGGCGATGCGCCACGCTTCAGCGAGATCAATGAAGTGATCGAGCAGCGCTGCACCGTCTGTCATTCGGCCAATCCGAGCAGCCCGATGTTCTCCAGCGCACCGGCCGGGGTGATGTTCGACACGCCCGAGCAGATCCGCCAGCAGGCCGCGAAGATCCACGCGCAAACGGTAGCGAGCCAGATCATGCCGCTCGGCAACATCACCCAGATGACCCAGGAAGAGCGTGACCTGCTCGGCGCCTGGATCGCCAAGGGCGCACCGACCAACTGAGCCCACCCCCAGCCGCACGCCTGGCGTGCGGCTTTCTTGCAATGACGTTTCACTGCCGGGCAAGTCCCGGTGCAGGCCATACCGGCCCCTCCGTGCAGGGGGCTGTCGCGACAATCAATAACAAACGCGCCCGAGGTATCTTGCATGAACGACCTGAACGCCCGCCCCGCCGGGACGACCCGGCTGCCCTGGCTGCAGCAATTGCTGGTGAGCCTGCAGCATGTGCTGCTGATGTACGGCGGTGCCGTCGCCGTACCGCTGATCGTCGGCCAGGCGGCCGGGCTGTCCCGCGATGAAATCGCCTTTCTGATCAATGCCGACCTGCTGGTCGCCGGCATCGCCACACTGGTGCAGTCGCTGGGCATCGGGCCGATGGGCATTCGCATGCCGGTGATGATGGGCGCCAGTTTCGCCGCGGTGAGCAGCATGGTGGTCATGGCCGGCATGCCGGGGGTCGGCATGACCGGCATCTTCGGCGCGACCATCGCCGCCGGCGCCTTCGGCCTGCTGATCGCCCCCTTCGTCTGCCGCATCGTGCGCTTCTTCCCGCCACTGGTGACCGGCACCGTGATCACCGCCATCGGCCTGTCGCTGTTTCCGGTAGCGGTGAACTGGGCCGGTGGTGGCAGCGCCACCAGCCAGTTCGGCGCGGTGCAATATCTCGGCATCGCCGCCGCGGTGCTGGCCACCATTCTGCTGGTCAACCGCTTCCTGCGCGGTTTCTGGGTCAACGTTTCGGTGCTGATCGGCATGGGGCTGGGTTACGCCCTGGCCGGCGCGCTGGGCATGGTGGACCTTTCCGGCATGGCGGCAGCGCCGGTAGTGCAGGTGGTGACGCCCAACCACTTCGGCATGCCGACCTTCTCGCTGGCACCGATCCTCTCGATGTGCCTGGTGGTGGTGATCATCTTCGTCGAGTCGGCGGGCATGTTTCTCGCCCTCGGACGGATCACCGGCGAAACGGTCGACCCCAAGCGCCTGCGCCGCGGGCTTCTGTGCGATGCAGGCGCGACCTTTCTGGCCGGCTTCATGAATACCTTCACCCACTCGTCCTTCGCGCAGAACATCGGCCTGGTGCAGATGACCGGCGTGCGCAGCCGCCACGTCACGGCCATCGCCGGACTGATCCTAATCGCCCTGAGCCTGCTGCCCAAGGCCGCCTTCCTGGTCGCCTCGATCCCGGCCGCGGTGCTCGGTGGCGCGGGCCTGGCGATGTTCGGCATGGTTGCGGCCACCGGTATCAAGATCCTGCAGGAAGCGGACATCGCCGACCGCCGCAACCAGCTCCTGGTAGCGGTGAGCATCGGCCTGGGCATGATTCCGGTGGTGCGCCCCGAGTTCTTCGCCCAGCTGCCGCACTGGCTGGAGCCGATCACCCACAGCGGCATCGCCCTGGCGACGCTGAGCGCGGTGACCCTCAACCTGCTGTTCAACGTGCTCGGTGGCCCAGAGCGCGAGGCACTGACCGGCGGCGCCCACGCCTGAACCGACGCGGCGGCCATACCGGCCGCCCTCCTCTCCGCCCGTTTCTCGCCCTTCCCAGCCCCGCTTAAGCTGCCTCGACAACCGGCTACAGCCCGTTACAATGCCGCGCCCTCCCCTTGCCGGACGCCGCCCCCGTGATTGAAGCCAGCTGGATTGCCTTCGCCTTCGCCCTCGGCCTGCTTGCCCGCTTCATCGGCCTGCCGCCACTGATCGGCTACCTGGGCGCCGGCTTCGCCCTTGCCGCAGCGGGCGACTATGTGGGCGTGACCCGTGACGACAGCATCATCCTCGATCACCTGTCGCACCTGGGCGTGCTCCTGCTGCTGTTCACCGTGGGGCTCAAGCTCAAGCTCGGCAACCTGGTGCGCCGGGAAGTCATTGGCGGCAGTCTGCTGCATTTTCTGATCTCCAGCGTGCTGGTGCTGCCGGCCATCATGCTGATCCTCGACAGCGACTGGCGCGAAGCGATGCTGCTGGCCATCGCCCTGTCGTTCTCCAGTACCGTGCTGGCGGCCAAGGTGCTGGAAAGCAAGCGCGAGCTGCGCGCCTTCCATGGCCGCGTCGCCATCGGCGTGCTGATCATCCAGGACCTCATCGCCCTGGTGGTGATGAGCCTGGCAGCCGGCAAGATGCCGTCCGCCTGGGCGTTGCTGGTGTTTCTCCTGCCGCTGCTGCGGCCGGTGCTGTTCCGCCTGCTCGATCACAGCGGCCACGAGGAGCTGATGGTGCTGCTCGGCCTGATGCTGGCGCTGGTCGCCGGCGGGCTCGGCTTCGAGTACGTGGGCTTGAGTTCCGAACTGGGTGCCCTGGCCTTCGGCGCCATGCTCGCCAAACACAAGCGCGCCGGCGAGCTGTCCAACTCGTTGTGGGCGATCAAGGAAGTGTTCCTGGTGGGCTTCTTCCTCAAGATCGGCATCGGCGGCCTGCCGGACGCCGACGCCCTCTGGTTCGCCTTCGCCATGGCCTTGCTGCTGCCGCTCAAGGCGGTGCTGTTCTTCGGGCTGTTCATCGCCTTCCGTCTGCGCGCGCGCAGCGCCTTTCTCAGCGCCGCCAGCCTGACCAACTACAGCGAGTTCGGCCTGATCGTGGCCAGCGTGGTGTTGCCGCAGTGGCTGATGCCGCTGGCGATCACGGTGGCGCTGTCGTTCATCATCTCGGCGCAGATCAACCGCGTTGCCCACCCGCTATACGAGCGGCTGGCGCCGCGACTGATCCGCTGCGAGCGCAACATCCGTCACCCGGACGAGCAACCGGTGTCGCTGGGCGATGCGCAGATCCTGATCATGGGCATGGGCCGCACCGGCCGCGCCGCCTACGACCACTTGAGTGCCAAGGGCTATCGCCTGGTCAGCCTCGACTCCGACCCGGTGATGGTCGAGCGCAATACCGCCGAGGGCCGCCGCATCCTGTTCGCCGACGCCGAAGACCAGATGTTCTGGCAGAGCCTGGAAATGAACGACGTCAAGGCGGTGATCCTGGCGATGAACGATCCCGAGGCCAAGATCATCTCCACCCGCAAGCTGCGTGAGAGCGGCTTTGGCGGGTTGATCGTCTCCCATGCGATGTACGAAGACATCGCCCAGCGCATCCAGGAAGCCGGCGCGGACCGCACTTACCTGACCATGAGCGAGGCCGGTGCCGGCCTGGCGGAGAACGTGGCGCGGGAGCTGCAACCCGATGGCTGAGACGGGTGCGACCATCCGTCATCTTGTACACAATGCATAAATTTATTGTTCCACCGCCTGTTCACAGATTGCTATAGTCAGGTCACCCCGACGCCAGCCCTACAGCCGGTGTCGCGCAGAGAGGTGCCGTGACCCTCGAAAGCCCATGACCGTACAACAACAAATGGCAGGCTTGACCATGACCGCAACCGATTCGAGCAGCGGCAGCGCCACTGCACCCCAGCAGGATCTCATCTACGGGCTGGACGATCGCCCGGCCCCACTCCCGGCACTCTTCGCGGCGCTGCAGCACGTGCTGGCGAGTTTCGTCGGCGTCATCACCCCCACCCTCATCGTCGGCAGTGCCCTGGGCCTGGGTGCCTACGTGCCCTATCTGGTCAGCATGGCGCTGTTCGTTTCCGGCCTCGGCACCTTCGTCCAGGCCAAGCGCATCGGTCCGATCGGCTCCGGGCTGCTCTGCCTGCAGGGCACCAGCTTCGGCTTTCTCAGCGCCATCCTCAGCGCCGGCTTCATCGTCAAGGCGCGCGGCGGCACGCCGGAGGAAATTCTCGCCACGCTGTTCGGCGTGAGCTTCTGCGCAGCCTTCGTCGAGATCGCCTTCAGCCAGTGCATCAACAAGCTGCGCCGGGTGATCACGCCGGTGGTGACCGGCACCATCATCTGCCTGATGGGCCTGTCGCTGATCAAGGTGGCGATGACCGACATCGCCGGCGGCTATGGCGCCGCCGATCTCGGCGCCCTGCCGAACCTGGCCCTGGCGGGGCTGGTGATCGGCATCATCGTGGTGCTCAACCGCTTCCCCTGGCCGGTGCTGCGGCTGTCCGCGGTGATCGTCGCGCTGTCCATCGGCTACGCCGTGGCGCTGGCGATGGGCAAGGTGGATCTGTCCGGCCTCGCCGAGCTGCCGCTGGTGAGCGTGCCGCAGCCATTCCGCTTCGGCTTCGCCTTTGACTGGATGGCCTTCATTCCGATCGCCGTGATCTTCCTCATCACGCCGCTGGAAACCGCCGGCGATCTTACCGCCAACTCGATGATCTCCCGCCAGCCCGTGCGCGGCCCGCTGTACATGCGCCGCATCAAGTCCGGCATTCTTGCCGACGGCTGCGCCTCGGCCACCGCGGCGGTGTTCAACAGCCTGCCGATGACCACCTTCAGCCAGAACAACGGCGTGATCCAGCTGACCGGCGTGGCCAGCCGTCACGTGGGCTTCTACATCGCCGGGCTGCTGATCCTGCTGGGCCTGTTCCCGGTAGTCGGCGGCGTGCTGCAGGCGATGCCCAAGCCGGTGCTCGGCGGCGCCACGCTGATCATGTTTGGTACCGTGGCCATTGCCGGAATCAAGATCCTCGCCGAAGCCGGCCTGCATCGGCGCAACATGCTGATCGTGTCCATTTCCCTCGGCCTGGGCCTCGGCGTGGCCGGCGTGCCGGAAGTGCTGAGCGCGATGCCAGACGTGCTGAAGAACATCTTCGGCTCACCGATCACCATCGGTGCCTTCAGCGCCATCCTGCTCAATCTCTTCCTGCCCCGCGAGCCGAGCGAGATCGATGTGTTCGACCCCGACGAGCTGGTCGAGGATGCCGTCGGCACCAATACCCTGTCGGTGAACATCCCCGATTACCGCGAGCACGACGGCCACCGTCGCGACGCCTTGCCGCAACCAGCAGGCGCCGACTTCAAAGGCTGATCACGCCACTTAGTTACAAACCGTACGACCGGAGCAGTGCCGGTCGTGCGGCCCTGCCTATAACAAAAAAACACAAGGGAATATCCCATGCGACTGAAGACTGCTCCCTGCTGCATGGCGCTCACCGGCGCCCTGCTGACGACCCCTGCCCTGGCAGCCGACCTGATGCTCTGGCAGAACAACAGCCTGACCTATCTGTACGGCAAGAACTTCGCTGTCGACTCGGGCGAGGACGGCCGCGAGGCCTCGATCCAGCAGACCATCACCTTCGAACACGCCAGCGGCTGGAGCTGGGGCGACATGTTCCTGTTCGTCGACCACAAGTGGTTCAACGGCCACTCGGGCAAGGACGGCCGGACTTACTACGGTGAGTTCAGCCCGCGGCTGTCGCTCGGAAAACTCACCGGCACGGACCTGTCGTTCGGGCCGGTGAAGGACGTGCTGATCTCGGCCACCTACGAGCGTGGCGAAAGCCTGGCCAACGGCACACCGAACCAGAACTACCTGCTCGGCCCGGCCGTCGACCTCAGGGTGCCGGGCTTCGACCGTTTCGCCATCAACACCTACTACCGCAAGCCCGACGGCGCCACCGGCAAGCCGAGTGGTCAGTGGCAGATCACCCCGACCTGGGCAATGACCATCCCGGTGGGCAAGTCCGACATCCTGTTCGACGGCTATATCGACTGGGTGGTGAACGACGCCGGCTCCAAGGCACGCGGCAACTACCTGGCGAAGAACTTCCACTTCAATCCGCAGGTGAAGTACGACCTGGGCAAGGCTTTGGACCACGAGGCCGGCCGGCTCTATGTGGGCATCGAATACGACTACTGGAGCAACAAGTACGGCATCGAGGACAGCAGCGTCTTCAACACCGACAACAACGTGGTCAACTTCATCGTCAAGGCCCACTTCTGACCAGACGCAAGCCGGCCCACCAGGCATGAACGCTGCAGATCGGGCCGGCAGCATCGCCGGCAATCGGCATACTGCGACGCCATGTCCGAGTCAATGCGGCTAATTCAGCCGCGAGCCGAGGCGTTAGGCGCTTCTCGCCACGACGGCATTGGACGACAATGACAACAAAAAGCCACCATCGACCCTAGGAGCACCACCATGCACCTGAAGACTCTCCCCATCGCAGCCGCAGTCGCCGGCAGCCTGCTGTCAGCTCCGGCGATGGCCGAAGGGCTGCTGCACTGGCACAGCAACAGCCTGACCTACCTGTACGGCAAGGATTACAAGATCGATTCGCCGATTCAGCAGACTGTCACCTTCGAGCACGTCAATGGCTGGAAGTACGGCGACACCTTCTTCTTCGTCGACTCGATCCACTACAACGGCAAGGGCAACGACAACGGTCGCGATGACAGCACCTTCTACGGCGAATTCTCGCCGCGCCTGTCGTTCGGCAAGATCTTCCAGCGGGACCTGAGCTTCGGTCCGATCAAGGACGTGCTGGTCGCCATGACTTACGAGTTCGGCGAAGGCGATGTGGAAACCTACATGATCGGCCCGGGCTTCGACCTGAATGTCCCCGGCTTCGACTACTTCTCCGTCAACATCTATCACCGCGACACCGACGGCGACCGCGTGGGCGACGGTGTCTGGCAGATCACCCCGGTGTGGGGCTACACCCTGCCGGTGGGCAACTCCGACATCCTCATCGACGGTTTCATCGACTGGGTGGTCGACAACGACCGCAACTCCCGTGGCGAGGAATACCATGCCAACTTCCACTTCAACCCGCAGATCAAGTACGACCTGGGCAAGGCGATGAACTGGGGCGAGAAGCAGCTCTACGTCGGTATCGAATACGACTACTGGACCAACAAGTACGGCATCGAAGATGGCGGTTACGTCAGCCGCAACTTCGTCGGCAAGACCGACCAGAACACCTTCAGCGCCATCGTCAAGGCGCACTTCTAAAAGGTCGGGCAGAAAAAAAGGGGCGCCGAGAGGCGCCCCTTTTCATTTCGGCGGCTCCGTCGTCTACAGGCGGAAGCTGCCCATCTGCCGGCCGAGGTCCTCGGCCAGCTTCGACAGCGTCTGGCAATCCGCCCGGCAGCCCTGCACATCCTGGGCGGTGGCCTGGGCCAGATCGGCGATGCCCTGCACGTTGTGGGTGATCTCCTCGGTGACGCTGCTCTGCTCCTCGGTCGCGGCGGCGACCTGGGTGTTCATGTCGCTGATGGCTTCCACCTGGGCGGTGATCGCCTGCAGGGACTGGCCGGTGCGCTGGCTGGCCTGAACACCGGTACCCGTTGCGGCCTGACCGGCGTGCATCGCGCTGACGGCGGTTTCGGCGCCGTTCTTCAGCCGTCCGATCATCTGCTGGATCTCGTCGGTCGAGGCCTGGGTGCGGCTGGCCAGGGTGCGCACCTCGTCGGCCACCACAGCGAAGCCACGGCCCATGTCGCCGGCACGGGCCGCCTCGATGGCGGCATTGAGGGCCAGCAGGTTGGTCTGCTCGGAGATGCTGCGAATCACCGCCAGCACCTGATCGATGGAGGCCACCTGCTGGGCCAGTTCGGTCACAGAGCCCGCGGCCTGGCCGATCTCGCCGGACATCCGCTCGATATGCCCGATCGACTCGCCCACCACCTGACGCGCCTCCAGCGCCTCGCTGCGCGCGCCCTGGGAAGCCTGCGCCGCATTGCTGGCGTTGCGCGCGATCTCCTGCACGGTGAGCCCCATTTCGTGCACCGCAGTGGCCACCATGTCGGTCATCTCGTGCTGCCGCCCGGCACGCACCGCGGTGTCGTCCACCACCCGTGCCACCTGGCCGACCGCGCTGCGCAGCTGCTCGCTGGTCTTGAGCACATCGCCGATGAGGCTGCGCAGGCTCCCGATGAAACGGTTGAAGCCACGCGCCAGGTCGCCGAGTTCGTCGGCCCGGTTTTCGTCCAGGCGACGGGTGAGATCGCCGCCGCCGCCACCAATCTCCACTAGCGCCGCCGTCACCTGGCGGATCGGCCGAACCAGGCCGCGCGCCAGCAGAACGATAACGCCGAGAAAGAACAGGCCGATGGCCGCGCCGATCAGGCTGGTGGTCCAGAGCGTGCGCCGCGCCTCACCGAAGATCTCCGCCTCGGGCACCTCGGCGATCAGCGCCCAGCCGAGCCCTTCCAGCGGCTGCGCCATGGCCAGGAACGTTTCACCATCACGTTCGAAACGCACCACCTGTCCCGCCTGGGTTTCCAGTTGCCGCGCGGCCTGCGCGCCGGCCAGCTCCGCCAGTGCAGCACGGCCGTTGTGCTCGCTGCGCGGGTGGATCTTCACCTGGCCATCGCTGCCGACCAGATAGACCTCGCCGCGCTCGCCGAAGCGGAAGTCGGCGATCAGTGCGGACATGGCGCTCAGGCTGTAACCCAGCCCGGCCACGCCAAGCACTCGTCCGCCGGCGCTGATGCGCTGGTTGATGAACAGGGTCGGCTGGCCGGTGGCCTTGTCGACGTCCAGCTCCACCCGGCGTTCGAGGGTGCCGTCCACCAGGCTGTAGAACCAGCCATCGGCCGGTGTCGAGCGTGACAGGGTCCGGCTTAGCCCGGCGTCGGAGTAATAGTGGCCACTGCCGAGCACCGCGACCGAGGTGGTCAGCGCGTTCTGCTGGACTTTCACGCCATTGAGGTAGCGACCGATGGCCTCGGCCTGCCGTGAATCCTCACCCTGGATCAGCCAGTCGTGCACCAGCGTGTTGCCGGCGATACCGGCGGTGGCGGTGATGGGTGCCGCCAGGGTGCGCTCGATATCGTTGCGGATGGCATTGATATTCGCCGGCAGCGCCTCGTCGAGCAGGTAGCGCTCGGCGAGGCGCTCGACAGCCGAGGCATACACCAGGATGACGATCAGCAGGCTCGCCAGCAGCGCCGCGCCCATGCTGAGGATCAATTGCCACTGAATGCTGCGCTTGAAGAACTGCATGGAAGGCCCTCGCGTTATTATTGGACACATCAAAGTGCCACTACTGTACACAATTTATGACGCACGCAAGGCCATTTAGCGGCATGGCCGTCGGGAACTTGATGGCGTTTAGCCTTGGCTCGGGCTGAACCGACGGATGGCGGCTCGGTTGAGGCCGCAAAGAAGCGAGTGCTAGCATGCCGAACCGCCGCCAGGCCGGGCGGCGCCAGCCAAACAGGTCCGCATGTCCAGCATTCGAGAGCGCAACCGAGACGTGATCCTGCGAGCCGCCAGCGAGGAATTCGCGGAAAAGGGCTTCGCCGCCACCAAGACCAGCGACATCGCCGCCCGCGCCGGGCTGCCGAAGCCCAACGTCTACTACTACTTCAAGTCCAAGGAAAACCTCTATCGCGAGGTGCTGGAGAGCATCGTCGAACCGCTGCTCGAAGCCTCGGCGCCGTTCAATCAGCCAGGCCATCCGGCCGAGGTGCTGCGCGCGTACATCCGCACCAAGATCCGCATCTCCCGCGATCACGCCTATGCCTCCAAGGTGTTCGCCAGCGAGATCATGCATGGCGCCCCGCACCTGTCACCGGAGCGCACCGCCCAGCTCAACGCCCAGGCCGCCCACAACATCGCCTGCATTCAGGGCTGGATCGACCAGGGCCTGATGGCTCCCATCGACCCCAGCCACCTGCTCTTCAGCATCTGGGCCGCGACCCAGACTTACGCCGACTTCGACTGGCAGATCAGCACCGTCACCGGCAAGGCCCGGCTCGACGAGGCGGACTACGATGCCGCCGCCGACACCATCATCCGCCTGGTCCTCAGGGGCTGCGAAATCGCCGAGCCGACGGCGGCCTGAGACTGCGCACGGCAGCGCCCGCTGCTGGCGATGCCGTGATCGGGTGAGCGGAGGGCGAAATTCGTTGCAGCGCTTGTCCTACCTAGGACCGCGCCCGTCGGCGCAACAAGCTGCCGAGTCCAGATGCCCGAATACCTTGCCCCGGTACCACGCTGGGAACCCCACGAACGCCCGTCCATGCCCGGCTCGCCGGCGATCCTGCTGCACAGTCCACCGCGGCGCCTGGCCTACGCCGCGGTTGCCGTACTGGTGGGGTTGACCGGCGGGCTCGGCAACGCGCTATTCATCGCCAACCTGCCGGCGATCCAGGGCGATCTGGGCCTGACGCCCGCGCAGGGCGCCTGGCTGCCGGCCGCCTACTTCATGGTCAACGTCTCGACCAACCTGCTGCTGATCAAGGTGCGCCAGCAATACGGCCTGCGGCATTTCGCCGAGCTGGGGTTGGCGGTCTATGCGCTGCTCAGCATCGCCCATGTGTTCGTCGAAGGCCTGGGCATGGCGATGTTGGTGCGCGCAGCGAGCGGTTTCGCCGCAGCGGCCACCACGTCGCTGGGGCTGTTCTACATGCTCCAGGCCTTTTCCAAAGCCCACCTGCCGCGCGGGGTGATCGTCGCCTTCGGCCTGACGCAAGTCGCCACGCCGCTGGCCTGGCTGTTATCGCCACCATTGGTGGATATCGGCCAGTGGCATCGCCTGTACGTGTTCGAAAGCGGCCTGGCGCTCTGCTCGCTGGCTGCCGTGGTGGTGCTCAAGCTGCCGCTGGGCGAACGCATCAAGGTGTTCGAGCCGCTGGATTTCCTTACCTTCGCCCTCTTCGCCCCGGCGCTGGCGCTGGTTGCCGCAGTCTTCGCCCAGGGCCGCGTGCAGTGGTGGACCGAGGCGCCGTGGCTGGGCTACGCGCTGATCGCGGCCCTGCTGCTCAGCTGCCTGACCTTCATGATCGAACATCACCGGCGCAACCCCTTGCTGCAGACACGCTGGCTGGGCACCGCCGAGATGCTGCGCTTCGCCTTCGGTGCGCTGGCGCTGCGCTTTCTGCTGTCCGAACAGAGCTATGGCGCGGTCGGCCTGCTGCAAACGCTCGGCATGGGGCCGGATCAGCTGCGCCCGCTGTACGCGGTGATTCTGCTGGGGCTGGTGATGGGCATCGCCGCCAGCGCGCTGAGCTTCAGCCCGCGGACCGCCGCGGCGCAGATACTGCTCTCGATCCTGCTGATCGGCATCGCCAGCTTTCTCGACGTCGATGCCACCAGCCAGACCCGCCCGCACGACCTCTTCCTCAGCCAGGGATTGCTGTCGTTCGCCAGCGGCATGTTCCTCGGCCCGCTGCTGATCACCGGCATCGGCAAGGCGCTGGCCAACGGGCCGAACTACCTGGTCAGCTTCATCGTGCTGTTTTCCATGACCCAGAGCCTGGGCGGGCTTGCCGGTCCCGCCGTGTTCGGCACCTATCAGATCGTCCGCGAGCAGTACCATTCGGCACACCTGACCGAGCAGGTGGTGCCGGACGACCCACGCATCGCCGCCCGTCTCGCCCAACAGAGCCAGGCAGTGGCCGCCACCCAGCTCGACCCGCAGCTGCGCCAGGCACTCGGCGGCGCTCGCCTGTCGCAGACCGTCACGCGTGAAGCCAACGTGCTGGCCTTCAATGACGTGTTCCGCCTGATCGGCCTGCTCGCCATCGCCGTGCTCGGCTGGTCACTGTTCCACACCCTGCGCCTGGCGCGACAGAAGAAGGCTTCCGCCCCATGAGCGATGCGCGCACACCCGACGCCGAGACCACGCCGACCACGGACGCCGGCGGCACACCACCCGAGCCGCCCAAGACGATCCAGCCAAGCCGCCGCTCGATCGTCCTGATGACGCTGGTGGCCCTGGTCGGCGTGCTCGCCATCCTCTATGCCTGGCAGCTCTGGCCGTTCACCGGCAGCCTGGTCACCACCGAGAACGCCTATGTGCGCGGCCAGCTCACGGTGCTCGCGCCGCAGGTCGCCGGCTACGTCACCGAGGTGCGGGTGCAGGACTTCGAGCAGGTCCGCCAGGGCCAGGTGCTGGTACGCATCGATGACAGGCAGTACCAGCAACGGGTCGCCCAGCGCCGCGCTGAACGGGACGCCGCACGCTTCGAACTGGAAAACCTCGACCAGCAACTGGCCGCCGACCGCGCCACCCTGGCCGCGCGCCGCGCCGACCTGTTCGCCGCCGAGGCCGAAGAGGCACGGGCACGGGCCGACGAGCGTCGCGTCGACGAACTCGCCGAGCGCGGCTCGGTGTCCATCCGCGAGCGCGACCAGACCCGCGCCAGCGCCCGCGCCGCGTCGGCCAACGTGCGCAAGGCACGCGCCGCCATCGAGATCGCCGAGCAGACGCTCAAGGCCAGCGGCATCTCCCGGGGCGGCCTGCAGGCCCGGGTCGAGATCGCCCAGGCAACGCTGCACCAGGCCGAGATCGACCTGGCCAACACCGAGATCGTCGCCCCTGGCGATGGGCGGGTCAGCGAGGTGGGCGTGCGCCTGGGCCAGTACGTTACTGCCGGCACGCAGCTGCTGTTCCTGGTGCCGCCGAAGCTCTGGGTGATCGCCAACTACAAGGAGACCCAGACGGCGAACATGCGCCCCGGCCAGCCGGTGAGTTTCGAGGTCGATGCCCTCAACGGCGCGCGCCTTACCGGCCGCATCGAGCGCATTGCCCCGGCCACGGGCTCCGAGTTCAGCCTGCTGCGCCCGGACAACGCCACCGGCAATTTCACCAAGGTGGTCCAGCGGCTGCCTGTACGCATCGCCATCGACCCGGACCAGCCGCTGCTCGAGCGCTTGCGGCCGGGGCTGTCGGTGGTCACCCACGTGGACACCGCGGCGCCATGAGGAAAACCGGCCTGCTCGGCACGCTGGCGCTGACGCTGGTGATGGCCGGTTGCGTGCCTCCGCGCCAGCCGCTGCCACCCGAAGCCCGGCTGGACGAGGTGCCCTCGCAGTGGCGCCAGCCCAACCATGGCAACGCACCGGTTGCACAGTGGTGGCGCGGCTTCGGCGATCCGGCTCTGCTCGATCTGGTGGATCGTGCGCTGGCGCGCAACACCGATGTGCTGATCGGCGCCGAACGGCTGGCGGCGGCCCGCGAGCAGATACGCCTGTCCCGCGCCGCACTGCTGCCGAGCCTGGACGCGGTGTTCGGGCTGGAGCGCAGCCAGGACCTCGGCCCCCTTGGCCTGACCCGCACCACCGCCGCGCAACCCGGCCTGCAGTTCGCCTACGAGGTCGATCTCTGGGGCCGCCTGGCCAGCCTGCGCGAGGCGGCAGAGTTGCAGTTCCGGGCCAGCGAAGCCGAGCAGCAGACCCTGCGCCTGGCGCTGGCCGCGACCGTCGCACAGGGCTATGTGGCGCTGCTGTCACTGGATCGTCAGCTGCTGCTGACCCATGAGACGGTGCAGTCCCGTCGCGCCGCCCTGGCGGTTGCCGAGGACCGGTCGCGCATGGGCTACACCTCCGAACTGGAACAGACCCAGGCGCGTTCGGAGTACGAGGCGGCCGCGCAACTGGTGCCGCAGCTGGAGCAGGCCATCCTCGAGCAGGAACACGCCCTGCGACGCCTGACCGATGACCCGCCCGGGCCGGTGCCACGGGGCACGCTTGCCGCACTGCAAGCTCCAGCGGTGCCGGGCAGCCTGCCTTCGGCGCTGTTGCGGCAGCGGCCGGATCTGTACCAGGCCGAGCTGCAGCTGGCCGCCAGTGACCGTTTCCTCGACAGCGAGCGCGACCGCTTTCTGCCGCGGGTGCAACTCTCGGCAAGCCTGGGCCGGCTATACGTCGATGCGCTGGATTACGACCCGGTGAAGGTCTGGAGCCTCGGCGCCAGCGTATTGGCCCCGCTGTTCGATGGCGAGCGGCTGGAGGCCGGCGTGGCGGTGGCCACGGCCGAGCGCAATCAGGCTGCCTACGCCTATCGCAGGGCGGCGCTCAGTGCTTTCAGCGAGGTGGAGAACGCGCTATCCGGACTGGACAGCCTCGCCCGTCAGAGCCGCCGTCTTGAAGCGCGCCGCGAAGTGCTGGCGCGCTCGCTGGCGATCGCCGAGGACCGCTATCACGGCGGTTATTCCTCTTATCTGGAGGCGCTGGATGCGCAGCGCAATCTGTTCGATACCCAACTGGCCGAGGTGCGGCTGCAGGAGGCGCAGCTGAACAGATTGATCGAGCTCTACCGCGCCCTGGGTGGCGGCTGGCGGGCGCCGGAGCATGCTGCTACCGAGCGCGCGGAGTGAGTGCGGGCACAAAAAAACGCCAGCAAGTGCTGGCGTTTCGTGCAGACGGGTAACGCGCGATCAGCCGCGTGCGCGAGCGGCGTCACGCAGTGCCTTGACCTGATCATGGTTGCGCTGCACGCCCTGGTACTGGCGTTCCACAACGATCCGCACCTCGGCCGGCAGGTCTTTTTCCAGCGCCTTGCGGTAGCTCTTCACCGCCACGTCCTCGCCACGTTCGCATTCGTTGAGAATCGCCTCGTCGTCCTTGCCGGTGATCATCGCCTTGAGGTCGACCCAGCGGCGGTGCATGTCGGCCGAGAGGCTGGTGCTGGTCTCCGGATCGCCACCCATCGAGCGCACCAGTTGCTGCAGTTCAGCTGCGGCGGTGGCGCAATCGCGCGAGCGCTGGTTCATGGTGCTCTTGAGCTGCGGGTCGCGCAGATCCTCGGCACATTCGAGAAAGCCCTTTTCCCCATCCTTGCAGGTCTCTATCAGATCGTTGAGCACGGAAATCGTCTCTTTCGTATCCATCTTGTACCTCCTGGCAAGTCGACTCGAAGGGCCAAAAGCACTGGCCCGTGTTAAAAATCGACTGCCCGCGCACCATAAAGGTTCAGCGAAACCGCCCGAAGGCGCAGGCACGCCGAGACAGCTGCGGAACAGCCGCTTAGCCCGTTGCCACGCGAGCGCTGAGTGCGGACGGTCGACCGAGCAGATAGCCCTGGGCCTTGTTCACTGCCAGACGCCGCAGCATCGCCAGCTCTTCCTGCGTCTCGACACCCTCGGCGACCACCTTGCAGCCAGTCTCCTCGGCGAAGCGGATCAGCGCCGCGGCCAGGGCGCGACAGCCGGTGTCGCTGTCGACGTTGCGGATCAGACTGGCGTCGAGCTTGATGACGTCCGGCTTGAGTTTGAGGATGTGGCGGAAGCTCGCGTAGCCGGCGCCGGCATCGTCCACGGCGAGCCGCAGGCCCTCGCGGCGCAGCGGTTCCAGTGCCTCGGCGAGCCGCTCGTAGTCCTGCACCAGGGCATGTTCGGTGACTTCCAGCATCAGCCGGTCCAGTGGCTGGCTGGCGAGCACCTCGCCGACCGCCCCGGCCAGGATGGTTTCGGGCGAGACATTGAGCGACAGGTAGCTGTCGGCCGGTAAACGGTCGAAGCCCTGCAGCGCGGCCTCGATCAGGGCGATCTCCAGTTCCTTCTGCAGCCCGACCTGACCCGCTTCATCGAACCATTTGTCCGGCGTGCGCTGCGGGTCGGCGCGGAAGCGCGCCAGCGCCTCGTGGCCGACGATGCGGTTCTCCACCAGATGCACAATGGGCTGGTAGACCACCCCATAGCTCCGCTCGGCCAGCACGCTCTCGATCCGGCTGCGCTTGCTGGCGCAGCTCTGCTGGCTTTTCGCCTGAGTCTCCAGCAGCCGCCCGGCGAAGGCAGCGAACAGCCGCAGCGTGTTGAGATCGCGCTCGTTCAGACTGCCATCCGGCCGCGTGCTGAAGCAGCAGAAGGTGCCGTACACACCACCGTCGCTGAAACGGATCGGCACACTCAGGTGCGCGCCGACCGGCAGTTCCCGGGTAACCGGCAGCTCCAGCGCCGCAGGCAGCTGGGTGGCGTCGTTGATCAATTCCGGCAGGCGGCCATCGACGACGCGCTGGCAGTAGCTCTCTTCCAGCGGATTGGAGTCGCCGACACACAGCATCAGGTGCTCGGTCCGCCCATCGACATGGCGGAACACCCGGGCCCCCTCGCTGAACTCGGCGATAAACGCGACTTCCATTCCGAGGTGGCTGCGCACCGCATGCAGCGCCTCGCACAGCATGGAGCCGATCGGCACATTGCCGGCTTCGAGCTTCGCCAGCACGGCAACCGGGTCGATCAGGTCCTCAACGGCCGCAACCGGCCTTAAATGTCCGAGCATCCATACCTCCGGGGTCTACGCCTGCAACATAACCCGCCGGCCCTGACGACCGGCCGGCCACAACCGCTGCGCGCCAACCAGCGGCCACGCAGCCTCACCTCCAGCGGTCACACGCACGTCGCGACCGCCTTGGCCATCAGTCCGCCTCGCGCGCCAGGCTGACCCAGGTCGGCGCATGGTCGCTGGCGTGCTCCTGACCACGCACCCAACGATCGACACCGGCCGCCTGCAGGCACGGCGCAAGATCGGGGCTGAGCAGCAGATGGTCGATGCGCAGCCCGGAATTTTTCTGCCAGTGCTGACGGAAATAGTCCCAAAAGGTATAGACCGGTTCGTCCGGAAACTGGGCGCGCAAGGCATCGGTCCAGCCCTGAGCCAGCAGGCGCTCGTAGCACGCGCGGCTTTCCGGCTGCAGCAGCGCATCCTTGCGCCAGGAGCGCGGGTTGTAGATGTCTTCGTCAGTGGGCACCACGTTGTAGTCGCCGGCCAGCACCACCGGATGCCCGCTGGCGAGCAAGCCTGCGGCGTGCTCGATCAGCCGCTCGAACCAGGCCAGCTTGTAGTCGAACTTCGGCCCGGGCTGCGGGTTGCCGTTGGGCAGATAGAGGCTGGCGACGATCACCCCGTGCACCGCGGCCTCCAGATAGCGGCTGTGGCTGTCGTCCGGGTCGCCGGGCAGGCCGCGGCGGATCTCCAGCGGCTCGCTGTCACGGGCGAGGATCGCCACGCCGTTCCAGGACTTTTGCCCGTGCCAGATGGCGCCATAGCCGGCGCCGCGGATGTCGTCGATGGGGAAGTCGGCATCCTGCGCCTTGAGTTCCTGCAGGCAGACCACGTCGGGCTGCTCGCGCTCGAGCCATTCGAGCAGGTTGGGCAGGCGCGCCCGGATGCCGTTGATGTTGAAGGTGGCGATTTTCAGACGATCCACAAGCGCCTCTCTGCTCAGCTGGTGATATTCACCTTAGCTGTGACCTCACGGGCCGGCATCCGTCCTTGGGCGCCGTCAGTCGGGATCAGCCGGCAAGCACAGGGTGAAGCGGGTCGCGCTGGCGTCGCTGTGCACCTCCACCTCGCCGCCATGCAGCTGCGCGATCGAACGTACGATGGCCAGCCCCAGTCCGCCGGAGTCGCCCGGCTCGGCGCGCGAAGGGTCGCAGCGGTAGAAGCGGTCGAACAGGCGTGGCAGATGCTCCGGGGCGATGGGCGGGCCCTGGTTGATCACGCTGACGCGCCGCCATCCGTCCCCGGTAGCGCTGACGATTCGCACCGGGCTGTCGGCCGCGCCGTAGCGCAGCGCGTTGGCGACGAGATTGGCCAGCGCCCGGCGGATCAGTTCGGGGTCGCCGCACAGCTCGCCCTCGGTCTCGTCGAGCAGCTGGATGCCGCGCTCTTCGGCGACGCCTTCGAAGTAGTCGCACAGTTGCTCGACCAGTGCCGGCAGTGCAAAGCGCTGCCGCTCGATGGCCGCCGCCGGCTGCTCGGCACGTGCGAGAAACAGCATGTTGTCGATCATCCGCGCCAGGCGCTCGTACTCCTCCTGATTGGAGACCAGCAGCGCCTGGTAATCCTCCACCGAGCGGGCACGGTGCAGCAGCTGCTGGGTCTGGCCCATGAGGTTGCCCAATGGCGTGCGCATCTCGTGGGCCAGGTCCTCGCTGAAGCGCGACAGACGCGCGAAACCCTGCTCCAGCCGGGCCAGCATCTGGTTCAGCGCCGCACGCAGCGGTTCCAGCTCGCTCGGCACGGTCGAGTCGTCGAGGCGCAGGTGCAGGTGCTGCACGTCGATCGCCAGGGCCTGACGCGTCAGCCGGCGCACCGGGCGCAGCGCGCGCCGGCTGATCAACCAGCCGAGCACGGATGCCAGCAGCGCGCCGACACTCAGCGCCCACCACAGCTTGGTGCGATAGGCGCCCAGCATCTGTTCGCGCTCGCTCAGCAGGCGCCCGGCCACCAGCGTCAGCCCCGCCTCGCCGGGCAGCTGTCGCCAGGCCAGACGCGCCTCGCCGATATCCCGCAGCGCCACCGGATCGGCGGCCGGCAGAGGCGGAATCGCCAGACGGGTCGGGTTGATCTCGATCAGCGCGCGCCCCTGGGCATCCAGCAGCCAGAGCAGGCTGTCGCGGTTGCCCAGCATGTTCTCGTACAGCTGCGGCCGCTGGCGCAGCGCGTCGACGCTGGCGCTGTCGTCCAGCAGCGCCTGCATGCGCTCCAGCCGGCCGAGCAGCGCCTGGTCGTCGCGCCAGACGATCTCGCGTTCCAGCGAGCGGTACAGGTAGAGGCCGATGGCGCCGAGCAGCACCACCGCGACGAGGGCGAAGGCCAGTGCCAGGCGCAGGCTGAGTGAGCGTGGCAGCAGACTCATGCCGAGATATCCAGCACGTAGCCCATGCCGCGCACGGTGTGGATGAGCTTGAGCGGGTACGGATCGTCGACCTTGGCGCGCAGCCGGCGGATCGCCACGTCGACCACATTGGTGTCGCTGTCGAAGTTCATCTGCCAGACCTGCGAAGCGATCTGCGCACGGGAAAGCACCTCGCCCTGACGACTGAGCAGCAGGTGCAGCAAGGCGAACTCCTTGTTGGTCAGGTTGATGCGCTCGCCCTGACGGGTGACGCGGCGGCGCAGCAGGTCCAGCTCCAGGTCGGCGACGTGGAAATGCTCGACTTCCCGCGGCGGGCCGCGACGCAGCAGCGTGCGCACCCGCGCCAGCAGCTCGGCGTAGGAAAAGGGTTTGATGAGGTAGTCGTCGGCGCCCAGTTCCAGCCCGCGCACCCGGTCTTCCACCGCATCGCGGGCGGTGAGGAACAGCACCGGCGTGTGCGCCGAACGCTGGCGCACCACCTGCACCAGCTGCCAGCCATCGAGCCCGGGCAGCATGACGTCGAGGATTACCAGATCGAACGTTTCCTCCTCGATCAGGTGTTTGCCGTCGACGCCGTTGCGCGCGACCTCCACCCGGTAGCCGGACTCCTCCAACCCTCGCTTGAGGTAGTCGGCCGTCTTGGCCTCGTCCTCCACCACCAGAATTCGCATCGGGTCACCTTGCCAAATGTGCGTCGCAGGCCGTTGAAGGACGTCAGCGAGGCAACGCAGGTAGTTCTTCAACGGCCTGCTAGGTTATGGGAGGCGACGACTACCAGCCATTACAAAAGCGTAATGCGCTGGCAACGGTTCTGACGGGCAGGCATCGGCACCATGCACCCCGAAGCCACGTCACCGAAGGAACTACCGATATGCGTATCGCCGCCACACTGTCACTGCTGGCCCTGGCAGTGCTTACCCCGGCCCTGAGCGCCAACGCCGCCACGCCGACGCCGATCACCCAGCAGAACGTCTCGCTGGCTCTGGCCGACGGCCTGATCCAGCAGACCCTGGATGCCTGCCATGCGCAGAACCGCACTGCGGTGGTCGCCGTGGTCGATCGCGGCGGCAACCTCGTTGCCCTGCGCCGCGACGACAACGTCGGTCCGCACAACACCCTGGCCGCGCAGCGCAAGGCCTACACCGCGCTGTCGAGCAAGACGCCGACCCGCCTGTTCGCCGAACGCGCCGCCAGCACGCCGGATGCCGCCAACCTCAACACCCTGGACGAACTGCTGCTGCTCGGCGGCGGCGTGCCGCTGAAGGTCGGCGACGAGGTGATCGGTGCCATCGGCGTGGCCGGTGCCGGCGGTGCCAAGAACGACGAGGCCTGCGCCGTGGCCGCCATCGAAAAACTGCTGCCCTCCTCCCACTGAAGAAAGGAAAACACCATGAAAGCACTACGTTCAATCGCCGCCGGCTTGATGCTCAGTGGCCTGTCCGGTCTCACCCTCGCAGCTGGCAACCCGCTCAGCGTGCACGTGCTGAACCTGGAAAACGGTCTGCCCTCGCCGGATGTGCGCGTTACCCTGGAACAACGTCAGGGTGACACCTGGAAATCACTCAACAGCGGCGAGACCAACGCGCAGGGTCGGATCACGGCGCTCTACCCGGAAGGCAAGGCGCTGGAAAAAGGCACCTATCGCGTCACCTTCAAGACCGGCGACTGGTTCGCCACGCAGAAGGCCAGCACCTTTTTCCCCGAAGTTCCGGTGATCTTCGAAGCCGATGGCAGCGTCGAGCACTACCACATCCCGCTGCTGCTGAGCCCCTACGGCTTCTCCACCTACCGCGGCAACTGAGTCGCTCAGCGCACTTCCCAGTAGCCCGGTGCGTTGTAGATGTCCTTCAGGTAGTCGATGAAGAAACGCACCTTGGCCGGCAGGTAGCGCTGCTGCGGGTAAACGGCCTGGATGTCGTAGGCCGGCAATGCGTACTCGTCGAGTACCGTGACCAGCTCGCCGCGCTTGAGCTCGGCCTGGATCTCCCAGGTCGAGCGCCAGCCGATGCCCAGGCCCTGCTTGACCCAGTCGAACAGCAGCTCGCCGTCATTGCAGTCCAGATTGCCGGCCACGCGGATGGCCACCTGCCGGCCGTCACGCAGAAAGGTCCAGCCGCGCTGCTGACCACCCTGCAGGTTGAAGGCCAGGCAGTTGTGCTCGGTCAGTTCCTCCAGCGTCGTCGGCGTACCATGGCGAGCGAAGTACTCGGGCGAGCCGCAGACCACCCGCCTGTTGGGGAACAGCCGCACCGCCACATAGTTGGGGTCGGTCACCTCGCCGATGCGAATGCCCATGTCGTAACCGTGGCGCACCAGGTCGACCACGCTGTCGGTGAAGTTGAACGACAGTTGCAGGTCCGGGTAGCGCGCCTGGAACGCCGGTGCGTGCGGGCCGATATGCCGCCGCCCGAATGCCGCCGGCGCCGACACCACCAGGTGGCCGCGGACCGAGGTGCGGTCGTGGCTGATGCTGGCGTCCACCTCGTCGAAGTCCTTGAGCAGCCCGCGGGCGCGCTCCAGATACTGCTCGCCCAGATCGGTCAGCGACAGGCCGCGGGTGGAGCGGTGCATCAGCTTGACGCCCAGATGCCGCTCCAGCGCATCCAGCCGCCGCCCCATCACCACCGGGGTGACGTTCTCCTTGTGCGCGGCGGCGGCGAAGCTGCCGCAGTCGGCCACCAGCACGAAGCTGCGCAGGGTCGTATAGCGATCCATTCGATACTCCTGATATCGACAGAACTGAAGTCTCGGCCAATTCCGCCACAGAATCCAGGGCGGCATGCTTGGGCCACGTATAAAAACTATCGAGTTACCCAGGAGGAACGATCCATGGCCCGAATGAGAGCAATCGATGCCGCCGTCGCGGTGTTGCGCAAGGAAGGCATCGACACCGCCTTCGGCATCCCCGGAGCCGCGATCAATCCGCTGTATTCCGCCCTGCGGGCCGATGGCGGCATCCGTCATATCCTCGCCCGCCACGTCGAGGGTGCCTCGCACATGGCCGAGGGCTATACCCGTGCCAAGCCAGGCAACATCGGCGTGTGCATCGGCACCTCCGGCCCGGCCGGCACCGACATGATCACCGGCCTGTACTCGGCTTCCGCCGACTCCATTCCGATCCTCTGCATCACCGGGCAGGCACCGCGTGCCCGCCTGCACAAGGAAGATTTCCAGGCCGTGGACATCGAGTCCATCGCCAAGCCGGTCACCAAGTGGGCGGTCACCGTACTCGAGCCGGCACTGGTCCCGCGCGTGTTCCAGCAGGCCTTCCACGTGATGCGCTCCGGCCGCCCCGGCCCGGTGCTGATCGACCTGCCGTTCGACGTGCAGATGGCCGAGATCGAGTTCGACGTCGACACCTACGAGCCGCTGCCGGTCTATAAGCCGGCGGCAACCCGCAAGCAGATCGAGAAAGCCATCGACATGCTCTGCGCCGCCGAGCGCCCGCTGATCGTCGCCGGTGGCGGCATCTACAACGCCGCGGCCGAGGCCTTGCTGGTGGAATTCGCCGAGACCGTGGGCGTGCCGGTGATCCCGACGCTGATGGGCTGGGGCTCGATCCCCGACGACCATCCGCTGATGGCCGGCATGTGCGGGCTGCAGACCAGCCACCGCTACGGCAACGCGACCCTGCTCGAATCCGACTTCGTGCTCGGCATCGGCAACCGCTGGGCCAACCGTCACACCGGCTCCGTGGAGACCTATACCAAGGGCCGCACCTTCGTCCACGTCGACATCGAGCCGACCCAGATCGGTCGGGTGTTCGCGCCGGACTACGGCATCGTCTCCGATGCCCGCGCCGCGCTGGAGCTGTTCGTCGACGTGGCCAAGGCGCGCAAGGCCGAAGGCCGTCTGCCGGATCGCCGCGCCTGGGCCGCCGACTGCCTGGAACGCAAGCGCACGATGTTGCGCAAGACCAACTTCGACAGCGTGCCGATGAAGCCGCAGCGCGTGTACCAGTGCATGAACAACGCCTTCGGCAAGGACACCTGCTACGTCAGCACCATCGGCCTGTCGCAGATCGCCGCCGCGCAGTTCCTGCACGTCTACCAGCCACGCCACTGGATCAACTGCGGCCAGGCCGGTCCGCTCGGCTGGACCATTCCGGCGGCGCTCGGTGTGGTTGCCGCGGACCCGACCCGCAAGGTGGTGGCGCTGTCCGGCGACTACGACTTCCAGTTCATGATCGAGGAACTGGCCGTCGGCGCGCAGTTCAAGCTGCCCTACCTGCACATCCTGGTGAACAACGCCTACCTCGGGCTGATCCGCCAGGCGCAGCGCGGCTTCGACATGGATTACTGCGTGCAGCTGGGCTTCGAGAACATCAATGCCGACCAGAGCGGCATGGAAGGCTACGGCGTCGATCACGTCGCGGTGGTCGAGGGCCTGGGCTGCAAGGCGCTGCGCGTGTTCAAGCAGGAAGACCTGCGCCCGGCCATCGAGCAGGCCCAGGCGTGGATGGCCGAACACCGCGTGCCGGTGGTGATCGAGGTGATCCTCGAGCGGGTGACCAACATCGCCATGGGCACCGAGATCGACGCGATCAACGAGTTCGAGGCGCTGGCCGCAGGTCGGGAAGATGCCCCGACCGCGGTTGGATTGCTGGACTGATTCAACCGTAACCAGACGCGTGGAAGACGCTTCGCGGTCTTCCATCCTACGAACACTTCGGACCGTAGGGTGGATATCGCGAAGCATATCCACCGCAAACGCAACACCCAGGGTGGCCACCACACCACCGCAATGCGAAACCGAATGTGATCCCTACAGATCAGGAGAAAACCATGCCCCGCTTTGCCGCCAACCTGTCGATGCTGTTTACCGAGCAGGACTTCATGGACCGCTTCGCCGCTGCCGCCCAGGCCGGCTTTTCCGGTGTCGAGTACCTGTTCCCCTATGACTTCCCTGCCGAGCAGATCAAGGCTCAGCTGGATGCCAACAAGCTGACCCAGGTGCTGTTCAACCTGCCGGCCGGTGACTGGGCCGGCGGCGAGCGTGGCATCGCCATCCTGCCGGAGCGGGTCGAGGAGTTCCGCGCCGGCGTGGACAAGGCCATCGCCTACGCCAAGGTGCTGGGCAACACCCAGGTCAACTGCCTGGCCGGCATCGCCCCGCGTGGCGCCGATCTCGGCCAACTGGAAATCACCTTTATCGAAAACCTGCGCTACGCCGCGCAGAAGCTCGAGGAGGCCGGCATCCGCCTGGTGATGGAGATGATCAACACCCGCGACATCCCGCGCTTCTTCCTCAACAACACCTCCCAGGCGCAGGAGATCCGCGGCAAGGTCGGTCACGCCAACCTGTTCCTGCAGTACGACATCTACCACATGCAGATCATGGAGGGAGACCTGGCGCGCACCATCGAGAACAACCTGGCGGCGATCAACCATATCCAGCTGGCGGACAACCCCGGACGCAACGAGCCAGGCACCGGCGAGATCAACTATCGCTTCCTGTTCGAGCATCTGGATCGCATCGGCTACCAGGGCTGGGTCGGCTGCGAATACAAGCCGGCCACCACCACCGAAGCCGGCCTTGGCTGGCTGAAAAGCCACAACGCCATCTGATCAACAGCGCGCCGCCCAGGCAGCAACGCGGGCCGCACAGCGGCCTGCACCACAGAATCGAGGAGAACACTCATGGCTAAAATCGGATTCATCGGCACCGGCATCATGGGCAAGCCCATGGCAATCAACCTGCAGAAGGCCGGCCACCAGATCTTCCTGTCCCAGCACCACGACCAGGCACCGGCCGAACTGACCGAAGCCGGCGCCATCGGCCTGGCCAATCCGCAGGAAGTCGCCCAGGAAGCCGAGTTCATCATCGTCATGGTGCCGGACACCCCGCAGGTCGACGACGTGCTGTTCCGTGCCGATGGCGTGGCCGCCGGCGTCGGCGCCGGCAAGGTGGTGATCGACATGAGTTCGATCTCCCCCACTGCCACCAAGCAGTTCGCCGAGAAGATCAAGGCCACCGGCGCTGAATACCTCGACGCCCCGGTATCCGGTGGTGAAGTCGGCGCCAAGGCGGCCACCCTGTCGATCATGGTCGGCGGTAGCGAAACGGCCTTCGACCGCGCGCTGCCACTGTTCCAGGCGATGGGCAAGAACATCACCCGCGTCGGCGAGAACGGCGACGGCCAGACTGCCAAGGTGGCCAACCAGATCATCGTCGCGCTGAACATCCAGGCGGTCGCCGAAGCCCTGCTGTTCGCCGCACGCAACGGTGCCGACCCGGCCAAGGTGCGCGAGGCGCTGATGGGCGGTTTCGCCGGCTCGAAGATTCTCGAGGTGCACGGCGAGCGCATGATCAAGCGCACCTTCGACCCGGGCTTCCGCATCAGCCTGCACCAGAAGGACCTCAACCTCGCCCTGGCCGGTGCCCGCGAGCTGGGCCTGAACCTGCCCAACACCGCCAATGCCCAGCAGGTGTTCAGCACCTGCGCGGCAATCGGCGGCAGCGGCTGGGACCATTCGGCGCTGATCAAGGGCCTGGAGCACATGGCCAACTTCTCGATCCGCAAGGAGTAAAGCCTTCGAGCACGCTGCAATGGGCCAGCGACCCCACCTTCAGGGACAGACAGACCGGGTGGTGGGTCATCGCAACGCCCGCGCAGCGCCGCTCAAAGGGCCGGGCCAGAGGTGCGTCAGGTCGGAATCATCGCGTCTCCCCACGACCAGCATGACCTGCGCATCTCAGCCCGACCGCCGTCACCAGACGGCACCTTTTCGATTCGCCCGGCACAAGGAGTCACGGCCCGACTGCCGGGCGGGTCGATTTCAATTGCAGACCTTAGCGCTTGCATTGGCGAGCCCTAAGGTCTGGAATCGGTTGCAGACCTCATACAAGGAGCTTCAGATGACCCTCGACCCGCAAGCCCTGCTGCGCCAGTTGTTCGACAGTGCCATCGAGGCCGCCCATCCGCGCCATGTACTCGCCGACCATCTGCCCGAAGACCGCAGCGGCCGTGCCATCGTCATCGGCGCCGGCAAGGCGGCCGCGGCCATGGCAGAAGCCATCGAGAAGGTCTGGGAAGGTGAACTGTCCGGACTGGTGGTGACCCGCTACGAACACCACGCCGACTGCCGGCGTATCGAAGTGGTGGAAGCCGCACACCCGGTCCCGGACGACGCCGGCGAGCGCGTCGCCCGCCGTGTGCTGGAGCTGGTCAGCAACCTCGAGGAAAGCGATCGGGTGATCTTCCTGCTCTCCGGCGGCGGCTCGTCATTGCTGGCATTGCCGGCCGAAGGCATCTCGCTGGCAGACAAGCAGGCGATCAACAAGGCGCTGCTGCGCTCCGGCGCGCACATCGGCGAGATGAACTGCGTGCGCAAGCACCTCTCGGCGATCAAGGGCGGCCGCCTGGCCAGAGCCTGCTGGCCGGCCAGCGTGTACACCTACGCGATCTCCGACGTGCCCGGCGACGAAGCCACGGTGATCGCCTCCGGCCCCACCGTCGCCGACCCCACCACGTCGGCCGAGGCGCTGGCGATTCTCGAGCGTTACCACATCGAGGTGCCAGCCAACGTGCGTGCCTGGCTCGAGGATCCGCGCTCGGAAACCCTCAAGCCGGGCGATCCGATGCTCTCGCGCAGCCACTTCCAGCTGATCGCCACGCCGCAGCAGTCCCTCGATGCCGCGGCCCAGGCGGCCCGTGACGCCGGTATCACCCCACTGATCCTCGGTGATCTGGAAGGCGAAGCACGCGAAGTGGCCAAGGTGCATGCCGGCATCGCCCGCCAGGTGGTGCTGCACGGCCAGCCGATCGCCGCGCCCTGCGTGATCCTGTCCGGCGGCGAGACCACCGTCACCGTGCGCGGCAACGGACGCGGCGGGCGCAATGCCGAGTTCCTGCTCGCCCTGACCGAAGCGTTGCAAGGCCTGCCCGGCGTTTACGCTCTGGCCGGCGACACCGATGGCATCGACGGCTCGGAGGACAACGCCGGCGCGCTGATGACCCCGGACAGCTTTGCCCGCGCCGAGGCGCTGGGTCTGCGTGCCGCCGACTCGCTGGCCGACAACGACGGCTATGGCTATTTCGCCGCGCTGGACAGCCTGATCGTCACCGGCCCGACGCGCACCAACGTCAACGACTTTCGCGCGATCCTGATCCTGCCGTCGTCGGATTGACGGCCTCCACTTCGTTCAGGCGCATCAGAACAACAACTGCCCCAGAGCACCGCCATGACACACGACAAGAAGGTCAAGATCCTCGCCACCCTCGGCCCGGCCACCCGCAGCGTCGACGACGTGCGCGCACTGGTCGAGGCCGGCGTGAACCTGTTCCGCCTGAACTTCAGCCACGGCGAGCACAGCGACCACGCCGAGCGCTTCGCCTGGATTCGCCAGGTCGAGCAGGAGCTGAACCAGCCGATCGGCATCCTCATGGACCTGCAGGGGCCCAAGCTCAGAGTCGGCCGTTTCGCCGCCGGCAAGGTCCGCCTTGAGCGTGACCAGGCCTTTCGCCTGGATTTGGACCCGACACCGGGCGACAGCCGCCGCGTGAACCTGCCGCACCCGGAAATCATCGCGGCGCTGGAACCGGGCATGCAGCTGCTGATCGACGATGGTCGCCTGCGCCTGACGGTCACCGAGCGTCATGCCGACGCCATCGAGACCCGCGTGGTGGCCGGCGGCGAGCTGTCCGACCGCAAGGGCGTGAACGTGCCGGAGGCGGTGCTGGAGCTTTCGCCGCTGACGGCGAAGGACCGCCAGGACCTGACCTTCGGCCTTGAGCTGGGCGTGGATTGGGTGGCGCTGTCGTTCGTGCAACGCCCGCAGGACATCCAGGAGGCGCGCAAGCTGATCGGCGAGCGGGCCTTCCTCATGGCGAAGATCGAGAAGCCCTCGGCGGTGCAGCACCTGCGCGAGATCGCCAGGCTGTCCGACGCGATCATGGTGGCGCGTGGCGACCTGGGCGTGGAGGTACCGCCGGAAAACGTGCCGCGCATCCAGAAGAACATCGTGCGCATCTGCCGCCAGCTCGGCCGCCCGGTGGTGGTTGCGACGCAGATGCTCGAATCCATGCGCTTCGCCCCGGCCCCGACCCGTGCCGAAGTCACCGACGTGGCCAACGCCGTGGCCGAGGGTGCGGACGCGGTGATGCTGTCGGCTGAAACCGCCTCCGGCGATTACCCGCTGGAAGCGGTGAGCATGATGAGCAAGATCATCCGCCAGGTGGAAAGCGGCCCGGACTTCCAGGCGCAGCTCGACGTGCACCGGCCCAACGCCGAGGCGACCCTGCCGGATGCCATCAGCTGCGCAATCCGCCGCATCAGCGGCATCCTGCCGGTGGCGGTGCTGGTCAACTACACCGAATCCGGCCGTTCCAGCCTGCGCGCCTCGCGCGAGCGGCCGGCCACGCCGATCCTCAGCCTGACGCCCAGCACCGCCACCGCACGCAAGCTGACGGTGGCCTGGGGCGTGTACTCGGTAGTGGATGCGCCGATGCGCGACATGGAGCAGGTCAGCGGCCACGCCGTCGAGCTGGCACGGGCGCAGGGCATGGCCGAGAGCGGCGATACGGTGCTGATCACCGCCGGTGTGCCACTGGGCCAGCCGGGTACCACCAACTCGCTGCGCATCGAAGTCCTGCCCTGAATGGAGCCGGGCGCAAGCCCGGCCCACCTCCCCACGACAGCGGTCGTCGCCCCCTTGCGGGTCGGCACCCTTGCGCTCGCCTGGATTTCGCCGATGCCCGACTCTTCGCACCTGCGCGCCGTGCTGCATGCCTTCGCCCAGATTTTTTTGCAGCGCCATGCCGGCTGCGGAGCGCTGGTCATGCTCGCGCTGGCCAGTGGCGCCCCGGCACTGCTCGTCGGCGCCTTGAGCGGCGTGCTGGTCGCTCACCTCGGCGCCACCTGGCTCGGCTATCCGCAGGCTGATCGAGACGACGGTCTCTACGGTTACAACGCCGCGCTGCTCGGCGCGCTGCTGGTGACCCAGCTGGGCCTGTCAGGCGCCAGCCTGGTGCTGGTCGGCGTGGCGGCGCTGGCCAGCTGTCCGCTACAGGCATGGCTGCTCGCTCGGCTGCGCCACAACGGCGGCCTGCCGGGCTTCACCCTGCCCTTCGTGCTGATCGGCCTGCTCGCGCTGTTGTGCATCGCGCCGGTGTCGGTTTCATCGCCCGATGTCCCCGCACCCGACGCAACGACGCTGCGCGACGCCTGGCTGCTGGGTATCGGCCAGGTGGTCTTTCTCCACCAGCCGCTCGCGGCCGCCTGCCTGCTGGCGGCCGTGGCCCTGGCCTCCTTGCGCGATGCCCTGTGGCTGCTGGCGGGCTCGGCGATGGGGTTGTTGGCTGCGGGCCTGTTTGGCGCACCCTGGGCGGACGGCCAGGCCGGTTTCAACCCGGCCCTCGCCGCGCTGGCCCTGGTGCAATGGCGTGGCGGTTGGCGCCTGCCGCTGCTGGGCATGGTTGCCGCAGTGGCGATCTGGCGGGTGTGCATCGAACTGGGGCTGCCGGCCCTGACCCTGCCGTTCCTGCTGGCGACCTGGCTGGGCCTGGCGCTGCGCGCACCCCATCCCAGCCGGGTCGATTAGCCAGCACAAAGCCTCACCCTCCGGTTGTCAGCGGGTCCTGTTCCTGCGGGTAGCGGTGCTCTTCGGCGACGTCGCCACCCTCGGCGTGCACCTTGACCAGCGCCGTGCGCAACTTCATGTAATCCCGGGTTTCGTCGAGGATGTCCTGCCGGTTCGCCGCTTCGAGCAGGGCGCGCTGGTCGCCCTCTTCGCGCAGCACCCAACGGTCGTCTTCATGGGTGATGTGATAGATCTCCATGCCTTTCTCCAGCTGATGAAATGTTCGGGCTCTCCCATAGGAAAGCCGGACGGCGACGAAGGTTCGGCACGCAAGCGGAGTGTACATTCCACCCTCATGGGTTCGGATGACCCGTACAAATCAGGGTTAATTTCACCAGCAACGCCCCGAAAACCTTGATTCAAGTCAATTTCAGAGCTGGAACGATTGTTGAAAGCCCTCTGCATGACGTTCGCCACGGCGACCGTCGGTTTTTCCCACCAGAGGAATATTCGATGCTTTGCGCTGAACAGATCGCCCTTATCAAAGCCACCGTGCCGTTGCTGGAAAGCAGTGGCGAAGCCCTGACCAACCATTTCTACAAGCTGCTGCTGAGCGAGCATCCCGAGGTTCGCCCGCTGTTCAACCAGGCACACCAGGCCAGCGGCGAGCAACCGCGCGCCCTGGCCAACGGCGTGCTGATGTATGCCCGGCATATCGACCGGCTGGACGCCCTCGGCCCGCTGGTGGCACAGATCATCAACAAGCACGTCGCCCTGCAGGTGCTACCCGAGCATTACCCGCTGGTCGGCAATTGCTTGCTGCGCGCCATCCGCGAGGTGCTTGGCGAGGCCATCGCCACCGATGCGGTAATCGACGCCTGGGCGGCGGCCTATCAGCAGCTCGCCGACCTGCTCATCGGCCAGGAAGAACGCCTCTACCAGGCCAAGGCCGAAGCGCCGGGAGGCTGGCGTGGCGCGCGCCCGTTCCGCATAGCGCGCAAGGTCAAGGAGAGCGAGGAGATCACCTCGTTTCACCTGCAAGCGGAGGATGGCGGGCCGCTGATGGAGTTCCTGCCCGGCCAGTACATCGGTCTGAGGCTGGAAATCAATGGCAAGGAAGAGCGCCGCAACTACTCGTTGTCCGCTGCCGGCAACGGTCGCGAGTATCGCATCAGCGTCAAGCGCGAGCCTGGCGGCGTGGTCTCCAATGCGCTGCACGACATGCCGGAGGGCACGATCGTCGAGCTGTTCGCGCCGGCAGGCGAGTTCACCCTCGCGCCCGGGAACAAGCCGTTGGTGCTGATCAGCGGCGGCGTAGGAATCACCCCGACCCTGGCGATGCTGGAGCAGGCGCTGGCGACGTCCCGGCCGGTGCACTTCATTCACTGCGCGCGCAATGCCGGGGTGCACGCCTTCCGCCGCGCCGTGGACGCACTCGCCGAGCGCCACACGCAGCTCCAGCGCTTCTACTGCTACGAGGAGCACGACGGCTCGGCTGACGCACCGGATGCCATCGGCCGGCTGACCGAACAGCAGTTGGCGGACTGGCTACCGCAGAGCCGCGATGTCGACGCCTACTTCCTCGGCCCGAAACCATTCATGGCGGCCGTGCGCCGGCAACTCAAGGCCATTGGCGTGCCGGAGCAGCAAACGCGCTACGAGTTCTTCGGTCCCGCATCAGCCCTCGATTGACCCATTCGAGGCTCGCGCCACGCGAGCCTCCTCCAGAGGAGATTCAGTCATGCCGTTCCAGCCCGGTTGCTTCCGAAACCTGTGGTTCATGGCCAACAGTTTTATGGTGGGTGGCGTGCTGCTGTTGCTGCTCGGCATCAGCGGTGCCTATCTGTTCGATCATCGGCTGGCGATGGGCAGTGTGGTCGCTGCTCACGCTCTGGTCATACTTGGCCCGACGGCGCTGAAGATCGGATACGTCATGCGCCTGCTCGCCGAGCGAAACGCGCGCTTCGCCTATCAGGCCAAGCTGACCGGCTGCAATTAACAGAACTCTTTTCTACGCCAATAAGCCCATTTACCGCTTCGCTTGTAATTTCATCACGCCATAGTCCTACTGCATATGAGGAAAACCATTCGTCTGCACTTTGAAACAGGGCGAAACTCCTGTGGCGATACCCCCTCTGAGACAGTGAAGGCTGATTGATCTCTCTCTTTCAGCCGTTTGTGAAAGTGTCTATCCAATCGAGGAGAAAAACACATGGCAAATAACAACCCTGGCAACTTCGCCAACGATCGAGAGAAAGCTTCCGAAGCCGGCCGCAAGGGCGGTCACAACAGTGGCGGCAACTTTGCCAATGACCGCGAGAAGGCCTCCGAGGCCGGCCGCAAGGGTGGCCAGAACAGCCACGGCGGTGGCCGCAGCAGCTAACTAACGCTACGGCAAAACAGAAAAGGCAGGCGCTTCGGCACCTGCCTTTTCTTATTTAACAAAGGCCGCTACCCGTCACCGACAGATATTATTATCTTTTACCGTATGCATTAAAAAATCTGCGCTAAGTTGCTATCGAATAGATATCAAATCGATACATTAAACAATGGCGATCGATATATATTTGCCAGCCCGTTAATATCAAAAACCGCAACGAGCGCTACGTGACGATAATATTCCGACCAACTGCACGACCGCACATGTTCGCCTTTCGAATTACTTGATCGACAGCGCGGGTCGACCAATGGCAGCACCCGCTCGGCAACACGCCAGAGGCCCTCGGGCAGCGCCTTGCTCGCCATTTGCCGCTACCATCACCCGATGTCCAGAACGGAACGACCCGATGAGCAGCGCATTTTCGGACCGCATCATCCAGAGCCTGCTGGATACCGACTTCTACAAGCTCACCATGATGCAGGCGGTCCTGCATCACTACCCCAATGCGGAAGTGGAATGGGCCTTTCGCAGCCGCTCCGGCGAAGACCTGAGCCCTTACCTGAGCGAGATCCGCCACCAGATCGAAGCGCTGGCCGAGCTGCAGATGTCCGCCGAGGAATTGGCCTTCCTCGAGCGCGTCCCCTATATGCAGCCCGACTTCATCCGCTTTCTCGGGCTGTTCCGCTTCGACCTCCGCTACCTGCGGGTGGATGTCGAGGACGGCGAGCTGGTGATGTACCTGCGCGGGCCCTGGCTGCATGTGATCCTGTTCGAAGTACCGCTGCTGGCCATCGTCAGCGAGGTGCGCAACCGCGCGCGCTATGCGCAGGTGACGCTGGAACAGGCGGGCGCCAGGCTGGACGAAAAGTTCGCCTGGCTGCGCAGGCAGGCGACTGCCGAGGAGCTGGCCAGCTTCACCCTGGCTGACTTCGGCACCCGGCGACGATTCTCCTTCGCAGTTCAGGCCATGGTGGTCGAGCGCCTGCGCTGCGACTTTCCCGGCCGTTTCGTCGGCACCAGCAACGTGCATCTGGCCCGCACGCTGGACGTGAAACCCATGGGCACCATGGCCCACGAATGGATCATGGCGCACCAGCAGCTCGGCCCGCGCCTGATCGACAGTCAGGTCGCGGCGCTCGACTGCTGGGTTCGCGAATACCGTGGCGCACTGGGCATCGCGCTGACCGACTGCATCACCATGGATGCCTTCCTGCGCGACTTCGATCTGTACTTCGCCAAGCTGTTCGATGGCCTGCGCCACGACTCGGGCGATCCCCTGGAATGGGCGGAGAAAGCCATCGCACACTACCAGCGCCTCGGCATCGATCCGAAAAGCCGTCAGCTGATCTTTTCCGACGGTCTGGATTTCGCCAAGGCACTGCACATCCACCGCGCCCTGATCGACCGCAGCAGACCCAGCTTCGGCATAGGCACGGGACTCACCTGCGACATTCCGGGAGTGGAGCCGACCAACATGGTGATCAAGATGACCGCCTGCAACGGCCAGCCGGTGGCAAAGATCTCCGACTCGCCGGGCAAGACCATGTGCCGCGACGAAGCCTTCGTCAGCTACCTGCGCCACGTGTTCGGCGTCGCTGTCGGCTGACCCGGACGCGCCGCACGCTAACCTGCGGCTAGCCGCTCAGCGCGAGCGACCCCTGCTGCAGCACCGCATCCGGCTCCATTGCGCAGAGCCGATTGCGCCCGCCGGTCTTGGCGTAGTACATGCGTTTGTCCGCCAGCTCCAGCAGATCCCGGTAGTCGCCCACCTGATCGCAGCGCCGCTCCGCCAGGCCGATGCTGGCGGTCAGCGGTGCGCCGTCCGGGCGCAGGCCGAGGCCTTGCCCGACAATACGCTCGAGCGCCAGGTGCGCCTGCTGCATGTCGGTATCCGGCATGATCAACAGGAACTCCTCGCCGCCCCAGCGCAGCAGGCTGTCGGACGCGCGCAGGGTCGTCACCAGACGCCGCGCCGCGCAGCGCAGCACCTGGTCGCCGGCTTCATGCCCGTGGTTGTCGTTGATCGACTTGAAATGATCCAGGTCGATGAAGGCCAGCGCCAGCGCGCCGTCCTTGCGTTGCGCGCTATCCCACTGCAGGCGCAGGATCTCCTCTCCGCTGCCACGGGAAAACACCCCCGTGAGCGGATCACGGATCGCCTGGCGCACCAGCGCGAACATGAATGCCAGCTGACTCATGCTGGCCAGGCTGGTGACACCGGCAATGAGGATCAGCAACCAGAACGCCCCTGCGAACGACGGCCAGTTGAGCGTGGCCCAGCTGAGATAGCCGGCGAACGCCTGGGCCAGCAGCAGCAGGCTGGCCAGCACCAGATTCTCCACCAGGGTCAACGGGAAGATGGTCAGCCCGGCCATCAGCACGAACGGCAGGAAGGCATAGCCCGCACCGACCACGGCCGAGAACTGCGCCAGCTGATAGCTGCCGAGCAGGGTATGTGACGCGATGTAGAAGATCGTAGGTATCGCGAAGAGGATGGCGATCGCGCGGTAGGCATCCAGCAGGTTGCCACTCGGCCGGTAGAACAAGAGCAGTCCGGTGAAGGCGAGGCAGGCCATCATGCGCAACCCGGCCAACGCCAGCCACAGCCGCGGCTCGAACACCATCAGGTCGATCAGACTCCACAGGGGCGTCAGCACCGCGAAGAGAAAAGCGAACAGGCGGACACGGTTGACGATCAGCGTCGCCCGGCGCTGGCAGAGCAGCAACGGATGGCGACCCGGCGTCAGCAGATGGCGCAGTTCATTGGGCTTGAGTTCGCTGGGCAGCAGCGTTGTCAGGCGGTTGAGCAGCAAATCAAGGGGCGATGGCATCTTATTGTTGTGCTCCCAGCTGGGACGGTCTATTCGCAGCAGGCACGCCTCCGGCGACTCCCGAATACCGATGGCGGCTCTTCAATCCATTTCAAAGCGGCGACTACTCGGCAGGGCGAAAGCATCACCCCAGGCGCAAGCGGAGCCGATGGTAGCCAGTTGACCCCAGCATTCCCTTGAGCCAGGACAATGAATTGATTGCAAACAGCCACTACTTCCTTAGAGGTAGCGCCACTGAGGAACAATCGCCCTTTTGAGCGCTTATCGGCACGGACACCAGCCAGTAGCGTGACCGGGTCGCCCGCCCCGTCTGCGAGTCGACGTATCCACAAAAAGAACAATAAGGAGATACCCCCGTGCAAAGCGCTCTCAAGCCGCTTGCGGCAGCCGTTCTGCTCACCTGCGTGTCCAGCGTCGCTACTGCCGATAGCGGGCCGTTCAGCCAGTTCATCGTGTTCGGCGACTCGCTGAGCGATGCGGGCAATTTTCCGGATCTGCAAAGCCCGACGCTCGGCGGCAACCCCACCGGGGGGTTGCGCTTCACCAACCGCACCGGCCCCACCTACGGACCGGGCGAATACATCGGCGAGGTCGGCACCCAACGACTGGCCGGCATGCTGGGTCTGCAGTCCCTGCCATCCACACCGCTGCTGCCGGCGCTGCTGACTGGCAACCCCGACGGGACCAACTATGCAGTGGGCGGTTACCGTACCGATCAGATACTCGACTCGATAAACGGCGACTCCATCGTCGAGGTAGGCGGCCTTAGCCGTACCCGACCCGGTTATCTGCGGGAAAATCCGCGAGTCGACAGCAATGCCCTGTATTACCTGAACGGTGGCGGCAACGACATCTTCCAGCTCAACACCAACCCGGTGACCATGGCCCAAGCCGCGAGCAATCTGGTGGCTGGCGTCGGCGCCCTGCAGGCAGCAGGAGCGCGCTACATCATCGTTTCCGATCTGCCCGACGTCGGTACCACGCCGTTGGGCGCCTTCACCGGGCAGGCTGCGACGTTCAACTTCCTGAGCGACCAGTTCAATGCCGAGCTGGCCAGCCAACTGCAAGCCCAGGGCGGCAACTACGTACTGGTGAACAATCGCCTGCTGCTCGCCGAGGTGCGCGCTGATCTGGCGGCGTTCGGCTTCGACCCCAACGTGGCGCAGACCACAGTGTGTTTCGACGCGTCGGCCGGCAACTGCCAGGCTGATCCGGTTTACAGCCTCGGCGGCAGCGCGCCGGACCCAAGCCGCCTGCTGTTCAACGACGCCGTGCATCCCACCACCGCGGTTCACCAGATCAGCGCCGACTACCTCTATTCAATCCTGTCCGCGCCCTGGGAAGTCTCGCTGCTGCCGGAGATGGGCCGCTCCGCATTGCGCGCCCACCTGCAGCAGCTGGATACCGAGCTGGCCGCTCTGCGTGGCGATTGGCAACCGGTCGGCGCGTGGCGCACCTTCGTTCAGGGCGGTTACAACCGACCTGAGTACGACGGTTACGGTGGTGGAGACGGACATGGTCTGAGCCTGTCGCTGGGTGTTACCCATCGACTGAGCGAAGCCTGGCTGGCCGGCGTCAGCCTCGGGCTGGCGGAAAACTCGCTGGAGCTGGGTCGAAACGACTCCGACTACGACATGCGCAGCTACCTCGCCACGGCGTTCGCCCGTTACGAGTATCAGCGCCTGTTCGCTGACTTCAGCCTCAGCGCAGGCTACCTGGACTACCACGACCTGAAGCGCACCTTCGCCCTCGGCATCACCGAGCGCACGGAAAAGGGCGACACCGAGGGAACCCTCTGGGGCGCCGCGGTGAAGACCGGCTTCAACCTGATGCAGCCGGGCGATCGCCTGCAGTTCGGTCCGTTCATCGGTGCCAGCTACCAGAAAGTGGACGTCGACGGATACAGCGAGAAAGGCGCCCGTTCCACCACCCTGAGCTATGACGATCAGGAACTGGACTCGCTACGCCTGTCGCTCGGCCTGTTCGGCGACTATGCCCTGACCGAACGCACGCGGCTGTTCGGCGAAGTGGCACGAGAGGTGGAACGCGAGGATGAGGACCGCCGCGACTTGCGCATGTCCTTGAACAGCGTGCCGGGCAACAGTTTCGAACTGCCCGGAGCGGTGCCGACCGGCGACCAGACACGTTTCAGCGTTGGCCTGACGCACCGTCTGACGCCCGGCCTGGCGCTGCGTGCCAATTACCATTACCGCGGAAACGACAACCGCGACCACGGGCTCGGACTGTCGCTGGCCTTGGATCTGTAGAGGGAGACGCTCAAAGGCCGCCGCCGCGAATGCGCGCGGCGGCCGAGCGAGGTGAACTCAGCGCCCGTCGATCTGCCCTTGCAGGTTGGCGATCTGCCCCTGCATGGCGTTGATGGTGCGAGTGACCTGGGCGCGGAAGGAATCGAATTCGGCGGTATTGGTATTGTTGGCAGGCGCCGGACGGTTTTCCAGTTCGCTGCGCAGCACCAGGATGTCCTGCTCCAGACGGCTAATCGCCTGACTCTGGTTACCACCCTGCTTGAGCGCCGCCACGTCCTTGCTCAGGCTGTCGATCCGTCCGGCCAGCTTGGCCTGCTCGTCCAGCGCAGACTTCAGCGTGGCCTGCTCGCTACCGAGGGTCTTGACCGTCTCGGCCAGCGATGCGGTGGTGCCCTGCTGGCTCTGCACGTCGGACCCCAGCCGCTCCAGGCGCTTGCCCTGCTCTTCCATGCGCTGATCCTGATTGCCTTGCCGGCCGGCCAGGCTCTGCTGCTCGGTGGCAAAGGCCTGCTGTTGGCGAGCAAGGTCGATGGCCTGCTGCTCGAGCTGCTTGATCCGCAGTTTCACCGCCTCGCTCTCGGTGGTGACGTTGGACTCGGTCGCCACCACCTTGCCGGAAATGTCCTGCAGCCTTCCGGCGGCGTCCTCGCTGATCCGCGCGAAGCTTTCCTGTGTGGCGACCAGCTGCATCTCCAGCATCGCGATCTTCTGATAGCTCCACCAGCCCAGGGCGCCGAGGCTGATCAGCAGCGCCAGCACCACGACCCACAGCGGCGCCGTGCTCGCCTTGCCACCGCTGGCCGGGCGGCGCTTCTGCCGCGGACGGGTGTCGTCGGTGTAATCGCCCGAGCCCTTGCGAATCGGCTCCAGATCCGGCGCCGGGTAGGGCTCCACACGGTCACGGCCTGCGGTCAGGCTGGGGATGTTGTCCAGTTCGTCGTGAGCATCGTTGCGCATGGGTTACCTTCGATGGCGCGGTGCGAAAAACAGCGCGCAGTATAAACGGTTCGGGGCGCGGCCATCAGCGACTCGCGTCTGCCGCCCTGGATGCACCGAGGTAGAGCATCGCGACGGCGCTGACGCGCATCACGGTGCAGTGAAAGCCAGCACCGGATCGATGCCGACAGCTGCCGGGACTGGTTCGGCAATGGCTCGACAGTCTGCACGCCTCGCCAGCCGGGCGTTTCGCTTGCCCGTCACATTCCTGATGAGACGCAGCCAGCAAATTGGTACGCCGCTTGCTCCATCACCCGTGCCAGCGGATAGACACTTCTGACAGGGATGTCGGGCCTTAGGGCAATCACGAGGAACACAGCATGGAGCTGAACAAGGCAGTGATTGACTGCATGCGCAGCCTGCGTCGCAGACTTCGCGACGAACAGCAACTGGACATCCACCTCAACCAGCCGGACGCCGTGACCGCCATGCTTGCCGGCTGCATGCGTTCGAACGATGAACTGACGCGCGAACTCGGGCGCCAGCTCGCCGCCTTCAGCGACCAGCTACCGCCCGCTCCGCCGCCGGTATCCCACGCGGCCAGCAGCGGCGGCAGCGTGCGCATCTATCGAGGCCAGCGAGTGCTCGCCTGAGCCAGAACCATCACTCGACCAGCAACCAGTCGCTGGCGCAGCGCACCAGATGCCGAGTCAGCTCGTCGAGCAGCTGTCCACCGTTACGCCAGTGGTGCCAGTACAGCGGCACGTCGATCGGCGGCCCGGACAGCACATCGACCAGCTCACCGCGCGCAAGTTCGCCACGCACCTGAAGCTCCGGTGCCAGGCCCCAGCCGAGCCCGCTTCGTAACAGGCGCACAAAGCCTTCCGACGATGGGCACAGGTGGTGAAGGAGGATCTCCCCGCCGCCGACCGCCGCCATGTAGCGATGCTGCAGCTGGTCGTCCGGGCCGAACACCACGGCAGGAACACGCCCCAGGTCCGCAGCACGCGCACCCCGCTGGAAATGTCGCTCGATGAACGCCGGGCTGGCCAGGGCGCGATAACGCATCGCCCCGAGAAACTGGCTGCGCGCACCCGCTACCGGTCGCTCCGCAGCGCAGACGCAGGCCGCAACCTCCCCTGCGCGCATGCGCTTGAGCCCGACCGCCTGATCTTCTACCACGTGATCGAGCAGCACCCGGTTCTCGGCGCAGAACGGCGCCACTGCACCCGCCCACCAGGTCGCCAGGGTGTCGGCATTGAGGGCGATACGCAGGCGTTCCGGCAGGCGGTTTTCATCCAGCGCCGGGACCTGTCCCTGCAAGTCGCGTTCGAGCAGCCGTACCTGCTGCACATGGTTGAGCAGGCGCTGACCCAGTTCGGTGGGCCTGGGCGGCGTGTCACGCAGCAATACCGGCTGACCGACGCGTGCCTCGAGCAGCTTGATCCGCTGCGATATCGCCGACTGCGACAGCCCCAATGCCTGGGCGGCGCGCTCGAAACCCGCCTGTTCCACGACCGCCGCCAGCGCAGCCAGCAATTTGTAATCGAACATCAGTTTTCCTAATGCCACCTGAGCACAATTGGTTTCTCTTATAGCTTGCCGATGCCCAGACTCGCCAGCAGAAAACGAACGAGGCGTGCGGCATGAATGCGATCTGGCAGAGCTATATCAACGGACTTCTGGTGGCAGCGGGGCTGATCATGGCGATCGGCGCCCAGAACGCCTTCGTGCTCGCCCAGAGCCTGCGCCGCGAACACCACCTGCCGGTAGCAGCGCTGTGCATCGTCTGCGATGTCCTGTTGGTCAGCCTCGGAGTGTTCGGGCTGGCCGCACTGCTGGCGAGCAGCCCGCTATTGCTGGAGACCACCCGCTGGGGCGGCGTGGCCTTTCTGCTCTGGTACGGCACGCTGGCCCTGCGCCGCGCGGCCAGACCGCAGAGCCTGCGCAGCGAAGATGCACAGCCTCGCCCCCTGCGCGCCGTGCTGTTGGCAGCGCTGGCGGTGACGCTGCTCAACCCACATGTCTACCTGGATACCGTGGTGCTGATCGGCACGCTCGGCGCGCAGCAACCGGAACCGGGCGCTTACACGCTCGGCGCGGCCAGCGCGTCGACCCTCTGGTTTCTCACGCTGGCCCTGGGCGGTGCCTGGCTGGCGCCTTGGCTTGCCCGCCCGCTGACCTGGCGCCTGATCGACCTCGGCGTGGCCGCCATGATGTTCGCCATCGCCGCGCAACTCGCATTCGCCGGTTGAACTGGCGGTACGCTGCGGCGCCCTGCCACGTCCATTTTTTGCACTGACCAAGGAACGCCATCGCCTGCCCTGCGGTCCACGCAAGGCACAGCCGATCGTCCGCAACCGAGGCGCCGCGCCGCAACCGCTCTGGAACCAATAGTCCATACAGTTGCCGCGTGGTTTTGCCGCAGGTCGGGTGCTATGATCGCTGGCTCGCAGACATGGAGCGGAAGGCTTCAGTCTGTCTGTTCGGCCGACCGTGAACGGCCAGAGATTGCGCAAGCATGTAGCGAGCGAAGGGAACGACAGAGGCAAGAGCAGGACGCGATGCATCGCCTGCTCACCGGCAACGCCGGCAAACCCCGCACGTCCCTCCGAGCTGGCCGCATCAATCCTCGACACCTGAGTAGGAGATACATCATGGCTTTCGAATTGCCGCCGCTGCCTTACGAAAAGAACGCCCTCGAGCCGCACATGTCCGCCGAGACGCTCGACTACCATCACGACAAGCACCACGCTGCCTACGTGACCAATCTGAACAACCTGATCCCGGGCACCGAGTTCGAAGGCAAGGATCTGGAATCCATCATCAAGACCTCTTCCGGTGGCATCTTCAACAACGCCGCCCAGGTCTGGAACCACACCTTCTACTGGAACTGCCTGGCGCCGAACGCCGGTGGCCAGCCGACCGGCGCCCTGGCTGACGCCATCAACGCCTCCTTCGGCTCGTTCGACAAGTTCAAGGAAGAGTTCACCAAGACGGCCATCGGCACCTTCGGCTCCGGCTGGGCCTGGCTGGTCAAGAAGTCCGACGGCAGCCTGGGTCTGGCCAGCACCATCGGTGCCGGCAACCCGATGACCGCAGGCGACAAGCCGCTGCTGACCTGCGACGTCTGGGAGCACGCCTACTACATCGACTACCGCAACGCCCGGCCGAAGTACGTCGAGGCGTTCTGGAACCTGGTGAACTGGGACTTCGTCGCGAAGAACTTCGCAGGCTAAGCCCAAGCCCCAGCAGTGAATCAAAATGCCCGCGCTCATGCGGGCATTTTCATTTAAGGCTCGGGCACGGCCTGCCGCTATAAAGATGCAGGGCAGGACGCCGTAGCGCTACTGCATGCGCGCCCGTTATGCAATGTTTCCTTCGGATGACGGGCCGCGCTTGCATCACGCAAGGCACTGCCTGCACAGTCGCCGCTGCTGACTTACCGGTGTAAATTGCCTCTTTGACGATTGCAGAATGACTATCAATACTTCCGCAACCGCGCGTCGGCACGGAAAAGGACCTTCATTTGAAGCTGGAAATGCGCAATAGCCTGTCACGGAAGCTCCTGCGTGTAGTCCTGCTATCGGCGCTGGCGGTAGGGCTGGTGCTCAGCTGCGCGCAGATCATCTTCGGCGCCTACAAGACGCGCCAGCTGATCGAGGCCGATGCCCAGCGCATCCTGCGCATGACGCGCGATCCTTCCACCCAGGCCATCTACAGCCTGGATCGGGAAATGGGCGCGCAGGTGATGGAAGGCCTGTTCCAGCACGAATCGATTCGCATGGCCTCGATCGGCCACCCGGACGAAGGCATGCTGGCACTGAAGATCCGCCCGCCCATCAGCCTGCCGACCCGCTGGCTGACCGACCCGATCCTTCACCAGGATCGCCAGTTCTCCATTCCGCTGATCGGCAAGCCGCCCTACAACGAGTATTACGGCGAACTGCGGATCACCCTGGACACGGCCCAGTACGGCCAGGAATTCGTCAACGACTCCATCGTCATCTTCATCGTCGGCATTCTGCGCGCCCTCACCCTGGGGCTGGTGCTCTTCCTGATCTACCAGTGGCTGCTGACCCGCCCGCTGACCAAGCTCATCGAGCACCTGGCACAGATCAATCCGGACCGCCCCGGCGAGCACAAACTGCCGATGATCCGAGGGCATGAGCGCAACGAGCTGGGCCTCTGGGTGGAAACCGCCAACGGCCTGCTGGCCTCCATCGAACACAACATGCACCTGCGCCTGGAAGCCGAGAGCAGCCTGCATCGCATGACCCAGTACGACTCCCTGACCGGCCTGCCCAACCGGCAGCAGCTGCAAAGCCAGCTGGACCATATCCTCGACGAGGCGCGCCGCCTGCAACGACGGGTCGCCGTACTCTGCCTGGGGCTCGACGACTTCAAGGGCATCAACGAGCAGTACAGCTACCAGGCGGGCGACTGCCTGCTCAAGGGGTTGGCGGATCGCCTGCGCGAATCGGCGGGTCGCCTGGGTGCACTGGCGCGGCTGGGCGGTGACCAGTTCGTGCTGGTGCTCAGCGGCATCGAACAACCCTATGAGGCTGCCGAACTGGCCCAGGCCGTGCTCGACGACCTGGATAATCCGATCGACCTGGACGGCCACCCGATTCGTCTGCGCGCCACCATCGGCATCACGCTGTACCCCGAGGATGGCGACAACACCGAGAAGCTGCTGCAAAAGGCCGAGCAGACCATGACGCTGGCCAAGAGCCGCTCACGCAACCGCTATCAGTTCTACGTCGCCAGCATCGACAGCCAGATGCGCGCGCGGCGGGAGCTGGAGAAGGATCTCAGCGAAGCCCTCAAGCGCAACGAGTTCCACTTGGTCTACCAGCCGCAGGTCGACTACCGGCAGAACCGCATCACCGGGGTCGAGGCGCTGATTCGCTGGAAGCATCCGCAGGGCAAGCTGGTACCGCCGGACCTGTTCATACCTCTGGCCGAGCAGAACGGCAGCATCATCGAAATCGGCAAGTGGGTGCTCGACCAGGCCTGCAGCCAGCTGCGCCAATGGCACGCCCAGGGCCATACCGGGCTGCGTGTGGCGGTGAACCTGTCCACCGTGCAGCTGCGTCATCCGCAGCTGCCAGCCATGATCGGCGAGCTGCTGCAGGCCCATCAGTTGCCTGCCGAGACCCTCGAACTGGAGGTCACCGAGACTGGCCTGATGGAAGATATCGACGCGGCGGCGCACAACCTTCACAGCCTGCGACGCTCCGGCGCGCTGATCGCCATCGACGACTTCGGCACCGGCTATTCCTCGCTGAGCTATCTGAAAAGCCTGCCACTGGACAAGATCAAGATCGACAAGAGCTTCGTGCAGGACATCGGCCAGGACGAGGGCGCAACCATCGTCCGGGCGATCATCCAGCTGGGCAAGAGCCTCGGCATGACCGTGATCGCGGAAGGCGTCGAAACTCCTGAGCAGGAAGCCTACCTGATCGCCGAGGGCTGCCAGGAAGGCCAGGGCTACTACTACAGCAAGCCCCTGCCGGCGCGGGATCTCGACCTGCTGCTGCGCCAGTCGGCGCCCTTCGATCGAGCGGGCAATTCCGAGCTGCGCTAGTCGCGCGGCCACTTCGGCATGCTGCGCCCAAGCGCTGGCCAGCGCCAGCGACTTGCGCCACACTCGGCGCCCTTCTGGCCCATCGCGGCCGACGACGAGCCGCCCATGAAACGCTTCGTACTGCTGGATACCGCCGCCATTCCCGCCGGGGGCGCCTTGTGTCTGTTCGAATATGGCGACGATTTCGTCATCAAGATCCAGGGTGGCAACGGCAACCAGCTGATGAACACTCGCACGCACGGCTCGGAAGACGCGCTGGCGGAAATCCCCTGCAAACGGATCGCCAGCCGAGCGCAGGTTCGAGTACTGATCGGCGGGCTGGGGATGGGCTTTACCCTCGCCTCGGCCCTGCGCCAGCTGGGCGCGGACGCCGAGGTACTGGTCGCCGAGCTGGTGCCTGGGGTCATCGAATGGAACCGCGGCGCGCTCGGCGAGAAGTCCGGCCATCCGCTGCGCGATGCCCGCACCCGGGTACTGAACCAGGATGTTGCCGAGCTGCTCCGGGCTCAGCCAGAGGGCTTCGATGCGATCATGCTGGATGTCGACAACGGCCCCGAGGGCCTGACGCAGAAGCGCAACAGCTGGCTCTATTCGCTGGATGGCCTCGATGCCTGCGCCCGCGCCTTGCGACCGGGCGGCGTACTGGCGGTGTGGTCGGCCAGCGCTGACCGGGCCTTTTCCGAGAAGCTCGCCAGAGCCGGCTTCAAGGCCGAGGAGGTGCAGGTGTACGCCCATGGCAACCGCGGCACCCGACACACCATCTGGATTGCCGACAAGCGCAAGCGCTGAGCGGCCTACCAGGCCGTCACCCCCAGCTGCGACGCCAGCCACAGCGCACCTGCCAGACACATCAGCGCGCCGCCCGCCGCCTGCCAGTGGAAGCGTCGCGCCAGCACGTCTTCGCCATGGCTGGACAGCACGAAAGGCAATGCCTCCGCCGGCCGCGTCAGGTGATGCAACGCCGGCGCCGTGCTCTGCTGGCGATGCCGGTCTTCGGCCTCGAGCCGCGCCGCCAGGCGCACCCGGCTCCATTCCTGCTCGTCCAACTGGCCGTCGGCGTTGCTGTCGAAACGCTGCAGCAGACCGGCGAAATCACCCTTCCACTCGCGAATCACCTCGCGCTTGGCGGCGGGCAGATCCAGCCCGTGCCGACCGCCACCACGGGTGCGGAAATCGCCGATGGCGTAAAGCGGCTCGCCTTCGTGCAGCCGCTCTTCGGTATAGCGGTAGCGTTTGCCACTGCTGAACAGGCCCAGCCAGCCGCTCGGCGCAATGCCACGAGGGTGGCGCAGATCGCCGGTCCAGACCCGGCGAAAGGCTGGATGGACGTCCGCGCCGCGCGGATCGATCAGGCATTCGCCGGTGGCGTCGGCCAGACGCAGCCAGGCTTCGCTGGTGCCGCGCTCCACCACGTTCCAGCTGCTGCGCTTGCCATTGGAGCGGTACTCCTCGATACGGTAGCGCCACCACAGACAAGGCTCGCCGGTCAGCGGCGCCACCGGCTGTGGCACCGCCAGCTCGCGCAGCACGCCGACCAGCTCGACATAGCCTTGGGCCGCTGACCGAATGCGCGATGTCGGGGTGTCCAGCAGATGGCGCGCACGCGACCAGCGATCGATGCATATCCATGCGCCGCCGACGCAAAGGGCTGCCGCCAGGACGTAAGTGAACAGCTGACCGGGATCCATCTCAGCCAAACAGCGCCTTGAGGTTCACGTCGGCCTTCTCCGCCTCGCTGAACTGCAGCAGCGCCGCCTCCTTGAACCCGAATGCACGGGCAAGGACGACATCGGGAAATTGCTCGATGCGCACGTTGTTCAGGTTCACGGCCTCGTTGTACAGCTCGCGGCGATCGGCGATGCCGCTCTCCAGGCCGCTGATACGCTGCTGCAGATGCCGAAAGCTGTCGTTGGCCTTGAGCTCGGGATAGTTCTCGGCCAGCGCGAAGAGCCGCCCAAGCCCGGCCCGCAGTCCGGTCTCGGCCTGCCCCAGCGCGCCGACATCGCCCAGCTCGCGCGCACTGGAAACCGCGTTGCGGGCACTGATCACCTGCTCCAGCGTGTTGCGCTCGTGCTGCATGTACTGGCGGCAGGTCTCCACCAGTTTGGGCAGTTCTTCATGGCGCTGGCGCAACAGCACGTCGATGTTCGCCCAGGCCTTGCCGACGCCATGCTTCAGACGCACCAGACCGTTGTAGAGGATCACCCCATAGGCGGCGACGAGAAACAGCACCACCAGCACAACCACCATACTCAAGCTCATCCCTTTCTCCAGGCAGTTCCAGAATGCCAGCATTCTATCGGCAGCTGTGTAACGCGATAGAGAGCCGGCGCACGCATTGGCTTTGCACAAAATGAAAATCTTTCGCATTATTGACCGCTTCCGAGCAGTCCTCGGCTTCGTTCACTCGCACGCAAAGGAACCCGCACATGCTACGCACCTCCATCTGGGCAACCGCCAGCCTTCTCGCCGTGGCCATCTCCCTCGCCGGTTGCGGTGAAGACAAGACGCCCACGAACCAGACCGCGGCCCCGCAGAGCACGACCGAAAGCGTGCCGGCCGAGCAGGCGCAGAAGCCTGACGAGAAGGCCGCCAAGGCTGTGGTCAGCCACTATGCCGATCTGGCGCTGGCCGTGTTCAGCGATGCCCATGCCACCGCAGTGCAGCTCCAGCAGGCCATCGACGCCCTGCTCGCCAACCCCAGCGAAGAAACCCTGCAGGCCGCTCGCCAGGCCTGGCTGGCCGCCCGCGTGCCCTACATGCAGACCGAGGTGTTCCGCTTCGGCAACCCGGTGGTGGACGAGTGGGAGGGCCAGCTCAACGCCTGGCCGCTGGACGAAGGCCTGATCGATTACGTCGAAGGCGACTACCAGCATGCGCTGGGCAACCCGGGCGCCAATGCCAACATCATCGCCAACACCGAGCTGCAGGTCGGCGAAGACAAGATCGACACCAGCGAGATCACTGCGGAGCTGCTGACCAGCCTCAACGAGCTGGCCGGCTCCGAGGCCAACGTTGCCACCGGCTACCACGCCATCGAGTTCCTTCTCTGGGGCCAGGACCTCAACGGCACCGGTCCCGGTGCGGGCGAGCGGCCGTACACCGACTACGTCGAAGGCGAGGGCTGCACCGGCGGCAATTGTGACCGTCGCCGTACCTATCTGAAGGTGGCCACCGACCTGCTGGTCAGCGATCTGCAGGAGATGGTCGAGCAGTGGCAGCCGGGCGCCGAGAACTATCGCGCCAGCCTGGAAGCCGAATCGGCGGAGAACGGCCTGCGCAAGATGCTGTTCGGCATGGGCAGCCTGTCGCTCGGCGAACTGGCCGGCGAGCGCATGAAGGTCGCCCTGGAGGCCAATTCCACCGAAGACGAGCACGACTGCTTCAGCGACAACACCCACAACTCGCACTTCTACAATGCCCGCGGCATCCGCAACGTTTATCTGGGCGAGTACAAGCGCGTCGACGGCAGCACCCTGACCGGTCCGAGCCTGGCCTCGCTGGTCCAGGGCGTGAGCCCGGAGGTGGACAGCACGCTGAAGACCGACCTGGAAAGCACCGAAGCCAAGCTGCAGGTGCTGGTGGAAAGCGCCAACAACGGCGAAGCCTTCGACCAGCTGATCGCCGCCGACAATGCCGAAGGCCAGGAAAAGGTGCGCAACGCGATCGCCGCGCTGGTCAAGCAGACCGCGTCCATCGAACAGGCTGCTGCTGCCCTCGGCATCAGCGACCTCAACCCGGACACCGCCGACCACGAATTCTGATCGGGAGCGGCACGGGCGCCGCGCGCTGGCGCCCGTGTCTCCGTTCGGCGAACAACCGGCGGCGGAGCCTGCAATCCGCCGCATCCTCAAATGCAAATCCCTCTTATTCCATTTCGATTAGGCTGCTAAGATTGCGCGGCTTAATCCAACGCTCCGCAGGTATCCCCGATGCGCCCGTCGTTTCGCCGCTTCTTCCCGCTGCTGGCCGTGTTTCTGGCTGCCTGCGGCAACGACGAAACCCCGCGCTTCGAGCAGGCCGAGCCCGGCGAAGCCCTCTCGGGCGGTAACGCCACGGTGATGAAGTTCGACCAGAACGCGTTCTCCATGCCATCGGCCAACCTGGCACCGATGCGCCGACTCGACTTCAGCGTCGGCAACAGCTTCTTCCGCAATCCCTGGGTCATCGCCCCCGCGTCTACTACCGCACGCGACGGTCTCGGCCCGCTGTTCAACACCAACGCCTGCCAGAACTGTCACATCAAGGACGGGCGCGGGCATCCGCCGGCAGCCGATGCCGCCAGCGCCGTCTCGATGCTGGTACGTCTGTCCATTCCGGCCGGCCCGGAACACGCCGAAGTCGTCCGCGAGCGCGGCATCGCACCGGAGCCGAGCTATGGCGGCCAGCTGCAGGACATGGCGATTCCCGGCGTCGCGCCGGAGGGCAAGGTGCGCCTGCGTTACTCCACCGAGCGCGTGCGTTTCGCCGATGGCAGCGAAGTCGAGCTCCGTAAACCGGAGATCGAACTGAGCGAGCTGGGGTACGGCGACATGCACCCCGACACCCTGATGTCGCCGCGCATCGCACCGCCGATGATCGGCCTCGGGCTGCTGGAAGCCATCCCAGAGGAAGCGCTGCTGGCCAATGCCGACCCCGACGATCGCAATGGCGACGGCATTTCCGGCCGACCCAATCGGGTGTTCGACCAGACCAGCCGGCAGACCGTCATCGGCCGTTTCGGCTGGAAGGCCGGCCAGCCAAGCCTCAACCAGCAGAACGCCGACGCCTTCTTCAACGACATGGGACTGTCCACCAGCCTGTTCAGCGGCAGCAGCTGCACCGAGCGGCAGGTCGAATGCCGGGCGATGCCCGACGGCGGCGAGCCTGAGGTAAGCGACAACATCCTCGCCCAGGTGCTGTTCTACACGCGCAACCTCGGCGTACCGGCACGGCGCAACGTTGGTGATCCGCAGGTACTGGCCGGCAAGACACTGTTTCACCGCGCCGGCTGCCACGGCTGCCACGTACCACAGTTCACCACCGCCGCCGATGCCGCGGAGCCCGAGCTGGCCAATCAGGTGATCCGCCCCTATACCGACCTGCTGCTGCACGACATGGGCGAAGGCCTGGCCGACCACCGCCCCGAGTTCGAGGCCAGCGGCCGCGAGTGGCGCACTCCACCGCTGTGGGGCATCGGCCTGACCAAGACGGTCAGTGGACATACCCAGTTCCTGCATGACGGGCGCGCCCGCAACCTGCTCGAAGCCATTCTCTGGCACGGCGGCGAAGCGGAGCGATCGCGCCAGATCGTGCTGGGCTTCGATCAGGACGAACGCAACGCACTGCTGAGCTTCCTCGAGTCGCTCTGAGTGAACCCATGTATCCATGCTTTCCCGGCGCGAGAGCGCTGCAAACCGGCAATGCCGACGAGGACACCATGATTCGTTCCAACACCCTGCGCATGGCCAGCGGCGGTCTGTTGACAGCCCTGCTGCTGAGCGCCTGCACGCCTGCCGATCCGCAGGCCGAAACCAGCAAGGCGCTGACCGATGGCGTCCTGCTGCCCGCCTACACCCACTGGGCCGAAACCGACCGTCGCCTGGCGGCCAGCGCCATCGCCTACTGCGCCGACAACCAGACCCTCGAAGAGGCGCGCGAAGCCTTCGTCCATGCGCAGACGGCCTGGGCCGGCCTGCAACCCTTGCTGATAGGCCCGATGGGCGAAGGCAACCTGGCCTGGCAGGTGCAGTTCTGGCCGGACAAGAAAAACCTGGTCGCGCGTCAGGTCACGGCCCTGCTCGGGGCCAAGCCCAACCTAACGCAGGCCGATCTGGACGGTGCCAGCGTCGTCGTACAGGGTCTCAGCGCCTACGAGTACGTTCTCTTCGACAAGACGATCGATCTCGGCGACAGCGCAACCAAGGCCCGCTACTGCCCGCTGCTGACATCCATTGGTGAACACCAGCAGCAGCTTGCCGCCGGCGTGCTGCAGCAGTGGGAAGACAAGGACGGCATGGCCGACCAGCTGCGCAGCTTCCCCAACGAGCGCTATGCCGAGCCAAGCGAGGCGATCGCCGAGCTGCTGCGAGTCCAGGTCACCGCCCTCGATGGCCTGAAGAAGAAGCTCGGCGCCCCGCTCGGTCGACAGACCAAGGGCCATCCGCAGCCTTACCAGGCCGAGGGCTGGCGCAGCGACACCACGCTGGCCAGCATCGCCGCAGCGGTCAAGGGTGCCGAAAGCCTCTGGCTAGGCGCCGACAACAACGGCCTGCGTTCGCTACTGCCTGCCGAGCAGGCGGACCTGGCCCAGCGCATCGACGCCGCTTACGCCCAGCTGCTGCAGCACCTGGGCGGGCTGACGCAACCATTCGGCGCGCTGCTGGCAGACGAACAGGGCCGCAGCGAACTGGATGCGCTCTACCAAGGCATCGACCGTCTGCATCGCCTGCACCAGCAGGAGCTGGCCCGCGCCCTCGGCGTGCAGATCGGCTTCAACGCTCACGACGGGGACTGAGATGAAACGTCGAACCCTGCTCGGTCTGGGTGGCGCCGTGCTCGCGGCAAGTGGTATCGCGGGCTGGAGTCTGAGCCGTCATGGCGGGCAGCCGGTGCTGCTCTCCGCACGCAACGATCAGCAGGGACGGCACTATGCCGTCGGCTATCGGCTCGACGGGAGCCAGGTGTTCGCCACCCCGGTCGCCGAGCGCTGCCATGACGTGTATCCGCATCCCTACCTGCCGCTGGCAGTGTTCGTCGGTCGGCGCCCTAGCCGCGAGAGTTACCTGATCGATTCGCGTGACGGACGCCTGCTGCAGGTGCTGGCGTCGCCACCCGACCGGCACTTCTATGGCCACGGCGTGTTCCACCGCGATGGCGAATGGTTCTACACCACCGAGAACGACACCCGCGACGCCGGCCGTGGCGTGCTTGGTGTCTACCGCCTGCAAGGCCGAGAGCTGGTGCGCGTCGGCGAGCACGCGACCCATGGCATCGGCCCCCACCAGCTGCTGTGGATGCCGGATCACGAAACCCTGGTGATCGCCAACGGCGGCATCCGCACCGAGGCCGACAGCCGCGAGATGATGAATCTCGACGCCATGGAGCCGAGCCTGGTGCTGCTGCGTCGCGACGGCAGCCTGGTCAGCAAGGAACAACTGCCGGAGCGCATGAACAGCGTGCGCCACCTCGCCGTCGCCGCCGACGGCACGGTCGTCAGCGGCCAGCAGTACGAAGGCGACCCGATGGACCGCGTGCCGCTGCTGGCGATCAAGCGGCCCGGGCAGCCCTTCCAGCACTTCCCGCTGGGCGAGGCGCAGCGGCAGATCATGAACCAGTACACCGCCAGTCTCGCCATCCACGACGAGCTGCGGCTGCTGGCCGTCACCGCGCCACGCGGCAACAAGGTGTTCATCTGGGACCTGGGCAGTGCCGCGCTGCGCCAGGAGGCTCACCTGCCCGATTGCGCCGGCGTCGCGGCAGTCGCCGAGGGCTTCGTGGTCAGCTCCGGACAGGGCCGCTGCCGCCTGTTCGACTGCCGCGGCGAGCGTTTCACCAGTACGCCGCTGCAGATGCCGGCAGGGCTCTGGGACAACCATCTGCGCATCGTCTAGCTCAAGAAACACGTCACCCGGCCGATGTGCTGGGCAACGGCAGGGATGCTCATTGACGTTTTCTCAAACGACGAGACCTTGCCCATGCTCCAGAAGTCCCTGCGCGCGCAGATCCTCGCGCTGATCGGCGGCAGCCTGCTGCTGACCCTCCTCATCGCCCTCGGCTGCATCCGCATGCTCAGCAGCGATATCGACCAATTCCAGACGCTGCTCGACGGGCCCCTGGCTGAGCTGCAACTGATCGACGAGGCCAACCTCGAGTTCAAGGTGCAGGTGCAGGAATGGAAGAACGTGCTGCTGCGCGGCAAGCAGCTCGAAAATCGCAACCGCTACTGGAGCCAGTTCGAGGCACAGGAAGCCAAGGTGCAGAAGGTTCTTGGCGATCTGCTCGTGCTGAGTGCCGACGAACCGGAGCTGGCCGGACAGATCGAGCGCCTGCGCAACGAGCATCGAACGCTGGGCGGCGCCTACCGCAAGGGCCTGGACGCCTTCATCGCCGCCGGCAGCGACCCCCTTGCCGGTGATGCTGCAGTGGCCGGGATCGACCGAGCCACCAGCGCCCAGCTCAGCGAACTGGTCAAGCAGCTGCATGCGGCCGCCAGGCAGCGTTCGGAGGCGATACAGGCCGATGCCGAAGCCACCGCGCTGCTCGGCCCGGTCATCATGATCCTGGCCGGCGTGGTGGTGGCGCTACTCAGCCTGTGGCTGGTCAATCGACGCATCATCGAGCCGATCCGCACGCTGATCGAGCACATCGCGCGTCTCAGCCAGGGCAAGTTCGCCGAGCGGGTGGACGCCAGCCGCGCCGACGAACTCGGCCGACTCGCGGTTGCCGCCAACGTGCTGCGCGATTTTCTCGCCGATACCTTCACCCGCCTACAGCAGAGCACCTCCAATCTGGACAGCGCCAGCGGCGAACTGAACGCCATCGCCAGGCTGATGGCCGATGGCGCCCGCGAGCAGTTCTCGCGCACCGATCAGGTCGCCACTGCCATGCACGAGATGTCGGCAACTGCCCAGGAAGTCTCGCGCCATGCCGCCGAAGCGGCGCAGGCCGCCGATGCCGCCGATCACGCCGCGCAACAGGGCGAGGCGGTGATGCGCGGCACCATCGCCAGCATCACCGACATGAGCAGCGAAATCGCCAGCACCGCCGAGGTCATTCGCCGGCTAGAGGGCGACAGCGGTCGGATCGGCAAGGTGCTGGAAGTGATCCGCGGCATCGCCGATCAGACCAACCTGCTGGCGCTCAATGCAGCCATCGAGGCGGCCCGTGCCGGCGACGCCGGCCGCGGTTTCGCCGTGGTGGCCGACGAGGTGCGCACCCTGGCCCAGCGCACCGCCGAATCCACCGCCGAGATCCACCAGATCATCGATACCGTGCAGACCGGCGCAAGCAATGCGGTGCGTGCCATCGAGAGCGGCCAGGTGCGCAGCGAACAGGGGGTCGGCCAGGTGACCGAGGCCGGACTGATGCTGCAACGCATCACCGAGGCCGTGGAGGCGATCCGCGACATGAACCGGCAGATCGCAACCGCGGCCGAGGAACAGACAGCGGTGGCCGAGGACATCTCGCGCAACCTCACCGAGATCACCTCCATCGCCACCATCAACCAGCAGAACGTCGAACGCACCGAAACCGCCAGTCAAAACCTGCACGGCCTGTCGGCGCAGCTCACCGAGGTCACCCGCCGCCTCGCTGGCTGACGATCAGCGGGGCGGCCCGACAGCCTGTCGCCCGCCCCGCCTTTCGGTGGCCCTGCGCGCCCTCTCCCCCTTTACTTGCTTCCGATTCGGGGCTAAGTTCCTCCCTCCCCGGTCCGGCTGCGCCAGTGCAGCCACCGTCCAAGCGACGCTGACCGGACGTTCGAACGGCTGCCTCGATCACGGCAGTAGACAGCCGGCTCACATCTCCAAGGAAATCGGAAAATGTTGCGCCGCATGCTGTTTATGCTGGGCGCGGTGGTCGTCGTCGTTGCGATCCTTGCCGCACTCAAGTTCAACTCGATCTATCAACAGATTCAGCAGTTCCAGGCACCCAAGCCGGCGATCGATGTCGAGGCGGAAGTTGCCCGGCGCATGGACTGGCAGAGCCGCCTGCCGGCGATCGGCACGCTCAAGGCATCGCAGGGCATCGACCTCAGCGTCGAGATCGCCGGCACCATCACCGACGTGCAGTTCCAGTCCGGCGAGAAGGTCAGCAAGGGCCAGGCCATCGTGCTGCTGGACAGCGAAATGGAGCAGGCCAGCCTGGTCAGCGCCGAGGCGGACCTCAGCCTGGCCCGCCTGGAGTTCCAGCGCGCCCGCAGCCTGCTGGATCGCCAGGCCATCTCCCGCAGCGAATACGACCGTCTCAATGCCCAGTCGCAGAAGGCCGAGGCCAGCGTCGCCCAGCTGCGTGCCAGCCTGGCGAAGAAGCGCATCCTCGCACCCTTCTCCGGCACCATCGGCATCCGCCAGGTGGATGTGGGTGATTACATCGCTGCCGGCACGCCCATCGCCACGCTGCAGGACCTCTCCACGCTCTACGTCGACTTCTTCCTGGCCGAACAGCACGTACCGCTGCTGGCGCTCGGGCAGAAGGTGCAATTGCGCGTGGCGGCCTACCCGGACGAGCGTTTCGAAGGCGTGATCAGCGCGCTGAACCCGAAGGTGGAAACCACAACCCGCAACGTGCAGGTCCGCGCCGAACTGGCCAACCCCGACGGTCGTCTGTTGCCTGGCATGTTCGCCGACCTGCAGGTCCTGTTGCCGACCGAAAACGCGCAGGTGGTTGTGCCGGAAACGGCCATCACCTACACGCTGTACGGCAACTCGGTGCTGCTGGTGACCGAGGGCACGCCTCCTGAAGGGGTCAACCGCGACGAGCCGTACCTGTTGGTCGAGCGCCGCTTCGTCACCACAGGCGAGCGTCGCGACGGCCTGGTGGTGGTCCTCGACGGCCTGGAAGGCGGCGAACAGGTGATCACCGCCGGCCAGCTCAAGCTCGACAGCGGCACCCATGTCGCCATCGCCGAGAACCGCACGCTCAAGCTCGACGGCGCCGAGCCGGCGTCCGAATAAGGGGCCTGCCGCTCCGGCGGCAGCGCCACATCGAACAGTTCCAGGGACTTGCCCATGGCCTTCACCGATCCCTTCATCCGCCGCCCAGTACTGGCGAGCGTCATCAGCCTGCTGATCGTGCTGCTCGGCATCCAGGCCTTCAACAGCCTGACCATCCGCCAGTACCCGCAGATGGAAAGCGCACTGATCACGGTGACCACCGCCTACCCCGGCGCCAACGCCGAAACCATTCAGGGCTATATCACCCAGCCGTTGCAGCAGAGCCTTGCCAGCGCCGAAGGGGTGGACTACATGACCTCGGTCAGCCAGCAGAACGCCTCGGTGATCTCGGTCTACGCGCGCATCGGCGCCGACACCGATCGCCTCTACACCGAGCTGCTCAGCCAGGCCAACTCGGTCAAGAACCAGCTGCCGCAGGACGCCGAGGACCCGGTGCTGAACAAGCAGGCGGCCGATTCCACTGCGCTGATGTACATCAGCTTCTACAGCGACCAGCTGTCCAACCCGCAGATCACCGACTACCTGTCGCGAGTCATCCAGCCCAAGCTGGCGACGCTGCCGGGCATGGCCGAGGCGGAGATCCTTGGCAACCAAGTGTTCGCCATGCGCCTGTGGCTGGACCCGGTGAAGCTGGCAGCCTACGGCGTCTCCGCGGGCGAAGTGAACGAGGCGGTGCGCAAGTACAACTTCCTCTCGGCAGCCGGCGAAGTGAAAGGCCAGTACGTGGTCACCAGCATCAACGCCGACACCGAGCTGAAGACGCCGGAAGCGTTCGCCGCCATCCCGCTCAAGACCCAGGGCGACAGCCGCGTCCTGCTGGGTGACGTGGCACGGGTGGAGATGGGCGCCGAAAGCTACAACTCGATCAGCTCGTTCGACGGTATTCCCTCGGTCTATATCGGTATCAAGGGCACGCCCAGCGCCAACCCGCTGGACGTGATCAAGGAAGTGCGCGCGATCATGCCGCAGATCGAGGCACAACTGCCGCCGGGCCTGAAGGCGACCATCGCCTACGACGCCACCGAATTCATCCAGGCGTCCATCGACGAGGTGGTGAAGACCCTGGCCGAGGCCGCGGTGATCGTCATCGTCGTGGTCTTCCTGTTCCTCGGCTCGCTGCGCACGGTGCTGATTCCGGTGGTGACCATCCCGTTGTCGATGATCGGTGTGCTGTTCTTCATGCAGGCGATGGGCTACTCGATCAACCTGCTGACGCTGCTGGCCATGGTGCTGGCGATCGGCCTGGTGGTGGACGATGCCATCGTCGTGGTGGAGAACATCCACCGGCACATCGAGCAGGGAAAATCGCCGTTCCAGGCGGCGCTCGACGGCGCCCGGGAGATCGCCATGCCGGTGGTCTCGATGACCATCACCCTGGCCGCGGTCTATGCTCCCATCGGCTTCCTGCAGGGGCTGACCGGTGCGCTGTTCCAGGAGTTCGCCCTGACCCTGGCCGGCGCCGTGCTGATTTCCGGTGTGGTGGCGCTGACGCTATCGCCGATGATGTGTTCGAAGCTGCTGCGCCACGAAGAGAACCCCAGCGGCTTCGCCCATCGCCTGGATGAGCTGTTCGAACGCCTCAAGCAGCGCTACCAGCGCGCCCTGCACGGCACCCTCAACACCCGCCCGGTGGTCCTGGTGTTCGCCGTGCTGGTGCTGGCACTGATTCCGGTGCTGCTGATGTTCACCGAGAGCGAACTGGCGCCCGAGGAGGACCAGGGTATCGTCTTCATGATGGCCAGCGCACCGAAGACCGCCAACCTGGACTACCTGAACGCCTACACCGACCAGTTCCTGGAGATATTCAAGAGCTTCCCGGAGTACTACTCCTGGTTCCAGATCAACGGCTTCGATGGCGTGCAGAGCGGCATTGGCGGCTTCCTGCTCAAACCCTGGGACGAGCGCGAACGCTCGCAGATGGAAATCCTGCCCGAGGTACAGGCCAAGCTCGATCGCCTGCCCGGCCTGCAGATCTTCGGTTTCAACCTGCCTTCGCTGCCCGGCACCGGCGAAGGCCTGCCGTTCCAGTTCGTGATCAATACCGCCAACGACTACGAAACGCTGCTGCAGGTGACCGAGCGAATCCGCAAGCGCGCCGAGGAGTCCGGCAAGTTCGCCTTCCTCGATGTGGACTTGGCGTTCGACAAGCCGGAGATCGTGGTCGAGATCGACCGCGAGAAGGCCGCGCAGATGGGCGTCTCCATGGAAGACCTCGGCCTGACCCTGAGCACCCTGCTCGGCGAGGGTGAGATCAACCGCTTCACCATCGAGGGCCGCAGCTACAAGGTCATCGCCCAGGTCGAACGCGCCTACCGCGACAACCCCGACTGGCTGAGCAACTACTACGTGCGCAACCAGCAGGGCCAGATGCTGCCGCTCTCGACCTTGATCAAGGTACGCGACCGCGCCCGGCCGACTCAACTCAAGCAGTTCCAGCAGCTCAACGCCGCGATGATCCAGGGCTTTCCCATCGTCAGCATGGGCGAGGCGATCGAAACGCTGCAGACCATTGCCCGCGAGGAAGCGCCGGAGGGCTTCAGCTTCGATTACGCCGGCGCGTCGCGGCAGTACGTGCAGGAAGGCAATGCGCTGTACCTGACCTTCGCCCTGGCACTGGCGGTGATCTTCCTGGTCCTGGCCGCACAGTTCGAGAGCTTCCGCGATCCGCTGGTGATCCTGGTCACCGTACCGTTGTCCGTGTGCGGGGCGCTGGTGCCGCTGTTCCTCGGCCTGTCGAGCATGAACATCTATACCCAGGTGGGCCTGGTGACGCTGATCGGTCTGATCAGCAAGCACGGCATCATGATCGTCGAGTTCGCCAACCAGCTGCGTCGTGAGCGCGGCCTGAGCCGCCGCGAAGCGGTGGAAGAAGCGGCGGCGATTCGCCTGCGGCCGGTGCTGATGACCACCGCAGCGACAGTGTTCGGCATGGTGCCGCTGATCATCGCCAGTGGGGCCGGCGCCGTCAGCCGGTTCGACATCGGCCTGGTGATCGCCACCGGGATGTCGGTGGGCACGCTGTTCACGCTGTTCGTGCTGCCTGCCGTCTATGAACTGCTGGCCAGACCGGACAAGGCACCGCAGTCGGCCGCCGCGCCCGGCATCGCCTGACGCCGGAGGCGTTAACGCATGCCTTGTGACAGGCCGTAGAGAAGCAGGAGCAGATCCTGATCGGGGCGCGCCGCCTCGAAGCGGGATTTGCTGCCTGGCGGCAACGGGCAATAGCTGCGGCTTTCGCTGCTCTGCACCAGTGTCGCTCCGGGCTCATTCCATGCCGCTACGCAAAGCGTGGTCACTCCGAGCGCGCCGATGAGGAACAATCCTCGAGCGATTTCCAGCTTCATGGCGTAAACCCTTGATTAGGCGGTGGTTAACTGACCGTAGCTCAGCTAGTTAATTCCTGCGTTCTTTTTGACGAACGGTCGAGGATGCACTGAACGGCACGCAAAAAAAACCCCGCACGAGGCGGGGTTCTTTTTATGGAGCCAAGGGGCCGGTCGGCTTACATCATGCCGCCCATGCCACCCATGCCGCCCATGTCCGGCATGGCCGGGGCCGGCTTGTCTTCTACCACTTCGGCAACCATGGCTTCGGTAGTCACCATCAGACCGCCGATGGAAGCAGCAGCCTGCAGCGCGGAACGAGTGACCTTGGCCGGATCGAGGATACCCATCTCGATCATGTCGCCGTAGGTGTCGGACGCAGCGTTGAAGCCGTAGTTGCCCGAGCCCTGCTTGACCTTGTCGACCACCACGCTCGGCTCGCCGCCGGCGTTGGCAACGATCTGACGCAGCGGAGCTTCGACGGCACGACGCAGCAGCGCGATACCGACGTTCTGGTCTTCGTTGTCACCCTTGAGCTCGGAGATGGCCTGCAGGGCACGTACCAGAGCCACGCCACCGCCAGGAACCACGCCTTCTTCAACGGCCGCACGGGTCGCATGCAGGGCGTCTTCGACGCGGGCTTTCTTCTCTTTCATCTCGACTTCGGTAGCGGCACCGACCTTGATCACGGCAACACCGCCAGCCAGCTTGGCCAGACGCTCTTGCAGCTTTTCCTTGTCGTAGTCGGAGGTGGTGTCTTCGATCTGCTTGCGGATCTGCGCCACACGAGCTTCGATGTCGGCCTGGGCACCAGCGCCGTCGATGATGGTGGTGTTTTCCTTGTTCAGCACGACACGCTTGGCGTTACCCAGGTGCTCCAGGGTAGCGGTTTCCAGGCTCAGGCCGACTTCTTCGGAAATCACGGTACCGCCGGTCAGGATGGCGATGTCCTGCAGCATGGCCTTGCGGCGATCACCGAAGCCCGGTGCCTTGACCGCAGCGACCTTGACGATGCCGCGCATATTGTTGACCACCAGGGTGGCCAGGGCTTCGCCTTCCACGTCTTCGGCAACGATCAGCAGCGGACGACCGGCCTTGGCGACGCCTTCCAGCACCGGCAGCAGTTCGCGGATGTTGGAGATCTTCTTGTCGACCAGCAGCAGCAGCGGGTTGTCCAGCTCGGCAACCATGGTGTCCGGCTTGTTGATGAAGTACGGCGACAGGTAGCCGCGGTCGAACTGCATGCCCTCGACAACGGACAGCTCGTTCTCGAAGCCCGAACCTTCCTCAACGGTGATCACGCCCTCCTTGCCCACGCGCTCCATGGCCTCGGCGATGATCTGGCCGATGGTCTCGTCGGAGTTGGCGGAGATGGTGCCGACCTGGGCGATGGCCTTGGAGTCGGTGCACGGCTTGGCCAGCTGCTTCAGCTCGGCGACGATGGCGATGGTCGCCTTGTCGATGCCGCGCTTCAGGTCCATCGGGTTCATGCCGGCGGCGACAGCCTTCAGGCCTTCGTTGACGATGGCCTGGGCCAGGACGGTGGCGGTGGTGGTGCCGTCACCGGCCTCGTCGTTGGTCTTGGAGGCAACGTCCTTGACCAGCTGGGCGCCCATGTTCTCGAAGCGGTCCTTCAGCTCGATTTCCTTGGCAACGGAAACGCCGTCCTTGGTGATGGTCGGAGCACCGAAGCTCTTCTCCAGCACCACGTTGCGGCCTTTCGGGCCGAGGGTCGCTTTCACCGCATCAGCCAGGACGTTCACACCGACCAGCATCTTCTTGCGTGCGGAGTCGCCGAATTTGACTTCTTTAGCAGCCATGTTGATTGATCCTCAATTCGTGAATTATGTACGGAGATTCGCGGTAATCAGGCTTCGATGACGGCGAGGATTTCGTTCTCGCTCATCACCAGCAGGTCTTCGCCGTCGACCTTGACGGTGTTGCTGCCGGAGTACGGGCCGAACACCACCTTGTCGCCGACCTTAACGGCCGGAGCGCGCACTTCGCCGTTGTCCAGCACACGTCCGGTACCGACAGCAACGACTTCGCCACGGTTCGGTTTCTCGGCAGCGGAGCCCGGCAGGACGATGCCGCCTGCGGTCTTGGTTTCTTCTTCGCTGCGACGAATCACGACGCGGTCATGCAGAGGACGAAGCTTCATTGTCGATCTCTCCTAGTAGAGTGGTTCCGTGCCGATGACCCTTCATCGGCGGGTTGGGCAAATCCGGCTGTGCCGGTTGCGGCCCGCAGTGCGAGCCGCAGAAGACGGACTGTCGAACACGACAGCGACCTTGCGGTGTCCGCTACATGCGGGCGTTCAAGAGCATTTCAAGGGGCGCGGATGAAATTTTCATGGCCGCAAATGAAAAACGGCATGCCTGCTGGCATGCCGGTTATCGAGCGAGCGGATCATTTGTCCTGGTCGCGTCGCTCCCATTCGCCCTCGATCACATTGGGCCGTTGCGGGTTGGCGCGGGCCTGCAAGTCGTCGGCGAAGGCGCGCTGACGGCGCATCTGCGCCTCCATGCGACGGTTGATCTGGCGGAACAGGAAGTTGCGTGTCGGCGGGAAGAGTACGATCAGCGCCAGCACGTCACTGATGAAGCCGGGCAGGAACAGCAAGCCACCGCCGATTGCCATCATCAGCCCCTGCAGCATTTCACGCTCGGGCAACTCGCCCCGCGCCAGGCGCTCGCGGGCGCGCCAGGCTGTGGCGAAACCGGCCAGACGCAGCAGCAGAACACCGGCAATGCCGCTGAGCACCAGCAGCAGGATGGTGGCCAGCGCTCCGATGGAGCTGCCGACCTTGATCAGTACGAACAGCTCGGCCAGCGGGAACAATAGAAACAGCACAAAGAAGATTCGCATCGATGGTCCTTGGCGGAAGATCAGCTTCCAGTCCTCTGTAGATGGCGGCATCCCGGGCCTAATTCAACCCGGGAGAGAAAAGGCCTGTAACCGGATTATGCGCAGCGCCGCTGAAGCCAAGCTGAACCGCGTCAGCGCCGCGCCATCGCCACCAGCGCCTGGCGCACCGCCCCCGGCGTCGAGCAGGGCTCGGGGAAGGCTATCCAGTGCAGTGCATGGCCGACACGCAGGTGGAAGCCTTCACTGTCGAAACCGGCCATTTGCGCTGGCGCACCCTGCGACAGCCCGGCCTGCTCGACATAGTGGGCGATGGCCGCTGCATGATCATCGTTCATGTGCTCAACCATGCCCCGCTCCACCTCGCCATTCTCGGCAGCGAAGGGATTGGCCAAGGCGACGTCGTCCAGCCAGTGAATTGCACCGAAACCACCGATGTAGCGCCAGCGCACCGGCTCCAGCACCCAGAAGTCGAAGTCATGTACGCGGTGGTAGTCCTGCGACTCGGGGAAGTAGCGGTAGTAGCGTTGCGCAGCCGCCTCGACCGCCGCCCCGTCGTCGAGCTGGCGGGCCTCGGCCAGCAGCGTGAGCCGGCCCGCTGCCTGGACGTCCTCGGCGGCGCGCTCACCGACCAGCAGCGAACAGCGCGCATCGGCCTTGAGATTGCGGGTGTGCTGGGCGATCCGACTGATCAGCAGCAGCGGCCAGCCACGCGCGTCCAGGCAATAGGGCACGACCGAGCCGAACGGAAAGCCGGGCATGGCCTGGGAATGGGTGGAGAGCACGCCGCGGTATTCCTTGAGCAGAAGTTGTCGGGCATGCTTGCGGGCTTCGGCGCTCACCTGTGGCTCCTCGATACGGTCCGGGACGACGGAGCGCCCAGCATAACGATTTCCCTGGCGGGCGTCGTTCCCGCTTAACAAGGACAACAAGGAGACGCGCATGCAACTGCAAGACAAGGTCATCATCGTCACTGGCGGCGGCCAGGGCCTCGGCCGTGCCATGGCCGAGCACCTGGCAGGCAGGGGCGCACGCCTGGCTCTGGTGGACCTCAACCAGGACCGTCTGGACGAAGCCGTGGCCGCCTGCAAGGCCGCCGGTGGCGAGGCCCGCGCCTACCTGTGCAACGTCGCCAGCGAGGAGCAGGTCTGCGAGATGGTCGCGCGTGTCGCCGAGGACTTCGGTGGCCTGCATGGGCTGGTCAACAATGCCGGCATCCTGCGCGACGGCCTGCTGCTCAAGGTCAAGGATGGCGAAATCAGCAAGATGAGCCTGGCCCAGTGGCAGGCGGTGATCGACGTCAACCTCACCGGCGTGTTCCTCTGCACCCGGGAAGTGGCAGCGAAGATGGTCGAGCTCAAGAGCGGAGGCGCGATCATCAACATCTCGTCGATCTCCCGCGCCGGCAACATGGGCCAGACCAACTACTCCGCGGCCAAGGCCGGTGTCGCCTCGGCCACCGTGGTCTGGGCCAAGGAGCTGGCGCGCTATGGCATTCGCGTGGCAGGGGTGGCGCCCGGCTTCATAGAGACCGAGATGGTCGCCAGCATGAAGCCCGAAGCGCTGGAGAAGATGACCGCCGGCATTCCCCTCAAGCGCATGGGCAAGCCGGCGGAGATCGCCCACTCGGTCGCCTACATCTTCGAGAACGACTACTACACCGGCCGCATCCTCGAGCTGGACGGCGGGCTGCGCCTCTGAACGAACCTGCAAACAAAAAGGCAGCCATCGGGCTGCCTTCTTTCTATAGACGGGAACGAATCGCCAGGGCTTACCAACCCACCCCGAAACCGATGCTGTAGCGAGTCTCGTCGAGGTCGCTGTCGGCACCGCTGATGATGTCTTTCTGCGCCTTCATGTTCAGCGAGGCCCAGTCGGTCACCTTGTAGCGCAGCCCGACTTCGGCATCCAGCGCGTAGTCGGCAACGTTCTCCAGCGGCTTGCCGAGCTCGCCAGTGCTGAACAGCTCGAACGTCTTGCCCACCAGATAGCGGTTGTAGTCCCACTTCACCGCGGCCAGGTAGAAGGCTTCCTTGTCGCCATCGGCGAACTGGTAGTCGCTGCGGTTGATCAGGCCGGCCAGGGAGAAGGCGCCCAGCTCGTTATCCCAGAACTGATAACCCGGACCGGTACCGATGGTGCGCTGGCGGCGGACGTCTTCGATCTGGTCGTGCTTGTAGCTCAGGCGCCCCTGCCAGAACCAGTGTTCGTCGAGGAAGCGGTCCAGCGCGTACTCGGCATCCCAGTTGTCGGTGACCGTCACGCCGTCGCGGTACTCGCGGTTGTAGTTGCCGGTGCCATTGTGCCGCCACAGGCCGTGACGCGCCTTGGTGTCGAAGGAGACGTCGTAGTCGTCGGTATCGGTCTCGGCACGCTTGTAGTCCATCGCCACGTCGACATTGCCCTTCCAGGTGAAATCCTGGATCAGCGGCTTGGGATGGATGATCTGGGTGATGCTCGCCAGCTCCACGGTGCGCGGCGCGGCACCGTTGACCAGAGTGACCTGGCCCTGCTCGGCCGCCTGCAGCGACTGGGCGACCTCACCGGTGACGTCATCCTGCTTGATCAGCAGCTTCTGGTCGCTTTCCAGCGTGGCAATCTGGTTCCACTTCAGCGGGATCGAGCCGCCATATTCGGTCTCGATGAGCAGCTTGCCGCCATCGAGCACGCTGATCTTGCCGGTGAGGCGATCGCCATTCTTCAGCCACACAGTGTCGGCGAGCGAAGGCAGGGCAACGGCGGAAAGGGTCGCGCAAAGCAGGGTTCTGGTGAGCATAAATGTGCTGGGATTATGGTCGAAGTCGGTTGAAAGGCTGGCATTATCCCTATGCATTCAGCTACAGCAAGCACAGACCGCCGAATGGATCACGAGTTCGGCGAGCCGACCTTCACCACCGACCGGAAGCTCTGCATGAATGACCACGCACCGCTGTTACCACCCGGTGCCGATGCCGAAACGCGGCGCACCGCCGTTTACCTGGTGATGTCACAGATCCCGCCGGGCAAGGTGGTGAGCTACGGCGAGCTGGCCGCCATGGCCGGCCTCGGCCGCGCCGCGCGCTGGGTTGGCCGCCTGATGTCGCAGCTGCCGGATGACACCAGCCTGCCCTGGCACAGGGTGATCGCCGCCGGCGGCCGCCTCAGCCTGCCAGCCGGTACAGCGGCCGGGCACGAGCAACGCATGCGGCTGCGCGCCGAGGGGCTGACCATCGTCAACGACCGCGTGGACATGCGTCGGCACGGCTGGCATTCGACGGAGCTCAACGGTTAGAGTGCGCCCTTCGTCCCATCAGCACAGAACCTTGATGTATGTCCCGTGATACCTGGCGCGATGCGCTAGCCGCCTACGCCAGTCCTGCCACGCTCGCCCTGTTGTTACTGGGGTTCGCAGCCGGTCTGCCGGCGGTCCTGGTGTTCTCCACCCTTTCGGTGTGGTTGCGCGAGGCGGGTGTTTCCCGGGAGACCATCGGCTTCGCCAGCTGGATCAGCCTGGCCTACGCCTTCAAATGGGTGTGGTCGCCGATGCTCGACCAGTGGCGATTGCCCTGGATCGGCTCGCTGGGCCGGAGACGTTCCTGGCTGGTGCTGTCCCAGGCGCTGATCGCCGTCGGCCTGATCGGCATGGCGCTGTGCAACCCGCAGCACAATCTCACCATGCTCATCGCCCTCGCCGTGGTGGTGGCGTTCTCATCGGCCACTCAGGACATCGCCATCGATGCCTACCGCCTGGAGATCGCCGAGGACAAGTTGCAGGCGACCCTTGCCGCCAGCTACATGACCGGTTACCGCATCGCCATGCTGCTGGCCAGCGCCGGTGCCCTGTTCCTCGCCGAATGGCTGGGCTCCAGCAACCTGAATTACGACCAGGCGGCATGGACCACCACCTACCTAGTCTTTGCCCTGCTCATCGTGCCAGGCCTGGTCACCAGCCTGGTGATCCGCGAGCCGGACGTCGCCGCGCCGCTACCCAACGAACCCTCGCGCTACACCTTCAATCATCAGCTGGCCGCGGTCGGGCTGCTGCTGGTGCTGCTGATCTCGGTGCCGGCAATGATCAACGCGCTGATCGCCCAGGCCTGGCCGCGCGCCACACTGTACGCACTGTTCATTCTCGGCAGCGTATCGCCGGTGGGCCGCGCGCTGTTCGTCCCGGTGCGCCACATTCTCGGCCAGGCCAAGGCGCGCCAGCGGCCGACACGCTTCGACTTCGCCCACCAGGCGGTATCGGTGATCGTGCTGATCATCCTGATGGTTTCCACCACCGGCATGTTCCAGTCCTACTGGGGCGGCTACTGGCCGCGCGGCACCATGTACCTCCTGATCTGCTGGGGCTGCCTGTCGGCGCCCGGGCGCATCCTGATGGGGCCGGTACTGACGCCGATCACCGACTTCATCGTGCGCTACCGCTGGCAGGCGCTGCTACTGCTCGGGCTGATTGCCACCTACCGGATGTCGGACACGGTGATGGGCGTGATGGCCAACGTCTTCTATATCGATCAGGGCTTCTCCAAGGACGAGATCGCCAGCGTCAGCAAGCTGTTCGGGCTGGTGATGACGCTGCTCGGCGCGGCCTTTGGCGGCCTGTTGATCGTGCGCTTCAGCATCCTGCCGATCCTGTTCATCGGCGGTGCGGCATCGGCCGCCACCAACCTGATGTTCATGCTGCTGGTGGAGATGGGCGCCAACCTGCAGATGCTGATCGTCACCATCTCCTGCGACAACTTCAGTGGCGGTCTGGCCTCCACCGCGTTCGTCGCCTACCTGTCGAGCCTGACCAACCTGAAGTTCTCGGCGACCCAGTACGCGCTGCTCAGCTCGCTGATGCTGCTGCTTCCGCGCCTGCTCGGTGGGTATTCCGGCGTCATGGTGGAGCACCTGGGTTACAGCAACTTCTTCCTGGTCACCGCCCTGCTCGGCATACCGACGCTGGTATTGATCGCCTGGCAATGGACCCGAACTCGCCAGCAGCCGCTTGACGGCGAGGGCGAAGGCGCCTCGGAGCGCAGCTGAAAACGACGAAGCCGGCAGATGCCGGCTTCGCTTCGTTTGCAAAGGGTGATCAATGCTGCACGAGGTGCACCACGCGCTGCGGGAATGGAATCCCGACGCCCGCGGCGGTCAGGCGCTCCTTGGCCTGCTCGGTAAAGCTGAAGGTCACCGGCCAGAAGTCAGCGGTCGCCACCCAGACGCGCAACGACAGGTTCACCGAACTGTCACCGAGCCCCGTCACGAATACCACCGGCTCGGGCTCGCGCAACACTCGCGGGTCCTCGGCGATCTCCAGCAGGATCTGGCGGGCCAGCTTGATGTCGCTGCTGTAATCGATGCCGATGTTGATATCGGCACGGCGGCGCGGCTCACGGGAAAAGTTGGTGATATGGCCATTGGAGAGCGCGCCGTTGGGCACCACCACGGTCTTGTTGTCTCCGGTCTTGAGCACCGTATGAAAGATCTGGATGGAGTTGACGGTGCCCGCGATACCTTGCGCCTCGATCCACTCGCCAACGCGAAACGGGCGGAACAGCAGGATCAGCACGCCGCCCGCGAAGTTCGCCAGGCTGCCCTGCAATGCCAGGCCAATGGCCAGACCCGCGGCGCCGATCACGGCGATGAACGAGGTGGTTTCGACGCCGATCATCGATGCCACGCTGACCAGCAGCAGCACCTTGAGCACCACGCTGGCCAGGCTGCCGATGAAGCCATGCAGGGTCGGGTCCACCTGACGGCGCTGCAGCAGACTGCTGACCTTGGCGGTGAGGGTGTTGATCAGCCACCAGCCGAACAGGAAGGTCAGCAGCGCCAGCGTGACCTGGGCGCCGTACTGCAGCGCGACCGGCAGCCAGGCTTCGGAAAGATCGACCAGATAGTCGACGGAGAGGTCCATGGAGATACTCCTTCGCAGGATCGGTGTCCGCGCAGCCGGGACACCGAGGAAAGCGGGGGGTTGATGCGTGCGCCGAAGCGCGGCGGGAATCAGTCGCGGAAGTTGTTGAACTGCAGCGGCATGCCGAACTCGTGGCCACGCAGCAGGGCGATGGCCTCCTGCAGATCGTCGCGCTTCTTGCCGGTCACGCGGACCTGTTCACCCTGAATCGCTGCCTGCACCTTGAGCTTGGCATCCTTGATATGGGCGACGATCTTTTTCGCCAGCTCCTTGTCGATCCCTTCGCGCAGCACCGCTTCCTGTTTCATGGTCTTGCCGGAAGCGTAGGCATCCTTGACTTCGAGGCACTGGATATCGATCTTGCGTTTGACCAGGCTCAACTTGAGGATCTCGAGCATCTGCTCCAATTGGAACTCGGCTTCTGCCGTCAGCTGCACGGTCAGGTCCTTCTGCTCGAAGCTGCCTTTGCCGCGCAGGTCGTAACGTCGATCCAGTTCCTTGATCGCGTTGTCGATCGCGTTGGTGACTTCGTGCTTGTCCAGTTCGGACACCACGTCGAACGAGGGCATGGGATTCCTCCACTATGTTGCGCGACGGGCCGCATGAGCCGAGCGCGCGTGTCTTGACGGTTAAGAAAGCGCGGTCATTATAGCGATTCGACGTGTCAGCGCCCGCCCCCGGAGTGACAGGACGTCCCCCTCCAACTCATTGAGCTCGCCATGCCCAACCCCCAGCTGAGCATCCTCGTCGTCGACGATGCCAAATTCTCCAGCGTCATGATCGGCCGCGCGCTGAGCAAAGCCGGCTATCAGGACGTACGCTTCGCCAGCAGCGCTGCCGATGCCCTCGCGCAGCACGCCCAGCGTCCCGCCCACGTTCTGTTGGCGGACTGGCTGATGCCGGAAATGGACGGCCTGGAGCTCACCGGCCAGATTCGTCAGCGCGACGCCAGCAGCGGCCACTACAGCTACATCATCCTGCTCACCGGTCGCGAGAGCGAAAATGCCCTCGGCGAGGCCTTCGACCACGGCGTCGACGACTTCATCAGCAAGTCGACGATGAACGAGCAGCTGCTGCCGCGCATCTACGCAGCCGACCGCCTGTGCGCCTCCCTGCAGCGCCTGAAGCAGGAAAATCACCAACTGGCGGAAAACGTCGCCAGCCTTGAACAGCAGAGCCTGTTGGACCCGCTGACCGGATTGGGCAATGCCCGTTATCTGCACCAGCAGTTGGCCGCCAGCCTGCGCCAAGTGGAAAGCCGCGGCACGGCACTGTGCTACCTGCAGATCGGCCTGCCCGACGCCGGAGTGCTGAACGAACGTTACGGCGAAGCCGGTTATGCCGAGATCCTGCGTGCCATCGCCGGGCGTTTGCAGCAGCTGGTCCGGCCGCTGGATGTGGTGTGCCGGATCGACGACAAGCAGTTCGGGCTGCTGGCGCTGATCGACGATCTGAAAGGCTGCTCGCCGAGCAGCTTCAAGCGCCTGCACGAAGGGCTCAACCTGCGGGCGCTGAAGACCAGCGAAGGCTTCGTCTCGATCAAGGCCGGCATCAGCCTGGTCAGCCTCGACGCCGAAGCGCTGCCGGTGACGCCCCAGGCCATCATCGAACGTGCGGCAACCCTGCTGCCCAGCGCTTACAGCACCGGGCGTATCGTTCCGCTGCGCCTGAAGCAGCCGGCCTGAGGCGATGACCTGGCACGTTCTCGGCGCAGGCGCGCTCGGCAGCCTCTGGGCTACCCGTCTGGCCAGAGCGGGGCTGCCGGTACGTATCATCCTGCGTTCGGCCGAACGCCTCGCCGAGTACCGGCAGGCCGGCGGCCTCACACTCGAGGAGGCAGGCCAGACCAGCCAGCAGGCGATAACGGCGGAACTGCCGGACGCCCCCATGCCTATCCAACGCCTGCTGGTCGCCTGCAAGGCTTACGATGCGGAGCCCGCCATCGCACAGCTGGAAGCCCGCCTGGCGCCCGGTTGCGAGATCCTCCTGCTGCAGAACGGCCTGGGCAGCCAGCAGGCCATCGCCGAGCGGTGGCCGTTGGTACGCTGCATCTTCGTCTCCAGCACCGAAGGCGCCTACCGGGACGGACCGACGCGCGTCGTGTTCGCCGGCCGCGGACAGAACTGGCTGGGCGACCCCGATGGCGGCTGCGCCCCCGGATGGTTGGGTGAACTCGACCGGGCCGGCATCCCCAATGCCTGGAGCGACGACATCCTCGGCCGACTGTGGCGCAAGCTCGCGCTGAACTGCGCGATCAATCCGCTCACCGTCCTCCACGACTGCCGCAATGGCGAGTTGCGCCAGCACCGCGCTCAGCTCGCCGCGCTCTGCAACGAACTCTCGCGGCTGCTCGCTGCCTGCGGCCAGCACGCGGCAGCCGAGGAGCTGGAAAGCGACGTTTGGCGAGTAGTCGAAGCGACCGCCGCCAACTACTCATCGATGCACCAGGATGTCCGGCTCGGCCGCCGCACCGAAATCGCCTACCTGCTTGGCCATGCCTGCACAACCGCCGATGCGCTGGGCGTCGCCGTTCCGAGGCTGCACGATCTGCATGACCGTCTGCGGGAGTACCTCGGCCTGCGCGGATTGCCCACGGACTGAGCGACGGCTACCCTGCTGAAACCCTCCGCCAAGCCGTGCCCGTTCCATGAAGCTGCGTCAGCGCCTCGAAAATCTCCCGGTCGGCCGCAAGCTGCTGCTCGCCCTGCTCGTCCTGCTCGCCGCCGTGCTGCTGGTATCCAACCTCACCTTCATCAGTGCCGCCTACTGGATCTCGCGGCAGAGCGTCGCCCCGCAAGCCATGCACACGCTTGGCGAACTCTTCGCCACCGAGGAGCTGAGCAGCCGCGCCCTGTCCTCGCCCGAGGCAGCCAGCGAGTTGCTCAGGCGCCTGGACGGCTATGCTCCGCTGCGCGCAGCAGTGATTTACGACCGCGACGGCAACAGCCTTGCGCAGCTGCAGCAGGGTGAGCGGCTGCGGCTGCCGGAGCGGATCGACAAGGTCGCCGACTGGCGTGCTGGCGAAATCCGCGCCAACCTGCTGGTCAGGCTACCGCAAGCGGACGGCAGCGCCGGGCATCTGCTGATGGTGGCCAGCAGCGAACTGCCAGGCGCGTTCTACACCGGCACGCTGACGGCGAGCCTGGCCATTCTGGTAGCCAGTCTGCTGCTCTGGATTCTGGTGGCGCGTCAGATCCGCCAGCTCATTACCCGGCCGATTCGCGATCTGGAGGCGCTGTCGCGCCAGGTCACCCGCGAGGAGGACTATTCGCTGCGCGCCAAGCCCGGCAACCAGGACGAGATCGGTCGCCTCGCCGATGCCTTCAACACCATGCTGTCGCGCATGGAAGCCCGTGAGCAGCAGCTCAAGCGCGCCCGTGACGACGCCCAGGAAGCCTTCGACCATGCCCAGGGTCTGGCCGAGGAAACGCGCCACTCCAACCGTAAACTGGAGCTGGAAGTGCAGGTGCGCAGCAAGATCGAACAGAAGCTCACCGGCTTCCAGAAGTACCTCAATAGCATCATCGACTCGATGCCCTCGGCGCTGATCGCCCTCGACGAGCAGCTCTACGTCACCCAATGGAATCAGGAAGCCAGCGCCCTTTCCGGCACGCCGCTGGACGATGCGCTGAATCAGCCGGTATTCGTCGCCTTCGAGCCGCTCAAGCCCTTCCTCACGCAGATCCGCCGCAGCTCCGAGCAGCATGTGGTGGAAAAGATCGAAAAAGTGACCTGGCTGCGCAACGACGAGCCACACCACTACGCGCTCACCTGCTATCCACTGACCGGCGGCGGCGGTCGTGGCGTGGTGATCCGCATCGACGACATCACCCAGCGCATCAACATGGAAGAAATGATGGTGCAGTCGGAGAAGATGCTTTCGGTGGGCAGCCTGGCGGCCGGCATGGCTCACGAGATCAACAACCCCCTCGGCGCCATCCTGCACAACGCCCAGAACATACGTCGCCGGCTCTCCGCCGAGCTCGAGCGCAATCGCGAAGCGGCCGAGGAAACCGGGGTGCGCCTGGAGGCAGTCAACCAGTACCTGCAGCGCCGCGAGGTGCCGCAGCTGCTCGATGGTATCCAGCAGGCCGGCTCGAGGGCCGCGAAGATCGTCAGCCACATGCTCAGTTTCAGTCGCATGAGCAACCGCCAACTGGCCGACTGTCATTTGCCGGTGCTGATCGACCAGGCACTGGAGATCGCCGGAAACGACTTTGCCCTGATGGAAGGCTTCGACTTCAAGGCCATCGATATCGTCCGTGACTTCGACCCGCGCGTGGATCGGGTGCCCTGCATCGGCAACGAGCTGGAGCAGGTGCTGCTCAATCTGCTGAAGAACGCGGCCCAGGCCATCCATGCGCACCACAGCGGTGAGCCCGGGCAGATCATTCTGCGTACCCGGCTGAACCCGCCGTGGGCGGAAATCCAGGTGGAGGACAACGGCGGCGGCATCCCCGAGAACGTGCGCAAGCGCATCTTCGAACCTTTCTTCACCACCAAGGAAGTCGGCCAGGGAACCGGACTGGGCCTTTCCGTTTCGTATTTCATCATCACCAACAATCACCAGGGCCAGATGGAGGTGCAGTGCCAACCCGGCCACGGCACCACCTTCACCCTGCGACTGCCGCTAAGCTCGCCCGTCGAGCCGACTGCGACCTGAACAAGGAAAAACCATGGGCAATCGACTATCCAAGATCTACACCCGCACCGGCGACAGCGGCGAAACCGGCCTGGGCGACGGCCGTCGGGTCGCCAAGGATCACCCCCGCGTCGAGGCCATGGGCGAAGTCGATACGCTCAACAGCCAGCTCGGCCTGCTGCTTGCCGAGCTGGCCGATGCGCAGGTGCAGTGGCCGGCGCTCGATGAGCTGATCAGCGTGTTCGGCCCGTGCCAACACCGCCTGTTCGATCTTGGCGGCGAGCTGGCGATGCCCGACTACCAGGCGCTGCAGGAAAGCGAGATCGAGCGCCTGGAGCAGGCCATCGACCGTTGGAACCAGGAGCTGGGCCCGCTCAAGGAGTTCATCCTGCCGGGCGGTTCGCGACTCATCGCCCTCGCCCACCTGTGCCGCAGCGTGACGCGCACTGCCGAACGCCGGTGCCAGCAGCTCAATGCCAGCGAAACCGTGCGCCCGGTGCTGCTGGCCTATCTGAACCGGCTGTCCGATGCGCTGTTCGTCGCCGCCCGCCTGATTGCGCGGCGCCAGGGGTGTGGCGAGATCCTCTGGCAACCCGCCGCCGCGGCAGCCGGCGCGGATGACTGAGCACCGCGTGGATCAACAGGCGCGACGGCGCGACGGGCTGCATGCGGCCTGGGAAGCCTTCATCGTTCTGCTGGTCTGCGTGAACCTGGCGCTGATCCTGTTCGACAGCCTGTTCGCGCTGCAGCCGGTCAACACGGCCCTTGCCAGCCTGATGCCGCAGCTGCACGAGCGCTATCAGCAAAGCATCCACGTCAACTTCCAGTACATCGACCTGGCCTTCGTCGCGGTCTTCCTTCTCGACGTGCTGCTCGGCTGGACGGTCGCGCTGTTCGAGCGCCGTTATGCGCGCTGGTACTACTACCCGTTCGCTCACTGGTATGACGTGCTCGGCTGCATTCCGCTGGCGGGGTTCCGCTGGCTGCGGGTACTGCGGGTTGGCAGCCTGCTCATTCGCCTGCAGCGTCTGGGCCTGATCGACATGCGCCGGTGGGCCGTCTATGGGCTGTTCAGCCGTTATTACTACCTGCTGATCGAAGAGCTTTCCGACCGGGTGATGGTGCGCCTGTTCGGCCGTCTGCAGCAGGAGATCGGCGCCAGTGACGACCTCTCGCGGCGTCTTCTGCAGGAGGTGGTCCGACCGCGCAAGCAGCGCGTGCTCAACGACCTGTCGCGGCGTCTGCAAGGCATGCTGGAAACCGGCTACCGCGACAATCGCGGCGCCATCGAAGGCTACGTCAGCCAGCTGATCCACCAGGCGCTGCAGGACAATCCGGAAATGCACAGCCTGCGCCGCCTGCCGCTGGGCAATCGCCTGGCCAGCACCCTCGACGATGCCCTCGGCGATATCGCCGCACGGCTGATGCAGGGCGCCGTGGAGGGCATGCGCGGCCCGCAGTTCCAGGCGTTGGCGGCCAATCTCGCCGACGAGTTCTTCGATGCCTGGGTCTATCAGGACGAGCACACCGATCTGGCATTGGAGGAGCTGCTGGTGGATGTGATCGAGGTGCTCAAGCAACAGGTTCTCGACCGCCGCTGGAGCCGCTTCGTCGGCCCGACACCGCCCGCCACGCCGCCGGGTTGAAGCGGACAACCGTCGCTCAGCCGCCCGCCTCGCCCTCTTCGACCGGCTTGAAGCCGATCGGCGACTTCTCGTCGAGGCGCGCGCCGACGATCATTTCGGTCGCCCAGTTCACCAGGATGGACGTATAGGCCTCCTGGCAGCGCTCACTGCTCAGCGCGTGGTCGGCGCCATCGATGATCCGATGGGTCAGTGAATGAGTGGAATGAAAGGCGGCGCGATAGCTCATGATCGTTTCGTGAGGCACGAAGGTATCGTGCTCGGACTCGACGATCAGCACGTCGCCGCGGAATGCCGCGCAGGCCGCCAGTGCACGGTTTTCCTCGGGCCGCACGCGGCGGCTGCGCAGCTGGTTGAGTACCTCGCGGTCCAGCTGGCGCTTGGGCACCTGCCATTCCTCATCGCGGTACAGCGCAGGCACGCGCAGCGCCAGCCACTTCACTGGGCGCAAGGAGGTGAGGATTGCTGCCAGGTAACCGCCATAGCTGGTACCCACCACAGCGATCGCCGAAGGGTCGATATGCGGGTGCTGGGCGAGCAGGTCGTAAGCGGCCAGCAGATCGTCGAGGTTCTGCTCGCGGGTCACGGTTTCCTGCTGTGCCCGGGTCTGCGCATGGCCACGCAGGTCGAACGACAGGCAGACGCAACCGAGCCCGGCGATGCCCCGCGCGCGCGTCAGATCGCGCTGCTGACTACCGCCCCAGCCATGCACGAACAGTACGCCGGGCATCTTTTCCGGCGGTGACAGAAAGGTCCCGGCGATGTGCTCGTCGCCCACCAGGATGTTCACCATCTCGCTATGCGTCGCCATAGTCCTCCACCATTACGCATTTGGTGATGAAGCCCACTTCGGCGTCCTCGTCCCGATACAGCACCTGGGCACCGGCCGGCACCTGCTGCTGTTCACCATAGAGTTCGATCGAAGAGGCCTTTACCGCACGCACCCCACTGCCCCGCCTGAATGCTTCGAGCGCGGCGATCTCGGCGCTGCTGGCACCGCCGATGCGCCAGGACTGCTCGAGTACGCCGGAACGTGGTTGGCCACGCCCGTCGATGCCCTGGGCGATGTCGTAATTGCGCCGCGAGGCGAAAAAGTGCCGGTAGCAGCTCGAAGCTGCCTCGTCGTAGACCTGTGCCTGGCTGACTGCCAGGCGCGTGGTTTCCGGAAGGTCCAGTGCCAGCAGCGCCTCGAAATCACCATCGACGACCACGAGATCCGAGCCGCCATAGACCTCGTTGCCGGCATTGTCGCGGGTCAGTCGCTGGGTACCGTAGTAACTGGCCAGACGCCCGCCGACACGTACCTGACCAACGCTGAAGGTGGTGACGCGCTCCAGATGAGCTTCGAGCACGACGCCGTACTGACCCAGCTCCTTCTCGTCGAGGGCGAACAACGCCTGGTCGAGGGCATCGCTGTCGTCAACGCGCAGCTGGCCGCGCCCGCCCGTCGCGCGGACCGGTTTGATCCGCACCGCCCCCTCATGCAACAGCCGTCGCCCCGCGTCCCTGGCATCCTCCAGGCTGAACGCGCTGTAGCCGGCCAGCACGCTGCCTTTGACCTGGGTACCGAAATCGCGCGACCAGCCGACCGGCGCCACGGCGTCCGGACGCACCAGCGGATGGGTGATGGCCTTGGTCTCGACGAAGGGCTGCGGCACGACGCCGCCGAACAGATCGCCCTCTTCGTTCAGCCCCAGCTCGTGGGCCTCATGCAGGCCGACAACGGTTCCCGACGGCACCAGGTAAGGATGGGCGTCGTAGCGGCGAGTCGGATCGTATTCGCCGCCGTAACTCAGGCCCAGCAACACGGCCAGGCGTTCGGCCAACGCGGCGTGGACAATCTTCTCGTGCTGCGGCTCGCGCGGGCGATTGGGATAGGTCAGCACGACCCTGCGAGACCCCTGCAGCGTTTGCGCATTCATCATCTTCGTGGACAGCTCCATGGACTGCTCGACATGCACGCCAGCGGCAAAGCCGTGGCGTTCGCTTCCACCTGAGCGGTAGCACGGTGTACCGGAGTAGACCGCAGCCAGCACGCAATGATCCTCAGCCGGGACGGGCACTCGCCCTGTCCCCTGTCACCCACGAAGAATCGCCCACGAAAAAGGGGAGCAACCTCAAGGTTGCTCCCCTTTTGTTTGCCGAGCCCCGATCAGGCCGGCGCGGAGGTGCGGATCAGGTGATCGAAGGCACTCAGCGAGGCCTTGGCGCCTTCGCCGACGGCGATCACGATCTGCTTGTACGGCACCGTGGTCACGTCACCGGCGGCGAACACACCGGGGATGCTGGTCTGGCCCTTGGCGTCGACGATGATCTCGCCGAAACGCGACAGCTCCAG